>JAESFU010000028.1_pt1 | contig 467546 bp, 409 predicted proteins | sample 9269461 | NCBI WGS metagenome assembly JAESFU01 (sample SAMN14502556, study PRJNA617107) | algae metagenome | isolation source: Stenomitos rutilans HA7619-LM2 and co-occurring heterotrophs from cave walls | place: USA: Waikapalae cave, Hawaii | collected 2009-07-28 | reverse complement strand
CCCAAAGACCTGGAGGCGTTGCGATTGTTGATGCGCGCTCGGTTAGAAGCGATGACCCAAGCGGTGATTGCCTCCATTGTCGGCTGGCGTTCCATTCTGGACGCATTATCCGTAGCGGGTCTTTAAGGAATTGGTATGACTCCTCACTCCGCTCCCCATTAGATAGAATAATTGCAGCAGAGTCAATTTGTGGATGGGGAGGAACGAGGGGTGGATGAGTTAAGAGCCGCGTTGGAGTTAGCAACAGATGATGAGTTGCAGGATTTGACGGAGATTCTGTTTCGCCCCAAGTTTAATCCACTAGATTATGTGAACGCTGCTGATCCGATCGCGGTGCAAAGTCAGGATCGTTCAGCCTGGTTGAATGCTTTAGAAGAACGGTTTCGGTTTTTGGCGGCTGATGGTGTAACGGTACTGAGCCGCAAGACGCAGCGACTGACCTATCGCCAAATCTTGATCCAGGTCTGTCGGCATCTCAAATTGCCTTATCAGGGTTCGATGTCTACAGTCGATCTGGAAGCAGAAGTTTTTTTATCACTGCTGTCGCGTGCGTGGAAACAGTTGCCTGCGGCTGAGCGAGGCGCGTTGACGATTCGGTTACAGCGATCGCTCACCAACTCTCAGCTCTTGCCTCAACTGCCCCTGGCGCTTCAGCAAGATCCGCTGAGCCTCTTGGTGAAGGGCAGTGGCGCAATCGCCATCAGCTCAGTACTGCGTCCGCTGTTGTTGCAGCAGATTACACGGCAGTTTGCGATTCACTTCGCAACCTATCAGGTGGCGCAGCAGGCAGTGGCGGCGAGTGGTGCGATCGTTACTACCCAGATGCAAAACTATGTGGCATTGCAGGCCGCTCGTCGGGGGATGGCGTTGAGTGCGGCACGCTTAACCGCCGTTCGCAGCATTTTTGCGGTCGTGGGGCCAGCGATGTGGGCATGGTTTTTGGCAGACTTGGGCTGGCGGACCATCGCCACAAACTACGGTCGCATCATCCCCACCATCTACGCTCTTGCCCAGATTCGCCTTACCCGTGCTGAATGCTTTGAACTTGCTTAACCATCGTCCTCCAGATTCTCAACGATGCTGCCATCGGCTCCGGGTAGGCAAACGATGACATTCAAACATTGGTTGAAGCGCTGGGCACTCACGCAACGCCATCCCGATCGTCGCTTTCAAGCTCTGTGGGCTGTATGCCAATGGGCCGTGTTGCTGTTGCCGTTTAGCTCGCTGCTGGGTAGCTTAGGCATTTTAGTGGCGGCGATCGGCACCTGGAGACAGCAGTTCCGTGTGATTGTGCGCCGTCCTCTCAACTGGGGTTGGGCAGGGCTGACCTTGCTGATGCTACTCAGTACAGCTCTTGCGGATCGCCGTACAGATGCGCTTTTGGGTCTCTTTAACTTTTTGCCGTTCTTTTTTGCCTTTGCAGGGCTAAGTGAACTCATTCGGTCTCCTGCTCAACTGCGGCGGCTGGCATGGCTACTGGTGATGAGTTCTGTGCCTGTGGTGGCGATCGGTCTGGGACAGCAGTTTTTCGGTCTGGCAGGGCACGTAAACCTTTGGATCGTCAACTGGACGATCGATCTAACAGGCACGCCTCCTGGTCGCATGGCATCAATTTTCTTCTATGCAAACGTGCTGGCAAGCTATCTTGCAGTCACGCTGACATTGAGTCTGGGGTTATGGATAGAAGCCTTTTGGAGAAGAAAGGAGTCAGGAGTCAGGAGTCAGGAGTCAGGAGTTGACGTTGTTGGCTACCCAAGCGCAGCAGGAGCTAATGACGTTAGAAGGAGCCAGAATGAACAGAATCCCCACTCCCCACTCCTCACTCCCCACTCCCTCTCCACAAAGATTTTCCTCACGATTGCGGTTCTCGGTAACACGATCGCACTGATCTTTACTAATTCTCGTAATGCCTGGGCGATCGCGGTTTTTGCCTGTCTTGCTTATGCGCTGTATTTAGGCTGGCGCTGGCTGCTGATCGGGGTAGGCGTTGTTGTGAGCAGCGCGCTAGGTGCAGCGTTTGCTCCGGTGCCCTTGCGCGCTTGGCTGCGGACGATCGTCCCCGCTTTTTTTTGGGTGCGGTTGACAGACCAGCTTTATACCGATCGTCCCGTAGCGCAACTCCGCAGTACGCAGTGGCAGTTTGCCTGGTCGTTAGCTCAGCAGCATCCGTTGATGGGTTGGGGCTTACGCAACTTCAGCCCACTGTATCAAGCACACATGCAATATTTCATTGGGCATCCTCACAATTTACTGCTGATGCTAGCGGCTGAAACGGGTATTCCCGCCGCTCTACTGTTTTTTGGTTTAGTGGGTTGGGTTGTCGTTCAAGGCAGTCTCCTACTCGTTGCCCAGCCTCCCCTTGCTCGCATGACGACCAGTGACGTGAGCGATCGCCTGCTTTACTTCAGCTACCTCGTTGCCTTTGTTGGTTGTACTCTGTTTAGTTTTCTAGATATCACCCTGTTTGATGTCCGCATCAATCTACTCGGTTGGCTGTTGCTAGCCGCGATCGCGGGAGTGGTTTATGGGAAGAAGGAAGGAAGGAGGAATGAAGGATGAAGAGTTGATTAAGGGTTCAGCAGTTGGCGATCAGTCATCAGTGGCCAGCCGTCAGCTATCAGCCATAGCGGTCATCTTTCAATGCGCCACTGTCCAGTTTGCTTCTAACAACCAACAACTTTTCTTGAATGTCCAACGGGCTACACAACCAACAACTTCTTTAGCCTTCTGCCTCCTCCTCCTGCCTTTTACCTTTCTTCTTCCTTGGCTCTGAATCCGTAACCCAGTTACAATAAGCAGAAGCCGTTTAAGCTCGTTAAAAGTATCAAGCTCGTTAAAGCGATAAACAATAGGATTCTCGCGTGACTCAGGATCGGGCGACTCCACAAGAGAATGAAGGGGGGCGGGCACTACATCAAAAAGTGGTGGCTGCAAGTTATTACGGATTGATGGGGTTGCATCCTTCGGCTTCTGTCCGCGAAATCCGCCAAGCCTATCGAGATCTAAGCAAGCTCTATCATCCTGATACTACGTCGCTTTCGGCTGCAATCGCCACAGCCAAATTCCAGCAACTCAACGAGGCATATGCGACGCTGAGCAGCCCTGAACGCCGCGCAGTGTACGATCGCAAGATTGGCTACTCTATCGTGCCTGTAGTGCAACCAACCCTGGGTGCTGAGCAAAAGGCTTCGACCCGCACAGTGCGTGCTTCATCGGCCTATCTTGACCCCACTGACCGTCCTCTCTCACCTGGAGAAATATTTGCCCTCTTCATTTTGGGCTTGACGTTTGTGGGCTGCCTGGTATTAGCGATCGCTATTGGCATTACCAGAGGTGAAGCGGTTTTGCAGCCAATCACAGTGCAGACCCAAACACCTCAACAGGAGATCACAACGGTCTCCAGCGATCGTAGTCAAGCTGCAACAGGCCAACCAGAGACTCCTGCTGTTGACGTTGCTCTACCAGAGAGTAGCAATAGCCCCTAGCCTACCTGTGGTTTTTCATGCGTAATACCTATGTTCTCTTTCCCTCGTAATATATCAATGCCACTTCCTGCTGCTGATACGCCCCTTTACAACCATCCCTTACCAGAGATTGAGCAATGGCTGCGGGTCAAAGGATGCGAACAAGATCGCTCTGAGCGGCACTGCTGGCACATTCAGCACTCTAGTTGGAAAGCTGAGCTTTGCCTGGATATTGATCAACTCACGGTGCGCTACAAGGAGCCAAACGACAATGACTATACCGTGCAGCGATCGTTTAAATACTCGTTGAGCCGACAAGACATTGAAGATGCTGTCTTTGCAGGGCCATAAGCGCTTTAAAGTGCAATACACGACGGGTTTGTACCGTCAGAAGCCAGCATGCGTTATGGCTCCTAGCTTCTGACTGTTGGCTTCTGACTCCATCCTCAGACTATTTGCCACAAATGCCAATGAAGGTGGTAATGGGAGAAGTGTTTCAACCCCAGGGGCGGTAACATCCAAGCCCCAACTATTACATTCTTTGAAGTTTTGCAGCCTTCTCTCGGAGAGCGTTCTGGTGGTGATGTACACTTGGCGTTGACTCTAAAGCCTTCAGCGGCTCAATCTGCCATTAAATTGGCTGATCGATGCTGCAAAGTATCAAGCATTCATTTGGAGCCCTTCATAATATGTCTCATACGGTCAAAATCTATGACACGTGCATTGGCTGCACCCAATGCGTCCGCGCTTGCCCTACTGACGTTCTAGAGATGGTTCCCTGGAATGGCTGCAAGGCAGGTCAAATTGCCTCATCGCCCAGAACAGAAGATTGTGTTGGTTGCAAGCGGTGCGAAACTGCCTGCCCTACAGACTTCTTAAGCATTCGGGTCTATCTGGGAGCCGAAACAACCCGCAGTATGGGTCTGGCTTATTAGAAACGTTTTTATTACGTTTGTTTTATCCATGTGGGTTCAAAGCAAAAGGGGGCGATCGCTCCCTTTTTTGTTTTTGTAATAATCGCTCTTGTTACGACAGAGCCTATTAGCTTAACGACGTTAAGTGTAGCGATTCAATAAAAAGTCATGAGCTAGACATCAAAGCATCTAATTCATGACTTTTTGCAACGGCAGCTAAAGTTTAAGGATGAAAGGTCATATACATAGCTGGTCTAACGCTTGCTAGAGAAATAAGTGAAAGCTTAGAAAGATGGTAAGTCGCAAAGCTGCCAAAGGATTCCTCTATAACTTCCTCGAAACCTATACGAGTCGTTACTCCAACAACTAATAAGACTCAAGAACTTGCATTGCTCAGTAAACCGTCCGACTCCACGGCAGCACGCTCTCTGGCTAAGCGACGCTTACGAGCGTAAAGCTGAATGGCGATCGCAAAGCCTAGAACCATTGCCACAATGCCCCAAACGGTAAGATCTGTTGGCAAGCTGTTCTTGAACACAGCCAACAGCACAATGACCACAAAGAAGATCGTGGGAATTTCATTAAACCAGCGGAAGTGCTGTGCATTCAGCTTGCACTCATCAGCGGCTAGCCGCTTCATGAGCCGTTTGCAGTAGTGGTGATAGCCCAGCAAGAGCGCAACGCAGGCAAGTTTAACGTGCATCCAGGGTTGCTTCAAAACATCTGGCTCGGTGGTCACTAGCCCGATCGCCATCGCCACAGTCAACAGCATTGCCGGGGTCATGATAATGCTGTAGAGGCGCTTTTCCATGATCTGATACTGGTTTTTCAGGATGCTGCGAGCAGGTTCAGGCTGTTCGCTTGCTTCGGCGTGGTAAACAAACAGGCGCGGCAGATAAAACATGCCCCCAAACCAGCACACAATACCCACAATGTGGAATGCTTTGAACCAGTAATAAGCCATGAATCAGCCCTCTAAAACGCTCAAATGTTAAAGTTTCAATTTCTACACTGTATCAAGAGTGGTGACTCTCGCAGTCTGTGATTTTAAACTTAATAATCGTAAATCTGCAATTGCTAAACGGCATGGTTAAACAGAGCATCCAAATAAACCCGTGCAGCGCGACGATCGCAGTCTCCATTTTGCAATAAAAAGAGGGACAGTGCAGCCGCAAAGACGCGATCTTGATCCCAATCGGGATGGGTTTCCAGATATCGGGTAAGTGCCGTATGAAGTTCTTCAGGAATCTCTGCCAGGATGCTAACGGTCGTGCTCATGAGAACCTCAGGTGATGCTTGGGCAAGTTGGCATTAACGTGGGCAAGATACATTCAACTTCGCACCCTGATTGAAAAGCAAGCAGCACAAGTAAAGCGCTACCGCTGCAAACTGACGCACGAATACTAGCAGGCGCTCAGTTTGCTGTAGAAAAGACCGCCTTCAGGCCAATCTCAAAGCGCTTGTGTGGGTAAGTGCCTCATTGTGCCTAGAGTCAGGCCGCGTTGTCAATGCGCCTGTTTCCAGGACGTCCTTATTAAGCCGAGAAAGACTAACGGAAGAATCGACATTTGCGCATGATCCCCGCAATCTTACTTAATATTGCAGCGGTGATTCTCAGATTTACTCCTGCGATCGCTTCAGCCCTGCTAAAGACATGGAAGCTCGATTCTACCGTTCGAGGTTGTGGAAAAGGACAGAAAGCTTGTGGAAAACTTGTGGAAATTGGTGGAAAACCTGTGGAAAGCCTGTGGAATGGGTGGGGAAAACTCTGGTGAAGGATAAGAATTGCAAAACCTAAGAAAAGTCAGGATTCTAGAACGTTTGAAAGCAGGATTGGGGCGAGGGCAGGCAGAGGAATCGCGGTGTAGCCCTTTCTGCTTCCCCTACTTCCCCTACTTCCCTGCTTGCCCCACTCTTAGTGCCTACTCCTACTTCCGATTCCCCGATTCCCCCTCGCTCTCCAATTTTGGAGTACGATCCTACAAAGGCTAATTACCCTATCAAGATGCTCTCCGATTTATCTTTGAGACTTTCTACAACATGAATTGGTGGCAACGACTTAAGAAGAACCCTCTGGCTCGGTTCGGTGCAGTGCTGCTGCTGGTCTTCTATATTGCTGCGATCGGCGCTGAATTCATTGCCCCCTACGATCCGTACATCTCCCAGCAAGATGGAGCGCTGTTGCCACCTACTCAGATCTATTGGCAGGATCAATCTGGAGCCTTTGTTGGCCCGCATGTTTATCCCACAACGCAGGGGCCTGTAGATTTAAACACAGGCGATCGGCAGTTAGTGGTTGATCGCACGAAACCATCGCCGCTGCAACTTTTTGTCATTGGTGATGAGTACAATCTGTTTCAACTCAAATTACCGCTGCCCACCAAGTTTTCGCTCACCGATCCCACATTTGACGAAGTGGAGCTGTTCAGCGGCGTTCCCGGCAAGCTGCACCTATTTGGCACGGCAGGAGCAGGGAAGTTCAACCTCCTAGGTACTGACGAACAAGCCCGCGACCAGTTTAGTCGGTTGCTACAGGGTGCACGCATCAGCCTCAGCATTGGGCTAGTTGGTATTATCATTTCCTTTCCATTGGGTCTGCTGGTGGGTGGCATTTCGGGTTACTTTGGCGGCTGGATTGACAGCGTACTGATGCGACTGGTCGAAGTGTTAATGACCATCCCCAGCATTTATCTGTTAGTGGCCCTGGCGGCGGTTTTGCCACCGGGGCTCAGCAGCGCCCAACGCTTTCTGCTCATTATTTTGATTACGTCCTTTATTCGTTGGGCAGGCTTAGCGCGGGTGATCCGCGGGCAGGTATTGTCCATTAAAGAGCGTGAATTTGTCCAGGCAGCGCGAGCGATGGGTGGGCGATCGCTCTACATCATCCTGCGTCATGTATTGCCTCAAACTGCCAGCTATGTCGTGATTTCGGCGACGCTTTCAATCCCAGACTTCATTGTGGCAGAATCGATTCTGAGTCTCATTGGTTTAGGCATTCAGCAGCCCGATCCATCCTGGGGCAATATGTTGTCGTTAGCGACAAATGCCTCAATTCTGGTGTTGCAACCCTGGCTGATTTGGCCTCCCGCTCTGCTAATCATTCTTACCGTGCTGGCGTTTAACTTGCTGGGCGATGGGCTACGGGATGCGCTTGATCCGCGTAGCATCTCACGGTAAGTGATGAAGCTGTGATGGCTTGAGTTGCTTGACGCGATCGCCACTAGACAACTGTCATCATCAAGCTCACTCGTCGGGATTGATCCCCATTGCTCTCAGTTGCGATGCCAGTTGCGCGGCTCGTTGCTCAGCCTGGTCAGCGCGATCGCGTTCTTGACTAGCCAGTTGCTCGGCTTGCTCGGCGCGTTGACGCTCTTGTTCAGTACGCTGACGCTCTTGTTCAGTACGTTGACGTTCCTGCTCAGCACGTTGACGTTCCTGCTCAGCGTGTTGGGCAATTTCGACGTAGCTCAAAAAGGGTGCACCATTAGGGTGATAGAGTTGCAGTTCGTCTCCAGAGAGATCAAACCGAATGCCGAGTCGAGGGCTAACCCAGCCAGACATCTGATTGACGACTGCTAACTCTTCCCCAGAGCGGGTCAAACCTGTTAGCTCAATGTCATCAGGGTCGTAGATGTAATATTCCTCCACGCCGTAACGCTCGTAGAAGCGTAGTTTCTCCAACATTTTGGTGACTCGGTTACCTGGTGAAAGAATTTCAAACACAACCTGAGGTGGTATGCTGGCTTCCAACCATTGCTGATAGGAACCACGATCGCCCTTTGGTCTGCCAAACGCCACCATCACATCTGGTGCCATGCGGCTTTTAGGGTCGCCTTCAACGGGATACCAGAGAAGATCGCCAGCCACAAAAACAGTCTCCTGGTGAGCAAACAACCACTCCAGGTTTTGCTGAATGACAACAATCCACCGAAACTGCTTGGTGTTGTCTGCCATTGATTGGCCGTCGCTGCTGGGATAGAGAAGCCCTGATGTTTGGGAAGCTGGCAGTTGAGTGACCATAGCTGAAACGCTGCAAACTGCTGAGGGTAATGTCTTTCTTTTACACTAACATTGCAAAGTCTGCTGCGCTCAGAGGGTGACGGGATGCTGCCCGTAAAACGGAAGCGCGGCGGACCAATGGGGTCTTTGTCCCTGCTGCCACTGCTGATGGGCGATCGCCAAAACGCCAGAAACTGAGGCTCCCAGTCCACCCTCTGCCCGGAGGAGATGGTACGGGTCATGCCAATCTGAGAGGGTCTGCTGCCAGGTTGTCAGACTCATCACCGCGTCTGGAATCAGGGCTTGTAGGCCATCGGATGTGGGTTGATAGATTGCGCCGAAGACCTCCCCACGCTGAGCGAGCATCTGCACAGCAAGATGAGGATAAGCCTTTTCTACTGCTGGGTTTAACACTGCTGCGTGGGCTAACGCTGCTAGTGTCGAGACAGCAAATAAGGGGATTGCTAACTGTTGTGCCAGAGTTCGTGCCGTCACCACGCCAAGACGAGTACCTGTGAACCCTCCAGGGCCAATCGCCACAGCAAGAAACGCCAGATCTTTCCAGGTTTGAGGGGTTAGAAAAGCAGCAAGATGGACGTGCAGATGGGTCGATAAGTCGCGCCCCAAGTCCCAGACTTGAGTACGATCGTCTCCTGCAAAGTTGCTCATTGCCAAGCCTAACTCTGGACTGGCAGTATGCAAGGCTAACCCGTACTGGGCAGAATTACCGATCAATGGTGGAAACCTCGTGTGATCAGTTTTGAGTTTCGCGCTAGTTCAGCGTCAGCGATTAGCTGTCAATTTTCTGCTAACAATTAACAATAGGATTTACGTAAAAGCGGTCAATCTTTGCCCCATTAGCCCTCAATTCATAGCCCTTTGGGCATACCCTTTGGGAAGCAAGCTACAAGAAAGGGGGAACCGAGACAATTAAAGCCCCCACTCTGGGGGCTTTTTGGGAAAATGCGTAAGTCCTAAACAACTAGCAACTAATGTTCACCTATGACTTTTGATCGACTAATCGCTCTAATTGCCGATCAATAATGCCTTGCCGAAAGCCCAGCACGACCAGAATGTTGGAGAGCGTCAGAAAAGATTCTGCGCCACCGTGAAGCCAATCCACATCGGCCAAATTTGCACCATAAGCGGACTTGGCATAAATCCCTGCGGGAATGGTGATGGCGACAAACACCAGCAGCGTATAAAACCCAATCAAGGCCAGCCGTGGCGTTTGCTCAGAACGGGTGAGAAACCAGAGAAAGCCTAGATAAGGAAAGAGGGAAACGGCAAATAGCGTTTCTTTAGCAATTGGGAAGACGGACGGCAGAAGGAGCAATAGCGGTAACGGCATGAGGGTGTTTAAAGCCGTCGAGTTACTGGCTGATCGCTCTACGGTGGTCGATCGCCAGATCCACCACGCGGCAACCATCTGTGTACAGTTTCCCACAACGGTCATGGCGGCTTGCAGGGTCACAAGCCACTCTAGGGATGCCGAATTGTCAAAAAAGTGCCAGGTACAGGCACACATCGCGCTCACGAGGGCGGGCAGCATGGCGATCGACAATCCCCACCAAGCTCGATTCTGGCTCACTTCGCCATACGTCCAGATGAGCCAGATGGCTGCAATCCACTCGATGACGCTAGAGATGTGAATCACCCAGGTAGGGATCGACAGGGCGTGCATCAGGCAGCAATCTCCGCCAAAATATCGCTGGCGTGGGTTTCTGTCTGGATCGAGGTGTAGACTTTTTCGATTTTACGGTCGCCACCAATGACGTAGGTTACGCGCTGGGCATAAAGGGTGCCGTTACGCTCCATGATTACGTCGTAGGCTTTGGCGATCGCGCCATCCACATCGGCCAGTAGCGGAAACGGCAAGTTAAATTTTTCAGTGAACTGTTGGTGCGAGAGTTCGTCATCGAGGCTCACCCCAAAAACCGTAATTCCTTGACTGAGATATTGCTCATAATTATCTCGGAAGCTGCACGCTTCCTTTGTGCAACCAGGGGTGTCGTCTTTGGGATAGAAGTACAACACGACAGTCTTGCCTGCATATTCAGACAGCGTAACCGTCTTGCCGATCGTATCTTTAACGGTGAAATTTGGAGCGGTATCACCCACAGATAAGGGCATAGGTTCACTTCCTTGCGTTACGGGATCATTACGGATTGTAATACCGATTGGGTGGCATTGGTGGGTGTTGGGCAGTACGTAACGTTCTAAAACAAACACAGCACAACTACCAGAAAGTTTTGTAGCATATAATACGAAATTAACGTTTGCGCCTTAATTTCTGGCTGGTTGCGTGTGTTGTTCTTTATTCGTGGTGCTTTTGTACCAAGAGAGCGATCGCCCCGCAACACGTCTTCTGAATCTGAGCGCAACAAGCAGACGAGCGATGAGACTAGAAATTGAATTTCGACGGTGCCTTCAGCGACAATCGCTGGAGTGGGCCTTTCAGCATTCCTCCTCTGGCTCTACAATAGCGAGGAATATATCTCCAACGGCGATCGCGCCTTCCACATGGGTCAAGCTGCAATCGCTCCCAACGACCTATTGCTCAGACGAAGCCTTACTTCTCTGCCAACAGTCCGAACAGCAGTGGCTTGTCTGGATTCCTGACTACGGCGAAATTCTGCTCGATCGCGGACAATTCGATCCGCTTATCTGAATCCAGCGATTCTTCGTAAAGGTAGGCACTAAACTCAACTTTCTTCAAATGGTGTCGCATCATTGGCAGCTTGGGTTGAAATATGCCTCCCTTCCATCAGCACCCTTAACGAATACGTCTCCTCCAGCGATCAGCTTCGGGCACATAGATCATAACCGACCAGCGATCACCGGGTTTCGCAAAAACGATCAGACGACCACATTCTGAGCATTCAATCACCTCTGGATTACGTCGAGTGTTCGATCGGCGGTAGAACGCAGATAAGCTTGGCGATAGAACTCGTCATCGGACGTTGCTTGTTGATGCAGTGTCAGCAACTCGTTCATAAATGTCTCGATGTGTGGTTCCCAAGCTAAAGCAAAGGTTTGAGAGTGGGGAACTGCACGGAGATGAATCGGCTCCCCGCACTCACAGGTAAATTTAGGCATTGAGTGTACACTTCGATGTCATATGCCAATAAGAGCCGGGATGAAGGGGAAGGAATTAAAGACTACGTTGCGTTTTCCACATCCCCCCTGCTTCCCTTGCCTCCCCCGCTCCCTCTGCTTCCCTACTCTCTACTCTGCAAATATTTCTGCACATCGCGCAAAACCTGCTTCGCACCATCAAAGCTTAGCTTGGCGATCGCCTGCTCGTACTCAGCCCACACATACGCTTGAATCTCCTTGGCTTGACACTGAACGGTCGTGGTCTCTACCCATGCAGGGAAGTAAATGACCGTTTTTTCAAAGCGCCTCCCGCTGCGAGTAAAGGGATACTGCTCTGAAAACGAGATGCCCTCAATCAGGGTGTAGTCCGAAATGCCAGTTTCTTCCACAAACTCACGGCATGCGGCTTGCAGGGCAGATTCTCCCGGATCAGCATGCCCTTTAGGAAAGCCCCAGTGGCCTGCGTGATGCTGAATTAAAAGGAACTGCTGCTCGTGAGCCGTTTGGAGAATGGGCACAATACCAAAGGCTTCATCTTTAGCGATGGTTGAATTAGCCATGCGATGCGGATTGAACGTGATGCGTTTTGAGCGTATTGAAGCAGTTATAGCAATTGGTTAGAGGTTTGTGTATACCAACTATGCGGTCACCAGCAAAGGCAACCGTTTAGCGTGTGGTTCTGAATGTCTCTGAGCCGCGATCGTGCTAGCCCACCCAGTTTAACCATAATCATGCTATTAAGCAGCGATGGCGACGGCTTCTTGCCCGTGTTTCCGCAGTAATTCCATGAGTTCATCCCGATAGTCATGAAAAATGGCGTGACGTTTGACGGCATGGCTGCGTTCGGGCAGTTTCACTACGATTTCTTTTCTAACGGTTCCTGGACGTGCCCCCAATGCATAGATGCGATTTGACAGAAAGACGGCCTCTTCCACGTCATGGGTAATCATAAAGACTGTGATGCGTGTGCGTTGCCAGAGATTGAGCATAAATTCATGCATCGCTTCTTTAGTGTGGACATCGAGCGCACCAAATGGTTCATCCATCAACAAAACCTTTGGCTCCGAGGCAAGGGCACGGGCGATCGCGACCCGTTGCTTCATCCCACCCGATAGCTCTTTGGGAAGCGCCTTGGCAAATTTTGCTAACCCTACCACACTCAGGTAATAGCTGGCTTTCTCTTGCCGCTGTTTCTTGCCCAGGCCCTGAAGTTTGAGGCCAAATTCAGCATTTTCTTGAACACTCATCCACGGATACAGGGTGTAATGCTGAAACACCATCCCGCGATCAGGCCCCGGCCCCGTGACCAATTGATGATCGATTTTAACTTCCCCTGTTGTCGGACTATCGAGTCCCGCAATCTGCCGCAACAGCGTCGATTTACCAGAGCCTGATGCGCCAACCGCACAAATAAACTCGCCCTGCTCAATCACCATGTTGATGTCTTTCAAGACAACCAGTGTTCCTTGTCCGGTCTCAAAGGTTTTGTTCAGTTTGTTGATTTGTAAGTACATAGAGTGACCTCTAAAGTGGTTAATCGCGATCGTGTGGCTGGAAGCGTCTTGAGTTTTGCATCCGAATTTTAAAGGAGGCAAAAGGCGGAAGGCAGAGGGTAAGAACTAAGGGATGAAGGCTAAAGGCTAGAAGCTGACCGCTGATTGCTCAACTCACACCTCGCTCTTTACCCCTCACTCCCTACGTCACCGCTTCTGGCTTGCCCAACGACAGGAAACGCGCAAGAAGTACTGAAACAGCAAGTCAAAGGCTAAGCCGATGACTCCAATCACAATCAGCCCCACAAAAATTTCGTCAGTTCTGAGAAAGCGCCCTGCAACGCTAATCCGGCGACCTAACCCTTCTGTGGCGGCGATCAGTTCAGAGACAATCACTAGCTGCCATGCGGCTGCCAGGTTAATGCGGCAGGCATCAATAATACCGGGCAGCACATAGGGCGCAATTACCTGTAACAGCGTCTGTAAGCGGTTTCCACCTAGCATATAGGTAGCTTCAATCAACTCTTTCGGTACAAATTTGACGGTATCCATCACCATGAGGGAGTTGAAGAAGAATACGCCAATAAAAATGAGCATAATTTTAGGCTCCTCGCCAATGCCCAAGTACAGAATGAGCAAGGGGATGAAAGCTGGCGCAGGCATATAGCGTACCAGCCCAAAAAGCGGCTCCAGCAGGGCGCGAATGCTGGCAAAACTACCCATTAACACCCCAACGGGAATGGAAACCAAGGCCGCAAGGAAAAAGCCAACACCCACTCGCCAGAGGCTAGCTACCGTATCTTTCTGTAAATCGCCTGTGCTCCAGAGCCGTTGAAAGGCAGCAATGACATTGGCGGGAGACGGTAGAAACTTGGGATCGATCGTGCCGAATGTGGTCACAAGCCACCACAGCACCAGCGGCACTAAAATCGAAGCGGTCATTAAACCCCAGGTCATTGATGATGGGATGTCTTCAGCGAGACGCCAAAACGTGGTCGATCGCAAAGATGTTGCTGGTTTGGTCGTGCCGCTCGGCTTGATCGGTGCGCTAGATGGACTCATGGTGTTGTGGTGTTGAGGGGAGTAACGGACGCTGGCGTAACCGTACCTGGATTTGAAGGCGTGGCTGTGTCGTTCGTTGCCAGTCAATAGCAGAGCCAGTTTCTAACAACGAACAACAATCAATCACGTTGTCAAGCTTTCTTTGCCTTCGCAGCATAGGCTTTGACAAAACGATCGTCAAAGAGCTTTACCAAATCTGGCTTCGTCTTTGCCAGACCAACATCAGTGAGAAACCGCGACATTTCCTGAGCTGCAAACATGAGTGATGTCATGTCTTTACCAGGCTGAAAGGCTTTCAGATTCTCCTCTACGGTAAAAATTTTGGTGCCGCCTGCATAGTCTTTGTACTCAGCGACAGAAACGCCACCCCGTTTAGCCATGATTTCAATGGCTTTGTCTGAGTTAGTTTTAATGTAATCCTGAGTCGCGAACCAAGCATCCACCATTGACTGCACTCGATCGGGGTGGGCATCCACAAACTTGCGCGTGAAGACCAGATGGTCAGGGATCGCTCCTGGAAACTCTTTTGAGCTAAACAGTTCCTTACTCTTGGGACGCTTGAGTGCTTGAGTGGTAAACGGTGCGAAAACGCCAACAGCATCCACCTGTCCGGCGACAAAAGCCGCCGCTGCCTTGCCAGTTTCCAGGGGTTGGAAGTTGATATCTTTCGGGGACAAACCGGCTTTTCTCAACCCCAAAAGCAGTAGGAAGTGATCCACGGTACCTTCTTCTGCTGCGACTTTCTTCCCTTTCAAATCGGCGATCGAATTAATGCCTTCGCGCACGATAATTTTGTCGTTTCCAGTAGAGTTGTCATTTACCAGCACGACAACCTGGTCAGCACCCCCTGCAACCGCACTAATGGTGTCATTTAGAGTCTGGGAGTTAGCATCAATCTGCCCCGCAGTGAGCGTATTGATGGACTCCAGGTAGCCATCAAACCATTTCAGATCTACAGAGAGCTTGTTTTGCTCAAAGACTTTTTCATCCTGAGCGACCTGCCACGGAAACCAACCGGGCCATGCACTAAACCCTAACCGTACAGTCGCACTGCCAGTACTGCCGGATGGTGGAGGCGAACCATCTGATTGAGTAGACATCTGGCTGGCTGGATTAGAGCAGCTTACAATCAGCGCTAGACTGACCAAAAAAAGTCCTGCACTGAGAAGTAGCGATCGAAATTTCATTGCGTGTCCTCGCGAGAAAGCAAAAATGGCAAAACGGAATGGATTGACTGTCTACTCTCTGTCTGTTGGTTTTTATGGCAGCTTAAGGTCGTGATCTCCTTAAGCGCTAAGGAGCAAGTAGCACGAACAACGATGATTGTCTGAGGTACTATACAGTTGCCTGGAGGTAGAAGCAGCAAAAAACCCGAAAGTGCAAGCACCATAAAGCATGGTTACTTGTTCCTCCCGGGCTTTTGTCCCGCCGTGTAGCCAATAAAGCGCTTTGATGTCATTCAAAGCATGAAACCCAGTTTGGCTTGCTTCTCTCGGACCGATCGCCCAAGCGTTAGCTCAAACTGGAACCCTAGAAGCGGTTAAATTGTTGGGTCAGCTCATCGACTTTCACCGCATGGAACGAATCCAGTTAGCTGCCGATCGAGTGAGAGAACAGCACCTGTTAAAGTCTCATCGATTAAAAAGCCACGAGTGACAGGGCGATGCAACGTTTTTGTATACAGTGCGCTTTAAAGTACTTTTAGCAACCCAGATTGAGAAAAGATGTATCGAATGCAACGGAATTCTCTGCGATCGCGCGTTCAACCGCTCAATCTGCCCTGTGGCACAGCTAAACCCATGCGCAACCCAAATAAAACGCATAAGATAGGAGCTAGCCTCGCTAATGCACCTCTATAGCTAGTGCATCTCTATTATGTACGCCAGCTTTGGTCGCATTGAGTGCCAACTTAAACGTTCAAATCTAAACTTTATACTGTATTAGCAAATAGCAATGACGGCTAACTCTAGGATTCGGCACATCATTGAGTACCCCGATAAAACGGTGCATCGAGCGGAGCAGGCCATGCGCTGTGCCCCTTTTAAGCTCAACTTGTTTACGACAATGGTGCAGCAAAGTGTTTCCCTCACTGCAATTTCGGGGCACTCTGGAGTAGAAAACCAGTACACCCAAACGCCTCTCTCAGAATTGATTGCTGAAGCAGAGCTACTCTGGTTGATTCAGGTGGGGCTGTTGCGACGAGAAGTGGATGGACAGGGGTTAACCGATAGTTTTCGAGTCACACCGCTGGGCCGCCAATTGGTGCAGAAATGGCAAACTCAGGGAGGCTCTGTTTGCATGACGCCAACGCTCATCGATCGCCTTCAGCACAACTGGAACCGCTGGTTTCGTCTACCCATATAACGACCAGGGCAATGCATTAGAGAAAAATAGATCAAGACTTAGGAAGCAAGGATGAAGGATGAACTGGAAACATGGGTTCCTACGGGTGTTTTGCTGTTAGCTGTACCGCTCGGCTCGATGGCTTGGTTTGCCTTCAGTTTACCGCCCAGCAGCAAGGTGCAGTCTCTAGCCTTTAGTCTGTCTCACGAGGGTTTTGCATGAAAGCCATTATGGTTGTGGGTACCACCTCCCACGCAGGAAAATCATTAATCACGGCGGCTATCTGTCGGATTCTTAGCCGTCGTGGCTGGCGAGTTGCTCCCTTTAAGGGGCAGAACATGGCGCTTAATGCGTATGTCACAGCCAGTGGTGGTGAAATTGGTCATGCACAGGCAGTACAGGCGTGGGCGGCTGGTGTAGCACCCTGGGTCGAAATGAACCCCATTCTCCTCAAGCCTCAGGGAGACATGACCTCTCAAGTGATCATTAAGGGCAGAGCCGTTGGCAAGGTAGGAGCGGCTGAGTATTACGAACAATATTTTGATACTGGCTGGCAGGCGATCGAAGAGTCGCTCCGTCGCCTCGGTGAAGAGTTTGACATGCTGGTGTGTGAAGGCGCAGGTAGTCCCGCAGAGATTAACCTTAAGCACCGCGATTTAACCAATATGCGGATTGCTAAGTATTTGAATGCACCCACAATCCTGGTCGTGGATATCGATCGTGGCGGTGCGTTTGCCCATGTCGTTGGCACCCTTGAATTGCTCGATCCAGACGAGCGATCGCTCATTAAAGGTGTGGTCATCAACAAATTTCGGGGACAGCGATCGCTGCTGCAATCCGGCATCAAATGGTTAGAGGAACGCACAGGCATTCCAGTGATTGGGGTAATCCCCTGGCTTGACCAGAGCTTTCCAGCCGAAGATTCTCTGAGCCTCATTGATGGTCGCTCTAGCAATCCCACAGGTGACCTCAACATTGCCGTCATTCGACTGCCGCGCATTTCCAACTTTACGGACTTTGATCCACTAGAGTCAGAAGCCACCGTTTCGGTCAAATATCTCAGCCCCAAACAGTCCTTGGGGCACCCAGATGCGGTGATTATTCCTGGCTCTAAAACGACGATCGCCGATCTCATCGTGCTGCATAAAACGGGCATGGCAGAAGAAATCCAAAATTATGTTGCCGCTGGTGGTACAGTTTTGGGCATTTGCGGTGGCTACCAAATGCTGGGCAAAATTTTGGCTGACCCAGAAGGCATTGAAGGCCACGAAGGCCGCTACAAAGGGTTAGGACTGTTGCCGCTCAAAACTGTCATTGCTGGGCAGAAGGTGGCCCGACAACGTCTTGTCACGTCCAACTTTCCGCAAGAAGGGTTACCCGTTGCAGGATACGAAATTCACCAGGGTAGAACTCGCCTCATTGAAGGCGAAAATATCCAGCAGCTATTTGACGACCCTAATTTAGGCGTTGTGGATGAGACACAATCTGTTTGGGGAGCTTACCTGCACGGCATTTTTGACAACGGCCCTTGGCGGCGCGCTTGGCTTAATCGTCTGCGGCAGCAGCGCGGCTTAAAATCTCTTCCTACAGGTGTGCCCAACTATCGCGAACAGCGCGAACTGATGCTGAATGCCCTTGCTGATGCCGTTGAGCCACACTTGAATCTGTCGGCTGTTTTACCGCAAGACCGCTAGCAAGAGCGTCTTAAGCTTCATCTGGGAGGTCGCAAACTCAAAAGGTGCAGATTAGCCATGCTCTCTCTAGCAAGAAGACTGCAAGAGAGGTTTTGAGGGGGGGGCTTTCAAATACTTCAGCGCTGAAGCATGGACACCGATCGCCCGTATCACCTTTACCCACAAAATAAGCGCACCCTTATGCTGGCGCGCTTAGAATCCCTAACCCTTTCGGTGCAACGTACCCGTTTGTCCTATGTTTACAAACGGTACAGTCAAAGCTTCTGAAAAGGTGTGAACGTTTAGATATTCTTCATGTTTTGGTAAAGAATCGCTACGCCTGAATGGATGGTGATAACGATCGAGCATCTACAACCTCTCATGATCTTTGAGTAGAAAGGATGCGACATGCTCTCCACGCCGATTCAACTCAAGTACCCGTACTCCAAGCAACTGTTGCTCCAAAGCCACATACGACATTGAGCCAGCGCACAATCACAGTTAACCACAACTCTACGCAATAATCGGGGCATCGAGCTTTACGAGTGACATCATCATGCCCAGCGCAGACAACAGTACCGAGGCATCGGCTCATGCAGCCACTCATGCACGCAACGTGAAAGCAGTTCGCCACCCAGTGCTTACAGCGCCGTTGCCAGACCCAGTCACCCGCAATATTGAAGCGATTACGGCACTACACAACCAGGACGTGCGCGAGATTCCAGCTCACCAGCGCTTACTGGAGGCGATCGCAACGTTCTTTAGTCGATCGACCTTTCTTTATAGCTTGCTCATCATCCTGGCGCTTTGGATTGTAGGCAGTGGGTTTAAATCTCTGTTGCCCTTTCATGTGCCCCCGTTTCATTGGTCGTCGCAGGGGTTAGATGCCGCCGCTCTCGTCATTTCAACTGGAGTGCTAGTACGACAAACGCGCCAGGAAAACTTTGCGGAACAGCGATCGCAACTGATGCTACAGCTCAACTTGCTTTCTGAGCAGAAAATTGCCAAGATCATTGCGCTGTTAGAAGAACTTCGAGCTGATTTGCCAGAGGTTAGCGATCGACGTGATCCAGAAGCGGAAGTCATGCAAGAAGCGGCTGATCCGATCGCCGTGCTGGATGCACTCCAGGAGAACCTGGCCCAAGGGCTATCTCCCACAGAAGAACAAGCTTGATGCGATCGCCACGATGTAAGCCGTTGACGTTTCTATCTCCTGGTAGAGAAACGCGGTTACATACTCCAGATATAGTACTTCTGGTCACAATTAAACTTAACAATCAATCTTACTAGAGGATATACATGGCTCAGTTAAACGGTGTGATGATGCAGTACTTCCATTGGTATATCCCACCCGATGGCAAACTGTGGCAAGAGTTTGCTGAAAGGGTCAAAGGGCTGGCAGAGGCAGGCGTTACCGCTGTATGGCTCCCCCCCGCCTACAAAGGCACAGGCGGCGGCTACGATGTCGGCTACGGGGTTTACGACATCTTTGACCTCGGTGAGTTTGACCAGAAAGGCTCTGTGCGAACCAAGTACGGCACCAAAGGAGAGTACATCGCGGCGGTTAAGGCTGCAAAAGAGGCAGGTGTACGCGTTTATGCAGATGTCGTCCTTAACCACAAGCTCGGCGCAGATGAACCCGAAGAGGTCGAAGCAACGCCCTATAACCCGGACGATCGCAACCAGCCGATCGGCGACATGCAAACCATTAAAGTGTGGACGCACTTTACCTTCCCTGGCCGCAAAGGCAAATACTCTGAGATGGAGTGGCACTGGTGGCATTTCGATGCCGTAGACTATAACGTCTATAACGAAGGTGAAAACGCTGTCTACCTGTTCAAAGACAAGCAATTTGACGAGCAGGTCGATCTGGAGAAGGGTGCTTTTGACTACCTGATGGGCTGCGATTTGGACATGGAGCAACCCGAAGTTCGCGATGAGTTAAAGCGTTGGGGGGAATGGTTTGTCGATACCACTGACGTTGATGGCTTTCGCTTCGATGCTGTGAAGCACGTTAAAGCAGGCTTCTTTCCAGAATGGTTAGATCACTGTCGTAAACATGCTGGTCGCAACTTATTTGCGGTCGGTGAATACTGGTCGTATGAAGTAGAAGCGCTTCACCATTTTATTGAAGTTACGGGTGGCGATGTGCTGTTGTTTGATGCGCCCTTGCACTACAACTTTAGCGTTGCGAGCAAGCAGGGCAATGACTACGACATGCGGCAGATTTTTGATAACACTCTGGTGAAGGATCAGCCCGCCCTAGCCGTGACCCTGGTGGATAACCACGATTCTCAACCCCTACAGGCGTTAGAGTCTGTGGTCGAGGGGTGGTTTAAACCGTTGGCCTATGCCCTCATCCTCCTCCGCAGCGAAGGCTATCCCTGCCTCTTCTATGCTGACTATTATGGTGCTCATTACAAAGATACTGGGCGCGATGGTAATGAGTACGAAATTTGGCTCGACAGCCATCAGTGGATTATCGATAAATTCCTGTATGCTCGACAAACCTATGCCTATGGCGACCAGTACGATTACTTCGATCATGCCAATACGATCGGCTGGACTCGCTTAGGCAACGACGAAAACCCTGGTGGGATGGCAGTGGTGCTTAGCAATGGTGGTGAAGGCACCAAGTGGATGGAAGTGGGACAACCCAACCGTACCTACATTGACATCACCGAACACATCAGCGAACCCGTTACAACCAACGATGAGGGATGGGCTGATTTTCGCTGCGATGCAGGTTCTGTCTCGGTATGGGTGCCTCAACCCTAGTAGATCAACTTTAAATGAATAGGGTCGATGGGTAGAGGAGTGTCTGTGCTGAACGGCTCGTTGACGCATCCACGCAGTCGCACCCTACCCACCACTGTTGATCTTGACAGACTACTAGTGGAAATAAGGACTCCTGACAGCAAACTGTCAGGCAGTCACCCCTCAGGAGTCTGGCGTTACGCGCTAAAATCAGGAAACATCAGCACGCTTGACTCCTGGAGTCTTAGCAACCTTGCAGTGCAGGAGTTTTCCATTGATGAGCGTTCGGATTCACTTTTTGCCTAACGATGTCACGATCGACGCGCAACCGGGGGAATCGCTGCTAAGGGTGGCTGATCGCGCTGGTGTGTCGATCCCAACAGGCTGTTTAATGGGGTCTTGCCATGCCTGTGAGGTGGAGCTAGACGGCGAAGAATCCGTTTGTAGCTGCATTAGCGCTGTGCCAGACGGGCGATCGCGCCTGACCGTTAACCTCTACGCCGATCCCACCTGGTAGGGGTACGAGACGCTGTCAAACTTTAAATTCTCAGGGAAGAGGAACCGAGCCGCCCAATTGCTTTCGAGATGGCCGTAAGGACGTTGCCTGTAAGGTTCTTACCTGAAGGCGTCTAGTCTAGGTTTTACGTGCTCGTTAGAGCGTACTAGGAGTCGCTACTGCCTTCCTGCGCTCCGGCGTCGGCTGCTTCAAACTTGTAGCCTACACCACGCACCGTATGGATCAGCATAGGCTGGCTGGTGTCCACTTCGATGTGGCTACGAATTTGACCAATGTGCACATCCACCACACGGGGATCGCCTACAAATTCGTGTCCCCAAACTTCACGAATGAGTTCAGTACGTGTCCACACCCGTCCCGGATGGCTAGCCAGAAAATGCAGCAGGTTAAATTCTAGCGCTGTGAGCCGCACCAGTTCCCCGTTGAGCTTCACTTCCCGCCTGGGTGGGTCAATCATCAGTCCCGCAAACAGCAGAGGCTTTTCCTGGAGGGATGTACGCTCTCGCATGCGGCGCAACACAACTTCAACCCTCACGGCCAATTCTTCCAAATCAAACGGCTTGGTCATGTAGTCATCCGCACCATCAGCCAGCACTTTGAGCTTCGCAGCTTGGTCGGTAGAACTGGTGAGCATGAGGACGCAAACATTCGTAGCGGCTTGCATGTCGCGGCAAAGATGCAGGCCATTGGTATCGGGTAAGTTGATATCTAAAATGACTAGATCGGGGTCAAATTCTTTAAAGCTGGCGATCGCGCTCTTACCATCTCCTACCGATTTCACTTGATAGGACTGTTTGCTGTTCAGAAAGCGTTGAATAAGGTTGCGGATCGCTGGATCATCCTCGACCACCAGAATTTTCTTAGTCTCTACTGTCGCCACGTTCGTCATAGTCCCATTACCTGGATTTTTTTACTAGGCGCTGGCTTCTGGCTTGCCATAGCCAGGTGCCTCAAATTTGTAGCCGACACCCCGAACCGTTTGAATCAAAGCTGGCTGGCTGGTATCAATCTCAATTTTTTTGCGGATCTGACCAATGTGTACGTCAACCACTCGTTGATCGCCGACGTATTCGTAGTCCCAGACTTCTTGAATCAGCTCAGCGCGTCGCCACACGCGGCCAGGATGACTGGCTAGAAAATGGAGCAAGTCAAATTCCAATGCTGTCAATGGAATAATGTCATCATTGAATTTCACCTCGCGACGCACGGGGTCAATCATCAGTTGGTCAAAGATGAGACACTGCTGCTCTGCGGAAGTGACGGGACGTTGGCGTTTTAATATTGCGCCGACTCGCACGCCTAACTCACCTAAGCTAAACGGTTTAGTGATATAGTCATCAGCGCCTTGCGAGAAGCCTTTAATTTTATCGGCCTCGTCAGTACGGCTCGTCAGCATAAGAATAAAGACGTTGGTGCGGCTTTGCATTTCCTGGCAAAGATTGTAACCATTGGCATCTGGCAGGTTTACATCCAGAATCACCAGATCGGGGTTAAATAGCTCGAACGTTGCTAATGCACTCTTACCATCCTCTGCTGATTCCATCTGATAATTCTGCTTGGTTAAGAAGCGATGAATCAGATTCCGGATTGCAGGATCGTCATCAACTACGAGAATCTTGGCTGGAGCCATAGCCATAACCTTGCGTTTGGAGAAGGAATAGGAGCTGGACAGGTAAAGTCGCGAAGCCGTGTGAGAAAGATAGCTACACAACCTTGAGAAGACATTATGCTAAGTCAAGTTGCGCATCCAACATTCTAGTCAATTGTCGATAAGCTGGTTGATGGTTAAGTTCAGTATGCCCTCGGCAGCAAAATTTACGACAGCAACATTCTATTGCTTTCTACCTCATTTGCTAATACAGAGCATACCGCCTCCAATCCGCACGCTTATCAGCAATAGTATGACTCAGCTTTGGCGGTGTGTCGCGGACAATCCTGATGGGTGTTAGAGAATGGGTCAAAAAGGGGACGATCGCCGCCCAAGGCTGTAGGGCTAAAATTTGGTGATCAATTCTAAAAATGCTTGTGAACAGGTATCAGACTAAGTTAGCTTGGGATAGAGGTGGAGAAGCAAATCATGAGTAGCCAAAGTCCATACGAACAGCTTGGGGTAACAGAGGCTTCCAGCTTTGAGGAAATTCAGGATGCTCGTGATCGGCTGTTTACTCAACATCAAGGCGATCGCAAGCAGCTAGAAAGCATTGAAGCCGCTTATGATGCCGTGTTAATGGATCGGCTACGTCTGCGGCAGGAAGGCAAAATTAAGGTGCCCGATCGCATCCGCTTTCCTGAAAAAGCAGCACCGCCGCCTGCTAGTCCGCCACCCGTACTCGCGAATCAAGGGACTGCTTGGCTACAGCGGTTGATTGACACACCTAGTTTGACGGATGTGCTGCTGCCAGCAGGTATTTTGACCGCGCTGAGTGCCCTGGTGATTGCTGTTCCTACCGCTAATGTGATACAGATGGCGCTGATTTTGGGGATGGGCACAAGTTTCTATTTCCTCTATCGTAAAGAGCGCAAGCTTGGCAGAACGGTACTGCTTGGCCTGCTGGGGCTGGTCGTTGGCTTCTTGGCGGGAGGGTTATTGGGGACGGCGCTGCTGCCTCAAATTGCCAGCATTGGGCTGAATGCAAACGCTTTTGTGAGTGTTGTGACCTTCGTGATTTTGTGGCTGGTCAGTAGCTTTCTACGCTAGTTTCTGCGGTGGAAATGGGGTGTAAGCTGCCGCGTTTCATCTGTTCGCGCTCGATCGCTTCAAACAGGGCGCGAAAATTGCCTTCTCCAAACCCTTGTGCCCGTTCTGGGCGATCAAGCGTTCCAAGCGTCTGGCGTTGAATCAGTTCAAAGAAAAAGGTTGGCTCCGCAAAAATGGGCTGGGTGAATGTCTGAAGCAAGACCGCTTGCTGCTGCTCTTGCTGCCAGTCGGCTAAGATTTGCTGCTGCTCTAGCTGCTGGAGTAGGGCTTCTGGCAAAGATAGCCCAGCGCGTTGCCGCAATTGTGCGTAGTAAGTTGGTGGTACGTGAATCAGCGATAGTTGCCGCTCCCGCAGTTGGGCAATCGCCTGCACCAGATTGGTCGTTTCAAGGGCAATGTGTTGGACACCGGGGCCGCGATTGACCTCCAGAAACTCCTGTATTTGAGAGTTTGATGAAGCGGGTTCGTTAATAGGCAACTGCACTCCACTGGAAGGGTGACGCATCACGCGACTGCACAGGGCCGAGTAAGTTGTTTGAATGGTGAAACCTTGCTGGGGATGAAAGCCGAGTACCTGTTCGTACCAGTTGACGGCTTGTTCCAGTGCTCCAGCGGCTACGTTTAAGACGACGTGATCAATGCCCACAAACAGTTCCGCTGGCTTACCGGAGGACTCTACAATACAGGCTGGCTCGATAAGCACGTTTGCCGAGGTGTCGGCGAGTTGGGGGAGTAGTGAGGTTAGCCCTCGACGCTCTAGCAGGGTATGGGTGAGATCGCCCCAAGCCTCAAGCGTTGCCCATTTTAACGTTCCCTGAGCCTGCACTTGCGTTTGCAGGGGGTGAAGTAGTTTTGCGCCCTGTTGCACGGCATGAGCGATCGTGGCTTCGATATCCTCGACCTGAAATGCGACATCGGCAACACCAGGAGGATGGTGCTGCAAGAACCTAGCAACGGGACTGCAAGCGTCTGTCGCTGCACTTAGCACAAAATAGATTGCGCCTGCACGGACAATTTCAATGGTGCAACGACCACTCGCACTGCTTTCTACTGGGCGAAATCCCAACTTTTGGATAAACCAGTTACGGGACGCGATCGCGTCCCTCACATAGAAACAGACGTGATCAATGTTCATAAAACGTGAACTCAAGAAAAACGCTTTCGAGTGTCAATTCTCGCTGGTCATGCTGACATACAAGTCTTTCTCTAGTAGTGAAATTGAGAAGGCAGCACTCGACCTTCTCATTCATCTGCAATCGTTGCCTCTGACAATTGCGGCACTAACTCCTTTGCTAGAGGATAAGTCTCAGATCCTTGTTACTTTTTCTTGCATGAACTTTACAGTTCTTTACAGTCTCTCTATCATACTGATCGTGCCAGGATTTTCACCAGCGCTGTGCTCTTTGCGGGTTTACGCATTGACATCAGGCTGCTTTACTAACATCAGAGTCAACACGAGTTTGAAAGGATTGTAAGGGAGATTCATGAAGGAGCTCGATGCCACACAGGTGGAGCAACTTAGAACGATCGGTGCGTACCTCGGTCGAGAGCGCAAAGACCGGGGGGTTTCTTTAGACGAAATTGCGGTCAAAACATACATTCCGCAGCGTCTTTTGCAAGCGCTTGAGGACGGGCAAGTAGAGCGTTTGCCTGAACCTGTCTTTGTGCAGGGCTTCATTCGTCGTTTCGCCGACGCGATCGGGCTAGACGGCATGGCCCTGGCTAAAACCTTTACGCCACAGGCTTCGTTTCTGGTTGAGCGAAACGTGCCAGAGGCAGCGCATCCCTCCTCGGAACGCCCTTCCCTTGAGCAATCACGGGTTGACCCTCCAGCCGCTGAGCCAATAGCGGTAGGTACCGTTGTAGAACCAATCCAGATACCGTTAGAGACTCTCCAGCGCAGTGCCAATGCTACAAAGCGCTCTAATCTACCTTGGATCTTGCTAGGAACGGTCGTGATACTTCTCATTGGGGTTGGTTTGCTTAATTTCCTCAATCGTCCTAAGCCTGCGATCGAGGCACAAAACGCAGAAGCGCCAGCGCCTAAAGCTAATTCCGTATCGCCGTCACCAGCGCCCAGTGCTGCAACAGCGCCGATCAAATCGCCGCAGAGTTCGGACAGTCCATTGCCGACTGCCTCTGCCAAGTCTACCGCTACGACAGAAACCGACTCGCCTGTTCAAGTGGCTGTCAATTTAACTGACGATTCCTGGTTTCAGGTGATTGCTGATGGTAAGACTGAGTATGAAGGCATTTTGAAAAAAGGTGAGCAAAAAACGTGGACAGCACGAAAAAAGCTCGTGCTACAAGCGGGTAATGCTGGAGCGGTGTCTCTTTCTTACAACCAGGGCGAAGCAAAGCGGATGGGCGAACTGGGTGAGGTGAAAGATGCCACATTTCTTCCCAGTGATCAACTAAAGCCAAACACACCTAATTAGCTGCCCTCGATCGCTCATCTATCCATGTGCCTACAGGCCCTTCCTTAGAGAATTAATGTCTTGAATCCCTCACCCGCCAACCTACGGAGAAAGGAATTGGGCGCGCTAGTTGGAAGCTACGCATTCACATGAAGCTGGCAGAAACCGGGGTTCGACGAGATGCATCCTGGAGAGTGGTCGAGCATCTGCTGGTGAAGAACCCCGATTTCTACGCTAGCTATCAATGGCTCTCAAAACCCGAAGCAGAACTGATTTGATGGGTGCGATCGCTCACCGCGGCTATGCTTTTTCGAGTACCTTTTCTTTGAAGACTTTGCCAGCGCTGAAGGCTGGTACTCTGGTAGCCGGAATTTGAATCGGTTTGCCGGTAGAGGGGTTGCGTCCTTCCCGTGCTTGGCGATCGCGTGCTTCAAACGTACCAAAGCCAACCAGTGTTACTTTGTCTCCAGCGGCTACCGTTTCGAGAATCACCTCCAACGTAGCAGTCAGTACAGCATCAGCGTCTTTTTTCGTTACGTTTGCACTGGCTGCAATTTGATCAATGAGTTCACCTTTATTCATGTCTTAAAATCCCTCGGAACGTTTGCTGCGATTATACTTGAGGGTTTTGAAAGTGCAAGAGTTTAATTACTTAGAGATACAAAGCGATCCTGTGTCCGCTGTAAACAAACGCAGACGCAGCCGTGCTTTTAAGGACATTCTCCTTTAAATGACTGCACTGGTTTCCCCTCACCCCTAGAGCAGGAGTGAGGGAAAAGGTTTGTTCCGTTGCCAAGGTTTCGAGAGCCGTGAACAATCGCGCCTAGGCAATGGGAGCGATCGCGTTGCTTTGATTAGTTCGCTTTAGGAGGCGCAACGGTTGCTTTAACGGCAACATTCTTGACCCCTTTAATCTGCTTCGCTAGTGGCTCAACTTTTGCGAGTTGTGCTTGAGTTGGAACGGTTCCGGCAACTGTCACGTCACCGTTTTTGGAGTCTACAGTGAGCTTACCATTAGGGATGTTTGCTTCTAACTTAGTGCGAACTTCACTTTCTAGATCGCCATCGGCCCGTTTCATCTGATCGCCACCAGCGTCGTTCCGCTGTTCCCGTGCTCGGATGTCAGACTCCATCTGCTTCTTACGTACGTCGTTTGTTGCGTCTTTTTGAGCATTCTGAGCATTTTCAGCTTTTGGCACCTGTCCGTTTGTATCGGTAGAACTGGGCGCATCTGACGTTGTTTTGGCATTGTTGCAGGCGGCTGCACTCACTAGCACAACGCCACTCAGCAGCAATGGCATAATCTTCTTCATCGTAGTGTCCTCGCTCAAATTTGTATGGTTAGGGAGGAACGATCGAGTGCCTGAACGGCCTCCCCGATCGCCCTCGTAGAAATTGCCAATATCTACAGCAACGGATCGCGACGTGTTGCTGTAGTTTCGCCCGTTGGGTAAGGCGTTCCGGGTGTATGGAGCGTCCCAGCAGGATAGGTAGCACGATCGGCGTTCTCGTTCGCTGCCGCATCGTAAACGCCCCACTCCTGAATACCGCGATGGCTCAAGATGCCTTCTGCTCGGCGCACTTCATCTTCAGAGCCATCGACAATTACCAGATAATCGCCCCTGGACACACGATCGTTGTAGACTCTAGCGCGATCTTCAGGAATGCCGAGACCCACTAAACCGCCAACCAAGCCACCTGCTGCTGCACCGATCGCGCCACCAGAAATGGTTGTTGCCAGTGCGGTAGCTAACGCGCCACCCAGCATCACAGGACCAATACCCGGAATTGCTAGTGCGCCCAAACCAACTAGCAAACCTGTTAGACCACCCAGTGTTCCACCTGCAACTGCGCCTTTCTTTGCGCCTTCATCTGCCTGAGTATCATGCGCCACTTGCTTGCTCTTGTCGCTCAGTCGAGCGTTGGCATCGTTGCCAGCAATTTCAGCCGCTCGATCAGTGTCACGTCCAACAACGGAAACGCGATCCATTGGGAAACCGCTATCTCTTAGCTCACGCACAGCCGTTTCTGCATCTCGGTAGCTAGAAAAGCTTCCCACTGCACGCTTATGATGTCCTAAAACCATTTTTCCTCCTTCCACCTCACACACTGACCATGCACAAGGTCGGAAATAGATTTGTTATTTACATCACCTATCTTCCTCTTTACCTTTAATATTCTCCTCAGTCAGAAGAGATACCTTAACCTGGCCTTTGGATAGGACACGATTGTGGTGTAAATTGATTGACTTTCGTCGTCGTAGCGTCAAAACTAGTCAGAGTTGACGTGATTAGATCCCCAAATCCTTATGAGAAGTGGGCTTTTGGAGTTTCTCCTTTGTTAAGAGGGGCAAGGGGATCAGGCTTTAAGCTTCAGGTACGTAAGTCCTCTTAGCGTCAGGTTTCCTGGTGATCGATCCATTTTTGAAAGGTAATCGGCTCGTAGGATGCGAATTGATCCAACAGTTGATCGGGGTCTTGGGCTTCTAAAACGAGCCATCGGTGAGGAGGACGCACAAATTTTTCCTCAGTCGCATGATCGAACATGGCGATCAGTGGGCTGTAATAGCCCTCTATATTGAGCAAACCACACGGTTTCTGATGAAAGCCAAGCTGTGCCCAGGTCAGCACTTCGCAAAATTCTTCAAACGTGCCAAAGCCGCCTGGAAGTGCAATAAAACCATCCGCTAGATCAACCATCATGGCTTTGCGCTCGTGCATAGAGCCAACAATGCGAAGTTGGGACAGCCCTTTGTGAGCCAGCTCTTTTGCCACCAAAGATTGGGGAATCACGCCGATCGCCTCGCCGCCTGCATCTAGAACAGCATCTGCGATCGTGCCCATTAAGCCCACGTTACCGCCGCCGTACACCAAACCTAGCCCACGTCTAACCATTGCCTGCCCCATTGCTTGAGCCATGCTGGTGTAAGTCGGTCGAGCACCTGGATTGGACCCACAGAAAACGCAGAGATGTTTCATCATGAGAGGGAAAGCAGTGACAGGGGCTAGGTGATTGTCATGAAGCAGCTTGGTGTCGTGCTCATTGTTGTTTCGTGTCTGGCATGGGTGGCAATCGCAGGGGTGCCGCTACTGCCGTTGACTCTTGCCCAAAAAGCAGCATTAGTGCCAGGATTGCTCATTTTCGGTGAGCTACTGTTTTGGATTGGGGCACTATTGGTGGGCAAGGACGTGGCAGAACGCTATCGCCATTGGCTTAACCCCCGTTTGCTCTGGCAACGGTGTAAGCGGTTGCTTCGCAGGTAACGGAGGCCAGCGGCTAAGCTTCTGATAGTTCCACGTTTGTTAGCACTTGCAGTCGAATGGTGCGATCGCCGCCGCCTGTCAGCGAGGTTTCGATGATGTCATTGGAGAGGGGGGAAAGGCAACTCAGGAGGGTTCTCAAATGAGGCGTACTAGCACCACTATCAAGGTAAAGCCGTTCGGATAAGGCATTAAGCCGCTTCCAGGTAAGGTAGAGCTTCGTGACAGTTTGCTCAAGTTGGGCAGCGTGGTTGACCAGATCAGCCGCAGAACTAAGGCACCCAAGGCGAAGCGCTTCTTCCAAGGCCAGTTCCAGATCCAGCGATTCATTGTTTAATGCCTGCACATTGGCAGCGGCTTCCAAATAGCGCCACAGATACTTTGCTTCGGACGTTGCCTGCTTCAGCGTATCGACATCGGGCGTTTCGGCAACGGCATCTCGAATAGATGTCTGATGGCTCTCTGGTAACTTCTGCATTTCCTTCACCAGCGGAGCCAGGTACTTTGCCGGGATGGTGTGGTCAGCCGCTTTTTGCTTCACTTCGGTAGGCAACAGGTTGGAAGTCATCGCCGTCCAGTCATCCGACAACTGGCGGACTTCGCGGCGGGTGATCCGATCGCCCCGATGCGCGGCATCGCTCACCATCTGCTGCACTTCAGGAGCCGAGTGTGCCGTTTCTACAAAGGCGCGTTTGCTAAACTGATTGACATCTTCCGGTTCCAAGTAGCCGCCGTCTAGCAACGTATCGGCACTGTTTGCCAATTCAATCATCGCGTATGCCTGACTTTTGCTGATCTCCCGATCTTTCAGCCAGTTAAGAAAGCCAGTACCCCGTTCGTCGCCATGTCGCTTTTCGCGATCGCGTACAGCTCGCAAGATCCGCCCGCGCCAAATGTCGGTTTGTAGGTCGAAGCGATCGCACACTTGCCACGCCTGCTCCACCTGCTCCTGAAACTCCACTTCGGGGATTTGCTCATCCTTCGGGTCAGGCAACCGAAAATGAAGATCTACACTCGGCTCAAAAGCTCTTGAAACGCTATGGATAGCGTCTAAACGTTGAGATGCTTGTACCATTAGCGTACTCAGGCAACAGTCGCATCATTATGGCACGCCTCGAGCAAGGCTGGAAAGAGGTTAGTTAGGTTTTGCTCCAACTGAATATCCTGTTCCAGAGTTATCTAGCTTTAGAAATGTACAACTCTGCCAATCTCACTTCAACCGGGTTGTTACGCCGTACCACATCCAAATAGGATCACGACCGCCAAAGTCAAACACTCTATAAAAAGTCCGCCTTGTACATCGATAGTTATCAATATCAAGCACAATTTCAATCAAACATTCAACACACCGATCTCAATATTTGGAGTCGTTTAGGAACCGCGCTTTGATGGTTTATTCTTGTTCTAGAACTATGAGGCCACCAATTAAAGAGGTCATTCTGATTCTTACAAACCATCTCTAAATTTTTTAGCAATCCAAACCCTTTAAGCATTTCTACTCACGCAAAGAAGATTGTTATAGAGCGCAATCACGATTGAGGAATCTGATTTCCTAACACAATCTCCTGGTAACTGCCGCTGTTTATTATCTGTCCCTTACTCATTGTGTAAATGCGATCGCAATCTTTAACCGTTGTCAATCGGTGAGCAATAATGATGATAGTTTTCGTGCCACTCAATGACCGAATCGACTCACTAATTAATTGTTCTGTTTCGTTATCTAACGCAGAGGTTGCCTCATCCAGCACTAAAACTTCTCGCTCATGATAGAGAGCACGAGCAATCCCAATTCTCTGACGCTGCCCTCCAGACAATAGAGTACCCCGTTCTCCAACTACGGTTTGAATACCTTCTGGCAGTTGCGCCACCAGTTCTGAAAGTTGAGCGAGACGAATTGCATTATCTAGCTTTCGCTGATCAATTTGATTGTATGGAACCCCAAAAGCTATATTCCCTGCAATCGTGTCGTCGATTAGAAAAATAGATTGTGGAATATAACCAATTAAATTTTGCCAAGAACGCAACCTCTCATATATAGAGAAACCATCAACCTGAATATCACCCGACTGCGGAATCAACAGCCCCAGAAGAACATCTACCAAACTAGTTTTCCCAGCGCCTGACTTACCGATCAAAGCGATCGACTCACCTTTGTGAATTGTTAATGAAACCTCTTTGAGAGCATTTGAAGCGGCGGCGGGATAGCAATAGCTGATTCTATCAAGAGTTATTCTATTTCTAAACATGAGAGTCTCTGTTTTGAGACTTTTCAAATGACCAGAATTCTCCTGATTAAAACTCTCTAAAGCTGCTCCACGAGTTTTTTCCGCAAGACATCTAGCTTCTGAGACCTCTAACTCTTTAAGATCCAAATAGAGCCTGTCAAGAGTAGGTTCATTATTACGGAGCAAGCCCATAGAAGCTATAAGTTGGCTGGCAGATGGCATTAGACGAATTGACGCTATCGCAAAAATACCTAATACAGAAACTAGGCTTTCTGCACGCTGTTCAAAAGCCAAAGATAAGGATACGAACCCTACAACAAACGTAATCAAAAGAGTCTCTACTACGATGCGCGGCAGTAACTGGAAAACATGGAAACGGCTCGCAGCTTTTGCATATTTGTTGGTTTGGCCGTTGAGTTGAGCTTTAAAGAATTCCTCACATCCAATCACTTTGGTTTCCTTCAATCCACCAATGGCATGATTGGTAATCCGTACCGTTTCTGTGTTAGCTTCAAGCCCTTCTTTTCCCCAACGAGCTACACTGTGCCTAAAGTAGTGAAAAGGAACAATAGCAACCAGGAGAAGACCTAAGACACTCACCGTTGCTACAAAATCTGTCTTAGCTAGTAGCAACAGAAGAACTAGAAGAACAAAGCCATTAGCAACTGAGTTTAAGAGTGGGATCGCAATTGAATAAATAAAGTTTGCAGATTCGCCACCAATATTTTGAAGAATATGAGCGGAGTTAGTTCTCAAATGAAACGTATAAGGAGCAGAGAGATAAGCGTCCATCAATCTGAGGCGCAATTTAACCTGCCGAGCGTAACAAAACTTATAAACATAGTTCTGAATTTGGTAGTAGAAGAATGATTTAAGATAAAAAGTTACGATGATTATTAAACCTAGTAATGCAATGAATTTATTTGTATCTTGAAAGCCTATATACTTGTAAAGGCTTGATAGTATATCATTCTTCTGAATCAGCCCTGGGTTGACTGCCAAGCCAATAAATGGGCCCACCAATCCAATACCTACAGCATCTAGTAAAGAAATCGTAAGAAAAAGAAATATAATTAGAGTCAGTTCAGTTTGCCGAACAGAAATAACGTATAAAAACTTCGCTAGATATTTCATGAATTATTAACTCCTATCTACGCGCTGTAAAGAAGTGCCATCCTCAAATAAGCATGCTCAAATCAAACTTAAGCCTCGTTTGTGGCTCATCATCATGTGAAGGATGACACAAGAATAACTCACTCAAATCCTCTTAAAACGTCCTTGTATAGTGATAAATAGCGGCTAGCCTGCACTTGAGACGAAAATTCTCGTAAGCTCTTCTTTCGAGCCTGAACTTTGAGTTCGTGGTGCCGCTCTTTGTCTTCCAATACCCAAATAATCCCTTTCTCCAAATCTTCGATTTCAAATGGAGTTGCTAAGTAGCCGTTTTGCTGGTGATCAACAATATCTTTCAACCCTGTAGCATTGAAAGCAACAACTGGGGTCCCGCAGGACATAGATTCTGAGGCCGTTTGTCCAAACGCCTCTTGGGTAGACGGCACTACCATAACATCAGCAGATGAATAAATCAGTGCAAGGACAAGATCGTCACGCACATGCCCTAAGTAGTGGGTCTTGAACCCCAGATCAATCGAATTTTCGGGTCTAGAGGAACCAAAAACAATCAGCTCGATCTGCTCTCCCCATCCACGGCTGCTAATTTTCTGAAGTGTGGGTCGCAAAAGCTGAAATCCTTTTCTAGGGTCAGACGTTGCATTAATTGCACCAAAAAGCACTAGTTGCTTATCTTGAGGCAAATCTAACAAATCACGAGCAACCTTTTGATTGATTGGCTTATATCTTTCAGTATCCAACCCCAAAGGAATTAACTCAACTCGTCGATCTTGGAATAGTGAGCTAGCGCGTGCGCAATCAGCCATCCAGGAAGACGTCGCAACAAGAGTCAGGTCAGTATGTTTCCAAGCTTTTGCTTTTCGCTGCCAAACCCAGCGAGAGAGATCCCAAGAGAGATTGCTATGCAACTGCGGACAGGCTCCACAAGCCTTTTTGTAATTCTCACATTCCCGAACATAGTCACACCCACCAGTAAAGGGCCACATATCATGCAACGTCCAGACTAGTGGCTGTTTCAATCTAGGGATCGTTTCAATTTGCAGATATCCGTTACAAATCCAGTGAAGGTTGATAATATCTGGCTTGATTTGAGCGGCTCTAGAAGCAAGTACATCAGGCAACCACTGAGACGAAAACATGCCAGAGTCACACTTTGGATACAGCTTCAACGGTAAACCAGAGGCAGGTGGGCCCAATTTAGTCAGAACTGATCGCTCTGCTGTAACCGTGTTGTCGGCCCCAAATTTTGCCCTCACAATCATTTGAGAGGTGCACCCTATGGCCTGCAATCCTAGATGCAATCGATGGGCAGCACGTGCTCCCCCATTATCAACATCGGACGTACTCAGGTGTAAAACGTTGACTCCGCTCATTGCCTGATGCTTATTTCTGTTTGGTTAGCAATAGACCAGTCTGTTCCATCTCTTTAAAGGATGCTTGAAGAGCCGACTGACTGAGTGGTTCCTGCCCCAGATACCAGTCTAGATATTGGATTAACCCATCCTTAAGCGAGGTGGGTATCCACGGCCCAAAGACGGTTTTGTAGTGGCTCATATCTGCCACTGCATGACGGATATCTCCTACTCTAAAGCGTCCCGAAACAGTATATTGTGCAGGTTTACCAACAATTTCTGAGATTGCTTGAACCACATCCAGTAGCGTTACAGCTTGACCCATACCAATGTTAATCACTGTGTTTAACGGTTTCTCACAAATTGCACATTTAATTACAGCCTCAGCCACATCCCCCACAAAGACAAAATCGCGGGTCATCAACCCATCTTCAAAGATTTCTAGGGAATTACCCTGAGCGATCGCATTAGTAAAGATACCGATAATACCCGTGTAAGGGTTACCCAGCTCTTGCTTCGGTCCGTAAACATTTTGAAAGCGCAATGTAACTAAATCGATATTTTGGCTTTCACAGTAGCTTTGCAACAACTGCTCTTGCCAGAGTTTGGTTAATCCATACACAGAAGTAGGCTTCGTGAGGTGGGTTTCTTGCATAGGTACTGCAGTCAAAAGTTCACCGCTACTGCTACAGACCTCCCAAATTCCTTGTTGTAGGTCTTCTAGGCAGCGCCCCTTAGGATAGTGAATTGCTTCGCCATCCGTATAAGCGCCATCTCCGTAAACTGCACGACTGGAGGAAAGAATAATACGGCGTGGCTTCTGCTCTAACGATGAAATGAGTTCTAACAGCTTAGCGGTACCATTGGCATTGTGCTGCACATAGCGACTGATCTCATACATTGATTGTCCAGTGCCCGTTTGGGATGCCAGATGGATAACAACATCTGTTCCCTCAATAGTTGCTTTGTATGCTTCTATGTCTTGGACATCTGCCTGAATGCACTTTGCCCGTTCTTTGATTTCAGGTGCAAAGCCATGCAATTTCCGATGAACCTGCCTGTCCAGCAGATCAACTACAATGATTTCTGCATCAGGTGGCAGCTTTTCTATTAACCACTTGCCAATAAAGCCAGCACCGCCAGTAATTAGAACCTTCATAAAATTTTCACTCCTACCAAACTGTACCTTAACCTAGCTAATAGTTCTTTAGTTGAAAATGACTGATATTTAATTCATTAAACTGGTAGTATTTGATTCTCAGAAAAACTCTTCTAAGAAAGTAGTAAGGGAAGAATAGAAGCGTATTTGCTTGCTCAACAAAAAAGGGGAACTTAGATTCTTCTTCGTGTGGAATATCAGTTTTGATTGAAAACGCATCCAATATTTCTCCTGCTGGCACCCTAAAGCCCCTTCGATGAACATTCATGTAGTTTGAGTCGTGAACCACCTCGACCCAGGCTGGCTTACACAAAATCTTTTTGGCAGATTGACAAACTTCATAAAGCTCCTTATGCGGTCTGCAAAGGCAAGTATTAAATGAATCAGGATTGTACCGTTCAATAAGGCTAATAAAATGGCTAGCAACCTCAAAGTCAAAATAGGCTTTGCCATTACACAATTGGTAGCCAAACATGAAGTTCACAGTTTCGCATTCTTGTTGGTTGAAGTTCTCTTGAATCATTTGAACGTAATCTTTAGCAATTGCGTCGTCATTATCCAGCCAGGTTGTGATGAGGTACTTACAATCATCTGTGACAACCGCACGGACAATGTCTCTGGCTCGATCTGGAAACTGACCGTAAGGAAGCGGAAAGTCTAAATATAAAGGCACAAAATTCTGCCATTTTTCAGCATAATCCGAAATCTTTTGTTTAAATGCTTCAGGTGTATCAGCATCAAAGAAAACCAACCATTTAAAGTCTTGATTCGTTTGATTATAGACAGACGGGTAACAGAACTGGTCGAACAATCTGAACCTGTTTTCGAGCCAAGCAGGATCGCAACCAGGTCTAAGCTCTGGAAAGCTTCTCACGTTGAATTTGGTTAGAAAAAAATGATTAAACTGTCCCATACTTCATTTCACCTGACGGATTAACGACTTTACAATTACTGCCGCATAGTTCCAACTGAACCAAACTGAGGCACTGAAGCCATAGGTAGCGGAGTAATAGGCTTTACAATTAGATAGCAATGAATATTTACAACTTATATCTAAAACGTATCACACTTGTTTAAGCTCGTCGATTCTACAGCCCACACTTGTTGAGATCTTGATATTTCTCTTACGACAGGATGTTTAATGCCAGAATGGTTAAATCCTTCTTGCCAGTGCTGTTTAAATTTAATTAGACTTTCAAGCTACTAGTGCCTTATTTTAAGAGCATTGAGCTGAAGGTACGTTGATTAAAATGACCTCGTAGGGTTAAGCACTTAATAGAGTTCGTTATTCATACATGAGTTAACTAAGCATTAATTTTTTACGGGTGAGTGAATAAAATTGCGGCTAGCCAGCCATTCAATCGATCGTTGGCAGCCTTCGTGAAAAGAAACAAGTGGTTCATAACCTAGAATTTCTTCTGCTTTCGTAAACGGCAGCTTGTATTGTGACTGCTGTAGAATTGCCATCATTTCATTCACTACAGGTTGTCGTTCAAAATTGGAAGCTGCTGATTCCGTTAATTCACCTGAACGCGGCTCTTTTTTAGAAAGTGTATGCTTTGCTACTTGTTTAAAGTCATTTGGAATAGAAGCAATCAGCTTTTGTATAACAGTCGAGTTCCATACCGATCCTAAAGCCTGCTGCTTCCAGCTGTGGGTAAATTGGGGCACGTCAACGAGAGGGATCTGATCTGGGTTTATTCCCAAATATTCAGCGAAGGGGTGATAAAAATTGAACCATGTTATCAATTCTCGATCGCCAACAAAGAAGGCTTCGCCGTCTGCATTTGGTTGTGTCAAAGCTAAGCGCATAGCATGAACTAAATTGTCTACATATACTGTGTTACAAATACCTTGACCTCCATTGATAAAGTAAGCAGTGCCATGAACAAGCTGGTCAGCCAGTTCCGTGATCCAACGTGAGCGGGGTCCAAACACAATGCCTGGTCTAAAAATGACAACCTCAACTGATCCGCTTTGCCGTAATTGCAGCAGTTTTCGCTCGGCATAAATTTTAGCAGTGTGGGTTAGAAACGGTTGTTTCTCAATCAGTGGAGTAGACTCAGTTGTACCAGGAACTGGAGCAGACGTGTGAACAATCATCGAACTTAAATAGATGACGCGACGCACTCCAACCTTTTGAGCAGCTTTATAAGTGGGCGTAATGCTGCCACGAATGAGCCCAGCACTACCTAAGATCGAATGAATGACGACATCGCATCCTTCAAAGGCAGCTTCTAGCGAAGCTTGATCAAACGAATTGGCAATGCGATAGTCTGCTTTGTGTGTTAAGCGTTGAACGCTAGCAGCAGAGTGAACAATTGGGCGAACTGTGATTGTCTCTTCTGCATGAAACAACTCGACTGCTCGATTACCAACAAACCCACTCGCTCCCACAACTCCAATTCTCATCATTTCATCTTAGTCATGAAAGTTGGCATCTACAAAAGCATGCGCGTCAAGTTGATTGCTCATTGCATCAGTGTTTTGATGTGATCAGCCAATCTCAAAGAAAGGGCAATAATTGTGAGCGTTGGATTGGCATAGCCAGAGGTTGGAAAGACAGAGCAACCCGCTACAAATAAATTTTCGAGGCTGTGCACCTTACAATTCGCATCAACAACCCCCTGCTTTGGATCACCATGCATTCGGGTTGCGCCCATGTGATGATGCATTGCAGTTTTTTCAAATTTTAGGTCTTCTTTCTTTCGAGCAAACTCCAATGTACCAAATCCGGCATGAGCAAGTTCCTCTGCCCAAATTTCTTGAACTCGCGCAGCGTGCTTCACATCGATCGGGTTGAGTTGCCAATGAATTTCGGTTTTCTGTTGACCAAGGCAGTCGCGCTCTTGGCTTAGCGTAACGCGGTTATTAGGATCAGGTGCTTGCTCAAGTTGATAGAAAATTTCAAACTTTGAAAACCGCCGTTTTTCTAAAGGAAGATATGACCAATCACCACGTCGGAACGCTGGCAATCGTCTAATCGCAGCCCAAAATGCTGCTGCAAGGATATAGTCACTACCACGCACCGCCATTTGGAATTGCTTGGATGCATCTGTAGTCAGTCGCCTCTGCTGGATAGATAGCACTAATGACTTCAGTGCATTAATCGCTTCGCGTTGATGCTTTAACGGTCTAGGAAATATCTGTGCCCCGTTATTCATTAGACGCTCTTGGCGCATCACAGCTTCGCTCAGCTTCACTCTTGCCATCACGGGCACACCATTTACGGGATAGATGTCATAGAGAGCTGTCTGATCAAGCAGTCTAGGGCTAAAAGGCACTAGCTCCAGGCTCAGGATAGGGCGATCCATAAAAAAGCGACCGACCAAATCGTTTTGATTGCCTAAACCCGCTGGTTGCTGCTGGTTCGATAGAAGCAGTAAGCGTGCGTTCTCCATGCCTCCAGCCGATAAGATAAAGATTTTTGCAGTTAGCCAGAACTGCCGATTTTGTAGGTTGGCAATCCGTAGACGCGTGATTGCTTGCGTAGTATTGTCAGCCTCAATCTCAACCACATTGGCATAAACGATGGTGGTGATATTCGAAGTGCGCTTAATCTCTTCTGGATATTCGTGAGTGAATGGGTCTCTCAGCCCATACTGACTCATGGTTGTAGTGACCCGATCGCTTTTGAAAGGAAGTGGTACAGCACGGTCTACTTCCCAAGCATCCGTGCTGTAAGCGAACGGTCCAATTTGGCAAACCTGATGTGCTCGCTCGTAGAACGGATTGAGCTCAGCTTTAGTAAAAGGCCACCCACTATAGGGAAGCCAATCACGCTGCTCAAAATCGATATCATCTAGAGGTAAGCAGCGAAAACCTGATTGATTGTAACCGTTTGGTCCTTCCCAGCAGTGTGAGGTGCCGCCAAATTGGCGGCGACGAGTCTCAGAAATTTCTGGATACGGATCGCCAACAACAACCCCATCACAAAGCGATTGTGTATCTTGATCGAACTCAAAGCCACCGCTTTCTACCAAACACACCTGAAAATTTTGATTGGCAAACTCGCGCGCCAACGTTATACCTGCGGGACCAGCTCCGACGATACAAACGTGGGTTTCAAGGATCTCACCTGGAGATAATGATCGAGCGTCAATAATCATTAAGCTTCTTTAGAGATATACAACTTAGAGACATATAACAATAAAGCTCTTTGGCTCTATGCCGCGAACCTCCTACCTGACACAGCCTGTAGCTAGCGATAGCTAACAAACTGCTGTCTCCCGTAAACCACTACCAAGTTTCGCGCAGACCACTACTTTCTACAGCAAGGCGAAAAACTATTTAAACCTCTCTAGTCTCATCTTTACTGTTTTTTTATATTCTATCAACTGAATTTAAAGCTGGGTGACGCAGCTCGGCTCACCATACGGTCCGTGCAAGTAAGCATAACTGGCAGTTTAAATTGCGTGCAAGCTGAATAAAGCTGATGCAAAGAATAATAATTTTGCTTGTATTTCTCCCGGCTCAGCTTCAAAGTAGTGATACTGGTCAGCGGAAGTCTATTGAAAAATGGAATTGAACCTGCAGCAAATTGCAAACTAGGAGTAGCGGGATAGCTTCTACGTGTTTGAAGTTAATTCTAATCTTGCTTAGGGATGCCTACTGGGATTTTGTTCTCACATTTTTGCCTCAAGCGCTGAAGCGTGCGATTGTTGTGCAAACGAGCCAACACAAGCTTGTGAATGCACAGCTTCATTGCAAGCAAATGATCTTAGAGTATTCCGTGAAGGTTTGACCTATGCTTCCATGTGCGCCCGTTCTCTTACCTGTCGAACCTGCAAAGGTGACATACCCCCAACGCCTCCGCCTCATTGCTGGTACCGCCAATCCTCCACTGGCTCAGGAAATTGCACAATCCTTGGGAGTTGACCTTACTCCGGTTGTTTGTAAACGATTTGCTGATGGTGAGATTTATGTGCAGGTTCAGGAATCAATCCGTGGGTGCGATATTTTCCTGATCCAACCCACTTGTAGACCTGTGAATGATCATTTAATGGAGTTGATGGTTCTGACCGATGCCTGTCGTCGAGCATCAGCCCGCCAGATTACACTCGTTATTCCTTACTACGGCTATGCTAGAGCTGATCGCAAAACCGCCGGTCGAGAATCTATTACTGCGAAACTAGTTGCCAACTTGATCACACAGGCTGGAGCCGATCGCGTCCTCGCTCTAGATCTGCATTCAGCTCAGGTACAGGGCTTTTTTGATATTTCGTTAGACCATCTGCACGGTGGCCCTACTTTGGTCGATTATATCCAGAAGAAGCAACTCTGTGATGTTGTGGTAGTTTCCCCCGATATTGGTGGAGTTGCTCGTGCCCGCGCGTTTGCTAAACGGCTCAATGATGCACCATTGGCGATCGTGGATAAACGACGCCAGGGACACAACCAAGCAGAAGTCATGAATGTGATTGGAGATGTACAAGGCAAGACTTCCATTCTTGTCGATGATATGATCGACACTGCTGGTACTATTAGCGAAGCAGCAAAGATACTCCAACGGGAAGGGGCGAGCCGAATCTACGCCTGCGCAACCCATGCACTCTTTTCACCCCCCGCGATTCAACGGGTACTAGCCAGTGGATTGGAAGAGGTAATTGTAACGAACACAATTCCGATTCCAGTGGAAAAGCACTTTCCTCAACTGAAAGTTTTGTCAGTGGCGACACTATTGGGTGAAGCTATTTTCCGCATTCATACTGAAAGTTCTGTCAGTAGCCTGGTCAATTAAGCTAAGCATCAAAATAGTGAGGCCTCTTCGTGTACGACTGACTGCCATTCAGCTCTTTTTCACCTCAGAGCTATGAAGAGCGAAGCTGGAGATAAAGCCAAACTGCCTGGTAATTATTCAAGGCTTAATTAAGTAGCGTTCCGTCTTTCGGTGAGAGAAGAGCATATTGGCTCGTTTTAAGTAAAGGTGACTTACTAAAGTGCCTAGAGCAAGGCTGCTGCTGAGCAGTACCGTGAGTATGGCTAAGTTCATAAACCCGATCGCGAAGCCTAGACCGATGCTGGAGCCTACCGTTGCAATAAGCAAAACCGTTGTGATAGCAATGGCTTTGGGGTTGTCGCCGACCATTAGCTTTTCTACTGTCATACCAGCCATCACTCCAGTGACAGCGCCATTCATGGCCCCTGCCCCTGCACTTAAAATTACGACAGCCCCTGCTGCTGTGAGATCACTGGCAAGTGCCTCTATCAGAGCCACAGCTCCTACTCCTAGTGCAGCCAGCGTGCAAGTTGTAGAGCCAGTACGCCCCCCTGCCGATCGCATTAACCAGGCTGCAAATTCGAGACCGATCGCGGTACCGACAACAGCCCCAAAGCCAGCCATAGAAACTGACTTCTCAACTGTACCCATACTCAGAACAACTGAAGCCACCAACCAATTCACGATAAGAGTAGCCGCCCCTAGGAGCAGCAAAAGACCTTTGGGTAGATGGGAAAATTTCGCAGGCGCTGCTGCTGTCTGAATTTGAAGATTGAGCGAATAGGTCTTTGCGAGGGTGTTGGTATGCAGCAGCAGCTTACGGTGATAGGTTTTTCCTGCCATGAGCTTGCGAGTATCTACCGTTACCTGGCATTCTACCTGATTGTCTGCGAAGGCGTCAGGGGTAACGGAAAGCCAACAGTAGTGAGCGGTGGGAGGATCATGCGGATGCGGTGCGATCTCCCATTTTCCTTCTAAAAGGGTTTCTGGGATAGGGTTAGTAAGCATGACCACTTGAGTCAGACGATCGCCTGGACAAGCAGCATGAAACTTTAAGGTTGCTTGACTAAACTGAGCATCGGGAGGCCGTAGAGGGGATGTAGGCGTAGCTGCTAATGCCGCTAGCGCATTGGGGAAGCGCTCTTTCAAACGCGGTTCTACCATTTTCTCTAGCCAGTTTACCCACTTTAGGTTGAGCGATGGCACTAGGTGCTTGAAGCTAACACGATAGCTAATATCAACGAGATCTCCAATGCGGTCAGATTTTGTACCAGTCAGCAGACAAATCAATGTCATACCTAACCCATAGAGATCTGAGGCTTCTGTCAGTTGCCGATTAAACAGTTGCTCTGGTGGCATGAATCCTAGCGTTCCTTTGACCACACTGCTTACACCAACATCTTCCCCACCGACGCGCGCAAAGCCGAAATCGACTAAATAAACAGCGCCGTTTGCGTCGAGAAGAATGTTTTCGGGTTTAATATCGCGGTGAATGACAGCAGGGATCCGATTCTGAAGGTAAACCAGGATTTCTAGCGCTGCGATCGCGATACGTCGAATATCTTCTGGGTTAAAGCTACGGTTCTCTGATAAAGACGTGGCATGTTTGTACTCTTGCACCATGCAAAAGCCATTGGGAGTTTGGAATGAATCGATGTAGTGAGGAATGCCCGGATGATCAAGTTGCTTTAAGAATTGAATTTCGCGATCGTACGCATCGTATTCTGCCCAACTCGCCCCTGTTTTTGCAAACTGAAACTGTTTGATGACAACGTTCTTCTGAGTGCGCGTATCTTTTGCCAAATAGGTCACTCGACCGCCGGCACGATTATGACCGAGTTCCCTCTCAATTTGATAAGACGTATTAGAAAAGGCTGGAGAGTCACTCATGTGTATTGCCAAGCTGTACTAAGTAAATTGAACTCATTCTGTTGCGTAAAGTTTACGTGAAATTTTGGGAAATGCACATATTTCTCCAATTGTTCTCTAAGTAGGTATGTGTAATATCTAAAATGGACGTAGGTCGGGGTGAAGCATAAAACCCCTAGCGCAGCCATGCCAAAGGGTTTACATCTGCATGGGCAATGCTACCGCTTTTTTGGGGATGCCAGAAGGCTTTACCATCATAAAATAGTGGTGCCTTCCTACTTAAAAGATTTAGCTGTGTTTCCCCAAGCATTTATAGCTTACAGTTCCAAGTCTTCAGTTTCATCATGACATCAATGGGAGGATGTTCTAGCTCAGACGGACTTCGCTGCCGAAACCGATTAGTAATAGCATAGGAAACTAGACCCGTATACTCTCGCAATAGCACTGGAACACTACGTTCAGGCTCCCAATAAGAAGGCAAGGGACTTGTGTGAGGAATGACGGTGAATCCAGAGGCCCGAAACGAGAGTACCGATCGCAACATGTGCGGTGGATCAGTAATAAGCAAAATCTTTTGTATGTTTTGAGGACGTAGTACAGCGGCTGTAAATAAGGCATTCTCTTCAGTTGTTTGAGAGCACCGCTCGCCGTTGAGCGCTTGAGTGGCAATACCGTTGTTTTTCAGTTGTTCAATTATAAATTCGGCATCTAACATACCGCTGGCAAAAATTTTAGGAGACCGCTTTTCACGCCAGAGCTGTTCAGCAATTTCAACCCGGCGGTTACGAACGCCGTCACCACGACCTAAAACAACAATTGAATCCACAGGCTCTCCTGAGTCAGGCGGTAAAGACGCAGTTAAACCCTGAGTTACTAACGATATACCGAGAGGGGAGGTTACTCCCAAATAAATCACGATTAGAATCGCGATCGGTCTCAGAAAACGATGTCTATAACGGCGCGAACTGATGAGCCAAATTACTCCAATTAATGTCAAAAGTATCAGTACTTTCATAGCAGAAACGTTTCGTTACTCTTTCACGCTTTTTACGTCCATATATTCTTTAAACAAAGATTCTAGAAGTCTTTATCCTTGTGGTTACTGGGCTTTAATCCCCTGCTGACTTTACCGCTGTCTCGGTGACTTCATCAGCCCGCTTCATGGCCTCTGAAGAGCCATAGCGATGATAGGAGTTGTACATGGTTGGAATCAATTCTTTCGACCCATTAGCCACAACTCCAAGGATCTGGATAGAGGTTGGTTTGAGTGTTTCTAAGGCCTGCGTTACTACTGATGCCTTTGCTTTATCTAAACCAACAACCATCACAATGCCATCGGTTCGGAGTGCTAGCAACTTGACATCTGCCAATCCTAAAATAGGAGGCATGTCATAAATGACTAGGTCATAGGCTGCGTTAAATTGATCTATTAATCCCTGCATTTTTTTGGACGAGAGCAGTTTTGTAGGATCTGGAGGCACTTGACCAGAGGTTAAGACAGAAAGATTGCTATCTAGAAGCGATTTCTGCACAACGCGCTCAAAATCCAGGTCTGAGGCAATGACTGTGCTAAGTCCAGCACCATTTTCTAGGTCTAGACGGCTATGCAGTTGAGGCAAACGCAAGTCAGCATCTACTAGCAGTACCCTCTGACCCAAAGCAGCAGCGGCTTGTGCGAGATAAATTGCTGTAGTGGACTTACCTTCGCCAGGTGTAGCAGAACTAACGACGAGTGAGCGAATGCGTTCATCAGGATTGAGCAGAAGAATATTGGCGTAGAGCGATCGAAACGCTTCTTGAAAGGGCGAGGCGGAATAGTAACGTGGGCTTTTGCTGCTGTTGAAACCTAAGCGTTGCCGCATTTGATGCACTAGACCAGCCATATCAGTTAGAGAACTAACTTTATCCAAAGGAATCAAGGTCTCTAAAGCAGCCAACTCTGGATTGAACGGAATGACGCCCAAGATGGGTAACTTCGTTGTTGTTTTAACGTCCTCTGACGTATGGAGTACATTGCTGAGTTTGTCTAGAAGCAAGGCGATGCCAATTCCTACCAGAAGCCCTAGAATTGCTCCTAATAAAGCAGTACGCTTCACATTGGCTGAAGACGGAATCGGTTCTGTAGGTGGTGTCAGGAGTTGCCAGGGGGTCTTTCGCTGCCCAGCATCAATGCGGAGTGCTTCTCGCTTGGTCAAAAACTGATTCAGGTTTTCAGTCGCGATCGTAAGTTCCCGTTGAATATCCACGTACTGACGGGAAATCGCTGATAGCTGTTTCACTTGCTGATTTAGCCCGGTTGAAGTTTGAGCTAAAATTCGGCTTCGAGCTTCTAAGTCTCGAATTTTGCTCGCTACTTCTTCCTGTACCCGCCGCCCTTCTCGTTGCAATAGGGGAAGGAGGTTTTTTTCTTGAGTTTGCAGCACTTGAACGTTTGGGCTTTTGTCTAAGTACAAAGACGATTCAGCTGCTCGCTGGCTTTCTACTTCTAAAATTTGGTTTAGCAATTTTTGATAGCGGGCATTGTCACTCAGGGCCGTGGAAGCCGCAGAATCATCTGTTTGCTGTTCTAAAGCTAAGCTCAGGTTCAGGTAAAGCGCACGCGCTTCGTTTAATTTGACCTGCGTGTCGAGCCACTGCTGGCTGATAGTCGTTGTTTGTTCTGTAAGCTGTTTTCCCTTGGACTCCGGATCGATGAGATTGTACTGCTGACGGAAGCCCTGAAGTTGATCTTGAATGGCTTCAACGCGTTTTTGAAGTTGAGGAAGCTGAGCGTTGACAAAATCAATCCCTTGCCGAACATCTGCCAGGCGTTCTTCCAGGCTGTATCTCAAATAGGCATCTGACACTAAAGACAAGATTGCCTTGACTTTATCAGGATTTCCATCTTGATAACTCACACTTAGAATTTCGCTAGTGGTGGTTCCTGTAACGACCAGCCCTGCGGCTAAAGAGTCCGCATCAATGTCTGGATACTTAAGCTGAAGCTGCTTGGCGATCGACGATAAAATGATCGGACTTTTTAGCAACTTTAATTTTGTTTCATCGATCCCTTTTGCTTCAGCCGATTGTTGCTGTTGTTGTTCTTTACTCAAGCTTTGAGGAACGGACGAAATTACCTGGTTTTCAACGGTTACAGGCTTGGTTAAAATCTCGAAGCTGGACTGATAAAGTGGCTTGCTGGTCAAAGCTTTCAGTAAAGCGAGTGACGTAACAACGGTTGTAACTCCAGCAATGATGAAAATTCTGCGGCGCAGAGTCGCGACCACTTGCCCCAGGTTCAAGCCGCCTTCGTCCACATCATCCGTTTGGGCTGAATTGGCTAACGGCAACCACTGAAAGCGTCTACCATTCTCTGAGGTTGCCAATGGTTGAGAGGTTCGTTCATTCTCCATTTTGATGATCTCTACACGTACTGACTGGGGCCCGCAAGTATTTATTGCTTGCTAGATGATAATCTGGATGCGACTATCTCACACTGAAAGGCAACTTTGATTCGAATACGATACAGTTTGACTCCTTCGCAACTCTATTGAGTAAAAATTCTAAAGATGCTGAATACAGAAAGAAAGCCATTCACAGGGTTTAACACAGAGCCTAAGTTGTCAGAGAAGACTGTAAGTGCAGAACGGTTGACGACTACAATGTCATCGTTGCGGAGTGCGGGGTTTCCCTGCTCGTCTAACCCACGAGCAAAATCTATAGCGATCGTTCGCCGAGTTACAGTGCCATCTGTATTGAGCCGCACTAACTCAACGCTTTTCTGTTTGGCACGAATATTAAAGCCCCCTGCCGCAAGTAAAGCTTGATTAAGCGGCGTATTTGGGGGCACCTTGACCACGCCTGGCTGTTTGACTTCACCTACCACATTGACGCGGATACTGTCGGGCGAAAAGCTGGCAGCAGCAATTTGGGTTGATTCTGCGGCGGAGAGTGCTGTGGCTGTTGGAATGACAACTGTATCTCGGTCTTGCAAGATCAGATCTTGGTTAAGATCACCCGACTGCAAAAGCTGCCAAAGATTGATGCTGATGATTTGTTCGACCCCATTACGGGCAAGGCGACGTACCTGAATACGACGAACATCTGCCTGGGGTTTGATACCACCCGCTACCTGAATGGCGCGTGTAATAGTTGGGGGGCGTTCACTACCACCACCGCCTGTCTGACCAGTTTCACCAGCGGCACCAGTTTTGGCGGAGGCCGTTACGGTGTATGGACCAGGGCGATAGACTTCTCCAACGATCGCAATATTGAGCGGAACACTCTTATCAGCGGCAAAACTCGCGGCTGACAGTTGAACAGATTCTGCCAGATTGGTCTGCGTTACAGTCGGAATATAAATGCTGTCACCGCTGCGGAGGGTAATATCGCGACGGAGGTTGCCTGTTTGAAGAAAATCCCACAGGTTAACTTGAATCACCCGGTTGGTTCCTGAGCGCAACAGTCGGCGCACTTCTACTTTACGCAGATCAGCTATCTGGGTGATGCCACCTGCTAGTTGAATGGCACGCGTTACAGTTGGTAACTGCGAACCACCCTCTCCGGGTGGAATGGTGTACGAACCGGGACGATTGACTTCACCAGCAATGCCAACTTTGACTGCCGCTGAGGTGAGGAGATTAACCGTGACAAACGGGTACCTGAGGACGCTAGCATACTTTGCTGAGATTGCTTCTGCGGCCTCTTTCAAGGTCATGCCTTGAACGGATACATACCCTACTTGAGGAAGGTTCAAGGTACCATCCACAAGAACCTGATTTTCGCCGCTGTACTGAGTCACTTTGAAGACATCGATGCGAACTCGATCGCCCGGTGCGAGAGTGTAAGCATCATTGAACTCAACAGCGTCGGTATTCGAGTTGCCTGAAGCAGTCGCTGGACTACTATTCACTTGTGCGGTTGCGGTGTAAGGAGCCACAATCAGCATCAATGACAGCAGGACTAAGCCAGCCATCGACGGAAGTAAGCGGTTGCATTGCTTATAAGGAACTATCTTATAAGGAACTGTATGTCCCATGCTTCTCATGTATCCGGGTAAGAAAAATTGCTCTCATCGCTTGCCGCTCATAGCATTTGCCGCTCTTGTCACTTGCTTTTGCCAAGCACAAGGGGCATCAAACTGAACAGTCTCATGGCTTGTTTTGCGTCAGTCTCCTGCAGTTAGTTCCGTAGTGCTCAGGTCGAAATCAGGTCTCCGTCATCATAGACGCAGGTTCGTTTTATCGCCTGAGTCTCTATCGTATCTTCACAAAAAAAGAGCTTTTTGCTTTTGCTAAAGGCTAACCTATCAATGAGCCAGCCGTAAAACCTTCGACGATCGCCACTGTCAGTATTCCCAGAAGTACGAGTGCCTCCCGGAAAATCGCCTTAAAAGGACGCCAAGGTGCTAAAAAGGTGTACTGAACAGCATGAGAATCATGATCGTGTCCAGGTACAGTAGTGTATTGGGGTGGCTTGAGGGTGTATTGTCTTGTAAGCACAGGACAGGGTGGCTGAAGTTGGATGTAGCTGTCTACCGACTTCAGTTTGAGCAACCAGCGCTTAAGGTCGGTTTTCTAGGCGTTTAACCAATTTGGCGTAATAGTTCATGCCCCTGTTTCTCTGCTCTCTCTCTTGGGCATATTGAGCACAGGAAATCATTGAGATACTGGACTTATGAGCCACGTTCAGGATGTGGAAGCTGCCTTCTTTTTCCAGAAAGGGCTTTATCTAAATAAACAGAAGGATTTTGGCGCTGCTGTTGCCAGCTACGATCGCGCGCTACAACTCCAGCCCGATAACCCCGATGCTTGGTATAACCGGGGCAACGCTCTATATCATCTGGGACGCTATGAAAGCGCAATCGCGAGCTATGACCAAGCGCTGGACTATGAACCGGGTTTTCCAGAAGCCTGGAATAACCGAGGCAGCGCTTTAGACGACTTGCAGCGATACAGTGAGGCGATCGACAGCTACGACCGAGCGATCAGATTCAGACCAAGCTACTACTGGGCCTGGTATAACCGGGGCATTTCACTACGCAATCTGGGGCGGTATGATGATGCTGTTCTGAGCTACGATCGCGCCATTGAATTCAAGCCAGACTACTACTGGGCTTGGTATAACCGTGCCTTGGCGTTACGAAAACTCGATCACATTGAAAAAGTTGTCGCCAGTTATGACAAGGCGCTAGAGTTTAGACCTGATTTTGAAGAAGCCTGGACGAACCGAGGGAATGCTCTTTACCATTTAGGGCATTTAGAGGCAGCACTCAGAAGCTACGACAAGGCCCTGGAACTGTGCCCCAACAGTCCTCATACTCTTTACAACAAAGCCTGCTGCTATGCACTCCAAGGCAACCTTGATCTGGCGCTTGAAAATTTGCAGCTTGCCGTTGCGCTAAACCCAGACGAGTATCGTGAAATTGCTCGAACCAACTCCGACTTTGATGCCCTTCGGGAAGACGAGCGGTTTTCTGCCTTGCTCAACGAGCGCGTGTAATCCAGCTAAGCTTTTAGCTAAACGGTACGGGAGACCTTTATAGGTATTTCTCTTCATCAAAGCTCTCTGGCTATCTCATATCTGGTTAGCTGCTTGCAATAGCTGGCAGCCTATCTCGCTTTTCTGTGCCTGCTACTATCCACTCCGGAACTGGTTACACGGGTCGATCGACTGTGTACAGAGATCGCCTTCAGCCCGTATCTATCTTGTGTGTCGCCTACAGGTAGAGGCCCATCCACCTTGTGGAAACAGCGCGTTTAAGCCCTGTGACCCTGTGACAGAAATGTCTTAGGCTTTAGGTCTCTGTCTGTGGCTAGTGGTGAGAGGGCTGTAGGTAACACATGCTGTTGGTCTCTTGATGGAGTATGGCTCTGTCATGAGGTTGCTCATATGCAGGTGTCGGTTCAAGGCATCTCCGTTTGCAGCATAGGACTTAAGTAGGGGTTGTGGGATGTCTGGCAGTCCTTAAGTGAGCGTTCTAAATCTGGATTAAAGTCGCTGGTTGAACCTTGCATTCGGTAATACAGTCTAAGAAAGGTACAGATTGTTGCTGAAGCGTCGATCGCGCGTCGATTGATTGGAGTGATTGACTTAAGCATCTTTAGTTTTGAGCAGCGTGCACAACGGCTAGATGGGGAGAGCAAGCTGGTGAAGAATCTGGTCAAACGTGGAATACCGAAATGGGCGGCAGGGCTGTTGGTTTTGGCTCTGATTTTAGGCGGCGGGTTTGTTGTCTTTAATCAAATGACAGCGGCACAGCGACGAGAGATGAGACGCCAGGTGCAAAGCGCATTGGTAGAGCGTCAAACTCTACCAGTAACGATTTCAGCTAATGGCTCCGTGCTGCCTGAGCGATCGGCGAATGTGAGTCCCAAGTCGTCTGGTATTTTGAAGCAACTGCTGGTCAAAGAGGGCGATCGAGTGGAAGAAGGGCAGATTCTCGCCTATATGGACGCTTCTAACTTGCAAGGTCAATACACGCAAGCTAGAGGGCAATTGGCACAGGCACAGGCCAACCTTGATAAGACTGTTGCAGGTAATCGTCCTCAAGATGTTGCCCAAGCTGCTGCACAACTGGCAAATGACCGAGCGGCGCTGGCATCGGCAGAATCGACGTTTGAGCAAAACCAGCAGCTATTCAGGGATGGGGCGCTGGCACAGCGAGATCTCATCACCTCTCGTGCGAGTCGTGATCAAACCGCAGCAGTGGTGCGAAAATCGCAGCAGGCGTTAGATTTACAAAAGGTGGGGTCTCGACCAGAAGATGTAGCAACCGCGCGTGCACAGGTCTTGAGTGCGCAGGGGGCGCTGGAAACCATTCAAGCAGACCTAAACGACACGGTTATTCGCGCGCCTTTTGGTGGCATTGTCACTAAGAAATATGCTGATCCGGGTGCCTTCGTTACGCCTTCAACAGCGGGTAGTTCTGCGTCTTCAGCCTCCGCTTCGATTTTGGCCCTGGCTTCAACCAACCAGATTTCAGCAAACGTAGCTGAAACAAACATCGCCCAAATTAAAGTCGGTCAGCCTGTCAAAATCACAGTGGATGCTTATCCCGGTAAGACCTTTGATGGCAAGGTGCTTCAAGTCGCAGCACAGTCAACCGTGACGCAAAACGTCACTAGCTTTGAAGTAAAATCGTCTGTCTCTGATCTTGCAAACCTTCTGCGCTCTGGGATGAATGCTAGCGTCAACTTCGACGTTGGCACTTTAAACAATGTGCTGGTCGTCCCTACGGTAGCGATCGTGCGTCAAGACGGGGTGAGTGGCGTACAGGTAATTGGCGGTCAAAAGGGAAGCCGTCGTCCTGAGTTTCGCCCCATTACAACGGGCATATCGACGGATGATGGCAAAACGGTCGTGCTTTCTGGGCTGCAAGAAGGAGAACGGGTGTTGACGAGTTTCCCACAGGGCGATCGCCCCCAGTCGAGAACGCCCTCTCTCTTCCCAGGGATGGGTGGTGGACGCGGCGGCAATGGCGGTGGCGGCGGTCGTAGCGGTGGTAGTGGTGGTGGCGGTGGCGGTGGTCCCCGTCCCCCTGGTGGCCCTCCTTAAGAGGCGTACACATCCACTTTAGGAGGTTTTATGGCACAGCTTACGCGCATTCACCCCACTAGTGTTTCCCTGCTGGAAGTCCTCACGATGTCGCTGGAGGCATTGTGGAGTAATCGGCTTCGCACCGGGCTAACTATGCTAGGCGTAATTATTGGGATTGCCTCTGTCATTACGGTTACGTCTGTTGGACAAGGGGTGCAAAAGGCAACGGAACAGCAGATTCAAGCGCTGGGTACGAATGTGATTCTTGTCCTAACGGGCGTGGCACGCACGGGTGGCATCAGCCAGGGAACGGGTACCGCTTCGACCGTCACTTGGGAGGATGCGAAGGCGATCGCCAAACAAGCGCCCGCCGCGCAGGGTGTGACGGCCTACTTACAGCGTGGTGTACAGGTCGTATATGAAGGACAAAACGACTCTACAACGCTCTTGGGCACAGATTTAAGCTATCCCGATGTGAAGAATATCCACCCGCAAGAGGGACAGTTTTTTAGTCAAGAAGATCTGGATAGTGACAGGCCGGTTGCTGTGATCGGCAGTACCATTCGAGACGAACTTTTTGGTGCCCGTGGCAAGGCGATCGGTACCCAAATCCGCGTTCAAAGCGAGCTTTACAATGTCATTGGAGTGATGGAAACGAAGGGATCGGTTGGCGGACAAGACCAGGACGATCGCATCTATATTCCCCTGACTAATATGTCGGCTCGTATTGTTGGCAATAACTCACTCAACGGTACGGCCGTCAGTGGCTTTTGGGTGCAGGCGAAAGATGCTGCAACGCTCGATGCCGCGCAATTTCAAGTCACTAACTTGCTACGAATTCGGCACAACATCTATCCGCCAGAGCCAGACGATTTTCGCATTACCAATCAGGCCGATATCATTAATGCCTTCAGCAATATTGTGGGGCTATTTACCGTGATGGTGAGCGCGATCGCGGGCATTTCGCTCGTCGTCGGCGGCATTGGCATTGCCAACATCATGCTCGTTTCGGTCGTGGAGCGCACCCGTGAAATTGGCGTTCGCAAAGCTGTCGGAGCGACCAATAGCGCGATCCTGAACCAGTTTTTGACCGAAGCGGTGATGGTGTCGATCGCAGGCGGCGCGCTTGGTATTGGCTTAGGTATTGGCATTGCCTTGCTTGCTGCCACACTGTTCAAATTTCCTTTTGTTATCTCCGTCTGGTCGATCGTCGCAGGCTTTGGACTTTCCTTCGTCATTGGGCTTGTAGCAGGCGTAATTCCTGCTCGCAATGCCGCACAGCTTGACCCGATCGCGGCATTAAGAAGTGAGTGAAGAAGTTATTAGTTGTTAGTTGTTAGTTGTTAGAAGTTAGGAGTCAGTCTCTAGTAGGATGTGTTAGCGTAGCGTAACCCATCAATCCTGGTAGCTGATGCGTTAATAGTGGTGAGCATCACTGTAAGGGGTACTTTAGAACTGTATAAACTACTCATTGATGTAAGAGAACCTACACATGCTAGATGCTTTTGTTAACAGATTATTGAATTGGTCCTCACTAACGCTGCTTGTTGTTGTAGCAATCAGCTTCTTTTCTGTAGTCAATCTAATGAGGCAGACGATAAGAACATTGGATAGAGCTGATTGGTCAGTTCTAGAATTAGCTGCATATACATTTCAAAAGGCTCCGGAGGGGAATTGGAATGTCCTTGTTCTTATAGCTTCTAGCGTTTGGTTATACAGTAGGCTTGTTGGTCTCTCTAGGTATGATTGGAATCTCACTTCACTAAGCTTAGCCTTTGTTGGAAGTGCATTGATGTTCTTCATTTTAGTTTGTGCGGCAGCGTTTACAAAATGGACAGCTTCTAATCAGATGGAATGAGAGTTGCGCTACATATATGGTCTAAACATAAGAATTCTCATACAACTTTAGCTTGGGTTGCAAGCTGCTCAACTTAGCCTGTAATGCTCAAAGTTAACTAAGAACTCAAAACTCAAAACTCAAAACTCAAAACTTTCACTCCTTACCCCTCACTCCTCACCCATCTCCTTCTCTATGGCAACGATGATCTGGATGGAAAATATCACCAAAACCTATCGATTAGGTGATATTGATGTGCCTGTACTCAAGGGCATTGATCTAACGATCGAGGAAGGAGAATATGTCGCCATCATGGGGGTCTCTGGTTCCGGTAAATCTACCTTGATGAATATCATCGGGTGCCTCGATCGACCCAGCGGTGGGCACTATGTGCTGGAAGGTCGTAACCTGACGACGTTGAATAACGATGAACTGGCGTTTATTCGCAATCAGCGGATTGGCTTTGTGTTTCAGCAATTTAACCTGCTGCCGCGATCGACTGCGCTGGACAATGTGATGCTGCCAATGGTTTATGCTAGCGTCTCAAAGCCGCAACGCCAAAAACGGGCAATGGAAGCGCTAACCAGAGTGGGGCTGGCAGAACGACTGTCGAACCGTCCCAATCAGCTATCAGGTGGGCAGCAACAGCGGGTCGCGATCGCCCGTGCTCTGGTGAACCGCCCTGCATTGGTGCTGGCAGACGAACCGACCGGAGCGCTCGACAGTAGAACGTCTCAAGAAGTGATGGACTTGATGACTGATTTGAACCGACAGGGGATTACGATCGTCATCGTGACCCACGAACCAGACATTGCTGCGCAAACGAGCCGCACGATTCACGTGAAGGATGGTTTGATTGTCTCCTGAGAAACGCAGTGATTGGGCGGCCTGTAATTTAAGCTAATGTGAGGCACAGTCCACAAACTATAGTAATGAGCAGCAAAATTGGTCGTCCTGCAAGCATCTGGATAACGCAAGGTTTACTACTTCTCATGCTTTTCCTTGGCCTAAGAGCAGTGAGCAATTCATTCCAGGTTTGTCCAAGCTCTGAATCTGAGACTTGCTCAAACGATTCAACTCAAAGGATGTTTGAACTTATGATTACTGGCGGTTACTTAACGTTAGCAGCCATTGGCTTATGGGGATTACAGCGAAGAAAAAAATATGGAAGGTGGATCGGTATCCTCTTTTGGGCTGGATTTGTAGCGATTCTACTTAGCAGTGATAGTTCAAGAATGGTCTATCACTTTATACTTCACGGTAGCCATGATTTACCAAAACTGTATCCAAAGTCATATTATAAAGACTTTCCGATGAATCGCTTTTATCCAACTCATGCTGGATTAGTGATTGATGCTCTTGCAACTATTTCTGTCAACTTATTGTTTGTCGCCTTGGCTGCCCATTTCTCGTTGGCAAAAACTGTCCAGCAGTTTTTTAGTAGTCATGAATAGCGCCAGTGGAAAGATTTCATCTTGTTAATTACTCAAGCAATATTCAACGGTTTAAAGTCTGCTGTGCCGTCAGCGCTAACTGCTTCAAGCTGCTTAAATTGGGAGCAATCACATGGTTTTGAACGTATTGAGAGGCGATCGTCAAATCAGAACGATGCTGTCTTTCCAGTTCAGACGGAGATGAAGGCTCAACGTCCTTGAGCCACAGTAAGTACTCAACATTGCCAGCAGGCCCTAGTAAGGGCGACCAGGTAACACCGTGATAGTGCCAGCCCAATGCCTGCGCTGCTTGCAAAACCTCTAGAATTGCCATCGCCTGATCCTGGGCATCGCGCACCACGCCGTTTTTGCCTACCAAAGCGCGTCCCACTTCAAACTGAGGTTTGACTAGCAGCACTACCTCACGCGGTGACTGAAGCAGTTGCCATAATGCAGACACTACCTTTGTTAATGAGATAAACGAAACATCGACCACGCCTAAATCGGCAAAGCGATCGCCACCATATAGATCTGTGGGTGCAAGATAACGTAAATTGGTGCGTTCTCTCAGCGTGACTCGCGGATCTTGTCGCAAACTCCAGGCAACCTGTCCGTAGCCCACATCCACTCCGTAAACGTGCTTTGCCCCTGCTTGCAACAAGCAATCCGTAAAACCACCCGTCGAAATACCACCATCCAAACAGATGCGATCGACTACAGAAATGGCGAAATGCGCGATCGCCTTTGCCAGTTTCTCACCCCCTCTAGAAACGTAGGGCGATCGTTGCTTCACCTGAATCTTTGCCTGCAAATCAATTTCCGTTCCTGGCTTATCCACCACCTTCTGATTCACCATCACCTCTCCAGCCTGAATCAACCTTTGCGCCTGCTGACGAGTGTCGCAAAGGTCAAGTTCGACAAGCAAGGTATCGAGACGTTGTTTAGGCATAGAGAAAGGCGAGGGAAAATGAAATTTGTTCTCTAAGTAACTGAACGTAATTAAGTTGAAGATGCTGTTGGAGGCGAAGCGCCCAAACCCCTCTTTACAATTAATTGTGGCTACCTACTTAAGAGGATGTCTTAAAAGTTTTGCGGGGTCAAATTTTATGCCAGTCGCCTTACCATGAGCCGGATCATCGCGAGGTCGATCAAGGTCTTCGAGGTTTCCGGCAATAATTCATAGTCTCTGACTAAGCGCCGTGATCCCATTAACCAACCAAACGTGCGCTCCACGACCCAACGCTTTTTGAGTAACACGAAGCCCTTCGTCTGCTCCGGTCGCAGTACCACTTGCACGATCCAACGGCAAACGTCCATCACCCATTGCATCAACGGTGCGCCGTCAAAGCCAGCATCAACCCAGCTCGTCTGCAGACAAGACACCGCTTTGTCCATCTTTTTGACCCGTTTGAGCACCTGTTTGCTGCCTTCGCGCTCACCGACGTTGGCAGCAGTCACTAAGACCCGCAGCACCAAACCCAACGTATCGACGCTCAAAAACCGTTTCCGTCCCTTGAGCAATTTGCCACTGTCCCATCCGACAGACGCACTGACCATCGCAGCACTTTTCACACTTTGACTGTCGATGATGGCTTCCGAGGGACTCGGTTGACGCGCCTGCTCCACTCTCATACCAATTTGAATTGAAAATGCGACACATCCTGTAGGGGCAAGGCAATGCCTTGCCCCTACCCACCGATTGATCTGTAGCCGTCATTCTTTAACTCGGTATCACCCACTCCCGCAAGTGGTCATGGATCTTGATCCAGGTACCGTCCTTGCGCCAGTTGCGGAAATAGGTATAGACGGTCTGCCAAGCGGGAAAGTCTCCTGGCAATGTCCGCCAGCAACACCCTTCACACAGCAAGTAGAAAATGGCATTGAGCACAGCCCACAGAGCGACAGTACGGGGACGACCACCCGGTTTCGGGGTTGGCAGCAAGTCATTGAGCAAGTCAAATTGGCTGGAGTCAGATTGCTGGGATATGCTTTACTCATGTGGCTCTCTCGGTGCTGGACGTAGTCTTTGCAGCGTACACCAGAGAGCTTTTTTACTGCCAAGCTGACTTCTAAGACATCCTCCAAAAGCCCAGTAGTACAGGTGCCAAGATGTCGCAAAAGGCGTCAAACTGGACTGAGGAAGGCCCATCTTGATGAAGGACTTCTGCTTTGATGGCAAACATGCCACCAGCACCACCACTCATGGCCTGCTGTCATTTCGGTTGCATAGCGTCGTACAGCGCAGTCCGGATAAGGGTTACTTAATCAGCAGTGAAGGGTTTAATGCGAACACGCTCTACTGGACAGTTCTTAAGGTTGCGGTAGGGATTACTTGGCAGGTAGTTCTCATCTACTAGCCACTTACCAGAACGTCTCAGGCAACTGATGCGGTTATTATAGGTTCGGAGCTAAGTGACTCCAGCAAACAGTAGTGCCCTTATCGCTGAAAGTGGTTGACTCATCATGCAGCAGGGTCCATTCCGGTTTTGAAGCTCAATCTTGCGCGTCTCTACTTACCTTCCACATACATTTCTGCACACGTAAGTAGATAGGGAAGCTATAGAGTCATATATCGTGGGTATCGTGAGGTTGGTACAACAATGTCGACGTGGTGCTCTAACCAACTGAGCTATGCGTCCAGACACGGTACGAAACTGTAACACAAGTCGTGCTTTGGATGAAGCATAGGTTACATCCAATCAATTAAAAACAAAGACTTTAGAGGCTAGAAAGCTGTTGCAATGTGCGATCGCATGAGCAATCATCGACGTGACAAGCAAAAACTGTTACGCTTCTCAACTATTCCATGCGCTAACCGTTAATCTTCGTTGCAAAGTTAGGAGCAAAAAAAGCTTGCATGTTACGTTCGTAACGTTGGTTTACGATCCAGTGTCGAGAAGGAGAACGTCTTGAATTCGCCTTTACCTCAGTCTTCAAATGGTTGCCGGGAAGATTTCAGCGAGTATGTTGCTCACCTTCAGCTTCATATGGCGCTTCAAGCCCGCAATTTAGTGCCAACTTTGACGAAAACTGGTGACAGCCGTGAACAAATGCTGCATCAGACTCAGGCAAATTTTGAAAAATTGGTTTCCCGTCAGGCACTTTAAGTGGCTCACAGCTCGATCGCCTGAAGTCCATCATTAAAATGCTATTGCCGATCAGAGCCTTAAAGCGGCTCTGTTTTTTTTACGTTTTACCAACTGTGGATGGCGATCGTACTCATAAGACGATTGTGTCGTAGCCATCTGAGCAGAAACTCTTCATCATAAGAGAAGGGCCTGCTTGGGCAGCTAACTTTTGTGGCCGCTCCACTCGTTGCCAACTATCCTTTCGGTTATGTAACGAAACCTGTTAGTGCAACTGTCGGCCCTCAGAGTCGGTAAGAATTTGTTTGCTAGAGGAAGGCATTCTTGAAAATTTTCAGCATCTTTGAACCAGCAACCCGCCAAAATCTGTTGCTCCTGTTTGCTGTTGGCTTGCTGTTTTGGGCAAGCCTTGCCACGTTGCTGCCAACCTTGCCACTCTACATTCGAGACATTGGCGGTGCTACGTATCAGATTGGCATCGTGATGGGTGCATTTGCGGTGGGGTTGTTGTTGTTTCGTCCGTGGGTCGGGCACTTGGCTGATCATCGGGGTCGGCGATTGGTGCTGCTCATTGGGCTGACGGCGGCGGCGATCGCACCCATTGGTTATTTGCTTACCCAATCTATTCCCCTGCTCATTGCGGTGCGCGCTTTTCATGGGCTTAGCATTGCCGCCTTTACAACGGCCTACAGTACGCTGACTGTTGATTTGTCACCGCCTGCCAATCGGGGAGAAGTGATTGGCTACATGAGTTTAGTCAATCCGATTGGGGTGGCGATCGGTCCGGCAATTGGAGGGTTTTTGCAAGCATGGGCAGGCTACACACCCTTATTTTTGCTGTCAGCCGGGTTGGGAATCGTAGGGCTCGTGAGTGGGCTTGGGCTGCGAACACCGACTCCGGCCATGGAGCCGACCACAGAAGCTGACCGTACATCATTTTGGCAATTAGTGTTCAGCCCACGGCTGCGGACTCCAGCCTTAGCGCTGCTGCTAGTCGGGCTGGCGTTTGGGGTACTGAGTACCTTCGTGCCATTGTTTATTCAAGAAGCGGGCGTGAGCCTTAATGCAGGGCTGTTCTACACGGCAGCAGCCCTGGCTAGTTTTAGTGTGCGTCTGTTAACTGGACGTGCATCTGACCGCTATGGTCGTGGGCGGTTTATTACGCTGGGGCTGCTACTTTATGCTCTTACGATGCTACTGTTGTGGTCTGCTCAAAGTGCCAGTGCGTTTCTGCTAGCAGGTTTGCTCGAAGGGAGCGGCATAGGCATTTTCTTGCCGTTGATGATTGCGCTACTGGCCGATCGTTCTGAAGCGCATGAACGTGGGCGAGTTTTTTCGCTTTGCGTTGCCGGGTTTGACTTGGGCATTGCGATCGCAGGGCCAGCGTTGGGGTTTCTAGCTGAATCGATTGGCTACCGAGGAGTTTTTGGCTTAGCTAGCGCTTTAGCGTTTCTGTCTGTAATCATTTTTGTGACTCAATGCAGCAAAACGCTCAGCCATTCGCTTCAGTTTGCGCTGGGGAATGGACGCGATTGGTATGCCTTCCCTCGCAGCTAGCCCACGCAACTTCACGCGAGCGGACGTTATAGAAAAGGAGAGCTATCTAGATCTGTGGAGCGATCGAGTGGAGCGACATTGGTGTTGGCATCGTCTTCTGTGGCAGACACCGCAAAATCATCTAGATTTGTCTCAGATGCATCCAGCCGATGAATTTGAATTTGGTGCAACCGAGGCCCCTCCGCAGAAATGATGGTAAATTCAAACTCGCCGTAGCGTAAAGTTTCTCCAGGTGAAGGAATTTTTTGTAACTGGAACAGGACAAACCCGCCCAGCGTTTGATAGTCATCCGTTAGCGGCAAATTCAGATTGAGTGTCTCGTTCACTTCCTCAAGATCCATTTGCGCTTGCACAAGAAACGTTTGCTCGTTCAAGATTTGAATGCTAATCACCTGGTCGTTGGCAGGCTCCACCGTGTTGCCCAAAATTTCGGCAATCAAATCTTCGATCGTCACCAGACCTGCCGTGCCACCATACTCATCCACCACCATCACCATGCTCTGACGCGATCGCTGCATCAGGGGAAGCAGTTCACTCAACAGCATATATTCCGGTACAAACCGTGCGGGGCGCAGCCAAGCTTGAATCGGGCGGGACAAGTCAACAGGTTCTTGTGCTAATGGCTCGGCCAACTCTCGAAAATGAATGAGACCGCGCACATCGTCCAGCGATTCACCAACTACGGGGTAGCGCGAATGTCCAGACTGGGCTACTTCTTCTAACAGCAGCTTAAAGGTGGCATCGCAAGGAATCGCCGCCATACTGGTGCGCGGCACCATCACTTCCCCCGCAGACACATCGCCAAATTCAAAAATGTTGCTAAGCAACTGACGTTCTTCAGCCTCCAACCCGGTAGATTCGCTGGACGTTGCAATGATGAGCTGTAGTTCTTCGGGTGTGACTTGATTTGACCACCCCTGCCCAGTGTATTGAATGCCGCCTAAACGCAGCAGCAGTCGAGTCGATTGGTTCAGAATCCAGATAAAGGGGTGAAAGAACCGGGCGATCGCCAAACTGGGTGCCGCCAAAAAGCGAGCGAGTTGTTCGGCATAAAGCAAGGCAACCGATTTCGGGCAAAGTTCGCCCAGCACAATTTGCAGATAGGCAATCAGCAAAAAGGTGGTGGGGATTGCCACAGAATGGGTCAACACCTGCCGATACGCTGTGGGTAGTGGTAGCTGGTTGAGCCAGTAAGCGACCAAACCTGCCATCGCACTTTCGCCAATCCAACCGAGCGCCAAGCTAGAGAGCGTAATGCCGAGTTGAGTGGTAGACAAGAGCCGCTCAATACCCTGCTGGAGGTTTTGCACTGTGCGAGCCTGCACGTCCCCAGCGTCCACTAGCTGATTAATGCGCGATCGCCGCACCGACACCATCGAAAACTCAGCGGCAACAAAAAACGCATTGATCGCAATCAGCAGCAAAACCGATAGGAGGCGTGACAAGATGGCCGATCCTGAAAGAGAAGCGGTGGATTGGTCGATCAAACCCAGAGGCAAAACCAAGCAAAGCGGCAACCAGCCTGTCATGTACAGCACGATCGAAAGGCTCTCCTGTAGAAGAGTGAAGCGAGAATCCTCTACTGGACAAGGGGAATATTCGACACCTGTAGCTGTAGCCGCTTGTCTGGGTAATCAGGCAGAGAAAGCGAAATTTTTTGAACCCCATCCAGAAGGTTTGCCGGAATGCTAATGGTACCAGGAAAGGCGCTGCTAGAAGCTGGCAACTCGACAGGCAATCCATCTGTACTTGCTTTGAGGGATCGCCCCTGCTCATCTGACACAGTTAGCGCATCGTAGACAAAGCGGACGGGCTGCTTACCGTTATTCCGCAGGCTAACCGCCAACACCAAAGACTCACTTTGCTTACGTACCGACTTAATCTCTAGCACCACATCCTGACTCGTTGCCGTCATCGGCAGTTGCGTCTTCGCGATTTCATTCTGGGAAACCGCTTTAGAGCTAACAGATGAGCTAGGATTGGCATCTTTAACCGCGCCACCATTCATCCGAGTTTTAACGTTGGCAATGATGTCATCTTCTGGCAAGACGGCAAGTTCTTCTCGCCGCGTGCTACCTGCCTGACCACCTACCTTACTATTTGTAGGACGGGTATCTGGTTGTGTAATCCCTTTTAGTGCTTCTCGACCGAGCGAAGATCCCCAGGACGCGCTGACCAGACCAGCTACAAGCATTGACACCAGCAAAAGTAGGGTTAGCGCTATGGTGGAGTTCAGTTTCATGGGGAGTCGTTAGCAGGAGACAAAAGGGCAGCCGATCGACTGCGAAGCGATCGCACTGCTCCAAAATGAATGCGATCGCTCCAATTTTAGACACAGATGCTGGCAGTGCAGCATAAACATTTTAGTCGTCGCAAAGATCGATTGTCTCTAACGTCTTACACAAACCTTTTCTGACTAGAAGCTAAGTCAAAAAAGCGGGAACCAAAAATCGGGATACAATAATGGCAACCCAGGGTTGGCCGAGCGGTTTAGGCAGCGAACTCATAATTCGCCTCAGGCAGGTTCGACCCCTGCACCCTGGATTACCCTGCAACGGCACAATACCGTCCATGCTCCCAAAGAGTGAGCTTACCAAAGAGCTGGTACGCGTGGCTTTGTCTGCAACGGCGTGGTAGGGGTGGGAGGGGTAGATTCTACAGGTGGCAGAGTGGTGGTCAGCGGACGCTCAGCCTCGAAAGAGATTTCCCGAATCGACTGATTAAATTGGGTCGGTAGGTCAGGCGTGCGGATGACTGAGCGGCTTGCCATTTGGCGAGACAACAAATCCTGATAGAACTCAAAAATTGCTTTACCATCACGGGCAATTTCGTTGTCCGGAAACGAGTTGCGCACCAGAATGCCAGGTCCAAAAATGTAGCTCACCTGTCTCGGAATCGAGCGATTACTAAAAAAGTCACGATCGTTCGAGTACTGCACTTGATCTAGCTGATCGGGAATATTGTTAGGCACCCCAGTTGTAGGATTGTCAAAGGTGTCTTGGGCGATCGCAGCTGAAGCAGCGATGGTAGAGAATACAATGACTGCAAGTCCAACGGTCGCGCTCTTATAGCCAATGCCCATAAAATCACTCCTCAATGTTTTGAACTGTGAACGTTTGTGTTTAGGACTAAGATGCAAGATCAGGTCAATCGTTTCGCGGTTTTTGCTCAAAGCGTTTAAGCTTAAAAGCTTTCACAGCCACTTATTGTTAGCCACTTGCTCATCCGTTGATTGCAGTTTACCCAATTCATCGCTTGGTCTGCACTTTCCTAGCCTGCACTAATTTTACTGAGTTTACGCGAATCTATGACTAAAAATACTCGATCGCTGACCAATGGATCACAGTCAATTGCGACGGTTGATTTACTTACCTTGCGTCAGCAACTTTTAGATCTATTCTGTCAGGTTGCTTACCAGGAAGGTGATTTTCTACTCACATCAGGGCAACGTGCATCCTACTACATCAATGGCAAGCAGGTCACACTTCATCCGCAAGGCGGTCTGGCAGTAGGTCGTCTGGTGCTGCCTCTATTGCCGGAAGGCACGCAAGCGGTCGCTGGGCTGACGCTGGGAGCCGATCCGATCGTAACGGCGGTGAGTGTCGTTGCAGCGTATGAGGGGCTTTCGCTCCCTGCTCTCATCATTCGTAAAGAAGCTAAAGGACATGGCACTCGCGCTTACATCGAAGGGCCTGATTTGCCTGAAGGGAGTTCTGTGACCGTGCTAGAAGATGTGGTGACGACGGGGCAATCTGCGCTCAAAGCGGTGGAACGGCTGCAGCAGGCAGGCTATCACGTCAATGGAGTCATTTCACTGGTCGATCGCCTGCAAGGTGGAGCCGCACTCTATGAGCAACATGGCTTGCCCTTCCAGGCGGTTTTTGCGATCCCAGAAATTCAACAGCGATCAACGGCACTGCGGCATGAGACGGAAGAAACTTCAACCGCTGGTTGACTGACAAAGCTTTTAGCAACCGCCTGACCTGACCTGCACTAGAAGTGCGGGCTAACAGAACGAAGTCCTCTGTAGGCGTTGCCTTCCCGAAGAGTAGAGGACTGCCAGGAGCTTTCAACCCGTTTTAATGAGTGTCACACCGTTAGCCCGGATTTTGAATCACGGGCGGATAGATAACGGAGCAAGCAGCTTTGCAAAACTTTTGTCAGTCAATCAGCTTTGAAGGGGCCTTTACCTAGTATACGGGTTTGCTCCCGATGCTGAGGCAAATACACAGCCATCCATTGAAACAAACATCTCGGCAAGAGTCGTATGCAGGTTGATCATCTCTGCATGAGGAGTTGCACTGATCAACCCGGTCGGTTGCGGCAACGCCTCACGAAACGCTTGCAGTTGTAAGATCGCTTGTTTAGCCATGTCAACCGTTTTTGAGGCGATGCGCAGCAGTTCGGCCTCTGCTTGCCGATAGTCGGTCAGTTCAATCACATACAGATACACCAGCTTAAAGGCCGATAGTGAATGATAGGTCAGCGACAGCATGTGGTTATTTACCATGACCTCGATCGTGTGCTCCTTTTGTTGCCCAGTCAAACAAGCCGCCACAATGTGCGGATGCTCTGCTGGCAAAATTGCCCCTGGTTCTACATGCAACCGTTTGAGTAAGCGTACAGCAGCAGGATTCGTCTTGATCACGTCTCCATCTGGATTAAACGCCAGGATAGGGTTTGGGTTATCGCGGATGAAGGCCGCCAGACGAATAATATCCGCATCGGCATAATCTCGCCTGTTCAGGAAGGAATGGGATGTAAGGCCCGTTGGTGTGGCTGACCGATCGAAAAATGGAGCTTGCCAGTCTGCGATCTGAGCCTTTTTGTTTACCATGAGATGTTAGCTCCTCAATAACTAAAACGGTGGAGTCAGCCAGGGCATGGTGTGGCAGCCGAAGCCCTGGCTTTTGCATGAGTGGGATGAGTCAACGACGTGTCGTGAAAGACATCCAGTGTGATCACGCAGATGTATTCTGCTTAGCCTTTAGAGCCATTGCTTTGATGCGACAATCGCACCTCAGTAGCTCTACTGAATAGATCGTTTTGCACGGGTATTCCGCAACATCGAAAATCCAAACTTTAAGTAGATGCCCTGAGTTCACTATGCGTGACTTGTTTGCTTTCAGGGGTGATAAAAAGCGGTCTGCCTTGTGAACATCGTCTTCCCAAGGTGTGACAGCTTGGGCGTTTTAAACTGACTGGATTCACCCGTTTGAGTGACTGCCATCACATAAAGATTTCAGTAATACTGCTGTTGCGCCAGTTGTTCCTACGATCGCTAACAAAGATTTTGCTATAGATCTTTTAATCAGTGGTTCCCAAGGGGCGCTAGACTAAGTGAACGTCGTTAAGCTCTGCTTTTCTGACCACTCTGCTCTTTTCATACCTACTTTGCAGGCTATGCCAAGATCCCAACGCAACGACAACTTCATTGACAAAAGCTTTACCGTAATGGCAGACATCATTCTGAAGCTTTTGCCTGCTACCAAGAAAGAGAAAGAAGCATTTGCCTACTACCGCGACGGCATGTCTGCACAGGGTGATGGAGAGTATGCTGAAGCGCTCGATAACTACAATGAAGCGCTCAAGCTAGAGGATGACGATTACGATCGCAGCTATATCCTTTACAACATGGGTCTCATCTATGCCAGCAATGGCGACCACGATCGTGCCTTAGAGCACTACCATCAGGCGCTAGAACTGAATCCTAGACTGCCTCAGGCGTTAAACAACGTGGCGGTTATTTTTCACTATAAAGGTGAAATGGCTAAAGAAGCAGGTAATGATGACGAAGCAGAATCGTTCTACCAGCAAGCCGCCGAATACTGGAAACGCGCCATTCGCGTTGCGCCTAATAACTACATTGAGGCGCAGAACTGGTTGAAAACTACGGGTCGATCGCAGATTGATGTCTACTTTTAAGCAGTTGTTGGTTTTTAGTAGTTAGAAAGAACAAGCCAACAACAATGGTGCTTTGGGTATTTGTCCATTTAACTGTCAGTGCTTAAACCTGTTTAATCGCTTCTGTTAGCTAGAGCTGATCACTAACAACTAACAACTAATTGCCAACAACTATCCATGCTTGATCGTGAACAAGTCCGTAAAGTCGCTCATCTTGCTCGTCTCGAATTGACCATAGATGAAGAAACCCTGTTGACTACACAACTGGGTGATATCCTGGGCTATTTTGAGCAATTGAATGAACTGGATGTTGCTGGAGTGGAGCCAACGACACGAGCGATCGATGTGAGCAATGTCGTGCGCCAAGACGTTCTACAACTCCACCCAGAACGAGAAGCCATGCTGGAATCGGCTCCCGATCGGGATGGCGATTTCTTCAAAGTCCCCAAAATTGTCAACGCAGACTAGGCCTAGTTTTTGAGGCGATGTTATTGATATCAGGGTAGACCTCCGAGGTTTTGAAAACCTCGGAGGTCTTGTCTTTAGCGGAAAACCAAACCTGGAAAAGATTCGTTGTTTTCTCTGAGTCGTCGTATAAATGCGGGTAGCCTAAGTAAGCATTGCGATATCCAATGGGGCGGTATGACAGACGTTTTTATTTCTTACTCACGTAAAGACAAGGCGTTTGTGCAGACGCTCCATGAGGCTTTGAAAGCACACGATCGCGATACCTGGGTGGACTGGGAAGGCATCCCCCTCACCGCCGACTGGTGGCAAGAAATCGAACGAGGCATCGAAGCCACCGATACGTTCATTTTTGTAATCAGTCCCGATTCGGTAGCTTCAAAGGTTTGCAATCAGGAGGTAGATCATGCTGTTTTGCAGCATAAGCGATTAGTACCTGTCGTCAGACGCGATGACTTCGACACAAAACAGGCTCACGATGCGCTCAGACGACACAACTGGTTATTCTTCCGCGAAACCGATGACTTTGACGGTGCCTTTCAACTGCTGCTACAGGCGATCGACACCGATTTAGCGCACGTACAGCAGCACACACGCATTTTAGTGAAGGCGATCGAGTGGGACAACAAGACCCGCAACCCTGATTTGCTGCTGCGGGGCAGTGAACTGGAAGCAGTGATTCAATGGCTGACGCAAAATGCCGAGAAAGAACCGCGATCGACCGAACTGCAACGCGAGTACATCAATGAGAGTCGAAAGGCAGAGAGCGATCTACAAATAACAGAGCTTCAGCGTGAAAAGAAACTACGACGAGCTACGACGATCGCGCTGGTCGCTGCTGTGGGTGGTTTAGCCGCTGCCACCGGACTGGGACTCTTCGCTTTTAGCCAATACCGAGACGCAAAGATCAACGAAATCAACGCCCTCAGCACTTCTTCAGATGCTTTGTTTAATGCCGATCAGTCATTTGATGCTCTAGTGGTGGCGTTGAAAGCTGCCGATCGTCTTAAAACAGTGACATGGGCGAATAGTGATACCCAAGAGCAAGTAGCAGCAATTTTACGACAAGCAGTTTACGGTGTGAGAGAACGTAACCGATTGCATGGACACACTGATTTCGTCAGAAGTGTAAGCTTTAGCCCAGACGGTAAGACCATTGCTACAGCTAGTCGTGACCACACGGTCAAACTATGGAACTTAGAAGGACAGAAACTGATCACCCTCAAAGGTCTAAGCGATGATTTCCACAGTGTCAGTTTTAGTCCAAATGGCAAGATCCTTGCTTCTGCCAGTGGCAATACAATTCAACTATGGGATGTGAACGGTAAGCAATTAGAAACGCTTAAAGGACATAGTGAGTGGGTTTCAAGTGTCCGCTTTAGTCCAGATGGTAAAACTATTATTTCTGCTAGCTATGACAAGACGATCAAACTTTGGAACTTAGGTGGTCAGGAACTCAAGACTATAAAAGGACATAATGGTGAGATTTTGGATGTTAGCTTCAGCCCGGATGGTCAAACCATTGCTTCCGCTAGTACTGATAACACTATTAAGCTCTGGAGCTTAGATGGTCAGGTGATTAGAACTATTAAGAAGTCCACTTGGATTAACAACGTAATTTTTAGCCCTGACGGTAAAACTATTGCTTCTACTAGCGCTGATTTAAACATTTCAATTTGGAATCTCAAAGGTCAAGAGCTTACAACCGTTAAAGTCGATGGCGGCTTAATTCTAAGTATCAGTTTTAGTCCTGACGGAAAAACTTTTGCCTCTGGTGGATGGGATAGAACAGTAACGCTTTGGAGTTTGAGCGGTCAAAAGCTCAAAACCTTTAAGGGGCATAGTGAATTAATTAATAGCATTCGCTTCAGTCCTGATGGTCAAACCATTGCTTCCGCTAGCAATGACAAAACTGTCAAACTTTGGAGTCTTGACGGACAGGAAATCACAACATTTCAAGGGCATACTGATCCAGTTAAGAGTGTAGAATTTAGCCCTAATGGTAAAACCATCGCTTCTGTTAGTAACGACAAAACTGTTAAACTTTGGAGTTTGGACGAACAGAAACCTGTAACTCTGAAAGGTCATGGCAGTTTTGTCAATAGTGTTAGTTTTAGTCCTGATGGGAAAATACTCGCTTCTGGCAGTTCGGACCATACAGTAAAGCTTTGGAGTATGGGCGGTCAAGAGCTTAAGACTTTGAGAGGTAGTACTGAGGAGAACATCAGTAGTGTGAGTTTCAGCCCTGATGGGAAAATACTTGCCTCTGCTAGTTGGGATGATACAGTAAAGCTCTGGAGCATCAGCGGACAAGTGATTAAAACATTCGCAGGAGGTAGTGATGGTGGAGTCAGTAGCGTTAGTTTTAGCCCTGATGGACAAAAACTTGCTTCTGGTGGATGGGATGGGACAATAAAGATCTGGGATCTCAATGGTCAAATATTTAAAACAATTAAGAATGCCAATTACGTTCGAAGCGTTAGCTTCAATCCTGATGGAAAATCAATTGCTGTAGCTACTGATGACAGAACAGTTAAACTTTGGGATTTGAATGGCCAACTACTTAAAATTTTTAGGGGACACAACGCTCCAGTTACGGCAGTCACATTCAGTCCTGATGGTAAAACAATTGCTTCTGCGAGTGATGATGCAACCATCAAACTTTGGAGGTTGCACGGGCAGGAAGTTACAACTCTTAAAGGGCATGCTCGGACTGTTAATAGTATCAGTTTTAGTCCAGATGGAAAGCTGCTCGCCTCTGCCAGCGCAGATAAAACCGTCAAACTCTGGAATGCTGAAACGCTAAACTCTGATCAGCTTGTTGCGCGGGGTTGCAACTGGGTGCGAGGGTATTTGACCTACAATCCTGATGTGAAAGAGAGCGATCGCCACATTTGTGATGGGGTGAGGTGACAGCGCGATCGCGGTTGGGGTAAGGGCGATCGCCTTCTCCGCCGATCTCAGCAAACGGTTTCACGAGTAGATCGGGACAGGGCGATCGCTAACCATCTTTACCGACCGAGCAACTTGTCGCGTAGATGTTTGATGCGATCGCGGTACTTTGCGGCTTCTTCAAACTCCATTTTTTTCGCGGCTTCTTTCATCTGCGTTTCGAGTTGTGCAATCAAATTGGGGATGTTTTCGAGGGGCAGATCCTGCGAGTGTTCGTAGACTTCTTGTAGCTCTTGTGCGTTAAGGCGACGAGACACATCCAAAAAGGTCAAGATTGAGTTGTTCGTGCGCTTGATAATCGAGATTGGTGTAATGCCGTGTTCCTCGTTGTATGCCATTTGAATTGCACGGCGGCGTTCGGTTTCACTGATGGCTTTTTCCATGCTGTCGGTCAGGTTGTCCCCGTACAGGATGGCTTGACCTTTGACATGGCGGGCGGCACGTCCGATCGTCTGGATGAGCGATCGCTCTGCTCGCAAGAACCCTTCCTTGTCTGCATCCAAAATGGCAACCAGCGAGACTTCGGGCAAGTCCAACCCCTCTCGCAGCAGGTTCACCCCAATCAGCACATCAAACTCACCGTTGCGGAGGTCTTGGAGGATTTCGATACGCTCGATCGAATTAATTTCCGAATGCAGATAGCGCACTCTTACGCCGCGTTCCTGGAAATACTCGGTTAGGTCTTCGGCCATCCGCTTCGTTAGCGTTGTCACCAGCACGCGCTCCTGCAAGGGGATTCGTTCCTTAATTTCGTGCAGCAGATCATCCACCTGTCCTGTCGTTGGGCGAACAAAGATTTCGGGGTCGAGGATACCTGTGGGTCGGATGATTTGCTCTACGACATGCCCTGTACCTCGGATATAGCCCCTTTTGCCTGCGTCTGTTTCGCTCTCAAACTTGCCACCCGACTGGTCTAGCTCCCATTCGCCCGGAGTTGCAGAGACAAACACACACTGGTTCACTTTCTCCCAAAACTCTTCCGCTTTAAGGGGGCGATTGTCTGCCGCGCTGGGTAAGCGGAAACCGTGTTCGATCAATACTTTCTTGCGCGCTTGGTCACCGTTGTACATGCCGCGCAGTTGGGGAATGGAAACGTGCGATTCGTCAATGACCAACAGCCAGTCTTTGGGAAAGTAGTCGAGCAGGCATTCGGAGGGAGAACCTGCTTCGCGTCCAGCTAGATGGCGCGAGTAGTTTTCTACCCCGTTACAAAAGCCAACTTCGCGCAGCACTTCCAAGTCATAACGGGTGCGCTGTTCTAGCCGCTGGGCTTCTAGCAACTTGCCGTCTTTTTCGAGTTCTGACAAACGGTCTTTGAGTTCTTGCTCGATCGCTTCACACGCAACCTTCAAGCGCTCTTCGGGTGTGACGAAATGTCGGGCAGGGTAAATGTTCACCCCTTCCATACTTTGCAGCGTGCCGCCCGTGACTGGGTCGATATAGCGAATAGCATCGATTTCGTCACCAAAAAACTCCACACGAATGATGCGATCTTCGTAAGCGGGCCCAATCTCTAGCACATCGCCTTTGACCCGAAATTTGCCCCGTCCCAAATCCAAATCATTGCGCGTATACTGCACAGAGACGAGATCTCGGATAATCTGGCGCGGGTTCATCTCAGTACCAACACGCAAAGGAATCGAAGCTTTCAGGTACTCTGAGGGAATCCCCAAACCATAGATGCAGCTAATGGAGGCGACGACGATTACATCACGCCGTTCAAAGAGCGATCGCGTGGCCGAGTGACGCAGCATATCGATTTCTTCGTTAATCGAGGCTGTCTTTTCAATATAAGTATCCGTAACCGGGATATACGCTTCAGGCTGGTAGTAGTCGTAATAGCTGATGAAATATTCCACCGCATTGTCGGGGAAGAACTCGCGCAGTTCGTTGCAAAGTTGGGCGGCTAGCGTTTTATTATGAGCCAGCACTAAGGCAGGTCTACCAAGTTGCTCAATCACACGCGCCATTGTGTACGTTTTGCCTGTACCCGTTGCACCGCGTAGCGTTTGAAAACGGTTGCCTGCCTGAATACTACGAATCAGACCTTGAATGGCATTGGGTTGGTCGCCAGTCGGCTCAAAGGGGGCCTGAATCTGAAATTGTGCCATACGGTTCGCTACCATCAACTGAAGAGAAGGGGGCAGATTCTTCTCTATGATGACGAATTTTGCAGTAAGTTGCCGGACGGTCATCCACCCACGCCTCTGGCGTGATACATCATACTCATAACGAGTACGTTTTATCAGGTCTATGACATGGCACTCTTAAATCAGTGATGGGGTGTAGTGTGTTGATAAGACGGCTGCATTTGCATGTTGTTAAACGACCACGTTTATTCATTAAGAGAGCTAACCGTATGCTGCCCAATCGAGAAGGCCAAAAAGTTCCCATTGCCACGTTTCGGACACGCCAGAACAATGAGTGGGTAAATATCACCACTGACGAGCTATTTGCTGGCAAAACGGTCATCGTCTTTTCGTTGCCAGGAGCGTTTACGCCGACCTGTTCTTCTACCCATCTTCCTGGCTATAACGCTTTGGCAAAAGCCTTTAAGGAAAACGGTGTCGATGACATTCTTTGCCTGTCTGTAAACGATACGTTTGTGATGAACGAATGGGCAAAAGATCAGGAAGCAGACAACATTAAGTTGATCCCAGATGGTAATGGCGAGTTCACCGATGGCATGGGCTTGTTGGTAGACAAAACAGACCTGGGCTTTGGGAAGCGATCGTGGCGCTATTCCATGCTGGTGAAGGATGGCACCATCGATAAAATGTTTATCGAGCCAGAGGAACCTGGTGATCCGTTCAAAGTGTCGGACGCTGATACGATGCTTCGCTACATCAATCCTGAGGCGGCTAAACCTAAGTGCGTTTCGATCTTTACCAAAGTGGGCTGCCCGTTTTGCGCCAAGGCCAAGACTATGCTCAAAGACCACGGGTTGGACTACGAAGAGTTGGTAATGGGCGAAGATTTCACAACACGCTCTTTGCTGGCTATTGCTAGCGCGACGACGGTGCCTCAAGTCTTTATCGATGGCAAACTGATTGGCGGGTCAGAAGCATTAGAGGCGTATTTCCAGGCAGCATAACGACAGGTTACGACTCACAGTTGCGTGTATCTGTGGTAAACCTCTAAGCGTCGGAAACCCGTTGAACGCTACGCTAACAGCGAGAGATGTTCAACGGTTTTTTTTGGGGTCTAGTAGCTTAGAAGGGCTGGTGTTCGTGGGTCAAAGCGAGAGGTTTGGCTCGATCACGAACCTGACGATGCTTTTCTCCATGCGCCTGAAGGGTATGAAGGTTTTATATGCTTTCAAAAATTTTTCTACTATTCCAAAAACTTTAAGGTAGGCTCTCATTTAGGTATGCAACGAGAGTGTTAGGTTCTGCGATCGCTGGTTTGGCAGCTTTTTCAACGTGTTAAGCCAAGTAATTTTAAGGGGATCTACAGCGCTCGTTTGTTACCACCAGCACTAAGGGTGGATCGACCAGCAACGGCTCTTTAGTTACTCATATATTGTCAATAGACGCCCCTCCACCCCTATGGTTATTCCCGCATCTTTGTTCTTAGTCACCTGTGTCGGCTGTCCCCCCACCTTAGCCCAGCCGACCCAAGAGCTGGCCGAAGCATCTCAACCGGATGCTATACCAGTTTTGCATGTGCTCGCACGGCCGCAGGTACATGACGAAGCCATTAAACCCACTGCACCTGATGCCCCTGCCACTGTGGAATGGTCAGCGCGATCGCGCGAAGCGAACCCTTCTACCGTGCTAAGGCGAGGTAGTAGAGGGGCAGAGGTTGCTCGCTTGCAAGCCCGCCTAGCTCGTCTAGGATATGCGGTATCTTTGATCGATGGCGATTTTGGCTTCAAGACTCAAGCAGCAGTGATGCAATTTCAATCTGCGCATGGGCTTTTGGCTGACGGAGTGGTAGAAGCCAGCAGTTGGGCCAAGCTCAACGCCGAGATTGCGCGATCAGGTCAGGTGCCCTCATCACAGTCACCGCGATTATGGGCGATACAGCCAGAGCGATCTGCATCACCATCACCGAAGACAGACTCAACGGCTATCGTTTCAACAGCTTTCAAGCCAACGCTTACTGCTTCTACTCCAAAGACCAACGAGTTTTCACAAAAAACCGGATGGATCGTAGTTTTGGTCATCGTTCAAGGTGCTGGTTGGTTGGTCATTTTGCAAGGGCTTAACAAAGAACTTGTGCTGCTAACTGGGCGATCGCTGTTTTCCGGCAAGAGGGTAGCTGAAAAAAGAAAGGTTACGCAAGGCGTCTGAAGAAAGTTTTGGCGATTGCCAACAAGCTAATTTGTCGTCTTGAGTAGCGCAGAGCGCAACGAAGGATGTATGCTTTGCGCGTTTAGCTCAGAAGCCTCCCTCTCTTTCGAGACGCTTAGCTTGACACAAAAGGATCTCTCAGACATCTTCTTAAGAGGAAGTAGTGTTTTTTTAGCTTCAAGCCGTCGCTTCATGCAGGCTTTGGCTTTTACTTTGCTCGCTACTTCTAGCTTCGACAGAGAAGGCTGCGCGGCGATGGTGGCTAGGGATTGATAGCATAATCAGTATAAACACAGAGGCTTTACAAAAGATTTATAGTATTTTCACTGATCTCTTTACAGCTTTGGGTAAAGATTAGATGAGTCTTCATCTGATCAACTATGAAAATCCTCTATAGCGCGATCGTTGCTTCCGTTGTTTTTGCCTCAATTACTGCTCCTGCACTGCAAGCGAGGGCAGACGATGATGTTCGGAGCGGAGCGTGGAACGAAGGCCGTGCGGCTGGTAAGGCGTGCGCCGTAGATAGCGCGAACTGTAGGTTTGACAACCCCTATCTGTCAAAGCCTGTCGATGAGGATTCTGGGGAAACGGAGTCTGACAAGCCAGATTCTGAGTCTCAAGCGCTCAGCAGTGCTGATTATATTGCTGGATTCATCGTTGGAAAATCTGAAGCGAGCAACAAGTAAGCACCACTGCAAGCCGTTTTACAGCAATTCTCAGTATTGTGAACAGTGCCCACAATACTTCAAAACGCCGCTTTGCGACAGTCGTAGACAATGCCACTCTACAATCTGTGGTTGACTCGTATGAGGGTGGCTGTAAGTGCTCTCGTGTTTTAGAGTCCGTCATCAATTAAGTTCAGAAACTTTGAAGTATCAGCCTTACTGCACCCGTCGTCACACATGAGGCTAGGGGCTGGAACCCTTGCCAAAAGTCATGTGCATGAGTCATTGATGACAGCCCCTGTATCAACGGTGTAGACCGTACCTACCGTTTGCTCACGTTCATTGCTAGATGAATTTGATGTAGCAGTTCTGTCATCGGTAGAGGTGCGGGCAAAATGTTTGTGGCGATCTGCTGGAGCGCGTCTGGCAAAGGGGCGATCGGCTCTGTGTCAGAGGTTCTGTAATGCTGGCGATGATCTAAAACCAGGATTGGTGGCCGCTTATGTAGGCTTTGCAGTGAAATCAGCATGGGGATGGTGAATGACTGCGCGATCGCATCTGTCCAACAGAGCAACAGCACATCCACGCTATGAGATTCTAGCTGCTGAAATACCTCCTGCCAGCAGCGGCCAATCGAGCCGCGCAAATCAGCGGTGTGCAGATATTGGATGAGCGCTTGCAACCACTCTGTTTCCATAGGAAAGCTATCCAAAAAGCGGGTGGCCGCATCTGGCGACGTTGGAGTTTCTAGCGACATCGGCAGCGTAAGGGCATCCAACGCCAGCACTAAAGGCCGCCACGCATACCCAGCCGCGATTTGGATCACTTGTAGAAGGGTGGCGATCTCCATCTTCGGCTCGATCGTCGGCAGCGCGCTAGAGGCAGAGAGACAGGGAAAGACGAGTAGGCCCTTCGCCTGGTTTGCCGCCTGGGAAGTTGCCTGGTCGATCGTAACAAGCGGCAACGAGGCAAGAAAGATATGTTGACAGTACAGTCGGAAATAGGAAGTGGCATCGGCTAAAACGCCGTCCAGCAAGACAACGTTTGGTTTCCACACCCGCGCTAGCAGTTCTGCCTGCTCCAGGTCGTCAGCCTCTAGGATGCGATGCTGGCATGAGTGCAAGAGAGCATCCAGAGCAGTTGAAGGAATGGGCTGATGTGGACTTGCCCAGACGCCAGGGCTAAGCCGTAAAACGGTCAGGATAGCAGAACGAGGGCTGTGTGCCGCGTTCTGGCGATCGACCACTAATTGCTGGAGGCATTTTTGGAGCCGTTTGGGTTGAATTGGCAGACTCAGCAAGTGATCGGCCTGTCGTTGCTGTGCCTGCTCTTCATCAACCTTAGTAGCCATCATGACCACTGGGATCTGTTGCGTATCCAAACTTGACTTGAGCAGGGTCAACACATCCCACCCGGAGAGCAACGGTAGCACCGGATTCAGAAAGATAATACATGGCTGCAAGCGACGCGCCTTTTCTAAGGCCTCAGTGCCTGAGCGAGCAATGACAACGCGATACCCTAACCCTGTCAACTCGTCCGAGAGCAACTCAACACCTTGAGGAACGGCTTCCACAATGAGCACCAACTGACTTCGCTGAGAAGCAGAAACGTCCAGTGCATAGCCACTGCCTGATAAGGTCGGCGTACCACTGCTGATCGAAGGCTGCGATCGACTCTGAGTAGTACGTGCGGCTTCGCTTCTCACCGTGTCTACATGTGAAAGCATCTCAGCGCACCCCTTTGATGTACCCTGCGCCTCTGGCAGCTTAGGCGGCAACAGAATGGTAAACTGGCTGCCCTCTCCCTCTTTAGAAATAAATGTCACATCACCACCATGTAACCGCGCCAGACGTTGCGTTAGCACTAATCCCAAACCTGTACCTTCAAACCGTCGCGTCAGCGGGTTCTCTAGCTGCTGAAATTTCTGAAAAATCAAATGCTGCTTTTCAGCCGGAATACCAGCCCCTGTATCCCAGACAGTGAAAGCAATCCAGCCACCCCAATAACCGACCTTTAGACCGATCGGGTCGTTAGGTTCGGTAAATTTGAGTGCATTCGAGATCAGGTGAACCAACATCTGGCGCAGGCGCTGCTCATCGGCTAGTAGCAGCCCCAAACCAGGTTCTAACGTCAGCGAGAAGGTTGGCTGGTGAGGCTGTGATTCAGATTCAGGTTGACTCTCTTGCAGTTGCTGCTGCCGTGCCTGTGCAAACGCGCGTTGACAAACCGTTTCCAGATCGACTGGCTCTAGCACTAACTCTAGTTGTCCAGTTTCTATACGGGTCAAATCTAGAATGTCGTTCACTACAGCCATCAAGTGGCGACCACTCTGGTAGATGAGCTGTGCGTAGTGAACCTGACGCTGGTTTAAAGCACCCAACGTCTGATCTTTTAGTAAACTAGACAGCCCTAAAACAGCCGTCAGAGGAGTGCGCAGTTCGTGACTAATACAAGCCAGAAATTCGTCTTTGAGCCGATTGAGCTGAACTAAATCAGCATTTTTAGCGGTCAGCTCTCTAGCAAGCTGCTGCTGCTCAGTGACATCTTGCGCCAAAATCAACCAAAGTTCATCAGAAGCTAAAGCTGGGTCATCAGGGGCAGACTCCGCGAGATGACTGCCGAGTGAGCGATCGTGTTCAGACCGCTCAGAAGCCACTTGATAAAAATTCTGCGACGCTTGAGCAGTGGGCCTATTGTCATGCAGCGTAGACAGCAAAGCTGCCAGTCGAAACAACTGTGAAGGGGAAGCTGATTCCTGGATAAATTGCGTTTTGACAGCAGTTGCTACCGTTTGCGTCCGATCGCCCAATTCCAAAGCTGCCTGCGATGTCAGCTTAGTCAATGGAATACGGACAAATTGTAAGATCTGCTCCTGCCCATCTTTGAGGGGGCATACGCAAATACAAGTGCCTGGTTTTGATCCCAGTTGACATGAACTGCCTTCCAACGGCGACAACGCTCTAAGGTTATCCTCTAACAGATTATCGACTGTAGGGGGGATTTCCACGTTGCCGATTTTAGCGTGCGCCTTCGAGCCCAGATGTGAAGGGTGCGATCCCGATAGCCAAGCGTCATCTTGTGATGGGCTGGTAGAAGACTCCGGGGATGACCATAACCGCCGAGCAGTTGATTGAGCCCCCACCATTGACGGCTCGGCCAACGGCATTTCTAACAACGTAGCCACTTCCTGACGTAGACAGGTGGGATCAAGAAGTTCACTAATTTGAGAACGCCAAATCGAATTCTGCGTTAGCACCTGACCGTTTCGGGTTTGCAACATCACAGGTAACGGTAGATGCTCCAGAAGCTCGTGCAGCAGAGGGGCTGCTGGTAGCAAACAGAACGGTGGCGGGGCTGTTTCTGGAGTAGGAGTAACAGGGGCTGACAGCAGGGTTGACTGAGTTGTCAAAAAATACAGCAGTCGGGAACTATCCAATAGCCCTAAAAAACAACCGTCAGCATTCGCCAGCGCGTAGCAAGCATGGGGTTGACACTGGAACTGCGGTAAGAAGGTATCGATTGCTAAATCAGTGGTGACAACCAACAACGGCTCGACGATCGACGGGGTGATGTCTAACAGCAGCACATCGCCTGTAAACTCTGAATGGTCGTTCTGAGCGCTCGGTTGTTGACCTGGCATTCCTGCAACAATGAGATGGTGGAGTAGGCGCTGCGCACTCACCCAGCCGATCGCGTGGTGCTGTTCATTGACCAATATCAGTCGATCGTGCACCTCTGCAAGAGCAGCCTTACCAGTCGTTCGTTGTCCTAAAATGGCAAGCGCTTCCGTCAGCCGTGCGCTTGCCAAACAGTAGGGTGCAGACTCAAGAAAGGACTGAAGACGAGGGAGGCTTGAGACCATAAAACGATTGCCTGAGAGAACAGGGACACGAAGCAGGCAACGCTAAAACGGGGCAATTGTACCGGGCAACGGTTTAGCAAAACTTCAACAACCAGCAGGCGCAATCAAAGTTAGAGACACTGACACCATCAGCACATGCACACAAAGACTTTTGTACTGAGGTTTTTATGCTTAGGTATGTTTAGGTGGCTGAAGTCACAACGAGGACTGAAATCACAACGAGTAAAAAGAAGACGTAAACGATTTCGGTCAATAGATGAGCAATACCACTCGATTATGCCCCTGTAGCAGGCTAGTATGCTCAGAGTCCGGCTAGTTTGTAACTATAATTAATTGAGTGCTAGAATCTTAATAAAAATTAAAGCTTTTCGAGCCATTTGCAGTAGACGCTTGAGGTCTAGGAGCAACAAAGGCTGTTTTAATCAGTGTCCAGGTTTTAGATCGTTTTGAACCATCCTTCGCCTAACTTGCAACGTTCTAAGCTCTCGATCGGTATTTTCCTCGAGTCTGAACCGCTGACTCAGGCACTCTTACCCTGGCTAGACCGCGATCGACATCTCATCACACTGCTGCAATCGAGCGATGAGTTCTTCACCTTTGTGGAGCAAGAAAAGCACAGCCTTGATTGCCTGGTTCTACGTAGCAGCCCAACCTTACCTCAGCTTGCGCATCAGCTACACGGTCAGGCAACGCTGCTTCCAGCAGTTGTGGTGAGTGAAGAGCCATTAGCCACCGTTGAGAATAGCCAATCAAGCACCTCTCCTGCTGCTATAGAGCCAACGCGGGTCAGTAAAGCAGTCGATTACCTTGGGCTTGCCTTTGCCTATCACACAGCAGAAGTGTGGATTACACCGAATCAATTTGAAGCCGTTAACGATGACATTGAACGGGCGATCGATCAATTCCTTCACCTTTCGCCAACGTGTCGCTTAAGCAACACACTTTCAACGGTTGATCTGGCGACAGATCTCAGTGCTCAAAACTTCCTTATGTTGCAACAGCGGCGATTATCAGAAAAGCTCAAAGAACGACTGGGTTATCTCGGCGTTTATTACAAGCGCAATCCACGCAATTTCTTCCGCTATTTGTCCGCAACACAGCAGCAAGAAGCCTTAGCGCAACTCCGCAGTGAATATCGAGAGATTGTTTTACATTACTTTGGAGAAGACGACACGCTCAATCAGCGCATTGATGAGTTTGTCAATTCTGCCTTCTTTGCCGATGTTGCGACGTCGCAAGTGGTAGAAATCCACATGGATTTGATGGATGAGTTTGCGAAACAGCTAAAATTGGAGGGCCGTAGCGATGACATTTTACTAGATTATCGCCTGACGCTGATTGACACGATCGCTCATCTATGCGAGATGTATCGACGTTCTGTACCAAGAGAAGCGTGAGCTTGATCCGTGAAACGGTATTGCAACCTCTGTCTCTTTAGGAAACGATCGCACTAAAATAATGAGGCATCAGCCCTGGCTTTTATGCTTGTTGAACCTTCTATGAGCTCCCTTAAAAAAACCTACATCCTCAAGCTCTACGTTGCTGGAAATACACCAAGCTCAATTCGCGCGCTGAAAGTCTTAAATGACATTCTTGAAAAAGACTTTCAAGGTGTTTACGCGCTGAAAGTGATTGATGTTTTGAAGAATCCTCAACTTGCCGAGGAAGATAAAATCTTAGCAACTCCAACGCTGTCTAAAATTTTGCCGCCGCCTGTACGTAAGATTATTGGTGACTTGTCTGATCGTGAAAAAGTGCTCATTGGGCTGGATCTCCTCTACGAAGAGCTACGAGATGACGCTTTTGACTTGCTAGAGTAACCGATCAAACTGTTCACGATAGGGCGTATGCTACCAATAGCAAAACGGTACGGCACAACGACAAACAAGCCAGTTTATCGATTGTCTTAATCATATCCTATGAACCAACTGAGCCAAAGTTCACCAAACGGCGAACACAACATCCCCGGTGTGCAAAAAATTCGCACCATGATTGAAGGGTTTGACGACATTAGCCACGGTGGATTACCCACAGGTCGTACAACCCTCATTAGTGGGACATCCGGCACAGGCAAAACACTATTAGCCATTCAATTTCTGTACCACAGTATTGTTGATTTCGACGAATCAGGTATTTTTGTCACGTTTGAAGAATCTCCCGCTGATATCATCAAAAATGCCTTCAGTTTTGGTTGGGATCTACAGAAATTTATTAATGAAGGCAAGCTTTTTATTTTAGATGCATCTCCCGATCCAGAGGGGCAAGATATAGCAGGTAATTTTGATTTATCAGCTTTGATTGAGCGGATTCAGTATGCGATTCGTAAATACAAAGCGAAGCGGGTGTCGATCGACTCTGTAACAGCCGTTTTCCAACAATACGATTCCGCTGGTGTGGTGCGACGCGAAATTTTTCGGTTGGTCGCTCGCCTCAAGCAAGTGGGCGCAACTACGCTGATGACCACAGAGCGTGTGGAAGAATATGGCCCCGTCGCTCGTTTTGGCGTCGAAGAATTTGTCTCCGATAATGTGGTGATTATTCGTAACGTATTGGAGGGGGAACGACGGCGGCGAACGATCGAGATTCTCAAACTACGTGGCACTACCCACATGAAGGGGGAGTATCCCTTCACCATTACCAATAACGGCATCAATATCTTCCCACTGGGAGCGATGCGTTTAACTCAGCGATCGTCTAATGTGCGCGTTTCATCTGGAGTCAAAACGCTGGATGAAATGTGCGGCGGCGGCTTCTTTAAAGACTCCATTATTCTGGCAACGGGGGCAACTGGAACCGGCAAAACCATGATGGTGAGCAAGTTTTTGCAAGATGCTTGCCAACGAGGCGATCGTGCCATTTTGTTTGCCTATGAAGAGTCACGCGCTCAGTTATCTCGCAATGCCTATTCCTGGGGCATCGACTTTGAAGAATTGGAGCAAAAAGGCGTACTGAGAATTATCTGCGCCTACCCAGAATCAGCAGGCTTAGAAGATCATTTGCAGATTATTAAAACCGAAATTGCTGAATTTAAACCGTCACGAATTGCGATCGATTCTCTTTCAGCTCTGGCTCGTGGTGTCAGCAATAACGCCTTTCGTCAGTTTGTGATTGGCGTCACTGGTTTTGCCAAACAAGAAGAAATTACGGGCTTCTTTACCAATACGTCTGATCAATTTATGGGGTCGCATTCCATCACCGATTCCCATATCTCCACCATCACCGACACAATTTTGATGCTGCAATACGTTGAAATTAGAGGTGAAATGGCACGAGCAATCAATGTCTTTAAGATGCGAGGTTCCTGGCATGACAAAGGCATTCGTGAATACACTATTAGCGAGCGTGGCCCCGAAATTAAAGACTCCTTCCGCAACTTTGAGCGCATTATTAGTGGCTCACCCACACGCATTGCAATTGATGAGAAAAGCGAACTGTCACGCATTGTCAAAGCAGTGCAGCCAAAAGATGAAGGATAGAGAGGAGAGTTTTGAATTTTGAGTTTTGAATAGGGCAGTTCTAAATCATTCGTGAAAAGTATGTTATGTCTGCCCCAGTCAGTCGTCAGCCCAGATTTAAAGCTGACCGCTGTAGCTTACTTCTCCGAAGGAGTAAGCTAAATCAGAATCATACTCACAAAGCAAATAGGATCGCTATAGCAAAGCCGTATTTGCTATTCAAGCAGGTTAAAAATTAACTCGACACTCAAAACTCTCAACTCAAAACTCTTAACTCTTATGTCTCCAGAAGTGGTCGAAATTCTTTCAGCGGAAGAACTCCGTCGAACCGTGACGCGCTTGGCATCGCAGGTAGTTGAACGATCGGATCTCTCTAAACTCGTGCTCCTGGGTATCTATACGCGAGGGGTCAACCTGGCAGAAGTGTTAGCCCGTCAAATTGAGGCACTAGAAGGTGTGGTGGTGCCATTGGGGGCGATCGACATCACCTTCTACCGTGATGATTTGGACAGTATTGGCATTCGCACTCCAGCCAAAACCGATATTCCCTTCGACCTTTCTGGTAAAACCGTCGTGCTGGTAGATGATGTCATTTTCAAAGGGCGCACCATTCGAGCGGCCTTAAACGCAGTGAATGATTATGGTCGTCCAGAGGTCATTCGTCTGGTCGTACTGGTCGATCGCGGGCATCGTGAACTGCCCATCCATCCCGACTTCATCGGCAAGCAACTCCCTACAGCCAAAGAAGAACAGGTCAGGGTTTATCTCCAAGACATTGATGGACACGATGGAGTGGAGTTAATCAGGGTGTAGGGGTTAGGGTGTAGAAGAAAGGCTTAAGGATAAAGGATGAAGGCTAAAAGTGACGTTAACAGCTTTAGCCTTTGCTTATAGCTCACACCTCACATCTCACACTCTCACTTCATGGAAACCCAGATTCGTAAAGCTGACCACCTTCGCATTTGCCTGGATGAAAATGTCCAGTGTCGCCAGATTACAACAGGCTTAGAGCGCTATCGCTTTACCCACTGCTGTTTGCCAGAGATCGATCGCCATGACATTACTCTGACGACCACCTTCCTTGGTAAGACGCTAGGCGCACCGCTTTTGATCTCCTCTATGACCGGAGGCACAGACCATGCCAAAGCCATCAATTACAGATTGGCAGCCGTTGCCCAACACTATCGGTTAGCGATGGGTGTTGGTTCTCAGCGGGTTGCTGTTGAGCAGCCAGACGTTGCTGCAACGTTTGCCGTCCGCGCCGTTGCTCGTGATATTCCGCTCTTTGCAAATTTAGGGGCGGTGCAGTTGAACTACCGCTATGGTCTGGATGAGTGCCGCCGTGTGGTCGATGATCTCGAAGCGGATGCCCTCATTCTGCATCTAAATCCGCTGCAAGAATGCATTCAAACCAGAGGCGACACCAACTTTCAAGGTTTGTTAGACAAAATTGCGGTGTTGTGTGAGACATTGCCTGTGCCCGTGATTGCCAAAGAAGTGGGTAACGGCATTTCAGCCGCAATGGCAATCAAGCTGATGGAAGCGGGCATTGCCGCGATCGACGTAGCAGGAGCAGGCGGTACGTCCTGGGCCTTGGTGGAAAGCGAACGTGCAACGGATGACCAGCAGCGTCGCTTGGGTAAAACCTTTGCAGAATGGGGGCTACCGACGGCAGAATGTCTGACCGCAGTAAGAGCGATCGCCCCGCACATGCCCCTCATTGCTTCTGGTGGACTGCGCGATGGGCTGGAAGCCGCCAAAGCGATCGCGCTGGGTGCAGATCTGGCTGGCATGGCACTCCCGTTTTTGCAAGCGGCCCACGAATCAGAAGCGGCACTTTACGAACTGGTCGAGATTTTGATGGCTGAAATGACAACCGCCATGTTTTGTACGGGGTGTGAAAATTTGGAAGCTCTGCGATCGCCCAGTATTTTGCAAAAAATTAGTTGCCCTGATTAAACGAATCAGCTTGAGGGAATTCTACATATGCAGAGCGTTTCTTCTAAAACAACATTCTCATGCAAGATCCTTTTCTAGTTGAAGTTGAACCATCCAAAGGCTGGTCTGAAGGACTTATAATTATTAGGGGATACAGGTCAGAATATAGCTTTGATTGAAGTACCCAAAGTGACTGGAAGTGGTTTTTAAGAGATACAGGATGGAAGGGTTCAATCCACTATCTTTGGTGGGATTCAACAGACAAACTTTGCGCCAATTGGAGCGGAGTAAAGGAACGTGCTGAAAACGTCGGTAGAGATCATTTCTACCAATTAGTTAAAAACCTTCCAGACAAATCTGTGTCAGTAATTGGCTACTCACTCGGCGTTCAGGTTGTTTACTATGGGCTAAAAAACTGGTCGCCATCTAAGAAATTATTAAACAACACGATTCTTCTTGGTGGGGCTGTTCGAAGGACTAAAGAATGGGGAAGTTCAACTTCAAGCCTGGTTGGACAAGTTGTTAATGTCTATAACTCTCTAGATCCGACATTGATGAGCCTCTATCGAAGTGGAGAGTTTTTAGTAAGGTCGAGTCCATGTGGACTTAAACCGATTAAAGGCTATCATCCTAAAGTTACTAACATCAATGCAACATCTTTAGTCAGAGCATCTCACTCTGAAGTAAATTACTTACGTGCTTTGAGACAGACTGTAGGACAAAGATTGTGGGGTATTTAACCATCTCTCAATTCGCTACTGAGCGCATATAAGCGGTCTCCCTGAAAGTCTGGCAGAAATCAGGGAGGTGTTCTCAGTATGTTTTATTTGCTGGCAGTGTCACAATTAGTTCGCTTGCAAAGACGGTTAATGGTACGACTCCAGAGCGGCTGTGCCATGCTCGGAGGCGCGAATTTCACGATCGTCGATCGTGGGTTCCTTCGTATAGACAGAGCCAAGCAGCACATTGAGAACGCCGCCCTCGTCTGCTAAGCGCACGGCACGATGGGTAATCAGTTCACCCACATTGAGAATCACGTTGTCCTGCGGATCGAGGATGACACGCGTGACTGGGCGACCGAGCGCTTGCTCAATGCGTTGCTGCTTAATCGCACGGGCACTGCGGCCCTGGAGTTCCTGCGCTTTTTCTTGTAACGTTTGCCAGAAGTTGCTTATGTTTTCTTGGGCAAGAGCAGTGCGATCGTGGAGTTGCGATCGGCCTTCCAACCAGGCATCATCGGCACTGGAGCGAATGGCTTCTGCTGGCGCTAACCCAACCGCACTTAACAACGCGACTTCTTTGCCATGCAGTTTGGCATCAGCAATCACGGAGTCGGTAACGATTTGCCCAGGAGCCGCGATGATAAAGCCATCGGCTGTTTGCACCATGCGCGATGCTCGACGGCCTTTTGCCTGGTCAACCGTACTGCGTGCCGCTAGTTCACTGGCAGATTGACGAATCGTTACAGCCGCGCTTTGGGTCGCATTCTGAATGCGATCGCTTGCCATTGCTGCCGTTTGCTGTACGTTGCGGCTTAATGGTGCGGTGACACTACCGCCCGTTGCAACATAAAGTGCATCCAGCATACCCAACTGCTCTGCACGCTCAACCAAAGCAGGCGCTACTTCTTGACCTTGCAGGGCCAGGATCGTGTTGTCTTGGGTAAAAAGGTCTTGCTCTATGCGGCGACCGATCACAAAAAGCCGCTGCTCGGTTGGGTCAGCTAATTGATTGGTGAAGGTTGCTGTGGCAGAGCGATCGAAGTCCTGGAACTTACCGCCCACCTCTTGCAGTTGATCGGCTGTGGCTTCGCTTGCAGTCTGTAGTGCTTCGGTAGCGGCCTGTCCCGCTTCCTGGAGCCGTAGGTTAGCCACCTCAGCCGATGCCTGCAATTGACGGTTCGCGGCATCTGCCGATGCTTGCAGTCTACGGCTTGCGGTATCTGCTGTTTCTTGCAGTCTGCCACCAGCCGCCTGAATGCCACCTTTAATGCCACCAACTTGCTCACGCATTAGCTCAGCGGTTTCGGGTGGTACAAAGGCGACATCGCGTCCAATTTTTAATGTTTTGGGAGCGGGCACAAACGATCGCCCAGAGTACACATCTGAAAACAAGCCACCGGAGGACTCGTAGCCTGCAACCGTACCAGAGCGATTGTCAAAAAATAGATCGACTAACGTACCCAGATTAAGCCCGTCTGTGGTCAAAATTCTGGTGCCTTTCAGGACGTTGTTATGACGCAAAATGGCTTTGATTTCGGGATGCTTGTGCGCCTTGATCACCGACGCTTGAGATGCAACGACAACCGCATCGGCACCGATCGCCATAACCTCTTCTAAGAGAATCACTCTGGCATCGCGAAACACACCTTTCTCCTGCACCAAGAAACCCAAAATTTGATTACTTTCCTGATCAAAAATTAAATCTTGGATGCGTTCAATTCTTAAACCTGTGTCGTAAGTAACGACGACTTTACCGATGACATCACTGCCTTTACGCATGGCTGTTATCCCTCATGACTCCTGCTAAAACGATGAGATCTTGTGTCCGTGTGCTCTGCTTCAACGCATTCTTTTAATGCTGATGCCGAGCTATTACATGTTCACTAGTGACATGGCTTTGTAGTGGGCTGTAGCGATCGTCACGTCCAAAACCAGGAACTACATTTATGACGCCAATATATTCCAGTGCAACACCAATGACCGCAGCAAGTGTGATTAGCGCTGTAATGTTTTCGCCCGTATGAGACTGCTTCCCAACAAGTCTTGGCATTTGTTACTCCTTCAAATTTGAGATGCTATGTAAAACTCGATTAAACGGACGCACTTTTAAAGCGGTCAGCGGTCAGCCCATGTAGCACGTTCAGTTTAATTGCGTCGGACCACTTAGTAATTTCCTTTCCGCTTACTAGAGCCTCTTTTAATGATAAGAAACAACGTTCTTAGATTTCCCTACCAGGCGAGGTATCTTTTTTTACGCGGCAGTCTGTATGAAGGCAGAGATGATTGGATGAAAAATCTTTTCGTAATCGCCTACTCCGTTCTGCACTTTGAGGATACTGGTGGCGAATTCAAGAAAAAAAGGCACGATTGGAAGATCAGTGGAGCGACGCACCGGGTTTGGACAGGGAGAACAGCTATAACTCTACACCCCAAAACTTTGAACAGATCCCTGCTAAGGAACGAGAATTAATTAAAGTGTGATCTTGAGGTACGGGCGTACGGTCGTGCGCCCCCTACAGAACATCTCACTTGTCGAAGTTATTCAATCCGCGATCCTAAGACCGCTCGGATTGCCCGACAAGCTTTTCCAAAAGGGAATGTGTACCTGAACCTGCGCGATGAGTTAGGAGTGGTCTACGAGGATGAACAAGTTGCCGAGTTGTTCTGTGCCACGAGCGGACAAGCGGCTTACTCGCCTGAACCATTAGTGATGGTGAGGGTGACGCAGTTCATGGAAGGACTGAGCGATCGACAGGCAGCCGAAGCGATGCGGAGTCGAATTGATTGGAAGGATGGGTTGGGATGGTCGCTGCGTGATGAAGGCTTTGATGGCGTGAAGCAGCTCCCGCCCCATCATCAGTTAATTGACTCGCCGTATGATGTTGACGCCCGCAATCGCACCAAACATGGGCTGAATTGGATGGACTACACGGTGCATCGGAGTGAAACCTGTGACAATAGCGACGTGAATCTGCTCGCCACCAATATCCTCAAAGTGCAGGGCGGTGCAGGCGATTATTGAAAGATTTGGCAGTCAATCAGGGTTACAGGCGCTTCAACCATTAGCCTCGTAGCGGTTAGCTCAACCACCAGAGCGCTGAAAGATACGTTCACAATGCAACGATCTTAGAACTCGAAGATGGCCCAATCTGGTTCGCGGTAGTAGCGGGTCATGTCATCAAACTTGCGTAACTCAACCCGATCGACCCAAAACGCTTGAGGTTCCTGCTCCAGCCATTGCTGGTTGAGTTGTACAAAACTGTCGCTCAGAGCCGCAAGTAGCTCAGACGAAGGAATAGAGCCGAAATACCCCAACGTGATGTGAGGCGTAAAGTAGTACTGTTGTTCAATGCCTAACCCAATCAAATCTGAGTTCTGAAAGATGGCGCGGCGGAGTTTCAACGCACGATCGTAAGAATGCTCATCGGTCGGCGCTAGACACACCGCGATCGCCCGTGGCATGACCATCAGCCCCAGTGCTTGAAACTGTAGAGGTTTCCCTTCAACCATCGCATGAGATTGACGGAAAATCGTTGCAATCTGGGTTTGAAGCTGTTCTTCAAACCCAGGGTTCTCCTGACTGGCATCACGAAAGGCACTATCCCAGATTAAATCTGCCACCGTAAGGTGAAAGCTTTCCGGTGGCACAGGCACAAATAGCTCCCCGCCCAGCTTATGCAGAAGTTGCTGCTGATACTGGTTCAGGCTCTCGTGCAAAGTCACATTTTTTGTGTCCTCGCTTCCTGGCGGCGTCACGATCGTATAGCCGGGAAACGGAGCTGCTTTTCGACCACTTGCCGGGTCGTGTTGAAATTTGGGAGATTCCTGAAGATGCTGCACCTGAGAGCGATACGTTTCCGGTAGGATCAAACGCATCGCCCGATTCAGATAAGTCTGATAGTTCTCGTCCAATGTCGATCGCCTCGCAAGATTATTTCATCATATCTATGACTGGGTGCTTCTCTAGGACTGGGTGTTTTAGAGAGCTGATGCATCTCGCTATGCGTAGATACTGACCGATGCTCACCTGCACAACCCAACCGTCAAAGACCAGCGTGCAAAAATAGTTGATCCCCACCATAATCTAAAGCCAATTGGGCAGGATTGCTAGGACAATACAATTACGGGCGAGAACGGGAGGTATTCAAAATGCCAATTTACCTGTACTGGGGCGAAGATAGCTTTGCGATCGCCCAAGCAGCAACCACGCTCCATCGGCAACTGCTTGATCCCGTCTGGAGCAGCTTTAATTACGACAAAATCACCGCTGAGCAGCCCGATGCTATCATGCAGGGCTTAAATCAAGCTATGACTCCACCCTTTGGCGCAGCTCATCGTCTGATCTGGCTAGCCGAAACCACGCTCTGTCAGCGCTGTCCTGAAGCGATTTTGACTGAGCTAGAACGCACATTACCAGAGCTGCCCGCAAGCACCACTTTGCTATTGACCACCAGCAACAAGCCAGACAGTCGCTTAAAGTCTACAAAACTACTCCAAAAGCACGCCACGCTTCAAGAATTTTCTCTCATTCCCACTTGGAAAACCGATTTGCTGGTCAAGCAAGTGAAGCAAATTGCGCAAGCTGTTGGGGTTAAGCTAACTGCTCACGGTGCGGAACTGCTAGCCGATTTGGTAGGCAACGACACGCGGCAACTGCATAGCGAACTAGAAAAACTGTGGCTGTATGTCGGTGACTCGCATCAACCGCTAGATGAAGTGGCGATCGCTACACTTGTAACCGCCAACAGCCAAAGCACCATCCAGCTAGCCGCTGCCATCCGCCAGGGACAAACATCCCAGGCGCTTGACTTAGTTGCGGACTTGTTGCGCCAAAATGAACCCGCTCTACGCATCGTCAGTAGCCTGGTCACACAGTTTCGCACCTGGCTGTGGATTAAAGTGATGCGAGATGCAGGCGAACGCAGCGAACAAGAGATTGCCAAAGCCGCCGAACTGCGCAACCCCAAGCGCCTCTATTTTTTGCAGAAAGAGGTAGAGTCACTGTCCTCCCAAACGCTGGTGCAGACCCTGCCGTTGCTGCTAGAGCTAGAAGCCAGCTTGAAGCGAGGGGCCGATGATCTGATCACATTGCAAACTAAAATTATTGAGCTATGTGAGCTATGCCGATAATGGCGATCGGGTACGCTTGAGCGATTGGTGCAGTGCCAGACACAATGCCCCTCTTCTTTTAGGTAGTGAAACCCCTACCGATCGCTGATTTAAACGGATCGGGCATTGAATTAAGATAATGGTGTCAAGCGCGACCACAGTCTGCCTTGGCACATATCAATAGCGAAGATTTAAACCGATGGGATTTTTTGATTCTGAAATTGTCCAGCAAGACGCCAAACAGCTTTTTGAGGATTATCAATCGCTGATGGTGCTTGGGGCTGATTATGGGAAGTTCGATCGCGAAGGTAAAAAGCTGTTCATTGAACAGATGGAAACTATGATGGAGCGCTACCGTATCTTCATGAAGCGCTTTGAACTCTCTGAAGATTTTATGGCCCAAATGACTGTGGAGCAGCTTCGCACCCAGCTCGGTCAGTTTGGTATGACTCCCCAGCAAATGTTTGACCAAATGAACCGCACGCTAGAGCGAATGAAAGCTGAAGTCGAGAGAACGGCGTGATAGCTGTTGGTTGTATAGCCCTTTGGGCATTCAAGAAAGGTTTCTAGTTGTTAGACAATTCTTCTAACAACTAAAAACTAATCGCTTTCTAGGGTCGGCTAAACTCTGAGGGCGATCGAAAATTTTCTACAGGTATACCTTGCAGTGCCTGTTGCATAAAGTCACGCCAGATCGGTGCAACGTACCCGCCACCCGTTGCGCCATGCCCTAGCGGACGGTAATCGTCGTTCCCGACCCATACGGCGGCTGATAGTTGAGGCACATAGCCCACAAACCAGATATCTCGTTCCGAGGATGTGGTGCCCGTCTTACCAGCGGCGGGACGATCAAGCCTTGCTGCCACTGCCGTTCCCCGGTTGATGACGCCCTGTAGCACGTCGGTCAGCGAAGCGGTTGCCCACGGATCGAGTACCAGTTGTGGTTTCGGCGTGTTATCTAGCAAAACATTGCCGGTGCTGTCTGTAACCTGCACGATCAGGGTTGTTTCCGAATACCAACCGTTGCTAGCAAAGGTAGCGTAGGCTCCAGCCATTTCTAACGGCGTGAGATCAACCGAACCAAGTGGCAAGGAAACCACAGGCTCGATCGGGCTGCGAATGCCGATCGTTCGGACGACATCGATCACCTTGTTCAACCCAACTTCTTGCCCAATGCGAACGGCTGGAACGTTGCGCGATTGTTCCAAGGCCGATCGGATAGGCATTGAGCCACGGAACGTGTGATCGTAGTTCTGCGGCGAGTAGTATTCGTAACCATCGGGATAGCTTACAGGCGTATCCGAAATCGTTGAATCGGGCGTGAACTTACCAGAGGCAAACGCTGTGTAGTAGACAAACGGTTTAAATGCCGAACCAGGCTGCCGTAAAGATTGCATAGCTCGGTTATATTGGCTCTTACGATAATCCACCCCACCAACCATCGCCTTCACAAAATGGGTGCGCGGATCGACGGCTACTAAAGCCATTTGGTCAGCATAGACGCCCTGATTCAGTAAATTTGCATGCCCACGAGCGACAACATCTTCAGCAACACGCTGGAGCTTGGTATCAACTGTGGTTTGTACTCGCATCCCACCCTTAAGGACAGCATCTTTCCCAAACCGCTTTGTCAGCTCCTGCACTGCTGCTTCGGTGACATAGGGTATGGTGCTACCTTGAAAAGACGTGATTTTACCCAGTTTGATGGGTTGTTTCCGGGCAGCTACTTCCTCTTGGGGCGTAATCCAGTGCAAATCTCTCATGCGACGCAGTACAGTTAGCTGCCGTTGCTTCGCAGCCTTGTAGTCAATGAAAGGGCTAAGGCTTTCGGGAGCTTGAATCAGCCCTGCCATCATGGCAGATTCCGCCAGAGTCAGGTTTGCAGAAGATTTGCCAAAATAGCTTTCAGCTGCCGTTTCAGCGCCATAGGTGTTGTGTCCCCAGTAGACCTGGTTCAGGTACATCTCAAAGACCTGAGTTTTGGAGAAGATTTGCTCCAACCGGAGCGCCAGCACAGACTCTGCCACTTTGCGGCTAAAGGCACGTTTCGGTGTGAGAAACAGGTTTTTGACCAACTGCATGGTCAGGGTCGAGCCGCCTTCAACCGTTGACCCTGTTGACCAGTTTGCTAAGAAGGCGCGCATGACGGCACCTGGGTTTACTCCATGATGAGAGTAGAAGTAGCTATCTTCGATCGCCAACACAGCCCGCTTGAGGTTGGGCGAGATCTTGTCTAGCGGCACGACTTCTCGGTTTGCCTCGCCATGAATGCTGGTCAGCAGCTGGCCCTTCACATCGTAGATATGGGTCGTCTCGCTGGGCACATAGCTACGGAGAATGCGCACATCTGGCAAGTTACGAAAGCTGATAGCTAGACCCACCAGCCCACCAGCGACGACAGAACTCGTCAGCATCGTGACGCCAAGTACCATACCACCCGTCACCTTGCCAACGGTTTTAACGATCTGATAAATCGTGTCTGGTGCGCCAGGGTGTTTGCGTTGTTGAAGAGTGTTGGATGCCACGACGACTTTAAATCCTTGCAACGATGAAACAGGGCAGTCTTTAGCGATCGTGTTAGGTAGTCAGCGATCGCGTCACAGGTACTCAATCATACTATTCATGCCCGAAACGGAGGTATCCGCACGGCTTTAGCAGCAAGGTTAACATCATAACTACGGGATGGATGACAAACCACGTTAAATTAATGGCAGGCAGCTTGTTGATAACTTCATTAAGGAAGTGCCAATGCGCGTTAGCCTTACCAAGCATTTGAGGCTCTGTGCCCTGTTACCCTTCCGTGTTTTTTGATAACAATGTCTAATCTGTCCTGGCTGCGACGTGGCATCAGCGAAATTTTTCCCGATCAGGTCGAGTCTACCAGCGGTGATGAGAATCTGGAGCAACGGTTAGCGCAGAGCGATCGCCCTCTTCGTATCAAGTTAGGCATTGACCCGACCGGGACGGACATTCATCTAGGGCATAGCATTCCGATGCGGAAGCTGCGAGCGTTTCAGGATGCGGGACATACCGCTATTTTGATTATTGGTGACTTTACCGCTCGTATTGGCGACCCCACAGGCAAATCAGAAGTCCGCCGTCAGTTAACCGAAGACGAGGTGCGCGCCAATGCCCAGACGTATCTGAATCAAGTTCGTCCGATTTTAGACTTTGAAACACCAGGACGTTTGGAAATTCGCTACAACTCAGAGTGGTTGTCGAACCTGAATCTCAGCAAAATTCTACAGCTCCTCGCCACCACAACGGTTGGGCAAATGCTGGCAAAAGAGGGGTTTTCAGAACGCTATGACAAGGGCGATCCCATCTATTTGCATGAATTCCTGTATCCCCTCATGCAAGGCTACGACTCTGTTGCCATCGAAGCCGATGTTGAACTTGGCGGCACTGATCAAAAATTTAACATTGCGCTCGGTCGAGATTTGCAGCGTCACTTCGGGCTACGTCCCCAGTTTGGGCTACTCGTCCCCATTTTGCTAGGTACCGATGGCATTCAAAAGATGTCGAAATCGCTGGGAAACTATGTGGCCTTGTCAGAAGATGCGCTCACTATGTACTCCAAGCTAGAGAAAACATCCGATACGCTGCTTAAGTCCTACTTTGAACTGCTCACCAATTTGCCGATCAACCATATCCCTGAGAATCCCCGCGAAGCGCAAAAGCTGCTGGCGCTGACGGTCGTTACCCATTATCACGGTGAAGCCGCTGCGAAACAGGCACAACAAGATGCGATCGCCCTCGTGCAAGGCAATACGACTCAGGCAGATACGGTTCCTGAATTCTCCCTGTCTTCAGTACAATTTCCTGCCAAGCTGTTCTTCCTTGTCAGTGCCAGTGGTTTATGCAAAAGCAGTTCGGATGCACGACGTCAAATTCAAGGGGGAGCCGTGCGGTTAGATGGGGAAAAGGTTGAGGAGGTCGATCGTGTCTTCAATGTTCCCGATGATCTCGTTGGCAAAGTGTTGCAACTCGGCAAAAACAAATTCGTCCGCTTCCTCATCTAACCCTTTTCTCAGTGAACTTAGCGTCTCGGCGGTTTCATCTCACCGCTGAGGCGCAGAGAACGCAGAGGTTTCTTGAAAGTTGGTGGCAATTCGCTTCAGACCGCTCTTGAGAACAGGGACATTGAAATTAATTAGCAATCCCACAGTTAAGCAAGAGAGTTTGAGATAGGTTAGCAATTGTGCGCTGTGAACGGGTAGAAGCACCTCAACCGCTTTTAGCTCCAGAATCAGCCTATCCTCCACCACTACATCCAGACGATACCCACAATCTAGCTGGACACCCTTATAGACTATGGGTAATGGCTTTTGGCGCTCAAACTCCAGACCAGCCAACGATAGCTCATAGCAGAGGCAGTGCTCGTAGGCAGACTCCAATAGCCCTGGCCCTAGATGACGATGCACCTCAATACACGCTCCGATCGTCTGCTGCGTTAACTCATCAAAACTCCGCGTCTCCGCGTCTCTACGGTTCATCATCAGACCTCAATATCAACCCTCCCATTCAGCATTCTTTTTTGCCGTGAAGGATAAATTGGCAATGGATGCACATAGAGCCAATTTACAGAACGATTTAATTTTGTATCAAATTTGACTGTAATTATCGAAATGCTATGGGTGAAAGATAAACTGGTAAGAGTGATATTGGACGAATAAGGCACTCCTGACCGACTATGACTACATCTACACTAATTAACGATTCTGACCTGAAACTTAAACATCTCTCCAGCATGCTCGCCTCACTCACCCATCGTTTAGAGGTCGCTAGAACTGGTCACAACGAGCAATTGACCGCGTTGCTAGAGCGTGAATATGAGCAGTTGATAGGAGAGCGCAAAGCGGTACAACACGCATCCTTTAACCCTGTGCAAGCGTGGTTTCAACACCTGTGGGATCATTTTTCAGATACCGTTCCTAGCCTGTACCAGCTTCAAGTAACGCAACTCGCCGACGGCAAAGGGCACGCGTACTGGAGCGTTTACTACCCCAAAACAGGGCAACGGCTGGTGACACAATCTGAAACCGAAATGCAGGACTGGATCAAGAAAAACTATTGGGCTGCTTAAATCTTTGTAGCGCCGTCTTCATGCCCTCAAGCTGACGAAGAGAGATGGCTTGAGGGCATGCGCTCGTTTACAGCAATGAACGCATCGCTTCTACGTCCTTTAATTCACCACCAAATCATCACATCAAGAGAAGAAAGCAAGCAGTGTAGAATACTCACGATCGTGTCCCTGCGATCGTCAGTTTTGAGCGCAGAGAAAGCAGACTGAACGCTAAAAACGAACTACTCCACACGGCTCCGATGTTTGATTTTCTCTCTACCTATGGCTTCCTCATCGTCTCCATGCTTTTGGGAGCCATGCTGGGGCTATCGCTTTACCTACCGCTCATGGCAGGACAGCTATCACTGGCAAGTCCTGGTTTTTATGCGTTAGGGGGCTACATCGCAGCGATTTTGTCAACGCAGGTCTTCAAACCCGAAGGAGTTTTTCCCATTCCACTCCTGCTGCTAGAGATGCTGGTGGCTGGGTTTGTTTGTGGCTTGTTGGGGATTTTGGTGGGCATTCCAGCACTACGGCTGCGGGGTATCTATCTCGCGATCGCCACCATTGCCTTCGTCGAAATTCTTCGCATTCTCGCGCTCAACCTGGAGATCACAGGTGGCGCAGTCGGCATTTTCGGCATTCCACAACCGTTTCATGCGGCGATCGACTATCTGTGGGTTGTCCTACCCTTACTGGCTATCAGTATCGCGTTTGTTTATCGCCTTGAAAATATCCGTATCGGTCGGGCCTTCATCGCCATTCGTGAAGATGAACTCGCCGCCGATGCGATGGGCATTAATCCGACCTACTACAAAGTCCTGGCATTTGCGCTAGGTGCTATGTTGGCAGGCATTGTTGGTGCAGTTAGCGCTCACTTCCTCAACACCTGGAATGCCCGTCAAGGAACCTTTGATGCCAGCATTATTTATCTGACCTTCGTGCTGATTGGCGGCTCTAGAACGGTAGTTGGGCCTGTAGTGGGCGGCATGATCTTCACCGCGCTACCAGAGATTCTCCGTGCGGCTGCCGATACACCCGGACTGCCCTCGTGGATAGCGCAATTCCTCCGGGATGGTCGTCTGATTCTGTTTGGCTTACTGATTGTGATCGGTTCCGTTTTCTTCCCACAAGGGCTGGTCACTCCTAACCTGCTCAAACCACGCAAACCCAGACAGAGAGCCTAGATGTACCATATTGCCCTTGCTGTATCAGAGAGGGAGTTCGATCGCTGTTTCCCCATCATGCTCGAACTACGCCCTCATCTCTTGGCATCCAAGTTCGTCCAACAGGTGCAACGACAACAGCAGAACGGCTATCAACTGGCCTATCTCGATGACCAAGAACTGGTTAAAGCCGTTGCAGGGTTTCGATTATCAGAATGCCTCGCCTCAGGCAAGTTTTTATACGTCGATGATTTGGTCACGCGATCGAGCGATCGTTCTCATGGCTATGGCGAAGCACTCTTTCAATGGCTCATTAACTACGCCAGAGCGCATAATTGCCAGCAATTGAGTCTCGATTCTGGCGTGCAGCGCTTCATCGCTCATCGCTTTTATTTTCGTCAGCGTATGGAAATTACCAGCCACCATTTTGCGCTCAAACTATAGCGATCGTTAGCCATCCTTACTTTTTACTGGGACAGGACTTGTTCGGGCAAGTTCTGGCTTTTCCACACGCTTCATCGAGGGCTTTAACCGCAAAAATGGATACTCAACATACCGATAGCTGATCCCCGACAAAGCAATTACAAGCAAACCACAAACACTTGCCATCATCCAAAAGTAAATTGGGTTCATACCCTGAATGGGATAGACCAAATTGACCAGTCGCAAAACGCAAAAGAGCACAATGCCGTGCAGCAGATAAACGCTGTAGCTAATTGTGCCAAGATATCTCGATGCAGGAGCGGTCAGCAACCCAAAGAGATCATTACCACTGGCAATGAAAACGAAGGCACAAAAAATAAGTACGATCGCCTTCATATTCTCAATATAGGGCGGTGCGATCAAAAGAGGAATCGCTGCTAAAAGCAATAGAATGCATAGCGAAAGCCATCCACCGGAAAGCCACTGCTTCGATCCTAACCGTTTCACTAAGTAAGCAGCTGCCATCCCAAATAGAAAGCCCCTTACAGTCAGTAACGGCACATAAGGCGTGATCAAACTACACGTAAGCAACCCAAGAAATAACCCCAAAAACCTCCAGGGTTTTACAAACCAAACAAGCAGCGGCAACACAAGATAGAACTGTAGCTCATAGGTTAATGTCCACTGCACGGAGGCATTGATTAGCCCAACTGAGCTGTAATTAAGATCAGGAAACAGCTCCTTATTCGTATTTGAAAAACCGTAAACGCCGCACACAACCCAGCTACCAATTTGCATTAAAAATCTTGCCAAGCTCACTTTGAGTGAGAATTGAGACAAAATCAGAACAATAAGAATAATCAGCACCAACGAAAACCAGTACGCTGGTAACACTCTCAAGGCACGTTTGGCATAGAAGTCCTTAAGATTAAAGCTAGGTTTGGCAATCATTTTTGACCAAAACAAGAACCCCGTAATCATAAAAAAGAACGCGACTGCACCTTGCCCTAAGAAGGCATAAACGTTAGATGGCGTAGTTTGCCAGGTGCCAATTTGAAAATACTGGTAATTGATCACAGCATGATGCAAAAAGACGCCCAGTGCTAAAAAGCCTCTTAGCCCGTCCAACGTTTTAAATTGAGCTTTTTCAGAAGATTGAATCGCTGCTTGATAAAAAGAGGAACGATCAACGATGAGATTTGCACCCCAAAAGAGCAGGATGCCAAGACCGATCGCGGGGAAGATGCTGGTAATGGTCATAACGAGAAACCGTAGACGACTTTCAGTTCAAGATCAAAAATTAGCCATCAAAAACTGAGCACGATCGGAGACAATAAGAGCATCAACCGCTCGTCTTGCTTGCCAACGACTCCATGCCTCCAGTGGAACCTGCCTATGCTAGCCCAGAATCTGATCATGGCTCGACGCTAGAGGCAAAAGGACTGACCCGCCGCTTTGGTGGCCTCATTGCCGTCAACAACGTCTCCTTTATTGTCAAAAAAGGTGAGGTGTTTGGCCTGATCGGCCCTAACGGAGCAGGCAAAACGACCCTGTTCAACCTTGTAACCGGGCTGATTCCACCATCTAGTGGACAAATGCTTTACCAGGGCGTAGACATTTCCCGCTTGCGCCCGCATCAAATTGCAACCAGGGGCATCGCTCGTACCTTTCAAAATATTCGGCTGTTTGGCAATCTTTCAGCGCTAGAGAACGTCATGATTGCTCAGCACATCCACAACCGTAGTGGCGTGTTTACAGGCGTACTGGGGTTGCCACCTGCCCCTCAAGAAGAGCAGCAAAGCCGACACACGGCGATCGAACTTTTAGATTTGGTCGGTCTGGGCGATCGCGCTGACGAACAAGCCCAAAATTTCGCTTACGGCAATCAACGTCGCTTAGAAATCGCCCGTGCCCTCGCCTTAAAACCGCAAGTGCTGCTGCTAGATGAACCAGCCGCAGGTATGAATCCCAGTGAGAAACATCAGCTTAGCGGCTTTATCCGGCAGATTCGCAACCAGTTCAACTTGACCGTACTACTCATCGAGCATCACGTACCGCTGGTCATGGGTCTGTGCGATCGCATTGCCGTTCTCGATTTCGGTCAACTCATCGCACTCGGTGAACCCGCTCAAGTCAAAAACGATCCAGCCGTCATCGAAGCCTACCTCGGAGCCGAATAAACCAACTCACTCCCGATTCCCACTCCCACTTTTACCTTCTGCTCCATGCTCCCCCCCCTGCTCACCCTCCAAAAGCTCAGCGTCAACTATGGTGGCATTCAAGCGTTACAGGCGATCGATCTCGACATTAACGAGGGCGAAATTGTCACGCTTATTGGAGCGAACGGCGCAGGCAAAACGACTACACTGAGAGCCATTTCACGCATTATCAGCATTCGGGACGGGTGCATTCTCTACAGCGGACAAAACATTACGCGTCAACCTGCCTACAAAATTGTCAGGTTAGGCATCGCTCATAGCCCTGAAGGGCGCAGAATTTTGGCACGACAAACGGTGCTCGATAATTTGCAACTGGGTGCCTATACCCGCACTGATCGCCTCGGTATCAAAGCGGATATCGAGCGACAGTTCCTCACCTTTCCCCGTTTAGCAGAACGTCGCCATCAGCTTGCAGGTACGCTCAGCGGTGGTGAACAGCAAATGCTCGCGATCGCCCGCGCTCTCATGAGTCGCCCCAGACTGCTGCTGCTCGACGAGCCAAGCTTAGGACTGGCACCTGCCATCGTACGCGAGATTTTCGGCATCATTCAAACCCTCCATACCGCAGGCGTAACCATCCTACTGGTAGAACAAAACGCCACCCTGGCGTTGCAATATGCTGATCGCGGCTATGTTTTAGAAGCTGGACGGATCACCCTCAGCGGCGCTGCCAACGATCTGCTAAACGACGATCAGGTCAAAAAGGCTTACCTGGGTTAACCAGCTTACCTGGGATAAACACTGATTCGATTTCAATCAGCTTCATACCATACTCAGAAAGCTGGCTCTTTCTTCAAAGACTCGATAAAGACACCAACACCGCTTTTGTCAGATCCTATGATTTTAATTGTGATCGCAAGTTACATGTGAACGCAAATCGGTGTGAGGTCGCATCTACAACATTACAACTTTCTGCAATGCTGTTCATTCACAACGCAGCAAGCCCGGTGCCCCCACTTGGCTAACCGCAAAGACGTTTGAACGTTTCCCAAACGACATGAACTGTGACGACGATCGTGGCTGCCCCCCAAAGCCGTTGATCGTCCTAAAGCCGTTTTTAGCGTTAAGTATCCAGCAAAAACAGGCATTAGAAACTGCTGGCATTACCGTCTCGTCGCATGTTTGCCAAAGCAGCACCGCCTCAACTGTTCTCAACTGAGTTTGCGTTGTGTTGAATACAGTCTGCAAGTGCTTGCCGAACGCTCTATCTATGCAATCTTCAGGCTTAAAGGCTTGCTTCAGCCATGCTTGAATACAGCTCTGCGCTGATGGTTGCAATCAAACTGTCTCATTGAGTGCAGGCATCAGGTACCACTTTAAGCCTTATCAGACAAAGAACAGACGTTTCTTCTTCAACAGCGCCCTCCATATCGCTTCTCAGCATTTCATCCCGTTGTGTTGATCGGGCCTCGCTACCACCTCATTTCTGCTTTTAAGCGGCTTGTTTCAGTCAACCACAAGGCTGGAGCGACCCAAAACGCATCTAACATTCACAGTTTCTTTGAGCCATGCCTACCTTTGATGACGCGACCTTAATTCAGCAATTTATCAGCGGTGAAGCAACGTTAGCGGCAAACCAGAATCTACGGATTGAACCCGCCTTCGATAGCATTCAGCTGTTGGCAAAACGAGGAGGGCTGATTGCCTCTCTTAAATGTGCTGGCAGTCGTAGAACCCTTTTGGTGCGGCAACAGTCTGAGTACGGTACACTTATCCACCAAATTTTGCTGGCTCGTCATTTTATGCCGACTCCCAGCGGTGATCAACCAGGCTTTTTGCAGTACCGAGCCGATGATATTCCGGCAGGCTATGAGCTGGCTCATGCCACCGCTAGAGAGCTATGGAAGGAATGGTGGAGAACCGCCCGTCACAGCGGCATACATGGCATTCATATGGATCTTTTAATCTTTGCCCGCGACACCTGGTATCCCATTCGCAACATTGTTTGCAGCCAGGGCACTCTCTTCGTAACGACCCTGGTGAGCGAAGTGTCTTTTACGGGCGACGAGTGGCTGATCTGGCTACGTCGATCGCCCACACCGCAGACCATTGAGAAAACCCCGCCAACAACAGCACCCAAACTTGCTCGATCGCTCCAGCCGTTCAATAGAGCCGACCAACCGACTAGGACTACCCTCGAACGATCGACTCCAACACCAGCGAACTTTCTCGACAAACCCGAAGCGCTAGACTCTGCCCTCTCTCATCCTGAATTGAGACAGGTGTTACGGATTCGCCACGGGAAGCTGTACGTGAAGACCGCGCTGGGCGACATTGTGGTAGAAGGAAGCGATTTGAAATATCGGTTGGAGGACGGAGCGCGCGCAAGCAAACCACAGAAGTCCCTGCATTTCAACGGCTACCGCGAAGGCCGTGCAGTCAATCAATGAAGGCGTGCGGTGGTCTAGGAAGAATTGTAGAGAAAGCGGATCAATAGTGGGAACCCGTCCTGGAGAACACACGGCTAATCTCAGCCAAGAAGTAACAACCAGGCAAATTCAACCCGCTTAGCATAAACCCATTTAGCGTAACAGTCTGGCACGACAGTACTCCTTATGGGAGTAGCGACTTGTTCAACGAATTGTTAAAACTGTAATCGTAAAGAGCAGATACATGCAGAGGCGTTTTCTGCTGTGAACGCTGCTTCCGTATCTTGTTTTCGGGAAGTGTCTTTTAAACGACAGATTACACTTTCTGGTTACAAGAGGATGTAGCGACTGCTTACCCACTTCTCCGAAGCGTAATGCTATATATTAAGAAAAGTAACAATCTGGAACTAGCCCTCAGGAGTGTACCCAGCGTGAGACCGTTGCAAGCCATCGTTTCAGCTTAGAGTGAGGATTGAACGAAGTGACTGCTTTACTAAATCTGAATGCCACATCTGAAGCATCCCTGATCGCTGACTTTTTTCAGCAATCGGTAGGGCGCTGGAAATCGGAACGACGCTACTACACATTGCCAGATGGCGAGACGAAAGAGGTCGTTAGTGTGATTGAAATTCGCTTTTTAGAACAAAATAGTTCTGAATTGAGCCATTTGGCAGAGTTGCATGGCCTTGATGGAACCTTGCTAAGCTGCGGGGCCGAAGTTCTTTGGGATAGCCATGATTCGGCTACTGGAAAGCCTCAATCGGCAGGTTCCACGCTTTTTGGCGCAGCTGGTACGACGTTGTACCGCGATCGCGGCTTTGCAACAACCAAGCCCATTTCAGCCGCATTCCACTTTCCCCATCCCACTACACTTTGCTTACGCACCGAGTACAAAGGCTCTGTGTTTGAGGAAGAGTTGAAGTTGGTCGGTCGTAACTATCGCACTCGTCAGACCATCATGTCGCGTGCAGGGGAGCAAATAATGATTGGTCAATACCTTGAAAAGCGGCTTTAGGCATTGTGGAGGCGTTGTGGCTGAACGGGAGCAGTAGGAGGCAAAAGTCGCTACTGCAAGCCCTTTGCTACCACCCCCAAGTACCTAACGCTCCTTTAAAAGGGCCTACAATATCGCTGGTGATCCAACCCCCATAGAAATTGCCAGGTTGGGGCGTTACTTTTTCACCATCTACATAGCAGCCATCCATTGGTGCGGGATAAAATGCGACGTGGTTTGCGATCGCAGCAAACGCGAGAGTGGGTTCGGGATAGTACCAGGCAACGTCATCCACGCGTTTGTCGCCCACTGCAAGGCTGTAGTAAGCCCCGTGGCCTTTCCACTCGCAGAAGGTCGATCGCGCACGTTTGATCAGATACTCCTGCTTGATGTCTTCTAGAGGGATGTAGTAGACCGGAGGATGGCTGGTTTCCAGGACGCGCTTTGCCCGTTGCGTATCGGCGATCGTGACACCGTTAAAGATTACCTGGATGCGCTTGTTAGTTTCTTCTAGTCGGGGTGGGCGCGGATAATCCCAAACGGATTCCTGCCCAGGCTGGGGTTCAATACGTTGTTGGCTCATACCGCTATTTTAACGACTGTCTAGCGCTCAATCTGATTGAGGAGAGGATGAACAGAACCAACCTTTAAATGGCGCGTTGGTTGGTATAGCGCCGTTCAAGCGCTTGCATCAATGCTCAAACACTCCCTGGTATTGCAGAAGGTCTAATTGCGCGATCGTAGGAATACATTGAAAGCTCTGCTGCGCCAGTTCCCATCGTTCTTCACGCTTCAACATGGTGATCAACTTTTGACGAGCACTCAGCAGGTAACGGACATCATTGGCGGCGTAACGGAGTTGTTCGGGTGACAGGTTTGCCGCATTGCCCCAGTCTGAGCTTTGAGCGCTTTTGTCAAGCTCTACATGTTCCAACTCCTGCACCAGATCCTTCAAGCCATGCTTGGGGCTGTAGGTACGAGCAAGTTTACTGGCAACTTTTGTGCAAAAAAGCGGCTGGACGTTGATCTGCAAATGGTGGTGTAATGTCGCTACATCAAAGCGAGCAAAGTGAAAGACCTTGACGCTACTGTCTGACTCTAGCAAGCGCTTGAGGTTTGGTGCGTCAGTCTGTCCCCGTTCGATACGCACCACCGAAACGTGATCACTCGGATCACAGAGTTGCACTAAGCAGAGGCGATCGCGTTGGGGCAGCAATCCCATCGTCTCTGTGTCAACCGCGATCGCGTCTGCCTGCAAATACTCGGCGAGTTGTGCTTCAGACAGGTCGCGATCGCAAATCTGGAAATCTGCCAATACCATCTGAATTAAGAGCTAGAGTACAGAGTATAGGGTACCGGGTATCGGCTAGGGCGCGTCATCAATTAAGCTCAAAAAGCTTGAGGTATTAGCCTTGCCGCGCCCGCCCTCACAAACAAGGCTAGGGACTGGAACCCTTGCTGCAAGTTGTGTGTATGAGTCATTGATGACAGCCCTAGCGACGACGAATAAAGATCTGGGTGAAGTAATACTCTCCTTTAGCATTTTGAGCGATGCCAATACCTGTGAGATCAAACGAGCCTTCAATATTCTGGCGATGCCCTGTGCTTTGCAGCCAACCCTGTACAGCCTGACGTACCGGATCGCTGTAGCCCTGATTGTACGCTACGTTTTCGGCGGCACGACTGTAAGGGATGGCGCGGGCGATCGCCTGAACTCGTTGCTGAAACCCATCGTGACTAAATGGGGTGCGCCCACTTGCCATTGCCTGACTGTGTGCCCGTGCCTGAACGCTAATGCGCGAATCTAACGTCAATGGGGCCAATTTGCGACTGGCACGATACTGATTGATTTGGGTTAGAACGGCTTGCTCTAGCGATGGAATAGAAGAGGCAGCCTGCGCCACGAGCTGTGGCTTTAGCGCTTTGGGCTGAGCTGAAGTCACCGGGGCACTCATTGCTGCTGTAGACGATGCTAAACCACTGGCGATCGCAAAAACACTCAGCACACTAACCTTAAACGCTGTAGAAATCATCAGCCTAACCTCGTATGGCATCTTTACCGTGATAGACCCATTAAGCGTGCAAGAGTTCCATTGTTCAGGGTAGAGGCTTGTCTGGATCGGGTCTGCCCACATTGGCAAGAAAGAACACCTCAGACTCGTCATCAAGAAAAGGCGCGAGCGCATAGCTGGGTGACGAGGACAAGAGACGGCTGAAGGTTGATCGCAGCGATGAGAGCGCCTATCATGTGCGTCACAGTGGTTGATGCTGCTCGGTCTCTGCTAGTCAGCGCGATCGCGCCCAACACGGTACAGTAGAGTGAGCCGTCGTTACAAACTGAAACAGTGACTTCATCGTCCGTTGCTAAGCCCCGTCGATCGCTTCAGGCACCGCCTGCCAAGCTTTTTCATTGGGTCAATATCATTAGCCTGTTTCTCATGCTGACGAGTGGGTTGCAGATTTACAATGCCAACCCGGTGTTTGGCGGACGAGAAGGCGTTCACTTTCCCTTTATTGGCTTGCTCGGTGGTTGGCTAGCGGGCGGACGGCACTGGCACTTTGCCGCCATGTGGTTTTTCTCACTGAATTTGCTCTGGTATGGCGTGTACGTTCTCTTGGCCCAACGCTGGAAGCATCGCTATGTCGGCGATAATGACATCAAAGCCTTGCAGCAGAGCAAAAATCCTAAGCGGCGCGTGTACGCATGGCACCGCATTGCCTACACGTCGATTATTCCCATCCTGTTGTTAGCGCTGCTAAGCGGCATTGGCATGTACAAACCTGCTCAATTTCATTGGATTGTGGCTTTCTTTGGCGACTGGTTTGCCCTCAGAGTCGTTCACTTTCTCACGGTGCCGATCGTCCTTGTGTTTGCGATCGTCCACTCCTGGCTGGCATTCAGAGCAGGAGGCGATCGGCTGGTTGATTCTATGTTTTTTGAAGAATGAAGGGAGCAGAGAAGTCGGGGGAGGCAGGGGACCTAGGGAAGCGAGGGAGGAAAGGATCAGTCTTTGATCAGTTATTGCAGTTTCCATGCATTAGTTGACGGAGCATTGGGCAGCGGCGACTGCTACAAACTCCAAACTCTGTAGCGACGTGCCCAACGCTCTCCCCCTACTCCCTTCGCTCCCCCTGCTCCCTCCACTCCCCTGTTCCCCTCACCCCTCACCCCTCAACCATGTCCCCCCCCGACGACACTTTCGATACGCTTCCTCGCCGCAGTTTTCTTAGAATTGCCGGACTTACGGGCGCGGGTTGGGTTGTAAGTACAGCCGGGCTGACGCTGGTGGAAGGTGGAGTAGGCAAGCTGTTTATGCCTGTGAACGATCGACTGGATGCGTTGCTGCTGAAGCCACACAAGCTGGTGCCAGAGTTTCCTGTGAGCGCGATCGAGCCAGCCGCGTTGCTTGAAAATACCTTTCGCTTTGTGCCCCGAATCGATCATGCCGCGTTTCGCCTGACGATCGATGGTGCCGTCAATAAGCCGCTTAGCCTTGACCTGACGGCTCTTCAGCAGATGCCGTTGACCTCAATGGTGATTCGCCATGTGTGCGTGGAAGGGTGGGCGGCGATCGTGCAGTGGGGTGGCGTCAGGCTGAGCGACTTGATTCAACTGGCGCAACCTAAAGCAGAGGCACGCTACGTTTACTTTCAGTCGGCGGATGGTTATTACGAAAGCTGGGATCTTGCTTCAGTGCTGCATCCTCAAACGCTGCTGGCCTACCAGATGAATGGTGCGCCCCTCCCTACAAAAAATGGTGCACCACTGCGGTTAGCGTCTCCAATTAAGCTGGGCTACAAGCAGAGCAAGTGGGTGGCAGGCATTACTCTCGCTAGCGAGCTATCTCAGCAGACAGGGTACTGGGAAGATCAAGGCTATGAGTGGTTCGCAGGGCTTTAAGGCGATAGGATCAATTGCCACTCAGCGGCTTTAGCGTTCCAAAGCGGTAAGGCTGTTTCGTCTACAACGTAAGGTCCCCAGTAGCGTCCAGAGCCATCTTGGGCAAAGGCAACCAAAACATCCCCTGTTTTGAGCTTAAGGGTGCGATCGGGCAAGGAAACCAGCAACCCTTGTGCGCCACCTTCTTCAGGGGAAAAATCCCAATGGGCTGGAGGCTCGTAGCGAGGCTTACCCACTGGAGTTGTTCCTGCCTCTACAGCCTTTTTTGACAGCAGCGCCACTCGCACAGGGTAGCTGGTTGGGTTGCCAACTCTGAAGACCCCCTGCCTCAAAACCGCTTTGCTGAGAGGTGTGCTAGTCGTTTGCTGATTTGCTGACAGGGGCGGCACTGATCGGGTAACTGTCGGCGTGGGGATCGTTGAAGTGCTGGGAGACGGCGTTGGTCGATCGACGGCCTTGGGATCGCTGCTGGGTGAGGTAAGCGGTTCCATACTGGATGGATCGATAGCGCTGGTAGTCAAGCGCTGCAACACAACCCATCCACTCGCCACACATACCACTGCTGCTAAGGTCACTCCAAGGCCAAATTGCCATCGTGACTTGATCTGTCTCGCCTGTTTGCCCGTCATCGTCCACTTGCCATCTACAGCCCTACCCTAGTGATAGCAATCTTTCCGTCCATTGGGGAGAGAAACATTCTAAAGTTAAGCAGAAACAAATGACCTGGTTAGCATCTTCTCTGTACGTGCGAGATGATTGCTGCGATCGAGGAAACAGCGATGCAAAATACTCGACTGAATCGGTTAGTCGATGTGACGGGCGATCGGCTGAGTGGTTGGCTACGTAACCCGTGGCGACGTAGCTCAGTCATCATCATCAGCCTGCTTTTCGGCAACTATCTAGGCCCCACTATCTCTCTTGTTGCAGGACAGCGAGGGCAGTTAGATGTAGTCATTGCGGCGCTTTTGGTTGCTCTGGCTGAGCTTATCAGTGCCGTTGTTTACCGTCGCAACCCAGAAAATGCCCGATCGCTAGCGCTGGACTGTTTGAATGCAATCAAAATTGGGTTGATTTACAGCCTGTTTGTGGACGCGTTCAAACTGGGTTCTTAGACTTGGTGTGAACCAGTCACAGTCATACCTTAAGGGCTAGTACCAAGGTTAGTGGTCTGTCAAGACTCAAAACTGAGAACTGAGAACTGGTATTACTAGGACAGGGTGGGATCTTCAAACTTATAGCCGACCCCAATCACCGTTTTGACAAAGGTTGGGCTGGTGGGATCGGGTTCAATCTTCTTACGGAGACGGGCAATATGGGTATCCACAACCCGCTCATCACCAAAGAAGTTGCTGCCCCATAGCTTATCAATTAGCTGTGTGCGATTCCACACGCGACCAGGGTAGCTCATGAACGTTGAGAGCAGATCGAATTCCAACGTGGTGAGTTCAAGCGGCTCAAGCTGATCAGCATTGACGTAGCGCTGTGCCGATCGCTGATCAACATCGACCAGAAAGTGTTGTGTGCGGTAGATTTGGCTTTCCCCGCCCTGACGGAGCGTTCGCCGCAACAGCGCACGTACTCGCGCCACCAATTCTTTTGGGCTGAACGGTTTCACCATGTAGTCATCAGCGCCCGTAGACAAGCCGATAATGCGATCGAGTTCTTCGCCTTTAGCAGTCAGCATCAGAATGTAGGGATCTTTGATGCCTGCTTTCTGGCGGATGCGTGCGCACACCTCCAAGCCGTCGAGACCTGGAATCATCAAGTCGAGAATAATTAAATCTGGCTTCTGCTCCTGAAAGATCTGAAGCGCGTTGATACCATCACGGCAGAGGCGACAAGCAAAGCCTTCTTTTTCAAGATAAAGCTGGATGAGTTGAGCAATCTCAGCTTCATCTTCCACAATGAGAATATCCATTTGAGTTGCCTTTAAACGGTCAGCGATCAGCAGCTAGCGAGTGTCTAGGACAATACTAGGAGAACTGGTAACCCATAAAGTCCCAGGTTGAACGGGGCAATGAGTGGAGGGGTAGATGAGCAGTGGGATGTTATTTCCCAGCGAGTCCCTAAGTATTAGGACTTACGCAAATTCTCGTAAAACTAGCCCCCCAGCCCCCAATTTATAGCCCTAGCGGGCATACAAGAAAGGGGGAGCAAGCACTCAAAGTCCCCCAGAATTGGGGGCTTAAAGCCCTTTGGGCATACAAGAAAAGGGGGCAAATGCGTAAGTCCTATCTATAGAGAGCATCCTCCATTCTGTGCTAGTGTGCCAGCGTTCGTATCACAACCGTTTGACTGTTTCATGACAGATGGGTGAATAGTTGCATCGCCAACGGGGCACTCTAAGGTAAAACGTCATGACCTCAAGCGAGAATCAGCATGATGTTGCGAGAGCTGTCTGCAAACCGTGCAGAGAAGTGATTAACAGCAATCTTCTTTAGTCGCGATCGTAACAGAGCGGGAGGGTAGGATGTTAAAAACTCACTCTTTGCATTCCTTATGGAAGCCACAACACACCAGCCATCTCTTCAGCATCTGGCTCAACAGTTGCAGGTGCACCTGCGATCGTTGCCCAAGGCTAAACCCATGCAGATTCAGTGTGTGGTCAAGCAAGGTCATTTAATGGTGCTGAGTCAGCACGCGCCAGACGACAGCCTCCATCCCAAGGTGATTTTTGACGCATTGGAGCAAGCGATTCAAGACGCACTGCCTGCATTTAGTGATGAGTTGGCTCTAGAAAACGACGCGCTGGCAAAGCTTTATTTAAGAGTATTGGGACAACGGCAACCCTATGCGTCTCATAGTTTTCCACTGTCGCTGTCAACGCTAGAGACTCCTTTCGTTGCAAAGTCGGCAACCGATGAGTTAGAAGCCCCTGTCGCTGAATTGGCAAAACCGGACGATCGCCCCGATTTTCTTGAGCAAGACAAGCCTGGAGAGCAAGATGACAGAGGCGACACCCCTTTCTTCAGCCAGCAGAACCTGGGCACAACGGACTCCATCTATGATCCAGCGTATGTCGAGCCTTCTGATCTTGCACTATTAGACCCAACAATAGAGCCGCCCAGTGACGAAACGTCCCATCGTCTGGCTCGATCGTTCCCGCTGCCGTGGCTTCTAGCAGGCATTGGGGTCAGCGTGGCTGGGTTTGCCACAGGGCTGTGGGTCATGTCGCGCCCCTGCGTGTTGGGGGCCTGCGAACCGTTACAGACGGCACAAACGCTCAGCCAGCGATCGACCCAAACAATGCAGACGGCAAAAACGGGACAGGAACTGCAACAGGCACAGCAGCAGCTTGCAGAGGCAACGCGCTTGCTGCAAGGTATTCCAGCCTGGTCAAGCCATCATCAAGAAGCAGAGACGCTGCAACAAACCTATCGATCGCAGGCACAAACCCTCGATCAGGTCTTGGCAGCCGAGGCAAAAGCCAGCACAGCCACTCAGACCACTCAAACCTTGCCGCAGCCAGTTACTAGCTTGCAAGCAGCACAAACTCTGTGGCGAGAAGCAATTGCTCAACTACAAGCCATTCCCCAGGACAGATCGCTTTACGCGTTTGCCCAAGAGCGCTTGACAAGCTATGGAGCAAACTTGGGCGCGATCGACACCCTCATCAAGACAGAGCAGCAGGCACAGAAAAAGCTGACCACTGCAAAAGAAACCGTCAAAATCGCAGAAGCCAGACAAGGCATTGCTCAGACTCCTGAGAACTGGCAGCTTGCTCAAACTACTTGGCAGGTGGTGATCAACACCTTGCAGCAGATTCCTAACACCACCACAAGCTATGCCGAAGCACAAAAACTTCTCACGGACTACCAACCAAAGCTGACTGCTGCCCGCGATCGTGCCACTCAAGAACAAATCGCCCAAAAAGCCTTTACGCAAGCACTTGCATCGGCTCAACGCGCTGAAACAGCCCAGCGCCGAAATCAATGGTCACAAGCAGTTGCAAACTGGCGAGACGCACTCGCCACGGTCAAGCAAGTCCCTAAAAACACAGCTTATACAGAACCTGCTCAACCCTTGCTAGCGTCCTACGACACTTCGCTGAAGCAGGCAGAAGCCCAACTTCAAGTTGCAGCAGCCATGCAACGCACGCGCGCTGACCTGAACCGAATTTGTGCCGGATCGCCCCAAATGTGCAGCTACTCAATTGCAAGCAACGTCATTCGTGTGCAATTTACTGGCGTATACGAACGTAAACTTCGCACAGCCTATGTGCTCGGACAATTGGGCGATCGAGGCACCTTAGGCGGTGTCATCAATCACATTGAAACCCTGCAAACTGCCCTTCAAGCGATCGCTGACAACGCCGCCTTGCCGCTGGAAGTCTATAGCGCTGACGGTAGCGAGTTGATTGGGTCGTTTAATCCGAAAGGGTGAGGGGGAGGAGCGCAGGGGGAGCAGGGAGAAGTTTTGAGTTCTGAGTTTTGAGTTTTGAGTTTGCAGCAGCGCCAGTAATCAATGACCCGTCAACCAGTGGATGGCAATTGCAAAGCTGATCCTGCCTCCCTTGCTGCCCTCGCCTCCCTCGCTTCCCCCGCCTCCCTTGCTGCCCTCGCCTTCCCAGCCTTCTTTCAAAAGAGATTTTGATAAACCGACACGATCGCGCAATTTGTCGCTATACTGAATGAGCCGTCGCGGGGTAGAGCAGTCTGGTAGCTCGTCGGGCTCATAACCCGAAGGTCCATGGTTCAAATCCATGCCCCGCCACCAAGTTCACATAAACCTTGTAAAGCTCTACCAGTATCTCTGGGAGAGCTTTACGTTTATTTACCTGTCTTCAGACGATCGCTCCATCCCGATAGAATGAGAGGGCGCTGCTTGAGATGGACTTGAGCGTTTAAGTATGGGGACGATCGCTGGATAGCTATCCGATGAGGTTTGCCAGTCTTCGTACACAAGTCTTGCTCCAAACAGTTGCTGTCCAGATGATTCCACCCCTATATCGATTGGCTATGAGTGTGAACCTGCAACGCCCCCTGATCATTGGCGCTGGGCTTCTGGCGCTGGGCGCTGGGAGCCTGGAACTACTTCATCATGTCGTTGGAGAATGGGGTCTCTACGCAGTCTTTGCGCTGCTGGGCGCGGCAGGCGTGCACTGGTTGCATAAGCAAGCTGATCAAAAAACACTCAAGCCACAGAAGCCTCTGGTCTTTGATGCGGCGACCGTGAAACGAACGCTGACAGAAGTGAAACAGGTGCTTACTCACCTTGCAGCGGAGGTTGAGAATCCCGTTGAGAAGGTTGCCTGTACCGAAGCGGTGCCGCGTGTCTCACGGTTGCAATCGCAGGTGACACAGCTAGCGCAGGATCTCGATCGCAGCGAACTGCGGTTTGCCGTGATGGGTGCTAAGGGCAGCGGCAAAACGGCTCTTATTCAATACGTACAGTCCGCTTTGGGCGATGGTGCCTTGGCACGGGTGCAGTTCAATGAAGTGGCAAGCTTTACCGCCACCACGACCAGCGGTTTAACGGCAGATATTTTGGCGCTCCAGCAGGCACTCTCTGCTGATTTGGTGTTGTTTATTGTCACGGGAGACATCACTGAATCTGAACTGCAAACGGTCAAACGGATTGCAGCCAGTAAACGGACGGTACTGGTGTTTAACAAGATGGATCAGTTTTTGCCCATCGATCGTCAAACTGTTTTGGAGCAACTGCGCATTCAGGTAGGCGGCGTGCTGACCAACCCCGATGTGGTCGCGATCGCCACCGCACCACAACCCATCAAAGTACGGCAGCATCAACCGGATGGAGCCATCAACGAATGGCTGGAAGACCAACCGCCACAGTTAGCTGACTTGACTCAACGGCTAGAGCACATTTTGGCGCAAGAACGTCAGCAGCTCGTGCTGGCAAGCTCTCTGAACCACGCGATCGCCCTCAAGACGCAGGCAAAAACGGTACTCAATGATGTCCGTCGAACGCGCGCCATGCCCGTAGTCGAGCAGTTCCAATGGATTGCAGCCGGAACTGCTTTTGCCAGCCCGCTCCCAACGTTAGATGTGCTGGCAACTGCCGCTATCAACGCTCAAATGATTCTCGATTTGGGAACGCTGTATCGCCAAAAATTTTCGCTCCAACAGGCACAGAAAATGGCAGCGACCCTCGGTAGCCTGATGCTCAAGCTGGGGTTGGTGGAACTGTCCACGCAGACGATCGCCGGATTACTCAAAGTCAATGCCTTAACCTACGTCGCGGGTGGCTGCATTCAAGGCGTCAGTGCCGCGTACTTGACTCGGATTGTAGGCTTAAGCCTGATCGAGTATTTTGACGCGCAGGAGCCAAATCTCACGCTCACAGAAGCCAGCCCACTGGCGATCGAGCGCTTCAGCCAGATCGTTCAATCCGTCTTTCAAAAAAATCACCAGCTAGCCTTTCTGCAGGACTTTGTGTGGCAGGCAATGGAACGAGTTGTCTCACTGTCGTCATCCAAAGCACCCTCCGAACTGACCATAGAGCCGCTTCCAGCAGAACTCTTTATACCTGTCGAGTCCTTTTTACCCGCAGAGCCAGTCTCCGCAGCACCGCTGGCAGCAGAACCCCTTCGGCTTCCGCTCAAACCAGCTTCTGCTTCAAATGAGCGGCAAGAAGTCAAGCTTTTAGATGAGAATGGATCTAGCGTCCGTCTTTCTGTTGCCAGCCTTGACTCAACCTCTATCGCCTCAAACTAAATCCGATTTGCCATCTGACCCTACGACGCGATCGACCTCCACGACGCGATCGACGGCAGTTGATTTACAAGAAACCTACCTCAATCGTGCCCGTAGCGGTGTCCGGCAGGCATTAAATCGTTATAACGCCTTTTTTCGCTCTGAAAAAAACCGCCCGCCCAGTGGCACTGATCGCGAAACCCTCCGCAGCGATGTCGAGCAACTCACCGTCACGCTCAACAAGCTCGAAAGCCAGGTCGTTCGCATTGCCGTGTTTGGTTTGGTGAGTCGCGGGAAGTCCGCTGTGTTGAATGCGCTCCTGGGTCAAAAGCTGCTGCCAACAGGGCCGTTGAATGGCGTGACGCAAGCCCCACGATCGGTCTACTGGTCACCAGGAGGAGACGCAAGCACGCGGGAAAAGGCAGAAAGCACCTCGCTCACGATCACGACGGCAAAGCCACTCACCGTGGAATTCATTGATACGCCAGGGTTGGATGAAATTGACGGACAGGCGCGGGCACAACTAGCGCAAGACATCGCCCGACAGGCAGACCTGATTCTGTTTGTGGTGGCAGGCGACATTACGCGCACCGAGTATCAGGCGCTCTGTGACTTGCGGCAGGCACAAAAGCCACTGCTGCTGGTGTTCAACAAAATTGATCTCTATCCTGGCCAGACCCAGCAGGCTATTTATCAGAATTTGCAACAGCTTGCCGCCAAAAGTGCGGATGGTCTGCAACTGCAACGACTGCTATCGGTGAATGAGATTGTGCTGGTAGCAGCTGATCCCATGCCTGTGCAAGTGCGTGTCGAATTGCCCGATGGTTGCACCACTTATGAATGGGAAACGCCAACGGGACAGATCGACAGCCTGAAACACAAGATTCTTGCCATTCTGCACCAGGAAGGCCGTACGCTGCTGGCTCTAAACGCCCTGTTTCAGGCACGAGACGCAGAAGCCGTGCTTGCCAGCAAAATTCTCGATGTCCGCAATACGGATGCAGAGGCGCTGATCTGGAAGTTTGCGCGATACAAGGCGATCGCGGTCGGCATCAACCCGATCGCAGTTCTTGATCTGGTCGGCGGTGCGGTTTCTGACCTGGCAATGATTCGCGCCCTGTCTGAACTCTACGGTCTACCCGTCACTCGCCACGAAGCCCGTCAACTTTGGCAAACGATTCTGCTCAGTTCCGGTAGTCTCTTACTGTCGGAGTTAGGCAGTGGTTTACTGCTGGGTATGGGTAAAAGTGCGGCAGCAGCAGCGTCTGGAATCGAAACCTCAACCAGCTTTTCGGCCTACGCAGGCACCGCGATCGTCCAGGGCGGCATTGCAGGCTACGGAGCCTACGCGGTTGGGCGCGCCGTCCAGGTCTACCTTGAGCAAGGCTGTAGCTGGGGACCCCAAGGACCGAACACGGTAATTCAAGACATCATTCACCAGCTAGAACCCAACACTATCATCTATCGTTTGCGGCAAGAATTAAGCCAGCAGCTTGGTTTGCCAGGGCTTTAACGGCTAAGGATAAATACTCAAGTGACCGTCGAACGTTTCCAAGAAGGGAAGACAAGCTGCCACGACCACTGCTGATTAGCGTTTGGTACTTTTGCTCCAAGGCATGGGGTCGATAGAGAAACAGTAGGGCACTCAAAGCTACAGTTTGAGTGGATGCTGCTACGTTGCGCTCTATGGCAAGGTGAGACAAATATGCCCTTATTTCACCGACTCCCCCCAGGATGCCGTTTGTCGTGGAACAAGATGTAATCGCGGATGTATTAGACCTCCTGCGCGAATACTTAAAGGCCTCCTCCCGTCCCCCAAGTTTGGGGGAAGCTAAAACTGATGCCCCCCAAATTTGGGGGGATGGGGGGCAAAATCTGATTCATGCAGGAAGTCTATTGAATGTAAGATTTTTCGGTTTTAAAGCTGAAACGCTTGAGGCGAAGCCTTCGTCTCACTTGATCGAGCAAACGCGGTGGCTGGGTTGCAACATAGATTAGTGTTGGGATAATACCGTTATCTGGGGTGTTATCCAGCAAAAATGCTGGATAACACTCTAACCTTCAGGATTAACCATCACAGATGACGGATAACACCTCAAATTCCCAGACTCAAACTATGAATTTTCTATTTAATTCCTTAATAAAGGGGTATTTCCCCGCAGATCTGCAAGATAATCCTGAAAAATCAGAGCATTGTCCCGCAGATTTGACACTTAATACATAGTCATACTGCTTCGTTTGAGTCGTTGTGGCGTTTTTTGAGGCTGTCTGTTACTGCCAAGCATTGAATGGTGAATATGAAAGATGTTGGTAGGCTGTCAGTTGCAAATAGATATTGTGTGGTGGTATGAGTAGATGACACACATGGAACTGCCTCCCAACTCTCAAAGTAGAATCCTTTTTAAGGCAAACGACAACGTTTACAGGTTTATAAACTTCAGTTTTAACAGTAATGAAGGCTCTTTATACATATACTTCGTTGGAATGTCTAAAACACCTGAAACGGCAGAACAAGGAGCCTTCAATTTTACAAAGCAAGTGTGGAAAGAGCCACTTGGCGAAGTTGAAAACGTTCACATTAAAAACCTAAACTTTCGTATCATACATCGGGTCAAATCAATCTCCACTTGTATTCAAGATTGAAATGCTTTGGAGAGCCAATTTATGAAATTTCAAAAGCAAATCTTTTCCTCAATTACTACATTCCAAATATCAAGATTTTGCCCATTTATAAAAAGAAGATAACTGAATTTGATTACCTTTATGAGATTGATTGTGTCGATGAAGAGTTGTTTTCTTTTGTTATATGTCCTAGCTCGACAAAAATCATTAACCCTGACAATTCAAACTATGTTGCTATATATATCCAGGAACTATTCAATCTAGTGATATTCAACAATGAACAACTACTCAAGGAAATACAAATTCCGCGTAGAGACAAACAGATTCTACTATTTCCTGAGCTTAATTTGTTCAGCGAGCTTCAGGTTTCCCAGAGTGATGCAGTAGTTGAGTTTTATAAGAAAACAAGAAAATTAGAGGGTGGTGTTATTGAAGGTCCAAACAATGAAGGAGTTTACAGGTTAATTTTCCCTTCTTCTGATTTAGTGAAAAGGTATAAAATTCTTCTAGAAGATGAGACAATTGAGACGGAGATTATAGATTTTAAGGAAGATCACTCAGTAAGTCTTTTTTGTCTGAAAGATAAAGATGGAAACAGAATAAAAAAGTCAATTTTGTGTAGGAAAATACAATTACTCTAACTTAGTATGATGACAGTAAAATCACGATCTAATAATTCGCTTGGAGCGGACTTTTGAAAAAAATTGTGCATTGCAAAAGCTGTTGACAGCCGCTCAAGTGAACCGTTAACCTTAATTGAATTTATGCTCACTTGCTTCCCAATTATTAACTTGAATTCTGATGACTCATTTTGGTGTTATTTCTCCTACAGGAAGCCACTTGACTACTCACTTTGTCCTAGGATACGAGCTTGAGCGACGTGGACATCGTGTAACTTTTCTGAATATTTTGGATGCTCAGGACAAGATACTTGCCACGGGCTTCGGATTTAGGGCAATTGGTAAGTCGGAGCGACCGATTGGTTCAGATGCCAAAATTTTGACCCAGAGAGGCAAATTAAGTGGAATAGCCTCATTGAGGCATTCTCTTAAAACTGCTGAGCAAGATATGCGAGTGATTCTCCAAGATGCTCCGGAGGTGATTAAATCTCAAGGAATTGAAGCCCTATTGGTTGATCAATGCTCCCCGGTTGGAGGAACAGTTGCAGATTACCTTAAGATCCCATTTATTAGCCTGTGCGCCGCATTGCCAATAAATCGAGACATTAGCATTCCACCTATCTTTACGACTTGGCAGTATAGCCCGACTTGGAATGCCAAATTACGGAACCGACTTGGTTATACCTTATCAACCGTCTTGACGAAGCCTATCAGGAAGTTGATGGCGGAGTATCGGCAACGGTGGAAATTGCCTCCCCATGCTCATCCGAACGACAACTATTCTAAACTGGCTCAGCTCAGCCAGCAGCCTGCTGAATTCGAGTTTCCTCGCGCTAACCTGCCACCGCACTTTCACTTTACTGGACCTTATCACAGTTCTCTTGGGCGCGAGAGCGCCTCTTTTCCGTGGGAGCAGTTAACTGGGCAACCGCTGGTTTATGCATCAATGGGGACAATTCAAAATCAGATTTTCCCAGTATTCGAGGCAATTGCTGCTGCTTGTATTGGACTCAATGTTCAGTTGGTGCTCTCATTGGGGGGCGGAATGCCGCTGGAGGCAATGTCATCCTTGCCTGGAAAACCTTTGGTTGTTGGTTATGCGCCGCAGTTAGAGTTGCTTAAAAGAGCCGCCCTTACAATCACGCACGCAGGCCCAAACACAGTTCTAGAATCGTTAGCCAATGGAGTACCAATGGTTGCTATTCCGATCGCAAATGACCAACCTGGAACCGCTGCCCGCATCGTCTGGGCAGGCGTGGGAGAGATGCTACCGATTTCGCGCTTAACCGTTGCTAGCTTGCGATCGTTAATCCACAAAGTGTTGACTGAAGATTCGTACAAAGTTCAAGCATTGCGTTTGCAAGCAGCAATTCAAAATTCTGGGGGAGTGCATCAGGCAGCCAACATCATTGAATCAGCGATCGCAACAGGACAGCCTATTCTCAGAAATTCAGTCTAACAATCCCGTTGCATACCGACCGTATTAAATTGATTGATTGAATCCGAGAGGTTACTAGCAGCGGGTGAACAAGGTCGTCAGACTGCTAGGCTGTCTGTCAGGGCCGGATTGACTGAACAAGAGTCTTGAAAGGCTGATAGCTCCGTTACCTACCCGCTCGTAATTGCAGCCGTTTATGTTGGGTGATCCGGTCGCCTTAATGTGGAGATCCGTCGCTGTGAAGTTGATCGAGCGATCGCGCCATCGATACCATTAAAGTATCTTCATCAAGGCTATCGATAGTGTCTACAACCGTTTTTGAGTCGTTATCCCATTCAGAGTCAGCATCGCCTCATTCTGCTGCGCGTTTGTGGATGCCTGAGCGTGTTTTGTTTACACCTTCAGCCCTAGAGTTGCTCTGGGGTCAGCAAATTTTGTCGCGTGTGCAGGCTCTCGATCTGCCGATCGAAACCTTGCCGCGCGATCGACTGACAGGTTTGCGAGGTGACGATGACCGCGAGACGTATGCGATCGCCAAGCGTACCCTTGCCGTCGTGGTGGCTCCGCCGAGCCATTTCAAACTCAGCCCCATTCCGCCCTCCGCAGACTGGCAGTTTCACCTGGCAGAAGGCTGTCCTGCCCATTGTCAATACTGCTATTTGGCAGGTAGCTTGCAAGGGCCACCTGTGATTCGGGCCTACGCCAATCTGCCGCAGATTCTAGAGAACCTGGCAGCGTATGAGCGTCCTGATCAGATGACATCCTATGAGGTCAGTTGCTACACTGACCCGCTTGGCATTGAACATTTGACGGGTAGTCTGGCTGAGTGTATTCGCTACTTTGGCACCCGTCCCGATGCTCATCTTCGCTGGGTTTCCAAGTTTGATGGTGTCGATCATCTGCTTGGCTTACCGCATAACGGGCACACGCGCTGCCGGGTGAGTGTGAATGCGGCTCCGATCGCTCAGAAGCTTGAAGGGGGTACGGCCTCTGTGACCAAGCGCTTGCAGGCGTTACGACGGTTGGGTTTACCCCGATCACAAGGTGGTGGCGGTTACCCCATTGGACTGGTGATTGCTCCCATCATGCCGATTGATGATTGGCAGGTTCACTATACTCAGCTTTTTGACGCGATCGAGGCGGCGATCGACTTTGATTGTGATTTCACCTTTGAGTTGATTTCTCATCGCTTTACGCCAGGTTCCAAGGATGTGCTGCTCAGTTGGTATCCCAAGACAACGCTCGACCTGGACGAGTCCACTCGCAGCGTCAAGCGCAATAAGTTTGGCGGCACCAAGTATGTCTACCCCACGGAGACAATGAAGACACTGCGTGGCTTTTTTGAGCAGGAAATTGCCCACCGCTTTCCGCAGGCGAAAGTGCTCTATTGGACGTAGGAGTGAAAGAAGGCAGAGGGCAGGAGGTAAAGAGATGAAGGATAGGGATGAAGGCTAAAAGCTGATAGCTGAGCGCTGATGGCTAACTCACTCTCTTTCTGCCAGCAACTCACTGTAGACGGTTAGGGTTTCTGTATGGACGCGCGAAACATTGAGCCAATCGAGATTTTGGCGCGATCGCGTTTTCCACGTCTTCACCAGTTCTGGGTCACGTAAGAGTTGGGCGATCGCCTCTGCTAATGCGGTTGGATTGTTTGCTGGCACTAATATTCCGGCTTTACCCCCGTCCAGTGCTTCTGGGATGCCATCGACGTTGCTGGCGACGATCGCACAACCTGCTTCGCGGGCTTCTGATAGCACCAAGCCAAACGGTTCCTGTCGAGAGGCCAGAACGAAAATGTCAGTCACCTGGAGATAGCGCTGCGGTTCTGCCTGGTAGCCTTCAAAGTGAATCCGGTCTGACACGGCTGTTGCGTGTGCTTGTGCCTTGAATGCGGCACGATCGGGGCCATTGCCAATTAGGTAGAGGTGCGCGTCAGCAAACTCTGTTGCTACTTGTTCAAAGGCGCTAATCAGGTCGGCAATGCCCTTGCGGTGATACATGCCAGCCAGAGTAGCGATCGACGGACGCTGGAGTGTGATAGGCAGCAGCTCTGATACCCGTTCTCTGGGGCTTCCCAACGTGCCGTTGCGGACCACCCTTAGCTTTACCTGGGAAATGCCTCGTTGTGCCATTGAGTTGGCAACAGATTGACTGACGGCAAGGACGCGATCGGCAAGCCCCATCAGGATTGCACTACGCTGAAACTCGTTGTGGACTGTAGATACCAGCCCATAGCGAGTGTTGCCTCGCAGTGCCCACGCCATAACCACTCCCGTCATCATATGGGCATGGATAATTTCTGGTTGGAGGGTCTGCACTAGCTTCTGATATTGTCTGCCAGCCTGAAGCAGGTTGAGCGGTTGGCGGCGCTGATCAAGCAAGACGTGTTTTGCGCCGTAACGAGTCAGGAGGCGATCGTACTCTCCGCCACCAGAAGCAACGACAACGGTATGTCCGGCTTCTGCCTGTAAGCATGCCAGGTCAACCGCAACGTTGACAATGCCGTTGCCAATTTCCTGAATGTGATTGAGTAGGTGCAGAATGCGCATAGAAAGGGGCGTGGGGACGCTAGGGGAGAGTTTTGCGTTAAAGAGAGCCGTCAGCAATCAGTGGTCGCCTGTACCTTCTACCTCCTTTGCTGCCGCTGCCTTCTGCCTTCCAACTGGCTCTAGCTAACTTGAAGAACTTTAGGCGGCGCAAGCTGTGAGAGCACATCAATATATTGCTCGGTCACGCGATCGACTGAAAACTCTAGAGCGCGTTGGCGAAGGACATTAGCAGCGATCGGGTCTACCAGGGTTGCTAAGATGCCGCCTGCCAAAGCTGCTGGATCGTTGACAGGAACAAGCTTGCCGTATTTGCCACCGTCCAAAATTTCGGCGGGGCCACTGGGGCAATCGGTGGAGACGATCGGCGTACCTGTCGCCATTGCTTCGGCAACCACATTGCCAAAGCCTTCAAAGATGGAGGACAAAGCAAAGATGCTGGCGTGAGCCATGTAAGCATAGGGATTTTCGGCAAACCCAGGAAGCGCTACATCGTCTTGCAAACCCAGTTGGCGGATTTGTGCTTCTAGCTTTGCCCGGTCTTCCCCTTCACCCAGAATCATGAGTCGGGCCGATCGCTGCTTACGCACAATTGCAAAGGCGTCAACGAGCGTTGGAAAGTCCTTTTGGCTGACCAGTCGCCCCACGCCCAAAATGACGGGTGGTTCATCTGGTGCAAACCAGTGATGGTCAACGGGCTGCTGCATTTTTGCGAGTACGGCGGACGTGACAACCGGGTTGTAAATCACGCGAATGGTGTCTGCTGGGATGCCTGTAAGCTTTGCCACATCGTCTGCTACACCTCTAGACGCCGCCACGATCGCATCCGCCCAGGGGTAAAACAAGCGCACCAGTTTGGGTCTGATGCGCCCGATCGTGTTGGGCTGATGATCCCGAAACTGCTGTGAGAGGTTTGTTTGCACGCACATCACAATGCGGGTGGGTACTCCGGCTAGCCGTTGTGCCCAGGTGGCAGAACTGAGAATATCCAGTGCCGAAAATAGGACGGATGGTTGCTCCTGCTGTAAATAGCGACGCAAGGCAAAGGTTTTCGATACCAGTAGCGGCGATCGTGCCTTTAAGTCCACAATCCGAATGGAAGATGGCACCGTATCCAGGTAGGCTCCTTTCGTTTCTGCCAAAACGAGATCGACTTCAAAGCCGCGATCGGCCAGACCTTCTGCCAGGTGCAGCATGGCACGCTCGGCACCACCACCTTCAAGGGCGGGGAGGAAGACACTGAGGGTTGGGTTAGGTGAAGGTTGCGGCATGGGATTAAGAGAGTATAGAGGAGCAGGGGGGGCGGGGGGGCAGGGGAGCAGGGGACGGGGGGAGCGCTTTGAGGTTAAGTGTCAGGACTCAGAAGCCAGGAATCAGAAGCCAGAAATTAAAAGTCAGGAATCAGAAGCCAGGAGCCAGCTTTCTAAAAACTAAAAACCAACAACGTTCCTTAACAGGTGGTCAATCTGTTGACGAATCTGGTTGAGATCAAAGCGCTGAGCGGCTGTAGACTGAGCGGTCTGAGCGATCGTCTTTACTTCGTTTGGCTGTGTACGACAATGGGCGATCGTGGCTGCCAAGGCTTTGACATCGCCAGGAGGCACTAGCCAACCCGTGACGCCTGGTTCTACCAGTTCGACAGCGCCACCGGAGGCAGAGGCCACGACAGGCTTTCCGCAAAGCATGGCTTCGGCAATGACGCGCCCAAAAGGTTCGGGTGCGGTGGAGGTGTGAGCCACGAGGTCGCAGGCGTGCATGAGCGGTATCACATCTGAACGGAAGCCTAAGAAATGCACTCGGCTTTGTAGTCCCAAAGATTCGACTTGCGCCTTGAGTGTTTGCACATAGTCTTGTTCACCAAACAGGGCATCACCGACAAAAATGGCTGCAACATCGGTAGGACAGTCAACAAGGGCTTCTAGCAAAATGTGCTGTCCTTTCCAGGGCGACAGACGGCTGAAGTGCCCGACGATGTATTGACCGTCTAACCCAAGCTGTTGCTTGAGCTGAGTTTTATCCACACTCGGCTCCTGATAAGCGGCTGGCTCAAAGCCGTTGTAGACGACAGTGACGATATTTGCTCGTCCACCTGCCTGAATAAACGCCCTTCGACTGGCGCTAGAGGTGGCAATGATCTGACGAGCAAAGCGATTTGCCAATGTGACCGCGAGACGGCGATTGGTACGGCTGAAGTGGTCGATCGACAAAATGTCGTGCAAATGATAAACCAGAGGACGATGACTGACTAAGCTTGCCAATGCACCAACTATCAAAGCTTTCTGCGTGTTGGCGTAGATCACATCATAGTCGCGGCTAAGTTTTGAAACGATGACGGCGAGCGGCAGCAGTTGACTGAGGCTTTGTAGCCCTCGCACCAAACCACTGTCTTTGCGCACTTCTATCGCTTGGCTGGCGAGTACTTTTACAGATATTCCTTGCTGTTCTAAGGTGGTTCGGAAGGGGCCATCAGTGAATAAACAAACGAGGCTACGATCGCGGTACGGTTGCACAAGATCCAGCAAACAAAGTTCCGCACCCGCCAGTTCGCCACTTTGATCAAGAAAAAGAATCTTCATTGCTTTGGTTGGGCTAGCCAGGTTGGGAGGCTGAGTCGTTATTGCGGTTGGATTCACGATCGTTTTGCTAAAAAGTATCTGTCTTAACCCTATCGTCATGGGTTGCTCAAGCCATTTGTACGTTAGATAGCCGATACCGATTGTGATCGGTAGCAGTAAGCTGATGGTTGCCGGATACCCAATGACTTGCATCAGATGGGTCGCCAGGATCAATTTCAACAGCAAAGATAAGCAAAGATAGTGTGTCAAATAAATGGAGTAAGACGCATCCCCTAAAGACGTAAAAAATCGTAGTAAGCGATTATTTGACGGCTGGTGCGATCGCTGTAAATCTAAAGAGGCGACTCCCAGTACAATCAGCGTTGAAGGAATGCCGTAAGCCAGAATGGGACTGAAGTTGACCGATCGCTCGGCTTGGGCAATGCCAAAGAGGAGGAATAAAGATGTTCCAAACAGAAGAAAGAAGGGTTTTTGTTCTCTAAAGCGCTTTTGTAAAACGAGAGAAGCAACCAGGCAGCCAGATGCAAACTCTAAGTTATGAGCATTAAAAAGAAATTGAATGAAACCGTATTGCTCCAGATTTCCCAAACTAAGAAGATTGCTTAAAAAGAGAATGAGTGTTCCAAAGAGCCATCCTGACAGTAAGCGAATAGAATGCTGGACAGGAAAGACAATGGCAAGGGCAAAAAGGAGGTAAAAGAGCATTTCGTGGCTCAATGACCAGCCCACAATTAAAATTGGAAAATGCTGCTGTGGTATGAGTAACAACGATCTGACAATAACGGTTAGATTGCGCTCATAACCATACCCAAACTTTGGCAACAGAAAATAAATGGGCAAAATGGCTACTGTGATCAGCCAATAAAGCGGGTAAATCCGAATTAAACGCTTAAGAAGAAACGGTTGTACGCGATCGCGCCGCCCTACGTCTGCCTGATGCACAAAGAAAATAATGAAGCCGCTGAGAACAAAGAAAAAATCGACCCCAGCGCTACCAAACGCAAAAAGATTGCCTAAAAAAGATTGGCCCAGCTTTTCTTGGCTCAATTGAGTCATGTGAAACAAGAGCACCAACAGCGCAGCGATGCCTCGGCAGATTTGAATGCCATCCAGACGAGGTTTTGTGGATCGCTGTGACGCCCCCGATGGAAGGGCACGATCGCTCATTTTGGTCTTGATCGTGTTGGTTACGCCATCATTAACGAACGGTTTCACAAACGGTTTCACAGCTCAATCCTCCTCACGCACAGTCATCCACGCCCCACCCTCGTCACTCGCTGTTCACGTCGGGTGGACGTAGATGTTGATAGCGGTAATAACGTTGGGCTGCCAAAGCAATGCCTGCAAAGCCCCACATCACAACGCCTGATAGCGCGAGTGTTGAGCTGCCTAACCCAATTTGAGCAAACACTCCCAGACTAATAGCGCGGGATGCACTCACAAACGAGTCAGACTGAGTTTCTGTGCCACGAAACAGGCTAAAAAATAGCAGAATCATACCGCCTAAGTAAGGAATGGTGCCAAACCAACCCAGATTAAACAGCATCGCTAGAATGCCGCTATCGTTGCTTCCCAGACTGTCATTGGTAAGAACAAAGCCCAACCCATTGCCAGGAATCTCTGCTAGAGCATCGCCTAAAATCTGCCCATAGCCCTCCAAGCGCTGGTTGTAGCTCACATCGTTCTGTGTGTTGGAAAAGGTTTGCAACCGTGCAGCGATCGCCCCTGCAAAAGGTGGCATATTCACTAACGGAATTACACAGACTGCCATCACCAGAATCGTGACAATCAGCCGCATCTGTAATTTTGGCTTTAGCGAAGGAATGTACATCGCCACCCCGACGGCCCAGCCCAGCCAGGACGATCGCACCAGCGACAGCAGAAACGATAGATAGCCAACCCCCACTGCCGCAAAACGTAGCGTACTATGACTGCTAAACAGCAGCAGTAAGCCCGCCATCATGACAGTTGCGAAAGGCCCTGGTGAATTCATCGTGCTAAAGACGCGCATGCCTAACGGCTCCGGCGTACCAAACGCGATCGACTTGGAATTAATCAGCCAGAAGCGATCCCATTCCGGTGCAATCAGGTATTGCAGCACTCCATAAGCGCCCGTCACCAGCACTCCCCACAAAAATACGCGCCCTAAATTTTGGCGGTAGGCAGGGTAATGACGCCAATGGACAAATAAATGAAAGCCAAACAAAATCGGGGCTAACCAGTTCAATAACGGCACCACGACAGCGGTTGGCGGATACTTAATTAACCCAATCAGCAGGCCATAGATCACACCCGCAGCCGACAAAATAAACGGCAACCCATCCTGTCGCAGGTATCGGGGCAAATGGCGAACAAACGTCAAGCCAGTCAACATCATCACCAGAAACGGTGCCAACAGCACAGGACTTGGATCAACCCATCCACTCTGAACATCAATCAAGCGCCGGACAAACGGTGTTAGAAACGCGACCCACCAGGCAAACCCGACGTAAAGAATGGGATACCGCTGGAATAGGAGTAACCCAACCAGCAATGCTCCTGCCGGATACGCTAGCCGCAACAGGCCACCCGCATGAGCCACAAGGCACAGCAGCGAAAACCCAACCAGTGCCAGCATCGCCGTCCACGCCAGCGTTGGCTGTAAACCAAACTGGGGACGATGAATAGGTGCGGCGGAGTCGGTTTGCATGGAGGTAGGGGGCAGGTAAAAGGCAAAAGGTACAAGGCAGAAGGAGTTTGTTGGAAAGAAGCTGACCGCTGATAGCTGACGGCTGACCGCTCCCTTCACTCAAAACTATTCCTTGCGTTGCGATCGCCCTTCTTTCCAATCAATTTCATACAGCTTAATCTCCTTTAAAAAGATGTAGAAACTCCATAAGCCAGAAAGCGCAAAGCCTGCCATGCCGTGACGAAACATGCCGTACCAGAGGTATTGCTGCACAAACTTGGCAAAGGGTTTGAGCAGTAAGCGGAGCAGACTAAAGCGGGTGCCGTTGCGGTGAGCTTGTTGGGCATCCAGATCGGTGTACCGATTAAAGCGAATAACCAGATCGCTAATATCGCGAAAGCCGTAATGCCAGATGACTCCTGGCAGTTTTACAACGGGCGCATCCTTAATATCAGGGCCTTCATGTACCAACACATTCTTAATCCGAAAGATTGTCTTGTTGTAGAGGCGGGTGTGATACTCCGGTCGTGTGTCAAGCCATGTATCCCAAAAGTCGCCAATACGGATGGCAGAGAAGGCATTGGCCGCGATCATCGGTGCCTGTTTCCACTTCAACAAGGCGGTTGCTAACGGCTGATCAATGACTTCGTCCGCGTCAATAAAGAAAATCCAATCGTGTTGTGCCTTATCAGCACCAAAATTACGCTGATTTGAGTAGCCCGACCAGGGGTTGTGATACACCTGACAGCCAAGGTCTTGAGCAATTTGAACCGTAGCATCTTGACTGCCACTGTCCACTACGACAATTTCATCGGCAAACGGTTGGCACGATCGAATGGCATTCGCAATGCATTCCTCTTCATTCTGAGCAATGATGACAACCGAAATTGGCCTCAATGGTTTTGGTGCTGCCTTTGTGGATGGTTCGGTCTGGCTCCTTTGCATAGGTCGATGCTCGTAGATGAATTAGGAAAAAGCTGATATTGCTGATGCTTACTTCTATATCCTGCTTATTTTTTGAAGTTCAGACGTAATGTATTTAACGGTGTTCTCCTGGTTGTGCTTGTTATACCATTGATGGGCTTTCTGAGCGATCGCCTGCAAGTCTTGCATAGACAATGACTGTGTTTGCAACCCAGCGAACAAAAAATGAGTTTGCGCTTGCAGACCATCCATCAAGGGAGATTGTTTCTGCGTCACGATCGGCACTAAACCATGAGCGCAGTAGGTCGCAAATACTCCTGATTTTGCTAAGCGTCCATTATCAGTTGAATAGACAATACCTGCCAATGAGTCAGAGAGTAAGCGGCTAATCGCTTGAGCAGATTGTTCGCCTTTTTGTATTAGAGGAATCCCTGCAATATCTAACTGCTCAAGGTCTAATGATGGACCCACATCGCAAATTTCTTCAATGCCGAGAAGTTGACAGCTATTGATGAGCATGGCGCGCGATCGCTGATAAATTCTGGCACGTCGTCCGGGTGTGCCAAAGACGATTAAGCTCTTTTCTCTTTGCTTTAGTGGCGTAGGCTCATGCAATTCACCAATATTAGAAAAGACCGGAAGATTCAGGATAGGCTGCTGTAAACGTTCTGCTAATACTGTTTTTGTGACGGCATTGTTAGTGACAATGCCAGTTGCGAGGTTGGCAAGTTTCCAGGCAACTTGCTGCTGCCAGGGAAAGCGGTAAAAGGTTTTCTTGAGTAGGTAGAAAGAGGGAAATTCGTGAAAGATGATCAGTAGGGGCAGCGATCGCTGCTGTTGCATCGCCTTAAGTGCTTCAACTAACCAATAAGGCGCGCCAAATTTGGGATCGTAGGGGTAGTCTGAATAGTGTAAAAGAACGGCTTGAATGGTTGTAGGGATGGCATTCACAAAGGCTTGAGGACTCTCGGTGTTTAGCTCACTGATAGGGAAGCCAACCGCTTCGTTGCCCTGCTTAAACGTCATGAAATGCGTGTGAATATCATGCTGCTGCAAGCCATTGGCTAATGCGATAGCATAATCACCAATGCCATCGATCGCAGGCGGGAGCTTGGGACATAGTTGTAAAACTTCCATAGACGAATGCAAAAACGAATGCAGTTAGACTAATTTATTGGCTGAGTACAGGACGCTTTGAGTTTGCGCCTAACGTCTGTTGTATAGACCTCCGGATGAGATGAATAATGTTGGCGCGATCGTAATGTTTGATCGCGGTCATCCGAGCGGCAGCACCCAAGCGATCGCACAGGTCATCGTTTTGCAACAGCTTTACACAGGCATCTGCAAAAGCTTGTGGCTCATCTCGCTGCAAAAAATCCTGACCATTCACAAAATTCAATCCTTCCGCACCAATGCGCGTGGAAACCATTGGTTTTCCGTAGGCCGCCGCTTCGACCAGTTTGACTCGTGTACCACCTCCCGACAGGATGGGGCAACACACGATTCGCGATCGGCGATATAACGCGTCTAAATCATCCACAAAGCCAGTGAATTCGACTCCCGGTACACCACTGCCATAGCTGCGGATATTCTCCGGTTGTTTACCAGCAATGATGAGCCGTGCCTCTGGCCTTTGCTGCCGTATATAAGGAAAAACTTGCTCAATCAGAAAATTAGCAGCGTTAATGTTGGGATAGTAATGGTAAGCACCCAGTAAGAGTAGGGTTGGCTCAGTTGTCAGCGGTTGCGGACGTGGAATGTTGACCGCATTCGGAATGGTTACGACGCCTCCTAAGCCCTGATTGGTCAGGTAAGCCTGATCCTGCTGTGAACACACATAAGTCTGTTGCGCTACTTTGATGGCCTGCCGCTCACCCCACCACAGCGCGGGCATTTGCAGGTAGTAGAGCAACGTAATGAGTCGAGTAGGCGGTTGCCGAATGTCTCGCAGGAAGGCGATGTGTTCAATGTCATCCAGGTCAAAGAACACGGGTGGCAGCGGTTTGCGGGTGAGCAAAGCAGGACACATCGATCGCAACCGATGGCTAAAGATTGCATCGGGCTTACGGTTCAGACACGCTTCAAAGGCTTGAATCTGCTCTGGTTGACTCGTTCGTATCAGATCGCGCTGTTGAAAGAAATTAAACATCCCTGGTGCTTGCTGCTGCCACTTCGGTAAGGGATAGGGATGCTCAAATTCTGGGCACAGAAAGAGCGTGACCGGAACCTGCCAGTGCTGCGAGAGGGCTTTTTCGGTTGCCGCGATCGCCGATCGGGACGTATCGGTTCCAGGTGGCACATAAAAGAGCAGATCAATGTGGGCAAACGACTTGATTGCTTCTAAAAACATCGCCATGCGCTTATACGTGCCCTGCACATCTAAACGCAGATCTTGAGGAAAGTGAGTGGAAACGAAGAGCACCCGCATAGGACAACACTCAGGCGAAACAACTGGAAAAATGAGTGGGTAGTAGCGCTGAAGGGCAGCTTTCAACAAATGACGGCAAGGTCGTAAGTCTTGATAAACGCGATGGAAAAGGACGCGGAAATGTTCCCGTTCTTGCTTGATAGCATACTCAACCAATGGCCACTCATCCAGCGAGCCCGTTATGAAGGAATGACACGACACAAACTGTCTTGACATCTAGCTACGGGCTGAATTTCTTGTCGTGGGAACTATCTTAAGCATTCGTGAGTGCAAATTGATTTCGCCACTGCTCAACGGCAGCGGTATTAATCGAAATCTTGGTCATGAAAGGTTCTTGAATCCATTGCTCTATCAGTTTAAAGTCGTCTCGATCGGCAGAGGGTAACCCTGTTTCATGGGCAATTTCGGTGGCACGGTGATCAATCTTCAGAATTAACGTTCGTCGCTTGGCTAACAGACATCGAATGCCACCATGTAGTCGAGTGCCAATATAATCCAATGACAAATTTGATTCTAGGAAATTCTCTAGTGCAGACAGCGATCGATCAAGGATATGTACAGGCAAATCGAAGCTGGTAACGTAGTCACGATCGCCTGCTCCCTGGGGCCAAAAATAAACGGTTTTGTAGTGAGTAGAGATTAACTCTAGCAGCCTGCGATCGAGGACAGGTTTCTGAGCATAATCGGTTAGCATCAACAGCACATTTTGGGCTTTTTGCTGTGGAATCTCGTCAGCACTCAGGTTGGCTAACGGCCACATAGTTGGACAACCTGTATTCAAACTATTCCAAATGCCAATGGACTTTAATTTCGACTTCGTATAATTATCTCTCACTGAATGCATTCCGCTGGACGAGAGAGCCAAATGCAATAATCCTGCTGTGTAGAGGTTGGGTCGGCCCTGATATTGCCACCAGCTCACCCCCAAAAGGAGGACGCGCTTTCGCAGACGCAGGGCATCACGAAAGAAAATTTTCCATTGATTATAGTGATTCATGTTAGATGACAATAAATTTGTGCCGCCTACTAAAATAACAGCACAGGTTTGCATGTGCTGAAAGTGCTTTTCTTCTAGCGGTGTATGGGTGGAGAGATTGAGAATTTTCTGGTGCCCAAATAAATAACTTAGTTCGCGAAAAACAGCTTGCTGAATAATGAGATCGCCTAAATTAGCACTGGGCTTATTGTCATGGTCTTCAATACCAGGATCAAGTAGACAAATACGGGGTTGATCAAACGCTTCAGCATCCTCTGTAACCAGCTTCTTTGAGACTTTCAGCATATAGGCGATGGCTTGAATCAATCAAGCTTATGAACTTCAAGCCTGATCTAACCATAAACCTTGCTCCTTATCTGTTTGAAACGTATCACTCTGATTACAATTAAAGAGAGATGAATCAGGACTTAAGTCACATTCAATCTGAATTTAATAAAACAATAGTCACTATTTTTCAGCATCGCTTTTGCTCCTTAACTACAGGTTCCAGTGCACGATTTCTAGCTGTTGTTGGATTGCTCTCTTTCTTTGTCAAAAATGCGAGTGTTTGAAGCCGATTTAAGGTCTGTTCAAGCATATGTTCTTGAGAAAAATGGTTCACATGTTGGTTTGCCTTCTCCGCCATTTGCTGCATTTGCTTTGGATGTTGCAGTGCCCAATGGAGTGTATGCAGCAGCGCTTTGCTGTCACCTACTGGACAGAGCAACCCCTGTTCCCGATGCTCAATAAATTCGGGAATGCTGCTGGCGTTGGTGGTGACGATCGGTAGCCTGTAGGCCATTGCTTCTAGCAGCGCAAAGGGATGACCTTCAAAGCGAGTGGGAAAGACAAATAAATCGGCGGCTTGAAGTAGTCGAGGCAGATCAGTCCGATGACCGAGCATGAGTACAGCGTGATCGATTTCGGCCTCACGTAAGCGATCGTGCAATTCCTGCTGCTGTTCACCTGCTCCAGCCCACACAAAGCGGGTGTCGGGATGGTCTGCCAGAACGCTTGGAATGATTGCCAGCAAATCGGTATACCCTTTTTGAGGCGCAAGCCGACCTACCGTAAGCAGCAATCGGGTACTGCTGGGTATGCCTAACTCCTGACGCACTGCTTGACGAAGCATTGCTCGTTTTTCAGGCGTGCAGTCTTCTAGCGCGGGCAGCGTGATGCCGTTGTAAATGAACTGTAAGTCGTCGGCAGACATCTCAAATAATTCAGCGAGCAAGCAGCAGTTTGTAGTCGAGTTGGTGAGCCACTGTTGCCCCCGGTTGCGTGCCCAGGTGTAGAGTTGACGGCGCGATCGACTCAGCGGAATCTTCTCTGGCGGTATCAGGTGAAACATGACGGCAGTGGGTACGCGTAGTTGACCGCAGGCAAGTATGCTACCCAGGCAATGGTCAGCCCAGGGTAAGTTGATCAACACCACGTCGGGTTTGAGGGTCAGCAGCAACGATCGCGTGCGCCACCATCGCACAAAGGCATCGCCCATTGCCCGTATACCTCGACTCAACGGCTCTGCAATCTCCAACGAGTGATAGGTGACGTGATGCGCTGTCATTTCATGCCGTAGAGAGGCCGTTGCGTCAGCTAGCGGGAAGGCGGCATGGGTTTCCCAACCAGACTGGGCGGCAGCCTGAGCGATCGTGAGGGCATAGGCTTCTGCTCCACCGCATACGGTTGCGGATGTGATGATCAAAACCCTCATACGCTGCCAGCCTCATTGGGGGCGGCTTGTTTCCGTGCCCACCATTTGTGCATGGGTTTCCACAAGGCGACTGGCAGGCTGGGTCTCAGATAGCCATACGTCCAGAACAAACGGTACAGCGGCGATCTCAGTAGCCATTGGCGGCTTTTCTTCTCATGTAGAATGAATTGCCAATCTGCTGATACGGCTTTACGCCAGGTTTTCCAGGCATCGCGCAACCCCATTTCGTGACCATAGAGAGCATGCAGTGCGAGCGTTTCTCGACAGGTGCGCTTGTAAACCTGACGTAATTGCTCGTTGTGTGAATGGTAGACCGCTGCTTCTGGGGCATAAGCAATTTTGGTGCCCAGCGAGAGCACTGCCCAGGCCCAGGCCACATCTTCACAGCCAGAGAGCGTTTCATCAAACGGACGTTTTTCCCACCACTGGCGACGAATGGCGGCATTGGCGTTAGAAAACGCACGATCGCCACCATCGTTTGGATTGGTCTGCATACGAGGTTGATCATTATAGAAGCTGCGGTAATCCCGCTCAACCGGAGGATCGGCATCCACATGAGGAACTTGCTTACCATACACCCCTGCTACGTAAGGGTCTTCAAAGGGTTGTACCAGATGTTTCAACCAATTGCGATCGTAGGGAAACGCATGGGCACTCAGCATGACGATAATGTCTGCGTCTGTTGCAGCACAGCCGAGGTTGAGCGATCGTCCAAAGGTGAAGTCTTCAGGACGCATGGTGAGTAACCGGACATGGCTGTGCTGCTGAACCAGCGCTACCGTCCCATCCGTCGAGCCAGAATCAACCACGATGATTTCATCGGGCGGCAGCGATTGATCCATCACCAGGGCAAGTGTTTTGGTAATATCCTTCGCTTCGTTTTTCGTCCGAATTAAAACGCTTATTTTCAAATGCATAGAGTTCAACTGCATACAGCCTCTCAAAAACTTGCCTAGGATCGGGTTAAATCAGTTGTCTAGCGCTTGCTCGGCCGCAGAGGCGCGGAGGCGCAGAGAAGGTCTTTTGCGCTTTTTTTAGTGCTAATTGGTGTGATTGAATGCTCATGCTTTAAAAAGATTTCAAAAATAAAATTAGCTTAAATTTGGTGAGGCTTTGAACAGTTTTGCTTTCACAGCCTGGGGGAATGCTTGAGGTTTTTTGAGAAAATAGGCGATGGTTGCCCAGCGATCGTACAGGGTTAGCTGCCATCGCTGTAATGTGGATAGATCGTTGCGGTACTGTTTTAATAACTGCATGACTCGCTGGCTTGTCTGTCCATTTTTCATGTCGTTTACGGTTTTCGTGCCTTCCAGACGGCGATAATTGCCCCAGACTTGATCAACATAAACAACGTCTGCCACTTGCACGGCTCTGAGCAAAAACTCTAAGTCCATAGAGTAGTGATCATTCAGGTTATAAAAGCCAATTTTTTGATGGAGTGAGGTGTGATAAAAGTAAGCGGCAGGATTACAGGGATAGGGATTAACATTTAGCCCGGTGACTAAATCAAATAATTGGAGTTTACTTGGCTTATTGACTTCAAGGAGATTGCCCGCATCATCCCAAATATTGCAGTTTCCCACCAAAAGCGTTGGTTCCGGCAGAGTTTTGAAGCGATCGCCAATCTGATTCAAGACATCAGGCTCGTAGCTATCATCGACATTCAGCACGCCCATAACCGTGCCTTTCGCCATGACGATGCCCTTATTCATCGCATCCGATTGTCCTTGATCAGGTTCTGAACGCCAACGAAGATGAGGGTAGCGATCGACATAGTGTTGAATGATGTCTACGGTGCGATCGGTGGAGCCACCATCCACAATAATGTGTTCAAGGTTAGAGCAGCGCTGCGCGATCACGCCTTCAATACAGTCGGCAATAAAGCGTTCACTGTTATAAACCGGGGTAATAATGCTGAGCATGGTTCAGGAATATTAGGGTCAGAAACATTAGAGTTTTACATACGAATTGAAGAGTGCCGCGATACCCGCAGTAAGACGGACTCGACGACCTAAATAGGGCTGTTTCCACAGCATCCAACCGATATGTCGGAGCAGGGTTTGATCGTCTGCTTGCGCCGCATTTTGCAGCATGTGTTGTGCGTAATGAGACATGCGATCGCGAAAGTGATTTTCACCTGTGGTACTGAGTCCTGCATACTTGAGGACGGTTTGTTCAATGGCTTCTAATTGCTGCCAAAAATCGGCCTGTCGCCAGGTTTTATACTGATAGTTTTGATCGTGCTGGTTGTAATACAAAAGCTCAGGACTTTCGATCACCAGCGACGGATAACGAGCGCAAATCCGCGCAAAATATTCCAGGTCACAAGAGTAAGGAAATTGTTTGTCAAAGCCGCCGATCGCATCCACAACAGCACGGTGCACCGTTACACCAGATGGCGTGGTCGGAGTATGCATCACGGCCCAAGCTCCGGGTGCCGCCAAGCGATAGCGAAACGCTTGATCCAGGTGCGAGTCAACGGAGCGGTGGGCAATCAGTGCGGGTTCACCGACGATGGTGCAGGCGCGTCGAATGGTGGCAAGTGCAGTGGGTGCCACGCGATCGTCATCGTGAATGATACAAATCCAATCCCGTGATGCAACCTCCAGGCAACGATTCCAGGTTTTGACCATGCCATAGTTGGATGGGTTGGGCACCAGTTTGACAGCATTCAGGTTACGCAATGCGTCCGTTGTGCCATCCTGCGAACCGTCGTCTACAACCAAAAGCTCGTCTTCTGGTGATAGTTGGGGAAGCAATTGCTGCACCAGCGCAACGACTGACTCACAGCGGTTGTAGGTAGGAATGGTGATCGACAACGGGGCGGCTCCTGCAAACGCAAGAGAACCTGCGTGGTCAGACAGCGCTTTAACCTGGTTTAAGTGAGCATCAATGGGGGGCATAGTCTCTCCTACAAAAGGGGCTAGGAGGGGAGGGAAAAGTTTTGAGTTTTGAGTTTTGAGTTTTAAGGGTTAGACCAGGACGCTTTTCAATGTTCTAGCGAGGGTGTTGGTAAAGGTATCCAGGTTATATTTCGTTGCGCAGAGATGGCGACTACGATCGCCTATCGCTGAAGCTTCTTCAGGGTTTGCTAATAAATAGGCGATCGCCCGTTGCCAACCTTGAACATCTCCTGGTTCAACCCAGAAGCCAATGCCTTCTTTTTCAATATCTAGTTCAATGTGTGAGTTGCGCGTCATAATGACGGGTTTGCCAACAGCCATTGCATCCAACAGGCTGGTCAAACCCGCTAGATTGTTGGTGCTTGTGAGTGGAATGGCGATCGCAAAGGCGCGGTGATAAGCAGCTAAGATTTCCTGGTAAGAAACGGCATTGTGGGCTGAATGACTGGCATGAATGGTGATGCGATCGGGTAAGTTTTTGAAGGTCGGGGCTGTATGGGCAGAGCAGTAAATTTGAAGTGAGCAATCAAGATGAAGCAACGCGTTGACTAATGTGTCGTGATCGCGCTCGGTTTTGCCAGCGCTAACAATAAAAGGTGCTTGATTCGCGCTCAAAACGGTTTCTTGTTCTAGCGCTTCCGGTTGCATCTGATCATAGAACGGTAAATCGGCTCCCCATTCAATTAAGTCCATTTTTTTGTGAATTCTTGGGGTTTGAGCGAAGGGTTCCATAATGGTTGGACTCAGGCACAGAAGTCGATCGTGCCCCTTGAGAAAAAGCGTCTCTTTGAGTGTGTGGTTCAGGGGATGATGAATGAGAGCCACAATCGGTTTGTGAAAGAGGCGGAGCGATCGCAGTACCGACAGCAGAAACGTTGTCGTCTGGCAGGCAGAATACACCACATCAAAATCAGCGCGATGAAACAAAACGCGTAGCTGCTGGTCGAGATGATCCCCTAAGCCTAGTTTGCATCCAATTTTATTCAAGAGCTTCAAGGTTTGATAGGGAACGATTTCCACTTCAATACCATGCTTGGCAAGATGCGTTGCGCCCCAAAGATGATGTCCGGGATACTCGCCGTTTTGCCAGCTTTCCCAAGCCTGATCCATTGGGTAGTTGTTCATAAACAGCGCTTTCATAGCAGACGATGCGGGGTGTAATGCGTCAAGGCTTGGACAATCTGGTGTATGAAAATGAGTTTGAATTAGAACGCTTCAGGGGTTGTAGTCGCCGCGATCGCAGAAGGGCTGGCTTGGGCTTGATCACCCATTTCGTACTGCATCTGGTGATAGTTCCAGAGTTTGCCGCGCTGCTCTAGCAATGCTTGATACGGCCCTTCTTCGACGATGCGCCCCTGCTCCATGACGACAATTTTGTCTGCTCGAATAATGGTGGAAAGACGATGGGCGATCGCCAGCACGGTGCGTCCTTCTGCCAGCTTTTCGAGCGATGCCTGAATGAGCCGTTCGGAGATGGAATCCAGAGCGCTGGTGGCTTCATCAAGAATCAAAATTTCTGGATCGCGGAGAATGGCACGGGCGATCGCAATCCGCTGGCGCTGCCCACCTGAGAGCCGTACCCCACGATCGCCGAGGCGAGTATCAAACCCTTCTGGCATGTCCTGAATGAACTCCAGCGCATTTGCCAGTCTGGCGACTTCAATAATATCTGCTTCGGTCGCATCTTCACTGCCATAGGCGATGTTGTTGCGCACCGTGGTGTTAAAGATGAAGGTGTCTTGACTGACGATCGCAAAGCGCCGCCGCAGCGAGTTAGTCTGGAACTCTCGCAGGTCAACGCCATCAATGAGAATGCTGCCTTTGGTGGGGTCATAGAAGCGGGGAATTAAATCCACGAGCGTTGTTTTACCTGCTCCAGATGCACCAACCAAGGCCGTCATTTCACCCTGCTTGATGGTCAAGTTGACGTTGGTAAGGACGAGCTGTTCGGGATCGTAGCCAAAGTCAACCGATCGGAAGGTAATGGCCTGCTGTAAGCCCGGAAAGGGACGATGCCCACTCTTCAGGTACGGCTTGTTGTGGGTATCTAGTAATTCTCGAATATTGTTGAGCGATCCCCAAAAGCCGCTCATCGCCGCGCGACTGCCATTAATTTCATGCACCGCAGGCACCAGGCGAAACAGAATAAACAAGAACGTCAGCAACGACGCCGTTTGCATAATGCCGTTTGTGACAAAGACGGTCAGCGCCAGGATGATCATGCCAATCAGTACCGTTGTGGCTAATCCTTCTGCCAGTGGCCTCACGAGCGCATAGCGTTTCGATGCCAGTAGTGAGGCTTCTACAACCTCACCACTGGCTGCGTAGAAGCGCCGCCGCTCAAAGTCCTGGGTTGCAAAGGCCTGGACGGTGCGAATGCCGTTGATGAACTCCATCGCGATCGCGGTAAAGCGACCGTTTGCCGTAGACACGCCTGCACTGGCCTGCCGAATGTATGTAGTGAGTTGAGAGATGCCGACTGCTAGCAAAAAGAACAGCGTCAGCGACACGATCGAGAGTTGCCAGGAGAGCCGAAACATCAGAAACACGTAGACGCTCAGCGTCAGGCTACGGGTGATGATGAATGACAGCAGGCCAAAAGCCGCTTGCAGCCGACCGATTTCACTGGTAAGCGTGTTCAGTAGCTCACCCGCATTTGTTTTCGAGAAATAGCCAAGGCTCAGGGCTTGCAGTTGCTCAAAAATTTGTTTCCGCAGGCGATCGACCAGCTTTTGCTGGGTCAACTCGGTATAAACCTGCGTTAAGTAGTTAAAACCTGCACGAATCCAGGTGGCCGCCAAAATCAGTGCTGAAACCCGATAAAGGCGATTGGTCGATGACTCATTAACCCCTAGAATCCATTGATCAAACCAGCCTGCACCTGTTTGAAAGGGTGGTGCATCGGGGCTGACCAAACTTTGTAAGAATGCCAGCAGAAAGCCAAAGCTAAACCCTTCAAAGGAAGCTGCCCCAATGGCGCACCCGATCGCGATCGTGGCTACGAGCGGAAAATGCTTGAACTCACGCAGGATCGTGTGGTTTTCTTGCCAGAATGTCGTGGCTTTCAGCGTGTTTTTGAGCGATCGTTGGATCGGCGCAGGAAGTCTTAGCAGCATGAATTCTCGGTAAAGTGGTTGCCGTTGCCTTCATTGTCAATGGAAGCTGAAGCGTCAGCAAGCGCGTCCACCTGAGTTTAGAACGCACCAAACCCTGAAAGCACTTTTGGCACGGTCAGCAGCAGGATTTTGAAGTCTTGACGAAGCGACCAATCGCCGAGGTAGCGTAAATCAACCCGATTCACGGCATCCAGATCCCGCAGGTGCGATCGACCCGTCACTTGCCAGATGCCCGTGATGCCAGGAAGGGCGTTTAAGCGTTGTTGGACAGTCGGGCTGAGGCGCACCGCATCATACAGTGCCCAGGGACGCGGACCGACCAGGCTCATCTCGCCTCGCAGCACATTAATGATCTGTGGCAACTCATCCAGGCTATATTTCCGCATCCAACGACCGATCGGCGTGACGCGAGGATCATCTTCGCACTTGTGTAGACCGACCTGATGCCCCATGACCTGATGGTGATACAACTCTGCACCCGTCACCATCGTGCGGAATTTGAGAATCCGAAAGAGCTTGCCGCGTTCACCCACACGCCACTGACTGAAGAAAATAGGCCCTGGAGATTGTAGCAGCATCAGCCCGCTCAGTCCCAGCATCAGAGGCCCGATGACCAGCATGAGCAGCACTGCTACACTCCAATCAACGATGCGCTTCAGCCACCATTTCAAGCGGCTTTGCTTTTTGGGCAGAGAAGCTGTACTGGGTACGCTCAGATAAGCAGCTTTGTTGGTTTTCGCGCAGGCATCGGCCCACATCGCCAGGGACGCCTCGCCGATCTCAGGTGCAAGCTTTACCAGGTGAATAGGCGATCGCTCCAGGCACTCTGCTAAGAGTTGTTCACTATCCAAAGCGGTCAGGGGTGGAGTCGTCGGCTGAGGAGTCAGCGTGAGTAAGAGTTGTTTCTGCCGCCATGTGAGCGCGTAATGGGCTGCGCGATCGCGGTGAGTTTTGCCTTTTGTAGCCTGCTGGGAAAGGAAAAGGGTAGACATAATGGGGACTTTTGGGGGTTAGAGTGCCGTTTGACTAAGCCGTTGTTACCCAGGCGGTAAGTGCCGTTGTTACCCAGGCGGTAAGCGTTTGATCCATCTACAGGGGGGCTAATTGTCCTTTTCGCTCGTAGGAGACGTAGTGATTGGTCGTCAGGTCAGAGCCATTTGCAATGACACCAATCACGTTGAGTTTGCTCAGAAGTGCCGTTGCTTGCGTTAGTTCGGCACGGGTGACATGACCAATCCGCCCAACTAAGACCACGCTGCTGCAAAATGACGCAACCAGCATGGCATCGACAATGCCCAGCACTGGCGGCGCATCGATGATGATAAGGTCATAGGCTTGCTCCAGTGCCTGCATCAAATCGCCCATGCGCTCGGCACTTAAAAGTTGGGCAGGGTCGGTGGGCGCTGGCCCAGACGTGAGAATCGACAGGGGAAGATCGGTATAGCGATGCGATGGCTGCATTTCGCTGCTTTGCCGGAAAGAGGTTTGCCGGGTTAGCAAGGTGGAAAGCCCATAGCCATTCGGCAGGTCAAGCTGCTGATGCAAGCTAGGGCGACGCAGATCGGCATCAATGAGCAACACACGCTGATGCAACCGAGCAGCGCTGATAGCTAACCCAAGGGCGATCGTCGATTTGCCTTCACCTGCCAAAGCAGAAGTGACCACCAGGGAACGTAAGCCAGCCGCACTGGGTAACAACTGGATATTCTTATAGATCAAGTCCAGGGATTCACGAAAGGGTTGCCAGTGGACGACCTGCATCGTAGATGGCTCAGGGAAACCAGCCTCACGGAAGGGCACTAGCGCCGCCAGCCCCTCCTCATGCTGGAGTGCTGGCACCATGCCTAACAGCGGCACATCCACCTGCTTGAGATCATCCGGCGTATGCACGGCATCGTCCATCGTGTCTCGAATGAAGGCGGCGACACTGCCCAGCATGAGGCCAGCAACGGCTCCCAGCAAAATGTTTTGCTTCAGGTTAGGGCCAATTTGTTTGCCAAGCTTAGGGTCTTCTACCACTTGCCAGTCAAAGCCACCGCGCGCAATTTCGAGGGCAATATCCTGGCGGGCTTTTAGCAGTTGCTGCAAGGTGTTGCGTCCGATCTCCACCTTGGGCTGAAGGCGACCGTACTCTGCCAGCAGACCGGGAAAGCGTCGGAGTTGTTGCTGGAGCGATCGCTCTGCTTCACTCAGACTTTGGGCACGCCCCTGCAACGCTGACAGGTTCACTTGAGCATCGACCAGGGCACTCGCTAGGGTGAGATCGGTGGCGCTCAACTGCCCGACGCTCAGCCCAGACTCACCTGTGGTATTGACCTGAGCAGCATTGCTGCCCAAAACTCTCCGTACTTCGGTTGCTAGGAGGTCGCGTTGGCGTTGGCGCTGGTCGATCGCCTGTTGCACATAGGGACTGGCGGACTTGAAGCGCAGACGTTGTTGCGCGATCGCCAGCTCGCTTTTCTGAATTTCGTTCAGTAGGCTCTGATAGCGAGATGATTGGCTCAACCGGGCTGCGATCAGTGCCTGTTGAGGCGACAGCGCGAGTTCCTGTTGCAGCGTTTGATAGCGACCCTGCACTTCTCGCATTTGCGCCTGGTTGCTTTGCTGCTCTTTTTGCACACCGCTCAGTGCATCGATCAACGCCTTCGACTGCACTTCCGGATCGACCAAATTCTGGCTTTTGCGGAACCGCTCCATCTCATTCTCAGCGCGATCGACCTGCTTTTCTACCAGCGGCAGTTGCTCATCGACAAACGCTAAGCCGCGAGTCAACCGCAGCTTTTGTTGCTCTCGGTTGTAGTCCTGATAAACGCGCTGGACAGCTTTGAGTACTTTCTGCGTTTTTTCCGGGTCGTCGCTGGTGTAGACCACCTGAAAAATTTTGGTCTTCACCTTGTCTTCTTCAACCTGAGTTAAAATCAGCGCCTTTTGAAGTTCTGCCGCCTCAAGTTTGGGGTAATCAGACTGTAGTAAGGCCACCGCTTTTTGCAACAATTGAGAACTTCGCATTTGAGTGAGCTGCGTTGAGTAATCCACTTCAACGGTGCTGTCGGCGAACTGATTTTCGGCTCCGGCTCCAGAGTCTTTCTTGCTTTGATAGTTAGGCTCTACTAAGAGCTGCATCGAACTTTGGTAAAGCGGCTTTTTGAGCAGAGTGTAAACCGTAACCGTTGATAGAACGCCCAGAAAAATTCCGATCAGCCAAAGCCTTCGGCGAAATAGAGCAACGACTAGTTGCCCATAACCTGGATCAGATTCAACTGTGCTGACGACATGACCAACAGTCACAACTACCACCCCTCTTATAACCCATCGAATCGACAAATCGGCTTACTGCCGCAATCTCGTGTCAGTAAAAAAGCTTGAGACCCATTAGATTGCTCCAATAACATGCTCTACTTTGCCAAAAAAGGCTTCCTCTGAAAAATGCCTTAATGCATGTTCTCGAATGTTGCGATAATTCCACTTAATCGCATTAGCTTTTAGGAGCGCTGACTGCACGGCCTCTGGCGATTGACGATTAAATAAGATCCCTGTTTCACCAGGAACCTGAGTGTCTAGAACGCCGCCCGCCCCGTAGGCAATGACGGGTGTACCGCTGGCATTTGCCTCAACGGGCACAAGACCATAATCTTCTAACGCTGCTACAATCACTGCGCGCGCTTTCGACATCAAATGGGTGCGATCGACATCGCTAACGTGCCCTAGAAAGCGAATATTACGCATCGCTTTTGCCTCTAGACGTTTTCGTTCGGGGCCATCGCCTGTAATGAGTAATGGCAAACCCAACCAGTTAAACGCTTCGATAATAATGTCTGTGCGTTTATAGCTAATCAGCCGAGCCGAGGTGAGGTAAAAGTCTTCTTTTTGCCCAGAGAACACAAATTTGCTGCTGTCGATCGGATAGTTAATGACCATTGCAGGCTTGCCATAAACGGTTTCAATACGTTTTGCGACAATGCTTGAATTGGCAATATAAAGATCCGGTTCTTGAGAGTAGTTTAGATCCACTTTTCGCATCTGCTGAAAGATTTTTTCTAGCAGTGGATACAGCTTTCTAAACGTCGTGTATTCCCGCAGGTAATTGCGGGTATCCCACAGAAAGCGGGTAACGTTATGGCAGAAGCAAATGTGATGCGCTGTAGGGCGCTTACGAACAGCTTTCGCAAAGCTGCTGCTGCTGCTGATAATGAGATCGTAGTCTTGCAGATCCAGCGATCGAAAGGCTGGGAAGTAGAGCGGAGCCAGCAGCCTAAAGTGCTTGCTAGCGCCGGGAATTTGCTGCAAAGCCGTTGTGTGCACCAGTCGATCGTGGAGATCAATGGTGCGTTCGGCATCATACAGCGACGTAAAAATATCCGCTTCAGGGTAGCGTTTGCAAAGCAGTTCAAAAACGCGCTCTGCCCCACCTCGTTGGGTTAGGTAGTCATGCACCAAGGCAATTTTCATAGCTAATAATGTGACGCTGTGGTGACGAACTCAATCTCTGTACAGTGGCTCAACTCACGGCATAATCGCGATTTTGCCAAACTGCTTTAGGCGATAAAGTTCAAAGCTCCTGTGATGGTCAAGGTCGAATCGGAGAACAGATGAACTCGTGGACTGCATTCGATCGCGATTGATCGACGATGGGCAGGTTCAAGCACATCAACTTTAAGCGCATCAACTCAAAAGGAACTACCAGCAGAAACCAACCTGGATTGCGTTAAGTATTCATTGATGCAGAGAACGTCAGTAAGGAAACCTATGTCACTAGCTAACGTTGACGATTACTCCAATCGCTAAACTTAACAAAGCGTAAAGAATACTCAGGGACAAAGCATCTCCCTTGAGGCTTAGATTACCAAATCTTTCCAGAGAAATGTAGTGTTGCTATTAGCCGTCACTATAGTAAAAGCGACCAGACACGACAGTTTGATTCAATACTAAAACGCAGAAATAGTAAAGCATATTTTTTGTGACTCCCCACAAACTCTACGTGTCAAGGTGTAAATCTTATACCTTTTAAGGCGTTTAATTACGGATCAATTCTACCGCTGCTGCTACCCGAAAATGAACTATGATGGCTAAAGTAGCGGAGCTGCGTCGATCTGATGGCAAGTAACGCATAGTTTTATGTGGTATCAAAAAGTTGGTGTTTGCTATAAAGCTAAAGCACTTTAAAAAAGAGATTTTTTTCGCTAGTGGGTGTCCAATCACTTAAATCGACATGCGAAGCTTAATCACGCAAATCCATTTTTTCCAATTAAGGAACTTTCAGCTTCCTATCTTCGTCTTTACGAACTTAATCTAGTCTGTTAAGACACAGTGTACGTCCAGGTTTGGTGCGATCGTGTCATCGCTGTCCTAGTCAAGTAGGGTTATGGTGCAAGTTTCGTCTGCCATTGTCATCGGGTTACTTCTGCTGCCATCTGCAAGTATGGCTCAAGTTCCTAATCGCACATCAAATCCTTCCGTAGCGCCGACAGTTGAGGCGTCGCAAAGCCTGACTGAGGATGGGTATTTGCTCGGTTCTGGCGATCGTGTTCGCATTGATTTTTTCAACGTACCGGAGTACAGCGGCGAATATTTGGTGTTGCCTAATGGTGCAGTGAATCTACCCCAGGTCGGTGCCGTTGTTGTGCAGAACAGAACGTTAAAACAAGCATCCGCCGCCATTGCTGCAAAGTATGAACCGTATTTAACGCGACCGATCGTCACCATTGGACTACTGGCGGCGCGACCACTGCGACTGGCGATTGCGGGTGAAGTGAATCGACCGGGCACCTACAATGTGCAAGCGGTTTCAACCAATGTTGATACTGGGGTTCCCAGCGTGACACGGTTAATTCAATTGGCTGGAGGTGTCACCCAGTCCGCCGATGTTCGACAGATTGAAGTCCACCGCCCTCGTCCTTATAACGTGGGTGCGGATGAGATCATCAAGGTAGATCTGTGGCAGCTTGTGAGCACAGGCAACTTGCGACAAGATCTGCGCTTGCAGGATGGTGACAGTATTTTTATTCCATCGGCAACCACAACCAATTTGGCAGAAGCTCAGCGGTTGGCGGCTGCTACGTTTGCGGCTCCCAGCGATCGCCCTTTACGGATTGCAGTAGTGGGCGAGGTGAACCGTCCCGGCCCCTACATTCTGACACCTGACCAAACTAACCCAACCAATCAGCCCAATGGTTCGTCTTCTAATCCACTGCCGACCAACGCAAATTTGAAGCTTCCTACGGTCACGCGGGCGATTCAGACGGCGGGTGGTATCACTCAAGCTGCCGATATTCGGCGTGTAGAGATTCGACGCACGACGCAGGCCGGTGCGACCCAAACCATCAACGTTGATTTTTGGAGCTTGCTGCAATCGGGTGATCTGCGCCAGGATTTACCCTTGCAGGAAGGCGATACGATCGTCATTCCTACTGCAACGGCTCTGAACAACACCGAAGCGACAAAAATCGCGGTCGCTAGCTTTGCGCCCGATCGCATCACCGTAAATGTGGTCGGTGAAGTGATTCGTCCTGGTCCTGTTCAGGTGCCACCCAATACGCCCCTCAACCAAGCATTGCTGGCAGCGGGTGGCTTTAATAATCGCGCGAAAAAAGGTGAAGTGACCTTCATTCGGTTGAATCCGAACGGCACTGTGGCACGACGCGATGTTGATGTTGATTTTGCTCAGGGCTTAAACGACAAGACTAATCCCGCAATGCGCAACAATGACACGATCGTCGTGCGGCGATCGGGCTTTGCCGCTGTGACGGATACATTGGGTTCGGTGCTGTCGCCGATCGGCGGTGTGTTCAGCATCATCAACCTGCTGGGGTTTTGAGCTAAGCGTTATGGTGTCAAACCTGACGTACAGCAACGCACATTAACGACAACGCCGCATCCGCAGAATAGGGATTAAGACCAGAGAGCAATTGTCCGATGCGATAACGCCAGTGAGGTGGGTCGCCGTACACACCGTTCAAGGCATCAGCGCCGATCGCATTGTTATGAGGATAAACATTCACGCGAAAGCCCATTGGTTCTAGCGTTTGATGAAACAACGCTGAGGTAACGCCATGACCTGGCTGATGATGCACTTCCGTTGCCAATGCCTTTGATCGCTCTTCGTCAGGAGCGTCTAGGCTGCGTAGAAAAAAGCGATAAATAATTCCCAAACGCATCTTGTAAAGCAACAGCCCTAATCCTTTGTAGTCCCAGGCGGTCAGTTGTGGCTCATGGTCAACGACTAAAATGCCGCCAGGTCGGACTAATCGTGCCGCTTCCGCCAAAACGGTTTCCATATCATCGCAGTGATGCAAACTGGCATTGATTGCCACAACATCAGCAAACTCTGAAACCAGTGGCAGGTGATGAGCGTCAGCCAGTAAGGGCGTGTAACCGAGCTCTTGCGCCATTTTCAATGAACCCTGGGCAACATCGACCCCCAGTAATAACGTTGGTTTGCCACCCAGGTTTGCGTAGAGATTGCCCGGACCACAGCCGATGTCTACTACAATCTTGTCGTCCCAACTGCCGGCGGCGGCATACCAACGCTCCCTAAATGCACGATCGCGGTGACAAGCTTCAAAATAAGTTTTTGCCCATTTAGGATTGCTGAAGTAAACGCGATTGGCCTGCACCGAAGGGCTATCAGGAAGAACGCATGCTGGAATATCAGCTTCAAAACTGACCTGGTGATCCGCAACGAGAAACGATTGTAAGCTTAACTGCTGCTTCGTATGCATTAGTAAAGTACCTTTATATATAAAAGTTGAGGGTTTGAGAGAGCTAAACATAAGAATGTCTCTCTGGAATCGCTGATCAGAGCACGCCTTAGAAACAAATCCAGCTTTGATGTTGATTAATGTGCATGCTCAAAATCACACCGATCTTGATGTCTACACGAAGTGGTTAAAACCTGTAAAGCGCTAATGGAAGACGCTAGCGAAAAGCTTCTTGCGCAATCATACTGAAGGTCAGGAGAATTTCTGTAAAGAATGAATAAAGATGTCCCATTAATCTATAAACTTGTCAACTATTAAGAAATCTATCTAATAAGCAAATAGATGCAATTAAACTGAGCCTGTTGAATTGCCCAAACCACCCTCTCTCAACTTGCAAGAGAGAACCGGAATCGAATCTTCTTGCTCCCGCTCTGGGAGAGTGCTTGGGGGGAGAGCGTTTCGTCATCAACCAAGCCCTGATCGTTAGATCTTTCTACGGCTACTCAATGTTGTTGGCCTTTTCGTTACAGCAGTGGGTGCTCTAGCGCGATCGCGCCTAATACACCTGTCCGAAAGTCATTCAGCAATTGCCGTGCAGTCCGTTCGACGTCACCCTGGTGCCGACGGGCTGCCAGTTCATGTAAATAGCTTTCACCTGTGAGCGTCTGTGCATCCAGGCTGTAGCGCGTTTGCAAGACGGACTCGATCACCAAATCCTTGAGCATCTCCACCAATGCTGCCGCGACCCGTTGGTTGTCATACGCCGCTTCACCAATGTCATCGCAAATCGCCAGCTTAAGTGCAGCATCCTGATTATAGAGTCGGGATGGCAATACTCCAGGTGCATCCAACAGTTCAATTTCGTCAGAAATTCTGACCCAGCGTAATTGCTTGGTGACCCCTGCACGACGAGCGCTGTCCACCACACGTCGCTTCAGCAAACGGTTGATGAGTGCTGATTTGCCGACGTTTGGAAAGCCAATGACAACGGCGCGCACAGGTCGGGGTAACATGCCTCGATCGCGCCGACGCTGATTCATCTGTTCCCCTGCTTTTTGAGCGGCTTGCAACACCGTCTCAATGCCTTTTCCATGTTGAGCATCGGTGAAGTACGGTTCTTCGCCCTGCGATCGAAACCATTCCGTCCACTGTTGCCGCGCATATGCAGGGATCATATCAATCCGGTTCAGCACCAGTACTCGCCCTTTGCTGCCTAACCACTGCTGCACTTGAGGGTGCTCTGTCGTAAGAGGAATCCGCGCATCTCGCACTTCCAGCACGACATCAACCCGCTTGAGCTGCTCCATCAGCGCTTTTTCGGCTTTAGCGATGTGTCCGGGATACCACTGAATCGAAGGCGTTGTCATGGGAGAAGCCACATAAACGTTGAGCAAGAAATTACATTCGCTCTAGCGATCGTAGCTGACTGAGGAGAGTTTCTTTGCCAAAGACATAGACATGGTTGATAGGATTTGCACTAATTTCAACCTTAGCAGCGGAAAAAACAACGATCGGGGTTACGCTTCGTCACCCTTTTTGCTCTTTCATCGCGATCGCCTGCTGCTTGGCTTGACTCAAAAAATCTTTCTCAAAAGGATATCTTTTCTTGCCGTACTGTCGATAGAGCTTGCCGTCCTGACTGCTAACCTGCCCTTTGTGCGATTTGACATCGATCGTGTAAGCGCGCTTTTTGGGTGAGAGCAAAAAGATGTCGATGTCTCCCAGACGACGATCACGAATGCCATACTCAAGCTGCCATCCCTCGCTGCTTAATGGTGTCAACATCGCGGCAATGTCTTCCTCCCCTTTTGCACCCTGATCTGCATGGTTGGCGCGTTTCCAAAGAAATAACCCACTCCACAGCGTTAAGGCTGCCATGCTGAAGCACACTAGATATAACCAGGCAGGCACGACAATCGCTGTATTTGTAATGACTGCTAACTGTTGGATAAAGGCTTTTCCTGCAAAGGGCAGACAGGCTAGCAGTGCAGTTGCGATGAAGAGTTGAATAGCTTTGAAGCGCCGCCTCAGCGCCATTTTGCGAATATTGTTGCCAGCACGAGACATACAAAAGAACTCTTAGGACGGTGAAGGTCTCTTTTACAGTGCCCTTTTATATATGACGATCGTCAGGGGAGAGTATAGATCTGCCTGAGCGATTGGCGTTAATGTCGCGGCTTTAACCATCGGGCTACAGTGGATTGATGAGACGCATAGATCCAGCCACTTTCTGGTCAGCACCGCTATGGTTCAAACCATTCTCTTTTTATGTGGGTTGGCGATCGTCGTTGGCTTGATCTTGGCGGCACCGCTGTTTAAGCGCCTGAGACGCAATCACATTCGCGATCGCCCGTTTCCTCCTTCATGGCAGAAAATCCTTGATCGCAACGTCCCTCTGTATAGCTGTCTGCCCGAACCACTGCAAAAGCGATTACGGAGTTACATGCAGATCTTTTTGGCAGAAAAAACTTTTACAGGTTGCGGTGGCTTGAGTATTACCGATGAAATGAGAGTGACGATCGCTGCCCAAGCCTGCCTGCTGTTGCTTAATCAAAACGAACGGTTTTACCCAAGACTCAGCGCTATTTTGGTTTACCCAGGCGCATTTGTGGTGAATGCCACACAATCACTAGGCGGCTACGTGGTGCAAGAGAAGACCGCGAGACGGGGCGAATCGTGGGATCGGGGTCTGGTTGTGCTGTCTTGGGATAGCATCCAGTACGATACGATGCACGAGCACGATGGTCATAACGTGATCCTCCATGAGTTTGCCCATCAGCTTGATCAAGAAGATGGCACGGCTGATGGAGTACCTTTTCTTGCGTGTGCTACCGATCGCACCACTTGGGCACGTGTCTTTCGGCAAGCATATGAGCAATTGCAACGCGACGTGCAGCGTGGAGCCAAAACAGTCCTGGATGCCTATGGCGCAACCGCTCCCGCAGAATTTTTTGCAGTAGCGACGGAAACCTTCTTTGAACGAGCTGAACTAATGCAGCGCTATCATTCAGAACTCTATGATGTGCTGCGAAACTACTACCAGCTTGATCCTGCCCATTGGAGCTAGCCTTAATCAACCATCATGGCTGGATGGGAGTGGCACATCTTCGTAAAGCAGCGCGATCGGGCAGCGAAACGTAATGCTCGTCAGCTCAACCTCATCGCCAGCCAAATAGTGCGTCAACTCCCATTTGCCTGCTTGATTCAGCCGAAAGCACTCAACGCTAACCTGCTCAGCATCAATCAGAACGTATTCTCGAAGCGTTTTGATAGTGCGATAGTGGGCAAATTTTCCACCTCGATCATACGCTTCGGTACTGGGTGAGAGCACTTCAACGATTAAGCAAGGATGCTCAATAAACTCAATCGCTGTGCGATCGCGCTCATCACAACTGACTGATAGATCAGGGTAGTGAAACGGTCCCTTCTCTGTAATGCCAACCTTAATATCAGAATTAAAAACGCGGCAACCACTTCCGCGAAGATGCAGCTTCAGGGCTGTTGCCAGATTTAACGCAATGGTGCCATGAGGAATCGTGCCGCCTGTCATGGCAAACACTTCACCGTTGACATACTCGTAACGACATTCCTGCTGCTGCTCCCAGTGCAGATACTCTTGCGGTGTCAACTTCTGGAAATGTGCAACCATTGCTCTTTAGAAGACACAGCGTTGTCTAAGGCACAATCAGTACGGGACAGGGCGATAGGTTAATGACACGGTTGGTGACACTATCCGAAACGCCTTCATCGGTAAGACCCAAGCCACGACAGCCCATCACAATTAAATCGGCATCGACTTCATCAGCCACATCGCAGATGGTGAAGGCGGGTTTCCCTTCGCGCTCGATCGCGTCGGCTTCAATTCCTTGCTGAGAAAACAAAGACTTTGCAGTGGTCAAGAGTTCGGCGATCGCCTCTGGCGAAGACATAGCATCACTCGTGCCATCTTCAGCAGGTGGTTCAACCACTGACAGCAGAATCAAGCGACTGTTGTGAATTTTGACTACGCCAGCCACGGTTTCAGCCGCCTGCTGCGATTCGCGGCTACGGTCGATCGGAAAAAGTACAGTCTTGAACATGGTAGTTATGACCGGAGGGACGTACTTCGGTACAATAGGTAAAAAGACTCATTTAGGAGGTTCTTTCGGTGCCTAAGAAGACTCTAGCAAGTTTATCATCCTCTGATTTGTCTAGTAAGCGCGTCCTCGTGCGGGTAGATTTTAATGTTCCTTTAGATGACCAGGGCAACATCACAGACGATACACGCATCCGTGCTGCTTTGCCAACGATTCAAGACCTGTCTTCTAAAGGTGCAAAGGTTATTTTGGCAAGTCATTTTGGACGACCCAAAGGGGACGATTATGCTGCTCGCGTGACCGACAAGTTTCGCCTAACGCCTGTTGCCAAGCGCTTGTCTGACCTTCTAGGTAAGCCAGTCGTAAAAACAGACGACTGTATTGGCGATGATGTGGCGGCTAAAGTGGCGGCTCTCAAGGATGGTGATGTTCTCCTGCTAGAGAATGTGCGCTTCCATCCAGGTGAAGAGAAAAATGATCCCGAATTTGCCAAGCAATTGGCATCGGTAGCTGACCTGTATGTAAACGATGCGTTTGGCACCGCGCACCGCGCCCATGCATCTACCGAAGGCGTGACTCATTATCTCAAACCCTCCGTGGCTGGTTTCCTGATTGAGAAAGAACTGCAATTTTTGCAAGACGCGATCGAAAACCCCCAGCGTCCCTTGGCGGCGATCGTGGGCGGTTCCAAAGTCTCCAGCAAAATCACCGTCATCGAAACCCTGTTGGATAAAGTAGACAAGCTTCTGATCGGTGGCGGCATGATCTTCACCTTCTACAAGGCGCGTGGTCTCAGCGTTGGTAAGTCTCTGGTGGAAGAAGACAAGCTGGAATTGGCAAAAGCACTGGAAGCGAAAGCCAAAGAAAAAGGCGTTGATTTGCTCCTGCCTACTGATGTGGTCGTTGCAGACAATTTCGCGGCTGATGCAAATGCTCAAACCGTTAGCGTTGAAAGCATTCCCGACGGTTGGATGGGTCTGGATATTGGTCCCGACTCCGTAAAAGTCTTCCAGGATGCGCTTTCCACCTGCAAATCGGTGATCTGGAACGGCCCAATGGGTGTGTTTGAGTTTGATAAATTTGCGGTGGGCACCGAGGCGATCGCCCGCACCCTCGCAGACCTCACCAAAACAGGTACAACAACTATCATTGGTGGTGGTGATTCCGTTGCAGCCGTCGAGAAAGTCGGCGTTGCTGAGCAAATGAGCCACATTTCTACGGGCGGCGGTGCCAGTTTGGAACTGCTGGAAGGCAAAGAATTGCCCGGTATTGCAGCGCTGGATAATGCCTAAATGATGATCTCGACTGCAAGGGGCGATCGTGCCGCTTTTTGCCCTTAGCTGGCTAACTCTCAACTAGTATCTTCTACCCATAGCCTTCACCATTGTGGCTTCTTCTTTGAAGAAAAGCACTGTATACGGTGAGGGCTTTTTGTTGCAGAGAGTGCCTGAGAAGCAGAGTGATCGCGGAAATCCATCTTTTTGCAGACCGTATAAGAGTTCAAGGGCTACCTCTCGGCAGAGAGGTCACAACAGTCCCTGAGCTAATCTTTGCAGTGAAAGCGTCATTTGCACATTAAATTTGCTTTCTCACCCACCTTTACTTTCGCCTGTTGGTTAACCGCTTCGGCAATGAATCAGACTTCCTTTTTCTCATTCAAGATGTTAATTAGAGGTTTACCGTTATGGCGACAACATACAAGATCAAGCTCACAAACGAAGCAGAAGGCATTGACCAAACCGTAGACGTTCCCGATGATGCGTACATCCTTGAAACGGCAGAAAATGAAGGGATGGAGTTGCCCTATTCTTGTCGGCAGGGCGTATGTTCTACCTGTACTGGAAAGTTAGTTGAAGGCTCTGTTGATCAATCAGAACAGTCATATTTGGATGAAGATCAAATTGCGGCTGGCTATGTGTTGATCTGTGTGTCTCATCCCACCTCTGACTGCACGATCGAAACTCACAAAGAGGAAGAGTTGGTCTAGCTGGTGAAAAAGATAGGCATTTCTACTTGTGTGTTTTGAGGAGAAATGCCTGATTGCTATTCTGTGAATCGTACCTGAACTTTGGATGTGTCAATTCTTTTACTGCCATTGAACTGTGATGGGATTGCAATTATGCTCTCTATGCAGTAGCAATCTAAGCGTCAAAGTTTATGGATATTCATGCTCAAGTATTTTTCTGATTTCTGCATTGAGTGCAGGGATTTTGTTAACGACCACGTCCCATACGATATCGTAATCAACGCCGAAGTAGCTGTGGATTAATCGATCGCGCATTCCCGCCAGTGCGCGCCATTCAATCGCATCGTATTTTTGTCGCAGCGCGTCAGGAAGTTGTTTCACTGCCTCACCGATTACTTCAATGCTCCGAACAAACGCGCGTTTTAGGGTCTCATCCTGTACGAAAGTTAGTTTACTGAGATTGTCAGAACTGGCTATGAGGTAAGCCGTTTCATCGAGAATATGCTGCAAATACTCACGAGCCGATGGAGACATACTCCACCTCGTCTAAGATGCGCGGACCGATGTAAGGGCTGAGTGATTCGATCGTGATGAGGTCAACGCTTCTACCAAAAAGCTCTTCTAAGAAAAAAGACAAGTGCATGAAGTTATCAAAGGTTTTTTGGTCTGGCTCAAATGCAACTAGAATATCAACATCACTTTGTTCATGAACGTTAGCATCACGAACAAACGACCCAAAAATACCGCACCGATTGACACCAAACTGCTGTAGTTCTGGTTGATATTTCTGAAGAAGAGACAACACTTGAGCTTTTGTTTGTACAGACATTGTTGGCAAAAGAGCCTGTTTATATTTTGTATTCATCACGATTTTTTCTATGCTCCAGAAGGCTATAAAGCATCATCATTGTGAAAATACCAGTCCAATACTTAGGAGATTAATGAATTAATTCAGCATCTTCCAGATATCTTTCAGATATAATGAATCAGCTTGATGCTGTTGACATATAACGCCTTCAAGAGCTGCATTGATATAAATCTTAAAAAATTGAGTTTACTACTCATCGCCTTAGAAATCTTAATGGTCTATTCACGCTAGTGGTGGAAATTTTTATAACTATAACTTAGCGATAGAATCCTCAAGCCTCTTCAGACTTCTACGATACAAAGCCATATCAGCGACATCAAAATCTTTTGCGTGAGCATCGAATCTATCGTTGATGACATTGCAATCCTGTTCAAACTGTTTTTGGTCTCCGAAGACTTTTGCAAATAATTGCCATTCCTTAGCTATTAATTTAGATAAGTCAGTCCAATTGAACTTCTCAATTATCTCGTCTGCACTAAGATTCGCAATTTTTCGATCGCTTGTTCCCCCAATAATCGCAGAAATTCTTGAAGCTGTAGAAGCCTTATTTTTATCCATCAAAGAGTCGTACTTTATAAAGTTTAAGGAAACTTGGCGGAGCTTTTTTTCAAGTAAGTTACGCCGTCTACTAATTAATGCAAGCTCTTCTGCCCATTCTCCAAGTTCACTGGAAACAGTATCAAGTTTCTTGACTGTTTCCGAGGTAAATATCTCAGTGGAATCCTGCCTTTCCAGATAAAGCTTTAATCCTTCTCTCATTATCAATCCTGATATTTCGTAGGCGCTGTCGGGTGTGCCGAATTGAGTAGGCTTTGATATAATTCCATATTTTTCTAAAACTGAAAGATAATATTTGGGAACTATTTCAGCACTTTTTAAACTACATAGCTTCACATACTTCTCTAATTCATGATGAACGCTAAAAAGATGAGATAGTGCAACTTGAGCAAGCGTCGCACCTTCATAGCTGACGAATTCTTCTAACAATTTAGATACTTGTTCGAACTCAAGCTTTAAGGGGCGTGAAGCAATTTCAGTTCTTCGATGAATATAAGAAGATGCTTTTCGAACCCAATAGGGCATATCTGCACATACTTCTGCAATGCTCTCTAAACCATTCTCGTCAAATTGTAGACCGGCATGACGTGCTAACCGTTTCAGCATGGCTACTGTCGCGCCACGCGGAAGTGGAGAGACATACTCTTCGGGAACAAAAGCTAATGCTGCATTCTCAATCCCCTCGATTGTTCCAGCAGCGAACCATCTACTTGAGACTCCACTTACTAGTAGCGAGAGCATGGAATTATGTCTCAGCACCTCCTGATAAACAGCTCTTAAATTACGCCAAAATATATTAAAGTCACCCTTCCAAATATGACTAGTAGGACTACTTGGAGTAATGTAATCTACTTCATCCATAAACAGAATTATTGGACGGTCGCTATCTAAAATTAATTTTTCTAAATCCTTAGCGCAAGCTGAAATTTCAAGCTCGCTTGTATTGACTTCCACTGCGCGATATATTTTTTGCTCCTTTTGGCAAGATTTGATGGCATCTGCAATTGAAGCCATTAGTTGAGCTGCTCCCATTTGCCAAACCATGTCTTTGGAGCAGTCAATCATTATGCATACACAATCATGATTAGCCTTAGTTTCATTGATAATACGATTAAGAATTGATGTTTTACCGATCTTGCGAATTCCCAAACAGGTCCTAATCTGACCTGTTTGCAATTTACGTGCTAAATCCTGTGCTTCAGAACGTCGCCCATAAAATTGTGCGTCATCAGATACTGGACCCGTTACATCAAATGGATCGTGAGAGAATAATTCAAAAGCTAGATGTCTTTGAAGCTCTTCGCCTGCTGGTATAGTATCCGCAGCTAATACTGGAAGAATGGCTAAACCAAGTTCTCGCCCCCAATTCTTAAGCTTCATGTTGCCTCTTCTATCCTTATGCACAATGATTGCAACTGTGGATTCGAGTCTGGCTTCGGAGCTACTGATTAATTTATTAGCAAATTTGATTGTCCGCACCTGTTGATCTGGGAAATTAGAAAACAGCATCAGCAACTCTCGATCAACAGCCAGTGAAGCTGCCAATCTCTTCGAAGGTTTTGCGAAAGCTACTCCATAAACCCCATTTTCATAACTCTGCACTTCTTGAAACGTAAACTCAAGAATACCTCGAGCACTATTTTTGAACTTATCCATCATCCCGTTGATTTGTCTATTAAGAGAATTAGAATTAGTTTTAGATGTCATAGATATGGTTGGTTTTTTGGGTTTCGAAAAGATTATGGGTATTGTACTAAAACACAAAACAGATCTGGCAGTCCAAAAGCTTTCTAAGCCTAAAAATACTAATGCCTACTGCCCATGAGCCTTAAATCAAACTCCTCCAGGTACGTTATGTCGTATGCAGAAACCTTCGTAAATTTCTCTGCATTGAGTTATATCCAGCTAGACCGACTTGGTTCGTTAGATTAATTTTGGTCGTCGATGATCAAAATACCAATCTCAATTGCGACTTTTGCTTCAGTCTAGATTAATTATCTTTTGTCGTCTTCAAAACTTTCCTTCCAATGCGGGAATGCAACGTTCACACAGAAGTGGATGGTCTTCTGAATCGCCGACGTGGGTTGAGTAGTTCCAGCAGCGATCGCACTTTTTGCCATCTGCATCCACCACGCCAATTTGAAGAGCGTTCGTTTGAGCGCTATATTTCAAGCCGTCCAAGCGTTCCGTAGAGTCTAAAAGTTCCACTTGAGACGTAAGAAACAGGTAGCGCAACTCATCCACGCCATTCCCGCTCAAGCTATCGGCAGGATTGAGCGTTTGCAGGGTTTGCTTGAGTTGAGCATCCGTGGTGTACAGCAGCAGTTTGGCTTCTAGAGAAGAGCCGATCGCCTTGTCAGCGCGAGCTTTCTCCAGCACCTTATTAACCTCATCGCGGCTTTGGGCAAGCGTTTGCCATTTCGTCGCCAGATCTGGTGCACGCCACTGATCCTTCAATTTAACCCAACCCGCCTGGAAGACTGATTTGTGAGGCGTAGTATACGGCAGCGCTTGCCAGATGTCTTCTGCCATGTGGGAAAGCACGGGCGCGATCGCTTTTGCCAAATTTTCGAGGGCGATCGCTAAAACAGTTTGGCAACTGCGACGACGGGGAGAATCTTCCGCACTGATATACAGCCGATCTTTAGCGCTGTCTAGATAGAAGTTAGACAGATCAACCACGCAGAAGTTGAGCACGGTTTGAAAGAAGCGGAAGAACTGGAAGCTATCAAAGGCATCCGTTACTTCGCTGAACACTTCGGTCATGCGATGGAGAAGATAGCGATCGAGTTCCGGCAGTTGCTCATAAAGAACCGCCTTTTTAGCGGGATCAAAATCATGCAGATTCCCCAGCAGAAAGCGCGCCGTGTTGCGGATCTTGCGATAAACATCCGCCATCTGCTTCAAAACCGTTTTGCCCAGGCGCATATCTGAGGAGTAATCCACCGACGATACCCACAGGCGCAGCACGTCAGCACCATAAGGTGGTTCTTCTTTCTGGTTTTTGCCACCATTGATAATGACTGTTGGATCAACGACATTGCCGAGGGACTTACTCATCTTGTAGCCCTGCTCATCCAGCACAAAGCCATGAGTCAGGACGGTCTTGTACGGTGCGAATCCATTCACGGCCACGCTGGTCAGCAGGCTGGACTGAAACCAACCGCGATGCTGATCAGACCCTTCGAGATACATGTCAGCGGGGTAGGCAAGTTTTGTTCGCGTAGCGTTCCCGAAGGGAATATTTTGAGTTTTGAGTTTTGAGTTTTGAGGTGTGCTTTGCGCCGCTGCACTAGAGAGTTTTGAGTTTTCTGGTAACTCATCACTCGAAACTTTGAACTCATCACTTTCCAAAACCGCTGCCCAGGAAGAACCGGAGTCAAACCACACATCCATCGTGTCGGTGCCTTTGCGATAGCTGCGGCCATTGGAGCGGTAAGGTTCTGGCAACAGTTCTTCAACGGGCAGTTCCCACCAGGCATCGGAGCCTTTTTCAGCGACGATCGCCTGCGCAAACGCGATCGTTTCCCGGGTCAACAATGGCTCTCCAGTCGCTTCGTCATAGAAGACGGGAATGGGCACACCCCAACTGCGCTGACGCGAGATACACCAGTCCGATCGCTCGGCGACCATTGGCGTGATGCGGTTTTCGCCCTGAGCAGGAATCCAGCGCACGTCTGCGATCGCCTTCACGGCTTGATCGCGAAAGCCTTCGACCGAGGCAAACCATTGTTCTGTAGCGCGAAAGATCGTTGGCTTTTTGGTACGCCAATCGTAAGGATACTTGTGGACGTAGGGTTCTTCTTTCAGTAAGGCTTTTGCGTCTTGTAACGCAGCAATCACCGCTGTATTGCCGTCGCCCAGCACATTCAAACCCGCAAATTGTCCCGCTTCTTCGGTGAAGTTGCCATCATCATCGACGGGTGCAAGGATGGGCAAACCGTAGCGTTGGCCGACAATATAGTCATCCTGCCCGTGTCCTGGCGCAGTATGCACCAAGCCTGTGCCAGCTTCTGTCGTAACGTAATCACCGCCGATCACGATTTCGCTGCGACGGTCAAAGAGGGGATGCTGATACGTCGTATGCTCCAGCGTTCTGCCCACCATCGTTGCTTGCACCGTCAGCGTGGTGCCGAGGACTTCGGAGAGGCGATCGACCAGATCCTTCGCCACGATCAGGTACTTAAACCGACCAAGCGCGTTTTCGCCCACTTCCACAACCGCGTAGATTAGCTCTGGGTTCACGCTCACGGCAAGGTTCGCGGGGATTGTCCAGGGAGTCGTCGTCCAGATGGCAACGCCCAATTCGCCCGTACCCATAAAAGAATCGAGACCCATCATCAGCGCAGGCGAAAGCTGCTTGACTTCAAACGCGGCGTAAAGACTCCGTGAGGTGTGCCCTTCGGGATACTCCAGTTCCGCCTCTGCCAGCGCCGTTTTAGAACTGGGACTCCAATACACAGGCTTCAAGCCCCGGTAGATGTAGCCTTTGAGCACCATTTGCCCAAACACGCCGATTTGTGCAGCTTCGTATTCGGGCTTCAGCGTTAGGTAAGGATGCTCCCAGTCGCCCCACACGCCGTAGCGCTTGAAAGCCTGTCGCTGCTCGTCAACAGTTTTGAGCGCAAATTCTTTTGCTTTCTGACGTAATTTGAGCGGTGTTAACGCTTTACGCTCCTCAGATTTAAGGGTTTGCAGCACTTTTAGCTCGATCGGCAACCCATGACAGTCCCAACCCGGCACGTAGCGCACTTTCCGTCCCCGCAGCAGGTGATATTTGTTGATGATATCTTTCAGCACCTTGTTGAGCGCGTGCCCCATGTGCAGCGAACCGTTGGCATAGGGTGGCCCATCATGTAACACAAACAATTCGCCTGGGTTCTCCTGCGATAGCTGCTGGTAAAGCTGTTCCGCCTCCCAGAATGCCTGTAGTTCCGGTTCCCGTTTGCTTGCGTTGGCGCGCATGTCAAAGTTGGTCTTGGGAAGATTAACAGTGTCTTTGTAGGAGCCGGGTTCTGTCACAGTCATGGAATTGAAGACTAGAGGTTAGGGTTCGATGCGAATGAATAGAAGCTTGAATATTTAGCGTTGGCGCATAGCTGCAACAGATGCGTCAGATGCTATAAGTGATACTTGTAGTATACGTGTAGTATACGTGTAGTATAACAGTTGACCATGCAAGACCGCTACCTCGACGCTTCAAGCTAAAGCTTACTACCGTTGGTCAGTGATCTGAAGCTTCAAGTTTAGCGAATCACGGTATTGCAGACCTAAACCGCAGCGGTAATTTATTGGGGAAAGCGAGAGCGCTGCCTTTGCGAGTGTAGGGTTTTGGGTGTTGAGAATGCTAATGAAAATGGCGGTGAGAGCGCAAGTTCATTCACTGGATAGAGACAATACAGCTCTGAATTTGAGACTCTAATTGGAACGCTAATGCCGTATTCGTTATTTGTTCTCGTTAGGAAGCATGTATGGTTGGTATCAATGAAATCAAAACCGTCGGACTGTTAGGCTTACTGAGCGGGATCTTTGTACTCGCTGGTTACTATCTAGTCGGTGACGAGTCCGGTCTTTTGTTGGGATTAGGGATTGCTGCGGTTACTAGCTTTAGCTCCTGGTTCTATTCGGACAAAGCCGCCTTAGCCGCTTATCAAGCGCAACCGATCGCCTGTGAGCAAGCGCCGGAACTCTACGATATGGTGGCTCGTCTCAGCGATCGCGCGGGCATTCCCATGCCCAAGCTATTTGTCGCGCCGACCAAATCTCCAAATGCGTTTGCTACAGGGCGCGATCCTAACCATGCCACGATCGCGGTGACAGAAGGCATTACTAAACTGTTGACTACTGAGGAGCTAGAAGGCGTGATTGCCCACGAACTGACTCACGTTAAAAACCGAGATACACTGACTCAGGCTGTTGCTGGCACTGTAGCAGGAGCGATCACCTACTTAGGACGGCTGCTAAGTCTGGGTGCGCTGTACGGCCCTGTCACCCGTGACGATCAACGGGGGGCTAATCCCTTTGGGTTGCTGTTTCTCATCATCCTGGCTCCTCTGTCTGCAATGTTGCTCCAGCTTGCCATTTCTCGGACGCGTGAATTTTCGGCTGACCAGGGTTCCGCCATGATTACAGGCAATCCGATCGCGCTAGCCCATGCCCTTGAGAAACTGGAAGCTGTGGGTCATGAGATTCCCATGCACGGCAACCCGGCGATGTCTCCGCTGCTGATTGTCAATCCGCTTTCAGCACAGGGCTTACAGGCGTTATTTCGCACGCATCCTGCAACCGAAGAACGAATTCGTCGGCTGATGGAGTTGGCTCAACAGCAGCAGGCTGATCCGGCGTTCGCCTAAGCGTCTTGTCCTGCTGAAAGTGGAATAAGCACCGAGAATCATTGGCAGAGGGCACTTGATCCTGGTTAAGTTGCCCTCCTTGAGGCCGACATGCTTGAAAGAGAAAGCCGATCGCAGATACAAAACTCAACTGAACCCGTCTCATAAACGCGGTTGAGAAAAACCAAAGCTTTAGATCATTGGGAGTTTAGAGCCTTGTGATACCGATTTAAAGAATGATAACTACAGATCGATTGCTGGGTAGGGTCAAGGCAATGCCTTGACCCTACAGGGTGTGCCGCATTTTCAATTTAATTTGGTATGAGCGTAGCAACCTGATTTGTGAGCACGCTAAAGCTTTGATAAATTTCATATCGCTTGGTGTGAAATCACAGGTGTTAACCGTCACATCTGCTTAGGATGATTTCAGAATGATATGTACCCTGAGCAGCGATTGCTCCCTGATTGAACACTATGACCCAGCTTGAATTGACACAGTGCCTGCACCTGGCTAAAACACTAGACCTGATTGTGTCGAGCCGTATGATTAACGGGGTTTTGTACGTCTACAATGCCGCTGGGCAAAAGAGACCGTGGGACAGCTTCATCTCTGATTACCCACTAGAGCGTTTGAAAGCGATGCTTGAGCGCCGACAGATACACCCCAAAGCAGGCTAAAACTGCTGTAAAAAACGCAAATCGCTGGTATAAAGGCGGCGAATGTCATCAATTTGGTGTAGCACCATTGCTAAGCGTTCAACGCCCATACCAGCGGCAAAGCCTGTATACACTTCGGGGTCATAGCCAACCGCTTTCAGCACGTTGGGATCTACCATCCCACAGCCCATAATCTCCAACCAGCGTCCTTTCCACTGCACGTCTACTTCGGCAGATGGTTCTGTGAATGGGAAAAAGCTCGGACGAAACCGAATGGGCACTTCGCCAAATAGCTGCTCTAGAAAGACTTTGATCGTGCCCTTTAAATCGGTGAAGGTTAGTCCTTCATCGACTGCCAGAATTTCTACCTGGTGAAACACCGCAGAATGGGTAGCATCGACCGTATCCCGTCGATAGCAGCGTCCTGGCATCACAATGCGTACAGGGGGATCATTCGTCTCCATGTAGCGGATTTGCACAGACGAAGTGTGGGTGCGCATGATGTTGCCGTCTGGCAGGTACAGTGTGTCCTGCATATCGCGGGCGGGGTGGTCAGGCAGAAAATTCAGCGCCTCAAAGTTGTAATAGTCCGTTTCCATTTCTGGCCCTTCGGCAACGGTATAGCCCAACCCCACAAAAATATCGGTGACCCGATCCATCATCCCATTGATGGGGTGAATGCGTCCCTGAGGACGATACACGCCAGACATCGTGATATCTAGCGTTTCTGCCTCAAGCTGCGCCTGAATCTGAGCCGCTTGTAGTGCTGCACGACGACGATCGACATCTACCTGGATCGCTTCTTTGACCTCGTTTGCCAGTGCGCCAATCCGTGGACGATCGCCCGCATCGAGCTTCGCCATACCGCCTAACACTTGAGGAATGGGGCCTTTCTTACCTAAATACTTCACCCGAAGCTGTTCCAGTTGCTCTAGCGAGTCGATCGCTGCGAGGGCCTGTTGTGCTTCTTGCCGAATGGATTCTAATTGCGCTGCGAGTTCTTGAAGCTGAACAGTCATACTAATGAAGTTGTTAGTTATTGGTTGTTTGTAACTGGAAGGCAGAAGGCAAGGCAGAAAGGCTAAAGGATGTAGCTTGCTTCTGCGTAGCAGTAGGCTGAAGGCTAAAAGTTTTGAGTCAATGGCTGATAGCTGACGGCTGATAGTTGACGGCTAACAGTTAAAAGCTCAGGGCAGACGTTAGAAGTCAAATGACAATGCCATTCACTCTTCAGTTTAATAGCTGAGTGGCGGCATCCGCGATCGCACCCCAAACTTCCCTTCTCTTTAACCTTCATCCTTTAGCCTTTTCCCTACCCCCCACTCCCCACTCCCTACCCCCACTCCTTATCGATTCATGAAACTACTCATTAGCAACGATGATGGCATTTTCGCTCTGGGTATTCGCTCTCTGGCAAACCGTCTTGCTGAGGCAGGGCATCATGTCACCGTGGTATGTCCTGATCGTGAGCGATCGGCAACTGGACACGGACTCACCTTGCATCAACCCATTCGCGCGGACATTGTAGAGTCGGTGTTTCACCCTAACGTGAAAGCGTGGGCCTGTTCCGGCACTCCTTCAGATTGTGTGAAATTAGCGCTGTGGGCACTGTTGGATGGTCCCCCCGATCTGGTGCTGTCTGGCATCAATCACGGGTCTAATTTGGGCACGGATGTGCTGTACTCTGGTACCGTTTCAGCCGCAATGGAAGGCGTGATTGAGGGCATTCCCAGTCTTGCGTTCAGCCTTGCCAGCTTTGCATCATCTGAATTTCAGCCAGCCGCCGCGTTTGCAGAATCGCTGGTTGCCCAACTTGCCAAACAACCCCTGCCAGAACTGCTGTTACTAAACGTGAACGTGCCAGCGGTAGCAGCAGAGGCGATCGCGGGCGTCAAAGTGACCCGGCAAGGTGTCCGTCGTTACATTGATGTCTTTGAGAAGCGCCTTGATCCGCGAGGTAAAACATACTATTGGCTGGCAGGCGAACTGCTGGAAGACGTTGCTGAACCTTCGGAGGTGACCGATCAAGCCCCGACCGATGTAGAGGCCATTCGCGCAAACTACATCACCGTGACTCCGCTGCAATACAACTTGACGGCAGCCACCGGGTTAGCCAGTTTGAAACACTGGACGTTTGATCTGCCGCTTGCCCAGAAAGCGTAATGTGACTAGCTTGTCCGCTGTTTCCGAAAGGCGGTACTTAATTTCTGTAGAGTACTAAACCAGTGGTCGATCTTGATTAGCAAGCCCAAAGGAACTGTTATTTTTTACAAGTGGCTAGTTGCACAACCCTGCGGAGATAAAAAATCATGAACCAACGTTGTGTGCGTGCGTCGCTGAATGGGCACCTTAAGTAAAAGCTCGATGAAACATTGAAGCATCTGCCACCATTATGGTGTTTGATTTAATCAAACGCTACACTCTCTACCATGAGATCACTGAGTCATGCGATCGCGATCACTGACACAACAGGCAATTTTTATAAAGCTGCCTTGAAGGGGCAAATTGAGTATCCGTTTCAACGTTAGCGTCTGTCCAGGGCTGATATTCTAGCGGTTGAGAACCGTGAACAACCTGGAAGCTTGATCGAATCTTGCACAAAATACCCATGTCCAACACGGAAAATCAGTTCACAGCCACCTTCTGGGGCGTTCGGGGAAGTATTGCTAGTCCAGGTTCTGCCACGGTGCGTTACGGTGGCAATACGCCCTGTGTAGAAATGAGGGTTGGGGGCGATCGCCTGATTTTTGATGGCGGTACGGGCATTCGCGTTTTGGGACAATCACTGCTTTCCCAGATGCCGCTTGAAGCCCATATGTTCTTCACCCACTCCCATTGGGATCACATCCAGGGTTTTCCCTTCTTTGTGCCAGCGTTTGCTAAAGGGAATCGCTTTCATATCTACGGAGCGATCGCGCCTAACGGTTCCACGATGGAGCAGCGACTAAATGATCAAATGCTGCATCCAAACTTTCCAGTGCCGCTACAAATTATGGGTGCCGACCTGAAGTTTAATGACATTGAAGTTGGGCAGGCCGTTCGCATCAACGACATTTTGGTCGAGAATGCGTTGCTTAATCATCCAGGGCAAGCTGTGGGATATCGCGTAAGCTGGCGCGGACATGCTGCCGCCTATGTCACCGATACGGAGCACTTCCCTGATCGCCTGGATGAAAACGTCCTGTTTTTGGCTGATCAAGCGGATCTGCTGATCTATGACGCGACCTATACCGACGAAGAGTATCACTCTGAACGATCTAGTAAAGTCGGTTGGGGGCACTCGACTTGGCAAGAAGCTGTCAAAATTGCGAAAGCCGCTAACGTCAAGACGCTGGTGATCTTTCATCACGACCCATTGCACAGTGATGACTTTCTCGATCAGGTTGGGGCAGAGGTCGCAGCGGCTTTCCCCAATAGCTTAATGGCGCGAGAAGGGTTAGTCATCCCAATTTCGCCGTCTGTTTCCAGCCCCGACCCCGTGGCGATCGAAGCGGCGATCGAGGCTGAGATTGGGGTTTCGGTCTAGTTGGCAGACGGAGGACGCAACCCCAGAGACGCGGAGGCGCAGAGAGATGGAACGCTTTGAGTTCAGTACTTCGACTCAAAACTCTTCTCCTTGCATCGATCGTCCTTCCCCTTTGTATGTCAAAATGTAAAGCGTGTGGGTTACTTCATCGCCAACGACTGTTCTGACTCCAACTGCTGTTGCTCTAGGAAACTTTGATGGGATACATCAAGGGCATCAGCAGGTGATTCAACCTGTTTTATCATTTTCAGAGTCGGTCAAGCGATTAGATCGTATCCATGCGACGGTCGTCACGTTTCATCCCCATCCACAAGAATTTTTTACGAAGCAGTCGCGCCTTTTGCTGACTCCGTTGATTGAGAAAGCAGCGCAGCTCAATGTTTTAGGGGTTGAACAGCTTGTTTTGCTGTCGTTTGACCAGGCTCTTGCCAGTTTGGGGCCAGAGGAGTTTGTCGAAAAAATTCTTTTGAAACAGCTCAAAGCAACAAAGGTGAGTATTGGTGCCGATTTTTGTTTTGGGCGACAGCGATCGGGCAACGCCGAAACCCTAAAGGTGATCGCGGCGAAGTATGGGATTGCAGTGAGCATTGCACCACTCAAAAACTTAGACCACGATCGCATCAGTAGTTCTGCTATCCGTCATGCTTTGCAGCAGGGGGATATAATGCGTGCGAATCAGCTTTTGGGCCGCCCGTATCGGTTGATTGGTAAGGTTATTCAAGGAAAGCAGCTTGGGCGCACCATAGGGTTTCCGACGGCGAATCTGCAACTGCCTCCCGACAAGTTTTTACCGTGCTCTGGTGTCTATGCCGTGCGAGTACACCGCTGCGATCGCGGTAGCGAGGTTGATCTATCAGCGGTGCCGACGTTGCGAGGTGTGATGAATATTGGCTACCGTCCAACGGTTGATGGCACTACACAGACGATCGAGGTACATCTTTTTGACTGGTCAATCGATTTGTACGACCAGACGCTCGTTGTGAATCTGGAAGCATTTTTGCGATCAGAACAAAAATTTTCCTCACTTGATGCTTTGAAAACGCAGATCCAAGCGGATTGTGATGCGGCTCGTCGATTGCTGTGAGTAGCCTTCCCCTTAGCTCATCGTCAGTTGCCTTATAGGGTGCGGTTACTTTGCACGGCGGCGCGATCGCATTCTGGAAAAAAACTGCTGCTGCGTGCGATCGAACTGGGCACACTACACTCAGTAGATTTTACGACGACCCGCTTTTCCGCACACTTACTTTTCCACACTTAGAGGAACGACTAAATGGCAAACGAGGGACACCTTGCTTTGCTCAAACAGGGTGTAACAGCCTGGAACACCTGGTGGGGACGCAATCCGAAGAAAATTCCAAATCTCGAAGGTGCCAACCTGCGGGACACAAACCTGCGTGAAGCCAATTTCTACAAAGCTGACCTTCGAGAAGTGAGCTTTCAGCAGGTCGATCTCAGCATGGCAAACCTTGAGGGAGCAAACCTTGGGATTGCCATGCTCGAAGGAGCCACCCTTTACACCGCCATTCTCTACAAAGCAAACCTGCGTGAAGCCAATCTCTATAAAGCGGATCTACGTGAGGCAGACTTGAGCCAGGTGGATCTCAGCATGGCAAACTTGCGCGAAGCGAACCTCAGCACGGCCATCCTTGAAGGAGCTACCCTTTACACCGCGCTTCTCTACAAAGCTAACCTGCGTGAAGCCAGTCTCTATAAAGCGGACTTGCGTGAGGCAGACTTTAGTATGGCAAACTTGCGCGAAGCGAATCTGAGTATGGCGAATCTGAGTATGGCGAATTTGAGTATGGCGAACCTGATCGGGGCAACGCTTTATGAGGGAAAGCTCAAGCAGGCAAACCTGAGTTTGGCAAATCTGTGCATGGCGAATCTGATTGGTGCCACGTTGCACAAAGCCAACTTGGTAGGCGCGACTCTGATTGGGGTGAACCTGTACAAAGCACAATTAACAGGCGCTAACCTACGAGAAGCTGACTTACGCGAATCGACGCTTAGTATGACGAACTTGAGTGGTGCTAGCCTGCATGGAGCAAACCTGATGATGGCAAACCTGCAAGGGGCCAACTTGAGTAGGGCGAACTTGACGCTAGCCAATTTTCAAGACGCTAACTTGCATCGAGCCAATCTAACTGGTGCTAACGTGCGAGAAACAAACCTTGCAGGCGCTTATCTGAAAGAAGCGACCATGCCAGATGGCACAGTGAATCCCTGACTTTATGTTTTGATACCGGTAGGACTTACGCATTTGCCCCCAGCCCCCTAATGCTGGGGGCTTTAACTGGCTCGGTTCCCCCAGCATTAGGGGGCTAGGGGGCGAAAGATGACCGCTTTTGCGTAAGTCCTAACCGAGTTAAGTAGACTTCACGACAGATCCATCTGTAGGGACGTTACATGTAACGTCCCTACGTTGCGCGTTGCGTTTGTGCTCTAGATTCATTGCGTCCATTACAGCGACGAGATCGCTCGCGAACCAGGAGATGCGTTAACTCGCTTGCGGTTGGCTCAAGGATGAACGAGCCGCGATCGCCAGAAAAATTCTGGAGACACCTGTAAAAATAATGCTGATGCCGACCAATAGACCGATCGCAAACGGTCCGTTAAACGGCCACTCAAACCAGATCAAGCCACCTAAAACGAGCGTTGTAATGCCATTTGCCAAAGACCAAACCCAGTTGGGCTGATTGCGTTTTTGGAAAGCATACACAATTTCAAACACGCCTTCTGTTAGTAGAAAGGCACCCAGTGCTAATGTCAAGGTAAGGATGCCTTGTAGGGGATAGACGAACAACAGTACAGCGGTACCAATATACAGTAGGCTCAGCAGCAACTGCCAAACAAAGCCACCCTGCTCTCGCGTTTGAAATGTGTAGACGAGTTTTGAAATACCGCTAAAGAGGATGATCCAGGCAATCCAGCTTTCAGCAGCCAGTGTGCTAAAGAATGGAAAAGCGATCGCAGCACTTCCCAACAAGATCAGCAATATACTGACGACGATCGACCCGTTTAAACTACTTTTGACGTCGTTGTTCGTCGAAATTCCAGTACTCATTAAGACACCTCATTACTTGCTTGAGTCATTACGATCGCATTGTAAGACTGCGGTCTTTGTCGCGTTCTCCTTCATTGGAGGTAATTCCCGATGTGATGAAGCTCTCTCAGGCGTTAGAGGTACTCAAGCAGTGGGCTTAGCTTGCGATGATCTCCCGCTCGATCGCACCCGTTTTCCCAGCCAGGGCCGCATCTAAGGTAATGCCTCGAATCGCATAATCCAGCAACTGCATGGGGTGTAGCACAGGGATGGGCTTGCCCTGAAGCTCAAGGTGTTTGCTAATCTGCACAAAGCAACCGATATTGGCTGAAGCAATGAGAGACGCGCCTGTATTTAGCAGGTTTTCTACTTTTTGCTGACCGAGTTCTGCGGCAACGTCAGGTTGCAAAATATTGTAGACACCCGCACTTCCACAGCACAGCGCTGCATCGACAGGTTCTCGTAGCTGTACGCCCGGAATCTGCTTGAGGAGTTGGCGCGGCTGTACGCTGATTTTCTGCCCGTGCAGCATATGGCAGGCATCTTGATATACCAGCGTCAGAGGGGCTTCTTGTAGGGGCGATAGCTGGGCTGTAAGACCGACATCGGCGAGAAATTCCTGCACATCTTTGACTTTGCTGGCAAAGGCGATCGCGTTCTCCCGGTAGTGCGGATCATCGTGCAAGATGCTGCCATATTCCTTAAGGGAATGTCCACAACCAGACGCATTGATGATAATGGCATCCAGAGTGGGGTCATCAAAGCGATCAATCAGTTGACGTGCCAATGCCTGAGTTTGCGCTTCCTGCCCCTGATGATGGGTCAAGGCACCGCAGCACCCCTGGGATTGAGGGATGACGACTTCGCAACCGTTGGCGATTAATACTCGTACCGTTGCGTTATTCACCTCAGGATTAAACAACCGCTGCACACAGCCCAGCAGTAAGCCAACCCGGTAGCGTTGCTTTCCTTGCGCCGGAATGATTGCAGGCAAAGGGTCTTGAAAAGCCTGGGGTGAAATTTTGGGCAGCATAGATTCCATCGCAGCGAGTTGCGGCGACAGTTGCTTGAGTACGCCGAGCGATCGCACCCATTTCTGTAACCCCGACTTCTGGTAAAGCCCTAATGGTCGCAGCAGCAGCCGTAGCCGATCGGGATAGGGGAAGGTCGAGAAAATGAGACGTCGTAGAAGCTTTTCGGGGAGCGATCGGGCATGGTTGCGCTCTACTTGAGGACGGGTCGCCTCGATCAGCTTGTCATACCGCACACCAGACGGACAGGTGGTGACGCAGGCCAAGCAGCCCAGACATGAATCAAAATGCTGCACGGTTGCCGAAGAGAGCGGTATTTGTCCCTCATTCACCCCATCCATTAAATAGATGCGGCCCCGTGGCGAATCCGTTTCTTTGCCAATGACGCGATAGCTAGGGCAGGTAGACAGGCAAAAGCCACAGTGCACACACGCATCAATGAGCTTGGCATCGGGAGGGTTATGGGAATCAAAGGCTAAAGGATAAGGGCTAAAGGATGAATTGACGCTTGGCTCTTCAGCCTTTAGCCTTAAGCCTTCATACTTTCCCTCTTCATTGCTGAGAACTGGTTCAAACTGCTCGTAACGGGTACTCATGACTTAAATTTCGCCTACAAATCGGTGAGGGCTGAGACGATGATGCGGATCAAATTGCTGTTTCAACTGGCGCATGATAGGCAGCGCGTTGCCTGCATAACCCCAAACATCGATCGCCTGCTTGAGCGTGATCGGAGCCTGAAGCAGAGACAAAAACCCGCTATTGGTTTGACAGATCGATCGAATGCTTAAGAGGGTTTCTGGCGGCGTGGTGGCATCGAACACCAGTCTACCCAGTCCGCTGGCAATGTGAATTTGTCCACACCAGGGTGGAGTGGAGAGACGATCGATCTCAGTCAGCAGCGCTACAGCTTCAGAGGGTTGTATTCCTATTTTGCAGGTAATGACCTCTGTCTGGTGAGCCGCCGTTATGCGTTCTTGCAAACGTTGCCATAGAGTGACATCATCCTGCCCCGTGAGATGAACCGTGGCTAGCCCGATCGCTTCTCCCAATTGGATCAAACGGTTGGCTTGCTCTTGAACGCTGGGCAAAATGCTTTGCAGACGAATTGCCAACCCCATCCCTTTGCCGATTCCTAGCTCTGTAACCACTGATGCAGAGCAAAGATCGGCACTGGCAGAGGTGAGTGCCGAACTGTGTACTGTTTGGGCTGCTTGCGCGATCGCAGACGCTTCCCCACTCAACACAACAGTCTGCGAGGCTTCTGGTAGAGGGTAGACCCGAAAGGTCACCTGTGTGATGATGCCCAGCGTCCCATAAGAGCCAGTCAAGAGCTTCATCAGGTCATAGCCTGCGACATTTTTGACGACCCGCCCCCCCGCTTTAGCAAGCTGACCATCAGCGCGGACAAATGACAACCCCAGCAGCATATCGCGCACGCTGTTGTAGCGTTGCCGCAAGGAACCCGTATCGGCTGTAGCGACGATGCCACCGATCGTGGCCTGGTCTGGATGCGCTGGATCGATTGCCAAAAACTGCCCTGCCTTTGCCAAGATTGTCTGCACGTCTGCAAACCGCATGCCTGCTTCAACTGTGACGGTCAGATCACCCACGGCATGATCAATGAGCCGATTTAAGCGCTCGGTACTCAGCACAAGCAGTGAGCTATCTGTCTCCGGTTGCTGAATGATGCCACCCCAGGCAAGTTTGCTACCAGCACCGCAGGGTAAGATTGTTTGACGATCGCTCTCCCTGATGACCGTCGCTAAGGCTTCTGGAGTCTGAGGAGATACGATACCACCGATGGCGGTTTCGGGTGCCAGCGCGCGTTCAAACAACATTTGTTTGGCTGAGGGCACATGTCTCCAGGGCTGAAAATCGCTAGCCTCAAGAGGGTGCATGAATAGTTGACGATCGGCGGGAGTTTCTGCGGAGCTGGTTCCCATGCTGCAAATCAACGGAAGACTACTGCTTACTCTATCAGCCGCGAGGGGGCCGTTTGGCGAATCTAGCGAGAATTGCAACACCTTCAGTCGATCGTCTCAAAGAATTAGGCTCAATCAAGCATGGTATAGAGTAACGGTTACTGGTGCGGCGATTGCCAAGGCGCTGTCACGCTCATGCAAAAAGCGGAATCTTAAAGTGGACGCTGGTGAAGTAATTTGTTGTGAGGGTAACCCGTTGAATGACAAGCATATTTATAAAAGCTATACATAAAAAGCATGGAGCGTTTAGCAGTTTGTCATTAGATTAACCTTGCCTAAGTCTGCACAAACTCGATGATATATTGTGAGCTTAATGATGTTGTGAGCTTGATAATGCAGCTCTTTTTGCTCTGTACGGTGCCGAACAGATCAAATAGAATGTCTGTGCAGTAGGGCAAACAAGCGATGAAGAAAATCTTAGTAGTTGAAGACGAAACATCTATTCGTGAATCGCTGTTAGAGCTGCTTGCGGTAGAGGGGTTTAGCGTTTTGAGCGCAGAAAACGGCCATCTGGGCGTGCAGTTAGCGCAGCAGCATATCCCTGATTTGATTTTGTGTGATGTTACCATGCCCCGGCTGGATGGCTATCAGGTGCTGACGCGGCTACGCCAACACGTAGACACGTCTGCTATACCGTTCATTTTCCTTACAGCGCGGGGAACCCAAGAAGATTTTCGGCAGGGAATGGACTTGGGAGCGGACGATTTTCTGGCAAAGCCTTGTACAGCAGACGAATTGCTGACAGCGATCGCCAGTCGCTTTAGTAAACAGGCCGCTGTAGATAGGCAATCGCAGAAACAACTTGATGCCTTACGCAGCAGTATTGCCTTATCTTTGCCACACGAGTTGCGCACGCCGTTGAATGGCATTTTGGGGCTGACTGAGGTGCTAATGGACGATTTCCAGAGCATTGATCGGCACGAAATGTTAGAACTTGCCCAAGGCATCCACAATGCTGCTGAGCGGCTTTCTAGGCTCATCCAAAACTTTTTGCTTTACGCAGACTTGGAGATTACAGCACGAGATCCCGATCGCCTTTTGGCGCTACGCAGCGATGAAACGCGCCTTCCAGAAATTTTGATTACAAATGTTGCAACCGCGATCGCTCATCAGGAAGGGCGTGAAGCCGATTTAGAGCTAGATCTGCAAAACCGAAGCATTCAAATTTCTGATTTGAAGTTGAAGAAAATTGTAGAAGAGTTAGTGAGTAATGCCTTTAAGTTTTCAGCTACCGGAACCTCTGTGGCTGTGAGGACAAGGGTTACAGCCACAGGGCTGTTACTGAGCGTCAGCGATCGTGGGCGTGGCATGACAGCTGAGCAAATTGCCAGTTTGGGAGCCTATATGCAGTTTGAGCGCAAGTTCTATGAGCAGCAGGGTTCTGGTCTAGGGGTTGCTATCGCTAAACGGTTGGTGGAAGTGCATGGGGGCACATTGGCGATCGACAGCATGCCCGGACAATACACAACGGTACAAGTCACCCTGCCAAACAGTGAAGGCTGAAAACGTAAAAGGTTGTTAGTTGTTAGCTTAAGCGTCTTCTTAAGGTGAGTTAGAGATTAAGCTGAGCTTCTGCAAGCTGATTGCAAACGGATGAAGCAGCAAAAAAGCTTTTCCTAAATTGCTCTAAATTTAGTGCGGACATTCAACAATTAATAACCAGCAACCAGCAACTTCTTAACTACGCTCCGACTAGTTTCTGAAACCAGTCATCATTCCAAAGCTCGTCAAAGGCAACATCGGTTTTGGCTTCAACGCGGTAATTGGGGTTGTATTCGATCGCTTTTTCTAAACTCTCCAGCGCAAAGTCGGCTTCACCTAAAAAGGCATGGCTGATCGCACGGTTGTAGTAAGCACTGGCGTAGTCTGGCTTCAAATCCAGCGCTTTGTTGAAACTAGCGATCGCATCTTTATGACGACCGAGTTGAGCCAGAGCATAACCCCGTTTATCTAACGCTTTGTAAGAATCGGGATTAAAGTGAATCACCTCATCAAACGAGGCCATTGCATCTTTATAGCGTCCCAGTGCTTCCAGCGCCAAGCCTCGATTCATCCAGGCAACAGCATCATCCGGTTTAAATTGAATGGCGCGATCGAACACATTAAAGGCATCCTGGTGCTTGCGCAAAATGCCTAGCGCTACCCCCTTGTTGACCAGTGCTTCGTGATAGTCAGGTTTACTCTCCAGTGCATGATCGTAGGACTCGATCGCGTGGTCATAACGCTTGAGCCGCGCCATACTAACGCCTCGACTAAACCAACCTTTATCGTCCTTAGGTTTGAGTTTCAGCATGTGATCAAAGGACGCGATCGCGGGTTCATGACGCTGTGTTTTTTGTAAGACTAGCCCTCGTTGATACCAAATCTCTGCATTCTCTGGCTGAAGTTCAACCACCTTGTCATAGCGCAAGATGGCAGCTTCGTAGTTTTCTTCGGCAAATAGTTCGTGTCCCTGAGCAATGTATTTATTCACATCAATAAACAACTCAGGACGGTTGGCTTTGAGCAACTCAAGCTGCCCTACTAACTCTTGTAAGTTTTGCTGCAATTTGCCAACCGCTTCTTCGGAAACAGGAGATGCCTCTGCTAGCTGCTTCAAGATGTCATCTTTTTGAGTTTGCGCGGATGTTTGAAGGGTTGTCAGTTGGGTGACAAGATCAGACTGTAACGTTTCAATCGTTTGTAAGGTATTGTCTTTTTGACCAGAGAGATTAGTTTTGAGATCGGTGATTTGAGCGGTGAACTCAGCTTCTAAAGCGGTGAGATCGGCCAGGATACGATCGCGTTTTGCCTCAGTTTGCTGTTGGGCATCAAGCTGAAAACCCGCAATTTGAGGAGCCAGTTCTGCTTTGATCTGCTCTAGATTGCTTAAGATCGCTTGCTTTTGCTTTTGGGCATCTGTTTGAAGAGTGGAGAGAGCTTCTGTAAAGTCTCGATCAGCTGTTTCTAGCTTTTGCAGAAGGCGATCGCGCTGGTTTTCTACGCCTGTTTTTAACTCTGAAAGCTGTGGCGAAAAGTCGGCTTGAAGTTGTTCAAGATGATCGAGAATGCGGTCTTTTTGCTGTTGCGCGATCGCTTGCAAATCTAATAACTGAGCCGTAAAGTCACGCTCGGCTGTTTCCAGACGATCCAAAACCTGGCGCTGACGGTCTTGCACATCTAAGTGGAAATCAGCTAGCTGGGGTGTCACTTCCGCTTTCAATTGATCGAGATTTTCCAGGATGCGATCTTTTTGTTGTTGCGCGATCGACTGTAGCTCGACTAATTGAGTCGCAAATTCGCGCTCGGAGGCTTCCAATCGTTCCAGGAGAGCCATCTGTCGCTGCTGTGCTTCCGATTGTAAGTGCGATAGCTGGGGAACAAAGTCCATTTTTAGGCTCTCTAACTGCTCCAGGATGCGATCGCGCTGTTGACGGGCCGCGATGTGCAGATCCAGCAATTGACCAGCAAAGTCGCGTTCTGAGGTGGTGAGCTTTTGCAGCACTGCTTCCTGTCGCTGTTGAGCCTCTGCTTGCAGGCGCGATAATTGGGGCGCAAAGTCGGCCTTGAGCGTTTCTAAACTGTCGAGGCTGCGATCGCGCTGTTGAGTCACGGTCAACTGCAACGCGGCTAATTGTTCAGCAAAAGCTTGCTCGGAGGCGGCCAGATTTTGGAGCGTTTGCTCCTTTTTATGGCCTACCTCTGTTCGCACGACTGCTAGATGAGGCTCGACATCCGCTTTAAGCTGTTCCAGGTGCCCAATCATTAGGGTTTGTTGGGCAACGGCGGCGGCTTGTAGCTTGGCAAGGTTGGCGGCAAAGTCTTGCTCGGAGGCGGCCAGATTTTCTAGCGCCGTGGTCTGCTGTTGATTAATGTTGGACTGTGAACCAGCTAGCTGGGCGATGAGAGCCTCACCCAATTCTTCAAGGGTTTGCTTGGAGGCGTGAAGCTGGGTTTCCAGTTCGGCAATCATGTGCGACTTGGATTGCGCCAGTTCTGCCACCAGTCCAAACAATGTCTCGCGCTCTTTGGTCACGTCCTTTTGAAACTGCTCAGCTTCGTCTGCGGTATCGTCTGCGATCGCTTCCACTTCTTCTAAAATGAGCTTGGCGTTTTCGCGGGTCTTCGCAATCTGACTTTCAAGCTCCTGCAAACCTTCTAGCTGCTCTTTAGCACGGGTGGCAATTTCTTGAATGACGGCATGACGAAGAAGCCACAAGGCAGCGATCGTCCCACCCAACAGCACAATCAAAACGCCCAGCAGGATGTTGAACAGGGTCGTCATGCGCGCCAGGGAGCGATCAGCCTCGCTCCGTTGCCCTATGCTCGCAGAAGGCTGAAGTTGCGCCAGTAGCTGCTTTTGACCGCTATAGTCTGTGTCTGTTGAGGTGAACGATCGTGCTGGGTTGACCACAGCACCGAGCGATAGCAGCAAAACCGAGAGCGTAATCCCACTCTGAGATTGGAAAGCGAGTTTTGGGTGCTGACGCTTCATCGCAAATCATCCTTCTGGCAGTCGATGGTTGCAGTATATCGAAGACGATACAGAGCAATTGCTTATCTTCTCCAGAGTAATCAAATTTGGGCGCAGTGGTCTAAAGCTGTGTGCTAATTACCAGCGACGACGGTTAGCTTGGTTCCCTTATCGGTGATGACTTTGAGCGGTAAGGACGATCGCGACTCGCGGCGAGGAAATTGAATGAACTGAACGCCTGTGCGGGAAGGCTGCACAGTCATGACATATTGCTCACCTGTCCACTGAATGCGCGTGACCCGGTGGGATAACACCCACACTTCAGCGGTTTTGCCCGCATTGATTTGGGTGATGTTGGTCGCGTTGTAGCACCTCCAGAGCGTGTCTTCAACTGTCCACAGCCCTGATAGATAGATCGGCTCTACCCGCAGGCTCAACCCATATTGGGTAAACGAAAAGACATCCTGTTGCCAAAACCGCTTCGACAAGCTTTGCAGGGGCTGGCTGTTGGGATCATTGGCATAGCGCGGCAAGCTCTGAAGCTTCTTAAGCTGGTCTGCCCTGGGTGGGCGGACCCAATTTTGAGCTTCGCCACACACCTCAAAGGGGATCTCTGCGGCTGGTTGTACCGCGATCGCGATCGCGCTAGACGGTTGAATAGAAGGGGCTGACTGAGACTCAAGCGCAAGCCCAAAGCCACTGCTAGCCAAAAGGGTCAGGCTGTATCCAATGAGCTTCTGAGACAAATAGAACATGGCAAGCGAGAGCAAAAGGATGGGTGCTGTTGGAAGACATGCGTGTGGTGATGGCGATCGTGGCTCTGTAGGGACTAATCTGTGCCGCCCCAACTCCAAACCGGATTCCCATTGCGGACGCCTTTACGAAGGATGGCAGTGGTCAAACCGTTGGCATCGCTCATGCCCGTCATATCGAGGATGAGATAGACCTTGCCACCTGTAAATCTAAGACGTAAATAAGAATGGCTCAGATAGGCTTCTTCATCATTCTTTACGATGCGAGCGGTGGCTTTGCATTGCCGATAAGTAGGTTTGAGCGTCCCTACCCACGTCACGCTAAACTCATCGGCACTGGCAACGGAAAAGCGATCGGCTAGCTGACTGAGATTCGCACTGCCATCGATTGTGTAACCGCCTTCCCGGTACGGCTGAGGCTTTTCCGTTAGCGTGACCTTTTCAGGACAGCGTACCGTTTGAGTGTCGATCGCCGGATAAACTTGCATCTCAAGGGTGCCTGCCTGGGCTGGCAGGGTCATCAAAAGTGCCATCGTTGTGAGGCCCAATCCGGTCAGCGACCGCGTCAGCTTTGTCATCAAATCACCTTTTGCTACAGATCTCTACTTACAGTAGACCTGAGCAGCATTCCGGGAATGGTGAACGCGTTAATGTGCCAGCAGACAACCGTTTACAACCGACAGCGTTGTGTTGCGTCGCCATTAACTCGCTGCTGTCGTGCCGCGACAATGGTTGCTAAATCTGCCCGTCCGGTGAGCGCCAGCCGTCGATCGGCCCAAAGACCATACACAAAATCGACGATCGTGCCAATCACGGGTAGCTTTGTCGCGGCATAGACCCACCCCATGCCCAAAACCTCGTAAACGCGCCGGAAGACCGCGACGTTTTGAATGACTGTGCCATCAGGCAGCACGGCGTGAATACGTCCCATTGCCGTTTCAAAGTCAACTCCTCTGTACAATGCGGGATTGTAATGAGGGTCTGCAATGTCAACAAAAGCGACCAACCCGCGCCCTGCATCCCGCCGCCGCAAAAAGTTGACCTCTCTCATGCACAAGGGACACTCACCGTCATAGAGCAGTTCAATCTTCCATCCAGGTGATGCCGCAAGCGTTTGAGATCCTTCTGTAAAAGAAGATTCTGTCATAGAGGTTGAGTCAACGTTTGAAGGCATGGGGCAGTCCTGAATAACAGCGTCTCTGTGTGAACAAGCTGTGCTCCTTCATTATATGAAGAAAGCTAAACATTCAGAACGGCGACGGTAATGCGATCGCATCGTCTTCGCCTGCTGTAGTTTGTGCCCACTGTACGCTTGATTACATCGATTACTCAGAGAGATATTCAACGAGAGCAAAGTTAAAGTCGTCACTAGCCGCTTCAGCCCGATGTATCTGGAATGAGTGATCTGAGTATGCTCTTGATGCTTCTTGCGAAACCCAGCTTTCTTGCTAATCCTGCAAGAGAACTCAAAACCGGAAGCTGATCAAACCATTGGGTAGAAATATCACTGCGGGAACTCCGCTGGTTACCAAAACTGGGTATTGCAATCAACCGGACGATCGCAGGGTGCTGCCACTTGAATACATTGAAAACGCCATCGGGTGACATGGGGCTACCTTCTGGATGTCCTGCTGGGCGCTGAAGGACTGCTTCAAAGAAATGAATGAGTTGATCTAAGGCTTTGCCATTGACGGCATACAATTGAGCACCAATGATTTCTCCCGAAAAGGGTTGAAGTAATGGCACGTTCACCTTGTGAGTGTCAAAGCGTTCGTCGCATCCATAGCCAAAGTGAACCAGATCCCAATCTGTTTCAAAAAGTTCCGCCAGGAGAATCTCCTCATACTGGTTGAAATCTTGGCGAAGTTGGAGATCGTCTTCCATTACCAAAACATTTTTAAGCCCTCTTGCTTTCGCCTGCTTGAGAACATTTAGGTGGCTGAGAAACGCACCTCGATAGCCGATCGAAGCAAAAGGGCCGGGACTGTCAGGTCTGATGGCTTCAAAGAGCTCAACGTCGCCTGGTTTGAATGGCATCCCTGCATCTTCAAGTTCCTTTGTGATCTCTCGGCGACGATCGGTTCTTGCTGGCAAATTGATCACAAAGGCACAATCAAAAAACTCACTAAATCTCATGGTTCTCCTTATTCCGCTTTTGGTGAGCAATTTGGTAGACCACAAAGAGGCTGCATGGGCTGCATGTGATCATGTGGTGGCACAATCATCGAATGGCATTCAGGAGCGTCACATTGTCTATTCGTTCGTCTTACAACGCCAAACTGAGAGAACCGCGCTGAGAACCGCGTTTTTTGATTACTTTAGCAGGCACCCCAACAGCTACAGAGTAGGGAGGAATGCTCTTTGTCACCACTGATCCAGCTCCAATCACACTGCCTCGACCGATTGTGACCCCATCCAGTACTTTGACCCCATCCCCTAACCAGCAGTCATCCTCAATCACAATGCCTTGAGCCGTTATGCCTTGCCCAACAATCGCACTCGCAGCATCGTTAAAAATGTGGTTGTTTGCATAAATGCCTGTATGGGAGGCAATCAGACAATTTTTGCCAATGCGGATGTGACCTGGGCCTGCAACACATACGTAAGGGCCAAGATAAACATTGTCATTAATTTCAATGTAGCCATCTTCCAAAGCACGGAGGTCGCTTCCTCGATCGAGTGTTACCCCATGCTTGAGTACAATGCGAGCGGATTCTCCTGCGCCACTGAGGTGAACGTTATCGCGTAAGCGCACTCGATCGCCCAGCGAAATGCGCGTGTTGGGTTCAGAAGCATCCAGGTAAACATGATGACCGAGAAAGACCTGATGACCCATTTCAATGTTAGGCGGATTAAAAAATTCAACTCCTCGATCAACTGTGAAATTCTCACCCACATTGAGCCAAAAGTTACTGTAGAAAAAGCGACGTAACAAGATTCCTGGCTGTCTGGGAATCCAACTTAATAAGGTGATGAGCAGAACCCCTTGTAAACGTGAGCATAGACTGAAAACTTTAAAGTGTGTAAATGACATCGCAATTAGCCCAATGATGAGTGAAACTAGTGAAAATTTTCAGCCAAAAGATGAATTAGCGGTGACGAAGCCGTTCTCAAGCCCTGCTGATTTAACGGATTGAAGCTGCTTTATACAACAGGCTGAACTTTACCAGGTAAAGCATATTGACGATTTACTAACCAATTAGGATTAAGCAAAAAAGGCCTGTTAAACCGATAGATATTGACACAATTTCCTGTAAGAATCGCGTAAAAAACAAGCTGTATTGCACAATGAGGAGCGAATTAATACATGCAAGTAGTCACATAGAAAATTGTCAACTTGCTGCTAGCTTACCGAATCAAGCGGCAGAAATCGAGAGAATTTCGGGGGGATTTCGGGGGGATTTGCCGATCCCTTGTAGCACCGATTTTGTTGCTTCAAGCTGTAAGCGTTAACAACGATCGACAAGAAGATGCCTCTCTTAAACAATGATTTTAATGGCAGAGAAATGAGATAATTCCATTAGTGGCGATCGCTATCCTGCGGAACAATCACTACGAAAGTTGTCCCAATTCCTACTTTGCTTTCCACTGAAATGGTTCCTTCATGTAAATCTAAGCATTTTTTGACAACGGTTAATCCTAATCCTGTGCCAATAATTTTATGAGCATTCTTACCGCGCACAAAAGGAGTATATAGTTCGGCGAGATCGCCTTTCTCAATCCCAATGCCTTCGTCCTTAATGTGAAACGTGATGGAGTCTGGTTTAGTGACAAGTGTAAAGGCGATCGTGCTTAAGGGCGGAGAATATTTTATGGCATTAGAAAGTAGGTTGCTTAGAATTGAGTACATTAGTTTTTCGTCTACCCAGACATGCGTGCGATTGCCCTGGTGAAAAAACTTAATGACATGCTGAGACTCATCGGAGAGATGAAAATCTTCGAGAAGATTGAGGCAAAATGTTTGTATCTCTACCTGTTTTGGGTTGTACTCTAACTTGCCTGCATCGGCCCGCGCCAGCGTGAGAACATCGTTGAGTAACTGAGTCACCAACTTGGCTGATGCTTGAATGCGGTAGAGATTCTTCAGTTTAATTGGTTCTACTAGAGGTTTAAGCGTTTCCTCTAAAAGTTGAGCTGATCCAAGAATATGGCTGAGGGGCGTCCGGAACTCATGTGACATCATAGAAAAAAACTGCAACTTGAGTTCACTGAGTGCTTTTGCCTGTGCTAAGGTCTGCTGTCGTGCTTCTGCCTGCTGTCGCTTTGTCTTCTGGTAAGATGCCACGCCATAAATGCCAAAGAGCAGTATGAATGTAGACAACGCACCGATCAATTCAAGTATCATTCTGTTTTCAAAGCCAGTCTGAAAGTATTCAGCCTGATTCTGTAAAAACTCTTCTTCGCTGGCTTGCAGTTCAAGAATAGCTTGACGAATATCATTTTGATTCTGCCTCATTTGAGCGGCTATCGAGACTTGAACAGCTACGTTCGATCGTTCGCTCTGTCGCTGCTCAACGAGTGTCTGAAATAGAGTCTCTCGTTGATTGATTAAAGAGCTGAGAGCATCAATTCCTTGTTGTTGTTTGACTAGACCGGGCGGAAATTGCTTAAGTTTGTTGAGCTGAAATTTAAAGCTTCTGATTGTATTTTGATCTTCTTTTAATTCACTTAAATAACCGGGTTGGCTATCTCCTATATATCTAAATTCTGTATAGGCAAGGGTTGTAGACAGACCAGAAAGCATTTGCAAGCGCTCATTGCTTTCCCGAAGTTGAGCCGCATTGAGCGTTAAGCGCTTAGCATTTCGATAGGAGATTGAACTAATGCTAGCTACGAGTATGAGGGCTAAACCAAAACCTAGTGGAATCCATTTTCCCTTGAACTTCGATCGCAATCGCTTGAGCAATCGCTTTATCCGCTTGAGAAACGAGATAATACTTCTCAATCGCCATTTCATAGGGTTTATCTCATCATATCAGCGAACCATGCGCCTGAACCATTACTTTAAAGCATCAACTCACAGGTTAAAAGCTGTTTTCAAGCGTTTTATAAAGAGGAGATTGTTATAATGCGTATGCTACTTTCAGGTGTGAGACGAAGTTTGTTCAAGGCTGAGTATCTCATTCTGAAGTTTCTAAAGATTAAAGGTTTCCATAGCAAGCATCTAATGCGAATTCTTGTTGTTGAAGATGATGTACAGATTGCCGATCTGCTCACGGAAGCTCTGACTAATCGGCAATATCAGGTCGATACGGCACAGGATGGCTTGACGGGATGGCAATGGTTGGAAGCACTAGAGTATGACCTGGTTGTGCTGGATTTGACGCTACCAAAGCTGGGCGGTGTTGAGCTTTGCCAAAAATTACGTGAATCTAATATTTCTACTCCTGTTCTGATGCTGACTGCCCGCGATACGGTTTCAGACAAAATTGTTGGTCTTGATGCTGGAGCCGATGTCTATATTGTGAAGCCCTTCGATCTTGGGGAGCTGATGGCGCAAATTCGAGCTTTACTCCGACGTGGTAATGCCACGCTCAAACCCAAGATCACCTGGGGACATCTCTTGATCGATCCCAGCACGTATGATGTGACTTACTGCGATCGTCCCCTCTCTCTAACACCGAAGGAGTATGCACTGCTGGAACTCTTGGTCACAAACGGGCGACGAGTCTTAAGCAGACCAGGCATTATTGAGCGGCTATGGTCGCTTGATGAGTCTCCTACCGAAGAAGCTGTGAAGACGCATATTAGAGCACTACGCCAAAAGCTTCGCCTTGCAGGTGCTCCAGATGCTCTTATTGAAACGGTGCATGGGTTAGGCTATCGCATGAGGCAGGTGGAGTAGCTTTGGAAGGCAGGAAGCAGGTTGTTAGTTGTTGGTTGTTAGTTATTAGCAGGGGACAGGCGCAGAAGGATGTAGCTTGCCTCTCGAAGGGTAGGCTGAAAAGCTGAACGCTGATAGCTGGACATTAAAAATCAACGCCGCGTTTGAGGTCGATGCCTTTTTCGGCGTAGTGCTTGTGACAGATCATTTCAGAATGGATGCTAGCGAGGTCGAAGTAAGCGGGTGGATTTTTGCAGCGCCCAGTGATGATGACTTCGGTATCGCGGGGTTTGCGAAGCAGTGCCTGGACGATCGGTTCTTCTGGTAATAGCTCCAGATCCACAGTTGGATTGAGTTCATCCAGGATGATGGTTTTGTAGAGACCAGAGGCGATCGCGGCTCTAGCAATTTCCCAACCGCGCTCGGCTTCAACGTAATCAAGCTCTTGCTGCTGCCCTCGCCAGACGATCGCGTCCCGTCCACAGCGTTGGTGATCAACCAGATTGGGATAGCTTTGATTGAGAGCAGAGATGGCTGCATCTTCGGTATAGCCACGGCCACCTTTGAGCCACTGCATAATCAGCACGCGATGGGATTTATCCTGGCTGATGCCTTTGCCGATCGCCTGCAACGCTTTGCCTAACGCACTGGTCGATTTTCCTTTGCCTGCACCTGTGTAGATTTCAATGCCTGCAATGCCCTGTTCTTTGGCTCCTGCGTGATAGTGAGGCCGCATTTCTGAATGCAAGTCAGCGACATCGAGCAAGGGTTGGGGTGCGCCTCGACCTGTAGCAATCACTTCCATATGATCAGGCTTGCGTTTGAGGGCGCTCACCACTTCATCAATGGGTAGCAAGCCCAGATCGAGAACGGGATTCAGCTCATCCAGAACCACGACTGAGTAGAGGCCAGACGCGATCGCCCCCTTTGCCACATCCCAACCACGTTGGGCTTCTAACTGGTCAAAGCGAGTGATGTCGTCAGGCCCAAAAAATTCGGATCGTCCAGTACGTACCTGGTCAATCAGGTGTGGAAAGCCCCGTTGTAGGGCTTCGATCGCGCCATCTTCGTCATAGGTGCGTCCTGGCCCTTTGAGAAAGCGCAGCAGCAGCACTCGCGTTTGCCAATCCGAGTGGATACCTAAACCAATAGAGCGCAGTACGACCCCTAGCGCGGCTTGAGACTTTCCTTTTCCGGCTCCATCGTACACATGAATTTGCCCTGTGAGCCGCTCGGAGCGTGCATTGGCTGTCCGAATCCCAATTCCCGCGCGTGTCATAGGCTTCAACGCTTGCTGTAGCTTCATGATATCGAATTTTGCTTGCTTTAGTGCGTCCGATTGTGAGTTTACGCTACCTGTAGCGGTTTGAACCGCGAAACTCGTGTTTTTTTTAGGCTTTTGGCATTCTGGCAGCAAGCGCTGGGGTCGAGATGCGCGATCGAGTGCCCTCTACAGTTCTCTTTACCTTTCCTTGGAGTTGTATGATGAGGCAGCACTATTTGATCATCGCAAAGATTGATCATGGCAAGGAAAACGATCGCGATTGCGGCGATCTGCTCCATGTCTATGGGTCACACCTGAAGCGTGCTGACGAGCTAGTGTGCAGCTAGCGATACCATCGATACAGTAGACCGTAGACCGTTCGATGCTTTCATTTTGCTGAGGGGGCATTGTTGATGAGACTCAAAGTTGTTCAAAGCACGGTATTCAAGCAATCGGCGGGCGATTCTGCAAAACTCCTTGCTAAAGATAAAGTCGCGGTTGCGGCAGAGACGGTTTTTAAGCTAAGCTCCTGGAAATTTGTTGAAAATGATCATCTTAAGGTTGCCATTTTAGGGGAGTTTCTGGGCGACCCACCCAGGAATACCTGGTTTGTCTACGGCTATCATGTACAGTTGATTGACAGTCAGGGAAAGGTTGTCTATAGCAAGCCAATGCCACCCTCAAAACCACCCGCAGGCACATTGCCTGCCAGCAAGAATCTCAACATTCCCTACAAAAGTCAGCTCGATAACGCTGTTAACCCGACTGGAGCTTGCAATGTCACCAGTTTCTCGATGGTGATGGCGTATTTTCGGATTAAACAGCGCACTAGTGCCGCTCAATTTGAAGACGAACTGTATCGGTATATGGATGCGAGCGGCTTAAGCCGTCATGATCCAGATGACCTCGCCAAGATGGCAAAAGCCTATGGCGTGCAGGACAATCTCACGCTGCGGGGAAGCTTAGTAGACATTCGTAAGGCGATCGCCGAGGGTCGTCCCTGCATTGTCCACGGCTACTTCACCAGTTTTGGTCACATTGTGGTCATTCGTGGCTACAACCAGAGCGGCTTCTATGTAAATGACCCCTACGGCGAATGGACAGCATCGGGCTATCTCACCGATCGCTCTGGGCAAAACCTCTTCTATTCCAATAGCCTGATTCAAAGCAAATGTAGCCCTGAAGGGTCTGATTATATCTGGCTGCATCGGCTGTCTAAACTCTAACGACTGATTGCATGCTCAGCACCTTTGGCCGTCGAAACTCTTGGACGGAAATGTGCGAACGGCACGCAAGACGGCGATCGCTTGGGGTGATACGCGATCGTCTTCTTAGGAGATTTTCGAGAAAGAATCTACCACGCGGTAGGGGCAGGTTTTGCCCGCGTCATTGCCTGTACCCAGTGACTTTAGTGTCAAACCTGCCCCTACGGGTATTTTGTTTGATAGAAATTTCCGTACAACCGTGCAGGCGATCAGCTCAACTGGCAATTTTCTCGCCTGCCTTGCGAACAGGTCGCTTCCGCTGGCTTTTGCGAACACCTCCTGCCATTTCATATTCAGCACTATCTTTGCCATACTCAAAGGCAACACCTAACAGCATCTTCTCCGACAGTGCCATTAAGGACTTTTCGGCTTCTAGCATCGCGGCACGGTCTGCATCTAACAGGGACAGCGTTGTATTGTAGGCTGCTACCCGTTGACGAGTGGCCTCAATCTGTTCTGAGAAAGCCTTAATGGTGAGCCCCTTGCCCAAATCAAGCGCTGGATTAATGGATTTCAAGCCTGCGATCCGACGCTCGGCTTTATCGACACTGGTTGAACTGCGCTTTAAGCGTGCCATAAATAGTCCTCATCATGGGTAAGGTGATAACGCCAGAATGCCCACCAGCAAACAACCTCAACCATATTTTTTCTAGCAAAATTACGGATCTTTGAACGCTTGAGGCTCCACTGCATCCGTGAATTTATCGATTGGTCGCTTTTGAATGATTGCAATCGACTAATGCACACTCAAGATCAAGAAACCTGGACTAAATATGGCAAACACAAACCTGAAATCAAGAAACGCTTACTTAAGTTAAGCAATACTTATATAAAATCAAGAAAACCGAACTTAAGATCGAGAAATGCTTATCGAATCTTGAGAAATGGGTACATGTTCTAAGAGTTTTCAATGTGCGAACGCTTGGCTTGTCCATGAAGCGGGCAATCGAGCTTGTAGCTATTAAAGGGGAATGAGGAGCAGACCTCGTTACACTCCAAAAAACCTTAAGTTTTAAGTTTTATCTTTTGTGCAAAGTTAGTATGCGGACAAGTTGCAGCCTAGTGACCTCGATCGGGCTTTTAGACTGTAAAGTTTCAGCCTAATCACCCAAATTAAGGATCTTAAACTGCAAGAGCCTGTCCAAATGCCCTAACCAGGGTAGGTGGGCAGATGGAGTCTATCTAATAACAAGTTGTCTTGCTCTGCATTGAGGTATTGCGCTTGTACTGAAGGCGATCGCATTCTTCCCCATGTTAAGCAAAAAGTGTTCTGTAATCAGTGACTACCAGTAAAAATATTGAACTTTGCTCGAAGGGAAGCTTATAAGTTCATAGCCGATTTGTTCAAGCCTGACGCTTACTGCCAGTGTTATTGTGTTTGAGCGCACTCAAAGTTGATTTACCCCCTCTAACTACCAGAGTTCAGAGTGCGAACACTTTGAGAAGAATCATATTCCATTGCCTTAAATTACATGCTGAAGCAGTGAGTCAGGCATATGAACTTATGAACCATTACAAGCAAGACATTCTAGAAATCAAAGCAATCATGCAATCTTTTGCAGATGCCTGGAACACTTATGGCGCAATGCGATTAGCAGAGTTATTCACAGAGGATGCGGATTGTGTCAACATTGCAGGGCGGTGGTGGAAAGGTCGAACTGAACTAAAGCAGGGACATGCCAACGTTTTTGGTAGTCATCTGGAAAAACACTCGCATGAGTTTTCCTGATACCACCGTCAAATTTCTCAAACATGATTTGGTAATCTGCCACAGCAGTTGGAAAATGAGTGGACTCACTCGTCTTGATGGAACCAGTCTGCCAACAAAACATGGAGTTTTGACTGCGATCTCTTTGAGATACCCGCAAGGGGTCACTCAGCAACAACATGGGCAGTGGCAACTGATTGCTGTGCATAACACTGAGACTTTACCCAGAAGTGGATAATAGCCGCTTTGTTCAAGATTGGCGATCGTGACCAGTGTTAACGTACTCAGGGACTCTCAATGAGTCGAGTTCAGTGATATGAAGAAGTGAGGTCAAATATGGAATTGACGGCGTTAGATAAGCTCGAAATCATGGAGCTAGCGGCACGGTTTGAAATGTCGCTGGACAAGGAAGATGTTGAGAATTACCTCGCAACCTTTGCTGAAGAGGGTGCTTTGCAGGGCTTCTGGGGAATTGCAAAAGGGAAAGAAGAACTGCGCCAGGGCTTCTATGCCATGTTAGATACCTTTGCACGGGGAAAACGGCACTGTAGCTCGAATGCCCTCATTCAAGGAAATTCTGACGAAGCAACAATGGAGTCGTATCTGACCGTCGTTAATCGAGAAGATTTGAAGCGGGGAGGGAGTGCCTTTGTCAAAGATCAAGTCAGGAAAATTGATGGTCAGTGGTATCTAGTTTTACGTCAGATTGAGGTTGATCCGAGTTTGCCACTGCTACAACTGTCTCAACAAGCTGGAGCAACCGCATGAATCGCTACATGGTCGAGGTGACTATATCGGGTGTTGATCCGAATCAGTTTGAGACACTTGCTGCTAAAGAACAAGAAGTCGTCGCTGAATTAACCCAAACAGGATTTATTGAGCAAATCTATGTTCAAAATGACCTAGCTGGGGCCTATCTCATAGTAAAAGAACGTGATGAATCTTATGTGAGGGAGCAGTTCAACAGGTTTCCCCTGTCTCCTTATATGACGCTGAAACTGGTTCAGCTTCAAACTCAAAGCTGACCGTTGTTCTTGCGTATACGAATGAGCCAAGTATAGTCACTTTGTGCTGTAGCTTGGCTCATAAACCAAAAACCTGAAGGAACTGACCATACTTTAGAAGTAAAGAGGGAGAAACCCCAAACATGCGTCTGAAAGTTCGTGTGAAATGGGCATGATCTGTAAAACCTGCTTGATACGCAGCATCGGACAAAGCCGTATCTGACTTTAGCATTGCTCTTAAAGCAACTTTCACGCGAACCCATAAAATATATTTCGTTAATGGAATGCCAACTTGCGCTGTGAACAAATGGCGGAGCCGACTTTCAGATAAGCTAACATGTCTGGCAATATCGATAACTTTAATAGTCCTGCTAATGTATTGATTGATAAAATCGATCGCAATGAGTAATCGTTCATCGAATGGAGTTATATTCCTTTGTTCATAAGTGAGTTTATGAATAAGATACAGGGGATCAAATTCATGCTGAGGATTGTCACAGTACCGCCAATAAAAGTTTGAAAATTCATCAATCGCTTCAGCAGAAAAGAGTTCATCAAGCAAAATAAATGTTCGTTCTGATAATTGTGACTTCAGCAAACGACCTTTTGCAGAGGTTGCATCGACGCTAATCACTAACACCGTAGAATCGGCAGACTGACAAGCATGAGGAATATCTGAATCAATCAAAAATCCTCTCACAAATTTAATAGGTTGATTATCTAGTACTGCATTGTAGGGTTTATCCAAACTCACAACAAGCTGAACCGCATGATGGTGATGCATTTCTACAGCAATGTTCTTAGCAAGAATGACTAAGGTATCTTTGTGGTGATCAAGCATCAGTTGGTTCTTGTGAGCCTCTACCTAATTTTACAGCAGCCGATCTTGTAGGGTGCGTTGTTGCAAAGCAAACCATCTTTATCATCTGAGTACGATCGCCGATCTTGTAGGTTGGGTTGAGAAACGAAACCCAACAACTTCTTGTTTGCTCACCTTCGTTGCTTTCGCGATCGCCCCTACATTGCTCAGGGTTAAGCTGTAGAGACAACGTTGAAATGAGGTCAAGCCGATGACTGTTCAACTCCCCCGCTACAGCAAAGAAGAATTTGCTCGACGTGGCGATGAGATTTATGAGAATCAGGTGTGCCAACAGGTTGAGGAAGGCAATCATGGCAAGATAGTGGCGATTTGCTAATGCAACACTACGTGAACGACATCGAAACTGGGGATTCTGAAGTAGATAAGAGCGAGATTGCTGCCTGCGATCGCCTTGAAGCCCGTCACCCCGATGCCCAAATTTGGATTGTTCGCATTGGCTCTCGCCATGTTTGTAGATTCGGCGGACGCAGCCGGAGACCTGCATGATTAACGGCTTGGTCAATGCCGAATTTGAACCCATTATTCCATTATCCATTCGTCGCGCTGATGGCAAAGTCTTTACGCAAGATGCGATCGTTGATACAGGATTCAATAGTTGGCTTTCTTTGCCTCCCTACTTGATTGCTGAGTTGAACCTGAAAGTTCTATGGCGATCGCCAGTTTATTAAAGAAGACAGAACGAATGTGAAATGCTTTAACTACTAAGATAATCTTTTACTTCTGATAGCTTAGTCAGACAAATCTAGGAACTGACGAATTTGCTTAGCAATAGGTTCGTATGCTTGTTTATCAGGATTATTTGTAACTTCTCGTAACTGTAAAATTTTTCCCGAAGTCGAGACGAGGTTAATGACATAGTGAGTCATGCGATCGCTGTCCTCTTCTGCATCAACCTGAATTGATTGAATGTCCTGTAACCGCCATTCAATTACTTTAGGGTACAGAATCGTTTTGTGCTCTGATCGAACAACTCCTATCATTTTGTCAAACGTGTAGACCGTCCACAAAGGAACCGTAAGAAGAGTTATCAAGAGAACCGCACCTCCTAACAGCAACAAACCTGCTCCCCAAAGGCGTGGAGTCCAGTTGTCGGATATGAGTAGAGACGCACTGGCAATGACTAGCAATAAACCGATCGAGGAGTTTATTACTACCCACTGTATTCCAATCATTCTGATACGCAGACTGTTAGGCGTTTGTTCTATTTCCATCACTGTTTTGTTGAAACACTATTTCCGGGGTACGTTATTGAGCAGCTTAGTCGAGATGCTTAATAACGAGTGTAAGAGGCTATTTGGAAATATGGAGAAGTCAAAAAAGTTCAAGCAAGGCGACGGAGCATGAGGCGAATCATCGCAATGTGAATGAATGCCTCTGAGGAAGCGGGTAGACGCTCATAATTCATACCGATTTAAAGAATGACGGCTACAGATCAATCGGTGGGTAGGGGCAAGGCAATGCCTTGCCCCTACAGGATGTGTCGCATTTTCAATTCAAATTGGTATCACATTGAACCGACGGCACCAATGCAGCCAACCGTAAGTGCGATCGACTGTTCAGCGCTTAGGCATCAGGACGAAGCCTTTTGCCCCCCTCAAGGTGTAGGGCAACCTCGATCACCCAACGGTAAATATCCGTCACCCACATTAAGAAGACTGCACCGCAAAGCCATCATCAATCCAGATGCAAACCAAGCGAGGCAGGCGCTAGCGTTCCTGGTGCAGCCGTTGCAGTAACTGCTTTGCGCTTTCGCGTTCGGGGATATCGGCAGCCGCCACGCGCACGGCAATCAGCAGTCCCAACGTATCAACCAGGGTAAACCGCTTGCGTCCCTTGATCTTCTTGCCGCCGTCATAGCCAACGGCTTGCTGCACCATGACTGCTGTGGGCACAGTCTGTGCATCAAGGCTAGCCGCACTTGGCGTAGCCGCGTGTCTTCTGCGACTCGTACCCACTGCACTAAATGGTCGTGAATCTGCGCACATACACAATTGCTTGCAGCACTTGCATCAAGTCAACGATGCGGGGTCTACCCGTTTTCGGCTCAGCACTCTGAAGCGCTTGGAACAACTCGAATGGCTCTAATGTCAGTTCGCTGTCGTAGGCTAGAGTCATAACTTTCCGAAGGACTGTTGAAACTTCAATAAATTCAGCCTATAACCCCAGGAAGCTTTTTTCCTTACGGGTACTCCTTACTACTTTTCAAACAGACTCTTATCTTCTGCCTTATCTTTCTACCCTCTGCCTTCTGCCTCCCTCTACCAACCAATATCTACTCAAGCGGAGATCACGAATGATTATTGACGATCAGTATTACGACATCATCATCATTGGTACAGGGGCTGGAGGTGGTACGCTGGCCTATAAACTGGCACCGACCGGGAAAAAAATTCTCATTTTAGAGCGGGGCGATTTTATGCCGCTTGAGGAGCAAAACCGCAGCAATGTGGATGTGTTTCGCAAAGAGCGTTACCATGCACCGGAGCAGTGGTATGACCTTGCAGGCGAACCCTTTTCACCACAGACGAATTACGCTGTGGGGGGCAACACCAAAATCTATGGTGCGTCATTGTTGAGAATGCGAGAACGCGATTTTGAAGCTGTCGAGCACCCAGACGGACTTTCGCCAGAGTGGGGGCTGAAATATCAGGACTTTGAGCCGTATTACACAGAAGCAGAGCAGCTTTACAAAGTGCATGGTTATGCCGCTGGGGACCCCACCGAGCCAACGCACAGCGCCGACTATCCCTTTCCTGCCGTGGCACACGAACCGCAAATTCAGGAAGTGGTGGATGCGATCGCCCAGCAAGGACTTCATCCCGCACCCCTTCCGCTGGGGCTGACGCTACAACAGGATGACCCAACGAATGATGCGGAGGTCAGCGGGATTGCACCCGCGCTCAAATGCCCTAATGTGACGCTTAAAACCAACGCGAAAGCGATGTACCTGCACACTAATGAGTCGGGCAGAGTGGTGAAGGCTGTGCAGGCGGATGTGAATGGTAAGCCCCATTTGTTTTTGGGCGATCTAGTTGTGGTGGCATGTGGCGCGATTAATTCGGCGGCGCTGCTACTGCGATCGGCAAACGAGGTGCACCCCAACGGCATTGCCAATCGTTCCGATCTCGTAGGTCGTCACTTGATGAAGCACCAAATCTCTTCTGTCGTGCAGTTGAGCGCTCCCAACTCCGGCAAATTTCAGCGCAGCGTCAGTGTCAATGATTTTTACTGGGGTGAAAAAGAGTTTCCCTACCCAATGGGCCACATTCAAAATACTGGTGGCTTGCTGCAAGATGTCATTTTTGCCGAATCGCCGCCCCTTCTCTCGGTGTTTGCCAAAGTGCTGCCCAATTTTGGACTCCAACAGTTGGCGACGCGATCGATCGGTTGGTGGGTGCAGACCGAAGATTTGCCCGACCCCAACAATCGAGTGCACATAAACGGAGACAAACTTCATGTGGATTACACGGCTAACAACACCGAGGCGCACGCACGCCTAGTGTACCGTTGGACAGAAGTGCTGAAAACGATCGAAAAATCTGTGAAACAGACCGTTCTCCAACGTAGTGGCATACATCCCAGCGGCGAAGTGCCCCTGTCCGTCGTGGCAAACCAATGTGGTACGTGTCGCTTTGGCACAGACCCCACCACCTCTGTACTGGATCTCCATTGCCGTGCCCATGAGGTAGATAACCTCTACGTTGTCGATGGCAGCTTCTTTCCATCCAATGCGGGGGTGAGTCCAGCGTTGACGATCATTGCCAATGCGCTACGGGTTGGAGAGCATTTAATCGATCGCCTATAAGCACCCTGAACTCACCGACCCATCCAATTTCATAAACAACTGCCCCAATGCTGCGTTGAGCAATGGGGCAAAAATCTAAATCAATACTGTCGTGACATCTGCGTAGCGTAGTGCCAGAGCCAACGTCAACAGTCAGGTGGGTTAAGCCAAACCTGTGTTTGCTCCGGGCTTACCCGTTGCTAATTCAACCTTAATGATGGTGCCGCCTTGCTTTTGAATGCGTTGCTGCTCACGAAACCAGTTATCGTAAGGCACTAGCTTTGTGAAATAGGTGTTTTGCAGTTCCCGCTGCGTCCGAATGCGAGTCTGACTGGGAACACAAGCAGTAATTTTAAAGAAGCGCATAGGAATGATTTCTCCAGTAAGGGCGTAACAAAGGGAAGAAATTTTGGATCTGAACAGAATTCAGTTTGGGAAGGTTGTTTAGCCGCTCTTACCGCTACAGTGCCGAAAAGCGCGATCCCTAGCGTAGAGTGCGTTCCAAGGTTAGGCAAGTTTGGAAGTCAGAAGCCAATGTTAGACCGTTAAAACAAAACGCGAATGGCGGTAGCCTTTGACAAGCTAGCACTCACTCCAGACTTCCAAACCTACAAAAAGTGATCGGCTATTTAGAATGACAATTCAAAAATAGCTGTCAGCTTAGCTCTAGCTCAGGCCAGAGGAGATGTAGTCGAGGTAAACACCGAGCTCTTTACCAGCATCAGAACCGACTAAACCAGCCGCAACTTCTTTGATCGCCTGGATTGCTTGAATGGTTGCAGCAACAGGAACGCCCAAGGAGTTGTAGGTTTCTTTCAAACCGTTGAGCACGCGCTCATCCAGGATGGAAGGATCGCCAGCAAGCATTGCATAGGTTGCATAGCGCAGGTAGTAGTCGAGGTCGCGGATGCAAGCAGCATAGCGACGAGTGGTGTACATGTTGCCACCGGGACGGGTGATATCCGAGTACAGCAAGGACTTAGCAACAGCTTCTTTGACGATCGCCGCAGCATTAGCGCTCACAGTAGTCGCTGCACGAACGCGCAGTTCACCAGTGCTGAAGTAAGCTTTCAGCTTTTCGAGGGAAGCGGTGTCCAGATATTTGCCCTGAACGTCGGCGGAATTAATAACGGAAGTGATTGCGTCTTGTGCCATGATTTTGGGTCCTCAGAGTTTCGTAATCTTCAAATACTTAGCAGTTGCAGAAACAATGATTACTGCAAAGCGCCAATGACGTAGTCGAAATAAGCACCAGCTTCAGCCGCATCTTCACCAGAAAGGAGAGAGCTAGCAACACTCTTAAGGCCACGAACACCTTCGCCAACTGCTGCGATGGGGGTTCCCAGAGAAGAGTACATTTCACGCACACCAACGACACCGATTTCTTCGATCGGGGTGACATCACCAGCGACAATACCGTAGGTTACAAGACGTAGGTAGTAGTCGAGGTCACGCAAGCAGGTTGCGGTCATTTCTTCGCCATACGCGTTACCACCTGGGGAAACAACGTCGGGGCGCTTTTGAAACAACTGGTCGCCAGCTTGCTTGATGATGCGCTCGCGGGATTCGGTCAGCGTTTGAGCGATCCGCAGTCTCCGTTCGCCGGTGCTGACGAAGTTCTTGATGCGGTCAAGTTCGCCAGGACCGAGATAACGCGCTTCAGCATCTGCATTCACGATCGATTTCGTGACAATACTCATTGATGGATTCCTCCAGAAGAATGTAACCGATGATGTTACGGGTCGTGTGTTAAAGGAGTATCGGGGCACTATAACGCTACACCGACGTTGACCTGTACCGTCAAGCATTCAATCCGCCTTAGCATTCAGAACTTGTAGACAAGCTGAAGCTGAGGCTGCTGAGAACTTGGTTGGCACAGGTGCTTTAGACTCAGTTCCCTTCCGTAGTTAATTTTGCGGCATCACGTTCCCTGTCCCTGATGCTGTGTAATAGTTTGTAATATTATCCTCATGTTTAGCCAGGAGCTGCGATCGTGTGCTCTATAGCACGTTTTACGACACTGCAAGTATTCTAATTCTGGCGATCGCACTAGATTATTTGGTGGGCGACCCTAAAGGATGGTGGCATCCTGTGCAAGGTATGGGCTGGGTCATCGCCTCTGTGTCTCAATTTGCATTCCAATCCGCAAAGACACCCTTGGCTCTCCGGTGCGCTGGAACGCTGTTGAGTAGCGGCGTGATTGTGGGTAGTGGCTTAGCAGGCTGGCTGCTGGTGGCGATCGCCAAACATCTGCATCCAATACTTGGCACCGTTGTTGCTAGCATGCTCCTGGCAAGCTGTTTTGCGGCTCGAAGTCTCCGAGAGGCCGCTTTCGATGTGTTGAGTTCCTTAAAAGCAGACGCGTTAGATGAGGCTCGTTTTCGCCTAAGCCAGTACGTGGGTCGCGATACCGATCGCCTGACTGAACCAGACATTCTACGCGCTGTATTTGAAACGGTCACAGAAAACGCGACAGATGGCGTGCTTGCGCCCTTGTTCTATGCGCTATTAGGAGTTGTACTGCCCAGTGTGGGCAGCGTGCCGCTGGCACTGGCATACAAAGCAGCCAGTACGCTGGATTCGATGGTGGGCTACCGCGAAGCCCCCTATACCGACTTAGGCTGGTTCAGCGCGAAAACCGAGGATGCTTTGACCTGGGTGCCCTGTCGTTTAACGGTGCTGACGATCGCCCTCCTCTCCCGCAGACCACGCCACGTCTGGCAACTGTGCCAACGCGATGCGCCCCAAGACCCCAGCCCCAACTCCGGTTGGAGCGAATGTGCGTATGCGGCGGCGCTAGACGTGCAAGTTGGTGGTATTAACTGGTATCGAGGCGTTGCGAAACCTAAACCGCTACTGGGCGATGCAGTACAGCCCATCACTGCGAATATCATTGATCGCGCCCTTCAACTCACCCACTGGAGCGTTTTGCTCTGGCTGACAGTCTTTTTGTGTGCCCTTGGTGCCTGGCAAAGGTGAGAAAAGAGCGTTTTGAGCTTAAATGCCCTGAGCCTTCAGCGGTCAGTTCTTACGTTCTGCCCTTTGCCTTCTGCCGTCTCTCCCCCTGCTTCCCCTGCCCCTAACTCCCGCCATGAAAGCCCTGAATGAAGTTAACCAGGCTGATTAACGGTGGCAGGTGGGTTGCCGAGGGAGGAGGCACGATCGGGGCCACAGTTGGATCGAGATTTGCCATCACGCGTTTCCCAAACAAAGGATGGCTGTACAGCGGCAACGTTTGATTGCTGGAGTTCACCAATACCGTTTTGGTCGGCGCTTGAAAAAAGGGAATCTTGGCAAGGGTTTGCAAAGATGTGTCTGAAAGTTTGAACTCGTTGACTTGCGCGATCGTCATTGAAAGGGCTGTTTTGAGTGGTGGGAACCATTCTGCGGTACCAAATCGCTGTTCCATCTCTGGTGACAGCAGCAACTTGACGAGAGCGATCGTTCGTTGGTTTACCTCAGTTGCATCTTTAAACGGAAACAGGGCAATGCAACACATTGCAAACAGTTGCTCATCGCGGCTCAGCTCAAACGCTAGCGTGGTGCGACGACGACCCACCTGAATATTGGGGGGATTTACATCCAAATGATAGTGTTGCCCCGTCTGGCGATAGGTCACGGCTAGGGCGTAGTGCGCATCTTGATTTAACACCTCATCAATCATCAGACGCACAGTTGGCGGTGCCGCATGAAAAAACGCCGCATCATCAGAGAACCGATAAATCTTGCTCTGGTCACCGATCGGGCTGAGATCAACCCAATCGCAGATAATGCCGTCCGTTTTAATGCCAAAGCGAGGCACGTCGTAGAGTTTTGCGCCAGTTAGCGTCGCGCCACTTAAGTCTGCGCCTACCCAATCGGCACCAATCAGGTTCGCCCGCGTGAGATCGACATGCACTAAGGTAGTGCCAATCAGGTTAGCGTTGCTCAGGTTCGCGCCTGTCATATTCGCCCCGCTGAGCTTAGCACCGCTGAGATCAGCGCCACTCAGATCGGCACCGCTCAGGTCGGCCCACCGCAAGTTTGCGCCACTCAGGTTGACCCCTCGGAGATTTGTACGGCTGAGATTAGACTGCCGCAATTCTGTACTGCTGAGGTCAGCTCCGCTGCAATCGGCGCTGCTGAGATCAGTCCCATGAAGGTTGGCTTCCGCCAGATTTGCCCCGGTAAACACCGTCCATTTCAAATCGGCGCGGCTGAGATTGGCATTTGATAGGTTGGCATTGCGAAGTTTGGCATCTTTAAGATCGGCACCGCTCAAATTGGCATTGCTCAGGTTGGCACTGCTCAGATCTGCTCTGGACATTTCGGCGCGGACGAGAGAGGCTTGGCCTAGCTCAGCGCGAGTCAAATCAGCCAGCGTCAGATTGGCAACGTTGAGAATGGCTTCACTCAAGTTAGCGCTCGTCAGGTTAGCGCCGCTGAGTTTCGCCACATTGAGTTTGGCGCGGTGCAGGTTCGTCTCACTCAAGTTGGCTCCGCTTAAATTTGCCACGCTTAAGTCAGCTCCACTCAGATCTGCATGACTCAGATCCACCCCGCTCAGATTGGCTTCATTCAAGTTGATGCCTGCAAAGGCGCGATCGCCATCGGCATAGCGTTTTAGAACATCCTCAGGTTTCATCCAGGTTACCTTTACAACGCGCTCAGGCTGCTCTAAAGCCATTAGATCATGCATTAAAGTATTTTAGTGTAGCGATAAAGTGATCAGCACGAGCGGGGCGTTTACAGTCCACCCTCTAGATTGCCCGTATGTGGTTCTCAAATTAGCGTGATGGCGCTCCTGATCCAGGCGTGAATGAGCCTGCGTGATCAATTGGTGATCAGGGTAAGCCTCTCTGTGGCGATCGACTACCTGCGGCAGCTTACGATAGGCTACAAGCTTTGAGGTTAAATGGGGCGGCATCGTCGTACCGCAATCTGCTTGGATTGAGAGTGTGGATTCTGATGCAAGCCTGACTCACGGCCCCTTCACTTTTACAAAGGATTTGGGACTGCTAGATGAACATTGGCATTGTTGGGCTGGGGCTGATTGGAGGTTCGCTAGGGCTGGCGTTGCGATCGCACGGTCACACAGTTTTAGGCGTAAGCCGTCAGTCCCACACCTGTCAACGCGCGATCGCACGCGGAGCCGTTGATGATGCTGGCCTCAGTCTTAATTTGATGCAATCTGCTGAAGTGGTGTTTCTCTGTACGCCGTTAGCAGCGATGCAAGCAACTGTTGTTGAGCTAGTGCCACACTTAACTGCTGATACCGTGTTAACCGATGTGGGATCGGTGAAGGGCTGGGTCGTAAAGACGATCGCGCCTCTCTGGTCTAACTTTGTGGGCGGGCATCCAATGGCAGGCACGGCTGAAAGTGGCATTGAGGCAGCCTTACCAGATTTATTTAGCAATGCGCCTTACGTGTTAACGCCGACTGAAACGACACCCGCAGGAGCAGTTCAGCTTGTCGAAGCTTTGGTGCGACCCTTGCAAACCCGGATCTATCGCTGCCGTCCTGATGATCACGATCGCGCCGTTGCCTGGATATCACATCTGCCCGTCATGACCAGTGCCAGCTTGATCGCTGCTTGTATCGGTGAAGCAGATCCAGCCGTTTTAGAGTTGGCCTGTGGTCTTGCCAGTTCTGGCTTTCGAGATACCAGTCGCGTTGGCGGCGGCAATCCCGAACTCGGCCTCATGATGGCACAATACAACCAGGTTGCCCTCATCCGATCGCTCCATGCCTACCGCGATACGCTCAACCAAATGATTGCCCACATTGAGCAATCTGACTGGCGATCGCTGGAAGCGTTGCTGAAGCAGACTCAACAGGCACGACCAGAATTTTTACAGTGAGGATGATAGAAAAGCGCCTCGTTTTGCCTGTCAGCATCGTCTTTAGATCAATTCGCTTGGCCTAACAGCATCACTTTAGGGCCACAGCGGAATCTGTCATCAGAAAGACGTATCTACTCAATCGCTTTTTTACTATCAGAAAAGCTGAAATAGCAGCCATACAAGCGTTTGAGAGTGTACAGGACGCTGGCATTCTTTCATTAAAGGAGTACCGATCATGTCAAAGCAGTTTAAGAAGGGCGATCGTGTGGAGTGGCATTCTTCTGGCGGCACGTCGCGCGGGGTGATTAAAGAGGTCATTACGGAACCGACGGACTTCAAAAATCACCATTTTGACGCATCCAAACAGCAGCCTGAGTATCGGGTTGAAAGTGAGAAGAGCGGCAAGGAAGCCATCCACAAAGCCGAAGCATTGAAGAAGATTGACGAAAAATAGCGCTAATGCTTAGACATTCAACGTTGTAGTAATTCCAATTGGCCGTTCTTGTGTATTTCATCCAGGCACTTAATCAGGGCAAATTTGCAGTGTTATGGTTCCATAACCAACTCGATCGCCCCTGCCAGATCTGCTCCTGATTTCTCCCTTTCATCCCTGCCCTAAGCGGTGGCGCTGAAAGAAACTCCAAATTTCCTCACTACCATTGAGCAGTTGCGATGGCCCCGAACCACCTCTGGGCCATACATGACCAACCCCCTTCAAGGTCACAAGCTCGACTTCTGAGCCACCCTGGCAGTTTGCATAGCGAGCCACTTCGACTCGCCCGCCCGTTAGCTGCTTCACCTGTGCCGATGAGGGACAGCTATTGTGACGCTGCCAAAACTCGATCGTCCCAGGGACAGACAAAATAGAGCCATAGCTCAAATTGCCACCCTGCCAGGGCACTTTGCGATCGTCCGTGCCGTTGATCATCAAAATTGGGGTGGGCACTTGAGGGTTGCAGGAGCCTTGCAACTGACTGGGAAGAGTAGCAACCACAGACGCAAAGGCCGCGATTTGAAAGGACGATTCACACGCAAGCCGCTGCACCAGAAAGCCACCATTCGACACCCCCGCTGCATACACCCGGCGCGAGTCGATCGCTCGAATGCGCTTGATATGGTCGATCAATGCAGGCACAAAGCCCACATCATCAACGCCCGTCAAAAACTTGTTTAGTGGATTCCAACGGCGATCGATGCCATCGGGGTAAACCACTACAAACCCTTTCTGCTCTGCGGTGTCGTTAAAGCCAGAGCCATTTGCCAAGTCTTTACCTTGCGATCCGTAGCCATGAAAAGCCAGCACGAGGGGAAGGGGGCGATCGGGGCGGTACGACTTTGGCGTGTAGAGGTGATACGTCCGTCGCTGCCCCTGATAAACCAGTTCGCCAGTTGCGTCTCCTAGTTTCAATGGTTGAGCCGCAGAAGCCGCATCTGATTGCGGGGATGATGCACGCTGGCTTGATGGTGCTTGGCAAGCAGCCAGCCCAATGGCGATTGCGATCGGCAGTGAAACCAGACGAGCGATCTGCCTCCAACCTATAACTCTGTTCATCACAGCAGGCTCCACTCAGCTTAGACAAGGCAATGCTGCTTTACGGTAAAGCACCGCCATGCAGCATTGCGACCAATCCATATCGGCAGCAAGCTTAACAAAAATTTATAGAGAGCAGGTCTGTCTTTGGATTGATTGTCTAATTTTTAGTACAATTGTATTAATTTAACAAAGGAACCAGATTGGTTAGTGCAAGCGGTTCATCTCTAGATACAATGTGCCCACACGCATGGTTGTGCCCACACGAACGATTGCTCAGACCATAAGGGCTGTAATGCCACTCTTGTTTTAAACTCCATAAGGCGGAACGCAGAATGGCTATTATTGCCCTCAAAGCTTGGTATCTCCAGGAATACGAGCCGATTAAAGAACTAGAGAAGCGTCCCCATGATCTGCGCTTGAGCAAAAATAGCCTCTTGAAATCAGGGCTGCGGGCAGATTTTTTGGAAGATAGCATAGAAGTCAAGCAAGCACTTTGGTTTCAGCGCTACCTCGAAGGGGAAGCTGTCGAGTTCTACATTGAAGGAAGCGGCAGCTATGCGATCGCCAATATTGATCTGCAAAGTCATGAAATCTACTTCTCCAAACAAGATGCCCTGACGCATTTAGAACCCACGATCTTTCTCTGCTACCAAACGGAATATGCCGAATCCAGCGAGTTACTCCGCGATGAACTGCAAGCTTTAGTGGAAAAACTCAACCCCCGATCGCGCTTAACCTTAACACTGGTCGAATCCCATCGCCTTACAGATGGCCCCACACGCTTGAGCAGCAAGATGATGCGATCGATCCGCCAGAGCCTACTGTTTATTGCTGATGGTACGTCGATCGCTTACATCGACAGCACCCCGCCTCAACTGATCCCCAGCCCCAAAGTATGTGTCGAGATGGGTTATGCCTTACAGTGCAAACGCGCTGACCAGATTATCCTCACGCAAATGGAGCGATCTGACCAGCCCGGACAGTTTCCCTTTGATCTCCCCAGCCAACATCGATTAGTTTTCAAAGACAAAGCGCAACTCCACAAAAGCCTACCGCCGCTAGTGCAAACGCAGCTTCAACGGTTCAATCTCTTTTGAGTTAAAGCCGTCAGCGGTCAGCGGTCAGCTTTGAGCCAATCTAGTACATTCAGTTCAATCGTGTCCGGTAACTCATACCGCCGCTGATAAAACTTTCCGTGATCGCCTGTCCCGCTCTGCACTCAAAGTGCGGGCTGACAGCAGGAAGTCCTCTATAGGCTTTGCCTTCCCGAAGGGTAGAGCTGATACCTGACCGCTGATAGCTAAAACCGATTTCTGGGCAATGTTATGTAATCAGCCCAACTGCATTGATAATTGGGAAGGTTCTCACGCGCTTAAGGGAACGAACTTATGACAAACAATTTCAACCAACCACAACCAGGCGATGCTGTCGCTGGGGGAACGCCCAATCAGGGAGCGGCTGCGGGTGAACAACGACGCAGCAAGTATGCTCGCACACCCACCGAATACGCGGTGCACATCTTGATTGATGGCGGACACCGCGAAGAAGTACGGTTTGCCACGATTCAAGAATTTCAGAAGTGGTACAGCAGTGAACTGGTGCCAAAAGCGGCCTCAAATGACTTCATTACTGTGCCCATTAAGAATGTGCAGGGCGAGTATATGGTGCTGCGTCCCGCACGAGTCTTGGGCATTCGCGTTGAACCCGTCTTTAGCTCCAGCGTAGAGCGGTTTTAGTACCAGCATGATGAGGGTAAGGGGAACAACTGCAAGCCGCTGGATCAGCATTGTCTGCGCGGGTACGTTTTGGGCTGCTGGCGTTACGCCAGCAGGATCGCAGAACCAAGCCACGCCTAATCGCTCAGCACAACCATCGCCCTCTACTCCAGCGAAAGCCATCCCTCCCCTGATGCCTTTACCGATCGCACCGTTTCGCCAGTCGGGAAGCATTCCATTTGAGGGTGATCTCAAGACACCAGAGGAGCGTCGATCGCTGCTAAAAGCCATCGACTACAGCCTGCGCTACCTACAAACCGAGCAAGGGATCGCGGCCTATCGTTTATCTCGAACACCTGGCATTACCCGTGAGCGAGTTGTTCGTAGTCTCAAGCGGTTCCGACAGTTGCTGCTCACCACAGCATCTAAAACGGCGTTGCAAGCTGCGATCGAGCGCGAATTTGTGTTTTACCGGGCTGCGGGTAAGGATGGTCAGGGCACTGTTGCGTTTACAGGCTATTTTGAACCTGTTTATGTCGCCAGTCGCCGTCCAACCGCGGACTTTCGCTATCCACTGTTTCGCCAGCCGCCTGCTTTGTCAAGCTGGTCAAAGCCTCACCCTACCCGCCTCCAGCTAGAAGGAGCCAATGGATTACAGTTTCAAAATCGGTGGCTGAAGGGCTTGGAATTGGTATGGCTGCACGATCGCCTGGAAGCATTTCTGATTCAGGTGCAAGGCTCCGCACGCCTGCAACTCACCGATGGCAGTGTCATGACGGTTGGTCATGCTGGCACAACGGACTATCCCTATACGGGCATCGGTCGAGAACTCGTCAAAGCGGGCAAATTTAAGCTCGAAGGCCTGACGCTGCCTCTGCTGATTCAATACCTGACGGATCATCCAGCCGATCGCGACATCTACCTTCCTCGCAATAACCGCTTTGTTTTCTTTAAGGAAACGGGTGGTGCCGCTGCCATTGGCAGTTTGGGCGTACCCGTCACAGCAGAACGGTCGATCGCCACGGACAAAACCCAATTTCCACCCGGTGCTCTAGCGTTGATTCAAACACAGATTCCCAATGCTAATCCAATGGGTCAACTTGCCAAACGCGCAGTCAGCCGCTACGTGCTCGATCAAGATACAGGCGGCGCAATCAAAGGGGCAGGTCGCGTTGATGTGTTTATGGGCACCGGGAAACAAGCAGGCGATCGAGCAGGACTCATCAACGATACAGGGTACCTCTATTACTTGCTTCTGCGATCGAGTTAATTGCCTCTGCGATCGATCACTTGCACCTCAAAGCACTCGCCTCGTTAATCGACAATTGAATCAGACATTCTCCAAACCCTGTCACTTGTTCGATACTCGTGACAGTTCAGCTTCTGTCCACTGCGGGGCAAGTTGCCGTTAGACTACGATGGCTGCCAGGGCACTCTAACCTAAACCGAAACGGTCGTTACACACCCATTGTTTAGAAGCGCAAATGAACTCAAACCTTAGCTCATTTGAAAATCAACGGCAGCCAGCAGCACCGCAGCCTTTAGTAGACTCACCCTTGGTAGCCACATCCGTAGCACCGTCAGCACCGTTCGATCTGTTTGCCGACGGAGATGATGCTTCGTTAGCCAAAGCGGCAACGTTAATGATGGACTTGCCCGCAGGCCAACCAAAAGTCGAAGCGGTGGAGACAGCTTCCGAGCCGCTGAAGTATATTCAGGGTGTGGTACAGGGGAAGCAAGCGTTTATCATCACCAATCTGCCAGATGAGTCTCAGACATTGGCCCAACCTCAGATGGTCTGGACGATCGGGCGTAACCGAGAAGCCGCTATTCCGTTGAAAGACCGGGCCATGTCCCGTCGCCATGCGGTGCTTCTGTACATGCAAAATGTAGGCTTTCAGTTGATTGACCTGAACAGCATGAATGGCTCCTTTGTCAACGGTGAGCGGATTCGGCAACGTCGTATTCTCAAAGATGGCGATCGCATTCGAGTTGGTAGCATCAACTTTACGTTCTACGTCAGCCACCGATCGCGCGCCCTTGATGCCATTCACCCTGAAGTGCTTGCTCGCTTTAATACAACCGAACCCCGCTCTGCGACGTTCATTGATTACGCCGAACTTGAAGACCCAGAGGTGCTGTTTAAAACGCGGAAGTAGCTAAAAAGGTAGAAGGTAGAAGAAGTTGTTAGTTGTTGGTTTTTAGAAGGAAGTTAAACAGTTGACGGCTGATAGCTCTTTAACTCAAAACTCTTAACTCAAAACGCCCTACCACCCACTCTCCACTCCCCACCTCCCTAAAAAATCCTGCCCCAGACGTTGCCAGAGCAGGATAGTAAATTCACGCTAGTCAGGCTAGCAGTCAACCTTTGTGCAGGTGCTTGGCGCAATCAAGTTCCCGATGTCCAGGAGTTGGTGTACTCAATCTGCTCTGGAGTGAGAGAGTCGATCGCGATACCCATTGCCTGAAGCTTAAGGCGTGCAATTTCCTTGTCAGCTTCCACTGGAATTGAGTGGATGCCGGGTTCTAGCTTGCCTTTGTTGGTAACGAGGTATTCACACGCAAGTGCCTGGTTCGCAAAGCTCATGTCCATCACAGCGCTGGGGTGTCCTTCAGCCGCAGCCAGGTTAATCAAGCGGCCTTCGCCCAACACGACGATCGACTTGCCACTCTTCAGGCGATATTCTTGCGTGAAGTTCCGCACGTCTTTCACTTCGGTAGTCTGTGCGCCGAGTGCTTTGAGATCAATTTCAATGTCGAAGTGACCAGAGTTGCAGACGATCGCGCCGTCTTTCATAGCTTCAAAGTGCTCACCGCGAATCACATGCTTGTTACCTGTCACGGTGATGAAGATATCGCCATGTTTTGCCGCCTCTGACATGGGCACCACGCGGAACCCGTCCATCACGGCTTCGATCGCCCGTACCGGGTCAATCTCAGTGACGATGACGTTGCCACCCATGCCACGCGCACGGAGGGCAGTACCCTTACCGCACCAGCCATAGCCTGCTACGACGATCGTCTTGCCTGCCAGCAGAATATTCGTCGCACGAATAATACCATCTAAGGTCGATTGTCCGGTGCCATAGCGGTTATCAAAGAAGTGCTTGGTGTCAGCATCGTTCACATTTACAGCCGGGAAGGTCAACACACCCGCTTTGAACATGGCGCGTAGGCGCACGATCCCGGTAGTGGTTTCTTCGGTGGTGCCAATCAGTTCAGGAAGCTGCTGCTGACGCTCTTGCACCAGCGTTGCCACGACATCACACCCATCATCCACAATAATGTTGGGGCGGTGATCCAGGGCAATTTGCACATGACGAAGGTAAGTTTCGCTGTCCTCACCGCGCTGAGCAAAGACCGGAATACCATAGTCGGCTACCAGGCTGGCTGCCACATCATCCTGGGTAGAAAGCGGGTTGCTGGCAATGAGCACAGCATCTGCACCACCGTTTTTGAGCGCGATCGCCAAATGTGCTGTTTCCGTTGTGATATGGCAGCACGCAACCAGACGAATACCGCTAAGGGGCTTTTCTTTTGCAAAGCGCTCCTGAATTTGCCGCAAAACTGGCATCTCTCGTCCTGCCCATTCAATCCGTTGCCGTCCCAAAGGCGCGAGAGACAGGTCTTTGACTTCGTATTTTTGTTCTGTCGGGCGAACAGGAGTAGCAGTCATAAATAAATTCCTTGAAATTGAATAAAGCAGGCTAGATTACTCGAAGACTAGCATTTCAGCCAGAGCAATCGCCCGTTAACGGTAGCCATTTACAACAGCGAATCGCATCAGTTTAAGCCCTGCATGGGTGCACATCTTGAATTCTTTCAAGAGTGTAAAGAGGACCACTACAACCTTAAGCGATGATTCGGAATTCATCAAACGTGCCAGCAAAAGCAGGAAATGGCAGCCGCTAGAACGTCTCCTTGGACGCAAAACGGCTGGACAATGAGCTTGAGTTGGCTTGCGACCAGATAGCTCTGGCATTGTGACGGGCGATGGTTAAGGAAAGATTACCTGAGCCGTACTACAAAACGCAGCAATTGCTTTAATAAGCCTGAACCGTCCTCATGTCGAAAACGACGCGCGATCGCAAAGCATGCTTTTGCTATAGTAGTTAAGCCAGATAAGCGGATGTGGCGGAATTGGTAGACGCGCTAGATTTAGGTTCTAGTTTCGTAAGAAGTGAAGGTTCAAGTCCTTTCATCCGCATCAGAAAAGCAAGCGGTCACTCAATGATCTTGGGTAGCACGAAACAGAGTCGCGTTCATCGGGGGGCTATTGGAGTGTTGTTGCTGAAGCGATCTTAGGGTCACAAGTCGCAAACCTTAAATCTCGGTCTACGGGACAGAGCGATACAGGGGCAAGCGAAGACACCGGAGAGCAGGGCAACGGTTAGACGCAAAGCAACCAACGTGTGGTGACTGTCCTAGCCGTGATTCCTCCCAGATGGAAAAATGTAGCTTCTATACTGGAGAGAGAATCGGTTTTTCAGAGGCACAAAGATGGCTCCGAATCCCACCATTATGCAGGCGGTGGAACGGCTTGATTACCGGGTCACCGTTGGCGATGTTGCCAGTCAGGCAGGGTTAAACGTAAACGTGGCGCAGCAGGGTTTGTTAGCGCTGGCCTCCGAAGCAGGTGGGCACCTCCAGGTCGCAGAATCCGGTGAGGTCGTTTACTTGTTTCCGCAAAATTTCCGTGCGGTGCTGCGTCAAAAATATTTGCGGTTGCAGCTTCAAGAATGGTGGAACAAAGTTTGGAAAGTGCTGTTCTACTTAATTCGGCTTTCCTTTGGCGTTGTGCTGATGGTTTCCATCGCGCTGATTTTGCTGACGATTGCGTTCATTGTGGCCGCCGCCAGTGCAGGTCGTGATGGGGACGATCGCCAAAATTCTGGTGGTGACATCTGGATGCCAAATCTATGGTTTGGGCCAGATTTCTTTTGGTTCTTCTCCCCGAACTATTATGATCAGCCGCAGCGCGCCACCCTTCGGCGTTCACGCTATGACGAAAAGCCCCAGTTGAACTTTTTAGAGGCCATCTTTTCCTTCTTGTTTGGAGATGGCAACCCTAATACCGATTTAGAAGAACGACGCTGGCAGGCGATCGGCACCGTTATCCGAAACGAGCGTGGAGCCGTTGTTGCGGAGCAAATTGCACCTTATCTCGACAACATTGGTCAAGGCTACAGTCGGGAATACGAGGAGTACATGCTGCCTGTGTTAACTCGCTTTAATGGGCAACCGGAAGTTAGCCCTGAAGGTGATATGGTCTATCATTTTCCGGAACTTCAAGCAACAGCCACCCAAACTCATCCCAAGCCTGTTTCAGCCTATTTTCAAGAATTTCCGTGGCGCTTTAGTCAGGCGAGTTCAGGGCAAGTGATGCTGGCGATCGGGTTGGGTGGTGTCAATTTGGTGGGCGCATTAGCCTTGGGCAAACTGTTGGCGGGTGGTGCGGCAGCGGCTGCGTTGGGTGGCTTGGTGGCGTTTGTACAATCCATCTACTGGCTGCTGCTGGGCTATGGTTCTGCATTCTTAGCGGTGCCATTGGTACGCTATTTTTGGATTCAATGGCGCAACAGCAAAATTGCTGCACGTAATGAAGCACGTCAGGAGTATGCGGTGCAGTTGAATCGAGCGAATGCCAAGCTCCAGGGAAAAATGGCGTATGCTCAACAATTTGCCACTGAGATGGTGATTGGCACTGACGACCTGGCGTACACAACTGAGCGCGATCTGTTGGAGCAGGATGTGGAACAGACTGACAAAATTGATGCCGAGTGGCAGCGTCGCCTCAATCAAGGACAGACGTAGCTTAACTCTATGGTTGAAGACGTTTAAGTTTGAACAGACATATTTTCGCCGCTGCAAAGGATCACAGCGCGTTTATGAACCGTGTTTAACTCTTCACAGAGCCAAGCGTAAAGCGATTCGCTATACGGCAATACTGGGAGTATAAATTCTCTCATACCGATAAGTTGACGCTATGAAAATTCAGCTTGGAGATATTCTGACGGCTGAGAATGGAACGTTCTATCGCGTCATAGAGTGCAGCGGAAATGTGATTTCGCTGAAGCGACTGAACGGCTACACGTCTTTTTCTTGCAATCTTGCGTTTGCCGAAGCTCAGTTCCAGTTTGTGCAGCCACCTTCATCGACTTATAGCCGCTCTACCTACGCGTAATCTCCCTACCCCATAGCTTTGCTCTGAGCTCCCTACTATATGTAGTGTTGTTCTACATTTTTTTGTAAAGAACGTCGTAATTACGGGGTAAGCGTGCAAAATGTTAAGAGCTAACTTGGCAGGGCGTCCATTTTCCCTATAGCATCGCTATCAAAGCAGCTAGGGCGATCGCCTCTGACTTGGTTTGAATGCTCTATCGGTTATCCGCAACGTGACGTTAACGCACCTACAGATACTGACAGCCTGTACGCTAGCGGCGATCGCCACTTGCGAAGGGGTGCATACAACCAGCGCCAGCGCCAGCGCTCCGCCTTCATCAGCCAGCCGCAGCCAGCCAATGCGCAACACCATCGCTCAGGCAAGCACGGCTCCTGCCAACGTACCGAGTGAGACGACTGCTGAGGCTCAGACGACAACAGCCAGCACCCAGTACTATCAGGACTATGAGCCGATCGCCCCAGTACCGCAGGCGACTCCGTCCTCTGAACCCTCGATCTCGCCCCCCAACCCTGCACTGCCTGTTGGGTCTGATCAACCCGCCATCACCTTTGGTGCGCCTCTATCGCCTGCTGCACCAGCAGTACCAGCGTCGTCATCCACGTCCACACCGTCCTCAACCTCGATCAATACCCCAGTTTGGGTTGTCCCGACCCAGCAAGCGACGACCCCTGACAGTACATCCTTGCCTGAAACCGCACCAGAGACCTTACCAGATAAGGTAACAGTGCCGCCGCTGCCGTCTACCACGCCAACCGCGATCCCCACAATCCCCAATACGACACCTGTGCCTACCCAACGTGCTCCTACAGGCACGATCGTTCCGCCTAATCGGGGAGTGCCTGATCTGGTGGTAACCGCTACCGATGTGCAGGTTGTGGGAGTGGAGGCAGAGCTACAGCAAGTCGTTCGCAACACAATTAAAACCAAACCTGGTGGTGGGACGAGCGGTAGTCAGCTAAAACAAGATGTTGCCGATATTTTGGGTACCGGGCTGTTTGCGAATGCCAGCGTCAGCAGTCGTACCAATCCTCAAGGGCTGAGTGTGGTGTTTCAGGTTGAACCGATCGTGGTGCGATCGCTCCAACTCGCTGGTGCACAAGCCTTGACGCTGGAGGTTGCCAATCAGTTATTTGGCGAACAACTGGGTGCGGCGGTTAAGCCTTCTCTGCTGAATGAAAGCGTCAGGCGGATCAACGAGTGGTATGCCCAAAATGGCTACACCCTGGCCCGCGTGTTGACTCTACAACCCACACGAGAAGGCGTTGTCACCGTCGAGGTCGCTGAGGGCTACATTGGCGATGTGCAGGTGCGCTTTGTAAATAAAGAGGGTAAGCCTGTTGATGACAAGGGGCAGCCCATCAAAGGACGTACCCAACCAGACTTCTTGCGTCGTCAGATTAAGCTGCAACCAGGGCAGGTATTCCGTAACGATGTGGCCCGTGCTGATTTGCGACGACTTAGCGAATTGGGCATTTTTGATGGGGCCACCGTTTCCTTTGAAGGGGATGCACGGCGGGTCGCAGTGATTTACAACGTGCTGGAAGCGTCCGCACGGCGGGTCAACTTTAGCGGCGGGTATAACGACGAGCAGGGCTTATTCGCCTCTATTAATTTTCAGGACAACAACTTTGCGGGCTTAGGGCAACGGTTTAGTGCCAATGTTCAGCCTGGAACACTTGATACGCAGTTCGATGCCCGCTTCGATAGTCCGTATCGTGACACAGACCCAAGTACACCAGGCTATGGTGCGAACTTTTTTCGACGGCAGGGTCTTTCTCAGGTCTTTGATGATGACATTAAGCTGTCCAATGGCAGCCGTGTCCGAGAACGCAAGATTGGTGGCGGCATTAATGCGACCAAGCCGTTAGGCCCAACCTGGAAAGGGACGGTGGGACTGAATTATACAAACGTGAGTTTGCGTGATCGCGATGGCAATGTCTTCGCCAGAGATGGCAGAGGCAATCCCCTTTCACTCAGCGGTACGGGCATTGATGACTTGACAACCCTCTCGTTTACAGCGTTTCAAGATTTGCGCGACAGTGTGGTTAACCCCAGTCGTGGCTCGGTTTTAACGCTCAGCACAGAACAGTCACTCCCGATCGGGCGTGGTGAAGCACTGGGTAATCGATTACAGGCCAATTACGCCTCCTTCATCCCAGTCAATCTCATCAAAGCAGGAGCAGACGCGCAACTGCCCCAAGTCTTTGCCTTCAATCTTCAGGGTGGCACCACGATCGGTGACTTAGCACCTTACAACGCTTACGTACTGGGCGGCCCTAATTCAGTCCGTGGGTATGGCGTGGGAGATGTGGCGACCAGCCGCAGCTATTTTCTCGCATCGGCGGAGTATCGCTTTCCCATCTACCGCTTTATTGGTGGCGTTGTGTTTACCGATTTTGCCTCTGATTTAGGCACTAGCGATGAGGTGTTAGGCGAACCAGGAGTTCAGCGCCGTAAGCCTGGAACAGGTGCGGGTTTTGGCGTGGGCGTGCGGGTAAATTCACCCTTTGGCATCATTCGCGCCGATTTTGGCATCACCAATCAAGGCGACACACGCTTGCAGTTTGGCTTTGGTCAGCGGTTCTAACCTCAGGGAGGAGAGAGGGGCAGGGGGCAGAAGGTAGAAGGTAAAAGCAGAAGGTAGGAGTCAGGAGTCAGGAGTCAGAAGTCAGGAGCAGTTTGAGTTAATTCAGCCTCTAGTCATTCTGTTCTGCCTTCTGGTAACTTTTTCATCCTTTAGCCTTCCTTCTACCCTCTGCCTTCTTACAGTCCCGGCGTATCTAAAAGCGCATCAGGCAACGCAGTGACTTGTAGGTCTGTGCCAGTCAGGGTGGCACCGCACAGGTTGGTTTCGGTTAAATCTGCGCCCCACACATTTGCATCGGTCAGGTTTGCGTCGGTCAGGTTGGCTTGCGTGAGGTTTGCGCCCCAGAGATCGGCAGCAGAGAGATTTGCCCCAGTCAAGTCGGCTTCGGTCAGGTCGGCTCCTGAGAGTGATACGTGACGCAAATCGGCATAGTGCAGCACCGCGTGGGGTGCAATGAGGTATGCGCCGTGCTGTTCAGGACGGTAATCAAGGGGGAATTGAGTGCGGCTGTCGTAAACGGCTCCTTGTAGCGTCGCGGACTGCAAGGTGGCAGCGCTGAGGTCGGCACCAAAGAGGTTGGCTTTCCGCAAATTTGCGCCTGTTAAGTCAGCATCTGTCAGCGTAGTGCCGCTTAAGTCGGCGCGTTGCAGGTTTGCCTCAGTCAGATTTACCTCGGTCAGGTTGGCTCCACTAAGGTTGGCCTGTTGCAGGTCAGCTTCCTGTAAGTTGGCCTGTTGCAAGACGGCTGCACTGAGATTAGCCTGACGTAAACTCACTCCGAACAAAGCAGCCTGTTGTAAATTGGCGTGTCTGAGATCGGCATCACTCAGGTCAGCGCCGCTGAGATCGGTGTGGGTGAGGATAGCGTTCTGCAACACACTTTTGGGTGCAATCAGGTAGGCGTTGGCGATCGCAGGGTCGAAGCCTTCAGGAAAGCGAGTCATCCGATCGTAGAGCGCTTGTTGCAAGTTCACAGCGTGCAGGGTAGCGTCGCTTAAATCGGTCGATCGCAAATCGGCGGCTGTCAACGTTGTCTCTACCAAATTGGCTCTGGTCAACTTGGCCGCTTTGAAACTGGTGCCAGCCAAATTCGCTTCACTGAAGTCAGCGTCACTGAGGTCGGCTTCCCAAAAATCAGCGGCTGACAAATCGACCTGTCTGAAATCAGCCCAGCTTAAATCGATGCCACTAAAATCTCGTTCGCCGATCGCGTAGTGTTCTAACAGGGTTGCAGCATTCATAGCGGAGTTATTAGCTGTTGGACTTTAAACCAGTTTTGAGTTTTGAGTTTTGAGTTACAGAAGCTTTGTTTCATCACTCTTTGAGGTTCTTGATCTGCAGCCTAATTAAATAGAAATGGTATTAGACAAGGAACTGGACAGTTGTCTGCTGATGTCTGACGGCTGACGGCTGATCGCTGACCGCTGTTTAACTCAAAACTCAAAACATCCCTGCCTTCTCACCCTGGAAGCGCTATGTTTTCTTGCGGCGGCAGAGTTGGTTGCAGTTGCAGGAGCTGATCGAGGTTCAGCAGGAAAATGGGTGGTTGCTCTGAGTCGAGAACGATCAGGCATTTAGCGCAGCGCACCTGTCCTCCAGCGAGGTAAGTAGGGGAGAGTGGCACAAAGGCGGATTCTGGGACGCGGCGTAGGCTGGGTTGGGTATCAAGCGGGAAGCCGATCGTTGTTTCAGCGCTAGTTTGCACCAGTAAAAGTAGTGGCGTCGCCGGTGAAAGTTCAGCATGGTTAGTAGGGTGCGAGGATGCAGCCTTACCCGGTAGCAATGGTTGACTGCCAGTACCAAAGATGCGCCGTTGGATGTCGAGGACAGGAATTTCTCGGTCTTGGTACAGTGCCAGACTGACATCTGTGCCGTTACCAGCACCGTAGAGCTTGCCTAGCGGAATGACTTTTTGGGCGACGTGAATGGGTAAGGCAAACCACTCTTGACGCAGGCGAAAGACGATGAGTTGGTGAGTCACTTCGGCTTTGCGCGCTCGGAGTCGTTGTGATTTGGGGGAAAGTTGGAGGGACATGGGGGAGGGGAGTGAGGGGTGAGGGGTGAAGGCTAAAGGATGAAGGATGAGGGCTAAAGGATGAAGGATGAGGGATTAATTTTGGTGCTTGGGTATGAAGGCTTCGTGTTTTATGCTCTAAGCTTCGTCGGTAATGGTCTGAGGTTCATCGGTGATGGTTCGAGCTTCGTCGGTGATGTTCTAAGGTTCAAAGAAGACGATCGCGTCACACGCTGCACTCCGAAGACCTGTTTAATCGAATGTCACTGAAACAAGCTGCTACCACCGATCGAAAACATTAGTATAGGACTTACGCAAAAGCGATCATCTTTCGCCCCCTAGCCCCCAATGCTGGGGGAACCGAGCCAATTAAAGCCCCCAGCATTGGGGGGTTGGGGGCAAATGCGTAAGTCCTATAGTATTTTGTAGAGTGAGCACTGCCGACCCTCCTTGAGTTAGTACCATTCCTCTTTTACCCTTCATCCCTCATCCCCCTCTTCCCCATCCCCCTTCCTACACCTTCACCTCGCCTTTAATCACGCGTTCTAGCGTTTGCAGCAAATCATGTTCGTTATACGGTTTGGAGAAGTATGCAGTTGCACCCAGGTTCATTGCCAGTTGACGGTGCTTGTCGCCACTGCGGGAGGTCAGCATCGTGACGGGAAGATGTACCAGTGCAGGGTTTGATTTGACTTTAGTGAGAAAGCCATAGCCATCCAGACGGGGCATTTCGATGTCACAAATGACGGCCTGCACGGATAGTCCGGCCTGAAGCTTTTCGAGCGCATCCTGACCATCTTTTGCCTGTTCGACCCGGTAGCCTGCTTTCTCTAGCGTCAAGGCGAGGAAGCGGCGCACGTTGATGGAGTCATCAATGACGAGGATTTTGGCGGCGGTTTTAGAAGGTAAGGGGGGGCGGGAGGCACGATCGCCCGCAATAGCAGGCATGGCAGGCGGACTGGGCGGAGTTGCTAAACCGGAGCGTTCGCAGCTTGTGATCCAGTGGAGCAGTTCGGGGACGTTGACCAGAGGGACGACGCGACCATCTCCCATAATGGTGCAGTTGGCAAAGCCTGCTGGTAGAGACAGTGTGCCTTCGATGCGGCGAATGGCAACTTCTTGCTCACCCCAGCAGCGATCGACCTGTAGCCCAAACAATTGTGTGCCCTGGCTCACCATTAAAACGGTGGCTTCGTTAATGCTGGGTGGCGATTCCAGCGCATAGGGCTGCCGTGGGCAATTGAAGACCAGCCAGCGAGCTAACCGAATCAACTGTACCAGCGTGCCGCCCCAGTTGAGGACCTCGCTGCCAGCCGTGTTAATGACCTGCTCTGTCTGAAGCAAGATCAGTTCGCCGATCGCATCGGCAGGCAGTGCTAGCAACATGCCGTTGCTCTCAACTAACAAGACGCGCACCACTGAAAGCGTAAAGGGCAGCGAAAGGGTGAATGTGGTACCAAGCCCCGCTTTCGTATCGACCGCAATTTCGCCCCGCACTTGCTTGAGGTTGTCACGTACCACATCCATCCCGACACCGCGACCAGACAGTGAGGTCACCTGATCGCTGGTGCTAAAGCCCGGTTCAAAAATGAGGGAGAGCAGTTCTTGGTCACTAGCAGCCGCTAGTAAGGACGGATCTAGCCCCATCTGCTCGGCCTTAGCGCGCACTTTATGAATGGGAATGCCACCGCCATCATCCCGTACCGTAATAAAGGTGCGGTTACCGCGATGGTTCGCTTGAATTTCGATCGTTCCTTCTTCAGGCTTATTGCGAGCACGGCGCATTTCAGGATCTTCAATGCCGTGGTCGAAAGCGTTACGGATCAGGTGCATCAGCGGATCATTAAGCGCCTCTAGGATATTGCGATCGATCAGGGTATTGCTGCCGTTGAGCTTGAGCTTGGCTGGCCTGCCGTACTGCAACGCCAGGTCACGGATGGCACGAGGAAAGCGATCGACCACATCTGACAGTGGGCGCATGCGCACCTGCGTGAGTCCGGCTTGCAGGTGCTTTGCCGTTTTGTTCAGTTCGCGCGCGGTTTGCTCTGTGTCGTCTAGGTTTAGCTCAATGTCGCTGGTGACTTCCTGAATTTGAACGATGGTTTCCATCATTTCCTGCGACAGCAGATGATGTTTGCCGTAGCGATCCATTTCCAGACTGTCAAAGCGGGTGTCGGAGTGGGGAGTGGGGAGTGGGGACGTGCTTTGCCTGGATTCTGGTAAGGCAGGGCGGAGAGCGAGTAGCTTAAAGTCGCTGCTTGCGCGCGGAGTTGCCTGATCGTAGAACGATCGCAGGCGGGCATTGGATTGCTCCAGAGAGCGAACCCGACGCGTCAGGGTATGGGTCATTGAGCGCATCCGCTGGATATACATATCCATCCCATTGCGCTGGATTGCCAGTTCACCCAGCAAGTCGTTCAGTTGATTGAGTTGTTTGACGGGCACTCGCACTGTCGCATTCGAGTCTTCCTCTGGTGGGGCATTCACGTCTGTGTTTGTGTCCAACACCCGAAAGTCGGTGGCTTGCGATTCGGTGTTCACTGGCTGCTGCCGTGCCAACGATTGGACTGGCTCTGGCGTGGCATGCACCGTCTCGTCTGCGCCAGATTCCTGACCTAACTGCACCTCGGTCAGCGGCACATCGGCCAGTGGCACATCGGCTAGCGGCTCCTCAGAGGGGAAGAAATCAAAGCTGTTTGCGTCTTCGTGCCAGGTGTCAAAGGCATCAGGTGAATCAATTGCCTCTGCGTCTTCGTGCCAGGTGCCTGCGTCTGTAAGGTTTTCCGTCTCGTCAGGTGCCAGGTTGAGCGCTTGCAAATCGATCGCGGTGGGTAGGCGATCGCACGCATCTGCCAGTACGAGGGTTTGTGAGTATCGCCAGGCCTGCAGCGTTGACTGGGCGATTGTCTCTGTGCGATCGGGCGCTACATCAAGGGCCTCAGTGACCGATCGACACAGGCTAATGAAGGCTTCAAGCTGAAGCATTTCGCCCAGTCCGCCCAATTCTTGCGCCAAAATGGTCAACTCTTCGCGCAGGCAGGGCTGAGCGGGGTTGGATAGTACCGCTTCCAAGCGCTGAAGGCACCCTTCAACTTCCGTTTCAAACAACAGCGCAATTACCGCCTGCCCATCACTGTCAGGCGAGAGAATCGAGGCAGCATCTTCTGCCTGTGGTTCACCCAGACGATCGTACAGTTGATCGAAAATAGGGGTTGCATGGGCGGTGAGCCAGTCTGCTTCAAGCGGAACATGCTGTCGATCGCAGGTGACCAGGTGCCGCAAGCAGTCGATCGCTGCCAGCAAAAGCCGTTCCAGATCCAGATCCACTTCGATGGACTTCTGAATCTTCAGGACTTTGAACGAATCTTCCAGGCGGTGCGACAGATCGCTCAGCGCCAAAAAGCCCATCATGCCAGCCCCACCCTTAATCGAGTGAGCGGCCCGCAGTGCTGCATTAATCTGCTGTATATCAATGCGACTGCTTGACAGTCCCAGAACGGATGATTCTAGAAGGTCTAGATACTCTTGCGCCTCATCGAGAAACTGCCGCCGGATTTCGAGTTCTTTGTCCTGCATGACGCTAGGTAGTTGTTAGTTGTTAGCTGTTCGTTGTTAGACATCAAGCAGTTTTGAGTTTTGAGTGCTGAGTTTTGAGTTGTGCGGAAACAGCTTGCAACTCGAAACTTAAAACTCAAAACTCAAAACTCTCCAATCCCTCATCCCACTTTGAACGTGCCGACTGATTCCTGTAGCTCTTGGGCGACTTCGACCGTTTGACGGAGTGCGCTGGATACCTTTTGAGACGAGTCGAAGGTGCGTTCAGAGACCTGCACGACATCGCGCATGAGGGCCGCGATCGCATCTGAGGTTTGCGTTTGAGAAACCGTCGCGTTAAAGATCGACTGCACCAGGGTATCGATTTGGCGTGAAACGTCCAGCAGTTGTCCCAGGCTTTGTTTGGCATCGCCGACGAGCCGTGTTCCTTCGACAACCTGCGTGGTGCCAAGCGACATGGCTTCCACGACTTCACTGGTTTCGCGCTGAATGTTGTCTACAATCTGCTCAATTTCTTGGGTGGCGATCGCAGAGCGAGCCGCCAGTTCACCCACTTCTTCAGCTACCACTGCAAAGCCCTGACCTTGCTCTCCAGCACGGGCCGCTTCAATGCCTGCGTTGATTGCCAGCAGGTTGGTTTGCAGGGCAATCTGGTTAATCAGCGACACCACTTTGGAAATTTGTTGCGAAGATTCACCCAAGCGTTTCACCTTCTTTGCCGTTTCGCCGATCGTGTCTCGTAGCGCCAGAATGTTCTGCACGGTCAAATCCATTGCATCTTCTCCAGCTTCAGCCGTTGTGGCCGCCGATCGGGTCACAGCCGCCGCCTGACGTGCACTTGTAGCAACTGTCTGAATCGAGTTGACCATTTGTTCGACTGAATCCAGCGTGCGGGTGGTTTCAGCGGCCTGCTTGGAGGCTTCTTCCGCCAGTTGTTGAATGGCGTATTCATTTTGACCCAGCGAGGCGTTAACCTCCAGCGCAGAAGTTTTTACCTGGGTGACAATCTGCCGCAAACTTTCCACGATCGAGTTGAAGAAATCTGCCACTGTACCGATTTCGCCCGCTGTGACTTCGGCACGCACCGTCAAATCGCCGCTGGCTGCTCCTTCAATGTCGCCAAGCAACTGCACTAGCTGCATCTGAAGGGCTTCGGTTTGCAGTCGTCGTTCTTCAGACAGCGTTTCTGCACTCACTTGTGCCCACTCTTTCTCTTCAAACACTCTGGCTTGCTCGATCGCAAACCCAAGCTGAATCGCCACCTGTTTGAAGAAGTTGAGTTCGCCTTCCTGCCACTGACGGGGTTCAGCGCATTGATGGGCCACCAGCAGACCCAGCAGTGTGCCTTCCACCAAAATCGGCGCAACCAGATTTGCCTTGACCTGGAAGGGGGCAAGTTGATCGAGATGGCAGTTAGTCAACCCCGCCGTATAGATGTTTGCCGTTGCCTGCACGCGTCCTTTGCGATACTTCTCGACATAGCTTTGGGCAAAGCAGGGGTCAGCAATCTGGGCACCCAGGGCCACTGGAAACCCTGGCGCTATGGATTCAGCCACGATCGTTCCCTGCCAGTTTTCATCAAATAAGTAGATGAGCGTGCGATCGACTCCCAGTGCATCCCGCGTCCCTTTGAGGGTGGCGTTGTAAATCTGCTGTGGATCAAGGGTTTCGCGCATCCGTGAGGTGATTTCGTTGAGCTGACGATCGAGTCTGGCTTCTTCTTCGCGTTGTTGCAGTAGTTTTGCTTGCTCGATCGCAAAGCTAAGCTGAATCGCCACCTGCTGAAAGAAGTTGATTTCGCCTTCCTGCCACTGACGGGGTTCAGCGCATTGATGGGCAATCAGCAGACCCAGCAGCGAGTCTTCGACCAGAATGGGCACAACCAGATTTGCCTTGACCTGGAAGGGGGCAAGTTGACTGAGGTGGCAGTCGGTCAGGCCAGCGTCGTGGATATTTGCCGTTGCCTGCACGCGTCCTTTGCGATACTTCTCGACATAGCTTTGGGCAAAGCAGGGGTCAGCAATCTGGGCACCCAGGGCCACTGGAAACCCTGGCGCTATGGATTCAGCCACGATCGTTCCCTGCCAGTTTTCATCAAATAAGTAGATGAGCGTGCGATCGACTCCCAGTGCATCCCGCGTCCCTTTGAGGGTGGCGTTATAAATCTGCTGCGGATCAAGCGTTTCGCGCATCCGAGAGGTGATTTCGTTGAGTTGACGCGCTTGTCTGGCCGCAATTTCTTGCTGCTTGAGCAAATCAGCCTGATCCAGGGCATAACCGATCTGGGCAGCCAGTTGGCTAAAGAAGTCGATGTCAGACGGTTGCCAGTTGCGGGGGCCTGAGCATTGGTGAGCGCAGACCAGACCCATCAGTCTGCCATTCACCTTGATGGGTGCTACCACATTCGCTTTTACCTGAAGACGCTCCAAAATTTCGCAGTGGCAGTGGCTCAAATTACTGTAAGCAATATCGGTAGTGTGCCAGACGCGTCCACTCTTGTAGCGTTCGATCGCCCCGTCCACTAGTGGATCTTCAATGGTTTGCCCCAGAGCACGTATCCAGCCACTACCAACCGATTCAGCCGTAATGATACCGCTCTTATAGTCATCGTTAAAGCGGTAGATCAGGACACGATCGACCTCTAAAAACTCGCGGATTTCATCCACCCCGGTTTGCACAATGTCATCAAAATTGAGCGTCTGACGAATTTTGACCACCACGTTACTCAGCAACTCTGACTGTTGTGCTTGCAGGTCGCGCTGCCGTCCCTGGTTAGATAGGGCGGCTTCAGAGCGCACAATACTGTCTGCCATTGCATTGAACGCAATGGTTAGTTGCCCCACTTCATCTAACGAGGAGACTTGAGCACGCTGGGTACGATCGCCATCAGCAAACGCCTGGGTAGCTCGTTCCAGGTTCTCTAGAGGCCGCAGCACCAATCGTCGGAAGGCGGCTGACCAGAGCGCAACGACTACCAGCGTCAGCACCAGCACCACCGCTTCTTGCCGCAAGCTGTTGGAGATCAGTCCATTGAGTCCGTCTTCTAGCGCGCCTCTGACCAGAATTACAGTGGGCTTGTCGCCAAAGGTAGATGCTGCACCATCAGGCGTTTCTACGGTTTGCTCAGGAATAGCCTTAGCGGCGATCGTGTAGGCATGATCCCCAATGTTCAGCCGCTGTGTAACCGTACCCCCTCTGGCGGCGGCGGCCTGTGCCAGCAGGTCTGTCTTAGGGAGCGTCAGTTTAGTGGGAGTATTGGCCTTAGTATCAGACGGCACCTTGTTAAGGGCAGTTGCCACTGTAAACGACCCATCAGGCTGACGGGCATACACAGCGTTGTAGCCGCTGCTAATGTCTTCCACGGTCGAGAGTTTAGCATTTACCATGTCACCAAACACCAGTGCTCCAACGATGGCTTTGGTGTCCGGGTCTTTGACGGGTGTCACCACGTACCGTACCAGCACATCCTGTTTCTCCAGACCACTGGGTAGCGAAGGTGCCTCTTTCGCCAGTTCAGACCAGGGTACAATGGCGCTTGCCTTGATCTGAGCAGGCGTTTTCAGCACTTTGCTGACTAACCCATTGGGGTCAAACGTTTCGCCCTGGCGATCGGCATTGGCATTTGCCACAATCCGCAAATCTTTATCCACCAGCGTGGCGTACTCCATTTTGCGGGCTTTGACTTCGTTTCGCAAAAGCTGCCGTGCCTGGGCTGACAGATCCGCATTCAACTTACCGCTCTGAGACTGAGTGCGTGCAGCATTAATCAGCGTGGTGTTGTCAGCTTGCCCCCGTGAGCCATAGCCTATCTGGTCAAGCTTGCTGTTGTAGCTAGTTTCCGCAACGGAAACTTCTGACTTGGCCTGCTCTAGTAGCTGTGTCCGCAAACTGCTGGTCAGTACAAAGATAGACCCAAGACCCAGACCCAAAATGGGAACCAGTTCACAGACAATGAGCGCTAGGGCCTGCTTGCGACCGATCGGCAAATTGCAGAACAATTGGATCAAGAAGGGTCGGCGTTTAACCAGCGTTGGCGTTGGCAGGAAATCAGCCTCCAGTGCCTCAGGCTGATCCGCTGACAGGCTACCACGATCGCGCAGCATCTCGCCGCGAGAATCGCCATTCAGTTGATTTGTGCCATTTGGGTGCGAGTTTCGATCTGTTAAGTGGTTCGCAGCATCAATTCGGTTAACCATAGGGCAGGCATCTCAAAGTACTAAGGGGAGAAGGATCGCAAACTGCTGAGTAAGATTTTGAGCAACACTTACGGTAGATCGGACGAATTATGAAAAACGGGTGATTGAAAAACGCTCGGAGCATCCAGCACAAACCAGATCTCTTGCTCTTGCAAGACACATCCCCGCAGATACGTCAGCACGCTGGATGGCACATGGCTGGGTGGCGGCTGAATCTGGTCAGGTGTCATCCACACCATGCCTTCTACCTGCTGCACCACAACGCCCAGCGACAGATTGCCCGGACGAATGATGACCAGAGAGTGCTGCTGGGTATTCAAGTCGAGCGCTGGGGTGCCCAACATTCGCGTCAAATCGACGACCCAAAGCACACGGCTGCGGCGGTTCATCAACCCAATAATGCAGGCAGGCATGTTTGGCATGGGCGTGAGGCGATTGGCCGACAGCACCAACACCTCCTGTACCTGCTTCATGGGCAGCACGATCGGCGTTTGAGGGTCGAGCAAAAACTTGAGGTACGCCTCTCCCAATGCATGAGGCTGGCGGTTTTTAGGCAGGGTCAATGCTGATACTGTCATTGGCTCAACCCACGATCGCTTTTACAGCTCGCACCAGTTGTTCACGGGTGAAAGGCTTTGTGACATAGGCATCAGCTCCTTGCTTCATCCCCCACAGGCGATCGATTTCTTGATTTTTAGAGGTGCAAATAATGATGGGAACGTTTTCAGTCACCGGATGTTTCTTCAAACTGCGGCACAGTTCAAACCCACTCATACCGGGCATGACAACATCCGTGATAATGACATCGGGCTTTTGCTCAACGGCTTTATTCAACGCTTCTTGGGCGCTCACAGCATTGATCACGGTATAGCCACTTTCGCGTAAGTAGTGGCTCATCAGCTCTCGTTCCGACGGGGTGTCTTCAACCACCAAAATCGTGATCATCAGCGTTAAACTCATACAATTCCTCTTCGTAATCTGCGAACGATGTAGGTGTTAGTTGTTAGTTTTTAGTAAGCCAGTCGTTAGCGACCTGGAATGATGCAGCGTCCTTTCTCTTCTAAGCACCAAAAACTAACAATTAAAAACGGGTACTAACAACTAAGGTGTTTGAATACAATTTTGAGCAGTTCTGATTGTGTAAATGGTTTTGTGAGGTAGCCCGATGCACCAACAAGTTTCGCCTTGGCTCGATCGATAAAGCCCGTGTTACCAGTCACCATAATGATGGGGGTATTTCTAAAGGTTGGATGTCGCCGTAAGAGGGAACATAGTTCATACCCATCCAGATTTGGCATCTCCACATCCATCAGTACCAAATCCGGTTTACTACGAACAACTTGCATCAGTGCTCGTACTGGATCATTCACCATGACAATGGCAAAGCTTGTATCATCCAGAAAGCTATTAATTGCTTGCAAAACGGTGGGGCTATCGTCAACACACACGATCGTATACTGAGCGGTAAGCGATTCCTTTTCAGGCGATTTAACACCATTTCTAGAGCTTTCTGCCGTAGTAGAAACAGGCGCTTGATCTGTCAAATTGCCGGGTGCTACAGGGGGCTGAAGCACTTTTGTTTGTGATACAAAATTAGGACGCTGATTGGGTGATGGCAGCGATGGCTTCACCGATCGCTGTTGTCGTACCCGCTCCTGACAAAACTCAACTAGAGGGCGCAAGTCAAGCCGATAAAAGATGGGAAACTCATCGAACTTCTCTTTCTCAATCAATTCATAACTGCCCTCCTGCACCGAAAGAAACGATTCGATGACTTCCTTAGCCAACTCTTCAATGAGACTCGCCATCTGCTCAGAGGTCAGATGCTGCTGTTCTACTAACCAGCAAAGAGCACGATAATCCGTACAGATTTTCGATCGCATCTCTGGAGCACTTTCAAACAAGAGGCGCACCTGTACCCGCACAGCGCTCACCAGGCTTGGCGCTTGTCGGCTGATTTGGCGCAGGTGGCGATCCAACCGTTCAAAGCGATCGACGGAATAGGATGCATAAATTAGTTCGCCTTGATCAAGATAAATCGACCATAGTGCTGCATTGCTAGAAACTCGCAAACAGCCACTAACCTGACGGCTTTTAGCTTGCGCTAAAAGGCTTAAAGGATGCAATCGTTGAGAAGGTTTATGGTCAACCATAGACATGGTGTTCATGATAATCGGCTCTGATGCGTTCAAAAAGATCAGTGGAAGAATAAAATTTCATCGTTAATACAGCACAGCCTGATAGACGGCTTCAGGACAATCAATGGCAATTAAGCGCTTAAAAGGGCAAATACGTTTGCTAAATGTTTTCAACTAAAATATCTGCAGACTAGATGCATACTCAGTGCAAAGATGGAAAAAATAAACTTTCTGCTTCAAGTAATGCGGCTGAACAGAAGTCAATCGGCTGTGCAGGAAGACTTTGAGAACTACAAGCCTCGTTGCTTCAGTACTTTTAGCTGTTAACCCCTATCGAAAAGCACCGCAAAAGGAGCAACCATTCATTCACATAGGGACAGCAACCTTTATAATTCACATCAGTGGTTACAACCCTATAGAGATGGATGCTGAGGGTCAATCAAACTGATTACTTGATCGTGGTTGCAGTCTTATTGTTCAATTAGAAAAGGTTCGGTCATCAAATTGATGGTAGCAGAGGTCAGTTTGAGAGGTAAATGCAATTGAGCTCAGTGAAGCGGTAGAAATGCAGCCTCTTGAAACTGGTAATGCTTGATTGAAATCAACTTAAAGTTAGATGTTTCCTAGTTATTAATGAGCATATCCCAAAAAGAAGAAAAACTTATAAAGAAATGATGAAGAAGCATTTAACTCAGACTGAAGTCTATGAAGCATAAATAATTTTGAAAGTAGTTTAAACTTACGGACAGTAAAATTTCTAAGGCACATTTTCCATCCTCTGAGCAATAGTTAATTTCAGCCTTTGATGCTTCGCGGGTTGTTTTTTTAGTGTTTGATTTTGTGACACGATTCAGTAGATATCATGAAACCGAGGTAGCCTGGAGACTAATCATTGTTACCTGCTATTGTTCAGAATCGATCGAGCTAATCTAGCGATCGCAATAGCTGCTTAATTTTGCTTTGTTGTTGACGATCTAGCGATGTGGGAAAACGTAACTCCATGACCGTGCGATCGGGTGTTGTCAGATGATCTTCTACCAGAGATGATGCATCTAAAGCAGGCAGGAAACCTTCGACGCTTTGCACTTCAGCCACCAGGCTTTGTGCAAAGGAGCTATCAGAATCACGCGCAATAAGCAGCCCAATTTGCGGTTTTGCTTGTTGAAGCTGCGCTAACTTTGGCACGGCTTCTTCATGCAGCTCTAAGCGAAGATCCCGAATGCCAATTTCAGTTACGGTAGCTGAGTAAGATTGCCCTTCCCAACCGTCCCAGTACAGTTGAGCAACCGCACATACTTGCTTACGAATTTTAATGCCCGTTTCGGGTTGAAATTCACGAAACACTCGCCCAAAGCTGCTCATAATAAACTGAAGCGACGTTAGCGGATTATCCGCTGTGGCGCGCTTTTGCGAATACCACTCTTTGACATCAGAATAAATCACCACGCTCAGGTCATCTTGCTGGATGCGGCTCAGGTTGATGAACTGTACGGAGAGGACGGTTTGCAATTTGTCAGTGGCGATCGCGCGAATCACATGGGCATCAACTAATACCCGTGCCCCGTAATCACCAATGACTTCAATCCGCACGATATCTGGAATGTTAGGCCACACATCCAGTGAAATCCGTGCGCCTGTTTCGCTCACGTTGGTGGTAGTACCTGTCCACGTTTGGCGATCGCTGTGAATGACGACGGGCAGTTGACGCGGTAGTCGATGCGCTTGCCGCAGTTGAGGCTGCTCAAACGCCACCAAACAGGCCGCCAGCACCAGGATCAGATCAAAGACACACCAGAGCGCATTGATGATCACCGCTTGACCATCTTCTGGACTGACCACAAACCAGAAGGGCACGGCAATGAGCGATGCCCCTGTAATGGCACCTAAAAACACCAGGTAGCGCACGCTCTCTAAATCAAAGCTGCGCTTCGTGACCGTCAGCCCTTTATCCGTGACGTTAAACGTCCCCAATTTGGGATTCACCAACGCCAGCATGGTGACGATGCCCGCCTGAAAGGACAAGGCAAATTCGTAAATCTCATTCCAAAACGAAAACCGGACGTGTTTGTAAGGAATGTGATTGGTCTGCATCGACAGCAGAATGTGCGGCAGCGCGTAGCACAGCGTCTCGAAGCCCAACCCCTTCACCGAATTGATGCCCAGCAAGAGATATAGCACTGGGGCAATCACATACATCAACCGGGGAAAGCCAAAGAAAAAGTGGGAGGTCGCGCTGAAATAGCAGAGCCGTTGCGCCAGTCGCAGCTTGAGCTTGCGGTTAAAGAGGGGGTTTTCGAGCCGCAGAATTTGCGCCATGCCTCGTGCCCAGCGCACCTGCTGACCCACGTAGGCCGAAAACTTTTCGGGTGCCAGCCCCGCCACCATAATTTTGTCGTAGTAGACCGTTTCGTAACCGAGGGAATGGAGCCGCAGCGAGGTGTGGCAGTCTTCCGTCACGGTTTCCGTTGCGATGCCACCAATTTCGAGAATGTAGCTCCGGCGAATGACAGCCGCCGAGCCGCAGAAAAAGGCCGCATTCCAGAAGTCGTTACCCTTTTGCAGCACTTTGTAAAACAGCTCGTTGCCCACAGGTACCTGTCCCCCAGTGAGCAAGTTGCGCTCGAAGGGGTCGGGGTTATAGAACCAGTGTGGGGTTTGAACCAGGGCTACTTTAGGGTTTTGAAAGAAGCCGACGGTGTGTTGCAGAAAGTGGCGCACTGGAATGTGGTCGCAATCGAGGATCATCACCAAGTCACCCGTCGTTTTGGTCAGGGCCGTGTTGATATTGCCCGCTTTGGCGTGGTCGTTGTTGTCGCGTGTGAGCATGATGCAGCCGAGTTCTTCGCACATCTGACGCAGGGCTTCCCGACGCTCTTTGTACTTTTCGGCTCGACCATCATCCAGCACATACACCTGCTTTTTGTCAGCAGGATAATCTGTTGCCAGTGCAGCCAGGGTCGTTTTGCGGACAATTTCCACATCTTCGTTGTAAGTGGGGATGTAGATATCGACCGTAGGCCAGTCGTCTTGCGGAATGGTAGCGAGGTCAATAGGGGTTCGATCGCGCACCTTCAACGTTTGAAAATAAGCCAGCATCAACGTGCCGATCGCGTACAGTTCTGCCACATACAGCAACAGGCAGAAAAACCCATTGAGCCAGTTATCCAGGTTCATGGTGTACGCCGTGCGGTAGTAGAGATACCGCAGGGTCGTCAGCACACTCAACGCAATGAGAAAGAGGTGCAGCTTTTCACTCCGCTCTGTCTCATCCTGCTGCTCTTCCAGACTCACAATGGTGTAGCCGATCGCCACCAAGACTGCGGCAAGAACTGCCTGCTGCCAGGTAGGGGGGCGTTCTGTCACTAGGGGAACAAACAACCACAAAGATGCACCTGACAGGAGCAAGAGTTGGTAGCGAGTCAGCCACTGCAACGTGCGCTCAGACCAGGCAGGCACGCGATCGACCAACCACGTTGCAAGCCATTGCTGCCAGACTGGTGAGGCTTCGGTTGGTTGCTGATGTACCCGGAGGGGGAGTTTGAGCATGGGAGGAAAGGGGGAAGGGGGGAGACAGGGGAGGCAGGGAAGGCAGGGGAGGCAGGGGAGGCAGGGGCGTTTTGAGTTTGAAATTGGGTAAGTCGAGCTTAGTGATAGGCCGAGCGTGGAGTGGAGTAGGTTGAGCTTGTGATTGGATAGGTCGAGCTTGTAATTTGCTGAGTCGAGCTTGAAATTGGATAGGCTGAGCTTGTAACTTGATAGGCTGAGCTTGTAACTTGATAGGCTGAGCTTGAAATCGAATTGGTCAAGCTTGTGATTTGCTGAGTCGAGCCTGTAATTGAATAGGTTGAGCTGGTAATTAGATAGGTTGAGCTTGTGATTAGATAGGCTGAGCTTGTAATTTGCTGAGTCGAGCTTGTAATGCGATCGGTTGAGCTTAGAACTTAATCAGTCGAGCTTTATTCTTAGGGTTTACGCAAACCTCAGAGGTTTTGGTCAAAGTACATAAGTCCTGATTTTTTACCTGTTACCTTCTCCCATCTCCCGATCCCCTCTGCCCCCTGCCCCCTCTCCTCTCACCTCTTCTTCCCCAACCGCCCCAAATACGACTGGGCGATCGCATACAGCAGCAGTGCCGCGACTACAAAACCGGGGGCGAGAATAAACCAACTCACGCGGAGGGTTTGCAGGAAGCGATCGAGGAGGTTGGTTTCGCTCAATTGCTGTTTCTGCTTTGCCTGTTGCAAAAACTCCAGCGTGTAGGCGTTGGGGTTGTACGGGTTGGGGTCTGGTTCACCAGCGCCAATGAGCACGGTATCTTCGCGCAGTTGGAAGAAGAGGAAATCGCGGTTCAGCAGGTCGCGCACTTGATCTAACCCGGTGCGGGTCTGTCCGCTGAGTAGGAGGAGGACGCGATCGCGGTTCCAGGGCGACACAATTTCTTTGACCATGCCTTCGGCATCCGGGAGCGTCTGGATCTGGCTTTGCCCGCGTTGACGGCGAAAGGCTTCCTGGAGGGTGAACCCTTCGGACTGGAGAGCATCGGGAAGGGGAAATTGCTCACGGGTGCCAATGGCAATCAAATGGCGATCGCTCCGTTCGGTCGTGGGCAACTTCCCAGCACGGAACACCTCTAGCTTGACAGCTTCTGCTTTGCTGAGTCGTCCTAAGCGGGCACTGATTTCGAGGAGCAGTGCCAGATCGGTTTGAGTGGGTGTCTCTGGGAGGACGATCGTGGTTTTGGACAGATCCTGGGGAGCCGCAAAGGGATAGCCAAATTGCAGCAGTTTCAAGTCGGGTACCTGCGCGACGTTGGTACGGTTTAGCTCAAAGCTGGTGTCAGCATGCACGGTACCCCAAAGCTGTTGGTCTAGCGCCCGGTTGCAGGAACGACGTTCACGAGGGTCAAGCTGAAAGCGAATGCGAATTTTGGAGTTGGGCTTGATGCGGTCTTCGGGTAAGGCGACTCTCAGCGTTTCGTGTGATCCGCCCGTGACCGAATCGAGCTTTTTACCGACAAGTGCCAACCCGTCTAGCTGCACTTCTACCAGAGAGGTAAGTGGGTTGACCTGGGGACTGTAGCTGTAGTTGAGGTTGATGAAGTTGCCCGTCGCAAACTGGTCGTCGGGCAGAGCGCGGAAGTCAAACTCCATCACCGGGGCATCGGCACCCCGAACGGTCATATCTTCGTAGGGCTTGCTGTCAAAGGTGGTTAAATCTTTGAGCTGAAAGCGGTTGCCAGTGGGGAGATAGCCTGCCCACTCGCGCGACGATGGTGTCGGGACATCGGTGACTTGCCGCACCACGACCGCCTGTCCGGTACCCAACTGGCGATCGCGCGGCTGCATGAGAAACTGTGCCGCTTTTGCCACGCCTTCGGCTGCGTTGCCTGTGATCACCAGAACGGGGTGGAGCTTATCGGGCGTTGTTGTGAGCATGACCACACCCACATCGTTCGGCAAAACCTTCTTTTCCTTGTCCCGTACCTTCCCGTCTTTTACGGACAGCGGTAGGGAGAGTTGCGCCAGCGCAGGCTGCATTTTGGGAGTGCCAATGATAACCAGCCGCTCATTGGGCTGCATCTGGTCGATCGTCGTGAGCAGGCGCGTATTGAGCGGACGGTATTGCGCAAACCGCCCCATATTTGCTTGAAAGCGAGTGGTCGCTGTGAGCCAGGGTTCTTCCACCGTGTTGGGCAGCAGGTAGGCAAGCTGGTTGGGTTCCAGGCTGAGATCATCAAAGATGGGATAGGGATAGCGGCTGAAGTTGAGCGCGATCGGTTGGGGCTGAAAGTCAAATACCAGCTTGGAATCGGGTAAAATCTCCGTCCACAGCGATGGGTCAAACGGGTCTTGCGTGCAGGTAGGCGAGTTGTTTTGCAGCGCGGCCAAGACGACTTCGTTGTAGTCCTGAATAATGTCTGGCGGAATGTCAAACACGGCGCTACCGATTTCCGCCTGCTTTTTGTTTAGCGGCAGGCTGCCTACGCTAGCACCGTTGATATAAGCGGTCAGGTTCGATCGAGTGGCGTACAGCGCAGGCGAGTGCCGAAACCGAACCTGGAGCTTCGCTGTTTTGGGCTTCCAGGCACGAGGACGCGTAAAGCGCAGCCGCGTTTCGTCATAAATGCTCCGCAGCCGCAACCGATTGCCCACCACTGGGCTGCGGTTAAACTCCAGCACATACTGACCCGCTGCCAATGGCGACACGATCGTCCCTTTTTTCGCCGCATCCGAAACATCCGGATCTTTCGCGGCTGCTTCACCAGAGACTTGCGGTGGCGCTGGCACTTTATCAATACCCGATGTCGCAGGCGCTTCAGCAGGCGGATTGGACTGAGCAATGGTGACAGTCTGCCACCCCAAACCCAGGCTCAAGGCGAGGGTTAAGAGGAAGAGGGCGATCGATAGCAAAAGGCGGGGCGGGGAAAAGCGGGTAGGGTGCATGGGTAGAAGGTAGAAAGCAAAAGGTAAAAGGCAGAAGGGGGAGCAGAGGGACGGGGAATGAGGGATGAGGGCAGAAGGTAGAAGGCAAAAGGTAGAAGGTAGAAGAGGAGTTGTTAGTTGTTGGAAGCAAGCTGACCGCTGACCGCTGACCGCTCTCTAACTCAAAACTCAAAACTCAGAACTAAAAACCCTCTAGTACCGCTCCCATGAGGGTTGAAAGCCGCGTCGTCTTAGAAGATCGACCTGAATTTTTTCGATTTTGCGATCGGTTGCGTTGCTCTGGGTCGCTGTTGCAGTGGGAGCATTGCTACTTTGCGCTCGTAACGCTTTGAACTGCTGTAATGCAACACCTGGATGGTCTTGGGCAAGGCTGAGTTCACCGAGAATGCGACGGGTATCGAGGTCATTGGGGCGTAATGCCAGCACGCGGTGGTAAAGCGTTTGGGCTTCGGCATAGCGCTGCTGTTGAAAGCGCACTCCTGCCAGAGCGGCGATCGCGTCCACATTATTGGGCTGCTGCTGCAAAATAGCGCTGTATGCCTGGTCTGCCAGCGGCAAATCGCCCAGCGTTTGCGCCAGATCACCTTGCACAAAGTAGGCGTTGAGATTGCCCTTGTTGCGCGTTGCAAATTGTTCGACTTGCGATCGTGCTCCAGCCGGGTCACGAACTGCTAGCACTTGCAGGGCACGCCGCTGCATGGGAAGATTATCGGGCTGCACAGCCAGCAGCGTGTTGTAAAGGGCTTCTCGCTTGGGGTCGGCTGGCAGGGTCTCGACGAGGCTAAACAACTCTGGTGGTGTTTCTGTAGCAGACGGTGACTGGAGCCATGCCGCAAGCACCGTCTCGGCTTCAGCCAGGGTGATGCGATCGGCACGGTAGGCAGCGCTGGCGCGACCAAGCTGGGTGCGTAGATCCTGCGGCCTGCTTGCCAGAACCTGGTCGTATACGCGCAAGGCTTCGTCCGATCGCCCCTGCGCCTGTCGCACATCTGCCAAACCCAGCAGGGCGTTTGACAAGACGGGGGCAGGTGGGTTACTGGCAATTACGGCTTCGTATCGTTGAGCGCTGGCATCCAGTTTGCCTTCGCGTCGCTCAATCTCGGCTAGCAGTAGTTGAGGTGCACGATCGCGGGCACCTGCCGAGGTCGCACTGTATGTTTGAATTGCTTGCCGTGCTTGTTCAAAATCCCCTTTGTCTACCCAAATTTGGGCGACGCGGAAGCGCAAGAACGGTGCATCGACTCCACTTTGCAAAAGTTCCTGGTACTGGGGAAGCAGCGCTGGATCAGGAGGATCAAGGCGAACCAATGCCAGCGCGATCGCCTGACGTTCTACCGCTCTAGCAGGCAGCGGTTGTAAAACGGTCTGAAGCTGTTGGCGTAGTTCAGTCGCGGTGACTCGCCCAAGCTGACGGGCGATGATCAGCCGCTTCACCACCAATCCTGGCTCTGACTTTTGGGTAAGCAACTGCTCATACAGCGACAGCGCTTCTTGCCGTGCGGGTGGAAATTCGCTCAACACATCCGCCGCTTCTGCCACCAATCCCGGTGATGGGTTCGCCGTCTGACGCAAGGCCTGTCGATACTGCTCGATCGCTTCGGCATACAGCGTGGTATCGCCCGCTTGCCGACCGACCTGGCTGAGTGCCCGTGCTAAAGGCAGTGTGGCTCCTGGCTGATTGCGTAACGGTTGGAGGACAGCGATCGCCCGATCAGACTGCTGATTGGCCTCATAAGCGGCTGCCAGGGACGATCGCACTTCAATCGATCGTCGATCCGCTGGTTTTAACTGCCCCAGTTGCTCCTCCAGCAAAGGAATAGCCTGATCAGGCTGGCCCGTTTCTCGCAGGGCCGTTGCGTAGGCAATCACGGCATCGGCTGGTAACGCTTTACCCGTTGCACGGTAGCGCTCAAATAACGTGACGCCTTCTGTGTAGTTGCCGCTGTAGGTATATGCCTGAGCCGCTCCTAAAAGCACGGCTGGAGTAGGCTTTTGCAGCAGAATCTGATAATCCGTTAGAGCTTCAGCAAAACGTCCCTGGTAGCCGTACAGCACGGCCCGCTGCGTGCGATCGCTCGTTCGCTCTGGAGCCAGCGTGAGCAACGTGGTCAGCGCCTCAATGCCGCGTGCCTGCCATTCCGGTCGATAGCCACCCAGCACACCGATCGCAGACAGCGCCGTCAGGTTCTTCGAGTCCTGCACCAACACCTGCTGATAGGCTTTCCAGGCGTTGGCATCCTGTCCTGCTTTCTGATAGGCGATCGCCAGCCCAAGCTTGGCCTCTAGCGATTGGGGGTTTTGCTGCAATGCCCTTTGAAACGCGGCGATCGCATCATTCACATACCCCTGGTTCAGCAGCGTATAGCCCTGCCCAGCAGATGCGGTCTGCGCTTGAGACGGCATTCCAGACAACGCGATGAGTAAGCTACTGGCTAAACCTAGCAGGAGTGGGGAGTGGGGAGTGGGGAGTAGGGAGTGGGGGGTGAGAGTTTTGAGTTCTAAGTTTTGAGTTTTGCGTTTCAGGAAAGGTGAGAGGTGAGAGGTGAGAGGTGTAAGAGTTTTGAGTTTTGAGTTTTGAGTTTTGCGTTCTGAATGAATGCTGCCTTCTGCCTTCTGCCTTCTGCCTTCTGCCTTCTGCCCTCTACCTTCTGCCTTCTGCTCACGCTTCATCTCGACCTCCTGAATACTGACGAAATGTCAAAATCTGTCCGGACACGTACACCTAAAACGGTGTCTGAGAAGCTATTGCGCTCTTGAAGCATCACGGCTGCTCGTAAATTGGGTGTGATGCGGAAGTCGTAGAACAGTTCCAGCACATCGGGGTTGTTGTCGCCCCGATCGCGCCGCAGGTCATCATTCGACAGTTGCCGCCCGTAGCCAAGTCCCAGACGATCGCTCGGCAAAAAGATATCTAAGAAGTTCAACCCGGCACTGTAGGTTGTGCCGCTGGCATCCAGAGCGAGATTGGTGTAGCGTCCATAGCGCCCAAAGAGTCCCAATTTGAGGTTGGGAATGTAGACTTCACCGTTGATGCCATAGGCTTCTTCACGATCGCCCGGTTGAGGCCCTAATCGGCCTGATCGAGGAATATCAAAAATTTCTCGAAAGCCACTGCGCTGTCTGGCATCACGAGAGGACACGTAGGTGCCACGAATGATGGCAGTGCCAAAGCGTACCCCCACTTCACCCGCAAACCCATCCAGATGAAAGTCACCCAGGTTGCGTGTTGAGGAAAACGTCGTTGCTTTGAGGTCAATATCGTCCGTTATGCTCCAGTTCACCAGCAAGCCCGGCCGGGAGGCAATACCTGCGGCGGCCAGCGCTGGGTTCGTTTGAAACACCGAATTGAAGAAATGCGTCGCGCCATCTTTGGCAAAGCTGTTGCGATCAAAGTAGGATGTGAGATCCATCAACCCCACCACAAACCGCAAGGTCGGCAGGGACGGCAGCGATCCAGCAAAATACAGTTCGTTCAAGTTCAGCCCGGTTTCTTGCGAATCAGCAAACCCCCTACCTGTCGTCAAATCCACTTCTGCGCCAAAGCCTGCGTTGGGAGTGACGGGGTAGAAGGTGGTGACTCGTGCCCGTGCCGAGGTGTCGCTGCCTTCCTGCTTAAATACGCCCTGTAATTGAATCGACGGCACACCCAGTACTGAACTGCCTTGCTTCAGCACTTTATCTGACGGAGCTGGCACGCCTGAATCGGCTAAGAGTAGAGACGATCGCCTGACGTGTGGCGTTAACTGTTGAATCTGAGTTTGAGACGCGTCTACGTAGAGAGCAAAGTCACGATCGGCAGTGAGCGATCCATTTAGTTGCGCCGGGGGCACCATTTCACCCTTCAGTGCGTCAATTATTGTGGTGTGCGCACTATAGGCAAAGGTCTGGCTGGCTGTCGAGTTTGACGTCGAAGCAAGGGTTAACGCCACAGCCGATGGCAGCACTGGGCGATCATCCGTTTCTGGCGCTGATTCTGCAAGGCCTGTTGATTCTGCAAGGGCTGTGGAACAGTGGCTGAGCGTCTCTGCGGCTCCAGCCGTCAGCAGGATAGCCATTGTTAATCCAAGGTGTAAAAAGGGATGGAGCCGCATGCGTTTTGGTCGCGTTAACCTCGGCGGATGCTGGGTCGGGTATGTCTTCAAAGTCATCATCCTGGTTGGGGAGGGCCATCCCATACGGCTCAGTGCTGCAACGGACGATCGGGCGATCGCACCCGTCACAAGCCTGAGAAGGTGGGCTGTGTGCAGCAGTTGGCTTAGCAACAAACAGAAAATAAGTGCTAGCAGAACGAAATCGATTGAGGCATCAGTGCCATCAACAGGGGGAGTCTAGCCAACGGTGGGTCACGGATGGCATGATGTCTGCCGTAAATGAGTCTTAGAACGATTCCCTTCAGTGCTTCCAGCGAGGACTTAATGTGGGGCGCAATCAAGGTGCGCTCATACCAACCCTGCGTAAATTACTGAGGTAACTGACTCCTGTATTCCAGCAATCAGAAAGTAATCAGGGTAATTTCTATAAAGAGCGTGTGAGTTTCTTCGACTTCATGCTGAATTTTTTTGTCTTAACATTAAAACCTTTTGCCTTGCTTCAGGCGTTTCCGCCTTTGTGTTAAGCTTCTCTGCTTTGCTTTTGATTCAGCTACCAGCTTAAAATTTCAGGCTGACCGCTGAGAGCTAAATGAAGTTGTTGGTTGTAAAGCCCTTTGGGCATACCAGAAAAGTGGTTGGTTTTTAGAAGCAGGACTTACGCAAATTCTCTAAAACCAGCCCCTCAGCCCCCAACTTGGGGAGCAAGAACTCAAAGTCCCCCAGAATTGGGAGCTTAAAGCCCTTTGGGCATACAAGAAAAGGGGGCGACCAAGAAGGAAACTGACGGCTGACCGCTGATTACTAACCGCTGATTACTAATTGAGCCAAACCCAGTATGCTTTTCACAAATGATTTAGGACTGATGTGGGCAAGAAAGGCTACAACAAAGAGAGGGTTGCAAGGGCTTCATTGCTGCTGTAATACCTCTGATCTGTGGTTCCCTTCTTGTTGCTTTCATGACTTCTCCTTTTGCAGCCGAACGTCTACTATTTACCCCAGCAACGCCAGGGTCTGATGCTGTGCCGACGATCTTTGCGTTTCCCAATGAGTACAGCGTGGGGATTACAAGCCTGGGTTATCAAGTGGTGTGGGCAACGTTGGCAACGCGGACGGATGTGCAGGTGAGCCGCCTGTTTACTGATGCTCAGGAGCCGCTACCCGCCAGACCAGAGTTACTGGGCTTTTCTCTGTCCTGGGAGTTGGACTATGTAAACATTCTGAGCTTGCTGGAACAGTTGGAGGTTCCCATTCGGGCGATCGCGCGCTCAGATGAGCATCCGCTTGTATTTGGTGGTGGCCCAGTGCTAACAGCAAATCCAGAACCGTTTGCAGACTTTTTTGACGTGATTTTGCTGGGCGATGGCGAACGGCTGCTGGGTGAATTTATCGAAGCGTATCGATCGATCCGTCATGCCGATCGCGCGACCCAACTCCGCCATCTCGCGCAAGTGCCAGGAATTTATGTCCCCAGTCTCTACACCATGACGTATCGCAGTCTAGATGGTGCGCTGGAGTCGATCGCACCCGTTGATACCAGCATTCCAGCGCGGATCGAAAAGCAAACCTATCGAGGCAATACACTCTCAGCCTCCACTGTTGTGACGGAGAAAGCGGCGTGGGAAAACATCTACATGATTGAAGTGGTGCGGAGCTGCCCAGAAATGTGTCGCTTCTGCCTTGCCAGCTATCTCACGCTCCCGTTTCGGACAGCGAGCGTAGACGAGTCGCTAATACCCGCGATCGCGCAGGGGTTGACCGTGACCGATCGCCTTGGCTTGCTGGGCGCGTCTGTCACTCAACATCCCGAATTTGAAACGCTGCTCGATTATCTCAATCGTCCTGAATACGATCAAGTACGGCTCAGTCTTGCTTCAGTGAGAACAAACACTGTCACGCCTAAGCTGGCAGAAACGCTGACCAAACATGACACCCGCTCGATTACGATCGCGGTGGAGAGTGGAAGCGATCGCTTACGTCAGATTATCAATAAAAAGCTAACCAATGACGAGATTATTCAGGCAGCCATCAATGCCAAAGCAGGTGGGTTGAGTAATCTCAAGCTCTACGGCATGGTTGGCATACCAGATGAAGAACCAGAAGACCTGGATCAAACGGTGGCAATGCTGCGCGACATCAAAAAAACGGTGCCCGGCTTGCGGCTAACTTTTGGATGCAGCACCTTTGTCCCTAAAGCCCACACGCCCTTTCAGTGGTTTGGCGTCAATACAAAAGCCGAAAAGCGGTTGCAATCGCTACAGAAACAACTGCGATCGCAAGGCATTGAGTTTCGTCCTGAAAGCTACAACTGGTCAATCATCCAGGCGTTGCTTTCCAGGGGCGATCGTCGCCTGTCTCACCTCCTCGAATTAACCCGTCACTATGGCGATTCGCTCGGCAGCTACCGTCGTGCGTTTAAAGCACTGCGCGGCAAACTGCCTGGATTGGATTTCTACGTTCACACCAACTGGAACCACGAGCAAGTGCTTCCCTGGAGCCATTTGCAGGGGCCACTACCGCAAGCAACGCTGCTGAAGCATTTGGCAACCGCAGAGGCATCGTTTCAGCAACCAATGGCCGCGCTATCTGGTTCACCGTAGGGTTGGGTGTAGGGTATAGGGGACAGGGTTGAGGGGGAGAGGGATGCAGAATACAGCGGAATACTACTGTGCCTACTGTGGCGAGGAAAATACAACGTTTGTCGATATTAGCGGCGGTAGTCAGCAGTCGTATGTAGAAGATTGCCAGGTTTGCTGCCGACCGAACATTCTCTATGTGCGCATTGACGAAGAAACGCTAGAGATTGAGATTGATAGCGAATATGAAGGCTAGGCTGCACGATCGCCCTCTTACTAAAAAATCCTGAGCAACAGATACTGTAGCCCAGGATTCATTAATCATTAGGATTTATGCAAGAGCAGTCATCTTTCGCCCCCTAGCCCCCATTTTTGAGAGAACTGAGCCAGTTAAAGCCCCCAGAATTGGAGGTTTGGAGGCCAAATGCGTAAGTCCTAAATCATTTAGCAAGTCAGAGTTTGCAAGCAGCCTTAAACGATTTGCTGTAGCTCACGCTCAAGCAACGAAACCAGGTTTTGATCACCTTGTTCGCGTGCAATTTGCAGGCGACGCTGTACATTGGTGCGGAGATTACTGCGATGTGTCGTAACAAACTCTGCATTATTAGAGGCTTTCCTCTGAAAGTGCGGCTTGCTGGAGACAGCACTCGCTCTGTTTTGTACAGCAATAGGGTGCTCACCACCATTCAAGGCGTAAGCAACGCCACGATAGGTTAGCTGTGCCGATGACCGAACGGAGGGCAAAACAGGCTCTGCGTTCGGGTCAACTGCATAAACAACGCCACGATAATGCAGGTTATAAATGGGGCGAATCGTGCGATAAACGGTTGTTTCGCGGGCGGCTTCAGCGCTGCGAGGATGATAGTCGTAGTTAACGCCCCGGTAAGTCAGTTGCATGGTCTTCGCCTCTTGGTTAATGCGTGTTGTGAGTTGAGGCGCGTTCCTTCGGGACTTCTCCCTACTTCCGTCTACCGAAACTAAGATTGACTAGATGAGTATCGGCTAGATGAACGATTTGATTTATATCTGTATTATAAGCTACCGAATTTGACGAAATCGGCAGTTTAGCGAAACTTTATACTGTTTCACGATAAATCTATCTGGCGAAAGAGCGGCCCGTAGGGTGTATGCATCGTTCATCACACCTGCCTCATGCTGCTGGCAACAGTCCTTTTGTCGCTAGCCACTCCCGATTGAAGAGCTTGGATTGATAGCGACTGCCACTGTCACAAAGCACCGTCACGATCGTGTGTCCCGGCCCCAGGTGCTTTGCCAAGGCGATCGCGGCTCCTACGTTAATACCCACAGAGCCACCCATAAACAGCCCGTCCTTTTCTAGCAGTTGATACACCACGCGCACAGCTTCAGTATCATCAATTTGAATGGCATCATCTGCGGGTGCCCCTTGCATATTGGCAGTCACACGGCTGTTACCAATGCCTTCAGTGATCGAATTGCCTTCCATCTTTGGTTCACCTGTTTTGACATAGCTATAGAGGCCGCTGCCCATTGGGTCTGCAAGAACACATTGAATGCTAGGATCTTTCTCCTTTAGAAAAAGAGAAACTCCAGCATACGTGCCGCCTGTGCCCGTTGCTGCTACCCAGGCATCGACCTTTCCATCCGTTTGTGCCCAAATTTCGGGGCCTGTCGTGGCGTAGTGGGCGTGACGATTTGCCAGGTTGTCAAACTGGTTTGCCCAGATCGCGTTTTCCATCTCGGCGGCGAGTCTGCCAGAGAGCTTGACGTAATTGTTGGGGTCTTTGTAGGGCACAGCGGGAACGGTACGCACTTCGGCACCCAGCGTTCGTAACAAGTCAATTTTTTCCTGCGACTGAGTTTCAGGAATGACAATCAGGCACTTGTAGCCTTTGGCGTTGCAGATGTGTGCTAGCCCAATCCCTGTGTTACCTGCGGTACCCTCAACAACAGTGCCACCGGATTTAAGTAGCCCTTTTGCTTCGGCATCTTGAATGATGAAGAGCGCTGCCCGATCTTTGACCGAGCCACCCGGATTGAGAAATTCGGCTTTGCCCAAAATTTCGCAACCTGTTTCATCGCTGAAGCTGTTCAGCCGAATCAGGGGTGTGTTGCCGATCGCGCTAACGAAGCCATGCTTGATATCCATGCTGCAAACTACCTACTAGTTCCCTATAAAGATTTTGGCGTATAGCGGATGGATTGACGATCTCCTTTTTGGTGCAGAGCGATCAGTTAAGGGGGCAGGGGGAGCAGGGGAGGCAGAAGGGCAGGGGGCATGAGAGAGGGAGTTGGGAGTTGGGATGCGGAGGGAGCTAGGGGAGCAGGAGAAGACGGAAATTTAACTCAAAATTCTTACACTTCTCATACCAATTTGAATTGAAAATGCGACACATCCTGTAGGGGCAAGGCAATGCCTTGCCCCTACCCACCGATTGATCTGTAGCCGTCATTCTTTAAATCGGTATCACCTCTCCTGAAACTCAAAACTCAAAACTGAATATGCGGCTCACGGTGCCCCTACGATCGCCATGCCATCAAAAATGGGTGCTGCACCATCATGGCACAGCACCCATCAACATCACGTTACGTCATTGGCGATTCAGCTTACGAATAGTTGAAGTTGATGTAGAAGAACGCATTAGAGAGCGTGCCTCCAGCACCACCATCTGAGACTGTGAACTGGAAGGTTTCACCACTGCCGTTACCGAGGTAATCGAAACTGAGGTTACCCGAATCAATGTCGGCTTGAGTGAACGTGCCTCCGGCATTGATCTGGGTGCCATTAAGCCGCAGAATACCTACCGTTGGATTGGGAACAGAGGTGAGCGTGTAGGTCAGTTGAGCCGTTGTGTTGTCCACATCTGACACCTGAAGCAGATCGCTACCAATCACCGTTAATGAGGGCGTATTACCAGCCAACAACAATCCTGTATTGTTGACCAGTACAGGTGGATCGTTAACCGGGTTGACGTTGATATTGAAGACGCGACTGCTCAAAGTCGTCGTGCCATCCGACACCTGGAAGACGAAGATGTCGTTGCCGCTTGGCTCACTACCGTTGTGAACGTAGGTCAGCGCACCCTGATCAATTTGCTGTTGCGTCAGGGTTGCACCATTCGCCAGGGCCGTCCCATTCAAGAAGAGGGTGCCTGAGATCGGCACTGTTGAGATGGTGTAGAGCAACTCTGAGGTAAGGTTATCTGGGTCAGACGTGCGCAGTAGCGTGTTGGTGACGTTGAGCGTTGCGCCTTCGTTCACCGTTGCAGGCCCCGCAGAGACGATCGTCGGTGCATCATTCACGTTGGTAATACCAACATTAAACGTTCTGCTGCCCGTCGTGCCGCCTGCACCATCGTTCACCGTAAAGATGAAGCTGTCGCTGGTGGTTTCGCTACCGTTGTGGCGATAGGAGATCCGGTTGCTGTTGATATCATCCTGAGTAAAGGTCTGGTTGAGGCTGAGAGCCGCACCATTCAAGCGCAGATTCCCGTTATTAGGGGCACTGCTCAAGGTGTACTTTAATTGCACCGTTGTGTTGTCGGCATCGCTGACACTCAGCAAGGTGTTAGAGATGGTACTCGTTGCGCCTTCGGTCAGGTTGAGTCTGGCGTTGTTGACGATCGTCGGTGCATCATTCACCGGATTAATCACGATGTTGAAGGTGGCGTTGCCGCTACCAGGAACGGTGATACTACCAGGTGTATTGTCAAAGACTCTGAAGGTAAAGCTATCACTTGTGGTCTCACTGCCATTTTGGAGGTAGGAGAGGTAGCCACTGTTGATATCGGCCTGGGTAAAGGTGCCACCAGCCGCCAGCGTTGCCGTAGTGCCACCCCCATTGGACAACCGCAAGCTGCCACTGGTCAGTGGATTCGGTGCGCTAAACAGGGTGTAGACCAGTTGCCCTGCTGTATTGTCTACATCCGTTGTGCGGAGTTGAGAGTTGGTGATCACACCAGAAGTCCCTTCACTCAGTGTCAATGCACGGTTTGTCAGCAAGACAGGCGCGTCGTTGATTGAAGCGACGCTGATGTCAACAGAGCCAGTCGCAATGCCCGGTGAACCGGAGCCTGTATTGCCCTGGTCATTGACGGTGACATTCAGCGTGTCGGCACCGAAGTAATCCTGCTTACCGCGATAGGTCAGGGTGTTGAGGATAGGTGACAGCGCTGCCAGGGTGCCAATGTAGGTGACAGCGCCCGTGCCATTACCCGTGAGTGTGCCGCCGCTGCCAACGGCACCCAACGTCAAAGTACCGTTGCTGACGGTGAAGTTCACTTGAATGGGACTGGTGCCGGAGTCTACATCGGTTAGGGTAATGGCTCTCCCCCCGTTGAAGACCAGATTGGTGTCTTCGTTGACCGTCTGTGCTGCTGGGACGGTTAGCACGGGTGGATCGTTGACAGCATTCACGTTAACGCTAATGGTCTTGGTGTCAGACAAGGCACCACCAAAGCCTGTATTGCCCTGATCATTTGCCGTAATCGTGATTGTGTCGGCCCCGTTGTAGTTGAGCTTGCCTCGGTAGGTGAGGTTGGCGATCGCCGTGTTGATGTTCGTGACCGTATCAGTGATGGTCAGTGTACTGCTGCCCGCAACCACTGGGTCAAGCGTTAAGGTGCCATTCGTGGCTGTGAGCGTCACAGTAATGGGAGTGCTGTTGGCATCGACATCCGCAACACTCACGCCAGACAGCGTTAAGTTAGTATCTTCATCAACGGTCTGGCTACCAGGAACGGTAATGACAGGAGCATCGTTGACGGGCGTAACGGTGATGCCCAGCGTTCGGTTATCGGTGCCGATTGGCCCAGAACCCGTTGCACCTTGATCGCTCACGTTCAACACCAGAGTGTCTGCTCCGTTGAAGTTGAGGTTGCCACGGTAGCTGAGTCCTGCCAGCGCTGCGTTGATATCGCTGAGAGTGCCTCTAACGGCAACGCTACTGGTGTTATCAGCGCCAGCGGTGATGGTGAGTCCAGCGGTATTGCCTAGCTTGAGCGTGCCGTTTGTCACCGAGAGCGTGACGACCAGTGGACTGCTGCCTGCATCCACATCGGTGAGGCTGAGGCCTGCGATCGCCAACGTGGTATCTTCGGCAACGGTTGGTGGATTGGGCAGGGTGAAGATCGGAGCATCATTCACTGCCGTGACGTTAATGGTAAAGGTCTGGAGTGCGGAGCTATCTACCCCACCCAGATCGGTGCCACCGTTGTCTTTAAGCTGCACGGTGACGATCGCGGTGCCGTTGGCATTGGGCGCTGCGGTGTAGGTCAGGGTGCCTGTCGCTGGGTCGATCGTGGGAGCAGCGGAGAACAGCGAGGCATTGTCGGTATTGACCACAAAGTTGAGGGTTTGAGCCGCTTCATCGGCTGGGCCTGCGGAAGTGGCTGTTGCCCAACCCGTTATCGTTTGTGGGCCTGCATCCTCTGCGATCGTCTGGTTGGCACCTTTGGTAAAGGACGGCGCATCGTTGACGGGGTTCACCGTAATGGTAAAGATGCTGTCGGGTGACGTATCCACACCACCGTTCGCAGTGCCGCCATTATCCTTCAGGCGCGTCGTCACGGTGGCTGTACCATTCGCATTGGGTGCCAGCGTATAGGTGAGCTTGCCTGTGGGGTCGATCGTCGGTGCCACGGTAAACAAACCAGGGTTAGTGCTGGAGGTGATGAAATTAAGCGTTTGGCTCGACTCGTTCGCGGGGCCTGTCGCAATGCCAGTAGCCCAGTTCACGGTCTGCGGTGCGGCATCTTCATTCACCACGAGATTGGTGCCAGCGGTAAAGGTCGGCACATCGTTCACGGGCACAACCGTCACGCCGATCGTTTTCTGGATGCTCAACGCACTGGAGGCACCCACAAAACCCTGATCATCTACCTTGATGGTGATCGTGTCAGCGCCAAAGTAGTCAGCATTGCCCTGGTAGCTGAGGGTTGCCAACGCGGCTCGCACGCTGTCGATCGTGCCTGTAAAGCTGAGCGTCCCATCCCCATTGTTGGTGCTATCGGCAAAGGTGAGTCCGCCTGTTGTCCCTAGCGTAAGCTTCCCATTCAACGTGCCAACGTTCACCTTGACGGGATTGGTACCCGAATCGACATCGGTGGTGTCAATGAGATTCGCCAGAGAGAGGGCCGTATCTTCGAGAACCGTCTGCGCTCCTGGAACGGTTAAGGTCGGAGCGTCGTTGATGGGGTTCACAATCAGATCGATCGTCTTCGCATCGGTCTTCGGGCCGCCTGCTCCTGTGCTGCCCTGATCGGTTACGCCAATGGTGACTGTATCAGGCCCATTGAAATTCGCCAAGCCTCTATAGGTCAAGCTGCTGAGCGCATTATTAACGGCAGTGAGCTGTCCAGTGAGTGTGACTTGACTGGTGCTATTGTTGCTCACCGTCAGGCTGCCAGGGTTGAGACTGAGCGTGCCGCCCGATGCCGAGAGAGTCACGACCAGCGGATTGCCACCAATATCGGCATCGCTGACGCTGACAAGCTTGGAGCCTGTAAACGCAAGGGGAAGATCTTCATCCACTGCCTGGAAGCCAGGTACGGTCAGCACGGGCGCATCGTTGACAGGCGTGACGTTGATATTGAACGTGGTGAGGGCGATCGTTCCAGTCGAGTTATCCGAGGCGGTAAAGCTGAAGCTATCGGCGGTTGTTTCTGACCCATCGTGCGTATACGAGAGTCGGTTACTGTCGATGTCTGCTTGTGTAAAGGTTTGATTCGCTGACAGGGTTGCTGTACCCAGTTTTAAGCTACCTTTCGTCGTGCCAGCGCTCAGTGTATAGGTTAAGGGGCCGGGGCCATCGTTATCGGTAATCGCCAGTGCGGTGTTGGCGATCGTGCTGGTTGCGCCTTCTGCTAGCACCAGCCCCAGGTTGTTGGAAAGACCGGGTGCGTCGTTAACAGGCGTGATCGTGATATTGAAGGTACTTGGCCCCACAGGCGTTGTCACCACACCATCCGTTACCGTAAACGCGAAGCTATCCGACAGCGACTCACCCCCATTGTGCTGATAAACCAGTTGTCCACTGTTCAGATTTGCCTGCGTAAAGCTAGTCACCGCATTGCCACCCAAGCGCAACGTGCCGTTCGTAGGTGCATTGGTTACGCTATAGACCAGACTGGTCGCGGGTGGGCCATCACCATCGCTGACCTGTAGCACGCTGCTGCTCAGCGTCGTCAACGCACCTTCAGCAAGCGTGACACCGCTATTAGAAACCAGAACAGGTACATCGTTAACCGGGGTCACAGCAATACTAAAGGTCGTAAGCGGCAGCGTGCCTGTCGAACCATCAGAGGCCGTAAAGGTGAAACTATCCGCTAGCGTTTCTGACCCATCGTGGGTATACGAGAGCCGATTACCGAGAATATCCGCCTGGGTAAAGGTTTGTCCTGCCGTAAGGGTCGCTGTGCCTAACTTCAATGTGCCTTTGGCGGTCGCTGTGCCTACGGTGTAGGTCAGAGGGCCAGGGCCATCGTTATCGGTGATTGCTAGAGCTGCACTGGCGATCGTGCTGGTGCCCCCTTCTGCCAGCGTCAGCCCTAAATTGTTGGAAATGCCGGGTGGATCGTTAACCGGAATCACCCCAACATTGAACGTTCTCGCTGCCGTTGTTGCCGCACCATCGCCAAGGGTGAAGGTAAAGCTATCCGCCGTCGATTCACTACCGTCATGCACATATTTGAGTTGACCACCCGCCAGATCCGCCTGGGTGAAGCTTGTTACGGTCGTTGCGCCTAGAACCAAATTACCGTGGGCTGGAGTTGAGACGGTGTAAGTAATCTGCGCGTCCAGATTATCGACATCGGTTGCACTCAACAGCGCCGTTGTAATGCTGCTAGCGGCTCCTTCAGAAAGCGTTAGACCAGCGTTAGATAGCAGTGTCGGGGCATCATTAACCGGAGTCACGGCAATGCTAAAGGTGGTACTGGGAATTGCCGCGCCAAACGGATCAGAGGCCGTAAAGCTAAAGCTGTCGCTGGTTGTTTCGCTGCCGTTGTGCTGATAGGTTAGGCGATTGAGCGTGTTGATGTCCTGCTGCGTAAAGGTTTGCCCAGTCGTTAAAGCCGTTCCATTCAGCTTCAGGGTACCGTTGAGAGGTTTTTGACCCAGCGTGTATTTTACCTGGGGCGGTGGGTTGTCTGGGTCAGTGACTTGCAGCAGTGTGGCATTAATACTCGCTGTTGTCCCTTCGCTGAGGGTTAAGCCTGCGTTTGTGTTCAATACAGGCGGCGAGTTGATGGGCGAAATAATGATGTTGAAGGTGGAGTCGGTCGTTACTGTATTGCCGTCAGAGACACGGAAGACGAAGCTGTCGCTATTGGTCTTACTCCCATTGTGGTTGTAGAGAATACGGTTGTTGTTAACGTCTGCCTGGGTAAATGTGCCGTTCACAGCCAGGGCATTGGTGCCAACAAAGATCGTGCCGTTGATGGGTAAGGTGCCGACCGTGTAAATGATTTGGTCAGGAAGCTGCGGCGAGATGGCTGGCCCTGTCAATTCAGCATCACTTGTGAGCAGTAGCGCTGATGTGATGATGGGAGACGCCCCTTCAGTGACCGTCAAGCCAAAGTTGGAGACTAGGACAGGTGCATCGTTGACAGGTGTAATGGCGAGGCTAAAGGTTTGCGGCGATAGGGGCACGGTACCGCCTGCACCATCGGTGACAGTAAACGTAAAGCTGTCACTGGTGGTTTCAGTGCCGTTGTGGCTGTAGCTTAGCCTGGTGCCTGTACTGATGTCAGCTTGGGTAAAGGTACTTCCCGCCGCGATCGCCGTACCGTTTAACAACAGGTTGCCATTGCCTGGCACACTATTGAGGCTATAAATCAACTGCGCTGCCGTTTGCTCTACATCCGTTACCAGCAGGTTGAGCGCAGAAAGGTTGGCGGCAGTGCCTTCACTCAGCGTTAAGGCTTGCTTTGTTGCCAAGACAGGCGCGTCGTTGACAGGAATCGTATTGATAGTGAATGTTGTAGCGGCAATAGTGCCACCTACCCCATCGGACACGCTAAAGACAAAGCTATCGCTGAGCGTCTCGCTACCATTCTGCTGATAGGTGAGCTTACCCGCGTTAATATCCGCCTGGGTGAAAATGCTGTTTTGAGCGATCGCAGCGCCATTGAGGCTGAGATTTCCCTTGGTCGGATCGGGAGGGTTGACCAGCGTATAGGCCAGTTGCGCCGCTGTATTGTTCTCATCCGTGACTTGTAGCAACGTATTGCCGATCGTGAGTGCCGCCCCTTCACTGATCGTCAGCGCATTATTGCTGAGCAACACAGGCAGGTTGTTTGCATTAATGTTCAGCTCATAGGCGCTGCTGCCAGACGCAGCGGCAATCTGAATGTAATAAGTGCCTGCAATCAAACTGCTGGCGATCGACTCTGACGCATTGCCACCATTGGCGGAACTGGCTACCACATTGCCAAACGCATCATAAACCCGCAGATCTAGATCGCCATTCAGTGCCCCTCCCCCTGGACCATTCAATGCCAGCGCGAGTTGGGTCGTACTGCCCAGCGAAAACTGGTAGTAATCATTAGTATCTGTACCACCAACCACATCGCGGTAGATGCCACTGCCATTAATGGGGCCGATCGAGAACGCAGACGTTGTAGTATTGCCCGCCGCATCGGCTCGCACCGCAGGCAGCGTCCGAGCAAACGGTGCCACTGCCCGCCAGTTCGTATCGGTGACGGTAGGCAAGAAAGCTGACGACGCAAAAGTTGTGCCTTTGAGGAACCACACAGCATCCTGTCCTGTAGCGTAGTTGCGCCAGAGGAGATCTGAATTACCGTCGCTATTGAGATCAACGGTGCCCTGCATTCGCCAATTGGGGTCTGCACCAGGCAAGTTGACAAAGCCAGCTCTTGTGACACCATTCATCAACCAAACGAAGTTGCTTGCATTAGGCGTATTATCGCGCCAGACCAGATCCGCGCTACCGTCATTGTTGAGATCAGCAACCGCCTGAACGTTGTAATTGGTACCCGCCAACGACTCGATCAAAACGCTGGAGGCTAGTGTCAGATTTTTAAGGAACCAGACCGCGTTTTGCCCGGTTGAACTATTCCGCCAAAAGAGATCGCTGGTGCCATCGCCGTTAAAGTCACCCGCGCCCTGAATCCTCCAGTTCAGATCCGTCACCGCAAGAATGGATGAACCGGACACCAACGTTGTCCCATTCATCTGCCAGATTACATCTTGCCCTGTTGCATAGTTACGCCAGGCAATGTCAGTATTTCCGTCGTTATTAAAGTCTCCGGTCGCCTGGATCGTCCAATTGATATCTCCGACGGCTAGAAGGTTTGTAGCAGACACTAGCGTCGTGCCGTCCATCACCCAGGTCAGGTTCTCGCCTGTTTTGTAATTTCGCCAGAGAATATCTGTTTTGGTGTTGCTATCCGCCGAAACGTTAAGGTTGTAGTTGGTGCTAGGGGTCGTAGTCAGCGGGTTTAGCGGGTCGGTCGCTGGCCCTGGCGAGACGCGAATGTAGTAGGTGCCAGGATCAAGAATGTTATTGATCGACTCTGCTAATGTGCCTGTATTGGTCGAAGTCAGCACAGCCCCATCTGTACCTGTAGCAAGAGATCCAGAACTGGTCAGTACCTGAACATCAGCATTTGCACTTAGCCCGGTGAGGGACAGCCTAAAGCTGCTGGTCCGGGAAAGCTTAAAACTGTAGTAATCGTTCGCATCAAGAGCACCAGCGTCAATCCCGACGAATTCGCTCTGTGTCTGCGTACTAATGATTGGAAAGATTTGCTTAGCGGTTGCTAAGGTATTACCGATAGAATCTGCGGGCATTGCTGTCTACACCTACATGGCTCTGCTATAGTGCCCATCCCCTCCACGTTTGATAACAAAGCCAATGGTTATTTTCGTATATCTTTACGAAGATTCTGTTGAATGCACTGAAAACCTGGTGTTTCTACGTAGAAGCTTCAAATTGTTTCTACGTAGAAGCTTCAAATAGTTAACCTAATACCAAATAAAAGGTTAAACACGATCGAAAATAGCGATCGCAGCTCACTCGATCGCGCAATTTACAACAAGCTTAAGTCACTACACCAGAGTGTTTAAGCAGTTTGATTCTCAACAGTAAACTCGCCATCTGTTGAAGCACAATCCAACACGATCGACTTCAAACCAACAGCACACAAAACTGCCCATTAGATCGATGCTTGCTGTCTCTGGTAGAGAGACCAGTACAACCCTTTACTCCGGAGCAAATCGTCGTGAGTGCCTTTTTCAACTAATACACCTTTCTCCAACACCACAATTAGATCCGCGCGTTTAAGGGGAGCAAAGCGGTGAGCAACGAGAAAAACGGTACGATTTTGGGACACTTTTTGAATGTTTTGTAGAACCTGTTGTTCGGTTTCGGCATCTAATGCACTTGTAGCCTCATCCAGCACTAAAAGAGGTGCTTTAGACAAGAACAGTCGAGCGAGTGCGATGCGTTGACGCTGACCACCCGATAGCGCCGTTCCCCGCTCACCGACGCTAGTTTCATAGCCATGCTGTAACTCACTAATAAAGTCATGAGCCACTGCCAGCCGCGCAGCTTCAACCACCTGTTCGGCACTGATGTCTGGGTTTCCAAGGCTGATATTTTCCAACACAGACCCGTTAAAGAGAAAGTCTTCCTGTAAAACCACAGCCACTTGCTGGCGGAGGGAGGCGAGATCCGCACTCTTAATGTCAAATCCATCAATTAAAATGCGGCCGGATTCGACAGGATACAGGCGCTGAATTAGCTTAGAAAGCGTACTCTTACCAGACCCACTGCGCCCCACAACCCCCACCAGCATTCCCGGCTGTACGTTAAACGAAATGCCCCGTAAGACAGGCTCTTGCGTTGGGTAGTACCGAAAAAAGACCTGATCAAACGTTACCTGACCCTGAAGCGGCGGTAGTACTAGGCCAGATCCCGCTTCGGCTTCGGGAGCTGTGTTGAGGATATCACCGATGCGATCGACCGAGAGCAACACCTGCTGGAGATTCTGCCAAAGCTGCACCAGACGCAGCAACGGGCCAGTCATGCGGCCAGAGAGCATCTGAAAGGCAACCAGTTGACCGATCGTGAGCTTCTGCTCGATCACTAGCTTGGCACCAAACCACAGGATGAGGAGGGATGACAGGTTGGTGAGAAAATCGGCAATGTTGTTGCTGCTGTTAGAAATAGTGGACGCTTTGAAGCCCGTGCGAATAAAGCGGGCAAACAGCCCTTCCCAGCGATCACGCGCCACTCGTTCAGCCGTATGCGCTTTGACGGCTTGAATGCCTGTAATGGTTTCGACTAAAAACGACTGGCTATCAGCACTGCGATTGAACGTTTCATTCAGCCACCGTCGCAAAAATGGGGTGACCGTTAACGTCAGCAGCGCAAAGAACGGTATCATTCCCAGAGACACAAGGGTCAGCGGAATGCTGTAGGCAATCATAATTGCCAAGTAAACCACCGCAAATACCGCATCAAGAATGACTGTGAGTGCGGTACCCGTCAGAAATTGACGAATATTTTCGAGTTCTTGTACGCGAGCCACCGTGTCACCTACCCGACGCGCCTCAAAGTAAGACAGCGGCAGGCGCATGAGATGGCGAAATAACTGGGCCGAAAGGCTCAGATCAAGGCGGCGTGCGGTATGGGTGAAAATGAACAGGCGTAAGAAGCCTAACCCTGCCTCAAAAAACGCCACGGCGACCAAGGCAAGCGCCATCACATCCAGCGTCGAGAGGCTGCCCTGCACCATCACGCGATCAATGATGACCTGAGTGATGACGGGAGTTGCCAAACCCAACAGTTGCAGCGTGAAGGAGGCCAGCAGCACCTCACTCAATAGCACCCGATAGTTCCAAATGGCTGGCAGAAACCAGGCAAGGCTAAACGTCTCTTGCTTCTGAATTGGTTCAATTTGCCAGAGTTGCCCATCCCAGACGCTTTCGACCAGGGCACGCGGTACACTTTCGCAGGTACGACTGGGATTGAGGGGATCGGCCACAATGAGTCGATCGCCCTTAACGGCGTAGGCAATCACCCAGCGCGTCGTCGCAGCCTCTACAGTTTTTACAGAAGGCGGCAAGATTAAGGCTGACGCGGTTGCCGTGCTACTGCCGTCATCTCGCCATTGCATCAAAGCTGGTAGCCCAAGCTGGCGAAGATTATTCCAGGCTGTATCAATCCGTCGCAGTTGTAGCCCTAGCTTTTCGGCAGCTTCTATCACGTCTGCCGATCGCTGCCCCCGCACTTGCCGCTGCACCCACTCTAGTTGAGCTGGAATTTGCAGGTGGCTGGCGGCCATTGTCAAGCAAGCGGCGGCTGTGTTGACGCTCGCCACAAAGGGAAACCCAGAGATCGGCTGAGGCGTTTCTACAGTTGTGGGCAGATAGCGATTGCGTTGCTGTGCCCAGAAGCGCTCCAGTTCGGCTGAAAAAACCTGATCCCACAACGCAACATGCCACTGAGCCACCACTACATCTTTATCGGCGGCTCTCGCTTTCCAGAAACCAGGCAAATCTAAGCGATCGCCCAACCAATCGCCCGTCTTCAGCATGATGGATTGGCCGTCTTCAGGCACCAGACGAACCTTGCCACTGATGACCAGCAGTTGGCTACCGGGACTATCCGTAGACCACAGCATGTCACCCAGGCTAAACCGACGGATGGTCGCGTCTTGCTTGAATTGCACTTGTTGGTCAGGCGCAAGTAACGAGAGTGGCGGTACATCCCACGGTAAATTGGTGGCTAGTTCGTTCGCAATCATTCGTTCACCTGTAGCTTAACGGTCATGGTCTGAATTTTCTCTGACAGCCAGCGCTCAAACAGTTCGTTTTGTAAAGCCTGTTGCAACTGGGTATCTTCTAAGGTGGCGGGTAAGAACTGTTCTACTCGAAAGATTGCCCAAAACTTTTCCGCTTCGATCGGCCCCACCAGTTCGCCTGGGCTAGACGAATCGATCGCGGCTCTCAACGCATCAGGCAGGGTACCTCGACTCACGGGGCCCATCATGCCGTTTGCCACGCGTTCATCCGCTGTTGAGTATTCCCGCGCCAGTTGCTCAAAAGGCGCGCCTTCCGTAATTTGACTGTACAGTTCTTCTGCTAGCTCTTTGCTAGCCACCACAATCCGCGATAGCACGACGCGATCGAAAAACACTTTACGCTCAATAAAGTGTTCTTGCACACGCTCTTGCGTGACAAGTACTTTCAACTTTTCGAGTTTAAAACTGCCAACAATTTGACTATGAAACTGCTCGTAGGTTAAGCCATTGCGGTTCAGCCACTCCTGAAAAACCTTACTATCGGTAAGTTGCTGCTGCAACCGGAAATCGATTACCGACTGCTCGACGATCGCAGGGCTAATTTCAATGTCTTGTCTAGTCTCTAGCGCTTGCTCCAGTACATATTGGCGCAAGATATCCCCAACAAAACCTTGCAGCTTACCCGCCGCCTGTAAATACCGCAAACATTGCCTTAGGGAGAGGGGCTTCTCGTCAACAACTAACAAGGCTTTTGAGTCTGCTACTTTAGCTTCCATGAAATAATCAGGTCTGTAAGATCTAGAATCTGTTGTTATCTTGCCCGAATATGCCGTAGCAATACCGAAATCTCGTGCAAGTTTTTACGAAAATTCCACAGTTCTACTTCAAAGCTTCTCAGTGTTTTCCCCAGACTCAACGACGGGAAGAAACCATCAAAACGTACCGCACCGACCTCTCCTCTGAGATCTAAGACCGTTAAACCGCAAGATTACTCAGACGCTAAGAATCGTAACGTCGCTCATCATTCCCTGTCACGATGACCGACCAAAGCAATCTGCGCTTTGTTGATCGTTCATTTAAGTTTTGCATTCCTTCTCAATCTCAAAGCAGGCTGAATTCTACAGCAGACGCAAAACCTGGGCCGATCGCTCAATCCATATTGATTTTGGATCGCATTCATAGCGGAGAGGGCATTCAGCTTCAGCCGGAGCTAGCCCATTCAACTCATTTCGGGCTAACAGGTTAATAAACTTGCTGGGCGTAGACAGTTCTACTCCCATCTTTACTGCATCCACATAGTAGTATTTAAATTCCCCCTTCTGCTTTACGTGACCTTTAAGACCAATTTGAATTGAAAATGCGACACACCCTGTAGGGGCAAGGCAATGCCTTGCCCCTACCCACCGATTGATCTGTAGCCGTCATTCTTTAAATCGGTATAAGTATCCAGGCTAGGAGCTTAAGTAGATCTAAACTCCGATCGGGAAACCAGAGTATCGTGGCATGATGGTAAACTGTCGAAATGTAGCTAACGCAACTCAAGCAGGAAAGACGCTTATGACGCTTCAACTAGGCGATACCGCCCCCAACTTTACTCAAGAGTCCAGCGAGGGGCCGATTGATTTCTACAACTGGGCAGGGGATAGCTGGGTTGTTCTCTTCTCCCATCCCGCTGACTATACGCCCGTTTGCACCACCGAACTTGGCGAAGTCGCAAGATTGAAGCCCGAATTCGACAAGCGCAATGTGAAAGTGCTGGCGCTTAGCGTCGATCCGAATGATTCCCACAAGGGTTGGATCGACGATATCAATGAAACGCAAAAAACGACCGTTAACTATCCGCTGCTGGCAGATGCCGATCGCAAAGTGTCTGACCTGTACGGCATGGTGCACCCCAACGCCAATGCGAAGATCACGGTTCGCACGGTTTTTGTCATCGATCCCCAGAAAAAGCTGCGCCTGACGCTGACCTATCCCCCCAGCACCGGACGCAACTTTGACGAAATCTTGCGGGTCATTGATTCTCTGCAATTGACCGACAACTACGGTGTAGCAACTCCCGTCAACTGGAAAGATGGCGATGATGTGGTCGTTGTGCCCTCCATTTCCACCGAAGACGCGAAGAAGAAGTTTCCGAAGGGGCTGACTGAAGTGAAGCCTTACCTGCGTCTAACACCTCAGCCCGATAAGTAGATTGATCGGCACGAGCTAAATTGTTGATGAGTCACGATCGTCCAACATAGGGCGATCGTGTCTTTTTTGGCACAATCAGTTGAAACTCAACAGGTGGTGTAGAAATACTACCTGTCCACGAAGGAGAAGTCATGGCGATTTTGAGCGCATGATGCTGCCAATTTACGGGGTTGTCTCTGGATCAATACCCATTGATCGCAGCCGTTCCTTCAGTTGAGCAACCTGCGCTTCAGCCTGGTCTGCCCGTTGGCGTTCCTGGTTTGCTCGTTGGCGTTCTTGTTCTGCCCGTTCTTCCGCTTCCAGGCGAGATTGCACCTCTTCTCGGAGAGCCTGTGCCAATTCGCTAGAAGCTAACAGTTTTTCGCCCGTATCTTCCCGGTAGAAGGCAATTCGCTGACCATCCACCTCAAGCTGTAGCTGTAGCGGTTCAATCCGGCGATCGGTAATTGGTTCGTAGCGATCGCCCCGCAGCCGAAACCCTCTTAGCTGTTCCTCGATCCACTCGCCTTTAGGATCAAACTGCCAGTATTCCTGCACTTCAAGCTGCTCATACAGCGTTTTTTTAAAGCCCTGATCCTGGCTTTTGATGACTTCGGAAGTGATCTCAAAAATGACAACGGGAATCTGACCCTCTTCCCACAGCTTGTAGTTGTCGCGTGGCCCAGGTGTCACGCTCAAAACCACCATAATATCGGGCGCAACCCGTAGTCTAGGGTAGCCCTGAGTGTAATAGAGGAATTGGTCAGCCAACACGATAGCGGGCTGGTCATTGAGATGCTGCCTTAGCACCACCACAGCATCAATGATTGCATCAACATGGACGGAGGTTTCTGCCAACAGCTCACCATCGGAACTGGGATATACGATCGCAGGAACTTGTGGTAAAAGCGTCGTCATGAGTGCCAAAGCCAATACGCTACACCCTTATGGTACTTCTCATACCGCTTGAATAAGTATTTGTGACAGGTGTCCTAAAATATGGAGTCAGAAGCCAGGAGTCAGAAGTCGTATGTATTCCAACTCCTGACTGCCCAAACATGCCGTGTGTCGCCTTTGAAAATCAAATTGGTATCAGCTAGCCGTGCGATATGGCTTTACAAGGCAATCAAGCACTATGAAAGCGAGGATTATGCTTGAGTTCACTGGGTTCAAACGCCTGTACCCATTCAATAAACGCCGTATCGATCAGGGCCTTCGGCTGAATTAGCAGCGCAACGTAATGGGCTTTTTGCTTTACCACAATGGCTGAATAATCGGTACCAAGAATTGTGGCATGGTGAAACCCCTCCAGTTGGAGCGACGACATGAGGAGCGATCGCAGCCCCAAGGCTTGAAAGATGGTTTGCACCCAACTCATGTTGTTGTCTTCAGGAGTTGTAAAGTACTCCTTGGGCAGGCCATTCAAGTCAAAAACGGCTGCTCCTACAACATAATCGGGATAGGACATGGATAAATGATTGGAAGATAACGGATTGGGTAGCCGTGGCTCTACAAGGCTAGGCATAACAACTGCTCTCACAATAGTTTTTATAGTCGCTACAAATTACTGCCGCAATAGAGCGTGGATCAAGGTATGGCGTTCTTGCGGTGATCTCAGTCTAGAGACCAGGGGCAAGCGCTGCGACCGTAGAATCCTCACCTGAACTTTTAGGGTGCCCATACCTTACACGGAATGCACTCACTCATTTCTTGTAGCAGGCAGCATTGTCACTCTACTACCGATGAAAGCTTCCGTCGGGCATCGTTACGCCGTTAAATTGGGTACGATCGCGCCTCACCTCACTCAAATCAGCCTCAATTAGAATTGCGCCTTCGAGCATGGCTTCACTCAGGTTAGCTCCCCGTAAATTTGCCTGGGTGAAATTGGCATCGCGCAGATTGCCTCGTCTGAGGTTTACGCCACGCAAATTCGTTTGGTGTGCGATCGCGCCAGACAGATTCACTCGACTCAGGTTTGACCAGGAAAAGTCAGCGCTTGACAGGACTGTTTGGCTTAAATCGGCACCGTAGAGATAGGTGCCGACGAACCGGGCTTCGGTTAAATTCGCGGTATGAAGATTCGCGCGGTAAAGAACGGCCTGTCCACATTCAGCGCGATCGCAATTCGCACGGGTGAGCGTTGCCCTACTGAGATTAGCACCAATGAGCATAGCCTCACTCAGGTTGGCGCGGCTGAGATCTGCTGCATCCAGATCAGCGTTTCGTAGATTAGCTCCACGCAGATCTGCCGCACTCAGATCGGCATTGCTCAAGTCGGTACGTCGCAGTAGAGCCACTCTCAAATCGGCACCGATGAAGACCGCCTTACAAAGCGTGGCACCGTTGAGCCTAGCAGCGCTGAGGATAGCGTTGATGAACGTTGCCTGTCTCAAAGTGGCATTGACAAGGCTAACTCGCGTCAGGTTGGCATCGTTGAAAGTTGCACCATCGCATTGCGCACCATTCAAATTGGTGTTGTAAAAGATCGCGCCGTTGAGGTTCGTACCGCTCAGGTTGATGCCTTCAAACTGCTTGCCACTGAGCTTGGCGTAGCTGAGATCGGGCAATGTTTGGGGCGATCGCTGTCGCCATTCATTCCACTGAGCAACACCGTGGTCTAGCTGTGCAAGATGCTCTGGATTTGCCATACTTGCGTCCTATACATCATCAAATGACTTAAAACGAGGGCTTCGAAACAGAGGCAGCAACAACCTTCCCCTCTCTTTGCCTAAACCCCGCACCCACCTTTGATTCCCATTCAACCTACTCTGCACGACGATCGTCAGGATGGCTCCGTCCAGAGACATTTTCCATTGCCTCCACCACAGCTCCGGCAGCAGCGATGATGTCGCGCTCTTCGCCACCCAGGTAGAGCCGACCAAAGCTACCTACGGCTGAAATTTGGAGGATATTGATCATGGCTGCTTTTTCGGCTTCATTGGCGGCAAGTGCCGCATAGGCAGCTGGCTCAACTTCCATCACGTAGAGCGTTTGCCCTGCCATAATCATCTGTCCGCGACGGTTGCGGTTAATGAGCTGTGTATGGTGTGGATCAATGTTGCGAATGATCTGACTGGAGAGCACACGGGGCCTGAGGCAGTCTTGTCGCCGCACGCCTAGCGTATCCAAGATAGCTCTACCCGCTGCTTGAATTTCACCTTGATTGCTGGAATGCACTTCCAGCAAGCCATATAAGCGCTCAACGACCAAAACACCGGGACGCACGACTGCTGATTTGAGAGCAACATCCGTAATGCGGTTAATCTCGATACCGGGAGAAATTTCGATCCAGAGAGAGGCATCGCCTGGAAGTGGTAGAAACCCGATGGAAACAGTTCCCATGTAAGCCGCGTGTTGGGCTTGCAGGCGATCGATATATACGTAGCTGCGAAGGTCTATACCCAAGGTCTTATGAAGGCTGAATGGCTAACTTAGTTTTAACTGGTTGCGATCAATCGCACCCGAACGTTGGGTATCCGTCTGCTATTATTTCACCTTCTGACTACTTTCTGGTGGCTGGCTGAGCGACTTGGTGAGCAAATTGATCAACAGATATTATTGATCGTCGTCTGATGGTGATGCTTTGAGGCTAACCGTACACATAGCGTAGCACTGCCGTTTGGCTGGAACACAGGGCGTTGATTTGACTCTTGTAAAAGCATAGAAAAATCAGGGCATTCTAAGGAGACATTTGGTTCAAGCCTGATGGCAGAGGTCTTCTATGAGTGCAGCGCAACCCATTCCTTTACTGTATAGCGGTCAAGCCGGAACCTACTTCGGCACCGAATATGAAGGCTTACCTGCTGAGGTGCATCCCAGCATTCACGCCGTTGGGCAACTGCTCTTGAGCCAAGGGTTAGCGTATTTAGGCAAACTCACCAGCTCCCAATTTTCTCAGGTCGAAGTGTACGCCTATGCCACGCCCGATCGCCGTATCGCGGTCTCAGTCATGGCAACAGAAGCGGGGTTAGGTGGCATTGATTGCGTTTCTAAGTTTCTGGACGAGAGTTTTCTCACCACCACCACCGTGCAAGTCCTGCACAACGCCTACGACGAACAAAAGCTCTTTCGCCTTTCCTTCCCTGGCTTGAACGCTGTAGAACTGTTGGAGCAGCATTTGACGTTTGTACAAGAGTTTGAGCAGCGGTATGGAGCAGCACAGGCGCTCTTTGCCGATTTGTTAGCGATCGCGCAAATGGTGGATGAATACACGACCCGTCAGCAAGCCAATGTGGGGCATGGTTGGTTACAATTCGCGGGTGGCTTTGCCCAGGCAAGTGTGAGTTGCATGATGGGCGATGATGCGGCAGGGGGCGATGAAAATGATGAGGACGAGGACGACGATAAAGAACTTGACGACGATCGCATTGCATACGATGAAGACAACGCATCACCGCTGATTCGAGCCATTCTTCAAAATGAGTTTGCTCAGGTTGAAGGGTTGCTAGCAGCCGGTGCAGAACTCAATCCCAGTAGTTGGGAGGACGAAGTTCCCCTTGTCGCAGCCGTTTATCGGGGCGATCCGGTGATGATTCAAAAGTTAATTGCCGCCGGAGCAAACCTGGATAAACTCGACTTTTCCATCAATGTTCGCCCGATCGGGATGGCGATCCAGCAAAATCGCCCCGATCTGGTCAAGTTACTACTTGATGCTGGCGCTTCCCCAGAAGGAGGCAATCTTGAGGAAACCGGATTGGCAATTGCGATCGAGCAAAATAATCTGCCCCTCTTGCAAATGCTGTTAGAAGCAGGCGCAGATCCAAATGCAGGCATGGAAGATGACTATCGAGTGATTATGCTGGCGGCATTACGGGGTCGCTTAGAAATGTTGCAACATTTGGTGGCTCACGGTGCTGATGTTAGCGCCTGGAGTCAGGGTGAGACAGCGATTATGAGTGCGGCTTGCGGCGCTCACCAGGCTATATACGACTATCTCTATCCTCTTGTGGATGAAGAAACCCGTCGCCATGCTGACAAGCATGGACAAAAGAAAATTGCTCAAGGGATTAAAAGCAAAGCCCGTGAAGCCAACAAACTGGCAGAAAAACTGGGGGATGCTGCCCTGTTTGGCAAATCAACCAAAGTGCAGCAACTGCTGGCAGACGGTGCAGACCCCAATGCCCTTACCGAATGTGGCAAAAGTCCGCTGATGATGGCGGCGATGTATGGTCACACAGGCGCGATCGCAGCCCTCCTGGATGCTGGAGCCGATCCCAACCTTGGTAGCGACGAAGAGTTTGAAGAAGGCACAACGGCGTTGATGTACATTGCCAGCAGTTTCTTTGCTTCTAATCGAGCTGAGGTTGAATTACAAAGACGGCAACGCCCTGGTGGCAGCGGCGGGCAAAGGGAACGTAGCGATGGTCGATCGCCTGATTCAAGCCGGAGCCGATGTCAATTTAGGCTGGGAAACTGGGTCTACTCCGATCGCAGATGCCGCGTATCAAGGTTATCTGGATGTGGTTGAACGACTACTAGCAGCAGGGGCAGATCCCTTTCAGCGTACCCATGATGATGAGTTTCATGATGCCTTGGACTACGCTCGACTTGGACAAGCTGAAGGACACCATCCAGGCAAAGACCACGCGGCAATTATTGAGCTTCTGAGCCGTCAACCGCGTGGGTAAGGACGATCGAGCGGTCACTATCACAAGGCGCGATGAGCAACAGTTGCGTTCTTTATGTTGTGATCTTGCAGAGCGATTCGGAAAGATGCGATCGCCCATGCAGCCAGCATTCTCAATTAAGGCTGGGGTGGCAGTAGGCGATCGATAATGCCTGCCAAGCGATTAATGGCTTCCGATTGACTATGGTTGGTTGCCTCCATCGCGGTGGCAAGCCGATCAATGCTGTGGCTTTGCTGTTGTACGGTCTTCGCCAATTGATCGATACGTTCGCCTTGCTTGTCGATCGCTTCCAGTTGTTTTTGGGCAATTTCTGCCTGCGCCTGCACTAAGAGCTTGAGTTCTGTTAAACCCTCGGTGAAGTGTCCAACCTGGTCAATCAGAATGTCGATTTTATCTGGGGTGTCAGGGCTTCCGTGATCAGTCATCGCGTTGACCAGAGGCGTACAGGAGGGCATTATACGATCGCATTTTAAGAGTCTATACAGCTCATGCTTTTCTCTCGTAATGTTCTCATCTGTGGTTTAACCCTCTGTAGGAATGTTACATGTAACGTCCCCACAAACGAAAACAACGTGTTTGAAACATTTCTCATGATGGCAAGCCCTACATCGCAAATCCTATGCAGACAGATAAGTATAGCGGCTCAGGCTACGCTCGTAGTTTTGTAGCAGCAGTTGAGAGTCCTGGAGGGTAATGCGCTTTTCTCGTAGTGCCAGTTCGGTTTGCTGACGAATGCTTTCGATCAGATCTTCGGAGTCGTACTGTACATAACCCAACACTTCCGTCATCGTGTCGCCTTTGACCACATGTTCAATCTCGTAACCTTTAGGTGTGAGATGAATGTGTACCGCATTCGTATCACCAAACAGGTTGTGTAGATTGCCCATAATTTCCTGGTAAGTGCCGACGAGGAACATGCCCAAGTAGTAAGGTTCGTGGGAGTGAGGGGCAGTTGTTAGTTGTTGGTTGTTAGTTATTAGTGAATGAGCGCCTTCTGACTCCTGACTTCTGACTTCTGACTTCAGTGAATGCAATTCCAGTACAGGCTTCACATCTTTCAGGTCGATGAATTGATCGATTTTGCCGTCGCTGTCGCAGGTGAGATCGGCGAGAGTGGCACGTTTAGTAGGCTCCTCGTCGAGGCGGTGAATGGGCATAATCGGAAAAAGCTGGTCGATCGCCCAGGTATCTGGTGCCGATTGAAAGACAGACAGATTGATGTAGTAGATCGATGCCATGATCTTTTCGAGATCTTCCAGGTCATCGGGGACGTATTCTTGCTGACGAGCGATCGCCAGGATCTTTTCGCAGCAGACCCAATAGAGGCGTTCGGCTCTGGCGCGTTCAGGCAGGCTGACGTAGCCAAAGTTGAACAGGCTGAGTGCTTCTGCTTTAAACTGAGTTGCGTCGTGGTACGCCTCTTGATAGTTCTCGACAGTGATAGACTCGTAGGTTTCGTAAAGATTGCGAATGATCAGGTGTTCGGTTTCTTGCACAGGTTCCGGTACGCCAGAGGGGACTTCGCTGGTGCTGAGCACGTCGAACACGAGGACAGATTGATGCGAGGTAATCGCCCGTCCGCTTTCGCTAATCAAGGTTGGTACGGGTAACTTGCGCTCGTCGCAGGCTTCCTTGACTTCAGCAATCACGTCATTCGCGTAATTCTGCATATTGTAGTTTTTGGAAGCGTAGAAGTTGGTTTTGGAGCCGTCATAATCCACGCCCAAGCCGCCACCGACATCCAGATATTTCATGTCTGCGCCCAGTTTAGCCAGTTCCACATAAATTTGGCTGGCTTCTTGAATAGCAGTTTTGACAACGGCGATCGACGCGATCTGGGAACCAATGTGGTAGTGCAGCAGTTGCAGCGAGTCCAGCATGTTCGCCGCGCTGAGTTGCTCCACCGTGCTGAGAATTTCAGGGATGGTCAAGCCAAACTTGGCGCGATCGCCTGCTGAAGTTCCCCAGTGCCCCACATCTTTGCTGCTGAGTTTGGCACGGACACCGAGAATAGGACGAATACCCAGCTTGCGACCCGCTTCAATCACCAGCGGCACTTCTTCAATTTGCTCCAGCACAATGATCGGGGTTTGTCCCAACTGCTGTGCCAGAATTGCCATTTCAATGTATTCCCGGTCTTTGTAGCCGTTGCAAATCAGCAAGGCACCAGGCGTTTTCAGCGTTGCCAGCGCGATCATGAGTTCGGGCTTGGAGCCCGCTTCTAAGCCAAACTGGTGAGGTTTGCCAAATTTGACGAGGGCTTCGACGAGATGCCGCTGCTGATTGCATTTAACAGGATACACCCCCCGATACACGCCGGGATAGTTGTACCGCGCGATCGCCTTTGCAAACGCGGCATTCAAGCGTTCGATGCGGTCTTCGAGAATATCCGAGAACCGAATCAGCAAAGGCAGACCAAGATTCCGTTGCTTGAGGGCATTGACCAGTTCAAACAGGTCGAGTGAGCCCCCACGATCGCCTTCGGGAGAAACGGTCACATGTCCGGCAGCGTTGATCGAAAAATACGGTTCGCCCCAGCCTGTGATGCGGTAGAGTTCCTCACTTTTTTCGATCGACCAAGTGGCTGAAGTACGGCTACCACTGGTTTCAACGGTGCCGTTGCTTGTCTGTTTAACAACATTTACGGTTGAACGATCGCTTGCCTCGATCGCGCCCGTTTCTGACCCCGCCTTCGCAGCAGTTGACCGTGCCCCCATTGTTCCTTGCCCTCGCAATCATCTCTGAAGTGCTAGTCTACCGCATCCCTTCTGATGTCGTAGGTAAGGTAGGGCACCCAACACTTATTCAGAGTCTAGCTCTTCGGTTTTAGGCGTTGGGGGTGTTGAAGGCGTGAAGGTGGGCGCGGGGGTTGGGCGTGGCGGGGGTGTCGGCGTGGGGGTGGGCGTGGGTGTAGCCGCAATGGGCGCACGGGTTGGCAGCGGCTCAGGCTTAGCTTCAATGCCAAGCTGATTTCTGGCTGTAGCAAGTGTGCTGGCAAGCGCTGACTTACTGGCTTCGAGTAGCCCCTGGCCCGCATCTTGAGCTACGCGATCGGGATTCGGCTTCTCAAAATTGTTGATCCATTCGCGGGTGCTCCAGCCTGTGCGGTAGCCCGTTCGCCAGATCCAGTCGCCAAACACCAGCGTCAAACAGATAACCAACCACAGCAGGTAGCCTGTTTCCTTGAGAATCAACCAGGTTGTGGAAACCGTTTGAGTGTAGGTTGCGCCAGTGGCGGGGTCTTTGATAATGCCCCAAACTTTTGCTGCTTGTGATTGCACTTGATTATTCATCTCATCATCTCCTCATGCCCTGATTTAGTTATAAGCGTCAATGGTGGTGCTGTAAGTGCTGCTGCTAGATTTTTAGCCGCAACTATCGCTGACGGCACCAGAGACGCACTTGCTAAAGATGTTCGATCCAGATCATACATACTGCGATCGCACCACGACGCTAAGTTCTAGTGGCTACACGGTACGATCGTCTTCACTAGAATATCTAAACTGGTCTAAAGATTCCCTGCCGTAGGCTAGATCTCTACGTTGCTTAATCTCTCATTTCTTTGCAGCGAGTAATTTTTGAAGGCTGGCAAGCTGAGACAACGGCAGAGTTGGGATTCGCGGCCCGGTGGTGAACGCCAAAGCGATTGATAAACCCATGACGGTAGTTGTTGCGACACTTTACAAATTTATCAGCCTCCCGGATGCTGCCGAGAAGCAGTCGTCCTTGCTAGCACAGTGCCAGTTAGAAGGCGTGAAGGGGACGATTTTGCTAGCAGAGGAAGGGATCAATGGCACGATCGCAGGCTCACGTGACGCGATCGATGCGGTATTATCCTTTCTGCGCGCCGATCCTCGTTTGACAGATTTAGAACATAAGGAATCGTTTGCTCAGTCACAGCCGTTCGATCGCATGAAGGTACGACTGAAAGCGGAAATTGTGACGATCGGCGTACCTGAAGCCAATCCGAATACTCAAGTTGGCATCTATGTCGATCCAAACGATTGGAATGCACTGATCGCCGATCCTGATGTCACTGTGATTGACACACGCAACGACTATGAAGTGAGCATTGGCAGCTTTCAGGGAGCAGAAAATCCTCAGACGCGATCGTTCCGTCAGTTTCCAGAATATGTCCGCACCCACCTCGATCCTGTAGAACACAAAAAAGTCGCGCTCTTCTGCACAGGTGGCATCCGCTGTGAAAAAGCGTCTGCGTTTATGCTGACGCAGGGCTTCGAGGCGGTCTATCACCTCAAGGGCGGCATCCTCAAGTATCTGGAAGAGGTGCCTGCCGATGAAAGCTTATGGGAGGGCGAATGTTTTGTCTTCGATCAACGGATTGCCGTGCAGCATGGGCTAGAACCTGGCACCCATGAGATGTGTCGCGCCTGTGGACATCCTATCTCTGAGGAAGACAAAGCTTCTCCAGACTACGAAGATGGGGTTGCCTGTCCCCATTGTGTTGATCAACTCACAGAAGCCAAACGCACTCGTCAAGAAGCACGACGACAGCAAGCAAGATGAAACTTTTCAGCACGAAGGGCAAATCGTTATGAACGGCAAAGACTTGAGCAATACCTCTCGTACTAATTGGGCAGCACTCGAAGCAATGGATGACGAAGGCATTGACTATTCTGATATTCCACCCTTGACGGAAGCGTTTTTTGAAAAGGCTACTGTAAGAATTCCCGCCTCTCAAGCACAGCGACTGGTTTAGATTGATTCAGATATTCTGAGATGGTTTCAAGCCGAAGATAAAGATTATCAAGCCTTAATCAATTCGGTTCTACGCGGTTACGTAGACAGCAACGGTGGACGATCAGCAGTATAGAACTCAAATTTTGAGTCCTGTTAAGCTGTTTCAGCAACTTGCTTTAAACGCTCCAGCCAGCTTTTTAGCGAGGTATCCAGCGTTTTTTGCATCATGCCCTTCAGCAAACCGACCAGCCAACCATCAAAGGATTCTTCGGTTTTAACCAGCACTCCATTGGGTTGCGGTTCTAGAATCCAGACATGAATGGCGCGTGTGCCAAGTGCTTTGCCTGTCCAACTCAAGCGGTGCTGAGGCTGTACCTCTTGCAGCGTCGATTGAATCGCAGTGCCACCAGACTTCCAACGAAAGGTCGAACCGGATTGGAGTAAGCCTTCTAGCTTGGCTTCTGCAATGGCTGGATGCCAGGTAGGCCAATGGTTGATGTCGGCAAGGAGTTGCCAGATTTTCTCACTGGATGCGTGAATGAACAGTTCGTGACGCGCGATCGCAGGTGCATTTGCATTAATTTCCATCATTGTTCTCAATTGCAGCAAGATTATGCTATCCGCCCTCCACAGCCCATTGCATTGACATGGGTTAAGAAAGCCTGCGCTGATAAATTCTTCGCTTTAACCGACTGAGCGATTCTGCTTCAATACCCAAATGAGAGGCGAGATAATGCTGGGGCAGCCGCTGCAAAAGCTGTGGCTCTGTTTCCAATAAACACAAATATCGTTGCTCTGGTGTATCGCGGTACAGGGACAGCAACCGATCGCGCAACCGAAAGGCCAGATGTTCAACAAGCAGCCGCAGTAAGCGTTGACCATCGGGTGCGGCTTCCAAGGTTTGCATGACCTGTTGATTGATCAGCAGTACTTCGGATGCTTCGATCGCTTGGCAGGAAAAGCAAGCTGGCTGCTGTTGCCGGAAGCTCTGGTAGTCGCCAAAGACATGCTTTTCAGGCTGGAAAAACAGCGTGAGTTCTTTACCGTCTTTGAGAAAAAACATCCGTAAGCAACCCTTCAGCGTGAGGCCGACAAACTCACACCGATCGCCCTCCTGAAACAGAAACTCTCCCTTTCGCAGTTTCTTTGACATGAGAAGCGGCTCTACCCGATTCCAGTCAATGGTGAACTGGGGCGCAATCTGTCGAACAAACGTTTCCAAAGGTTCATGCATACTCACAATCATGCATAGTGGCAACCTTGTTCTACTCAATCTACAATCAGGGGCGATCGTACTACATAGAGGACGCGCTAATCGCCTAGTATGAAAGGACGAATTTGACGTGAATCCTATGGCTCCTCAACTTCTGTCTTCATCGATTGACGAACAATCTTTGCCAGAACAGCGCGTGGTGCTTCAGGGTGTAAGTTGGCAGCAGTATGAGATTTTGCTAGCTACCCTGGGTGATGATTTCCCTGCTTTGCGGTTGAGCTATCTGGAAGGCGCGTTAGAAATTATGACCACATCGCCTCTGCACGAAGAACTCAAGAAAATGATTGGGATGTTGATGGAGGCATACTTTCAGGAAACCCGCACTCGCTTTCATGCTATTGGTTCGGCAACGTTTCGCAAGGTTGCTAAACAGCGGGGATTGGAGCCGGATGAGTGCTATTGCCTGGGGCAGAAAAAGGAGTTTCCTGATTTGGCAATTGAGGTTGTACTGAGTAGCGGCATGGTGGATAAGCTTGAGATTTACCGAGGGCTGGAGGTTACGGAGGTATGGGTGTGGGAAAATGGACGCTTTGCAATCTATCATTTGCGGGCTGAGGTATATGAATTAGTTGCAGTGAGTGAGTTGCTACCAGATTGTAATGTTGAGCTGTTAGCGAGGTATGTGAAACCAGAGGAGCAGTTTGATGCAGTGATGGCGTTTCGTGAGGCACTGAAGGCGCGATCGCAGAAATAGCCGCACTTTACCAAAACCTCGGAGGTTTAAGCCAGTCTGTTGGTCACATTGCTTGATTCTTGGTGAAACCCCCCGAGGTTTGCGGAAGTGGAGAGGTTAGCGGCAGTCGATAGGTGTTCCAATGATCTGAGACGGGTTTGGTCAGCCCAAGCAGATGTAATGTAGACATCCAGGTTGCTTTAGCTTGAGAATTTTGAGGCTTTTGCCGTTGAAACTCTGCCATAGCGGTCAACATCTCGTGCCATAATGCTGCATTGGCATAAGCTGAAATCACTGTTAACTCATTCTTCTGTTGCAACTGACGGTTGAGTTCTGGGGTTAATGACACTCGTTGTACCCAACCATTAACGGTTGCGTCCCCAGAGCGGTTGGCTGCATTACAAATAACGGAAAAAACCCAGCGATACCGTTTGCCTTCCTGCAAAGCTGGCATCGTGTTGGGTAGTTGCAGACGCACAATGCCTGGTTGCTGAGTGAGGAGAAATTTTGCAGCATAGACATCCTTTTCGCTTTCATCAAAGATCGCAAATTCAGCATTGCGGCTTGAGGTTGGCACGAAGGGAACATAAAACCAGAAGATGGGACGGTCTTGAATCGTCTTTTCGACAAATGGAGTTCCATCAGGTGTTGCAGGCACGAGTGCCGTTAGGGGTGGTTGGGGTGGTTGGATCGTGGGACAGCGATCGCGAGTGGCCCCACCTTTTTGTCGTCCAGCGGGCGACTCCCGATTACGATTATCGCGTGGAGTAAAAAAGCGAAGAATTTGCACTAGAAGATTTGGCGATCGAGCTGGCTTAGCTAATGCTTCAGGAACATAAATTGTAGATATGACAATAGCAATTGCCAAAGCATGGACAAATTTGACTTGCTTAAGCCAGGGGTTCATACACGTCCCTCAGTATCAGATTCTGTGAAGCTTTTGTCGGCGTAAAACTTGACTAGAAAAACAAAACTACCTGTAGGAATTAAGACAAATAATGTAGGGATCAGTGGCAGCCAGAGTCGGAGAAGAACAAATGCAAGAGTACAACTTGCTACCAAAATACTCGATACCGTTGCCAGGGATAAAGCAAATAGTAGAAAACGGTAGCTTTTCCAAACAAGTAAACTACTGCCGACTGTCCAACCCACAACCCAAAGTAATTCTGCTGCTGAAGGCAAGTACCAGATCATACGCTGCTTATCCTCAACAACTCTCAGGATCTGACCAACCATTTGTGCATGGATGATAATTCCCGGTACTGGGTTATCACTGAGAGGTGTATGCCAATAGTCCCGAAACTCTGGATCGGTGACCGCAACCATGATAATCCGTCTCTTTAAGTCCTCATTAATACCTTTTTCTTCAAGAATCTCAGTCAGCGTTTTGGTCGTAGCAATCTTTCTGACTGAACCTTCTGGTGCCCGATAATCAAGCAATACTTGATGCCCCCGATCGTCGAAGTTCCAATACCCCCCTGCTGGGTAATTCATGGGAGTAAAAAGAGTATCACCAAGTTTGTATCCTTCATCAGTTAATTCTGGCTCAACGCTCAAGTATTTCATCGCTAACTGAAAGCTAAAGGCAAACCCAGCCTTACAAGGAGATGTCGCATCTGGTTTCATTGCAAACAGATAGCGCCGGATAACTCCACCATTAGCTCCACCATCTTCCAGGTAAATAAAATCACTAAAACCCTGACGCTCTAATGGCAGCTCAGGAGGAGGAGCATAGGCATCAGCTTCGTAATCTGACTGATCAGAAGCTTTGCAGACAGAAACAATTTTTTGATCTGTTCTCAAACGCCGCTCTAGTTCGCTATTGGGTTCAGCAGCAAAGGGGCGATAGACATCTAGCCCGATCGCCTTCGGTTCGTAACGGTCAAGCGTTTGCAATAGTTTAGTAATGACGTCATCTGACAAAGTGGCTCGCTCCTTTGTCTGTCCTCCTCCCCATCGCTTCACGTCATTCTTATTGATCTCAACAATCAACAACCGATCATCCGGTTGGTCATTGATTCGTATGTTGAGTAACCTGTCAAACGCCGCTAGCTCATAAGGTTGCAAATTTCCTTGAAGGCGTAATCCAAAGACAATGCTCGTTACCCCCAAACTTACGATCGAAACGCAGCGATACCAGGAGCGTCCAAGCCAGCCAACAGCTTGCTCAATTGGTTTAGAAGCTTTGGTTGTTGGTGAGAAAACATCAGACGGGTGGGTGATTGCAAACAACTGCCCCCCGCCATTGTCTCGCCAGCGCAAATAAAGCACCGGACGATACCATTGGTTTCCTTCTGCACCCATTGCTTCTCTACCCTGGCTTACCGCGATCGCCAGCGCATTTTTTTGTCCTAATGACCGATAAAACTGTTCTGCGAACTGGGCTGCTGATTGCACACTGACGGAATATTGCATCGCCACGACCGCAGGAACCCGATGGCTGATCAAGTTTTGGGCCATACCATTAAAGAGAGAATCGCCTACAACAGACATCCCAGATTGACACGCACTCAGCACTGTCAAGGCAATTCTGTTGGATGAGCGAGTGCCATCAGCAAAACTCGTTTGTTGGAGCAATGCCCCTAATGCCGCTGCACTAACATAGTCTGGCTTCCCGTCTTCTTGCTCAAAGACCAGATAGCCCTGAGCATCTGGCAATGCTGTCCCGCAAATTCGACAACGCTCAACTTTGATTCCCTTATGGATAGCGCGGCACTGCTCATTGACACAGCGCTTACCAAACAAGCCGTGCCCATCAAAGTGCAGTACCTGAGGGTAGGCATCTCCAGTCTGTTCTGTCAGATATGCCCTCAAATGCCTGAGCGTTGAGCGCTCCAGTTGCACTAAGCGGATGTCTCCTGTTTGCGTTGCTTTTTCCAATCCCTGCTGAATGGCCTGTTGCTCGGTTGTGGAGATTGGCTTCAACCCTTGAGCCACATCGGATGCAGAGGACGAGACCAGCAAAACCGTGATTTGCTTGGTTGCTGGTAGGTTTGGCGGAACCGTGTCATGCGCGATGTAGCGGGAGAACGTCACCTGATGTTGCGCGAGAAACCGTTGACCATCGTGGATCAGTTCCCAGGGATAGTCTGCCAAGCGCGATCGCGGAGTAGAATTGGCATCAAATTTTAGGCGGATATGCAAGCGTATATCCTTGCTCTCGGCAAAGCTTAGAGCAGACTGCAACCGTTGCTTGACCACACTGTCTTGGGGAAACAACGCCTGATAGAGCGATCGCCCAATCGTTTTCAATCGGGTGGGATGCAGGGTCTGGCGATCGTTGGAAAGAAGACCTGCATGAACCATCCAGGCTTGCTCATTTGGGATTTGAAAGTTGTCAGGATCGAAGGCGGTGGACTCCATCGTTTTGAGTAGGGTTGTCCGCCAGTCATGCTCCCCCTCAAAAAATGGTAGTAGTGACTCAACCGAGCCTTCCCCCACAGAAGACTGGCTCACCGTTACTTTGAATTGGTTGGCGGCTTCACCAGGAGCAAGATATAGCTCGAACAGTTCCATCCACTTACCTCAGTACAGTCGCTAGAATTGGTCGCCAAGCCGACTGCCATCCTCAACGGTCTTCATCAAGCCTTCCAGATTTTGAGCAACGAACTCTTTTAACTGTTCGGGATGTCGTTTGCGGTACAAATCTAACAGCATTTCTTTAGTTAACAGTGGCGAGAGAGTGACTTTCACTTTCTGAACATCATCCCGGCTACCGCCGCCCCCAACTTCCAGGACGTAGATTTTGACTCCACCTTTGCCTTCCTTCTTCACCGTTACCTGCAATTCCAGTTCTACTGAGTCTACTGCCAGGAGGGGAAAATCTACACCTTCACTCTCGGCAGGTGTCAACAACTCCTGTTTCACTTGTTGAATCAGTTCTGCCAGCCCAATTCCAGCCGGGTTCTCATCTGCCATCTCGAACCTCCAAACGGTGAATCTTGAGTGAATATCATCATTCTCAGCCTCACCATACACGATTAGGACTTACGCATTTGCCCCAACCCCAACGCTGGGGGCCTTCATTGGCTCGGTTCCCCCAAAAGTGGGGGCTAGGCTGTGTTTTAAAACTCCTAATCGCTTCGTTGCTGAAGCTTCTGCCCCCCAAATCCCCCAAGATTGGGGACTTTGAAGCCTGTTTGAAAGCCCCCAGAATTGGGGGTGGGGGGCTTTCAAGGGTTTTAAAACACGCCCTAGGGGGCGAAAGATGACCGCTTTTGCGTAAGTCCTTACGATATTATCTAACCATCAATTAAGGTGTTAGAACCTTACGTAGTGATTTTTACTGGTTCTGGAAAAATCACTGCGATGTTCTGGTGTGGAGCAGCAGCAATGGTAGAGCGACGCAGGCGGCTTTTGGTTTGGCAACGTTGGAGCTTCAGACTGTTCTGCTGTTTTCTCGCAGTCCTGACGAGCTTTTTGACGTTGGTGACCCCGATCGTTGGAGTAGTGGCACAAGATCGCTCCCGCTCACCTCAACCCCAACTGAAGCCTTTCAATGGAAACAAGCCCGAACCTCGGGTTCTCATTGCAGAGGTTGTGGTTCGCAGTGGCAAGGAGAAACTACCAGTCAAGTTTATCGATGAAGTCTATCGAGTCACTCAAACCAAACCAGGAAACAAAATAAACAAGGCGCGACTCCAGGAAGACATCAATGCCATTTTTGCTACAGGTTACTTTAGTAACGTCAAAGCAATTCCAGAGGATACTCCGTTAGGAGTCCGAGTGACGTTTGAAGTCGAACTCAATCCAATCTTTCAAAAGGTGCAGGTAGAAGGAACAACCGTTTTACCAGAGGCTGTGGTTGCAGAGGCATTTAGCAAGCAGTATGGCAGCGTACTAAACCTGGTGCAGTTGCAGGTGGGGATCAAGAAAGTTAATAAGTGGTATCAGGATAAGGGTTATGTCTTGTCGCAAGTTATAGATGCACCAAAAGTAACTCCAGATGGCATTGTCACACTCGCTGTAGCTGAAGGCATCATTGAGCGCATACAGATTCAATTTTTGAAGAAAGATAGCGATCGAAAAGATGCTAGAGAGTTTCCAGCGCGAGGAAGAACGTCTGTCAAAGAAATTTTAGCTAAGTCCACCGTTAAAGTAGGAGAAGTTTTCGATCGTACAAAAGTTGAAGCTGAGATTAAACGAATACTTGGTCTTAATCTAGTTGAAGACGTGAGGCTTGCTTTAGAACCGGGACAAGACCCGCGCAAGGTGGTGATTGTCCTTAAAATGATTAATGAATACACTGCCTTACAACGGGCAGCCGCCGCAGCGCTCGATTTGCAAGGTCAGGATAATAGCATTAGCGCGGTTAATCAGTACAAAAAAGTGCTTGAGTTGGCAAGAAGTAATCATTCTAAAGCAGATGAAGCGTTCACTTTGGAAAATATTGCCCATATCTACAAAGAAAACAAGAACTATCGGCAGGCAAAAGATTCCTACCATCAGGCATTAGAAATCTTTCAAGGCTTTAATGCTCGTTTGATGGAACTCATTATTTATATTAGTTTAGGAGAAGTTTATCGTCAGCTAGGAGAACCTGATAAGGCATTAGATGCATACCAGCGAGCATTTCAAATTCAGTCTTCACTTAAGGAAACCTCTGAATCATTCGTTCTGTTTGGCTCACTTCCCAAGAAGTATTATTTCCTGACCGACAAGGAGGAGCTAGGGCCGTATCGATTGGTTAGTTATTTGCAAAAGCCCGCTTTACTTTTTGATCTAGCTACTACCTATGCAGCGATCGGTAGCTATCAGCAAGCGTTTTATGTTCTCGATAACGCCTATCCTGCCCTGACAAATTCTCTCACCAAATTGAACGAGGAACTTTCTCAGTTACTTCATGAGCAATACAAAACGTTTTATGAAAAATTTGAAAATGAAATTAACCAAACGTTCTCTCGTCTCTCTGAAATTCTCATCTTACTGCCGTACAATCTTCTTTACTCCAGCGTCGGCGATCCGGTAGAAGGAAGAATTTATACGGAACAAGCGCAAAAGAAAACTCAAGCGTTATTGGATATCTGGAAGCACTCGATTAATGAAAAGGACACCGATAAAGTTACTCAGTCTATTAAGCTGGCTTTAGACTTCATAAGTTTCTTGCTTGAAGAAAAGAAGAATGATCAAGAAGTAGCGGCCCAGGCACAACGACTTGGCGAATCATTGAGCGCATTAATGAGTGAGACAGACGATAAAAGCTTGCAATCACTAATCCCTGCGGTTCGACCTTACGTTTCATTACTTTTAAGTAGTTTGGGTAAGTTAGATAATGATGAACAATCGTTGCTCATTTCAGATCAAGTCCTGAAGCTGTTAGATGCTTCTCAAAACGGTTCAGGTAAGCAGCCCGACTGGCTAAACTCTAGCGTTCCCTGGATCAAGTCGCTCATGTTCGACCAGCAAGGAGCCGCTTATTTTAGATTACGTCGCTACCGAGAGGCACTAGTAGCCTACCGTCAAGCCGCAGAAGCATCTGGCTCCAGGCAAAATCCAGCCGCTCAGACAACTCCTAGCAAAAATTCTGCCACTCCAAGTGTCAGTGTTTCTGTATCATCAGACTTTGCTTCGCTGTTGCCGTTCTTCCAATCTGCCCAAAGCGCTTCCAGACTGCTAGCCGTTGGTAAAACCTATGAAGCCCTCAACGAACCTGAAAACGCTCGTGCATCCTACGATCAATTCCTAAAACTCCCTCCTACCTCTAGAAGTACGCTAGGAAGTGCTGAAGCCAATTATGGGATTGCTAAAGCGGAACTGCTGCTTGGTAGTGCTGCTAAAGCAAAGGCTGGGATTGAGACAGCGATCGCCAATAGCGAACGGCCTCCTACTACTCTGACTGGAAAAAGCTATGGACCTGGATTCGCCTCTGCCGAAATGAAATACGGATATGGGCTGAAGGCTGAGGGAGGAGGTAATAGGGGTTCGATCGCGGCTAGCTTTGTTCTCTCCAGTGCAACCTTAGATCCCTACACAGCCACTTCAGACAAACCCGATCCGGCTAATCCGTGCAGTACCATCTCAACGTACTTCGCCTGCAAGCAGAACTATTTTGAGTTCTACATCAACTTGCTGCTCAAACAACAGCAGCCCGACGACACTGGAGCTTTTGAGGCAAGTGAGCGTGCCCGTACTGTGACAACTGATGTGTTCCGAGCCAGTGATACGGTTCCAGCCAATCAAACGTCTGAGAACCCACCCAACGGCAAGCCGACCAACTCAAATCGTCAGCCAGGGCGGACTCGTCCAGCCCATTTGCCCGAAATTCAGGCACTTCTGGATGACAAGACTCTGCTCCTGGAATATTTTTTGGGAGACAAGGAAAGCTATGTATGGGTAGTGTCTAAAGATTCCCTCAAGACCTACTCTTTGCGTGGACGCGCAACCATTGAAGCTAAAGGACGAGAATTTTACGATCTGCTCACGGCTCCAACAGGCAGGGTTCGTCCTCAAACCACTGCCAAAGTCGGGAAAGAACTCAGCGCCATGATTTTGGGGCAGATCGCTGACCAACTGGGACAGAAACGGTTGCTTGTTGTGGGTGATGGCATTCTGCAATACATTCCCTTCAGCACGTTGCCTGATCCTGCTGCAACATCTGACTCCAACCCTGATGCACTCAAGGGTGAGTTTGCTCCTTCTATGCAACCCCTGCTAGTCAATCATGAGGTTGTTAACTTGCTCTCTGCCTCAGCAATGGTCGAACTTCGCCAGAATAAAAGCAGCCGTCCAGCGCCAACGAAAGAACTGGCAGTCTTTGCTGACCCAGTATTCAACTACGAAGATAAACGGGTCAATCAAACGGCTCTGGCACGATCCAAACGCCAGACTCACACGATTCTGTCCCAACCAGGGGAGCCGATTTACAATGCATTGCCTGGGACGAAACAAGAAGTGGAGCAAATTTCTCAGTTTGTGGCTCCAGAGCAGCGATCGCAGTTCTTGGGCTTTGATGCCAATTATGAAACCGCGATTAGTGACACGTTAAAACAGTATCGCCGCATCCACTTTGCCACACATGGATTCTTTAACATCAAAGCTCCAGAACAATCGGGCATTGTGCTATCAGCCATTCGTAAAAATGGCGAACTACAGCAAGGCTCGATCACACCCGCCGCTACTCTCAAGATGGATTTGTCCGCAGCCGATCTGGTTGTGTTGAGTGGATGTCGTACAGGGCTAAGTGGAGACCTGATTCGGGAAGGCTTGACTGGGCTAACAGGTGGCTTAATGGCGGCTGGAGCAGAGCGAGTGGTTGTCAGCTTATGGAGCGTCAATGACGAGGCAACTGAAAAGTTGATGACCTTGTTCTACCGAAACATGTACAAAAACAAGCTTTCTCCCGCTCAAGCGCTTCGATCAGCCCAACTGTCCCTATGGCAAGATGAGCGCTGGCAAACGCCCTATAATTGGGCTGCGTTTAACCTCTATGGCGAATGGGAATAGTGCAACTGAGGCTGGGCTTTCGCGAACCTTGAAGTTTTAAACCAGGGATTTGGCATTGGCTGGCCGATCGCTCAACACTCCGAGGGTTCGATCAGCCAGCGTCGTTCAACCGATCGCACTATGAATCTCAACAGCGACGCTCAGAATACCTTCAGTGACGTTTCAAGTCTACGGATGACTCTCTGCACTTCAATGCTTCCTGGCTAACGTCAATCCATCGCCGATCGGCACCATGCTGAGGCTCACTCGTTCATCTTGATGCAACTTCTGGTTAAAGGCACGAATGCTGTTTGTGCTGTTGTCTTGCACTGTGGGATCAGCGACTTGCCCATACCAGAGCACATTATCGATCGCCACCAGTCCGCCCGATCGCACCAGTTGCAGCGATCGCTCGTAATAACCCTCGTAATTACCCTTATCCGCATCAATAAACGCAAAATCAAACGTGCCTGCCTGTTCTGCTGCCAGCAATGCATCCAACGTTTCTAGCGCGGGGGCAATGTGGAGGTCAATTTTGTCGGCAACTCCAGCTTGCTGCCAGTAGCGGCGGGCGATCGCCGTATACTCTTCGCTCACATCACAGGCCACCACTTTGCCATCAGTTGGCAAGGCCAGCGCCACTACCAGAGAACTGTAGCCAGTAAACACGCCAACTTCCAGCGTTTTCTTCGCGCCCATCAGTTGCACCAGCAGCGCCATGAACTGTCCTTGCTCTGGCGAAATCTGCATGCGGCTCATAGAATGCTGGGCAGTTTCTTGCCGTAGCTGGGTGAGAATCTCCGGTTCCCGCAAGGAAACCGAATGGAAGTAATTGTAAAGTCGATCGTCGAGGTTGATTGATTGGCTGGACATGGGGAGAGGAGAGAAGGTAAAGGATAAAAGGCAAGGGCTTGGAGTTTGAGTGGGCAAGCTTTGAACTTGGTGTATCGAGCCTGGAGATCGGAAGGTCGAGGTTTGAACTCGGAAGGTGAAGTGCTGAACTCGAAGTGTCGAGCTTGGAGGGGGAAAGGTGGGGCTTGGAGGCTGGTGTACCAAGCTTAGAACTCGAAACGTCGAGCTTGGAACTCGAACGATGGAGCTTGGAACTCGGAACGTCGAGCTTGGAACTCGAACGATGGAGCTTGGAACTCGGAACGTCGAGCTTTGAGGCCGGAGTGTCGAGGCGTGAACTCGGAAAGTCAAAATTTAGGCTGAAAACCTCCTATTCTGCACTTCACTCCTGACTCCTGACTCCTCTCCCCTTACGCCTCCCCCCTCACCTTTTCTGCAATCCTCAACTTAGCCGATCGCGCTCTCACATTTTCCGCCACTTCATCCTCCTGCGGCAGAATGGGCTTTTTAGTCAGCACGTTTAGTCGCTCCGACTCACGGAAGCGATGTTTGACAATGCGGTCTTCGAGGCTGTGGAAGCTGATGATAGCGAGTTTGCCACCCGGTTTGAGCCAGTGAGGGGCGCGATCGATGAAGGTTTCCAACACGCTTAATTCTTGGTTGACGGCAATTCTCAACGCCTGAAAAACACGGGTGGCGGGATGAATGCGCCCGTAGCGATAGGCTTTGGGCACCGAGTAGGCGATCGCCTCTGCCAGTTCTGTCGTCGTTTCAAACGGTCGGCGTTCGACAATGCGGTGGGCAATGCGGCGTGAAAGCCGTTCTTCACCGTAGGTGTAGAAGATGTCTGCCAGCTTCGCTTCATCCCAGTGGTTAATTATCGCGGCAGCAGTCAGGTCTTGCTGCTGATTCATCCGCATATCCAACGGGGCCGTGTGGCGAAAACTGAAGCCGCGATCGGGAATGTCAAACTGCGCAGAACTCACGCCTAAATCTGCCAAGATGCCATCGAACTGCTGCTCTCCTGGCTGAAAATGCGCAAAATTGGTGTGTTGAAACTGAACGCGCCCGTTAAAGGCTGACAATTTGGTCTGGGCGGCTGCGATCGCTTGCTCATCTTGATCGATCGCCGTCACCTGTACCTCTGGAGCCGCTGCCAGAATCAACGCGCTGTGTCCACCTCCACCCACCGTTGCATCCAGGTAATGCCCGCCCGATCGCACACCCAACCCGTCTAGCACCTCACGACTCAGGACGGGAATATGCACAAAAGCGGCAGCTAGCGACGGATCAGGTAAATCAGTCGCCTCGTGGGGTGAATCTTGTAGAGATGCCATGCAAGGGGTAGGTGAGGAATCAGGAGTCAAGAGTCAGGAAAGACAAGAGCGTTCGACCCTACTCTATCGTTTTCCGCTCAAAGCTTGATGCGTTGTCGTCAGCTTAGACACCTTCTCTGGGCGAACAGTCCGTATAATCTAAGAGAACACGCATAAGTTCTTGGTTTTTAGTGGTTAGGTGTTAGATATGCTCTTCGCTAACAGCCAGCAACTAAAAACGAACCAACTGCTCACACGGGAGATTGTCCAGCTATGACAATGATCGAGACGAAGACAGAACCTATGGTGATCAACATGGGTCCTCACCATCCCTCGACGCACGGCTGTTTTCGCCTGGTTGTGACGCTGGATGGTGAAAATGTGATCGACTGTGAGCCTGTGTTGGGCTACCTGCATCGAGGCATGGAGAAGATTGCTGAAAACCGTACCAACATCATGTACGTCCCTTACACCAGTCGGTGGGACTACTATGGCGGGATGTTTAATGAGGCTATTACCGTCAATGCAGTCGAAAAATTAGCCAACGTCCCCGTACCCAAACGCGCTAGCTACATTCGCGTCATCATGCTGGAACTGGGACGCTTGGTCAACCATTTGTTGTGGCTTGGCCCTTTTGTGGCTGACCTCGGTGCCCAAACGCCATTCTTTTACACCCTGCGCGATCGCGAGATGATTCTCGACCTGTACGAAGCGGCGACGGGCTACCGGATGGTCAATCACAACTATTTCCGTATTGGTGGCGTGGCGGCGGATGTGCCCTACGGCTGGATTGATAAGTGCTCCGACTTCTGCACGTATATGATGCCAGTCGTGGATGAGTACGAGCGGCTGATTACCAACAACCCCATCTTTCGGCGTCGGCTGGAAGGGGTTGGCGTGCTGAGCCGCGAAGAAGCGATTAACTGGGGTTGTTCTGGGCCGATGCTCCGGGCTTCTGGCGTGCAGTGGGATTTACGTAAAGTGGATCACTACGAATGTTACGACGACTTTGACTGGAAGGTTGCCTGGGCAACGGAGGGTGACTGCCTCGCACGCTACGTGGTACGGATGGCAGAAATGCGCGAGTCGATCAAGATCATTCAGCAGGCGATCGCGGGGCTACCGGGCGGGCCTTTCGAGAATCTGGAGGCTAAGCGCATCGAGTCGGGACCGAAGTCAGAATGGAACGAGTTTGACTACCAGTACATTGGCAAAAAGATTGCACCTACGTTCAAGATTCCCAAAGGCGAACATTACGTCCGACTGGAAGCGGGTCGTGGCGAAATGGGGATCTTCATCGTTGGGAACGATAATGTTTTCCCCTGGCGCTGGAAAATCCGTCCGGGTGATTTCAATAACCTCCAGGTGCTTCCCAGTTTGGTGAGAGGCAACAAGGTTGCTGATATTTTTGCCATTCTGGGCAGCGTTGACGTGGTGATGGGATCAGTTGATCGTTAACCGATAATCCCGTTAGGGACACGGCAGGTAGGGACATGGCAGTGCTATGTCCCTACTTCTTTTAGTGCTGCTGAACACGATCGCCAACCACGATCGCCTTCATCCAAAGCATGACAGCAATTTGCGGCTGAACCTGCTAGAACAGAGGTGTACGCAATCGGATGCAAGCTATGAACTGGCGATCGCGCTTGGCAGCGGTAATCGCACTTTCTCTGGGGGCAGTTGGGTTTGTGGGTGTTTCAGCGCAAGCGGTGAAATTAGCCAATGGCACGACCGCTTTTGTGCAGCCACCCCGTTTAGACGGCGCGATCGCCACGCAAAAAACCGCTCGCTTTTTAGGATCAACGTACTATTTCACGCTGACACTGCCTGCAACGGCGGGAGAACCGCTGCAAAAAGTGGTCATCTCCCCCCAAGAAGCACCCGATCGCGTGTACTTTGATGTCAACCAGACCGAAGCATTTGAAGGCACTGCCGAACGAGAAGGGACCAAGATACCGCTACAGACGGTCACTCAAGATGCAAAAACACAGGCGATTACCGTCATGTTTGATCCTGCGGTGGCGGCTGGTAAGACACTGACCATTGGGCTGCGCGCTGACCGTAATCCAGATATAGGCGGTACCTACCTGTATGGTGTCACCGCCTTTCCACCTGGAGAGCAAGCCTATGGGCAGTTCTTAGGCTATGGCCGTATCCAGATTTACGATAACGGCCAAAACTCTTCCTTTCGCCGCTAAAGCTGAATGTCTCTAAAGGGGGTGCAGGTGTTGAGATCAGGGCTTCGCTTTGAACATTACCACCGAGTATCGAGGAAAAAGGCAACATGAACATCAGCAAATGGTGCGTAAGTGCCGTGCTAGCGCTATCGGCAAGTGGTTTGTGTCTTGGCTTACCAGCGCAGGCTGTGCAGTTAGCAGACGGCAGAACTTACTTCGTGCAGCCACCCCGGTTTGAAGGGGCAACGGCAACACAGAAAACGGCATATTTCTGGGGATCGACTTACTATTTCACGCTATCGATACCAAAGAACGCTGGTGAGTCGTTGCAAAAGGTCATGATTGCGCCAGAAGATGGCCCCGATCGTGCCCGGTTTGATGTCAGCCAAACAGAAGTGGGGGCGAAAACAGGCGATCGTGAAGTGAGAGTACCACTCAGGGAGGTCATTCAAGATCCGAAAACCCGTGAGATCATGGTCACGTTTAACGAACCTGTAGCACCGGGCAGTGTAGTCAGAATTGGGCTCTACGCTGTTCGCAACCCAGATGTGGGTGGCGTATACCTGTATGGCGTGACAGCCTATCCCACAGGAGAACAGCCCTACGGTCAATTCTTAGGGTATGGCCGCATCCAAATTACCGACCCCAGTTTCTTCCGTCGTGGGTTCTTTTAGATGACCCGCTGCGATGCAGTCATCAATGACCTGTTGCACAACGGTCCACAATGCTGGCGCGCCAACCTGAATGGGAGCCATCCGCTGAAGCACTTTATCGCTGGTGACCTGGTGCAGTTTCCAGGTATGTCCGCCCGTTTGCTGGTTGTTGAGGAGGGGCTGAAGGCGATCGAGCGCGGCTGCAAATTGGGCAGCAGGCGTTTCCTGGGCTTCAAACTCATCCCACAAGGCACGAAAAGCTACAGCCTGATCGGGTGGCAACAAACCAAAGAGGCGATCGGCGGCCTGAGTTTCGCGATCGGCTTTGCTCTGGTTGCCCTGCTCGTCGTAGCAAAATGTGTCGCCTGCATCGATTTCCACCAGATCGTGCAGCAGCAGCAGTTTGATCACATGCAGGACATCGATCGAGGCTGGTGCATATTCGGCCAGGACGATCGCCATCAGCGCAATGTGCCAGGAATGCTCAGCGCTATTTTCGCGACGGGAGCCATTCGTGAGTAAGGTTTGTCGCAGCACTTGCTTGAGCTTATCAACTTCAATCACAAACTGAATCTGCTGTGCGAGTCGAGCGGACGGCATGCAAATCTCCTTTAAGGACTGCCCAATAGCGACAATGAGTAAGACGGCTGGTGTTGCCTATAAAACTGCTGAATAGCGAACATAGGCGTGATTGATCTGGTGGAAAAGACGATGGAAGGGTGTGGTGGCCGCGCTACTCCAAGTCGTCAAACCACCGCTCCAAATCCGCGATCACGTTGAACGACAAGAGCGCTTCACCTAGAGTCTCTAGCTGCTCCAACGACAGAGTTTCGATGCGTGAGCGAAGTGTCGCTGGAACATCTCCAACTTGGCGCGTCAGCAAGCGGAGGACGAGCGATCGTTCTCCTTCTTGTCGTCCTTCTTGTCGCCCTTCTTGTCGTCCTTCTTGTCGTCCTTCAGCTTTGATAGCTTGATAGGTGACTGACTCTTGCATCACATCCCTCCGCAAGACTTGTTGAATCGCTGCCTGCTCCAATAGTAGCCCAGCTAGAATGAACGTTGAGGCTGCCACATTGCTCTGGGTGCGGGCATCCGCAATCTGATCAATTTTTTGCGCGACTTGCTGAAGCGTGCCAAGGCGATCGGCTGTTTGACTTAAGACAGCAAAGGGTAACAAGCCAGGAGACTGGAGGAACGCATGAGTCGGTTGTTCCCACAAACGGATGACTGTAAACTCGTGACGAGTGCTTTCCAGCTCAAATGTCGTTTGCCGTGCTCGATCGGAAGTCGTTGGCTGTAAGTAAAGCACCACCTGTCGCATCCGTTTGTGAGGAAAGCGGCGATAGACCCGCAAGCGGTAATCAACCATGCGAAAGGGAATGTCTGGCTTGGGCTGTGTTTGGAACTCTAGATGCAACACCACTGTCTCGGCTTGCAGCAAGATCAAAGCATCAGCGCGGATTGGCTCTAACGAGAGTTCCGATGGACTTAGCTCCGTGAGCGTGATGGGTTCTCCAAGCAGCCAGGTGGCGAAATCGGTGGGAAAGGCTTCCACCAAAAATTTGCAGATGTTGTCGAACATCGTGTCATTGTGACATAGCCTTTACCATTCCTTCATCTTGATGGGGCAATTCGATCGATCAACAGGTCAATGCGTTCTACTGATGGATTGATTCGCTTACTTGATGAAGCAATTTACCGATTCAACGAATTAATGCGCGTTCTCGACGAGTTGATTCGCCTGGTCGATGCGGCGATTCGTTTTCTGAAGGGGACGATTGATCGCTCAATGGCATAAAACTGATTCAGGTAGGCAGTGATTGCACAGGCTCATGTAACAGGCTCATATAGATGGGGGGCACTCATTGCCAAGATAGCCTTACGTGTTGAGCGTATCCTCGCCAGGATAGGGGGTGAGAATTTCGACGCCTGTATCGGTAACGGCGATCGTGTGTTCGCACTGAGCAGAAAGTTTGCGATCGCGCGTCACTGCCGTCCACTTATCGGCGAGGACTTTCACTTCCCAGGTGCCTTCGTTGATCATCGGCTCGATGGTGAACACCATGCCTGAGCGCAGTTTTTTGCCCGTACCGGCTTTGCCGTAGTGGGGAATTTGAGGCGCAGTATGAAAGATTTTGCTGATGCCGTGTCCCACAAAATCTTGCACCACTGAGAACCCTTGCGATTCTGCATACTCCTGAATGGCTGCACCAATGTCGCCAATCTTGGCACCGGGCTTCACCGCAGCAATGCCTCGACGACGGCATTCATCGGTGACTTCGACGAGTTTACGGGCGATCGAAGACGGCTCGCCAACAAAAAACATCCTGGACGTATCGCCGTGATAGCCGTCCAAAATGACCGTGACATCAATGTTGATGATGTCGCCATCTTTCAGAATTTGCTTAGCGTTTGGAATGCCGTGACAAACCACCTCATTCACACTGGTGCAAATGGATTTGGGGAACCCTTTATAGCCCAACGGGGCACTCTTCGCCCCATGCGCTTGAGTCCATCGTTCGGCTTCGTCGTTGAGTGCGAGGGTGCTCACACCGGGCTGCACCAGGGAAGAAAGGTGATGCAACAGTTCTGCTGCCAGGTGTCCCGCCTGACGCATTTTGTCGATTTCCCTTGGGGACAGGAGAGTAATGACTTCGCGTTCCATAGACCACTATTCTACTGACAAAGGGCTTGCAACGGGCGGAGTTCTGCGGGAGTTAGATCGCGCCATTGACCGGGGGCGAGTCCGGTGAGTTGAAGGTGCCCGATCGCCGTCCGCACCAGTCGCAACGTGGGAAAATTGACTGTAGCTGTCATCCGACGCACCTGTCGATTACGCCCTTCTGTCAGCGTTAGTTCTAACCATGCTGTCGGCACCGTTTTACGAAACCGAATGGGCGGATCGCGTGGCGGCAACGCTGGTTCTTCTGCCAATAGCGTGACCGTCGCTGGACGTGTTTTAGTGCCCTGAATGATTACCCCCTGCCGTAGCTGTTGCAGCGCCGCCGCATCGGGCACTCGCTCGACCTGCACCCAATAAGTACGCGGATGCTGAAACTTGGGGTCACTCAAGCGATGCTGCAAGGAGCCGTGATTGGTCAGCAGGAGCAGTCCTTCACTGTCACGATCGAGCCGCCCCACTGGATACACGCCCGTCACCGGAACGTAGTCTTTGAGCGTGCGCCGCACCCCATTTGAGCCGTCATCCGTAAACTGGCACAGCACATCATAGGGTTTATAGAACAGCAGGTAGCGGTAGGGCACAGGCTTAGAAGCAATATCAACGAAGGGTTCGTCTATTTTGGCTGAGGGCGAAGCGGCGGGTTGGGCTTGAGAGGACTAAACTCGCAAACGTAGGGAAACATGACGCTCATGCGGGCATCGTAGCCGACGTATTGACCGCTGGCATCGTAAACCTGATCGCGATTGTTGCCACATCGGGCATACCAGGTCAGGCTTCTCGCTGTGCTGATAGGGCGCACCAAAAAATATTGCTTGTCGCCAGTCGCGCTCTGCCCTCGGTTCACAACAACGTCGCCGTAACCGGGGAGATTTGAGAAGAGTTTTTCATTGGGGCCAAGCGCAATGGTTTCGGGACGGGGGCCGCGTCGCACCACCCATTGCGTCGTTTGGTTGGCGTTAGTCACAAAGCAGTAGCCCGCCGCACCATACGGCTTAACGCTCCAGTCCAGCAAATAACCATAGGCCGTACGTTGGCTGATTTTGACAATGAGTTGATTACCCGAAACGCGATATTTACTCGCCGTAAAGCTACCACAGGCACCGATTTTGTCTGCGCCGGGGGCGATCGCGCCAGCAGGCATGGTCATGAGGACAGCCGAAATGCCTGACATTAAAAAACTAAAGCGTTTAAACATGAGCTTTTCGATCGCGTGTCGCACTAAAGCACTTTTCCAACGTTGCTTGAGGCTAGAGCCATGACAGCACCAGGGCTTTTAGACATTCACAGCCAAACGCCTTCAGGATTTTATCAAGGCAAGAGGTAAAGTGCCATCGCCCTGTTGAGCAGCGCATGGATGGGTGGAGGCGTCAACGAGTCGTTCAGTACAGGCACTCAGCCACCCATTGCCCCATTCACTAAAGCTAACAATCTGTTAGATGATCCGAAAGCGCGCGGCTGACGGTCTGCCAGCAAGGTCACACCAATGCTTCAAGCCACCGGACATAAACGCTGGAGCATGACCTTCAACTGTTCTGCATCTTCTAGATACAACACATACTCATGGTCGCCGATCGGGACGTTTTGTCCTTCCAGATCGTCCCCGTACTGCTCCGCCAGGATGAGAATCGGTACATCACGAGCAGGTTTTGTGTTTTCACGAATTCTTTGCCCGATCGCCAGCGTCGCCTCAATTGGTTGCTTGTATTGATTGAGTAGGATGAGGCCAAACTGTTGATGGACTCCCTGCGATCGCTGTATCGCATCGGCTTCGTCCAGCGCCATAATGACGTCATACCCCCAATTTTGCAGATTAGTCTTCAAACTGGGCCGGACATCGTTATCGGGTTCAACGACAAAAAGGCGAGGTGATAGAGTGTGTCGCTGGTTCATTGTTCGTAAGAGGAAGGACAAAAGGCAAGCTGCGTTTGACTTATTATGATTCCCTCAACAGGCGCGCATACTCCGCTTGAGTGGCTTTAAAGCATTCACAAGCAGAGGCTTCTAGCGCCGTCTGGTTGAAGATTTGAACCTTACCCCGCCGATATTGAATCAGTTTGCGCTCTTGCAGCCGTTGCGCCGCCTGCGTCACCCCCGATCGCCGCACGCCCAGCATCTCAGCAATAAACTCCTGCGTTAGAGGCAGGTAATTGGACTGAATGCGCGTTTGCGTTTCAAGCAACCAGCGCGGCAGGCGTTGATCGAGCGTATGAAGTGCGTTGCAAGCCGCCGTTTGCGAAACCTGCGCCAAAAATGCCTGCGTATAGCGTAAGAGCAACTCATATAGTTCAGCATGACGCTCGAACTCTTGACGCAAGATCTGAGCCTCAATTTTCATCGCGTCGCCTCCAACTTGGGCGATGTAGGTCGTCTGTGTGCTTTCACGTATGCCCATCACAGCATTAAGACCTAACACTTCCCGACTGCCGACCATCCCAACCTCTGCTGTCATCCCATCTTGCATGGCAAGCGTGATTGAGAGGAGACAGTTAAGCGGGAAATAGACTTGGGTCAAGGGTTCGCCAGGATGGTGAATGATCGTACCTTGAGATAAAGTGACTTGATCAAGGTGAGGCGTCAATCGATCGTGTACATCCGCCGGGAGCGCGGCCAGTATTTGATTTTCAGCGGTCATAGAAGCCTCAAAAACAGGGTGGTAGGACTTACGCAAAAGCGGTCATCTTTCGCCCTCTAGCTCCCAATTCATAGCCCTTTAGTCATTCAAGAAAGCAGGGTGGTTTCATGTATCAGAAGAAAAAAGGTTGGCAACAGATTGTGGAGCGGATGAAACAGATAACCCAAACAAAAAGCCACCTAATACCAATTTGAATTGAAAATGCGACACATCCTGTAGGGGCAAGGCAATGCCTTGCCCCTACCCACCGATTGATCTGTAGCCGTCATTCTTTAAATCGGTATAACCCATCCATTTCAGCGGTTTGCCATCCGTTGCTCATTTGATTTCCTTGTATGAAACCACCCTGCTTTAGTCATTCAAGAAAGGGGAACCAAGCCAATACCCAGAATTAGGAGTTTGGGGGCCAAATGCGTAAGTCCTACTTAATGATCCACAGTAATAGTTGCGAAAGCAAAGATCCGTTCAGTTCCGAACAGTAGAAACGCTCCGTTACACCCACTAACGCTTCAAAGCAACGGTGCGCTTAAGCATTACCAAACCGAAAGGCCAGCAGCGAAGGACGCAGACACAAGTAGGCGAGAGGCCCTAGCAAGGGAACCCATACAGCCACTTGAAAGAGGCGAGAATCGTTTGCCAACCCACGTCGCGCCATATCATCTTGTAACAGCGTGGGGTAGGGGAACAGCACACAGAACAGACAAAAGGCAAGACTCATGCCATACACAAACCGATTGGTCACAAACTCCTGCGCAAAAGCAGCCCAATCGCCACACACAAGGGCAAAAAGCAGCAGCAGCATCGTGCTGATCGTTAAAACGATGCCAGTCTTTTGCGAATCTAGTACAGCCAGCCAGGGATCTTTTTCACCCGCAAAGGATTGATTGGGCTGACGCAACGCCAGGTAGGGAATGAGCGCAATCACGCCAGTGACGATCGAGGCCAGCATAAACATCCACGCCGATAAGGACTGCATTCTGCCATCGGCAAAAATGAGGCAACTGTAGATCAAGAGCCAAATACCCACCAGGCTAAACAGCGACAGAATCACTGGATTAATCGACGGAAGGTGTCCTGTTAATAGCGCTTGCAGGGGTTGAAACGTATCAGGCTGTAAGGGCGGAGCCAAAAACAGCACATAAAGAATGAAACCAAGCCAAATCAACCAGAGTGTCAGCGATCGTGCCATAACAGGCGATCCCCATTGCCTACGCTTGATTGTTAAAGCTGAGTCGGGTCAAATACACCTCCCCAAGGCAGATTGCTCAAGATCTGGAGTGCGATCGCGAGAGCTCTTTGTCGCTAGAGCAATTTAAAGTTTCAATCAAGTCCATCCTGAAATCTCTTGCCGTCCACAGTTTGCTGGTTCATGCTGGGCTAGATGACCCGTTCATTCTCCTGACGTAGCAAATATGCGATCCATTATTTTGACTCTAGTACTTGTGGGTATAGCCAGTCCTGCTCTGTCCGCTACATGCGAAGAAAGCTTTCAGAAAAAAGGTGATTTTTTCAACGGCAGCGCCTTTGCTGCACGAGTTCAGATTGAGGGAGGCACTGTCGAGAAAACGTTTTCCCAGTTGCGTCCCATTCTGGCCCGCGATGGCATCAAGACGATCAGCACTGATACCAGCATGGGCGTGATGAAAGCCGAAAATCCCGCTACAGCCTTTCAGCGTGCCTTGCCGATCGATGTCTATGCCACTGTGGACGGCACTCTGCTCAACGTCGAAATGGTCTTTACCCTTCCGAGTGGGGTGGGCGCTCGTCGAGAGACCGTTAGAGATCACCTATGTAGTGCGCTTAACCAATTGCTGCCCAAAGACGATACAGTGTCGGCTGTGCCAGTGAAGGATGATGCTACGGCGATTGAAGTCGATGCCGCAACTCTCGCGAAACAAGTCAAAGAATCGGCAGACAACCCTGCCCGTCTGCGCTTGAATTTTACTGGCAAAACGTTTCGGGTAAACGGCAAAGTGCTCGACATTGCAGAGAGTGCTGGCTCTTATACAGTATCGTTTGACAGCAGCCAAACCGCACCAAGTAAGGTCTCCACAGACAAGACGAATCGAACGACGGTTTTGTGTACGATGGCTAAAAACCAGGATGCTGCAGTCGCCGCGTTGCAGACCAATCAGCGTGCAACTTTAGTGGGGCGGTTTCAAAGGTTTGACCGCAACGTGAATACCATTCAACTACAAGACTGCATTGGGCGCTAAGTTTTGAGATTTTTCGCTGATCAATTCCAGCTTTAGTGGCGGTTTAATACAACTGGACAAGTTGATATTGGTCAAGCCCAGTCAACAGAACGTGCTGCTGATGCAGATAATACCAAATTAAATTGAAAATGCGGCACACCCTGTAGGGTCAAGGCATTGCCTTGACCCTACCCAGCAATGGATCTGTAGTCATCATTCTTTAAATCGGTATAACCTGAATGTCATCGCCTTGACGAATAAATAACTCATCAGTTACTATTTGTTCATGGCTAGAACTCCAACCATTACCCAGGCTCAGATTCTGGAGGCCGCTCGCGCCGTCTTTTTAGAACAAGGCTTCAACGCGACAACGGTAGATGTGGCAAAGCGTGCGGGTATTTCCAGTGCCAGTATTTTTAAGCACTTCCCCACTAAAGAAGCGCTGTTCTTTGCGTCAATGTCAGACACGAGCCGCGATCGTCTTTGGACAAACGCACTCGAAGCTGACATTGGACAGGGTGATCCGCGATCAGATCTACTCAAAATCGCCTTGCAGACTGCGGCTTACACAGAAGTAATGCTGCCACGCATGATGCTGGCCTGGTCGGTGCGACAACCCGGTGAAATCGTCATGCCGCCTGATGTTGAGTCTGATTTTGCCGCGCTGACTGCCTACCTCGCGCGTGAGATGGCACTTGGACGCATTGCACGGGGCGATCCAACTATTCCAGCGCTCACGTTATTCCATACGGTTGTGGGATTTGTGATGAGCCAAACCCTGCAAAGCACGGCAGTTCACCTTGATACAAGCCGTTTTCTGGAGGATTTTGTCAATCTCCTCTGGCGCGGACTCGACCCCAACGAATAGACCTCGCAAGCTTTTTTCGATTCAAAAATAACTAATCAATTACTTATAAATTCACCTTTTCCATAAACGCTTTCAAGCGCTCACTGACCCTCTGCTCATCAAGACGAAGGACTAAGCACCATGACGGCAACACATCCGAGCATCCACCTCGACCCGGTAGATATTACAGCACCTAGTTTCAGAGCCAATCCGTTTCCAACCTTCAAACGCTGGCGAGCATCCCGGCCTGTTGTGCCCGTTCGAGCGTTTGGGGAACGTGCCTGGATTGTTACTCGCTATGACGATGTAATGGCTGCGCTCACAGACGATCGCCTCGTCAAAGATCGCCGTAATGTTCGAGATCCAACCAAAAAGCACCGAGAGGTGTGGCTACCGGGATTCATCAGACCCCTCCAGCACAACATGCTGGAGACTGACCCACCCGACCACACACGTCTGCGGTCTTTAGTGCATCAAGCGTTTATGCCACGACTAATCGCAAAGATGCAAGCCCGCATTCACCTCCTGGCTCATGAACTGATTGGTCACGTTCAAGCGAACGGCGAGATGGATTTGATCAATGACTTTGCCTTGCCCATCCCAATGGTTGTGATCAGCGAAATGTTTGGCGTGGCTGAACGCGATCGGGCCGCTTTTCACCGTTGGTCAAATGTTGCGGTGAGCGTGACTAAACCCCTTGACGGTGTGCTGGCAATCCCCAACTTGTACCAACTCGTGCGGTTTCTGCGCCGATTGTTCCACGAACACCGCCTTAACCCACAGGATGATTTAACGAGCGCCCTGCTGCAAGCCGAAGCTGAAGGCTCGCAATTAGCCGAAGACGAACTCATTGGGATGGTGGGGATTTTGCTCAGCGCGGGTCACGAAACAACCGTCAACTTAATTGGGAACGGAGTGTTGGCCTTGCTGACGCACCCAGCAGACCGCGATCGCCTTCGCGCTGACCCCACCCTGATGAAAGCTGCGATCGAAGAACTGATGCGCTACAGCCCTCCTGTCTTGTTTGCCACCTCTCGCTATGCCCGTGAAGATCTGACGATCGCGGGTACTCAGATTCCCAAAGGCGAGATGGTGCTGGCGGCATTGGGATCAGCGAATTACGACGAATCAAAATTTGAAGATCCAGAAACCCTTATGCTCGATCGACCCAACAATCAGCACGTTGGTTTTGGCTCAGGTATACACTACTGCCTGGGTGCGCCCCTCGCACGACTGGAAGCCAGCATTGCGTTTCAGGTACTTTTTGAGCAGTTGCCCAAGCTCCGACTCGCCGTTCCGCCTGAACAGTTGCGCTGGCATTCGAGCCTGATTACCCGTGGCGTAAAAGCCCTTCCCGTCAAGTTCTGACTTGACCAAACACTAAATGGGGAAAAGATAGAGATACTACTGATGCAAATGTTACGTCAAAGGGGACGATCGTTAAAAGTTCATCGCTCTATGTACCTACAAATTTGCAAGACGGGCTTCTACTGTGTCATTACATCAAAATCGTTGCTGAAGATTTCACAGGTATAGCGGCATGGCGGTCTGGTCGGTATCAAAGGCTCTGTGCCCTACGAATCATCTGTGAAACCTCTTTACTAGCATTTAGACTCGTCAGTTCCATCTCTGGGTGTTGCTTTTTGAAAACGCGAAAAACTTCATCTGCAAATGCTTGACCGATCGCTTCTATACCCAAAAAGTCAAAGACAACTACTTTGAAGTTATCAACTCCAGCAAGTAGCCGTTTTGCTTGAGAACGTGACACTAAGCGCTCATCGCCATATTAAGCAAGACGAACTGGCACCACTGTCTTCGTAGAAGCATAGTCATCATCTGAGGAAAACTGATCGAAAACTTGTTTAGAAGTTCTCGATGTATTGTTGTTGAGCTTCATGCAAACCAGTGTTCCAGTTTGAAACCGATTTTCTTCTACAATCCAGTCTTCTGAATCATTGAACTCGTGCGAGAAGTAGACATTTCCAGAGCGGATGACAAATTCGTCGAACATACGCGATGTAAAAAAGATACCCTGACCACTATGACGATCTGGATCAGTTGTAAGCTTACCCTTCGCTAGTTCAAGCACTGCATGACGCTCATCATCAAGGCACAACTCTCTGGATTTTCTTAAAAATTCCTTCTCCGTCATCAACGATAAAAATCCCAGTATCGACTGCTGTTCTCTCAACTTGAATGATGACCTTGGTACCAGATGAATGATCGATAGCGTTATTCAACATCTCAGTAAAGCCATACACCCAGACTTCTTTGACGTTATCAAGTAGATCGGATACTAAAGGTTTGATATCGGAATCCCAAACAACATCTTCTTCGAGCTTGCTATTTAGCTGATATGTCTGCATCCATTCAATTAATGGATGTAGTTTTTAGATTCTACTTTTCGTAGACCCTTCAGCCGCAATCGCTTTTTGTTCAACTAAACGTTGAATGTGCTTACTAACGGCTTGCCTGCTAATGCCGAACATTTGAGCAGTCAACGTAGCAACGTCGTTTGGATGCTCTTCTAGGTTCGTCAAGATAAACTGACGAATCTGCTCCCCTCGTTGACGAACCTTGACCATTAGCGTTTACCCACCCACAGCGTCAACCTTATCACTCCTTATTGTCAACCTTACGCTGTTATTGTCAACCTTGAATGCTGTGATAGTCGAACATTTCCTATTTGATGAGTCGGTAGCGACCGATCGCCGTCAGTGAAAAGTGCTGTTGATAGAGGTGGTACTTCAGGTAAAAGTGGCAGGGAAAGCCCGTACCTGTGAAGTAGTCTTCATCCCAAGTACCATCGGGTCGCTGGGTTTGCAGGAGGTATTGAATGCCGCGATCGATCGCCTCCATTGCATACGTCCCAACGGCATCACCTGCTGCCATCAACCCAAGCAGCGCCCAGGCCGTTTGCGATGCGGTACTGTCTCCCTGCCCTTTCAGCGACGGATCGTTGTAGCTAAAGCAGGTTTCGCCCCAGCCACCATCCGCATTTTGGCATCCGGCTAACCAACGTGCACCCCGCTCAATTTCTCGCTGATGCGTCTTCGGTGCCACCAACGACAACGCTGCTAACACCCCGCTCGTCCCGTAAATGTAATTCACACCCCAACGACCAAACCAGCAGCCTTCGGGTTCTTGCTCGGCGCGGAGGTAGGAGAGGGCGCGATCGAGAGCGGGAGTGGGGAGTAGGGAGTGGGGAGTGGGGGGAGAGTAATGAGTCTTGAGTTCTAAGTTTTGAGTTTTGAGTTCTAAGCTTTGAGTGGAAGCTGATGGCTGACCGCTGACCGCTGACCGCTGACTGCCTTCCAACTTCCCCACCATCTCCAGCACTCTCGCGGTTACATCTGCTGTGTTGGGGTCGATCATGGCTTTGAGGTCGCCGTAGGGAATGGCGTTGAGCCAGTCTTGATCGTTGTTGATGTCGAAGGCGGCCCAACCGCCAGGGGTGCACTGCATGGTGGCAATCCAGTCTACGGCACGGGCGATCGCGGCTTGCTTCAACGGCTCATTGGGTAACTGGACGGCACACAGCGCCATGACGACGACCGCCGAATCATCCACATCCGGGTAAAAGCGGTTATCAAACTCAAACGCCCAGGCTCCGGGCTTGCCGTTGCGGTTTTTGACGGCCCAGTCGCCATAGTCGAAGATTTGCTTTTCTAGCAGCCACTCACCCCCGCGCACCAGGGCAGGATGATCGGGAGCAAGGCCAGAATCGACGAGCGATCGCATCACCAACGCGGTATCCCACACGGGCGAAATGCAGGGCTGAATCCAGTAGTGCTCATCGGTTTCCAGCGCAAAGTTATCAACGGCTTTGAGGCCGCGATCGACGATTGGGTCAGCCACGTCATAGTCAAGCGCTCGTAAAGCCAGTAAGGAGTTCAGCATGGCGGGAATGATGCCACCCCAATCGCCAGTGACTTCCTGGCGTTCCAGCACCCACTTTTCCGCCGCGTCGATGCCTTCTTGACGAAACGGCACCAGATTCAGGTTCTCTGCCAGTTTGAACGCACTATCCAGATGCACAAACAGATCTGTCCAGTCGCCCTGGCGTGGTAGCTCAAAACGCACGTTGCTGCGTCCCTCAGCATACAGTTCGTCCAGGTTAATGGCTGGATCGGTGATGTAAACAGGCTTGCGATCGAACACAATCAGCAACGGCACCGTGCTTCCCCGCGCCCAACTCGACAACTCGTAGATATTCACCGGAAACGCATCTGGCAGCAGCATGACCCAGGAGGGAATGGAGGGGAGTCCTCGCCAGTCGTAGCAGCCAATCAGCCCCAGATGAAATTTGGTAAAAATGCGGGTTTTGCTAATGCCGCCCCGCTTCAAGATGAACGATCGCGCCTTCTCTAATGCCGGATCGTTCGCAGGCACTCCCAGCAACCGCAGTGCCATGTACGCTTCCACAGAGGTACTCAGTTCGCCACCATCGCCGTAAAACAGTTCCCAACCGCCATGCTCGCGCTGCTGCGATCGCAAATACACTTCTACCTTGTGCATAGGGCGCGTTTTGTCCGTACCCCAAAGCTTGTGCAGCAGCACTACTTCTGCCGTAATGGTGACGTTCGATTCCAGTTCTGCCCACCAGTGACCCTCTGGATACTGAAGCGATAGAAGGTAATTCTGACTGCGAGCGATCGCGTCCTCTACCTGTGCACGTGAAACCTCTGGGCTATTAATTGCACCCTGCTCTTGAGTCTGCATAGCGTCATTCACTCTCAACACACCAATCCAGCCAATCCTATCGATACACCTATCGTTACAATTAGCAGATGTTGTATTTTGCCTCTTAGTGCAGAGTCTTGGCAATTAGTAACGGGTGAGAAATGGCTGAAATCGGGTTAGGAATCACAGCACTGTCACTCATCATCTGGCTGGTGCTGCTGTTCGGACGCGGGCAGTTTTGGCGATCGGATCAGTTTCTAAAGGATGAGGGCGGAGGGATGAGGGATGAAAATAATTTACTTCATCCCTCATCCCTCATCCCCCATCCCTCCATCTGCGCCATCATTCCCGCTCGCAACGAAGCCGATTTGCTGCCTGTGACGCTGCGATCGCTCCTCACCCAAAGCTATCCCAACGTTCAGATTGTGCTGGTGGATGACCACAGTACCGATGGCACGGCTGATGTAGCACGGCAGACCGCTCAGACGTGCGATCGAGCCTCAAAGCTGACGGCGATTACGGCTGAGCCACTCCCAACTGGCTGGACGGGCAAACTATGGGCAATGGAGCAGGGCATTCGCTACACGCAAACGCTGTCAATCCAACCTGACTATTTTTTGCTAACCGATGCCGATATTGAACATCATCCCGAAAAGCTGCAACAACTGGTTGCGAAAGCACTGGCGGATGATCTCGATCTGGTGTCGCTGATGGTGCTGCTGCGCTGCAAGAGTACCTGGGAAAAACTGCTGATTCCTGCCTTCGTCTTCTTCTTCCAAAAGCTCTACCCCTTCCGTTGGGCAAACGATCCCAAACGCAAACTTGCGGCGGCGGCGGGAGGCTGTATTCTCATTCGTCGTGAAGCGCTGGAGCAAATTGGAGGACTCCAAATTCTGCGTCAGGCGTTGATTGATGATTGCTCGTTGGCGCAAGCGGTGAAGGGGTTGGGGAGGAGGCAGAAGGCAGAAGGCAGAGGGCAGAAGATAGGGGAAGTAAAAGAGCAATCTTCTGAACTCAAAACGAAAAACTTTTTATCTTTCATCCTTCATCCTTTATCTTTTCTTCTTCCACCTCAAAACTCAAAACTCATAACTCATAACTCCTTCTCCCCAAACCCCTCCGGCAAAATCTGGCTGGGTCTTACCCGCGAAACTCACAGCCTGCGTCCCTACCCATCGCTCAAAACGATTTGGGATATGGTGGCTCGCACAGCGTATACCCAGTTGTACTATTCGCCTCTACTGCTGCTGGGGACGCTGGTGGGAATGACGGTAATTTATCTAGTGCCACCAATTAGCACGATCGCTGGACTCATCACCGGACATTGGCTGATTGCCTTCCTTGGGCTGGCAACCTGGCTGCTGCTGGCGATCGCCTATTTGCCAACCCTATTGCTCTACCAATGCCCTCCACTGCTGGCCTTTGGGCTACCTGCGATCGCCTTTCTTTACACCCTGATGACGCTCGATTCGGCTCTGCGTCACTGGCGCGGTCAGGGTGGAGCTTGGAAAGGACGCGTCTACTAATCCACGAACACACAGGAGTATCACTATGGACGTGCAGTTTCGGGAATTTGACCCGTTTAGCGTCTGGATCTGGATTGAATTTAATACTGTCCCCTCAGAGATGGAAAAGCAATACGTTGAGGAAGTCTTCAATTCGTGGTTCTTTTTGGGCAAATTGGGCGGTTTTAATGCTGAGAACCTCCAAGTGCAGGACGTGGGACTGGACATCAGCTACATGGAGTATGACAACGATGCTGCTGATGAAAGCCTGGTTGCACTTATGCACAACATAGGAGAAGTCGAATATGAGGGCAACTGGGGACGTTGCTGGTTTGACCTGGGTACCAGTGATGCGATCGCGTTGGATGTGCTCATCATGGCGCTGCGACAGTTCAGCAAAGATTATGTGGTTTTGGATAGCCTAATTATCGGCGGCGAAAACGATGATTGGCCGACTGGGGAAAGTCGCTATCGATCGGACACGTTTGCGGATAGTGAGATGAATTAGTGAGAAGTGAGGAAAAAAGGCAAAAGGTAAAAGGCAGAAGGCTGACCGCTGACTGCTGATGACTCAAAACATAAGGGTAAAAGGCAGAAGATTAAGATGCCAAGGATTCGAGTGATCGTGTTGGGAATGATTCAACAGGATTCGCGCTTGTTGGTTTCGGAGGGATTCGATCCGGTCAAGCAGAATTATTTCTATCGGGCGCTGGGGGGTGGCATTGAGTTTGGCGAAACGAGCCTAGAGGCACTGAAGCGAGAATTTCACGAAGAACTCCAGGCAGAATTGATGAATATTCGCTATCTCGGCTGCCTGGAAAACCTGTTCACCTATGACGGCAAGCCAGGGCATGAGCTGGTTCAACTGTATCGCTGTGATTTCGCTGATCGAACCTTTTACCAGCGAGAAGAAATCCTGTTCTCAGATAGCGATCAAACCTACACGGCTCAGTGGATTGAACGCGATCGTTTTCAGTCCGGTGAACTACGCCTGGTACCTCCTGAAGCGCTGCAATACATCGAGTTTTGAGTTCAGGAGCTAAGCGTCAGGCGTCAGAAGTCATACCAATTTGAATTGAAAATGCGACACATCCTGTAGGGACAAGGCATTGCCTTGCCCCTACCCACCGATTGATCTGTAGCCGTCATTCTTTAAATCGGTATCAGAAGTCAGAAGTCAGAATTTTCCTTGCTCCCCCTGCTCCCTCTGCCCCCTCAGCTTCCCCCCTCCCACTCCCCACGGAAGAAAATGAAGAGAAATTCACCGCTTCCGAAACGCATCGGTTATTCTGTGTGTCTTGAAGTAATGTCTCTTCTAATACGACTATGACCGCCGCTACACAACCGCCACGCTCCTACGATGTCATTGGGTTTGGGGATGAAGTTCCCGGAGTGCTGGCGCTGGTCAGTGCGGCCAGGGAGTATCGCCGTCGCACAAGTAAAGCGCTGCGAATGCTGCTGATGTTTAAGGGCAATTCTCAGGAGGGGGTTGGTGGGCATTTGGTGCGAGGAGGGCTGGCGTACCTCGATCGCTGCTCGCTACCTGCCGAGATCCGTCAATCGTATGGGTTACCGACGTTTGGTGAGCCATCTGCTATTTATCAAGAGTTTTTGCATCGGGCAGGCGTTGCCCAAATTGCCCTCGATCCACGCAAGGCAGATGCAGCGTTGCGCGCCATGTTAAGCGAGGTTGGAGCAGATATCATTAGTCGTGTGCAAATTCAGTCGGTGCTGCGCGATGGGGCTAAGCTAAAGGGCATTCAGCTTACGACTGGCAGTGTCTTTTTAGGTAAACAATTTATTGACTCTAGCGTCAATGCGGAACTGGCTCAAACAACGGGTGTAAAAAAGCTTCAGGGCTTTGGCACGTTTGGGTTACCAGATTCTGAACTGCCCGTAACGCTGGTGTTTGAAAGCCAGGGGCTGAGCATTCAACGTCTGAAAGAGATTGAGCTGAACTACCTCAAGCGCTTTACAAATCCCAACGATGCGGAAGCACAACACTACATTGCGATCGCCGCTGGCTCTGATCCAACCTTGATGGACAAGATTTGCAAAAGCTTTGTAGACGAACATGGCAATCTAAGAACGATGTACGTCGGGCAAGACCACATCGATGTGCGTAGTCAGGCGTTATCGGTGACGTATCACGCCTTCCGGGGCAAGATGATGTCTTTGGCAGACAGTGGCGTGCTGCTCGATCAGGCAAATATTGCTGTCTTAGGGGCCAATCGGCTTTCCTGGAATGCACTCATGTTCTACGTGACGGGTGCACAGGCTGAAGCACTGGCACGGGGAGCCGCGAAGCCCACACCTGCAATGGTGGATGAAATGGGCTTTGTGACGAAATGGCTGAAGAGTTTTGGCGCAACGGCTGTCAAAGCAGCATCGGAACTGTACATTCGACATGCAGGCAATATTCAAGGCGCAGTGGAACCTTTGAGTGGTGCTCAGATGCTCATGGGAGGAGTCTCTGAGGCGAATGCGATCGCAACGTTTGGCTATTATCTGGATGTACGAGGTGGTATTGCGGGGCTGGGTAAAAAGGCAGCAGCGAAGGGCATGAGCAGCATTTCTTTTCACCATCCGCCGCTATTTAATGTGGGGATTCGCCATGCGCTCATACAGTCCGTGCCAAATTTGGCGGTGGTGAGTCCGGCTTCTGGGTTTGATGGGTATGCCTGTGCGGCAGGTAGAATTGTGGAGTTTAATACGGCGGTGGGCAATGGGGTAGGGATTGCGGCTGGGATTGCGCTGTCGAGCGATCGCACATTAGCGTCAATTATGAATGCTGAGGTCAGACAGGCTCTAGCAACGACTGGAAAGCTGCCTCGCATTTATGGGCAAAGTTATGCGCTGGAAGCAAGTCGTTTACAGGATTTTGAGTCGATTATGATTGCTTAATTTGATTGTGTAATCTCTGCGGAGTTTATCGTGGACGTAAATTTGGGCTTCGCTGGGAACCTTTGTCCGGGGGACTTCCCCCCGGTCCCCCGCTATGTGGGGTCCTAATTCCCCCCAATAGACAACAGCGTTGGCATGGTGGCTGCCATCAACGCACAGGGAGACGCCACTACTAAAAAAATCAGCGCTCGATAAATGGTTGTTTCTCAACTCCAATGCAGGAGAACGGGCGGCAGCAGCGCTAAAAGCATGCCACACACCACAATCAATTTGGCGTAGCTACGTTCAAACCGCTCGATGAATTGCTGCGATGGTGGCGTTTCGGTTTGTGCCTGTTTCACTAGACGGATCACCCGCTGAATCAAACTGCTTTCGGGTGGTTGATGCACAGTGAGTTGTAGCGCACCATTCCCATTCACGGTGCCCGCAAATACTACATCTCCAGCCGCTTTCTCCACAGGCATGGATTCACCTGTGATCGCCGCCTGGTTGAGCGTGCTGTAGCCTTCGTAAATGAGGCCATCGGTTGGAATCAGTTCTCCAGGCTTGACGAGAATACGATCGCCTACCTGTAACTCACTTACAGGCACCAGAGTTTCCTGACCATGACGCACCACTCTCGCGGTATCAGTTGTCAAGCTCATCAAGCCGCGAATACTGCGCTCTGTACAACGCATCGCATATCCTTCCAGCGCACCGCTCACTGCAAAGATGAGAATCAGCGTTGCCCCATCCACAATAAAAAAGTATTCACGCCGCCACAGTCCCAGTCCTGCTGCCCCCAGCGCTGCCACAATCATCAACAAATCCACATCCAGTTCCTTTTCCTGGAAGAGGGTCGTCAGCCCTTCGCGAGCACTTTCATAGCCACCAATCACATAGGCAGCAGGCAATAACAACAACGACAGCTCTATCCATCCCCAATGCAGTGTCAGCCACCCCAGCAGCAGCAAAATGCCGCAGAGAATAGCCGCCGCCACATCAGAGTGGTCTTTGGTCAGTTGGGTAAAGCGAGACGGATACAGCATCGCGATCGCGGTTGAAACACCCCTCCACGCTAAACGTTGACATTGGTGTTAATGTCAAGGAAGTTGGAAACGGGAAGTTGGGTGTAGAGAAGGCAGAAGGCAAAAGGCAGAAGGTAGAAGGCCGTTAACCATGATCAGTCATCAGTTTTTTAACGTCGATTGACTGTTGAGTAGTAGCAATTCGCTGTTGAGTAGTAGCAATTCACTGTTGAGTAGTAGCAATTCACTGTTGAGTAGCAACTATTGACTGTTGAATAGCAAATATTCACTGCTGAACGATGACAATGCATTGTTCACTAATGGCTACGCACTGTTGAATGGTGTCAATTTACTGCTGAGTGGTAGCTAATGCACCGTTGACTGATGGCAATTCGTCATTGAGCGGCAACAATTCACTATTCACTAGCGACTGACGACTGTTCACTGCTTGTCGATCGCTGACCGCTGACTGCTGACCGCTAACCGCTGAGACTCCATCATGGTTGAACAATCATTGACGATTAAAGAACTTACAGATGCCGTTGGGGGTGGCATTTCGCCTCGCATGGTGCGGCATTATCATCAGTTGGGCTGCTGCCGCAGCCTGCCCGATCGCGCGGGAACTATCGCCTTTACAGCCAGCGCGATGTGCAGCGACTCCAGCGCATTGTGGCGCTCAAGCAACAGGGTTTTCAGCTTTCCCATATTCATAAGCTACTGGACAGTGAACCAGATGTCGATCGGTCAGAAACGCTCGTGGTGCAGTTTCAGCAGCAGTATCGATCGATCATTCAGCAAATCGCACACCTCGACAAACGGCATCAGCACTGGAAAGTTTGCTGGGGAGGGATGGCGATTGTCAGCGTGTGCAAGCAGAAGCGATCGCGCAACTCAAGCTGTTGGATGTAGAAACGCAAACCCAGTTGGGCGGGCTAGAAAAACTGTGGAGCGGTTTAGATGCGGTCGTTCATGACCATCCTGAAGCGTTTCAAGAATCGTTGCAATGGTTGTTGCCCGACCTCTCCGATCGCTCCGAAATTGAAGTCGATCTGCTCTCAAAGCTAGTGCTGGCCTGTGGGGATGTGAGCTTGGTGCCATTCGTCCATGTGGGAAAAGGGGCGATCGCAGCCAGTCGTGCTGCGCTCAAGGCAGGCTGTCACGTAGTAACCGATGTCCCGCTGATTCATGCCGCACTTGACCACACTCGCCTAGCACATTTAGGCTGTGCTACAGAAATCTTGATGGACGATCGCCACATCACCAGCGTTGCCGAAGCAGAACAGGCATTCTGGCAAGATTCAGCGTGGAAAGCGCAGCTACACCACTTACCCAAAAACTGCATCGTAGTCGTGGGTTATGCTCCATCCGCGTTGTTGGCCGTCTGTGACGCGATCGCACAACACCATCTTCATCCAGCCCTGGTCATTGGCATGCCGATCGGCTTTAGCCATGCCCCAGCAGCGAAGCGCCAGTTAATGCAGTCTGACGTTCCCTTCATTACTCTAGATGGCACGATCGGGGGCGGCTTACTCGCTGCTGTCGCTCTGAACGCGATCGTAGCTTCCACTATTGAAAAGCCCAACTGCCACTGCTATCTAAGCAAAGCGTGAGAGAAAACTTTAGGGGACGGGGGACGGCTAGCAGCGGTCAGCCTTCTGCCTTCTTTTGCCTTTTGCCTTCTTCTGCCCTCTGCCTCCCCCTCCACCAAAATTCTCTTTAACGTTTCCGCAATCCCCCTCGTCTTAAATGTATCCATCCTTCGGACAATTCTGTCTGAAAAATTCTCACTCAAAAGAGTAGACATTAGACATACTACACGTGTAGCATATACAAAGCGAGTTTTTGTTAGAGCCATCCCATGATTTGCACACCTTTACTCACCTCATATAGCGCGCCGCAGCAGCGACCCCACAGCGAGTGGTCGTTGGCAATAGCGCTGTTTGGGGCTAAAGGTGTGTCTGCACGCTTTAGAGGCAATCTGCTTCAAGGCAATGCGCTTCATACAGGAGTTTTGGTCACAGGTATGACGAAAACCCTTGCAGAGCTACAGATTATTGATCGACCAACACAAAGCGGGTGGTGCAGGCGCGGTCTTGCACCAACATAAAGCGCCAGTAAGGACTGAAGCTGTTAACCCCCGCTCCTGAGTATCAGAAGCGGGGGTTGTTTTTTAGGAGGCAAGCAGGATGTTGAAGCTGACCTATATTGAGGACGGGTTACACCTGGAGCGGATGGCGGCTCCCCTGGAAGTGCTGATTGCACAACGCGTACTGCTGGCATTGCGTGCTGGGCAAAAACTCTACGTTGAACCGAGCAAAGCGGCCTTTTTGCTGCCTGCGGACGCCTTCGGTTTGAGCTATTTAGAGCTGACGCTGAAGCGCGATCGTGTCCAAAACATCACCGTAGCCCCTGTTGATGATGCCTTTGTAGAAGTGAGCTTGCAGGGTAGCTGGTTGGCAGAGGGTGTAGACGCGCACGAAGGCATGTTTCTGACGGCTTTCTCCGATCGCGCCGAATTCTTTGTCCACAAGCTCTGGCAGGCAACGCAAGTACATGCATCGTCCTTAGCCATCGGTGATGGACGCTAAAACGTGGGTGATCCGAGCAGTCCTCGCTGTCGATCGCCCACGCTTTCCTTCCTGTCAAAGCTTTATTGAATCGAGCCTTATGACGTATCGAACAATCGACGAGATTGAAGCGTTAGTGGCAGCCTTCGAGAGCTGTACGTTGCCTCGATCGTGCTGGACTCATACCGCACATCTCACCCTTGCTCTGTGGTATTTGGTGCATCACAAGCCTTCACAGGCGATCGACTGCATGCGCGAAGGCATTCAGCGGTATAACGCGGCAATGGGCATACAGCAAACAAAAAACAGCGGCTATCACGAAACCATTACCCTCTTCTGGCTTTGGATTGGGCTGTGGTACCTCGCAGAGCAGCGCATCTCTGCCCTGGCGTTGGATGAGGTCAATCAGTTCATCCAGCGATGCAGTGATCCACAGTTGCCGCTCCACTACTACAGCCGCGATCGCTTGATGTCGTGGGAAGCGCGCACAGATTGGGTTGAGCCAGATTTGCAACCTTTACCGTAAACGTGGCTGCTGAGTAGAAGCAAGAAAAGCGCGCACTGTGTATCAAGTGGCGACCTGAATCGCCTACGATGACGAATGTATGCAGGAGGCTGACTCATCATGTGGCTTGTAACGGTTTATTGTTCTGCCGAAAGCTGGCGCAAGGCGGCGACTGCGTTTAACGCGATCGTGGCGAAGTATGCCGTAAAACCGCTTTCGACTAAAAAGATGAAAGACGATGAACGGCGCATCATGACGTTTGAGTTAGACGATGTGAGCGATGCTGAAGCCTTTCAAGATGAGTGCATGACGCTAGAAGGCTTTACCGCTCAATTTGAGTCTCTCTAACACAACGGCTACTCAGTTACCGCCTTCTACTTTTTACCTTCTGCCTTTTACCTTTTACCCCCTGCCTCCTAATCAAGAAGTTTTTTGCTTGTAAAAGCCTACAGGTCTTGCTATATTTCACCTCAGGGCGATGGAACTCGCCTTCTGACACAGGCTTCCTTTTAGCACAGTCAGAGAACTGCCTTCAAGGCTGATAGTTTCTACTTCATCGTTCGATCGATGCTTTGTTAAAAAGCATCTGTGAAGTGTTGACTATTGGATTTTTGGAGAGCAGTGCGGATGATCGAACAAGTTTTTGCCCTACCGCAAACTGCAAAATGGCTAGCCATCGCCACAGTAGCAGGTGTCCTTTGCGGAACGGCCTCGGCGGCACTGTTAGCTTCATTAGAATGGGCCACCGATTGGCGAGAAGCGCATCACTGGGTTATTGCCTTGCTGCCGTTGGGTGGGCTACTGAGTGGCTTGATCTATTACTACTTTGGTCGATCGGTCGAAGCGGGCAACAACCTCTTACTGGAGGAGATCCACAATCCCAGGGAGACCATTTCCCTCCGCATGGCTCCCCTAGTGCTTTTAGGGACGGTCATGACCCACTTGTTTGGTGGCTCTGCAGGGCGAGAAGGCACCGCATTACAGATGGGGGCATCCCTGGCGGATCAACTCACCAAGCTGTTGCAACTCAAGGGGGCCGATCGCCGCATCCTTTTGATGACAGGGCTAAGTGGAGGGTTTGCGTCCGTCTTTGGCACACCGCTAGCTGGGGCCGTTTTTGGGCTAGAAGTGCTGACGATCGGCAAGCTTCGCTACGACGGGTTGTTTCCCTGCACGGTGGCGGCGATCGTGGGCGATTACGTCACCCTGAAGTGGGGCATTCACCATACGGACTATCGCCTGACAAGCATCCCCTTACTCAGCCTGGGAGATTTTTCCGATGGCTCTGCCGCTCTCTTGTCAGCGGTGCTTGCGGGTGCCGTGTTTGGTCTAGTAGCACTTCTGTTTGCCGAAGCGACCCACACAATTGGGCAGATCTTTAAGTCTAAAATTGCATATCCACCGTTGCGTCCTCTGATTGGTGGCAGCATGGTGGCGATCGCAGTTTGGGCAGTGGGCACGACAAAATATATTGGTCTCGGCATTCCTACCATTGTGGAAGCGTTTCAGACGCAACTCCCACCCTGGGATTTTGCTGCCAAGCTCGCCTTTACGGCACTCACTTTAGGCGCTGGGTTTAAGGGCGGCGAAGTCACCCCATTGTTTTACATCGGTGCCACGTTAGGCAATGCGCTGTCGATCGTTCTGCCACTGCCCACGTCTTTACTTGCAGGCATGGGCTTTGTCGCCGTATTTGGGGCCGCTGCCAATACCCCACTGGCTTCAACGATTATGGCAATGGAGCTGTTTGGGCTGCCTGCCGGAGCCTTCGCTGGCATTGCCTGTGTCGTGAGCTACATCTTTTCGGGTCATGCAGGCATCTACCGCGCTCAGCGCATTGGTCTCAGCAAGTATCCCAGGGTTTTGGTAGAAAAAGGAGTCAGTCTCGCCACGCACCCCAACGCACGATCGCAAGAGGACAAAGCACCGAAGCAACCTCCTGACTCTTAACGTTAAATTTTCAGCGAGCAGCGGTCGGTGTAGAAGTTTTGAGTTTTGAGTTTTGAGTGAAAGAGCCGTCAGCGGTGGGTGTAGAAGTTTTGAGTTTTGAGCGAAAGAGCTATCAGCTATCAGCGGTCAGCGTAGAAGTTTTGAGTTAGTGCTGCTCCCTCCGCTTCCCTTGCTTCCTCTGCTTCCCCTGCCCCTTCTGTGCCCTCTACCTTCTGCCCTCTGCCTTCAAAAACCGCTACCTCTGTGACTCAGCGATGAGATCGCCGATCGCGGCAATGAGCAGAAACACGCCTGCGATCGCTAGCGCTGTAACCCGACTATGGGTACTGGAAAGCACAACCAGTGCGATGACCACGAGCGTTGGTAGTTTCGTTTTGACGACAGAATCCAGCACATGCCGTAGGTCGTTCATCAAGTTGCCCCGTTCAGCGAGTGTTTTGTCGCCCATAACATAGCGCCATAATTGCCCTGCTTGGAACAAGGTAAATAGCTTGCTGCGGATTGCTGGGTAGAAATCTGGTTGATGGGTGAGTGCTTCGTCAAAGCTGGCGATCGCAGCATCAAAGCGACGTAGCTTTCGCATTGCCAGACCACGCAGATGCCAGAGCTTGTAGCGGGTTGGCTCTGCCTGTAAGAGCTTGTCGTAGCTGGCGATCGCTTCCTCGTAACGACCCAACTTTTGCAGTGCTGTGCCCCGATGTCCCCAAAGAAAAGGGGCATCCGAGCTTAGTGCCAACGCTTTGTCATAGCTAACGACGGCTTCGGTGTAGCGTCCTTGATGATTCAACGCATCGCTGAGCGTACTCCAGGCTTGCTGGTCGTCGGGCTGTAGCTCCAAGGCGCGATCGCAACTGTTCGCTGATGCTTCGTACCGTCCCAGGCGAGAGAGCGCTATACCTTGCAGACTCCAGGCTTCTGCATGCTCTGGTGCTAATTCCAAAGCCCGCGTGCAACTGGCGATCGCGCCTTCGTGTTCACCTGCTTTGATGAGCGCGGCAGCATGTCCTGCCCAGCCATCGTGCCAACCCGGCTTGAGCGCTAGCACCTCCACAAAGCAGGCGATCGCAGTGTTCACATCATTGCTCTCTAACGCCTGTCGTCCCTGCTGGTAAAGCAACAACGCCTTGAGAGATTCGCCAATCTGCTCATCCGCCAGCATCTCGCTGCGTGCTTCGGGTGGCAGATGCCAGTAGTACTGATAGTCTGCCTCAGAAAAATCTTCGTGCCAACTCATAGGAAGATCGCCCATCGATAGTAGACTTGCTTGGAGGTGAGGGGAGAGGATAAAAGGATAAGGGACAAAGGCTAAAGGATTAGTTTTGAGTTCTGAGTTTTGAATTCTAACGATGGCTTCTGCATCCTAGCTTCCGCACTCATTCAATTTTTAGCCTTCATCCTTTAGCCTTCATCCTTTAGCCCTTAGCCTTTCTAACAACTACCCCCTTCCACAATGCCGTTATGAGTACCGAACTTGACCCGACAACATTATCAAAAAAGCAGGTTGGCGAAGCTGCCGCAGCGCGAGTGCAGTCTGGTTCCATTGTAGGACTGGGAACTGGGTCAACGACAGCCTTTGCCATTCAAGCGTTAGGCGATCGGCTCAAGCGTGGCGACCTGAAGGACATTAAAGGCGTGACAACATCGTTTCAGGCGATCGTGCTGGCGAAAGAAAATGGCATTCCCCTCACAACGCTGGATGAAATCGATCGCATTGATGTGGCGATCGATGGTGCTGATGAAGTCGATCCACAAAAGAATTTGATTAAAGGCGGTGGTGCGGCGCATACGCAGGAAAAGATCGTGGATGGATTTGCCGATCAGTTCATTGTGGTAGTTGATAGCGGCAAATTAGTCGATAAGCTGGGCACCACTTTTCTGTTGCCTGTAGAAGTGATTCCAATGGCAATGAGTCCTGTGATGAAGGCGATCGTGGCTTTAGGCGGCAAACCCCAACTCCGCATGGGCGTGAAGAAAGCTGGGCCTGTCATCACCGATCAGGGCAACTTTGTCATCGACGTGAAATTTGACAGTGGCATCGACAATCCCGCCGCACTGGAGAAAACCCTCAACAATATTCCTGGCGTACTCGAAAATGGTTTATTTGTCGGTGTCGCCAGCCTGATCATGGTCGGTGAAGTGAAGGACGGTAAGCCATCGGTGAGAGAGTTTTGAGGTAAGAGAGCGGTCAGCCGTCAGCCTAAGACTTTAACGCTGAACGCTGAACGCTGATAGCTACCCTATATCAACGGACTACCGTGATGGTGCACCAAATACCATTTCTGCCCCAGGCGTTCAAAGATGTTCGTAGCCACTGATTGTGCTTTGTTCTGGCGCTTACCTGTCACTTGCAGCACCGTTTCCACCAGCACCACGTAAGCAAGATCGCCGTTCACCTCAATACGCACAATCTCGGTCTCAATTTCCAGATAGCTGGTATTGCGAAAAATTGTTTCCCACGACGATCGAATCCCGTCCCATCCACAAATCGCCTTTCGTCCTGGGTGAATGCACACGCTACTCGTCCCCTGCGACCACACAGCCGTCATCGCCTCAAGATCTTTCTTCTCAAACGATCGATAAAACGTCTCATTGGCAGCAAGCACCGCTTGTTCTGGAGTCATGCGATGGGAGGAAGTAGGGAGTGGGGAGTAGGGGAAGCAAGGAAATTTCCAAGCTTCTTAACGCCTGCTACATAAAACAGAACCTAAACCGCTTCCTCATTACCAACTGACATTTGCAACACAACGTAACGAAAGACGTGAGTAAGGGGCCACAGAACGTTTTAGACTTTTAAAGCCGTCAGCGTTCAGCTTGAGTTTCATCCACTTTGAGTTTCATACGCTTTTGGCACATCATTGAACCCTCAGCGACCCACTTCATATTCAAACATTCGCTGCTGATCGCTGATCGCTATTCATACCGTCCTCTCGCCGCATCACTCCTATGTTTCCAAACCAGCGTCCCCGTCGTCTCCGCAACCACCCTCAGCTTCGTCGGATGGTGCGCGAAACCGTGTTGACTACAAGCGATCTCATCTATCCCCTCTTTGCGGTACCGGGTGATGGGTTTGCCAAAGAAGTGCGATCGATGCCGGGAGTCTTTCAGTTGTCGATCGACAAAATTGTGGAAGAAGCGAAGGAAGTCTACGACCTGGGCATTCCCGCGATCATTCTGTTTGGCATCCCAGCCGATAAAGATATGGACGCGACGGGAGCATGGCACGATCACGGCATTGTGCAGAAAGCAGCAACAGCGGTTAAACAAGCGGTTCCCGACTTGATCGTGATGGCGGATACCTGCCTTTGCGAATACACCTCTCATGGTCACTGCGGCTATCTGGAAGTGGGCGACTTGACTGGGCGGGTGCTGAACGATCCTACCCTGGAACTCCTCAAGAAAACAGCCGTTTCTCAGGCGCAAGCAGGAGCCGATATCATCGCACCGTCTGGCATGATGGATGGCTTTGTGCAGGCGATTCGGACAGGGCTGGATGAGGCAGGCTTTGAAGATACGCCCATCATGTCCTACGCGGCGAAGTATGCCTCAGCGTACTATGGACCCTTCCGCGATGCTGCCGATTCTGCTCCTCAGTTTGGCGATCGGCGCACCTACCAGATGGATCCTGGCAACGCTCGTGAAGCCATTAAAGAGATTGAGCTGGACATCGCCGAAGGGGCAGACATGCTGATGGTGAAGCCCGCTCTGGCGTACATGGATATCATCTGGCGCGTCAAAGAAGCGACCAACCTACCCGTGGCCGCCTACAACGTCTCTGGCGAATACTCTATGGTCAAAGCTGCTGCCCTTAATGATTGGATTGACGAACAGCGTGTCGTTCTGGAAACCTTAACGGGCTTCAAGCGGGCTGGAGCCGATATGATTCTGACCTATCATGCCAAGGATGCCGCTCGCTGGTTGGGAGCGTAGTCTCATTTGGGTTGGGATGGATTGAGATATTAGGGCAGAAGGATAAATAGTTTTGCCCTCTCAGGTAATGACTTGCGGCTGGAGGCTTTCGCCTGCCAGGTTGTTGAGTGCGCCTAAATAATCCTGCGTCGTTGTCACCCAGCCAAAGAATTTTTCAATATTGAAAAGGGTTGCTTCCTGAATGGCTGAGGAACCGATGTGGTGAGTCGCGTCGGCAAGGACGATCGCAAAGTACTCCAAAAAGAACGCATCCCGTAGCGTTGATTCGACACAGACGTTGGTTGCCACACCCGCAAAGACTAAATTGCGAATGCCGTTGCCGCGCAAAAGCATATCCAGATTGGTGCCAAAAAAACCGCTGTAACGGGGTTTCTGCAAAATGTAATCCTCCGGCTGCGGCTGAATGGCATCGATAAAGTCGTAGTCCCAGGTGCCTTTGATGGTGAGTTTGCCTTGCAAATCGGGATTCTCGCGCATCAGCCGCATCGCATTAGACTTGTGCCAGTGGGGCGAAGCAGGCGAACCCGCTTCATGCAAACTGGCGCTCCATCCATTTTGCAGAAACACAATTTGCATCCCCGCACGACGAGAAGCCACGATCGTCCCCTGAATCGCCTCCACCACCGCTGCCACACCCGATAGATCAACGCCCAGGATGTCTAAATAGCCGCCCTTTGACGCATAGGCATTTTGCATATCAACCACGATCACCGCCGTTTCACGGGGATTGATGGCGATCGCCTCTGGTTTAGCCGGAATGGTAATTAGTGATGACATTTTAGCCCTATGAAGGTAATGGTATGAGCTTTCCGCGTTTCTCCAACTCCTGACTCCTAACTCCTGACTTCTGTCCTCTGCCTTTCATGTTTAAGCAGTCAGCGTAGAAGTTTTGAGTTAAAGAGCTATCAGCCGTCAGCCGTCATCTTTCTTCTAACAACCAACAACTTCTTCTGCCTTTTACCTTCTGCCTTCTGCCTCACCGAACAATGTGCGCGATCGACGCAATTTCGACCAAAAATTCTGGCTTGACCAGATCAGCGCGAATGCAATAGCGGGCAGGGCATGGACTGGGAAAATACTCGGTGTATACTGCATTCATTTTGGGATAGTCGGCAAAATCCTTCAGAAAAATCATGTTGAAGGTGACATCCGCCATTGTGCCCCCTGCTGCCGCAATCACGCTCTTGATCGATTCCAACACCTGACGAGTTTGCGCCGTCGCATCGCCCTCACCCACTAGCTTGCCATCCGCATCCAGTGACAGCGTACCAGAGACGTAGAGTGCTTCGCCCGCTGCCAGCATTCCGGGCGAGTAAGGGGCAAGGGGAGGGGGAGAGCCTTCAGGGGTGATAGGGGTTCCAGGCATGAGGGAGGGGGAGAGTTTTGAGTTTTGAGTTCTAAATTTTGAGTTCGGCGGTTAGCAGTCAGCGGTCAGCTTTTTATCCTTCATCCCTCATCCTTTTGCCTCCTTTCTGTTCACGCCGCGATCGCCGACTTTACCTTCTGACGGCATTGCAGCAAGGGCATGACGGCTTCGCCAAAGGTGGTGATGTCATCGACGAAGTTAGGGAAGGTGAACAGGATGCCGTCGATCGTGGTTTCGGTTGCCAGTCGATCGAGTTTGGCAGCAACGGTGGTGTAGGAGCCGACGATCGTGGGGATGCCCATGAACATTTCTGCCTGCATGGCTTTGGACATGCCGCCGTCTTTGTCGGTAGCTAAAGCGCCGCCCCAGGCTTGGATAGCAGCAATGTCGGCGTTTTCGGCCAGTTCCTGCACGCGTGCTTCGGCGGCGGCATCGGTGGGCGCAGCAACGACGGTAAAAAGGGCGTAGGTACCTACCTGTCGCTGGCAATCCTTCGCTTTCTGTTTGAGGCGCAGATTGATGTCGCTGATGGTTTCCAGTTCGCCTAAGACAAAGTTGTAATGCCCCAACTCAGCGGTGAATTGAATACCGCGATCGGACTGTCCCGCGCAGACAATGGGAATCTCGCGGGAGGGTTTTGGCTGACAGAGACAATCCGTTAATTCAAAGAATTTTCCTTTGTAAGTAACGCGACCTTCTGCCCACAGCTTTTTGAGAATTTGCACATATTCAGTGGCATATTCATAGCGGTAAGACAAATAGGAATGATCCGCTAATAAACCCATTTGAGCATATTCAAGTTTGTTCCAGCCGGAGACAATATTGATGCCAAATCTACCTTTGCTAATATCGTCGATCGTGACGACCATCTTCGCCACAACAGCCGGATGAATCGTGGGAATGGCTATAGACGCGTAGAGGTCGATCGTGCTAGTGACAGCCGCCAAGCCTGCCATCAAGTTAAACGATTCCAACGCATAGTCCCAATGCTCAATTTCACCGCCATAGCCGCGCCATTTCACCATTGAAAACGCAAAATCAAAGCCATACTTTTCGGCTCGTAAGGTAATCTCTTTGTTGAGATCAAACGATGGCATGTACTGCGATGCTTTGGATATAATCCAACCGTTGTTGGCAATCGGAATAAAAATGCCAAAATCCAAATAATTCATGACAGCCTGTTCGCACTCATGCTGCTTTTTCAGTGACCAGCATGATGATTCGGTGTCATTGTACGAAGATCAGTCGCTTTGGAAATGACGCAGAGACTACAAAAGGACTGTCTGACATTGACTGCAATACGGTCTCATCAAACGATGTGCCTCATCAAGCAATTTGATAGATAAAGCGGAGACTTGCCCAAGCGCTCATATCCAGGACAAAACTATCGGCAAGATTGCCAGGAGGCAGAGTGGAGCGATCGCCCGCATCATGCAAATCTTGAAAGATCGCCTGCACTAAGTCTAGCGGTTTAGACAACGTTTGAAGAGAGGACGCATCTGACGATCGCGCACCCAGTAGCGTCATCGTTTGGCTAAAGGGGGCACGGCTACAGAGTAGATACGTCGTCACCAACCCAGCTGAGCCCGTGACTAACCACTGAAAGGAGGCAGATGGTTGAGGCAGTGTGAGCGTTTCTGCGGGCGCGATCGTGTTGAGTGAGCGATCACTTACGGGCTGAGCATCTGTCGCTGGCGGCTCTGGCGAGAGGGGAGGCGTATGAACAAGGGGCGCACGTAGCAAGACCAAATCACCGTTGCTGTCTAGATGCAACAACAAAAAATGGAGTGGGATCTTGCTGTGATTTTCGAGCTGGTACTGAATATGGCTACCTGTAGAAATGCTAACCAGTTTTGAGGTTTCAGGCGTGAGGATGGTTGGCAGCATTTTTGGGATTGGTGTTTGCTGCGCGATCGTGGCAGTTTCACGCTGCATAAGTCCTCGCGCCGGAGGGGTTAGCACAGACAGCGTGGCTCGTACCGCTAGTTGAGAAGCCCCCTCGTTAACGGTCAGGTTCAGCAGCTTTGCAGCCAGCAGCGTTTGCAGTTTGGGCACCAGTCGCTTCACTGCAACTTTGACGGCTTCACCCCCATCGCCTGTTGTATGCGGCACCGGGCTGTGACCGGGAGAAAAAAGTGCGTAGCTGCTTTGCACAGCAGCCTTTGTAGGAAGTACGTCAGGCAGCGTCGTCGTAGGTAAAGCGGCAATCTGCGTAGGTTGCACTGTCTGGGTTTTGCTGAACACGTAATCGGCAGCTTGCTCGCCCGCGATCGTCACAGACACCCTCTGTATGGCGGAAATGGCACTGACGGCATCCACTCGCTCAATGCGTGCCAGGTTGGTATCGAGGGCGATCGTCAGCCCAACGGTATGAGGCACCATTCTGACCTGTTCGCGGACAAACTGCCCCACCTGAAGCGTAGACTCTGTTGCACCTGGATACACCTTTGCCTTTGCCATTAACCCGTTGCGCGATACCAGTTGCAGATACGTTAGAGCCGTGGAGGGGCGATCGGGAGCAGATTGATCGACCAGGCGCAACAATGCATTTGGCTCAACCTGCTCCAGCACCGCAGCCGTTAGTCCACCGAGCCACAGTTGCGCTGTGGCACCACCATCCTCAAGGTTCACCACAACCCCATCCGCACCCCAAGGTGGCAATGGCTGCGCGTGGTAAGGCGTTAGTGGTCGTTCCTGGCTTTTCTGTCCGCTTAGTTGGGGCTGTTGCATCGCATTGCCCAGTTGATATACCTGTTCGGTCGCTCGTCGCAAACTAAGCCGTAGAGCCATTGCGGGAGTTGCCTGCCAGAGTTGCTGCGTGAGTGCGTAAGTAAACAGTCCCGCACTGAAGCCGCTCCACTTTGCTTCGGCTGCCCACTGCTCGGTTCCTGCCGCAGACAGTACCACTCCTGGCATCTGCCCAGACTGTCGCTGAACCGCTAGGCGTGCGCGATCGATATTCGTTTGATTTAACAGCGACGCCTGAAATGCCAACTCCACCTCACTGGGTTGAGCAGGCACCATATCGGGGCGACTACGAAGACGAAGGTTCCCTTGCAGTGGTTTGTCAGGCGCGGTATGGCTGATATCTAGAATTGTGGTGACTTGATCGGTCGGGAGCGATCGCAACAGCAACAGCAGCGTATCCGCCAATAAATCATTTACCACCCCATCACTTTGGGTGGATGGCTCATCGACCATTACCAAACTCGGCTGTATGATCGAGCCGGACTGCACGGCACCGGGCGCACTACTCAGCGCCACCCTGCCACCATAACCACTGAAGTGAAACACAACCACGTCGCCGGGTCGCGCTTGCTCGATCAAATGCTCAACAAACGCATTCGCGATCGCCTCCCGCGTTGCTTGCTGGTCAGTTAACGTGAGGATATCACTGGGCTGAAAGCCGAAGCGATAGCGCAGTAACTCTCGCTGCAACTCCACATCCGTCACACAGCCATAGAGCGGCATCGAACGATACTGATTGATGCCAACTAACAAAGCCAGTTTGCGCGGCGTTGGGGCTGCGAGTGCCTGCTGATACCGTTGCGCGATCGACGTTAGCGACAAGTCACTAACTCCTAAAGCCGCCAGCGTTAAACCCGATCGTTGTAGAAAATCCCGCCGCTTCATTTGAGCCATCAGCGCTTAGCCGTCAGCTACTAGCGTATCAGGGTTGAAGAGAGGTGGAGGTATAGAGAGTAGGGGAAGCGGAGGAAACCAGGGAAGCAGAGGAAGCCAGGGAAATAGGGAAAACAAGAGGGCGCTTTGCCACCAGCGAAGGAAGCAAAAGTCTTCATCTCCTTCTGCCCCCTGCTTCCCCTGCCTCCTGCCCTCATCCCTCATCCCCTATCCCTAAATTTCATACGAAATCTCTGGAGCCTGCATCGCTCTCGACAACTCAGCCGCCACTTCGGGGCGAGAGAACTCTGGTGGTGGCAGTTCGCCTTTACGGAGCAGTTCCCGCACTTTCGTTCCTGATAGGTGGATACGCTCTTCGCGGGTACTGGGGCTGGTTTTGGTCGTTGCCATCGACTGAGTTCGCAAGCAGTAAAAGGCGTGTTCAAACTTCATCGGCGTGATGCCCAGTTCATCGGGTTGAAATTCATCAAAGATGTATTGTGCGTCGTAAGTGCCGTAGTAGTCGCCTACACCCGCATGATCTCGACCAACGATGAAGTGAGTGCAGCCGTAGTTTTTCCGCACCAGCGCGTGGAAAATAGCTTCACGAGGGCCAGCGTAGCGCATGGCAGCAGGGTTGATTGCGAGAATCACCCGTTCTCTAGGGAAATAGTGTTCCAGCATAATCTCGTAGCAGCGCATCCGCACATCGGCGGGAATATCATCTTCTTTGGTGGCACCCACAAGGGGATGCAGAAACAGTCCATCCACAGTTTCCAGTGCACATTTGATGATGTACTCATGAGCGCGATGGATCGGGTTGCGAGTTTGGAAGCCCACGATCGACTTCCAACCTTTGCCTCGAAAGAGCGATCGTGATTCCTGTGGATCAATCTGATAGGTCGGGAAGAGAGTATGCGGATTGCGCTCTAGCAACCAGACCTCACCCGCCAAATTCACAGCACCCTGCTTGTAGACCACTGAGACACCGGGATGCTTTTCTTCATTGGTGCGATAGACCAGCAGCGCTTCGTGACGCTTGTCGTAGCGATACTTCTCCGCCAGTTGCAACACACCGACAAACGTACCGTAGGGATTGTCCAGACGAATCAAACTTCCTTCTTTCAACGGTGCCGCTACCTCTTCCGATACAGGGAGCGTGATGGGAATTGACCAGGGCAACCCGTTCGCCAGGTGCATCTCATTGACAACCCCCTGGTAATCAGCCTCGTTCATAAAACCAGTGAGGGGACTAAAGCCACCGATCGCAATCATCTCCAGATCTGAAACTGCCCGCGCTTCTAGCTTCACTCTAGGCAAAAAGTCGGCTTTGTCGAGAAATTCGGCGCGCTGTTCGGGCGTGGCGATGCGGTTGATGAGTTGCCCACCGTGAGGCGCAATGCTGTCTGGCTGAGTCATGGGAGTTGAGAATGGCAGGATGTCGATCGCAGTTTTGCTCACCCATCCATCCTACTAGGCTGTGCGATCAGTTCAACCTCCACGTCATCCTACTTCAACCAGCCAACCCGATCGCGATCGCCCCCTGCCCTTTTAGCTCGGCAACCGCCGACTGAGCGATCCACGTATCCTCTAATGTTTCCACCCACTCAATCAACGTATCCCAATCTTCGGCATCAAGAACAGCAAGACGCTTGCCCTTCACGATGACAAACTGCACAGACTGTAACGCTTCAAGTCCCGTCATAAACGACCTTGGATGGAGTGAGACACCCTTTGGGTTTAACGTTTCACGTCTGCACCGCAAACGCCTCTGGATCAACATCCCAGTTGACCCACCGAATCGCTTCTCTAGCAGATTGAATATCAGGCGGAACTCGAATGATGTAAATCAAACTAATACTAGGGCAGATCATTTTCAGCAATCGAATTGGCTCAATATCAATATCCTCATCGACTTCCAGCAGAGTGTATCCCTGCCAGGAATCTAACTCCGCAGCATAAAGCTCCTTGCAGATTCGTTCATAACCAATGCCTTGAATTAACGCTCGGCGAAGCTCAACGTTCTTTTCCTCTAGAATCCAGCAAGGCTTCCATTGATTTGGATGCATCTTCCTATATTTAAAGGGCAGTCTTAATCCGCAATATGAATAAACACTAAATTCATCGGTGAATTGAATAGCAGGAAGGCCTTCGGCATGAAGACGGTTCTCTAAATCAAACGAGAAAACTGTAGGACGATCGCAAACTATGCAAAGCTGTTTATAAGGAAAAATCCAACCGCACTCAGTAACCAGAGCTTGAAACGCTAACCACTTATCCTGAGTGTGAGGCAACTTTAAAACTGAAAAGTTAAAATCAAAGTAACTACCCCAGGAAACCCATGTTTCAATTGGCATACACTCGCTGAAAAACTGCTTTCGTTGCTTGATTGGAATTTGATCTCGAAGCTGAATCCAGATTGGACTTTGTTGTGATTCATCAACTCGATTCCACAACAAATTACTCAATCCATGTCCTATCTTGAATAGTAGTTGATTTGATAATTCATGTAGTATTGGAAATCTCAGCTTCTGTTTGATCTCAGATTCCAACTTACTTTTAAGTCCTTCTCTTGTTTTGCTAGTAATAAGAGCTAGAGCTGCATAAGGACTTTCTACAAAGATGATCTCAGGTTCTCTTTCATCAATAACTGTGTAAGCTATTTTGACTGCTTCAGCAGCTTTTTGTTGATCGATTCTCTCCGTCGAAAGCGCAATCTTTCGCCACTTCTCCTGATAAACCGGAATCAGCGCTTCTTGGTCCGGCGTGAGTTGGTTAATCATTTGAGTCATCGTAATCTCTAGAGAAATTCGATATGGTTATGCATATCCTCTGGGTCGAGAACTTCCCAAAGGAAAGTGAGGTTTTGCACAATCTCACCAATTGAGCGACGATTTGCTTTGCAGTATGCAATACCTGAGTGCGGGGTTCCTTGTCGATGAATCACCAAGAAATCGTCATCATGAGTTACAATGACGCGGTTTTGACTGATTGCAAAGCTTAGCTGTGTTTCATCCGATGCGGAGAGCAAACCAACTTCTGGTGTTGTAGTGACATCGATTCCACGCCGCCGCAACCCAACTGCGATCGCACCACTTACACTTTCGTCAAGGTGAAATCGAATCGTTTGCGCCATGCCTGCCTCTTAGTTTCTGTTGAACTTTAGAAGGTGTTTGCGCTTGCATTTCTGCTGCCAAAGCCTCTCCATCACGAATTTCTTGTCGAATTTCTTCAAGGTGATCATGATAGTAAGCTAGGGCTGCATACACATCGGACAAGGTAATCGTGGGATAGTGCAGCAAAATTTCGTCGGGTGACATGCCCATGAGATCGTGCAGAATCACAATATCTTCAACGCGAATGCGATGACCTGCAATGCGAGGCTTGCCGCCACACACACCGGGAGTCATTTCAATGTGTTCAGCAATAACGGGTTTAATCATGGGAGTCGTTTTAAGAAAGGGACGATCGCACACCTCAAATTTACACAGAAATCAAAAACTTCGCTTTCAGTTTCAATCTCCATTCTACTTCTGACTCCTGGCTCCTGACTCCTGCCCACTGCCTCCTCAATCCGCCACATACCGCCATCCTTCTGGCTCATATTCGCGCTGAATGCGGATCATCCAGGTGCCTTTGGGAATGTCGATCGGCTTATGTTCCTCGTGCGTCAACGTTGCCGTTTCTGAAAGCACTTTGAGATAGAGAGTGCCATCTTTTTCGTATAGTGCTGCCTGCCCATCGCTGATGTGGTGCTTGTGTCCCGTGACTTCGCCTTCTGCCAGCGTGAGATGAGGTAAAGGTTTCCCTTCGATCGTCTTGCTGGGGAGCAAAATGACATCCCCCTGTCGCATTGGTTGCATCATAATCCTCATTTTGTAGATAGGATTCCCCACCATCGCTTAATTCAACTCTAGCGGCTGCAAAGTCCTCGACGCTTGACTTCAAACAATGAAACACAGTATCAACAACTAAGAGAGATGGACGGGTAAAAGCTCTCTTTGGTGATCAATTTCTCATTTTAGAAAGGATTTAAGTGCGTGGATTTCACCATTCAGAGTGCGATCATTTCCGCTGAGCAGGGGTACGAAACGGTTGATGTGCAGATTGTAGAGGGGCGGATTGCGGCGATCGCACCCAACCTGGAAGTAGTCGGAACCGCTGTGGATGGGCGCGATAAGCTGCTGCTACCTGGCTTTGTGAATGCTCATACCCATTCACCAGAGATGTGGCAACGGGGCATCATTCCGCCCACACCGCTGGAATTGTGGATTGCCGAGCTGTATGAGTTTGAGCCACTCGACCCAGAGCAGTTGTATCTGAGTGCCTTGGGTACAGCCGTCGAAACCTTGCTCACAGGCGGCACCAGCGTTGTGGATCATCTCGTGATGATTCCGGGGCGCGAACTGGAGTCGATCGCCGCTACTGTACGGGCCTACCGTGAAGTGGGCATTCGTGCGTTTATTGGCCCGTTGATGCAGGATGAGCCGTTGACCGCCAGCATTCCATCAGGGGGAATTGAGCGCGAACATATTCCCTATCAGCGGACAACGGAGGAATCGATCGCGGTGCTTCAGGAAGCCATCCTCCAGTTTCATGAGCCAGAGGAAGGAATCACGATTTTGCCTGCCCCAACAGGGTTGCAGTTAAGCTCCGATGCCCTTTTTGAAGGCTTTATTGAGTTAAGCGATCGCTACACCCTACCACTCCATACTCATCTGTTGGAAACCAAAGCGCAGCAGATGTTAGCCCACGAAAAATATGGCTGTAGCGCGGTTGCACATTTGAAAGAACTTGGTTTCTTGAGCGATCGTACCTCTCTGGCACACTGCGTCTGGTTAGACGATGCCGACATTGCCATCCTCGCCGAAACGCAGGCCACCGTTGTGCATAACCCTCTCAGCAACCTGCGTCTGGGCAGCGGGATTGCGCCGATTCTCAAATATTTGCGGGCAGGCGTGAATGTGGCCTTTGGCTGCGATGGCTCTGCGAGTAACGATGGGCAAGACCTACTGGAAGCCATTAAGATCGGCTCGATTCTGCATAACATCACTGATTTTGACTATCGCCACTGGATGACACCCCGCGAAGCCGTTGAAGTCGCTGCGATCGGCGGTGCTACAGGACTGGGGATGGCTGATGAAATTGGATCACTCAGCATTGGCAAGCAAGCAGACCTGGTACTGTATGACCTGAAAAATCTCTCCCTCTTGCCGCGTACCGATCCAATTGGGCTATTGGTACTCGGTCGTCCTACTCAAGCGGTTGATAGCGTCTGGGTGCGGGGCAATCGCATTGTCGCCAATGGCAACGTCACCACGATCAATGTAGATGACTTGCGGCAGAATTTGTTCGATCGCAGCCAGTGGATCACCAACCGCCAATCCACCAAGATTGCGGAAGTAGAAGCCCACTATCGATCGGTCATGAGCTTGCCAGCGCAGATAAAGGGATATTCGTGAGAGAGGCAGAGGGCAAAGGATGAAGGCTAAAGGCTAAAAAGCTGACTTCTGACTCCTGACTCCTGGCTCCTGCATAACCGCTAATCACTGCATTCTTAGGATTTTCCATGCGAGCCAAGTTACGCGATACCGAAATCTACTTTGATATTGAAGGTGCGGGTCTGGTGCCGGATGGCAAGCGGATGCGGGAAAAGCCTGTGGCGTTCCTGATTCACGGAGGGCCGGGAGCCGATCATACGTCGTTTAAGCCAACTTTGTCGCCATTGAGCCAGAAAATGCAACTGGTTTATTTTGATCATCGCGGTCAGGGTCGATCGGCACGTGGGGCGAAAGAAACTTACACCTTGGACAATAACGTGGAGGATATGGAAGCCCTCCGTCAACATCTTGGCTTAGAGCAGATTGTAGTGATCGGGGCATCGTATGGCGGTATGGTGGCATTGACTTATGCCAGTCGCTATCCGCAAAACGTATCGCACCTGATCGCGATCGTCACCGTGCCCGACTACCGTTTCTTAGAAAGAGCCAAGGAAATCCTGGCAGAACGGGGTACTGAGGAGCAGAAAGCGATCGCCCAGCGCTTATGGGATGGCAACTTTGAGAATGAAGACCAGTTGCGGGAGTATTTCACCGTCACGCGATCGCTCTATTCCATCACTGCCGATCCAGACTCGCCGCCCAAAGCGTGGGATCGTGCCATCCTTTCGCCCGATGCCATCAATGTTGCCTTTGGAGGCTTTTTGCGGACTTACGATATTCGCAGTGAGTTACCCAAAATCACCGCTCCCACGCTAGTTATCGGCGCACGGCATGATTGGATTTGCCCGCCTGAATTTTCAGAAGAAATTGCCAGCGCGATTTCCAATGCCGATTTGCGAATTTTTGAAAATAGTGGTCATTCTATTCGTGCGGATGAACCTGAAGCTTTGCTGGATGCGATCGCGGGCTTCCTTGTCTACAAGCGGTAGCGCATTCATCGAGTACAGACGGTGACATTCAATTGCTACCTCTCTAGAGAGATCCATCGGTTCAGTTGAACCAGTCAGCATGCCACTCAGTCTTAAGCTACGTAAACCAACCAATACGGGTAACCGCTGTGGTCTGGCTGGTTTAACCATTCATCTGAAGATGACCCCAATGAAGGTCTCGCAAAGCTTAGTTTACGGTCTCTCTAACGCTTCAGTGATGGTGCATCACCTGAAGACAAGCTGTCTTCGTCTAAAACTCTAGACACAAGGAGATTTGAACATGCAAGGAATTAAAGGAGTGATTGCTGCGGCAATCATGGCACTTCCGATCGCGGGTACAGCCCTGGTATTACAGCCAGCCTCTGCCGAAGTTGTCATTCGCAGACCCGTAGTTGTACGTCGTGCCCCAGTTGTTGTACAAGCACCCCGTCGCGCTGAGCGTCGCGTTTGGGTCGCTGGGCGTTGGGACTATTCAAACCGCCAGCGCCATTGGATTCCCGGTCACTACGAATATCGTCGTTAAAGATCGTAGTCTGTGAAACATACAGCGAGCTGAGTGGTGGGCTTCGTGAGGTTGCAAACTCATGAAGCCCTTTCTTGTGTGGCAAAAGGCACAGAAAGCTGTAGTTTACGTCCCACAGGATTGGCTGACTGCTGCTAGCTGAAAGCTTGATGTTGATGCCTGCAACTGGTTAAGAAGTGCTATCAATCAGGTTTACCAAGCTTACTGAAGGCGCTGTGTGATCCAAATTGGCTCACCCTCATCATCCGTTGATAACCGTGCCAAGCGCCAAGTCTTACCCTCTTTCTGCCGCTGAAGATAGACATCAAACGGATTCTGCTGCTCCGTAACCTGTCGTGTTGGTAGTTTGATTGTGGCATTGTAGGTGCCTTGTATCCGGTAAGCGCTCAGTCCTTCGATCGTGAGTGGCGTTTCTTCTTTGATCAAAACTCGCTTAATGGTGAGGTCAGTGGGCTGAACCGTAAGCCGAAGCTGCTGATTGAGCACTGCCTGGGTTTCATGCAGTTGTTGCACGATCGCCTGTTCGACCAAATGGCGGCCCGGTGCATTGATCGGTAAGCTACAAGCTGTTAGCAAGACAACGAAAACCATTGCCCACAGTCCTTTCCAAATTCTCTGCATTCTCAATGTCCCTAGCAAACAGCTTCCACAGGGCTAGTATACGATCGGACGGGAGAAGGATGAGGGATGAGGGATGAAGGCTAAAGGCTGTAGCTTGCTTTCCGAAAGGTAGGCTGACCGCTGACTGCTGACCGCTGATAGCTCTTTAATTCAAAACTCAAAACTTCTACGCTGACCGCTAATAGCTCTTTAACGCAAAACTCAAAACTTCTACGCTGACGGCTGATCGTTGACCGCTGATAGATGCTTTTTTAAGACTTATACCCTGCGTCAGATGCGGCTTTGCGATCGCTCAGTAGAAGATGCTGCCATATTATTTTTTGGTGCTGCCGCATCTTAAAGGAGCATTATGGCAAGTGCTATTGAGTTTAGTTTGTTTGCACCTTATAACAAGGAAGTCGCGCTGATTGGCTCTTTCTCGGAGTGGGAAGCATTGCCCATGAAGAAGGGAAAGGATGGCGTTTTCAAAGTCAGCGTTGATTTAGACGATGGTGTTTATCAATATAAGTTTCGGGTGCGATCGAAAAGCTGGTTTTTTGAACCCGATCAATGGGTTGACGTGACTGATCCCTATGCAACCGATGTGGATGGTAATAGTAGCGAAGAAAACGGCATTGTTCGCATCAAAGGTGGTCAACGCATTGTCGATACGTATGTTTGGCAGCATGATAACAAGCCTCTGCCCGCTGATCATGAGCTGGTGATTTACGAGCTGCACGTTGCCGATTTTTCGGGAGGAGAAGACGATAAAAAGGCACGGGGACAATACAAACATGTAGTTGATAAACTCGATTACCTGTGCGATCTGGGGATTAATGCGATCGAACTCATGCCCATCAAAGAATATCCAGGTAGTTATAGTTGGGGCTACAATCCTCGTCATTTCTTTGCAGCGGAAACAAGCTATGGCTCAAGTAGAGATTTAAAGAAACTCATTGATGCTTGTCATGCTAGAGGCATTCGCATCATTATGGATGGCATTTACAATCACTCTGAATCATCCTGCCCGCTTACCCAAATTGATCACGATTATTGGTACCATCACGAACCCCGTGATCCTGATAACAACTGGGGGCCAGAGTTTAACTACGAACACTACGACGAGAACTTAGAAACCTATCCCGCCCGTCGCTTTTCGGGCGATGCTGTCCGCTATTGGGTTGAGGAATATCACATTGATGGCATCCGATTTGATGCCGCACGGCAAATCGCCAACTATGATTTCATGCATTGGGTCGTCCAGGAAGCGAAACAAGCAGCAGGTGCCAAACCCTTTTACGCCATTGCAGAACACATTCCTGAGACTCCCAGCATTACCAACGTGGATGGCCCGATGGATGGTTGCTGGCACGACAGCTTTTACCACTGCATCCTGGAGCACATTTGCGGCGACACCTTCGACCTGGAGCGGTTGAAAGATGTGCTGGATTCTAAGCGTCAGGGCTTTATGGGTGCTACGAATGTCGTAAACTATCTGACCAACCACGACCACAATCACGTGATGGCAGAACTGGGCGATCGTGGCATCCTTGACGACGAAGCCTTCCGTCGGGCGAGGTTGGGTGCCGATCTGCTCATGACCGCAGTGGGCGTTCCCTTAATTTGGATGGGCGAAGAGTTTGGCGAGTACAAGTACAAGACGATCGACCAGGCAAAAATTGATTGGACGCTGCTGGGTGGCGATCTAAACCAGGGTCTGTTTGAGTACTACAAAGGTCTAATTCATCTCCGCAAGGAAAACCACGCTCTCTACACCGAAAACATCGAATTCTTTCATGAGAACTCCGAAGGCAAAGTGCTTGCCTACACACGTTGGAACGATGAAGGCTCTCGCGTCGTAGTCATTGCCAACTTCTCCGATCAATTTTTAGGCGGCTACACGGTCACAGATTTTCCTGCAGATGGCACCTGGCATGAATGGACAGGCAACTACGATGTCGAAGCCCACGATCGCAGTCTGGCGATCGACATCGGCCCCTTTGAAGCGAAAGTTCTAGTCTGGCAAGCTTAAGCTAAAGATACGAGATAGATGAGGAATGAGAAGGCAACCTTTTAGGCGGCGGTAAAACGTCTTGAGTTGAATTGCCTTCTTCTGCCTCCCCTGCCCCCCTTGCTTCCCCTGCTTTCTCACAACGCCAAAGCTCAATGTGGCTCAACAAACTTACTCGATCTCCGATTAGGCTGTGGTAAGATAATAGACTGCGACTATATACCAACCAGGAAGACTTACGAGACATGCCTCTGCTGCAACAGCGCAAACAAGAACTCATTTCTGATTACCAGGTTCACGAAACGGACACTGGTTCTGCGGATGTTCAGGTCGCCATGCTGACCGAGCGGATTAATCGCCTGAGCGAACACCTCAAGACCAACAAAAAAGATCACGCTTCCCGTAAAGGGCTGTTGCGGATGATTGGCTTGAGAAAGCGCCTTTTGTCTTATATTCAAAAGCAGGACAACGCTCGCTACCGTGCACTCATCACTCGACTAGGGATTCGCGGTTGACGAGTGTTCGCGGCTAAATAAGGACTGGTTTGTCTATGACTGCGAAAAAGAAAAAAGCTCAAGGGAATACCGCTTCAACGCAAAAAGAAGCGGCATCTAGTTCCCTGCCCTTTGAGCCTGTTCGCCAAAAGCAACCACAACCGACGACTGCTGCCTCAGCGAAGCCAAGTCCAAGTAATCAGCCGACTATGGCTAAGGGTAAGCAGTCGCTTAAGGGGATGCCTAGCAACTCCAATATTCCAGAGGTCGTCAACCGCCGGATGGTGAAGCGTGCGGCCTTTTTTTGTGGCCTGCCGACGGCTTGTGCCATCCTGACGTTTGTGGTGAGCTATTTTGCGATCGCCAACGATCTCTTTAAGCCCCCGACGGTAGCCGTCTTGCTAGTCAGTTTGGGCTTCTTTGGCTTAGGGGTGTTGGGCTTAAGCTACGGCCCTCTTTCCGCGTCATGGGATGAAGAGCGTTTGGGAAACGCGCTAGGCTTTGACGAATTCAAACTGAATTTTGGGCGGCTCCGGGAATCCTGGCGTACGGCCAAGGCGGCCAACGACAATTCTTCTGATTGATTTACACCCGTCATTCTAGCCCGATTAATTTACGCACAAGGAGGGACAAACCCCATGATCGTAGTCATGAAAATTGGCTCTCCAGAAGCCGAAATTACTCGTCTTACCGACGAATTTTCTAGCTGGAACTTGAATCCAGAAAAGATTGTTGGGAAGCACAAAGTCGTCATTGGCTTGGTGGGCGATACTGTGGATATGGATCCCCTCCAGATTCAGGAGTCTAGCCCCTGGATTGAGCAGGTTTTGCGCGTAGAAAAGCCGTACAAGCGCACCAGCCGTGAATACCATCATGGTGAATCGAGTGAGGTGATTGTCCCTACACCGAATGGCGCGATCGCCTTTGGTGAGCATCATCCGCTGGTCGTTGTAGCAGGTCCGTGCTCTGTCGAAAACGAAGAAATGATCGTTGAAACGGCACGGCGCGTCAAGGCAGCAGGCGCACAGTTTCTACGGGGTGGCGCGTTTAAGCCTCGTACATCACCCTATGCCTTTCAGGGACATGGCGAAAGTGCGCTGGAGTTGCTAGCCGCCGCACGCGAAGCAACAGGGTTAGGCATCATTACCGAATTGATGGATGCAGCAGACCTGGAGCTTGTGGGCGAGGTCGCGGATGTCATCCAGATTGGCGCTCGCAACATGCACAACTTTTCCCTGCTAAAGAAGGTCGGGGCGCAAGATAAACCTGTGCTGCTAAAGCGCGGCATGTCTGCCACGATCGAGGAATGGCTGATGGCGGCTGAATATATCCTTGCTGCCGGAAACCCGAACGTGATTTTTTGTGAGCGTGGCATTCGCACGTTTGACAACAAGTATGCGCGGAATACGCTGGACCTTTCGGTCATTCCAGTGCTGCGATCGCTGACACATTTGCCAATCATGATCGATCCCAGTCACGGTACCGGGCGATCGGAATATGTGCCATCGATGGCAATGGCGGCGATCGCGGCAGGGACAGATTCTTTGATGATTGAAGTCCATCCCAACCCGAAGAAAGCCCTGTCTGATGGACCTCAATCGCTGACACCAGAGCGGTTCGATCGTCTGATGCAAGAGCTGTCGGTGATTGGCAAAGCTGTGGGGCGATGGACTGAAGAACCTGCGACGATCGCTGTTTAGTTTACGTCGCATTCACTAACCCATAGCCCTAACTTTGTCTCAGCAAGCTCATTCATGGTCTTGCTGCGGTACAGTCAGAGAGCACTTCTATCGTTCACTATTTACCTGTGGATTACCAAACCGCTCGGAGTCTGCTGGTCAACCAAGGAACAGCGGCAGACCACAATCCAGACGCGCTCCTGACACGTCTGAAACAAGGGTATCCTCCCATTCCTGGTCAGGTTACGTCCCTTCTGCTGGCGCTAAAAGTGGTGTTTGAGTCGCTTCAGGAAAGCCCAAACTTTGAGCGAGAACTGGCCTGTTCTTTGCATGTTTTAGCGACAGAGAGTCGGCAAGCGTTTGAAAGTGGGCAGCAAGCAGGAGTCGATTGGCCTCCTTTGCTGGATGAAGACCTCAGCCGGATTGCCGCAGCGGTGAAGAGTATTTTTATCGGCGTGTGGCAGGGGTAGAGGGGGAAGGGAAGCAGAGGGGAAAGAGGGGAAGAGAAAACTCTGCCTTTTGTCCCGTGACGCGAAGCCAACTTAACCCGTATTCTTTTCTTTCACCGATTGCGCAGTTCAGCTTCTAGCTTTGGTAAGTCATCTCTCAGGAAAACAGTGATTTTGCCAGTGTAAGCAAAGCTGTTTTTTTGTCGAGCAATTTCGAGCCAATAGGCGTAGCGATCGCCTTCGCGGACTTCTCCCTGCAAAGCGGCAAGCAACGGTGCATCTCGATTGATTGATTGGTCAAGCGTTTTTTGGGTGGGATAGGCGTAAAGCGTTCTGGCCTGAGTGTAATCCTGATAAACAGTTGGGCCATAGATCGCGCGGAGGGCTTCTTGCAAGCGATCGCGGGTCACGCCATTTTGGATATCGAAAAACGAAATTTCCTCGGTACGGATAATGCCGCCCGTTGCACCCGACGAAGCTCTGCCTACTTGCAACGGAGTCGCCGAAAACGTAAAGCGTTGAGCAGGTGTGTCGCTTTTACGCACCAAAAGCTTTTCGCCACGAACAGGCCGCAACGTCGGGTTCGCCTGAATCCACACCACAGCTTCACTGGGTGTTTGCCCTGGCAGTGCTTCTACACGCCCTGCTAACAAGCCGAGAGCAAGACTTAATCCTACCGTGAAGAACCGCCGAGTCGATCGCAGCGTTTTGGGTACAAGGGATTGCACCACAGGTCTACAAAACCCCGTCTCCCGTCCCCTATCCCCCGTCCCCTGCTTCTTCCTGATCCGACCGGGCGTTACTACAATCTCATTCATTGTCCGAAGCCTATTGGTGAGCGTGAAGCCATCTTGCCATTACTTTCGATGTTTGGCACTGCAACGTTTTAACTTATTCGCTTGCTGTAGTTTGAGCGGCGATCGCCTGAATGGTGGCAAGCGGCACTTGATAGAAGTATTGACGACGAAACTGCTCTTCGTTGATCGCGATCGTAAACTGCTCTACGGCTGCCACCAGTGCGGCATTGGCACTTGTGTGCGACATTTGCTCTTGCCACGTGACTTGAAACGCATTGTCAGCATAGCGGAGGGTGAAGCCCAAGTATGCCAACGACTGAAACCCCAGCCTTAGGGCACGATCGCCGATTTCCAACTTGTCTAATAGCTGGGTACGAGTCGCTGTCTGCCCAGTGCGGCTCAGGTATTTAGCAATGCCAACCAGGGTTTGCCAGATGTCATGCGGCGTAGTGCGAGATGGAGCAGCATAGGCGATCGCTAGCGATCGTTGCTCCTGAACCGCACGGCGAAACCACCTCTGCAATTCAGCCCAACTCGTCGGACACCGGGAGAGAATGAGGGGTGTAGGGGTCGGAGTGTAGGGGTCGGGGTGTGAGGTCTGGATGTTCTCCGCGTCTCCGCGTCTCTGTGGTGCCCCCATCCCCCCTGCTGTATGATTCAACCCCCGCCAGTCCAAAATCCATGCTCCATCAGCGCGTCGAGAAGTTACGTCTGCTTTACAAGAACGGACGACGACAAGGCGAAGTTCGTAGCGTTTCTGGTAAGTGTTGAAATCCAGCTCAACGATCGCATCACATCTGCCCTTCGGCACCTCATCCTGGTAATGCTCCCACCACAGACCCGGAAAGCCCTTCAGAACTGAGTCATCCCGCAACTCAAACTCAGTTTTGATATAACGAACTTTGCCCCCCCTCCAGTCCTTAATATTCTTGTTGCTAACATTCTCAAACCAGCAATTTTGTAAGAAAAGTCTGGGAACTGGATTGCCCATCCCACAAGGTTCCAGCAGTTTTAACGCTTGAAACAGCTCTTTCCCCAGATCAGCCACCATCACGGTTAAGCCAGCCTGTATTGCAGAACGGCCTAACTCAGCCACCTGTCGCGCTTGCTGATTCAGCGCCTCAGTAAACAGCGGCACATTCTCTACAGGCAGACTCAATCCTGCTGCATACGGATGCCCACCAAACCGATGCAATAAATGCGCCTGGTCTTTCACCAGTTGGTACAGGTCAATGTTGTTGACCGATCGGGCAGAACCACGAGCGAGAGGAGGGAGGGATGAAGAGATGAGGGATGAGGGGTGAGGGATGAAAAAGTTTTGAGTTTTGAGTTTTGAGTTTTGAGTTGCTTCCCCTACGCCCTCTGCTCCCCCTACTCCCTCTGCCTCCCCTGCTTCCCCTACGCCCTCTGCTCCCCCTGTTCCCTCTGCCCTACTCCCTACTCCCCACTCCCCGCTCCCTGCCAACTCCGTCTGCAACAAAATCGTCGGTCGCCCATACTCCTGCGCGATTTGCCCCGCGACCAGGCCCAGAACGCCAACTTGCCATTGCTCATCTGCCAACACAATGACGCTTGTGGTAGAAAGATCGATCTGGGTCAGTCGGGCCTTAACTTGCTGCATTACATCCTTCTGGAGGGCTTTGCGGCGGGTGTTTGCCAGTTCTGTGGCTTCTGCCAGGTGGTTGCAGAGAGTGACATCCTGGCTGGTGAGAAGCTCAACGCAAAAGTGCGCGTCTCCTTGAATGCGGCTCACAGCATTGATGCGCGGCCCCAGACCAAAGGAGATATCGGTAGGCCGATCGCCGCTGCGTTTACACAATGCCAGCAGTTTAGCCAGTCCCGGTCGTGTTGCGGTTGTGGGATCAGACTGCTTTTGTAATTGCTCAATGCCTCGCTGAGCAAGATAGCGACAGTCGCCTTTAAGTTCAACCAGGTCGGCAATCAGACCGATCGCCACTAAATCCAACAGGTTCTCCAGTGGCTCTTGTGGCACGGTCGGTAAGGTCTCGTAAAGCGCTTCTACCAGCTTGTAAGCGACCGCTACACCCGACAAGGTGGCTAGGGGATGGTCGATCGACAAGTAGCGGGGATTAACGATGGCAGTGACGGGCGGACGCGCTTCTGGTAGGGTGTGATGATCGGTCACAATCACATCCATTCCCAGGCTGCGGGCATGGTCAATTTCTGCCAGATTGGTGCTGCCCGTGTCGCAGGTGATGATGAGGCGACAGTGTTTGGCGTGCAGGCTATCAAGCCCCTGTTGCGATAACCCGTGCGACTCCGTTAACCGATTGGGGATGTAGTAGAACAGGGTTTGCTGTTGGGTAAAGAACTGTCCCAATCCGTCCCACAGCACAGCGGTTGCGGTTACACCATCGGCATCAAAGTCGCCCCAAATGGCGATCGTCTCCTGGTTGGTGTATGCCTGCTGCAAGCGATCGATCGCCCGCTGCATCTCCGGCCCAAAGTCGAAGGGGCTAGCGGGTTGATACTGATTGGCATCCAGAAAGCCTGCCAGCGTTTCTCGATCGCGGAGACCTCGTTGCCACAACAGTTGGGCAGCATACTGCCCTGGCACATTTGGCGCATGCTGTTGGACTGCCTGAACAAACCAGTCTGGCAGTGGGGCGATCGGGTGAACGTGCCATGAAGCAGTATCAGAGACAGGCATTGGTGACAGGGTAGCGATCATCACACCTAACGATACTCTTGTACCATGCTACTCGATGGAAAACTCGACGTTAGACAAGCGATGCGTGCAGCCGCTTGAGCCAATTTGCTGAGTAGGATCAAGCTATCCTTCATGATGGTTCGCAGTGGTTGGTTTTCTGACGGTTTTACTGGCTTCGTTCTTTTTCTGCTTTCAAAACGTTATTGTGAGAACGCTCTTTCATGAGCAGACGGTTTTGAGCGTGTTCCACACAGGTGGGTTTGTTGCGCCGACTTTACCCAACTCGTTTCTGCTGATGTTCATGCGAATGCTGCTCGTCGTCCCGTTGATGGCAGCGTTAGCAGGCAAGCTGTACCCACCGACCTGGAAAGCTATTGGGCAATTGCGTGAGCCAGCGAAATATCCCCTCTTACAACGGGCGATCGCGGGTGGTGGGCTGATGTTTCTCTACCTAGCGCTGCTCTATGTGTCGATGGGACTGATTCCAGTGGGCATTGCGATCACGCTGTTTTTTTCCTACCCCGTTTTCACCGCGCTCTTTTCGTGGCGTTTCTTTGGCGATCGTCCCACCGTGTTTCGCTGGAGCGTGATGGGGCTTGTTCTGCTGGGCAGCACCCTCACGTTGCCGCACGTCAACCCTGCGATGAGCCATACCAGCGTGATTGGCATCATGATGGGTATTGCGTCAGGTATCGCATACGCCTTATACACTGTCGTTGCCCAAAAAAGCTTTGAAACCCTGCATCCGGTGCCCTTCACCTGGATCAGCTTTTTGACCACATTGATTTTGTCGGGCGTGAGCCTTTTGCTCTGGCATGAACAGGTTTGGCATGAGCAAGGTGCACCCTTACCCTGGCCCCCCTTATGGATTGGCGGATTATTTTCTGCGATCGTCACCTTTGCAGGTCACTTACTCAATAACATTGGCATCCGCCTGATTGGTGCCACAACAGCCTCCATGATCGGTGCCAGCAATCCTGCCCTGACCGTCGTGCTGGCATGGCTCACGATTCAGGAAACGCTGAACGTAGTGCAGATTACGGGAGTAGCGATCGTGACGTTAAGCGTGGCACTGTTGGGACGGGAGAGGGGGATGGGGAGTAGGGAGGTAGAGCGAAGGGAGTAGGGGAGCAAGGGAGTGGGGGAGGTAGAGGAAGCAAAGGGAGTAGGGGAAGCAACTCAAAACTTTTTCATCCCTCATCCCTCCTACTCTCCCTTCCGCAGCGCAGATATATCCCACGCCCGCTCGATGTCGTCGCGAGGCATTTCTTGGTTGTCTGATTGCAGCACTCGTTCCAGATCTCGCTGGAGCTGTTGGGTGCGCGCAACCCTTCCCTTGTCGTCATCGATCATTGCAGCTTCCCACAGAGCTTGTTCGTCGTGTTCTTTAAAGATGCGGGCGGCGCGATGCGCTCTGTACGCACGAAAGCCTAGTAGCTTCAGGGCTTTCTCGCCCGTTTCTAAGGCAGAGTCGAAGGTTTCACGCTGGACGACTTCGACTCCGCGCTGAATGAATTCATAGGCATGGCGTCGATCGATGGCGCGGGCCAGAATGCGCAGATGGGGAAAATGCTTCTTCACCAGATCGGTGATTTGCAGGGCACGATCGCGATCGTCGATCGCCACCACAAACAGCCGCGCCTCCTTTGCCCCAGCGGCATGGAGGAGATCCAGACGGGACGCATCGCCGTAAAACACTGTGAACCCAAAGCGGCGCAGTAGATCAATTTGGGTCGGACTGTGATCGAGGACGGTCGCTTCAAAGCCGTTGGCAATCAGCAGGCGACCGACAATCTGCCCAAAGCGCCCAAAGCCAGCGATGATCACTGGCGTTTCACCGTCGTCAATTTCGTCGGCTTCGCGTTCCACTTCGGTAGCCATAAAGCGGGGTTGGATCACCTTGTCGTTGAGGATCATAATGAGCGGGGTCAGCGCCATTGAGAGGGCAACCACTACGACCAGAGGGCCAGCGACGTTTTCAGCCAGTACCTTGTTTTGGGTTGCAAAGGACAGCAGGACGAAGCAAAACTCGCCGCCTTGGGCCAGTGCACAGCCAAACAGCAAGCTTTGGCTCAGTTCCATCCGAAAGAAGCGCCCCAGACCAACCAGTACGGCAAACTTAGCGATCGCTAGCGCCAGCACTAAGCCCAAAATCAACCACGGTTGCTCTAGCAGCAGGCTAAAGTTAATGCTGGCTCCTACGGAGATAAAGAACAGTCCCAGCAACAAGCCCTTAAAGGGTTCGATGTCACTTTCTAGCTCGTGACGGTATTCATTCTCTGCCAGCACGACACCTGCAACAAAGGTGCCGAGTGCAGGGGACAGTCCCACTTGCTCCATTGCCAGCGCGATGCCAATCACGAGGAGCAAGGCGGTTGCGGTAAAAATCTCTCGCTGTCCTGTGGTGGCAATAAAGCGAAAGATGGGGCGGGTGAGAAAGCGTCCGCCCAAAATAATGCCGCCCACGGTGCCAATGACCAGCAGCGCTTGCAGCCACGGGGGTAAAGCAGTGCCATGCTCTGCCGTTTCGGCGGCCACTAAAACTACCTCGTTGGTTGACATCGCTGAGGCGATCGGCATCGCCAGCAGCGGCAGAAACGCCAGGATGGGAATGACTGCAATATCCTGAAACAGGAGCACTGAGAACGCGGACTGTCCGGCTTCTGTCTTCGTCAAGCCTTTTTCATTCAGGGTTTGCAGCACGATCGCCGTAGAAGACTGGGCCAGAATCAAGCCGACTGCCAGCGCGGTTTGCCAGGGGAGTCCGAGCAGTATGCCGATCGCGGCGATCACGCTCCCTGTCACTAAGACCTGCAAGCCACCCAAACCCAAAATCGGCACGCGTAAGCGCCAGAGCAACGACGGTTGCAGTTCTAACCCCACCAGGAAGAGCATCATGACGACGCCAAACTCAGCGAAGTGCATGACATCGCTCTCTTCACCACCGCCTACAAACTTCAGGACAAACGGCCCAATGATCACCCCAGCAATGAGATAGCCCAGCACAGACCCCAGCCCCAGCCGCTTGGCGATCGGCACCGAAGCCACGGCCGCGACCAAATAGACAAACGCTTGAAACAACAAATTGTCATGCATGTTGCGCAGCCTCTGGTTGTGGTGTCTCTGGTGCTACCAGGATGCGATCAAGGCTGTAATTGAAATGTTTTGCTTGCCGTAACTCATCCCAGGCGATCGTGTCGTCTCGTAATGCCGTAATCACCGCGCGGTAATCCTCTGCGTGCTGATCAACTTGATGGCGCTCTTGCAGGCGATGCGTTCCCTGCACTACAAACGGCGGCAAATACTCCATGCCACAGAGAGCGGCGGTCTGCTCAAAGGGCACCAGCAATTCCCGAATCGTGAAACGGTTATAGCCCTTCTGGCAGTAAGCTTCTTTGTCGCCCCCAGTGGTAATGGCAGTCAAACATTTTTTGCCCCGTAACGCCGTGCCGCCCTGCCCATACGCAAAACCATGCTCCAGCACCAGATCTTGCCACTCTTTCAGCATGGCTGGACTGCTATACCAGTAAAACGGATGGTGAAACACAATAATGTCGTGTGCTAAAAGCAGGTCTTGCTCTGCCTTCACGTTGATATGAAAGTCGGGATAGGTTTCATACAGGTCATGCACCATCACCGCATCTAGCCCATCCACGGCTTGAACCAAACGCCGATTCACCCGCGACTTTTCGAGGGCTGGGTGAGCAAACAAAATCAAAATCTGGTTCGGAGTGCTCATAGTTTTGCCGTGCAACGTGCGGGTGAGGAATGCTGTGCAAAGGATAACATTTCAGCGCCTAAAGCATGGCTGTAGTAAAGCTTGACCTCCCACAACACGGCACGAGCGGCGATCGCACTCAATCCATCGATCGCACAAGCTGACCTGTCTGATATACATCAATATCAGGACGCTCCATGTTGAGTGGCGGTAGAGGTTTAGCGTGCTCTGTGTCATGCGTAGCACGTCGATCGCCAAGCTGGTAGTAATAATGATTGCCCCCTTCCGTAAAGACAACTCGACGACGAACATCCTCAACTGAGAACTGATAGCCATTGCGTGCTCCGCCCTTCAAAAAATTACGCACCAGCGCTTCTTCGGTGGGATACATGTTGGAAATGGGATACGCCTCCTGGCAGGTTTGCAGCCGTTCTCCGGTTTGCACATCCCACAGTTCAAAGCATTGACCGTAGCCTTGGGCAACCGAGGCCACGAGAATGCGTCCTGCTTGACTGATGGAAAGACTGCCAAACGCGGGGATTTGAGTCGGAAACGATCGCACCACCCTTCCAGTTGTCAGTGCGATCGCTCGAAAGCTGCCGTTGCTGCCGCCCACATACACGATCGTGCCGTCTGGGCTGAGGGCCGCCGCCGTAATGGTCTCCTTTACGTTCCAGTCGCCCTGTAAGTCTGAATGTTGCTTGCCAGAATGCAGATCAAACACCTGTATGTTGCCGTGTTCAAAGACAAAAATCAGTTTCTGGCTGTCTGGACTGATGAAGAGATGTGTTTTTGCGGAAGACTGGACGGGCAGTTTGTGCAGGCACTCAAACATTTCATAGGGGATGTGTGCCACAAGCTGGCTTTGCAGGTCAGGCGAGTCTGCTTCACGCAGCACGTCATACGCTGCCGCCGCTAAGCGTACAGAGTCATGCTCCAGCAGTGGCAGCAGCAAGGCTAGGCCATCATCCCCGTAAGCGTCTGCCTCAGCGATCGCGCGTAACTTATCCTCAATTGATGCATGCGTCAGGCGTTGCTGCAATCCCTCCATACCGCCCAACACAACAAGCATTTTCAGCCACCCTGTTACGCTTGCCTAAAACGGCTGCATCCTTTGCAGGCTCAACATGATCATTCACCAGACATTGCCTTGCGATCGTCTTTCTGCATGATGGCATGGAATTTTGCTGCTGCTGGTTTTTACAGCCAGAAGCCGCTTTGACCTTTCGCAAGCATTGTGGTGTGCCGATGCGAACAATACTGCTATGCCACATGTCATCTGAGCGTTTGATACGAGACCAACTTGATTTTCAAAGGCAGCACACAGCAGGCTTGGAAAGTTAGGAATCAGAATGTATACTGCTACTGGCTCCTGAACTCCTGACTTCTGATTCCCACCTTCTGCTTCCCAAAAACGCGAAGCAGACCAGAGGTGACTCCAGTCCGCTTCACGGTTATCTCATTACACAATCACCGTTGCGATCGTGATGTTAGGGAGCAGGAGGGGGGACAGGAGCTTCGAGACCATCGATCGCGCTAATCTCTCCCGTAAACCGGATCAAGTCAGCCATTGTAAACGTTCCTGGCACCTTAGCAGGCAGCGTGGGCTTCCATTGACGATTGCGCACAAAGAATGAATCGCTATCGCCCTCAAAGAGACCCAAAAAGACCTCGGCCACAATGCGGCTACCCACCTCACCCAGGCGCAAGCCCTTTTGCTGTACGTGTGCCTCTTTAAGGATGTAGTACCAGAGGGGTGTTTCCTTATCAAAGCCAAACCGTGCTGCCACTGCGCCATCTGAACCCGACGCAATCTCACTCGCGCTCAGGGGCTTGAGATTCATGAAGCGTGCCACACTCTGACCAGACGGTAGCCCCATACTACGTCCCCGCAGCAGGTTTCTCACCGCAAGCGATGTAGGAGGCTGAAGGTTTGGCACGTTCGGGAGATTGGGAATATCCTTCAGCGGATTGACGAGGAAGGGATCAAGCTTGCGAGAGTGGTTCACTGGCACGGCTGGATCAATGTCAAAGAAGCGTCGCCAATCCACAATCCAGTTAGTGGGCAAGAGGGTTTCCAATCCTGGACCTTGGGGCGGTATGCGTCTGGATTTGCCCGTAAAGTTAAACAGCAAACCGAGCGAGGCTGGGACGAAGCTGTTGGGAGAGATATCCTTGAAGGTAAAGACACGGTTGTAGTCGTAGGAACTACGGATCATGCTGTGACCCAAACGGTACGCTGCCACCGAGAACTCCACGGGGATAAACGGAAAGGTGTTGAACTTATAGAACTTGCGCCCCTCATTCAGCACTTTGTTGACCTGGTTGGGGTCAAGAATGCGATCGAGGAAGTCAAATACCACAATCCATTGATAGTGCCAAACTACTAGCTGTCTGGCTTCTTCAAAGATGGTCTTGCTGATCGCAGCTTTCCGGGGAATCGAGCCATCTCTGAGTCCATCGACAATCTTGTTGTGGAACTTCAGGATCGCCAGATGGGTCTGCGCTACCAACAGGTTCTCGTCATTGCGCGGATCGCCTAACAAGGCGATCGTGCTGGGGGCGCGAGGAATATCATGGTCGCCTTTGACATTCAGCGGACCGTTAGCATCATTACTGGCCTCGTTTTTACCAATGAGGAACTTCTCTTTGTCCTTGAGCTGATACAGGTAAGGTTGATCATCTGGGCCTGACCCGTAAACGCTATCCAGATCCAGCGCAGGCGTGCGGAAGTTGACGACGGCTTGCGGATCAACCCGCTTCTCTTTTAATGAGGTGGGGTCAAAGGTCAGGTCATGATCAACAAACTGCCCCAAATATGTAAACCCGGCTGGCACATTGCGATTATCGCCATCGGGATGGTCTCTCTGTGGCTCAGTCGGATCGGTGCGATCGTCGATCATGGCATTGCCCAGCGCTACCAGGCTGTCGATCGACGGTGTAAAGGCGGGTAGTTCCGGGAACATCCTGCCGAATTTGCCTGTCTCTGCAAAAGCGCCCTGAGGCGTGTTGTCTCCGTTACGAACGCTAAAGCCGTGTTGTGGTGATGACATAATTTCCTCTAGAAAGAACTCTAGTTTGGCTACGAAGACAGCCTAAACGACCTCCCAAAAAGTTGATGGTACCCGTTGGGGGTATTTTCCCTTGGGCGGCGATATTAGCGCGACAATCGAGCCTGAGGTTGTCATCTGCCCCAGTAACACCAGTTTTGAGTTTTGAGTAGCGCTTTGCGCCGACAAGCTAGAGAGTTTTGAGCGACCGAACCTGCGTAGCATCGCTGGTTGGAGTACCTCATCTGTAGCTCAATGAAAGGGAAATGGTATATCCGTTGCCTGCCAAAGGGTATAGATTCCGCTCGCTTAACCGAATCAGTCGCCTGATGGCATGTTTTGTCCTATGCAATCGCCTCTTGTTAACGATGTGTGAAGGAAAAATGATCGCGAAACTGCGCTCACCTACCCGCTACCCGCAGTCCTTCTACGCCATCAAGGTCGAAAGCGCCATCTCCGAGTCGATCGCCGCCGGATGCGCTTCTGGCTCTAAAGACCAGATGGCATAGCGATCGCCCATTGCCGTGATGACCGTTGCTTCGCCGCGCTGATCAACCCGTTGCGCTATGCGGAGTGCCTGCGTGCGATCGCTCGTGAGTTTAACAAAGCGGTAGTATTGCTCATCAAACAGGATAGCTAACACCCGTTCTGATGCATTTGGTGAAGCAATCCGGCAGGTCTGGTACTGTTCGCGTGATGACAGCAACCGCGATGCAGTGGATTGCTCGTCGATCGTCTCTAATGGCGAGTCGGGTACAGAGTCGAGCGGAGCCACATCAGGCAAAAAGGGTTGAAACCAGTTGACATCTTCACTTTGCAGGGGGACGGCAGAAGGCTGGAAGAGAAACAGCGGTAGTTCTGGTTGCTCTAAACCATCAGCGCGATCAGGAGCCATCACCGCCACAGCTTGCTGATGCAACTCCTGCTGCTCGACTGACCAGTGATCTGCTTCGGTCATACTCTTCAGGGATGTGGTAAACCCATCACCTGCCAGAGCCAGATCGGGCGCGAGGTTTGGGGCAACAGCCTGTAGCATGGCCTGGGCACTAAACCCTTGCTGACCTGAGAGAGAAGCTTCCCGCGATCGCCCCCACTTGCGAAGCAGTTCTGCCGTTGTAATGCCAGTTCCAACGCTAATCACGATCGACATACCAATATGCCGAATCACCACATCGCGTTGATTAATTTGTTCAGTGGACTCGATGCGATCGGGCGGCTCAACCGTGATGGGTTGTGGTCGGCGTGGAATAAAGGCCACCATTGAAACCGAGAAGACGGTACAAGAGGTGAGGATAGCGGACAATAAAACTTTCTCAAAGGCAGAACTATTCATCTTTACCGCTCCAAGGGGCAAAAGGCTTCTTTAACGTGCTGGAGAGCGGTAGTGCAACCTTGAAATTGATCACGCTCAGGCGATCGCGGCTCTGAAACTTAAGTAGGACTTACGCATTTGCCCCAACCCCCAATGCTGGGGGCTTTAATTGGCTCGGTTCCCCCCTTTCTTGTAGCTTGCTTCCCGAAGGGTATGCCCGCTAGGGCTATGAATTGGGGGCCAGGGGGCGAAGGATGACCGCTTTTGCGTAAGTCCTAATTAAGACTGATAAATCCGTAAACTGACGAACCTACAGACTAGTGAACCTACAGACTGGTGAATCTACAGAGTGAATGTGATCATCCCTGAACTGTCCGTTAAAGCACCGATGTATTAACTGAACCTTCGCTCTGCTGCGGCTAGACATTTGGGGTGACGCACTCATGGGCAGTTGCGACATCCAGGTCAATGGTCTAAGAAACAGTGGCTACATACACTTCTTAACCCGCACGCTAAGCTTTCAACAGTCTTTTCACCGTGGATTTACTGAAACTTTAAGCACCTCGTCCCGGTGCAGGGGGCTAAGCGCGAATAGTATCAGTAACGCGCCGCTATTAACCGGATGCATTGCTTCACAATGGCTTGACCAAAATTCATGAATCTGAGAACACTCTTAATTGCTGTCACACTACTCACAACCTGTCTCTTCAGCGCAGTCAAAGTTCGGCAAGCGCTACAGCCTCCTGTGGCTGCTGAAGTATCAGTGTCAGATCGCGTTGAGCAAAACGATCGCCCCGCGACTGCAAACGCTAATAAGTCAGCGACGACTTCAGCCCAGCTTTTGCAAACGAAAACCTGCATTCGCTGTAATTTAAGCGGCATCGATTTGAGCGGCATGGATTTAAGCCGAGCCAATTTTCGCCAAGCCAACCTCGCACGATCGAATTTGAGCCAAACGAAGCTGATCAATGCCACGTTGCGAGGGGCGCAATTGAGTGCAGCCAGCCTTAAAGCAGCCAACTTACAGGGGGCTGATCTAGGCCAAGCGAATTTGAGCGGGGCCAACCTGAGCCAAGCCCAGTTGTTAAACATCAGCCTCTCCCAAGCCAATTTGAAGGATGCCACGCTAAAGCAGGCAGAATTACGGGATGCCAATCTGAGAAACGCCAGCGTTGAGCACGCCCAGATGCAAAATGCCAGCTTATATGGTGCCATTCTTATCAACGCCAACTTGAAAAACGCAGATTTGAGCGGGGCTGATCTCCGCTACGCCAATCTCAAAGATGCCGACTTGAACGGCACCAACCTGTCCAACGCGCGGTTAGATTGGGCCATCATGCCCGATGGCACCAGCTATCAAGGCACCGTTCCCTATTGATTCAACATTGGAAACCTCGGTGACGGGAGGGGCTTATTTGGGGTTCGGTACTGGCTCAACCGCAAGTGGCGGCACTCTGCTAGAATGCAAAGCTGTGGCATTCGCTTCCAGTCCTAGCGTCACTGCCTTGTTAGCCCTTCAACGTTGATTTCTGTCCGCCTAAGACTGACGCTGCAAACGGCGGGGGCTGATGCTACTACTGGAGCTCTATGTCGTTTTCAAACCTCGGTCTGTCCGATGCGATCGTGCGTGCTGTCACTGAGCGCGGCTACACCGAACCAACCCCCATTCAATTACAGGCAATTCCGGCGGTGCTATCGGGTGGTGATCTGATGGCGGGTGCTCAAACAGGTACAGGCAAGACCGCTGGCTTTACCTTGCCGATTCTGCACCTCTTGTCGCAAGGCAGCTATACAGCTTCTCCTGACAATCGTGGGAGCGATCGCCCCTCATCCAACGGACGCTTGCCCGCAAAGATCAGTCAACCTCGCAAGCGATCGCCCATCCGAGCGCTCATTCTCGCGCCCACACGTGAACTTGCCGCCCAGGTAGAAGAAAGTGTGCGTGAGTATGGCAAGTATCTGCGGCTCACCTCCATGACCATTTTTGGCGGCGTGGGGATGCATCCGCAGATTCAACGCTTGAAAGGTGGTGTGGACATTCTGGTAGCGACCCCAGGACGGTTGTTAGACCATGTTCAGCAAGGAACCGTCGATTTATCGCGCATTGAAATTTTGGTGCTGGATGAAGCCGATCGCATGTTGGATATGGGCTTTATCCGCGATATTCGTCGCATTCTGGGACTGTTGCCGAAAGAACGGCAAAATTTGCTGTTTTCTGCCACGTTTTCTGGCGATATCAAGGCGCTTGCCTCCACCTTGCTCGATCGCCCTACCATCATTGAGGCCGAGCGTCGTCAACTGACGGCTGATACCGTTGCGCAAAAAGTGTATCCCGTCGATCGTGAGCAAAAGCGGCACCTGCTCACGCATCTCATCAAAGAACACAACTGGTTTCAAGTCCTGGTGTTTACGCGCACCAAGCATGGAGCCGATCGCCTGGTCAAACAGCTTACTGAAGATCGCATCCCTTCGCTAGCCATTCACGGCAACAAAAGTCAGGCGGCTAGAACCCGTGCCCTCGCAAAGTTCAAAGACGGTAGCATGCAGGTATTAGTCGCTACCGATATTGCAGCACGCGGCATTGACATCAGCGATTTGCCTCACGTCGTCAACTTTGAGTTACCAAATGTCCCTGAAGATTACGTTCATCGCATCGGTCGTACAGGTCGCGCAGGTGCGGAAGGCGAAGCGGTTTCGTTAGTTTGCGTCGATGAACTGAAGTTGCTAGCCGATATTGAACGCCTCATCAAACAGCCCTTGCCTAGAGAAATTGTTCCAGGCTTTGAGCCAAATCCCCACGCCAAGCCAGAACCGATCCAAAACGGACAGCGCGGACAAGCCTCTCGCAGCAAACGCCCCGATCGCGCTCCCTCTCGATCGCCCCATCCCGCTCCAAAGCCTCGTACTGTACATCATGCGGATGGTGGATCGAGTGCACGATCGCCCATTTCCCGTCGTCCTAGTGGAAGACACTGATTAGTTGTTGGTTGTTGGTTGTTGGTTGTTGGTTGTTAGTTGTTATCTAAAAGTAGGGTGGGCAGTGCCCACCCTACAAATTAATTTCAAACTACCGCTTGTAGATATTTGAGCCAGGAATCTTACGAAGCTTGCCTCTCAGCGAGGAGATTTGGATTGTCAAAAAATATTCTCCTCCTAAAAAACTGATCTCGTTCGTCAGCTTTTGTTGAACTTGATCAATAGACGGTTCGCCAGTTAGGTTTTGGCTAAAAGTGAATTCGTACCAAATTACTAGAAAATACGTTGGTAAATCTTGCAATTCTTTGACAACTTTTTGAACAAGGTATGCTTCCTTGATCTGTTGATATTGAGCTATTTGCTGGCACAGATGACTAACAACTTCTTCTCCTAGCCCATGAGGCTTAAAATGATCTCTAGGGCTAATACTGAATTGCTTTCTTTCGATAGTTTTAGCAACTTTACTGTGCTTTTTCCACTTAAGCAAGAAAGCTTTCGCCTCTTCTAGTTTGCCTTGCTCATGTAGTTGATTATAGATTGTTTCGTAGCAATCAGGAGCAATTTTCGGATTGAGAGCGGCAGCTTTTTCAAGATATTGAATACCAGTAAAATTTCCCTCAGCTAGTAGTAAGGTTCCATAGACTCGGTTAGCTGCAACATGGCTATTATTGAGCTTAATGACTGCTTCAAAATAGGGCAAGGCTGCTTTGGAACCATCTAACTTATTGATGTAACAAGATAGTTCCCATGCTTCATCGCTCGTCAGCGGTGTCACTTCAGATTTCTGCATGAGTTGCTTAACTGCCTGCCGAGTTTCTTGAATATAGACATGTTGCTGTTTCCAGGGAGCTTCTGAAGCTAGCTTCCAATTGTGATCAAATTGCGTTACGTATTGTTCTAATTGTCTGCCCAGCAGCTTCTCGGCAGCAGTGATTGCAACAGGCATAGGTAGGTGCACTCGTTTGGGAAAATCGGAAGGGTAACCAAGTGCAGCGAGGCGATCGCGCAAACAGGGATGCGTATCTGCGAGGTTTGTTTTTCGGGCGAAAGCAGTTTCTAACCAGGTTTGATAATTGTTCGATTCAATCGGTGTTTTCAAATGAGACAACAGTTGGGAATAAACCATTGCGGGCACCTCAATCTGATGCTCAACCTGTTCGTAAACGTTTTCCCAGTAGTAATGTAATTTTTGACTTTGCAGTTCTATGTTCAAGAGTGCTTCGGCAGCTTGTTGGGGGCTTGTTTGTTGAGCAGCACAGCGATCTGCCTCATATTCATCCAGGCGGGCTAACACAAAGGAATAAGCATAGAAAAACGGCGCGTACCAATTAAAAAAAGGTTTAAAGAACCAGGTTGAGCCATGATTACCGCCATTTTGTAATCGGTCTAAAACATTTAGCCAGGATTCACGTACTCTGTAAATCCAACCAGCAAATCGAGAATGGTTGCCAGATAAATGCCCAAATTCATGAGCAAGAACAGCCCGAAATTGATCTGGTGAAATTGCCTGCATGAAAGGCAACCCCAGGATGAGATAGCTTTCATACCAACCCAAAATGCCTAATCGTGGGACTTGACAAACAGATGCATTAAACTCATCGGTTAGCAAAACATGGTAGATCGTTGGAACTTGGAGCTTACAGGTAAGGTCATCAATGAGTCCAAACAAATGAGGAAAATGCGATCGCTCCAACTTAAGCCCATTAGGACGTGGAAATTTAATCCATAGCGATTGCAGAATAATAACTAAAAGAAAAATTAAGAGGACTATGCTTTGAATACTACCTCTACCGACGTTTTGAGTACTTACGATTAGCCATAACAAACCTACTAATAGACCAATTAAACCTGCCAGAATGATAAAAAGATAAGCATATCCCAGCCCAGCCAGTAGCCTCACTTGCAGACGGTAGACTGCCGGATGGCGATTGGCATGTGTTTCTAATTGCTGAATGAGTGTTTCGTAACGCTCTCTATTCCACAACATCACTAATTTTCCCCCGTTGGTTGCTTATCTCTAAAATGCCCATAGGAGAAGATAAGGCAACAAGAAGTAGAAGCAGGGTGGGTAGTGCCTACCCTACTATTGATCGTCTCTTACGTACTCTCAGTGGCACTTTGCAAACTAAGCGGTCTCTGCGTCAGAATGCCGATCGCGCTATCTATGCCGATTCTAAATGAGCAACAGGAATTGCTTCGGTTCGTTCAGGTGCTTTTGCTCCAGTGGCGATCGCATGAACGGCATGAAGAATGTCAGCCGAGTAGTACCGATTGCCACAGGTATCACAGACCCCAATCGTCACGTCTTCAAGAATGACGAATCCATTTTTGTGTTTGAATGCTTCCCGCTTGACAGTGCGAGGTTGAACGGTTCCTTCGCAACACTCACATCTGTAGCCATACATAGGTTAAATCTCAAGCTCAGTGACTTCATAAACTGTAATGATTCAGATAACGCCCGTTGCTAGCAAACCGTCCAACGATACCAACAGGTGTTTGTTAACCGATCGCTGTTCCCACAACCACATATCTAGTTCCCCTAGGGTCATCTTTTTCAACTCGAATAACTTGACCGCTCAAGATAGCCGCTTCTACGTCCAGTATAGTCAGCATATCCTCAGCCATTTCTTCCATTGAGTGGGCTGACATATCGTACTGACGAAGCCTGATTTTCTCCCTAATGCGGTCAATGTCGTTACGCGGCACAGAAATCTACGGCGAGATTGGAGCAATACGAAAAGGATCGAGAAAGCAGGTCACATCTACTGACTTATGCGCCCTCAGTAGTATCTTGCGACCCAAGCGGTTTCTGGGCTGGAATGCCGATCGCACGTGGAAATTCATTCGGTGTCAATGCAATCTTTTTCACGTAGATGCAGTGACGATCGCCCTGAGTGAGTGGAGTTGTAAAGGCTTCAATTGTGTCAATTTTGCCACCTAAGATTGCGATCGCAGACTCCAGAGCAATGGTTTCTGCCTCTGTCCACTGTCCTCGATAAAGCACGGCTATACCGCCAACCTTCAAGAGGGGTAGTGCATATTCAGCGCAAACAGGGGCAGCGGCTACGGCTCGAATGAGCGCCAAATCATAGCTTTCCCGCTGGTGTTTTTGTTGTCCAACCTGCTCGACTCGCTCTACTAACGTCCTGACATTCGCAAGTTCTAACTGAGCAATGACCTGATCGATAAAAACGATTTTCTTGCGCGTCGCATCCAGCAGCGTGACCGACCAATTGGGTTGGGCGATCGCCACAGGCAAACCTGGAAAGCCAGCACCAGTGCCGATATCGATGATCTTAAAAGAGTTTTGAGTTTTGAGTTTTGAGTTTTGAGTAGCGCTTTGCGCCGCTGAGTCCGTTGGACACGCTACGCGAACGCTAGAGAGTTTTGAGTTTTGAGTTGAACCGTCCTCTTGCTCTCTGACTTCTGACTTCTGACTTCTGACTTCTGGCTCCTGCCCCCAAAACTGTCGCACTCCTCGCAGCGAATCCCACAGATGTTTTTCCCAAAATTCCGCTGGCTCTGTAATACGCGTCAAGTTGAACTGACGATTTCCCGCCAGCGTCAGGTCATAAAGCTGCTGAAACTGCGCTTGTTGCTGCTCGTTGGGTTGCCAACTTAGCGTCGATTGCCACAGTGCCTCCATGCTGGGTAGGAGGGACGATCGCGAATCAAGTGTAAGACTCCCCTGCTCCCCCTGCTCCCCCTGCTCCCCTTGCTCCCTCATGCCCCTCTCCCCAATTCCCCTAAATCGCTACCTGCGGCTTTTTCGTGCGCTGCTTTAGCTCCTCTGGCTGCACAGCGGTCAATTCACCGTGGCTCAGCGTCCAGCATTGGTCAGCAATATCTACCAGCTCACCTGCGTCGTGAGACACGACAAGTAGACTCCAGTGAGCTTTAAGCTTTGCCAGCAACCCAACCAACTGTTGCCGCATTGACCAGTCTAAGCCAGCGGTAGGTTCATCGAGCAAAAGGATGTGAGGCTGGCGAATCAACTGAACGGCAAAGGCGAGGCGGCGCTGTTGTCCACCACTGAGGGCGTTAGGAGAGGTACGCAGGGGAAGATGAGTCAACCCTACTTCAGCCAGGGCTTGCTCAATGCGATCGCTCGTGAGTTCTGGATGCCCTAAGCGCAGTTCTTCTAGGATGCTGCTGCCGCAAAAGTGGCGTTCAGGGAACTGAAACACCAGACCGCTAAGCTGCTGTAGCTGGAGTGGAATGAGTTCCTGGTCACGCCAAAAAACGCCGCCACTGGTCCGTTCTGCCAGCCCTGCCAGAATCTCTAAGAGCGTACTTTTGCCTGACCCACTGGGGCCAATGATCAGGCCCAACTGCTGGGGTGCAATCTGAAGGTTGATAGCGTTCAAAATAGCCGTATGGCTTGCAGGTGGATGGTAGGACAGGTTTCTGAGCTGAAGCATTCCGTTTGGCTGGTGAAAGATAAAGAAACAATCGATCGTGCTAAGCGATTTGATACTTAATAACGTCCCAGCAGTAGGATGTGTTAGGTGTTAACCGTAACGCATCAGAGGGAATTTATTTTCACGCAAATCCCTAAGCCGCGAATGGAGCTTACCTCTGGAACTTGTTTCCAGAACTTGCGTCACCATCCTTACCTGACTGAACGGCACTCTACCCACTCCATCAAACGCTTCGCACAATCAGTGTTTTCAGCACAGTGTTCTCAAGCGGCAGCAGATTCTTTAGTAAGGGTTGTTCTTATCACTCTAACGAACTTGGTTCCAAGTTACTATTGACTTCTCAACGGGATTTCTTTCCCAGCCGTCATTTCTTTCTTGAATGTATTTTCTTGAATGTATTGTTTCTAGAACTTGATTAACAGGAACGTTATGCCTGCTCAGTTGTTTATCCATTCGCATGCCCCCAAACGCCGCCTACAGTTTGTTAGTGCGGCGATCGTTTCGCTAAGCCTGTGGGCGGGTCCTTCCCTGGCAAAAGATCCGTTTCGGACGACGAATCCCAAAGCTATTGATAATCGCACCGAGGCAGCGTTTAAAAGCTTGTTTGAACAAGGAGACTACATTGCAGCCGACAAGTACGCTCAGCAAGCAGATCCGAGCGATCCGCTAACTTATGCTCTGAGAGCCTCTCTAGCTTTCATCAAATGGCAAGGCGAACGGGATGATAGCCAAAAAGCCGCTCAGCTAGATCAGTTTAGAGACGATGCCACTGAGACGCGTGAAACAGCCCTCTCTTTAGTTGCAAAAGACCCTCTGCGCGGTAATCTTTACCAGGCAGTGGGGCATTTTCTGCAAAGCGCTTATATTTTCAGTAAAGACGGCACCGTGAAGGGCACACCTCAAGCATTGGGCGAAATTCAGCAAGCCTTTAAGTACCTGGATAATGCCGAAAAAGTTGATCCTAGCGACCCAGAATTAAACTTGCTGCGGGGCTATATCGACTTATTTGTCTCTCTCAATCTGCCGTTTTCCAGTCCTACGGATGCCATTAATCGATTGGATAAATACGCAAGTCCACGCTATCTTGCCTATCGCGGCCTCGCGCTTGGCTATCGGGATTTGAACCAACCTGCTAAAGCCCTGGCAGCCGTTGATAGCGCACTCAAGGCTACTCCAAACAACCCCGATGTGTTGTACTTGAAAGCCCAGATTCTTGTGCGTCAGGGTGACAATCGCGGTAGTCTGGCATATTTTGACAAAGCACTGACGAAAAGAAAGCAATTGCCACCGGGCTTAATTAAGCAAATTGACAAGGAACGCACTAGAGCGCAAAATCGCCTGGTGAATGCGGGGCAATAGTGTGCGTTGAAGGACGATCGTCCTTTGCGTCGATCGTCCCTTAGAGCCAATCTGCTACCTGAAGTTGGAGCGTGCCCAACCCCAGATCTTTTGCAGTCAGCGATCGGGCTTCAAAGAGTGCCACCATGTCCTTGAATTGGGGATTGCCTCGGCTGGCTCCGGTTAGCCCTTTAGCAATGATCAGGCCGCAGCAGCCGTGGGTTTTCTTGCAGCGCTGATCCCACTTTTTGCGGGCAGCCGTGTGGGTCGGATCGCCATCGCCAAACTCGCCAAACAGGTGCAAGTCACCGTTCCCAGTTTGAAATAACCCCAAATCGTAGCGTTCGCTCCCCAGCGGGTCTGCCCCTGGGTTAAAGCAAATAGCTTGCAGTCCACCCGCTGCTTTCAGCGCTTCAATCAACGTTTTGGCTTTGGGGCGTGAGGTTTGAATCATTACAACCGGAAACCCATCTCCCGCCGCTTTCACCTCTTGCAGTTGGTGATGTTCTGCGGTGCCCGATCGCAAAACGTCCAGCATATCCCACGGCACAACCCCCAAGCTGAGAAACGCATTGGCTGGCACCAGATCATCTCGCACAACCGGGGCATCAGTACTGCCGCTTTCTTCAGCATCTGCCATCGCTAGCAACTCAGCGGCAAGTTCAGGCATCGTGGAAACTTTGATCGAAACGGGTGTTGGTTTCTCGGTTTCATCGTCGGGCAACGGAATGCGGTAGCGGCTACTCACGGTTGGAAACGCATTGTGCTCGAACTTAGTGTGATGTTGACGGAGAAAGCGGTGAAGTGCTTCTAACGCCACCAGTAGGGCAGCCGCTTCTTCGTCATATAAGAATGATCGCAGCCCTTCCAACGGATGCAAGTTGCCAAAGACGGGTTCGATCGCGCCGATTGGCACGGTCGAGAGGTCAATATCGTCTTCCTCGTCACGATCGCTCTCGAAGGTGACAAAGAGACAATCTTGTCCCAAAAACGCCTCTTCCATTGCTTCGAGTGATTCATTGGTTAACACCCGTTGCCGAAAGCGCTTGAGAGAATCGAGCGAACGATAGAACAACACCCCAAACTCCATCCCCAACATGCCCATCACAGAGGCATAGAGCGTGGTTAAGTCCCAGCGATTGATTTCGATCGCCACAATTTGATGGTCGGCCAGCACCTCCCAAGGAGCATCGTGCCAAATGTCGATCGCGCGATCGGGTAAGACATCCGCATGCTGTGGCGGCAGTTGGGGTGGACGGCTACTAACCGCTTCCTGAAAACCTCGAAAAATTTCATCAATGAGCGGTAACGATGGCACGTAGTCCAGCACAATGTCCAGATCTTGCAGCACCCCGCGCAGATAGAACAGCAGTTCGCGATCGCTGACCACAATTTTTTGCGGACGCGCAGGACTGTTGGGGTTATGGGGATACTCCATTGCCCGCAGGAGGGCGCGAACAACCGCTTCTGGCCCCGTATCTGGAGTCACTACATCCATTGCCCGCACCATGCCCTGCGATCCATCGACCCACAAGATACATTCACCATTTGGCTGTGGTTCGCTGCCCGCATCTGTCCAGTCGCTATTCGATGGCATGCCAGTGACCAATGGGCGGCGATCGCCTTCCCAAACACTAGCAATTTGCGGTAGTTGCTTCAGGCGACGACGAGTTGAGAGGTTGAGCGCAGTCATAAAAATTAGCAGCAGTGGATGCTAGAAAGAGCGACTAAACGTAGGCAACAGTGAGCCGCAGCATAAAGTTCAACAGATACCCATCTTAAACACTAACTAACCCGATGCCGATCGTGGTTCCATCGGTTTGTGTAAAGAGGTCTGCTTGCAGTCAATGTACAAACAACGAGATGGCGATGCGTTAAGTCTCCAGGTTAGAAGAAATCGCTTGTCCCTGCTAGTTGTCTATCCTCTCACGTGGATAACCAGGTGTGATTTATCCCTGATAGTATGGAGGCAGAAGTCTGCACGTTTAAGACTGGATTTTGGCAAGGAGCTTTACGAGCAATGACGCAAACAGCGCAATCGCAACAGCAGGGCATTCTCATGACAGATGCCGCTCTGAAGCACGTTCTACTGCTTCGGGAGAAGCAAGGGCAGGATTTATGCCTGCGTGTCGGTGTTCGGGGTGGCGGCTGTTCTGGCATGTCCTACACCATGAACTTTGAGGATGCTGCTAATATTCAGCCAACGGATGAAGTCTATGACTACGACGGCTTCAAAGTTGTGTGCGATCCAAAAAGCTTGCTCTATCTCTATGGTTTGGTGCTGGACTATAGTGATGCTTTGATTGGTGGTGGCTTTCAATTTACCAATCCCAATGCCGAGCAAACCTGCGGCTGTGGCAAATCGTTCTCTGCGTAAAGAACAGTTGCTAGCGGCCAGTGGTTAGTTTTTAGTCCAATTTGCTAACAACTAAAAACTAAGAACCAACAACTTTTTCTTTCTCCCTTATGACTCAAACTGTTGACTCACTTTTTGATGAAGGCATTGAGCGCTACAAGGCAGGTGAAGCGCCTGAAACGCTGATTCCAGTCTTTAAAGAAGTGTGCGATCGCTCCCGTAAGAGTAGCTCTGCCTGGACGTGTTTAGCATGGCTCTATCTCCTCATCGAAAAGCCCAACCAGGCCTACGAGGCAGCACAAAAGGCCGTGAAGCTGAACCCGCAAGATCCGCAAGCACGAGTGAATTTAGTGTTGGCAATGCTGGAAACCTCGAAAAAAGGCGTGCGGCAACACATCGAAATTGTGCAGCAGCTTGTGATGGCAGTTCCAGAACTGCGTGAGGAAGTTGCCCAAAATATTGAAGATGGTTTTGTCCGTAAACCAGGTTGGCTGAGCCTGGAGCGGGTCAGAGCCTGGCTGTCCGAAGCGTAAGGTTGTCTGAAGCTTAAATCTGTTGCCCCTTTTTCATAAATCGCATGTTGTTTGGTTTGCCACTCGTTACGATCGCCCTCTGGTCGGGATATCTCACTCTTTTTTGCGCTGTGCTGATGATCTTAGGCTGGGTGCTGAAGTGGGGCATCCGCTTTCGTCTGGTAGGCGTCACGGGTTTTATGAGTGTGCTGACAGGCGGCCTCTTTGCGTTGGGATTGGGCCTGCACGATCGACCTCAAATTCCAGGGGCTGTGAAGTTTACGCGGGTCTTTGACTCTGGTGCTTCTCAGGTTGTGATTGTGGTTCCGCCCACCATCACCGAGACAGAACTGGATGCCACCCTGCGTCAAGCGGCTGTAGATCTGTACTCAACGGGACGGCTCGCTCAGGACGAAGCGACGATGACCATTCGCGCTCGTTCTCTGCTCCATCCCAAACTAGGCGTGTCTCAACCCGTGTATCTGGGACAAATCAAGCCCTCCCTGTCTTCTCCTACCGATCAGCAAGCGATCATTGAAATCGATCGCGAACAATTTGCGCGTTTGCCCAAACCGTCGGTTTGAGTCTAGAAATTGGCTCACAACCTGATGTGTGACGATGCTTTAGATTGGTAAAACGCATTCTTGCCCGTTTTTTGTCTAGCGTTTACACTCGATTCCGCCATGTCTACCGCTTGTATTGCTTGTCAACCACCGCTTACAATTGCCCCAGCACAGGTGCTGCGTGGTCGAGGGGTAGTGAATCAGGTAGGGAACGCGATCGCGCACCTAGGGCAACATCCGCTGGTCATTGGCGGCAACCAGACTCTTGCAGCAATTAGACCGCAGTTGCAGACAGTATTGGAGCATGAACCGCTTCAGATTGCCTGGATGACATACGGTGCGGACTGTAGCGAGACTACATTAGCGACACTGCATCAAGCGATCGACCTGCACCGAGCCGATGTAGTCATTGGCATTGGCGGTGGCAAAGCGATCGATACTGCCAAGCTGGTGGCGCATCAGCACCATTTGCCGATTGTGACGGTGCCCACATCAGCCGCTACCTGTGCCGCTTGGACTGCCCTTTCTAACGTGTATACAGATCAGGGTGCCTTTCAGTACGACGTGGCGCTGACACGCTGCCCAGATTTGCTGGTGCTGGACTATGATGTGGTGCAAACGGCACCCCGCCGCACGTTGATAGCAGGCATTGGGGATGCGATTGCCAAATGGTACGAAGCCTCTGTCAGCAGCGGGCATGTGCAGCAAACGCTTATCATCGCCGCCGTGCAGCAAGCGCGAGTGTTGCGCGATCTGTTGTTTCAAACCTCTGCGATCGCCCTTCAAGAACCGGGGGGGGAAGCGTGGCAAGAGGTTGTGGATGCTACGGTGCTGATGGCAGGTGTCATTGGTGGTTTAGGCGGTGCCCAATGTCGCACAGTAGCCGCCCATGCCGTGCACAACGGTTTGACCCATCTCCTTGACAGTCACGGCACACTGCACGGTGAGAAAGTCGCGTATGGCATTCTGGTACAATTGCGTCTGGAAGAAATTGTCCAGGGGAACCAACTGGCTGCGACGGCCCGTCAGCAGTTGCTAAAGTTTTATGGTGATATTGGGCTACCCAAAAGTCTCAACGACTTGGGTTTAGCAGATATAGCCCTAACCGATTTACAACGAGCGGCAGTCATTGCCTGTGCCGAACAGTCCGATATCCACCGTCTGCCCTTTGCAGTCGAACCTGCGCAACTGATGGCTGCAATGGTTTCCACTACGGCTGCAAGCACTACGGCTGCAAGCACACGGCGAGAAGAAGCTGGTGTGAATGACTTTAGCAGAAGCCAGGGATCAGCATTCACTCCCCACTCCCTTAACGATGAGGTAATGGCATGAAACCAGACTGGATCAAACCCGCCGATCGCCTGGGTTCCTTGCCGCCTTATGTCTTCGCGCGGTTAGACGAACTCAAGGTACGCGCCAGAGAACAGGGGCTAGACCTGATTGACTTGGGGATGGGCAATCCCGATGGGCCAACGCCGCAGCCTGTTGTAGAGGCGGCGATCGCGGCCTTACAAAATCCAGCGAATCACGGCTATCCTCCCTTTGAGGGCACCGCTAGCTTTCGACGCACCATCACCGATTGGTATTACCGCCGCTACAACGTCAAACTTGACCCAGAAGGCGAAGCGCTACCACTGTTGGGGTCTAAAGAAGGCTTAACGCATCTGGCGCTGGCTTACGTGAATCCGGGTGATCTAGTCTTGGTGCCTAGCCCTGCTTATCCGGCGCACTTTCGAGGCCCGCTGATTGCAGGGGCAACCATTCATAGCCTGATCCTCAAGCCTGAAAATGACTGGCTCATTGATGTGTCAGCCATTCCTGAGGCGATCGCCAGAGAAGCTAAAATCCTTTATTTCAACTACCCCAGCAATCCGACGGCTGCTACGGCACCCCGCGAGTTTTTTGAAGAGATCGTTGCCTTCGCACGCCACTACGACATTCTGTTGGTGCATGACCTTTGCTATGCCGAACTAGCCTTTGATGGCTACCAGCCCACCAGCCTGCTCGAAATTCCCGGTGCGAAAGACATTGGGGTCGAGTTTCACACCCTCTCTAAAACCTACAACATGGCAGGTTGGCGCGTAGGCTTCGTCGTCGGTAATCGCCACATTGTGCAAGGGTTACGCACGCTGAAAACCAACCTGGACTACGGAATTTTTGCAGCCCTACAAACCGCCGCCGAAACCGCACTACAGCTTCCAGATGTGTATCTGCATGAGGTGCAGGCACGCTACCGCACCCGTCGCGATTTTCTTATTCAAGGGTTGGCAGACCTGGGTTGGACGGTGCCTAAACCTAACGCCACAATGTATCTCTGGGTTGCCTGTCCTCCTGGCATTGGCTCCACTGATTTCGCGCTCTCTGTCTTGCAAGAAACCGGGGTCGTGGTGACTCCTGGCAATGCTTTTGGGACGGGTGGTGAAGGCTACGTGCGGATTAGTTTGATTGCCGAGTGCGATCGCCTCGGTGAAGCCCTACACCGCTTCAAGCAAGCAGGCATCCGCTACCAATCCAGTGATCTCGTCTCCAGCGCCGATCAGCGCAGCACCAGAGCCTGACTAAAGGGCGCTAGATTTGGCAAGATGACCGCCATTAGTAGAAAAATAGTGTAAAGTAGTACAAACGCTCTTTTGTCGCTTTATGCAGCCGCTACTTACCGCCTCGCAGCAACGGGTGCTTACCTGGATTGAGGATTTCATGGCGCAGTATGGGATGGCCCCCACCTACCGTGAAATCCAGAAAGGATTGGGGTACCGATCGCTCGCGTCGGTGCAACTTCACATTGATGCGTTGACAACCAAGCGACTCATCAGCCATGCCCCCCGCAAATCTCGATCGCTCAAAATCCTGCGCCCCAGTAATGGCATTCCGCTGATTGGGGCGATCGCGGCGCATAGCCTGGTAGAAACCTTTTCTGATCAGGAGCAACAGCACTTGGAGCTTTCCTGTTTACCGAAACTGGTACATCTTTCTCAGCACGAGCGTTCCCAGCATTTTGCACTTCAGGTGCGGGGCGACAGCATGACAGGCGCATTGATTGATCATGGCGATGTCGTCATCATGCGGCGAGAAACGAACCCGCGTGCCATTCGTAACGGCACGATCGTCGCAGCGAGAAAGAACGGGACGACTACACTCAAATATCTCTATCGGCATGGACAGCAGATTACACTTCAGCCTGCCAACACAGCCTACGAGCCAACAGTAGTTGATATGAACGTTGAAGAGCTAGAGATTCAAGGCATTTATGTCGGTCTACTGAGAGGACTGGTCTAATACCATTTCCCTTTCATTGAGCTACAGGTGATGTGCTTCAAACAGCGATACTACCAAGGTTCGGGCACTCAACACTCAACACTTCTCCACTGACCGCTGACCGCTCTTCAACTCAAAACTGAGAACTGGTATAACCAGGCTTTGCATCAGCCTTCCATACGGTCAGGCACGAGATGCGGGTAGTCGGGGTTGGGCTGTAGGGGGAGTCGCACGGGTTGGTTCATCAGCAAGAAGAAATTCGCGGATGAAGCGAGCGATCGCACGCTGAGCCAATCCCTCAGCAATTTGCTGACCCATCTGGTGTGCTTCTGGCTTAAACAACAGCTTTGGAAGCACTGGCAACAGCCTAGTGGGGTCAAACCCGCGCGTTTCTTGCAAGATGTCCCAGATGCGCTTGAGATGCTCTAACGTTTGCTGACTTTCGGTTGGCACGGCATCGGCGCGATTAACAGTCAAACCAAACCGTTCGGCAAAGCTATATCGAAGGTTGTTGAGCGCATTGCTGCCGATCGAGTCAACGCCTTTTACAACCTCTTCCACAATCTGATGGCGAATCAGGCCGCCGCGCTCTGAGAACAGATAGTCCAGCGTTTGATCCACAACTTTGCTTAAGTCGTAATCTGTGCTGCTACGAGCATTTCGCAGCAAGTTTTCTAGACGATTCCAGCGAAAACTGTCGTCTTTGAACAGCAAGTCTTTCAAAGAGGCTCGCAGTTCGGGTGCCGGGTCAGTGAGCAAGCGCTTGGCGACATAGGGGTATGCCTTGCTAAGCACCTTAAATTCGGGATCAACATTGATGGCAATGCCTTCTAGCGTCACGAGCGATCGAATAATGAGCGCATAGTAGGCAGGCACCCGAAACGGAAACTCGTACATCAGCGCGGAAAGTTGATCGGTGATGCTTTTAATGTTGATTTCAGCAACGGTGGTTCCCAGTGCATCGCTAAAAACGGTGGCAAAGGCAGGAATAATGGGTGTCAGATCTGTATCGGGCGTCAAGAATTCCAGTTTGACGTAATCCTTAGCCAAGCCTTCAAAATCACGGTTGACCAGATGGACGATCGCCTCAATTAAGCCATACCGCTGGGCGGGTTTGACTTCGCTCATCATGCCAAAGTCCAGATACGCCAGTTTGCCGTCGGGCGTTGCCAAGAGATTGCCAGGATGGGGGTCAGCGTGGAAAAAACCATTTTCGAGCAACTGGCGCAAAGAACACTGCACACCCACCTCAATCAGGTAGCTGGCATCAACACCTTGCGCTCGAATCGCTTCTGGCTGAGTCAGCTTAGTGCCCGTAATCCACTCCATTGTCAGGACTCGCCGTCCCGTGTACTGCCAGTAGATCTTAGGCACATAGATGTCTTGCATGTGCCCATACAGTTGAGCAAAGCGTTCAGCATTTCGCCCTTCCTGGTTGTAGTCCATCTCCTCAAAGATGCGAGCAGCGAACTCGTCCATAATGCCGACCAGGTCACTGCGCACTCGCTTGACCAGTCGCATGGTGAGGGCCGCCAAACCACGCAAAATATAGGTGTCCAGCGCAATACTTTGAGCAAGGCCAGGACGCTGCACTTTCACAGCAACCTCCTCACCCGTTTTAAGCCGACCGCGATACACTTGCCCCAAAGAAGCCGCCGCGATCGGGCTTGCAGTCAACTCCGCATAAATCATGTCAGGCGAATCGCCCAGTTCCTCTTCAATAAACCGATAGGCAACCGCATTATCAAACGGTGGCAACTGGTCTTGCAGATGGGTGAGTTCTTCCAAATAATCTGACGGCACCAGATCGGGGCGAGTGGACAACGCCTGACCCACTTTAATAAAAGCAGGCCCCATACGCGTCAACATTTCACGCAGACGAACAGCCTGTTGGCGATGCTTCTGCACAGTAAAGCCAAGCCGAGAATTCAACCACCATTTCAGCCCAAATGTCAGGAAGGGAAAGAAGATATTAAAAACCCGTCCCCACACCTGAAAGGGATGCTGGCGATAATGAGCCGCGATCGCCACTGGGTCGTAGCGCAACGAACCATCTTCTTCGTCAGCCGGAAGAATGTTTGCCAGCAGTAGGCGCTCCTCTTCTTCGATCGAAATCTCACTATCCAACACCAGCGTGGGCGTGACGAGGGTTCCTTCCGCCTCATGATGTCGCTGCTCTGTAGAATTTAAAGCAGTATGCTCTGGCGCAAATGAATCTGATTTATGCGGTGCGGTCTTAACATTCATGAGGGTGCAGCCGGATAAGAGCTAGTGATGTAACACATTGTAACAATATCTTTGCGTTAACTGACCTCTGTGACCGTCAGCGTCTCAGCCTTCATGTCTACCGTTGATGAGCACTGGTCAGACATCGGTTACTACGCCGAAAGTTTGCAAAAGGCACGCCTTCTTTAAGTTAACCATCACGCCTCTCTACTGTGCTCTGCCCAGCGGGACAAATGCAAGGCGAACTTCCCGAACTAAGCATCATTAAAGGCAGGTGGGTAAACAACGTTGCCTCGATACATGGGCTGGAAGTGTTTCAGCGGTTTGACCATGAAAACATCTTCTGGCACTGGAAAAGGGGCTGCAATCGCGTACTGTATGGAAGGTGCAAACCCAAACTTAGGGTAGAACAGTGGATGTCCCAGGACAACGACTAACGCTTCTCCCATTGAATCTGCGATCGTTAACCCTGCGTTCACCAATGCACTCCCAATGCCGTGATTTTGATATGTGGGTAGTACGGCAACCGGAGTCAGTGCCAAGATGCGTCGTGTCTCATCGCTAACCAGATCAACGTAGCTGAATAAAATGTGACCAACCACTGCCTTATCACGCTCTGCAACAAGCGACAGCGAAGGAATACAGCGATCGCTCTACCGAATGCGATCCACAAGTTGCGCCTCATTTGCTTGACCAAAAGCTTGAGTGAGCACCGCTGCGAGCACCGCATGATCAGTAGGGGTCTCAGGACGAATGTTCATGGTCAAGCCTTTCTTCTAATGCCTGTACGACTTCAGCCATCACGCCTTCCCAATCACCGGGAGACGGTTGGCGAAACAAGCGCATAGTGGGATACCAGGGGCTATCTTTCCGATGCAGTAGCCAGCGCCAGTCACCCGCAAACGGCAGCACAATCCATACAGGTTTCGCCAGTGCGCCTGCTAGATGAGCCACCGCCGTATCTACTGAGATGATGAGATCGAGCTGGTCGATCGCGGCTGCGGTGTCTCCAAAATCCCGAAGCTGGGAACTCAAGTCATGCAGGCAGGTTTGAAACCCGTACCGAGCAATATCAGCCGCATGAACACCAACCTGGAGGCTGTACAACTCCACCTTAAGCGGGCGCAACCTGTTCATAAAGGCTGTAAGAGGCGCGGTGCGATTGCGAGAGAATCTGCGCTGCCTAGGGTCTTTGGGTAAACCACTCGCCCAAACAATGCCGAGTCTGAGAGGGGGATCGACCCGTTTTCCGGTTGCGCGTTCAGAGCTAGATTCGGTGCTGGTTTCGAGAGAATGTGTGCGATCAGCGATCGACCATTTGCAGTCTGCTGGCACTGAGAGATAAGGAACCTGATGAGGGATTGTTTCCAGAGTGGTGCCGAGAATGTACGGCAAGCTCATCAGCGGGAGATGAACGTCAAACGCAGGCAAGGAAGAACCTTGAGGAATCAGTTCTACGTTTGGAATCATCCCAAACAGGCGGAGTAAGGGGTTGGGGCACTCGACAAGGACACGATGCTGCCTTGCCAACAGTGGCACGTAGCGAATGAATTGGATCGCATCGCCCAGGCCCTGTTCTGTGTAAAGCAATAACGTGCGTCCTTCTAAAGCCGAGCCATCCCATCTGCTTCCTGGCAAAGACGGTTGTTTCGCATCTTGAGCCTGCCAGCGCCACTCATATTCACGAAAGCCCTGGTGATAATCCCCATTCGCTAAGAGCGCCATGCTCAGGTTTAGGTGAGCTTCGGCAAACTCAGGTTGGAGGTCGATCGCCTGCTGACAATGTGCGATTGCGCGCGCTAACTCGTTCATCTCATACAGCATCACGCCCAAATTGTTGTGTGCCTCAGCATCAGTCGGTTCCAGGTCTACAGCCTGCTGAAAATGGGCGATCGCAGCTTCATAGTGTTGTTCTTCCTGCAAGCACAGTGCCAGGTTGCTGTGTACGGCTGCCCAGTAGGGTTTTAGAGTCAGCGCCTGCTGGTAGTGGGCGATCGCGTTCTCTGCCTGCATCATCAGCCTGAACGCATTGCCCAAATTGAAGTACACTTCAGCGTTTGTGGGTTGAAGCGCCAGAGCGCTCTGATAGTAGGCGATCGCGGCTTCTGGCTGTCCCTGCGCCTGTAGGGCATTTCCAAAATTGGTGTAGGCTTGCGCATCGGTTGGAACCAGCGTGAGCACCTGTTGGTACTGCACAATCGCCGCCTCAAGCTGACCTTGTGCTCTGAATGCATTCCCTAAATTGGTATAAGCTCTGGCGTAGTTAGGGTTAAGCGCAATAGCATGTTGATAGTGCAAGATCGCCTCATCCAATCGCTTTTGCGTTAATGCCAGATTTCCAGCATTGAAATGGGTTGGAGCATGATTTGGGTTGAGTGCCAGCGATCGCTGGAAGTGTGTTGCTGCGTTCTCCCACTCCCCACGCTCCTGGAATGCTACTGCCAGATTGCCATGCGCTTCGGCATGTCGGGGGTCAAGCGTGATCGCCCTTTCATAGTGAGCGATCGCCGATTCTAGCCTGCCCGTTTGCTGCGCGATCGCGCCCAACAGGTGTAGCGCAGGCACATAGGTTTGCTGTTGTTCCAGCACCTGATTGCACAACCATTCTGCCTGCACCAAATTTCCCACTCGGTACGCTTGCAAAGCCGTTGCCATTACTTCAGAGATCGCTACCATTTAGAGGGGCGTGGGGAATGGGGTGTAGGGTGTAGGGTGTAGGGTGTAGGGTGTGAGAAATGGAAACACTCTATCAGCGAGTCAATCTGTCAACCAGTCAGCACAGTCAGACCCTGGTAGTACACTACAACTACATCCCAAAATTCTAGTCATCCCAAAATTCTAGTCTAAACGCTCTCATTGCTCATCCATTACACTTCCTCATCCTTCCCCCTTATCCCCCACTCCCTACACCCCTTACTCTTTCCCCGCCCATGCTGCTTTCCCTGCGAATCGAAAATTTCGCCCTGGTAGACCGCCTAGAGCTAGGGCTGAGCGCAGGGCTGACTGTACTCACTGGCGAAACGGGTGCAGGGAAGTCAATCATCCTGGATGCGATCGACGCCGTGTTGGGTGGCAAAGTAACCAGTCGTGCCATTCGGACAGGAGCCGATCGCGCCGTCGTAGAAGCCATCTTTCGGTTGGAACCTGACCTGGCTACCTGGCTAGAGCAGCAAGAGATTTCACTGACGGACGAGAAGCAACTGATCTGTAGCCGCGAAATTGTCGCCAGTCAAAGCAGTCAGCGGAGTCGATCGCGCATCAACGGTGTGCTGGTCAACAAGCAGCAAATAGAGTACTTGCGCGATCGGCTGGTTGAACTAACGGCACAAGGACAAACGGTGCAAATCGGTCAGCCTCCTCTCCAGCGCGAATGGCTAGACAGTTATGGTGGCGATGCTTTGCTTCAGAAGCGGGCGATCGTGACGACAGCCTTTGCGGCGTATCAACAAGCGCTCCAAGCCTTAGAAAAGCGCCGCAAATCGGAACAAGAGCGCCTTCAGCAGCTTGACCTGTTTGAGTACCAACTGAAGGAGCTGAGTGCTGCCAATCTCACCGAGCCGGATGAGCTAGAGCAGTTGGAGCAAGAACGCAAACGCCTCAGCCACAGCGTTGAGCTTCAGCATCAGAGCTATCAGGTGTACCAGGCGCTTTATCAAAACGATGAAGGCGCAGAAGCCTGTGCTGATTTGCTAGGCAAAGCCGAAATCACCCTCCAAGAAATGGTGGAATATGACGCACAGATCCAGCCCATTCTGGAACTCGTCAGCAATGCTCTGGCCCAAGTAGAGCAAGCCGGACGGGAAATCAATATGTATGGAGAAACGCTGGAGGCTGACCCACAACGGCTTCAGGAAGTACAGGAGCGGATTGTTGAACTGAAGCAGGTTTGTCGCAAGTATGGTCCGACTCTGGGGGATGCGATCGCCCTTTATCAGCGCCTGCAAGCTGATATGGACGAACTCACGGGTGGTGGACAATCTCTGGAAGATTTAGAACACGCTTACCAGGAACGTCAGGAGGCTTTAACAGCCGCTTGCGCGGTCTTAACCCAACGACGACAAACAGCGGCAAAAGATTTAGAGGAGCGGTTAGTGGCCGAACTCAAGCCGCTGGCAATGGAGAAGGTAAAGTTTCAGGTTGGGATTTCCCCCGCTGCGCCATCAGCACTGGGAGCCGATCGCGTGACGTTCCTTTTCAGTCCCAATCCAGGTGAGCCGCTGCAACCGTTGACCGAAATTGCCTCTGGTGGCGAAATGAGCCGCTTTCTATTGGCATTGCAAGCCAGCTTCTCTCAAATTGACCCGGTTGGTACCCTGGTTTTTGACGAAATTGACGTGGGCGTTTCGGGGCGCGTGACGCAAGCGATCGCAGAAAAGCTCCACCAGCTTAGCCAGCATCATCAAGTGCTATGCGTAACCCACCAGCCGATCGTCGCGGCGATGGCAGACCATCACTGGCGGGTGAGTAAACAAGTGATTGAGTTGGAGAGGCAGGAGGCAGAAGGCAAAAGGCAGAAGGTAGGAGGTACAGAAGAAGCAAGGGGAGAGGGGGAAGCAGGGGAGACAAAGAATGGCAAACTCAAAACTCAAAACTCAAAACTTAAAACTTTCGCGTCCTCCCTTTCCGACTCTCCACTCCCGACTCCCCACTCCCTTGACTCCGATGTTCGCACAGTTGTCCGCGTGACGCCGCTTGACAGTCAACAACGGCGCGAAGAATTGGCTCAACTGGCTGGCGGACAATCTACTTCTGAAGCCAGTGACACGATCGATGCCGTTGCCTATGCGTTTGCCGATTCTCTGCTGACCCAAGCTGCCAATTTACGGGAGGCACGATCGGTTGACACACTAGCTATTGCACCTGAACCAAAAGCCAAAACCACTAAAAGCAAAGCTTCTCGCAAAAGCTGATCGCACACCGTTTACAGTTTTCTTTGAATGCAGAATTTACTAAAGGCGTTGCTGCGAGGGCTATCGCTATTTATCTTTGGAGTGGCGTTCTTTCTCACCGTCTGGATTGTTATCCCTGCACCAACGTTTGCCCTGCTGCCCTTAGGGGTGGGTGCACCAGAAATTAGCCCCTGGTTGATCGGAGCAAATACGATCGCGGCGTTACTCACGTTGTGGTACGTGCGTAAAAGCTGGCTCTTTCGCCTCGTGCTTATCTGTAGTCTCGTGAGCCTGACCATCAGTACGCTACCGCTGCGGCAGTTTCCCACTGCCAATCAGGAAGCAGCCAAATCAATGGAGACAGCGTTAGGAGCAGATTATGCATCCGTCTCTCGGTCAACTGCACTGATGCGGCTGCAAAGAGCAATGGTGGAGGCAACAGGAAGCACTGTCGGTGTCGATGTCGTTAATGTGGCTGAACCACCCACGCGGTCTCAACCGTTCGTTCTAATCGATGTTTTTCGGGGCATTCCAGAGCAACCTGTGCGCACAACAGCAGGCATACCGTTTGCGACACCTGATGGTGTGCCCTTAACGCTGACGGTCTATCATCCTCCGCTGAAGGGGCAACACCCAACGATCGTGGTTATCTACGGTGGCGCGTGGCAAAACGGTAGCCCGAACGACGATGCACCCTTCAGTCGTTACATGGCAGCACGCGGCTATACCGTGGTGGCGATCGATTACCGTCATGCCCCCCAATATCGCTTTCCGGCACAGTTTGACGATGTGAAAACGGCGCTGGCGTATATTCAACAGCACGCGGTGGAGTTAGAAGTGGATTTGAATCGGGTGGCGTTGATGGGGCGATCGGCGGGTGCCCATCTAGCCATGCTGGCAGCCTATCAGCCTGGCAACATCCCGATCCGGGCAGTGGTGAACTACTATGGCCCTGTTGACTTGACAAAGGGCTACTATGATTTGCCTCATCCAGACCCAATCAACAGTCGCGCTGTACTCAAAGCACTGCTAGGCGGCACGCCAGAAGAATTTCCGGCGCTGTACAGACAGGCTTCTCCTTACAGCTACGTTCGGCCAGCACTACCGCCTTCCCTACTCATTTATGGTGGACGCGACCATCTCGTGCAGGCAAAGTTTGGTCGATCGCTCTACGATCAACTTCAGGCAACAGACAACCGCGCCGTCTGGATTGAAATCCCCTGGGCAGAACACGTCTTCGACAAAGTGTTTAACGGAGTCAGCAACCAGCTAGCCCTTTACTACACAGAACGCTTTCTGGCGTGGGCGTTGCAGTAGAGAGCCACTGAGAAGGCGTTGTTAGTTGTTGGTTGTTAGTTGTTAGAGGAATGACCACTGATTGCTGTCCTAGCTCAAAACTCAGAACTTCTCCCTGCCGCCCCTGCTTCCCCTGCTTCCCATGCCCCACGCCTACAGCGTACTCTTCATCACCAGCGGCCCTGTCGGAATCGGCGGATCGGATGTTGATTCAGCGGTCACTAGCATTTGCGGTACGCTGGCACTACAAGCAGCTTCTGGTAACGACCAGTGAACGGTGCCAGTTCGATCGTGATTGAACTGACCGCAGTAGACGGGTTTGGTGGCTCCTTTAGGAACGGCCCACAGACGATAGGCTTGACCGTCAGGCAAAGCAGGCAAGTTTTGCACCAGGACAACAGCAGTTTTGTGGCTAGAGTTCACAACCAGACTACCAGAGGCGTTTGCGGCTTTGTCCGTGCCTCTTAGCAGGTAAACGATGCTGTCGGGTTGCTGGAGCGTCGCCACGATCGCCTGATCTGCCTGAACGCGCTCACGAAGACGGTAGTTGTCTACCAGGAGGACGATCGCGGTTAGGGCGGCAATGGCTCCCGCTGCCTGTGGCCACCGACTGCGGTGAAATGGTACAACCCGCGATCGCGCAGAGGCTTCCGAGCGGCTGTATGTCTGTGAAAGAGCAGGAGGAGTTGCTTCCTGTGCTGGTTCAGTTGTCAGCAGGGGTACCTCGGCTGGCTCGGCTGCTAACCGTTGGAACAGACGCCCTTTCAAGCTCTCTGCCATCGGCACCACAGGCGTTCCATAAGGAAGCGTATTTACGGTCACCTGATATTCTGCCAATTCAGCCGCTAGTTCTGGATTTTCAAGCACTTGCGCCTCAACCCAGCGACGGTCCTCATCGTCGAGCAGGTTGAGTGCATAGAGCGGAGCAAGTTCACAAAAACAGCGGTCTTCAGCGTTCATCACATTCTAAGGGTCTAGATTCCTATCCTAGCTTTGCTCCCAGTTACCAAGGGCAACTCGCAGCTTACTCAAGCCCAGCCGAATGCGCGTTTTAACGGTGCCTAACGAGAGGTTAGCCTGCGCAGCAATTTCTGATTGGGTAAGTCCTTTGTAGTATGCCAACTCGATAACCTGGCGTTGCTCTTCGGGCAGTTGGCTGAGGGCGGCTAACACTCGATCGCGGCGCTCTGAGATCAGGACGTTTTCAATTGGATCTACGCCCGTAGTCGTGGTTTGGATCTCTGCTAAATTCTCTGACGCAAGGGTAACCTTAGTCGTTCGCTGTAAGCTTCGCAATCGATCGAGAACACGGCTACGGGTCATCATAAACAGCCAGCTGTCGACCCGTCCTTTTGCACCGTCATAACGACCTGCCGTGCGCCATACTTGAGCGAAGACATCTAACACAACTTCTTCGCTTTCTTCAGCTGATCGCAGACTTTTGAACGCGACGGAGTAAAGCACTCGCGCATAGCGATCGTACAGTTCTGCTAGCGCTGCCTGATCGTGCTGGGCAACACGCGACAGGAGAGCGGCTTCATGGGAGGGGGATTCGGTCGCCATTCAGAGGTATGACAGCATACAGCGCTTGCAGATTCAGCCGGGGCTTCCGCTTTACGTCAGGCAAGCATGATGCCATTTAACCACAGTCAGCAAAATACACGTCAGACTTGCCTAACGAAAATAGCTGGAACCACTATGGGTAATTCTGGGCTGATACACCCGATCTCGCGCTCGTCTAGCCTTGAGTTTGGCTTGCCAATCGCGGATTGCCATCGCCGATCGCACCATTGGCGGCACGTAGCTGTCCGTATCCTTCTCGTCTGACGCAGCAGCAGGAAAGGGCTTGGGCTTGATATTCATACAATGCACAAGATTGTCAAAGTATGGTTCTAGCTCCAGTGCCCGTATCACCTCATCGACCGACTGAAACCGATCCTGCGGCGACACTTTCAGCATCTTGCTTAAGACCGTGCCAAAATGCTCGCTCACCGATACATACTCACTCCAACGCACATCCCCAGTCAGAAACTCGTAGTCAAACTCTAACGGTGGTTTACCCGACAAAAGATACAGGCAGGTAATCCCCAACGCATAAATGTCGCTGGCATAAATGGGGCGAGAAGCCAGTTGTTCCGGTGGCGCAAAGCCAACGGTGCCGACAAATTGAGTAGAAGTGGCTTTACCGCTCGAATCGCTCACTTGAGTGATCTGCTCCTTCACAGCACCAAAGTCAATGAGCACGAGTCGGCCATCATCACGGCAACGAATCAAGTTTGGGGGTTTGATATCACGATGAATCACGCGATGACGATGCACATACTGAAGCAGGGGCAGAAACTCTTTCAGAAACTGCTTCACCCCAGACTCAGCAAAAGGGCCACACCGTTTAATCACCTTAGTCAGGGTATGGCCTCGGACATATTCTTGCACCAGATAAAACTCGCCCGCTGACTCAAAGTAGTTCAGCAGTTGGGGAATTTGAGCATGGCTACCCAGCTTGCTTAAGGTTGCAGCTTCCTGTTCAAAACGCTTACGCGCTTGCTGTAACGCCGCAGCATCGTTGACTTTGGGACAAAGCTGCTTAATCACGCAGAGCGGTTGACCGGGAAGAGAGGCGTCCCGTGCTAAAAAGGTAATGCCAAAGCCACCCCGCCCAAGGATTTTGAGAATTTCGTAGCGATCGCGAAAGCGTTGCCCAGACCCGCAGAGCTGCCCCAAATAGGTCTGATCGCGCACATCAGCACGAAAATTGGAGAGATCAGTCACCGAACGATTCATCAAAGAGCCAGGTAATTGCGAAGAGTGCGATCGAAGCGAGGAACTTACCTTTGAGCCGACAACGATAGATGCAGTACCAGCTAGACGAAACCTCAAGCTACCCTAGCGTTTGGGTAATCAATCTAGCCGATCGATGATACCAGTACTGAGGTTCAACACCATCTGCTTTTAGTGTAAGAACAAACCAGACCGGATCGGTGAAATCTTTAAATCCAACCATTAAGGGTTGCTGAATCAGCACGATCGTAGCGGTGAACCGTCCCTTTGTAGCTGAGCCGCTGTCTTGGAAAGATCATAGCGACTATCACAAAACTGGCTAGAGCGATAAGAGGATATTCACCCGTCTTATCCTCCATTACTGCATCCTAGCCGTTGCCCAAAAATCGGTGATGTCAAAGCCGCGATCGCTCAGCATTTGGCGGAGCAGGGGAAGGCTCAGACCAATCACGTTGCTGTGACAACCTTCTAGCTTGTCAATAAACGAGCCGCCCTTCCCTTCTAACGCAAAGCTGCCAGCACAGGACATAGGTTCACCCGTCGCAACATAAGCCGCAATCTGGCGATCGCTCACAGCGGCAAAGTGGACATGAGTCACTTGGCAACGGACGAGCGGCGGCGGGGCAGGGTGTGGGGAGTAGGGTGTGGGGTATGGGGAGTAGGGTGTGGGGCGAATGACGAGTAGTGCATGTCCGGTGTAGAGGTGCCCGACTTGACCACGCATGGTTTGCCAGCGTGCGATCGCGTCCTCTGGGCTAGCTGGTTTGCCGTGAATTTCTCCATTCACCGCTAAAACGGAATCGCATCCCAAAATAAGCCTTACACCAGAGGCGTTGTGTTCGAGTTGGGCTGCGACAGTGGTTGCTTTACTGAGGGCCAACGTTTGTACCAGTGCGGCTGGATCATCCAGTTGCACTTGGGATTCGTCAAAATCACTCGGATGGACGATCGGTTCAAGACCAACGCTTCGCAGCAACCGTAACCGCGCAGGTGACGCAGATGCAAGGATGAACTGTGGGAAGCCCATAAGGGAGTAGAAAAAGAGAGAAAGCAACGAGAACCAGGGTGAACGAACTCTCGGAGCGTCATTTCGTGCTCTTGTTTGCCAGAGACGTTGTACCTTGCTTAATCATTAGCAACACTGAGCCAACCTTCAATGGCATCTTTCAAATTCGCTATGACTTCATCCATTGTATCTCCCTCCGTAATACAACCAGGGAGAGCAGGAATCTCTGCCCAGTAGCCGCCTTCTTCTGCTGGATGAATCATTGCTCTAATGTTCATACAACGCTCGGCTCCCGTGCTCCTAATTAATCAACCAAGAACGACTTAACGCTCTTTTCTAGCAAGGGCTGCACTTTTGCCCAACGGTCTTCTGGAGTAGAGGCATTAAAGGTGTAGAGTTTGCCACGGCTTACGGCAACGCTAGCAAGGTTGTGGCGTTCGCGATCGCCCACTTTAACCGCATATTCCAGCAGATAATACAGCTTATCGCCGACGGTACGAGCTTCTGCATTCACCAACTCGGCTTTGCGTCCAGAATCGGGAGGCGCGATCGCGCTCTTGCCTAGCTGATAACCCACTTCACCAGGGCTGCCCAAATCAGCCAGTGTCTTGTTGCCTGTCACGGGGTTAATAACAACACTGACATTTTCGGTTTGTTCAATAATGTCGTGAAAGACAACATCCGGGCCATCCGTCACGCTGACAGGCAACCAACCATTGGGGTAAAGAAACTTATAACCGTCGAAGCTGTCGATATAAGGCTTTAAGCCGCCCGTGGGGGTGACGCATCCTTGCAGGCTCAGGCTTATTACCACTAAAACTACTGCCAGTAATCGTTTAAGCATTGATCCAATTTTCCTAGCCATCTTTGCAAGCAGCACCTTGCGATCGTCCTGTGCCGATCCTGCCTCATTCTCTCATTCCTATGACGCTTTGTTACACGACATTCTCCCCCTCTACCTGTAGGGAACTTTCGACCAATTTTGCGCGTTGTGTCATAAAACAACCCAAAAGCGTACACTATAAGGCTGCACGGTTTTGGCGCGATCGCGATCTTTCACCTTCGATCTCCGTAAGACAAAACCTTGTCTGCGCTGAACGATTGGCTTTGACGATCCTGATTTCGCTAGAATGCGGCTGGATACTAAGCCAGTAGCCTAGCTACGGAAGCGCGTCGTCGAAAGCGCCGATCAGCCAGCACCGAAGAGTAGGAGCCAGAGTTGTTGCAATGAGTATTGCTAACCCTGGCAATGACGCTTAAATGACGAAGCTCAGTCCAAGACCTAAGCCAGTTGGAATGGATGTTCCCGTGAGTGTAATGCAGTTAAATAGTCCACCCGTTCAGTCCACACCCTTGATTCTTGATAGTCTGCCGAATCCGTCGTTGCCCGATGAGGTTTGCCCTCGCCGTGCCCGACTCGAAATCGATTTGATGCTGCTGGCGATCGAGGCGCTGGACTTAAGCGGGTCAGAAGCCATTCTGGTCATGGCGAATGAGTTAGAGCTTCAGAGCATGATCAAAAATCGGGTTTCGCTCTGGCGGTTACGTAGCACCAACCCACTGCGGCGCTACAGTCAGCGTCGTCCTTTAACCGTGACAGAAGCAAAGGCATTGGTGCTGGTTGGGTGCTATCTGGCGCGTCGGCTGACAGTACTCATCCGGCAGTTGTTGTTGGCCTACCAGCAGTTGAACGATAAGCAGTTATCAATGGAACATCACTTTCGGTTGAGTGATTATCTGGAGCGGTTTCGTGCCCATTTTCGATCGCGGATGAACCCGAAGCGGGCGATCGTGGCTGCTTACAATTCAGATGAAAAGTTGGATGAACTGGCCTTAAAGCTGCTGACTCAACTGCTGTTCTGTACAGGTACCTATGGGATGCAGCGGTTTTGGGCAAGCCTGTTTGACGGAGAGGTCGCATGAGTATTCAACGTCAATATAATTTACCGAACTGCACCATTGTTCTGGAAGGCTGGGGCGATTCGATCGTGACCAGTCAATCTGAAGCGCGACCCCTCATGTCGCAGCTCATGAGTGCTGAATGTCATCTTGTGGGTGAGGAAAAACCGTTAACAGGTGGTCGCGAGTTCCTGGAAAGCTTGACGGCTGCTGTAAGCCTTTATGCTCAAGAATTGTTAAGCGGCATTCGTGCCTTCAAAGCGCCTCATGCCTCATTAAAGCTTGTGCAGCTAGAACGGCTCGATGAGACCCATCATCGCTTGAGCGTACTCCCCCCTGATGCCGATCCTGGTTCGGGCATTGCCACTCATTTGACCCGCCAGATTGATCTAACCACTGTCCAGTTATTTGACCTTGTAGAGGCTGTGGATCAGTTCTTTGCAGACACTCAAACCTTGCCAGATTTAGCCCTCAAGGTTACTCCCCTCGCTAAGCGCTATGTTCGCAGTAGCGAGCCTGTTACCAAGCAAGCGGTGCCTGCAGCTATTGGAGCCTCTGGTTTGGCACTGGCTGCGATCGCCTTCTTCTTCATACCGACGCCCCAAGTGCGCCAACCTAGCGATTTGGTGCCCAAAGCTAGCTCAACCTCCAGTACTACAGGTTCGCCCTCACCCTCTGCCAGCCCTCCCACACCGATCGCTAGTGGTACGCCACCCAGCCCTAGCGCTAGCGCAGCAACAGCTCCCAGCTCATCACCATCAGCAGCGCAGCCCGATTTGACAAAGTTAGAATCAACGTTGACGGCGGCTCCTGACATTACGGATCCTACCCAGATTCAAACCCTGCAAAAGCAGCTTTCAAGCCAGCTTGATCAGGCGTGGAAAAACCGCACAACCGTCAAGCAAGATCTGGTTTACCGCGTGGGTGTGGTGAAAGATGGTGCGCTAGTGGGCTACAAGCCAATCAACCCGGCTGCACTCACTAATGTCAATCAAACGCCCTTACCGAGCTTGCTGTACATTCCAACCAATGGATCGCAGCCTACAACGGAGCCAATCGCTCAGTACAAAGTCGTCTTTACTCCCACTGGGGTAGTGGATGTAACCCCCTGGAGCGAGGCAGTGGCAAGCCCCATCACAGGTATTGCAGAAATTACCGATCCGGCGCAGATTAAAGTGCTTCAGCCCACGCTGTATGACCAGATTGACAAAGCCTGGAAAGACAAGCCGACCTTTAAGAAAGACCTGGTGTTTCGAGTCCGGGTGAAGCAAGACGGCACGATCGTGGACTACAAGCCAGATGACCAAAGCGCCGCTAATTACGAGAAAGAAGTTCCCTTGGCTAAGCTTGGCAAACTTGCAGCCGATGGCGATACGGAAGCGATGTCAGAACCCCTCGCTCTGTTCAAAGCGGTCTTCAAACCAGACGGTAAGCTTGAAATTAGTCCCTGGCGTGGTCAGAAAAATTAGCAAGTACAGAGGTTTCTTTGGTAGGAACCTCTTGCGTGTGGTTTGTCTGATCGCTGACCCAGGGCGATCGCCGAGCGAACCTCGCGTTTAGTGGTTTTCCAATCCTCGTAAGCCTTCAAATCCAGCCAAAATGCTTGCTTCAAGCCCTCTGGCAAGATCATAGCCCAATCGATGAACTTAAACAGATGCAGCACGTCTCGGCGACTGTAGCCAGATTCATACAAACGCCGAATTAAGCTCAGCTTCCACTCCTTGCGGCGGTTCGGATGGCGTTGCGTTTCCTGAGCCTTAAGATGAGCCATCACAGTCGTGGCAAAGGGGTTAGGACTGGCTTCTAGCGTCGGCCACTGCCCTTCATAGTCAAACTGTCGAATTGAAATGACAACGGTGTGCTGAGGTAGCTAAACTCGTAGCGGTTCGGTCGCCAATCGGCTCGACTATTGCAGTAGGTTCCCGCGATCGAATGCGGCTCGATCTGGTTGTCTTTTGCATGTACGCTCATTGACATGAACATCATCTTCTTCGGCACGCCTGATTTTGCTGTGCCCAGTCTAAAGCGTTTGCTAGCTCACCCAAATTTCAACGTACTGGCAGTCGTCACACAACCAGATAAGCGGCGCGGACGAGGCAATGAACTCATACCGTCACCCGTTAAAGCGATCGCCCAGGCACACCAACTGCCGCTGTATCAGCCCAGAAGCGTCAAAAAGGATGAGGAAACCCTGGCGTTCCTCCATACCGCTCAAGCAGATGCGTTTGTGGTTGTTGCCTATGGGCAAATTCTCTCGCAGGCAATGCTCGATATGCCTCGGTTGGGCTGCGTCAATGCGCATGGTTCGCTTTTGCCAAAATATCGCGGTGCTGCCCCAATTCAGTGGAGTCTGTATCACGGAGAGGTGGAAACGGGCATCACTACTATGCTCATGGATGCAGGGATGGATACAGGACCAATGCTGCTCACAGCACGTATGCCGATCGCGCTGCTGAACAATTTTGACGACCTGGCAGCACGTTTAGCCCCCATCGGAGCCGACTTACTCATTGAGACCCTGCTACAGCTTAACCAGCAAACCTTGCAGCCAGCACCGCAGGATGAGACCCAAGCGACTTATGCTCCATTGATTAAAAAAGAAGACTATCGGCTTGATTGGTCACGTAGCGCGATCGCCCTTCACAATCAGGTGCGTGGCTTTTTCCCAACCTGTAGCACCACTTTTCGGGGCGATGCTCTCAAAATTATGGCAACGGTACCGCTCATGCCAGCCTATCAATCGCAGTTGCCGTCAACGTTAAGTGTACTTGTGCCACACTGGTCAACCACAGCCTTAACCGCACAGCCTGGTGAAGTGCTTGGTATAGCGAAAGGGGAAGGCGCGATTGTACAAACGGGCGAAGGGGTGTTACTGTTGCGCAGCGTTCAACTCCCTGGCAAACGGCCCCAATCTGGCTGGGATTTTGCCAATGGTACACGGTTAGCCAATGGTGAAGTGCTGGGGATCACTGACGTTTAGTTCTTTAGACGAGTGGGCATACTGAATCAGCGGGTGTGATATAAATGTTTAGCTTGTTGCTAAATCATCATTTAGATAGATGCACTCTGAGAGCGCCCCTTTGTTTGCTCAACCTGACTGCTCATGATTCCTTTGATGAGGAACTAGCACCTGCTTACTGCTCTTCAGTAGCAGGTTTTTTCATGGGCATTTGCTGGGGTTAAGCAACTCAGCAAACTCAACTGAATCTATATCGAGAGAGAACAATTAATTCATGACTGCGACAGTACGCCCCACTAACCTGACATTCACACCCTTGAATGCCAATCTGCGCTTAAAAGACATTCTGAGAACTCTGCCGAAAGAATGCTTTCAGAAGGATATGAAAAAAGCCTGGACAGCTGTTTTCATCAACGTTTTAATGGTTGGCTTAGGGTACGCTAGCATTGCGATCGCCCCCTGGTTTCTGCTGCCATTCGCCTGGATTTTCACTGGCACAGCGCTGACAGGCTTTTTTGTCATTAGCCATGACTGTGGACATCGATCGTTTGCAAAGCGGCGTTGGGTGAATGATCTGGTGGGGCATCTGTTTATGTTGCCGTTGGTCTATCCCTTTCATAGCTGGCGGCTTCTGCATGACAAACACCATAACCATACCAACAAGATGGATGTGGATAACGCCTGGCAGCCCTTCCGCCCCGAACTTTATGCTGGAATGCCCAAATTCATTCAGGGTGCCTATCAAGGAATGCGGGGACGGCTTTGGTGGTTCGCTTCAATTATTCACTGGGCAATTATGCACTTTGACCCATCACGAGTAGAGACGAAAGATCGGCACAAAGTCAGACTGTCGGTTGCAGTAGTCATTGGCTTCGCCGCGATCGCCTTTCCTCTGTTGATTGCCACGCTAGGTATAGGCGGCTTTGTTAAATTCTGGTTGTTGCCCTGGCTGGTCTATCACTTCTGGATGAGTACCTTTACGTTGGTACATCACACCGCTCCAGATATTGATTTTCAGGAACCCGACCAATGGCACGCTGCAAAAGCACAACTGGCTGGTACCGTTCACTGCGACTACCCCATGTGGGTCGAGCAGTTGTGTCATCACATTAATGTCCATGTCCCCCATCATCTTTCTACTGCCATTCCGTCGTACAACCTGCGGATGGCACACGAAAGCTTACGAGAGCATTGGGGGGATTACCTCTATGAATGCCGTTTTTCCTGGTCACTGATGAAAGAAATCACCGATCAGTGTCACCTTTATCATTCTGAAGACTGCTACATGTCATTTAAGGATTACCATCGGCAACCGTAGCCAACGTGAGCAAGAGCCAGCGAGGATAGAGAGTAGGAGTGCATGGCTGTGCCCCTACCCAAGCTGCGATTAATCAATTCTGACCGCTAAACGAGAGATAGTCTGAAGTGATACCAATTTGAATTGAAAATGCGACACATCCTGTAGGGGCAAGGCAATGCCTTGCCCCTACCCAGCGATTGATCTGTAGCCGTCATTCTTTTAATCGGTATGAGATGAATTAATTTTCCGGCAAGGTGAGTCATTCTCGCTGACTGGCGTTATCCTGAGGCTAGTCTCGGCGACAGGAAGAATCAGGCATGTACCCACGATCGCTCATCAGTCTCGGAAGCCTACTCGTGTTAACGGCTTGCTCTCAAGCCCCGCAGAATGAGCAGACGGCTGTGCCATCCCCCTCTAACGGTGGAGCAGCGGCACCTGTAGCAGTCGCCCAAAACTTTCCGAAGCCCGTTGTGAGTCCGGCAGCAGTCCTGCCAGTGCCTACGGTACCGGGGTTGATTACGCCAACCAATGCCCGCATGCGAATCCCCACGATCGTGACGGGACGAACCGATCCCTTTGCGGCAGTTTCAACGGCACCCATTAGACTAGCAGCCGCAACGAACAAGCCAGCAGTCACCCTGCCCAGCCCTCTACCAGCGCCGAGGCAGGGGCAGTTGCCAGCTTTCAACCCGCTGCCCGTGACACCCGCTCCGGCGAATCTTCCCCCTTTGCCGCCAGCGTTGCCCCAGTTGCCCGTTTCTCGCACGGCCCTCGCAGATGCGATCGAAATTAGCGGTGTCATCAAAGTAGGTGGTCGGTGGAGCGTGATTGTGAAAGAGCCAGAAGCTCAAACCAGCCGCTACGTGCATGCTGGGGCTTATTTGTCGAATGGGCAGGTGCTGGTCAAGCGCATCGTGGCAAGCGCTGGTTCTGACCCGATTGTGATTTTGCAGCAGAATGGAGTAGAGATTACGCGAACGATCGGCGGTAGCGCCCGTCTTGCCAGCAAGTAGTTCGGTTTTGGTTAACGCAACAGAACGGTTTCACCGCAGTCATCACCGCTAACGCGTTCGGGTCTCACGGTTATCTCATCGTCCTTTCGTGGAGCAGTCCGATGACAGGATTAAGCCGTCAACGTGATTTTGAAGGCGATCGTAAACTAGCGACCCCTTCTCAGCGAGACCCGCAACGGGGTGGCGATCGACGCAGCCTCACGTATCAAGAAACGTACATTTGTCCCGTGTGCCGTCATGGTCAGATTGCAGCCCTGACGCTGATGGATGCCTTTGCCTGCGATTTCTGTCGGCATATTTTTACGGCCAACTTACCGGAACAGTCTATTCATGTAGAAGATAGCTCCCAACCTATGACGTGGCGCTGGAACGGGGTTAACTGGAAAGCCGCCAACCAACTAGATATGGATCTCACCATTGTCGTCTGGCTGGTAGGTTTAGCCCTGGTGTTGCTGCCGCCAGCGCTGATCTGGCTGTCTTCCCACACCTTTCCACCGATGAGGGGTAGCACCTGGGCGTGGTTCCCCACCGTTTGGATCAGTCTGACGTTTTTGACGCACTTTGCTTTTGTGGCCTGGTTGCTCGCCGAACATTACCAAGTACCCGTCTACGTTACCTGTAAGATCAGGCTCCGCAACGCTTTTGGCAGACAGTAGACCTTACGATGCCGCACCCTTACAGGTGGGCAATCGTAGCTTACACCCATCTCTACTTCGACTGCTTCACTGGAGCCAGCACCCATAGAGAATCGACTCGCTGCACCTCAGCCGTAGCGGAATTGGAGGTGCTGACACTGCGGACAGAGCCAGCAATTCGTTGAAATTCCTGCACAAACACTGAGTCTTCTGTAGGAGCAGACGGCAAAATCAGGCTGTAGAAAAAGGAAAGCGTTGCGCCCATGTTGACATAGAAGTAGCCATCGTTCGGCAGGGGAAAGCTGGCTGTCGCCGTTTGAAACGTATGGTTAAGGTGCAGCGGCAAATAAGGCTTGGGAGCTAGATCTGCCATTGGTTTCGACCCGGTTGTAATCACCAATGTTTTTGCATCAACCCAACCGTAAGATAGAAAGCTGATCGTCTTACCCTTTTCTTTGGTTTCCCAACTAACGATCGGCTGTCCCTTAAACTGTTGTGGCACGATCGCCACTTCACCCTTTGCCTCTTTTTTGATAAATTGATCCAGTTTTTTCAGGGCGGCTTCTGCGGCTTGGCGATCGCTGGTTTGCACAATCAAACCCAACCCAAGATTAAGTTTGGGGTAGAGATAGTTAAAGAACCCTCCGGTCGTTGGAAAGAAAAAGAAGGCATATTCACCGTCCATCCAGGGAATGACATCCTTTTCTGGATCGAGACCCGTTGCCGTGCGAAAGCCGTTACGCAGACTGGCGATCGCAATCTGGCTAGCCAGGTCATCCTGGGCAGAGTCGAGTGAGTCTTGCCACTGCTGCTTAAAGTTCCGGCTGTTGGCAGAGAGGTAGGTTGCCGATGGTAAGCGGCTTAAGATCTGGTTTGCATCAGGCACCGCACGAGTCGCCATCTTGGGCTGAGGCGTTGTGTAGTAGAAATTGACCTGACTGTGGATACCTTCAGGTTGAAGCCAGATGTGACTATCTACCGTGCTATAGAGTTTGGTCAGTGCAGTTAGTTGGCTTTCGCTCAGGGATGGTAGGCCAAAATCGGCTGTCGAAGGCGAATTTTTGGCGATCGTCCACAAGAACTTGGCGATCGCGCTCACCTCACCGTAGCTAGTCACGAGCGATCGTCCAGTTTGAGGATGCTGCAACGTCCGCTGAAACAACCGACTTTGCGCCAGTGGCTCTCGTTCAGAACGGGCATCAATCAAGTCTTCCAGCGTTTGCACCTGTGCGGCAACAGCCACATTGCCAGGTAAAAGCGCGATCGCCAATCCTTTTGCCTCTGTTGGACTGGGAGATGGCGTAGGTGTAGGGGACTCATCCGGCGCAAGAGGGGGCACTGGCGGCACGTTAGGCGTCACGGCCTTGTTCGCCGTCCCATCTGCAAAACGGCTGATGGCGCTCCACGGAGACTGACGCTGACCGAAGACGGTAGAAGGCGGTAACGTGCGTTGCGTCGTTGCATCCGGTTTGACCACTGGAGGGGTTGACTCAGGCGGTGCAGACCATTCCAGGAGCATCACGCCTTTGTATTCACGCTCAATGTTAGGCTTCCCGCGTGTGGCTTTCAGCTTGTGCAAGAAAGCATCGAACCGATCGGGCTTTGTGATGGGTACGAGCAAAATCGCGCTGCTGTCAAATGTTTGCAGGACTGAACTGGCGATCGATCCCGCTGTAGGCACCAGGGCGATCGCCACCTGATCGCCAAGCCACGGCTGAATATCTTGCGCAAACTCGATTTCGTCTGGCAGGAATGGCACCTTAAATGGTACTCGCAGGGAATCTGGCAACGGGTTAAAGCGATCGACCTCTGCCCAGGCAGTAGGCGTAACATTCACCAGCACTACACCGGGAGTATTGGCTGGCAACACCGTCGTCACAGCAGGTGGAGATGGTTGAGGCAGAGGTACTGCACGGGCAATGACACTACCCGACAGGATCGCCACAGCAACTGAAAATGAAACAGAAGCACAACGCAACAACGCTTTCTCCTCCAACCATTCTTTGATTAATAGTTCACTGAAAGTGAGGATCATCTAACAGAGTGAAGACCCAACTCCATTGACAAGCCCCGCTCGATACACCCATGCCCAAGAGTCTAAAGAAGGTTCCAACCCCCAACAGCGCGATCGCAGCCTGAACTGCTCAGGCAACCCTAGCCTATTTTGCTACCACTGCCAAGATTCCCGCTGAAGACGTTTTCATAGCATTTGCTAATTCAGAGGTTTCACCATCGCCTCCTTGGCAGCACCTTACAGGATCAGACCGCTCAATCAATCAGCTTAACGGTCTCAGCTCCGTGGTTAGCTATTGAAATTAAGTAGCAATAGCTTTAGCAATTTTACCACCGAGGCAGCGCTAAAACTAACAACCCAGTTTCACAAGCAGCGGTAGGATTCACGCACGGCTTAAGTAGAGCAAGCTTCTCAAAGCAATCTGTGCTTTTCTGGAGCAGCCTAGATCATAAAACGTCCCTACTCTGCTAAGAAGGCTCTAGCCACTCCATCTCACACTAGACTGTCTTAAAAACTGTCGTTGCAGCGATCGTACAGCCTTCAAAGTTTATTGATAAACTATGTCAATAGCTGTGATAGGATAAGCCCAGTTTTCACTGAAGAAGAGATTCAGATCCTCATGTCACCCTCCTTTGATGTCCTGTGGCTAAATGCCAGCCCTAGCCTGAAACATTTTGACCAACCATTGCTCCAGGCTCTAACACCTCATCTGACGGTGGCGCAGTGGGAATATAAGCAATCTCTCGATGAAGCCAGTTCTCTCGATCAAGCCGTTGTGTTGCTGCACGATTATTTGAAACACCTGCCACATCCCATTCATCTAGCAGGTCATGGGATCAGTGGAGTACTGGGGTTAATGTACGCACGACGCTACCCTAACCGGGTACGATCACTCACACTCTTAGCCGTTGCAGCTCAACCCGCCATTACATGGCAAACGCATTACTATGTCCAGCGCCAACTCATTGCATGCAGCCGTCAACAATTGCTTGCGTGTACCGCCCGCAGCCTTTTTGGTCGTCAGCTCCCCTACGCCATCAAGCCATTAGTGGCATCGTTGCGCCGCGATTTAGAAGAGGCTCCTTCGCCCCACTCCTTGTTTAAGCTGGCGACTCTGCCCAAGGGTGGCGTGCCCATGCCACTGCTAGTTTGCGGTAGTAAGAATGATCCGGTGGTTCATCCACCCATGCTCCAAGAATGGTTGTCGTATTTCAAGGCAGACGACACGCTTTGGCAATGCCCGGATGGTCATCACTTTTTCCATTACTTTCAGCCTCAGTTGGTTGCAGAGCAACTACTGCGATTTTGGCGCTGTCTAGAGGCACAACAGATGACCATACGCCAATGCCCTCTCTCCACCAATCTTTAGCCGCATTGTAGTGGTTTAGTAGGCAAGCGAGAAAGGCGTGCATACAGGCGGGTAGCGCACAGTCATATGACTGTGCGATCGAACTTAGCCAATTGCGGCTTGCCGACCATGACAGCAGCAACCTGAGTCGGGCTAGCCGTGACGCCTATATGCAACGCTGTTGGAAGGGAGTTTAGACTCATACAAATGATGATACTATTGAAGTCCATAGGTGAAAATCATGGTTTCCTCTTCAGGTGATAGACTTAGATCTATGAGCTAGTTTGCGAGGCACCCGGCTTGAAAAATGCAACACTCCATCAGTTGAAGGTATTCGAGGCCGTTGCGCGCCACAGCAGCTTTACGCGTGCGGCTGAGGAGCTTTTCCTGACCCAGCCAACCGTTTCGATGCAGGTGAAACAACTGTCGAAAGCGGTTGGCTTGCCGCTGTTTGAGCAAGTTGGCAAGCGGCTCTACCTGACCGCCGCTGGGAAAGAACTTTACATCACCTGTCGGGACATTTTCTCTCGCTTGTCACAGTTTGATATTGCGATCTCCGACCTGAAAGGTCTCAAGCAAGGTGCGCTCCGGTTAGCCGTTGTCACCACTGCAAAATATGTCGTGCCGCGCTTATTAGGGCCATTCTGCCAGCGGTACCCCGGTGTAGATGTATCGCTTACGGTGAATAACCACGAGTGGGTGTTGGGTAGCTTAGCCGATAACCGCGATGACCTCTACATCCTGAGCCAGTTACCCGAAGACCTGGATGTTAAAGTGCATCCCTTCTTAGAAAATCCGCTTGTGGTCTTAGCGCAACGCAATCATCCGTTAGCTCATGAGCGCGATATTCCACTGAAGCGACTGGCAGAAGAACCCTTCATCATGAGGGAACCGGGATCAGGCACGCGAAAGGCGGTACAAACACTGTTTGATGAGCACGCGCTGGAGCTCAAAGTAAAGCTTGACTTGGGCAGCAACGAGGCTATTAAGCAGGCGATCGCGGGCGGACTTGGCATCTCGGTGCTATCGCTGCATACGCTAGCGCTCGAAGGGTCTAGCAGCCAATTGACCATTCTGGATGTCGTAGGCTTTCCCATTCAGCGCTACTGGTATGTGATCTATCCCTCTGGCAAACAGCTCTCGGTCATTGCCCGCACCTTTCATGATTACCTGCTCAATGAGGGCAAAAGCGTTGCTGAAGAAACAGCCTTTCAAGGTGTGTTTAGCAAGGGGCTTAAACCAGAGGGCCACGACGAGTAAAGTGTTTCTTTGCCCAGCCGTCTCTCACTGGGAAGCCACCTAAATTTGATACTGTGGTGGAAGATTGCCATGCAAGCACACAGATGCTTTTACAGGTATGAATGCGGGACAAAGCGACGCGATCGAGCGCCAGAACGAGATTTTTATTTCCTATTCCCGTAAAGACAAGGAATTTGTCCAAACGCTCAGCGGCTCGCTTAAACAGCTTGGTTATAACCTCTGGGTTGACTGGGAAGATATTCAGCCAACCGAAGACTGGTGGGCTGCTATCCAGGCCGGGATCGAGGCCGCTAGCAACTTCATCTTTGTGCTCAGCCCTGATTCGATCGCCTCTAAAGTATGTGGGCAAGAGCTAGAACACGCTATTGCTAACCATAAGCGGCTCGTCCCAATTGTACGACGGGAAGGCTTTGACGTTGCAGTGGTGCATCCCATGCTGGCAACACACAATTGGCTCTTCTTTCGTGAAACAGACGATCACGATCGCGCGCTCAAAATTCTGACCACAGCGATCGATACCGATTTGAAGTATGTTCGCGCCCACGCTCGTTTGCAGACACGGGCGATCGAATGGGAGCAACGCACCCGCGACGACAGCCTCTTGCTGCGGGGCAGTGACCTGGAAGAAGCCGAACTGTGGCTCGCGCAAGTTACAGGCAAAAAACCTGAACCATCTGAACTGCAAGGGGCATTCATCAACACCAGCCGCAAAGCAGAAACCATGCGGCAAAAAGCGGAGATACACCGTCAGCAGTTTTTGACCGCCGCTGTGAGTGCCTTTTCGATCGTGGCGCTGAGCATGGCTGGCTTTGCGTTTAAGCAGAAGATCAAAGCAGAAGTCGTGGCCCAAAGTTCCGGTGCTCAAAAGCTCATGGCTTCAGGACTGGAGCTAGAGGCACTCGTTGAAGGGTTGCAGACAGGACGGCAACTCAAGCAAACGGGCTGGTTTCTTGAACCGAGTACTCAACTACGCGCCATTGCCGCTTTACGGCAAGTTGTTTACGGCATTAAGGCTCAAAACACCTTACAGGGGCACCAGGGGTACGTCATGAGTGCCACGTTCAGCCCTGACGGTCAAACGATCGCCTCTGCCAGTGCTGACAAAACGATCAAGCTATGGAGTCAAGACGGCAAGCTGCTGAAAACCTTAACGGGGCACCGTGATCCCGTCAATAGCGTCAGCTTTAGTCCCAATGGTCAAACCCTGGTCTCTGCCAGCGATGACCAAACCGTCAAAATATGGAACCGGGATGGAACGTTATGGCAAACCTTCAAAGGGCATAGTGCCAGGGTGCTAAGTGCCAGCTTCAGCCCCAATGGTAAGCTCATCGCCTCGTCTGACCAGGACGGCATCATCAAATTGTGGGACATGAGTGGCAAGCTTAAGACAACCTTCAGCACGGAAGGGTTTGCTGTTGTGAGTGTTCAATTCAGTCCAGATGGTCAAACGATCGCCACAGCCGATGGTGATTTCACAGTGCGCCTCTGGAGCCTCAACGGACAACCGCTTAAAACCCTAACTGGACATCATGCGCCAGTGATCAGCGTCCGTTTTAGCCCCGATGGTAAAACCCTTGCCTCTGCCAGCGAGGACGAGACGGTGAAGTTGTGGTCAGTTGATCGTGCAGCACCACAGCGACTTGGGCAGGAACTCAGAACGCTAACAGGTCATAGTGATGCGGTTAAAAGCCTGAGTTTTAGCCCCGATGGCACACTGCTTGCGTCTGCCAGCCTAGATAGCACCATTAATCTATGGCACCTTAACGGCGACACGACCAATACCTTTCGAGGACACAGCAACTGGGTCAACAGTGTAAGCTTTAGCCCCGATGGCAAAACGCTGATTTCTGCTAGTGGCGATCGCACCATCAAGCTCTGGGCGATCGCACCGCCGCCGCTCGTTGTGCTAAACGCACATCAGGACATGGTAAACAGCGTTCGATTCAGCCCCGATGGCAAAACGCTGGCAACTGGAGGCAGTGATAACACCATCAAGCTTTGGAACCGCAATGGTACCGAACGCCTCACCTTAAAGGGTCATCAGCAAAGGATTTTGAGCGTGGCCTTCAGTCCTACGAGCCAAACCATCGCCTCTGCCAGCGAAGATCGCACCGTGAAACTCTGGAGCAGCCAAACAGGGCAACTCCTGAGAACCTTACAAGGCCATCAAGGAACCGTCTGGAGCGTTGCCTTTAGTCCGAATGGTCAAACCCTGGCCTCTGCTAGCCAGGATGGCACGATTAAATTTTGGAATCAGGACGGTCAACTCCTTAAAACGCTACAAGGGCATAGTGGAGCAATACTGAGCGTCACTTTTAGTCCAGATGGTCGCTTTGTGCTGACGGGCAACGACGATGCTACAGCCCAACTCTGGCAGGTCAATGGAGACTTGCTCAGAACCCTGCAAGGGCAGGGTGGGCCTATTGGCACTGTAGCCTTTAGCCCCGATAGTCAAATTCTGGCAACAGGTAGCGATGATGGCACCGTGAAACTCTGGAATCGCGGAGGCGATCGACTGTTTACCCTCAGAGGTCATGGCGGGTTTGTGATGAGCGTGGCGTTTAGCCCCGAAGGTTCCACGATCGCCACCGCTAGTGCCGACAAAACGGTTCGGCTATGGAGCCTCAACGGACAGCAGCTAGACGCCTTTACTGATCACACTAACTGGGTCAGAAGCGTTAGCTTTAGCCCCGATGGTAAAACGCTTGCCTCCGCTAGCCAGGACGGTACCATCATTCTGTGGAACCTCAACCTTGACGACCTGATGAAACGCGGCTGCACCTGGCTACACAACTACCTCACCACCAATCCAAATGTTAGCAACCTCGATCGCGCCATGTGCCGATGACAGAACCTCATCTCAATCATTTCACTTCTGCCTTTTACCATCAGCTATCAGCGGTCAGCCGTCAGTGTAGAAGTTTTGAGCTTTGAGTTGGAAGGAGTATATCAGGATGAAGGATAAGAAGTTTTGAGTAGCGCTTTGCGCCGCTGTGCTAGAGAGTTCAGAAGCTTGCTCCCTTGCTTCCTCCGCTTCCCTTGCTCCCTCCGACTCCCGACTCTCAACTCCCAGTTCCCTTTCTCCTGCTACCTTTTGCCTTCACCCCTTACCCCTCACCCGTCCAGTCACCCACAGCCTTTCTCAACTGCCCCTGATGCTGGCTTAAAAGCTGACTCCCCTCCTCTTTCCCCAACCCCGTCCAGTGCATGAACAGCGCTAGCTTCACGTTGCGTCCACTTTGCTCCAGGAGATATCCTGCATCTTCCCGGCTCAAATCAGTCAGGTCTTGCAGAATGCGGAGGGCACGATCGTGTAGCTTCTGGTTGGTTACAGCCACATCCACCATGCGATTGCCGTACACCTTACCCAACTGCACCATGACGCCGGTAGACAGAATGTTGAGGGCAAGCTTCGTTACGGTGCCTGCCTTGAGCCGTGTTGAGCCTGCCAAAACTTCGGGGCCAACTAACAGGCGAAGATCAACATCAACCACTGCACCCACCTGCTCGGCAGGGACGCACGCGATGAAAATGGTAGTAGCTCCTCGTTGCCGCGCTGCCTCCAAAGCACCGTGCACATAGGGGGTGGTACCGCCTGCGGTGATGCCAACCACAACATCCAGACTGGTGATGTGATGGTCATCGATCGCCGCAGCCCCATCACCCGACCGATCCTCCAGCCCTTCCGAACTGCGGACTAGCGCTGCGGCACCGCCAGCCAGAATGCCCTGCACTTGCTCTGGATCAGAACAAAAGGTAGGCGGACATTCCGCTGCATCCAGCACGCCCAATCGTCCACTCGTCCCAGCCCCAATGTAAAACAACCGACCACCCTGCTGTAGGGCAGTCGCCGTAAGATCAATCGCCCTCGCTAAAGGCTGCCGTGCCTGGGCGATTGCCGCGATCGTTCGAGCATCTTCCTGGTTAAACAGATCAACCAATTCCAGCGTTGTGAGCTGGTCAAGCTTCTGACTGTTGGGATTAGCCTGCTCCGTCAGCAGATGTCCACGCTCGTCTACGTTGGGCATGAGCACTTAGAAACTATGTAAGATACAAGAATATAAGGATCAAAGAACATCCGATTGATCCTTCATGCTTTTATAAGAGACCTTCAAGCTTGCGACGAATGCGTTCCAATTCCTCCTCTGCCCTTACGCTTGAAGCCTCTGAATCTGCTTCTGTCTGCGCCTCAGATGTAGAGTCGATTCGCCAGTCGGTTTCTTCCAGATTCGCTTCAGGGGGTGCTAACAAGAGACGCTCGGTGTCCGTCTTAGGTACAAAGCCAGCAGGCACAAACTGTCCTTCATAGCCAGCACTCTCACAAAACTCTTCAACCTCAGCCTTGTCCATCGCTTCCACCGTCGGCACTGGAAAATCCTGCGCCTCCAATAACAGTGAGTAGCGAGTCGCATCGTCTTCCTGCTCAAAAAGCAGCACCAGGTTGCGATCGCCAATTTGAATCGTATGAATGCCTTCGTTTTCCGTGCCCGCGTTAAAGAGTAAAACAAATACCTGCATGGCTACAGACTTCTACCTGCGATTATTCTTCAATCCTAAGATTAGTTGCTAACGGTCAATTGTTAGCCAGATGACATGAGAAGGCAACCTGTGAAAGAACGAGAGCAGGAAGCAGAGAGTGGAGTGAACTTAACTTAAGCTTAACTTTATTCTCATTTCGCTCCGACATCAACTTCAATGCTGTCTTCATTATCCGTAACCATTCAGTGATAAGCTAAGCAGTGGCAATTTAATAGTGGCAATTTAAGTTCAAGACTGCATTTCGGTATGAAATCGTTCCCGGGGTGCGATCGCTGAAGCAGATTTCTCAGTTACTGAGGCTAAATTACAGAGTAGGGCGCGAGCATGGTCACCACGAAAGAGAAGACAAACACTGGCTACATTACGCAGATCATTGGTCCCGTTCTGGACGTTAAATTTCCGAGTGGCAAACTGCCAGCTATTTATAACGCCTTAACCATCAAAGGCACCAACGCCGCTGGGCAGGAAGTCGCTGTGACAGGCGAAGTGCAGCAGCTACTTGGCGATGGTCAAGTGCGTGCAGTGGCGATGAGTTCCACTGACGGACTCGTTCGTGGCATGGAAGTGATTGATACAGGTGCACCCATTAGCGTACCTGTGGGTGCAGCCACTCTGGGTCGCATCTTTAATGTCTTAGGCGAACCTGTAGACAATAAGGGGCCTGTAGACTCTAAGGAAACATCACCGATTCATCGATCGGCACCAAAGCTGACCGATTTGGAGACGACCCCTTCCGTGTTTGAGACAGGCATTAAGGTGATTGACCTGCTGACCCCCTACCGTCGTGGTGGCAAGATTGGACTGTTTGGTGGTGCTGGCGTGGGCAAAACCGTCATCATGATGGAGTTGATCAACAACATTGCCACCAATCACGGTGGTGTGTCGGTGTTTGGTGGCGTGGGTGAGCGCACCCGTGAAGGCAATGACCTTTACAACGAAATGATGGAATCGGGCGTCATTAATAAGGACAATCTGAGCGATTCAAAGATTGCCCTGGTTTACGGTCAGATGAACGAGCCACCCGGAGCCAGAATGCGGGTCGGTTTGTCTGCTCTCACGATGGCAGAGTACTTCCGGGATGTGAACAAGCAAGACGTGCTGCTGTTTATCGACAACATCTTCCGGTTCGTCCAGGCTGGTTCTGAAGTATCAGCTCTACTGGGTCGGATGCCTTCTGCGGTGGGGTATCAGCCCACTCTGGGTACAGACGTAGGCGATCTGCAAGAGCGCATTACCTCCACCACCGAAGGATCAATCACGTCAGTGCAAGCGGTTTACGTGCCTGCGGATGACTTGACCGATCCGGCACCTGCAACCACCTTTGCTCATCTGGATGGTACGACCGTGCTGTCTCGTGGTTTGGCCTCGAAGGGCATCTATCCAGCAGTTGACCCGTTGGATTCGACCTCAACAATGCTTCAGCCTGCGATCGTCGGTAGCGACCACTACGACACCGCACGTGCTGTGCAATCCACCTTGCAGCGCTACAAAGAACTGCAAGACATCATTGCCATCTTGGGTCTAGATGAATTGTCTGAAGACGATCGCCTGGTGGTGGCACGTGCACGCAAGATTGAGCGCTTCCTCTCCCAGCCCTTCTTTGTTGCTGAAGTGTTTACAGGCTCTCCTGGCAAATACGTCACCCTCGAAAAGACGATCGGCGGGTTCAAGAAGATCCTCGCAGGCGAATTGGATGATCTACCTGAGCAGGCGTTTTATCTGGTTGGCGATATTGACGAAGCGATCGCAAAAGGCGAGAAGCTGAAATCAGAAGGTAAGTAGAGAGTGATGAGTTTTGAGTTTTGAGTTTTAAGTTACGAACCGCTCAAAACTCAAAACTCAAAACTTAGAACTCAAAACTAACGGAGCATTTTATGGCATTGACCGTTCGGGTAGTGGCACCAGACAAAACCATCTGGGATGCTGAGGCAGAAGAAGTCATTCTTCCCAGTACCACCGGGCAACTGGGGATTTTGACAGGGCATGCACCTCTGCTCACAGCATTGGATATTGGTGTAATGAGAGTTCGCGCCGACAAAAACTGGGTGCCAATCGCCCTGCTGGGTGGGTTCGCAGAAGTCGAAAATAACGAAGTTATCGTTCTGGTAAACGCCGCTGAACGTGGCGACACGATCGACAAAGCAACCGCTCAAACGGCCTTCAGTGAAGCAGAGATAAAATACAATCAGTCACTGCAAAGCGACGATCGTTCTGCCCGTATTCAGGCAACTCAGGCATACAAGCGTGCCCGTACAAGACTCCAAGCCGCAGGTGGTGCAGCCTGATGCTGTATGTTTTCAACGAATAGCATTGCTTCATAAAGCATTAAAAGGCGATCGTGCTTGATAAAGGCGATCGCTTTTTCTATTCAAGTCGCATCAAAATTCAACTCCTGCTCCCATCTTCACAATTGTTGCTTAAGAATTTCTTCAAAGTTGGACACGTGGCAAGCGTAAAATAGTGGAGGCGTGACTGGACTTCGGCGATCGTGAAAGCAATTTCCCTTCTTGGCTCCACTGGTTCTATTGGCACTCAAACGCTCGACATTGTTGCCCAGCAGCCAGACGAATTTCGCATTGTTGGGTTGGCAGCAGGACGCAACGTTACCCTTCTAGCACAGCAAATTCGCCAGTTTCGTCCCGCGATCGTCGCGCTCTGTGAAGCAGATTTACTGCCCGAACTTAAAGCCGCGATCGCCGATCTTGACCCGCAGCCGACCTTGGTGGTAGGCGAAGCGGGAGTCATTGAGGTGGCCCGCTGGGATGCAGCCGATGTCGTTGTAACAGGTATTGTCGGCTGTGCAGGGCTATTACCCACCATCGCAGCGATCGAAGCAGGGAAAGATATTGCACTGGCAAACAAAGAAACGCTGATTGCGGGTGCGCCTGTCGTGTTACCGCTTGTGCAAAAGCATGGTGTCAAACTACTGCCTGCGGATTCAGAGCACTCGGCAATCTTTCAGTGTCTCCAAGGTGTACCCGACGGCGGCTTGCGTCGTATTCTGCTTACGGCTTCTGGTGGTGCATTCCGCGATCTCCCGGTCGAACAACTAGCCCATGTCACGATCGCCGACGCGTTAAAACACCCCAACTGGTCTATGGGCCGCAAGATCACGATCGACTCCGCCACCTTGATGAACAAAGGACTGGAAGTCATCGAAGCCCATTACTTGTTTGGAGTCGATTACGATCAGATTGAGATCGTCATCCATCCCCAAAGCATTATCCATTCACTCATCGAACTGCAAGATACCTCAGTACTGGCACAACTGGGCTGGGCCGACATGCGGTTACCATTGCTCTACGCACTGTCCTATCCAGAGCGCATTGCAACTAGTTGGGAACCGCTTGATTTGGTGAAAGCCGGAACGCTGACCTTCCGGGAACCTGATCATCAAAAATACCCTTGCATGCAGTTAGCGTATGAGGCTGGTCGTGTCGGTGGCTGTATGCCTGCGGTGCTGAATGCCGCAAACGAACAGGCCGTGGCACTGTTTCTAGACGAAAAAATTCATTTTCTCGATCTGCCACGCTTGATTGAACGGGTGTGTGATCGCTACCAGAGCCATAACCGTCTCGATCCCAGCTTGGACGACATCATTGCCGCTGACCATTGGGCACGACAAGAAGTGCTGGCAGCAAGTCAAGCACCAACGCTTATGATTTCCAGTCGTTAGCGGCCCAGTTCAAAAGCCTGACAGCTTCACGAGTGCTTCTTTCACAGCAGGCGGTAGTTGGCGCATGATTTTTCCCTTGTCACGATCGACTGCTACCAGCGCCACACGAGCCGTCACAAAAAGATCCTGCCCATCAGTCGATTGAATTTGATAGTCCCAATTGACCCGAACCCCCTCCATATCTGCCATGCGTGTTCGCACAACGGCAGACATTCCCATTTGGATGGGCTGATGGTAGCGGATGGACAACTCCACTACAGGCAGATCGCAACCCATTGCCACTAGATCAGCAAACTCAATGCCGATCGAACGTAAGCACTCCACCCTGGCTTCTTCCATCCAGGTTAGGTAAGAGCCATGCCAGACAATACCCGCATAGTCAGTGTGGTGAGGCTGAGCCTTGACCAGATACTCAAACCAATTACCAGGCGGTTGCAGTGAATTTTGAATCGCCTCAGTAGGCGGCAATTTACGTTGATCTGGTTGGTCATGCGTCATAACGTCAGGCACTATAGCGATCGAGGCTTTTGTATGATTTTATCTCAATCGTTCTGTCACCTGTTTACGTTGGTTAACGCAGTCTTTCTTTGTACCTTTAAGCCTTAGCAATCGTTCTCCACTAGCTGTTTTACGAGATAAAAGACCCGTAGTTTTGAAATTTGCTTCCTAGAACTCCTGTCCCTCACACCTAGTTGAGTATTACAAAATGTGTCCTCAAAGCGATCGATAAAAAGCTGCGAAATGTTCCAACTTTGTGTGAGCGCTCTTCATACATGTAAACGCAACAATGAGTAACGAAGCGCAGCAATTGATCGAATGTTAAAGGTAGAATTTTGGCATAAAGGAGCACTTAATCAGCACTTTGATTAGGTTCTTCGATCGTCTAACCTTTATGCATCGGTGGCAGCACTGCGCTCTGTAGTATTGCACTCCGTATAGATGTTTGGAGATTGTTTGAGACATCTTAGCTCGTCATACTAAGCGGCATAACCGATAGCAAAAGCTCTCGGAATAGCAATAGAACCAAAGGTCTTTTAGAAAGCAAGCGACAAGAGAATGATGTCTGGCTTTGAAGGCGTCCCCCCCAAATCTAAGGGTTAGAAACGCTGCAATGGCTTAATCGCAAATCATGTTTAACAGAAATCGTGAGGCAAATCCATGATCGAAAAGATTCTTCTGGCTGACTCTGGCACTGGACAGTCTGAGGAAATGTTCAAAGCTCTGGCAGACATTCCTTCAATGCAAAGAGCTCTAGTGACAGTTCTGCATGTCATTCCCCCCCAGATTACCGCCGCCGAAATGTTCGAGCAGCGTGAAAAAGGGGGCAAAATCTTAGCCAACGCCATTCAAGCGCTAAATCTTGATCCCAAGCGCGTTTCTGGTATGTTGCGCGAAGGCGATCCCAAGGATGTGGTGTGCAAAGTCGCGGACGAGATGGATGCCGACTTGATCATCATGGGTTCTAGAGGGTTGAAGCGTCTCGTCTCCATTCTGGAGAATTCGGTCAGTCAGTACGTGTTTCAACTCTCATCTCACCCAATGCTATTGGTGCGGGACGACATCTATATTAAAAGGATCAACCGCATCATGGTCGCGTTAGATCGATCGGAAGCCGCCAGCCAAAGCCTCAAGCTGGCGCTGTTTCTACTCCGCGACCTGAAAGGGGGAGAACTCATCCTGACACACATTGACCCTGACCTCACTGGTAAGTCTTATTGTGCCAGTGGCGAAGTGTCTGAGCATGACCCAGTCTTTACAACGGCTGTATCAGAAGCGAAAAAGCTAGGCATTGCCTACCGATGTTTGTCGTGTGCAGGTAAGCCTGCTGAAGAACTCTGTCGATTAGCTGATGAGTTGAATGTAGGTCTGTTGCTGCTGGGGTCACCCGATCGCCGTCCCTCCATTGCCAAAGGCTTGCCCGACCTCGATCGCTTATTAGGCTCCTCGCTCTCTGACTACGTGCGGGTTCACGCTAACTGTCCCGTTTTGCTAGCACGTACCATTTAGCAAGCTTGGGCACAAAGATGTAAGCCTTACCCATCTAGCCAACCTAATCCCCAAAAGCTGGACATTGAGTCAAACAGGACTTTAATGCCAGCTTTTTTATGCAAACGACTGACCCAATGCATCTAGCCGCAGCTTAGCCGAATCTTTATGCATCTCCGTAATCTTTCTTTGCAGTTATGGCGTTATGCTGACGGGTAGTACGGAGCACATCCCTTCTTCCGCTCTGCTTGATCGGTGCTGAAGGAGCCATCATTCCGTACACACTCTATCAACTAGGAGTTGCTGGACTGGAATGACCATCTCTACTGCACCCGCCCTTACTCGCGCTACAACTAGCCTGCCTCACCTTATCCCTCAGCAGCACGGCGACCTGTATGCCAAGCCACTTTTAGACGGTGAGATCTTGTTGAAAACTCGACCTCACTCCGCCTGGGGTGGTGCAGTTACGGCCCAGATGTATCTGCCCATCTCACGTACAACTGCGTGGAGGCAGTTGACCGACTATTCACGGTGGGTTCAATACTTTCCAGCACTGACCCGAAGCGAAATCCTTCACCGCAACAATTCCGAGCTAAGCCATCGAAGCTCTGTAGACGGCTATAAGCGGTTATATCAGGTGGCAAGCAAAGCATTCTTGTTTCTCACCGCACAGGTTGACATCTATTTAAAGGTGATTGAAACGACTCATCAGCAAATCCAATTTCGGTTGGAGTCCGGAAGCTTCCATGATTTTGCCGCTGATCTGACGCTGCAAGACTATGGCGATGGCACGCTTCTGACCTATTCTGTGCAGGCAACACCTACAATTCCCGTACCTTCGGTGTTAATTCAGCAGGCAATTCAGATGGACCTACCAGACAACCTGCGCACCATGCGTCAAGTGCTTTGTCGTGCCTGCTAAGCGATCGAGTGATGCATGAAAACGGTACCCGTAATACCAGTGCGCCTGAAGTTTACTGAAGCACACAGTTTCCAAGCGAGAAGGGGAAAATGTAATTTTAATTACTTAACCTTTTCTTTACTGACGCGCGGTAGCGTTAGTGCAGATGTGTTAAGTTGCAGGATTTATGATTTCCACCTTAAGAGCAACCCGTTGGGCATTCTCGGCTTCGGCAATTGCCTTGGTAGCAGGTTTGTCAGCCTGTGCACCCCCTCCTCAAACGAGCAGCAGTCCTGTCGGAGGCGGCGCTAGCCCTGCTGCTTCTACTGCTGCTGCGGGTGGTACTGTTTCGATTAGTGGTGCTGGTGCAACAGCCCCTAACCCTCTCTACCAGCGCTGGTTCCAGGAATACAACAAGACGAATCCTAACGTTCAGATCAGCTACGACTCCGTAGGTAGTGGTGCGGGTGTTAAGCGCTATCTTGACCAAACCGTTGATTTTGGTGCAACGGATTCGGCGCTGAAAGCCGATGAGAAGAGCAAGCTTGCGGCCGATCGAGGCAAGCCAGTTCAGGTGCCAACGACAGGTCTATTTGTGGTGTTTGCTTACAACCTTGATGGGGTTGAAAACCTGAAGCTATCTCGCCCAACCTTCTGCGGCATTGTCGATGGTTCGATTAAGACCTGGAACGATCCCAAAATTGCGAAAGACAATGCGGGCGCTCAACTGCCTGCTACTCCCGTAACGTTTGTCCATCGTTCGGATGGCAGTGGCACAACGTCTATTTTCACCAGCCATATTGCAAAAGCTTGTCCAGAGTGGAAAGCTGGTTCAGGCAAAACGGTTGAGTGGCCTGTAGGAACAGGTGCTAAGGGAAATGAGGGTGTAACCGCTCAGATTCAACAAACGAAAGGCGCGATTGGGTATACCGAGTATTCCTACGCTAAAGAAAACAAATTGGCGATGGCATCGGTACAAAACAAGGCGGGTACGTTCGTGGCACCCACCCCAGAAGCAGCGGCTAAAGCCCTAGAAGGAGCAAAAATCCCTGAAGATTTTGCGCTGAAGGTACCCGATCCAGAGCAAAAAGAAGCCTATCCGATCGTCAGCTTGACCTGGGTACTCTTATATGAAAATCCCAAAGATCCGGCAAAGGCAAAAGCCTTTAATGAGTTCTTGAAGTGGTCGCTGAAAGATGGCAAGCAGTATGCTACTGAGCTTGGCTATATTCCTTTACCAGAGGATCTTTCTACCAAGGTTTCAACGGCTGTGGACACCATCAAAGTTAGCTCTGCTAAGTAGCCAACGCATCTTGCACTAAGCAAAGATGGGTTAATTTAGTCTTGCACTAGTCGCATCAGCCCGCCCTGCAATAAATTGCGGGCTAATCAAAGGAAGTCCGTTTTAACGGACTGAAGCGCCACTTCCCTGGCTCCTAGTCCACTGCCCTTTGGGAAGGCAAAGCCTACAGTGGACTTTCCGCCATCAGCCCGCTCGCCTCGCGTTTCCGAAGGAAACACTTGAGTGCAAGGCGGGGTAGCGCAAGTCTCGAAAGATCTCAAATACCTCTTCTTGAGCATGGTGCAAGATTTAAGTTAACCATAGCGATCGGGTTGCTGGTCTACTGGGCTAAATCAGAAGTGCTGATGTTTGGGTTGTGCGATCTTGGGGGCATAGACATCAGCACTCTTAATACCGCAGTCACTGGTTTAAGGTTCCTTCTTACACATCCGTTTAGCGTTTTTGCAGTTTAACGTCTTTGCAATTGAGTACCTATGGCTTCAACAAATCAGCCTTCGCCCATGTCCTGGCAGCGTTCCCAAACATCGCGCTGGGTTGATCAAGGTTTTGTTTGGCTTACTGCTGTCTTTGGCTTTGGTGTGGCGGCAGTGCTTCTCTTCATCGCGGTTCAGGTTGCACATGATGCGCTGCCTGCAATCCAGAAGTTTGGCGCTGGTTTTCTGGTGACGAGCCGCTGGAGTGTTAACGACGAGGTTTTCGGTGCGCTAACCCAGATTTATGGAACGCTGGTGACCTCGTTTATTGCGCTGCTGCTTGCGGTACCGATCGGCATTGGAGTTGCCCTCTTCCTCAGCGAAGACTTTTTACCGCCCCGGGTGCAGCAGCCGATCGTCTTTTTGGTTGAGTTGCTGGCGGCGATTCCAAGTGTGGTCTACGGGCTATGGGCGATTTTTGTGCTGATCCCTATTTTGAAGCCGATCGGCGATTTCTTGAACAGTACTCTGGGATGGCTCCCCATCTTTAGCACAGCACCATCTGGCCCAGGCATTTACGTTGCTGGTATCATCCTGTCGATTATGATTTTGCCGATTATTGCGGCCATTTCACGCGATGCGTTGACAGCCGTGCCTGCGGAACTTCGGCAGGCAGCCTATGGATTGGGGGCAACTCGCTGGGAAACCATTTTTCAAATTATGCTGCCTGCCGCTTTTTCAGGCATTGTTGGCGGCATCATGTTGGCGCTAGGGCGGGCTATGGGTGAGACAATGGCTGTCACAATGGTGATTGGTAATTCTGACACGATCAAATCAGCATCGATTTTATCTCAAGGTTCGACGGTTGCTTCACTGCTGGCAAATCAGTTTGCGGAGGCTGGTGGCTTACAGGTCGCTTCCTTGATGTATGCCGCACTCGTACTATTTGCCTTGACATTGGTGGTTAACGTTTTGGCTGAGGTTATCGTTCGTCGCTTCAGCTTGAAGCTCTAGTTTTAACTGGAAAAGGCAATTGAGAGCTGTGTTGGTATGATTCGCGTTGGCATAGGGCACACAGGCTGACCGCAGCCATTTAGAACTTTGGAATGAAGAAAGGGTTAAGATGACGAATCAAGACTTTGCGGCTGCGCCATTTGTAGAGCGCAGTATGAAGCGCGCCCCAACGTCACCTCGGACGTTGTTCTCGTCCATCATGACTGGCGTTGCGTATGTTTGTGCTGCTATTGCGCTCATTCCGTTGGTGGCGGTGTTATCTTATGTGCTGATCAATGGGTTTGCCCGTTTAGGGCCAGCGCTCTTCGTGCAGCTACCGCCAGCTCCTGGCCTTGCGGGTGGTGGTTTTGGCAACGCCTTTCTGGGCACGTTGACGACGGTAGGGATTTCGGCGGCTCTGAGTATTCCATTTGGCGTGATGGCAGCCATTTACCTCTCAGAGTTTGCCAAGGGAACGAAACTGGCAGATGTGATTGATTTTTTCACCAATGTCTTGAGTGGTGTTCCGTCGATCGTTGTGGGGGCGTTTGCGTATTCGCTGGTTGTACTCACAACAGGTCGCTTTTCAGCCGTAGCGGGTGGGATTGCGCTATCGGTGCTGATGTTGCCAACGATCGTCCGCACCGCAGCAGAAGCTCTGGAGGCTGTACCGAATGATTACCGACAGGCCGCTGTTGGGTTGGGTGCTACGCGCATTCAAACGACGTTAAAGATTGTTTTGCCTGCGGCGATTCCAGCCATTTTGACCGGAGTGATGCTGGCGATCGCGCGTGCGGCGGGTGAAACGGCACCTGTGCTTTTTACGGCCTCTTTCAGCCGCTACTGGAATTCGGGGTTGGCCCTGAATCCGCCAAATGTCAATCCTATCACCTACTTTACCTACGGCATCTGGGAACCAACCGCTACAATGTCAAGATTGGTCTTTGACTTTGCGACAGCTCCTTACAAAAACCAGCAAGAGTTAGCTTGGGCAGGTTCGCTAGTTTTGGTGGCGCTGGTTTTGGTGACAAGTATTCTGTCTCGATGGCTGACGCGGCGACGCAGGTAATAGTTTGGATCAGAAGGGACACTGGCAGCTTTCTGCAGGTGTCTTTAAGCAGTTGTTAGCATGGTAAGAAGACATGATTGCCTTGTTAAGCTGTCCTCAACCTCAACTGATTTTTTCTATCCTGCAAGCCTTTAATTTTAGTGACTTTAAGTCTTATTGAAACGGCAATCACTCACCCCTTTAGACCTATGACAACGAACATCCAGAGTACAGCTCGTCAGACTGAAACCATCTTTCGCACTCAAGACCTTAACATTTATTACGGCAATTTCCTGGCTGTGAAGGATGTCTCGATCGAGATCAAAAAGAACAGTATTACTGCGTTTATTGGCCCCTCTGGTTGTGGCAAAAGTACCGTCTTACGCTGTTTTAACCGACTGAATGATCTGATTAAAACCTTTCATATTGATGGCAAAATCTTTTACCGTGATCAAGATCTTTACGCTCCAGAAATTGATCCAGTGGAAGTGCGGCGACAGATTGGGATGGTGTTTCAGAAGCCCAACCCGTTTCCAAAGTCGATTTACGAAAATATCGCCTTTGGGCCTCGGTTGGTTGGGTACAAAGGCGATATGGATGAATTGGTCGAGCGGTCCCTCAAGCAAGCAGCGCTTTGGGATGATGTGAAAGACAAGCTGAATGCAATGGGAACAGATCTGTCCGGCGGCCAGCAGCAACGGTTGTGCATTGCACGCGCAGTCGCTGTTCAGCCAGATGTCATCTTGATGGATGAACCCTGTGCGGCACTTGACCCCATTTCGACACTGAAAGTTGAAGATCTGCTGCAAGAGTTGAAAGAGCGTTACACGATCGTCATCGTGACTCACAACATGCAGCAGGCATCGCGGGCATCTGACTTTACGGCTTTCTACAATGTAGAAGCCAATGCAAAGGGGCAGCGGACGGGCTACATCGTGGAATACGATCGCACAGAAGTCATCTTCCAAACGCCTCAGCATCAAGCAACGCAGGAGTATGTCAGCGGTCGCTTCGGCTAAGCGGAACTGATTGAGGAAAGGGAATGAATGCCTACCGGAGGACACATGATCCCGTCTCCTAATCGCGGTAGGATAAAAGGGCGATTCGTAACCGACTAGAAGGCTGACTCGCTCTTAACCCTTTCCATGCATGCTTATGAAGCGCTATCTCGCTAGCTTTTTTTCAGTTGTTCTGGCTGTCGTTGTAGGTTTGGTCAGCTTTGTACCATCAGCAATGGCAACCGTAGCGCTTTCGGGTGACTATCGCCAAGATACAGCAACCGTCGTGAGCAGCCTGCGAGAATCAATCCAATTACCAGATGATTCTCCTGATCGTAGTGCCGATCAAGCCGCAGCGCGGCAACTTATTAATGACTTTACTGCGCGCTATCGACGCGATGGCTCTGTTGCCAAGCTGAGTTCGTACACGACGATGCGGACAGCGTTGAATTCGTTGGCAGGACACTACAGTTCTTACCCTAATCGTCCTGTGCCTCAAAAGTTGCGCGATCGACTGGAGCAAGAGTTTAAGCAGATTGAGCTTTCCTTGAGCCGGGGTTCCTAGTAAAACCCTTGCTTTCTAGATTAAAGCTGCCTGGGAGAAATTGATACAACTTCTCTCAGGCAGCTTTTTGTAGGCTCAAGATGAGCAGAAGAGGGGCTTAACGCTGAGCAGTTTCGTAAATGCTGTCTCGATCGGGCTCAACTTTAAGCAAGCCAGTTAACAACGATGCTGGACGTTGCTGATAGGGCCATGCAAAAGCATGACGAAACGCCGCATCCTGACACGCCTGCAACTGCTCAAATCCAATGATGTCATGCGTCAACAAGCTTTCATACTCAAAAGGTAAGCGCACGTTATGCAGTCCGGCATTATCAGTACAGATGGCAATATCTACCCCAGCGTCAAAGCAGCGATCAAAGACAACCTTAAGTTGAGAAAGCTCTTCTAACGTTCCGGTTTGCAGGTATGTCGTTGGGCAAACTTCCAGACACTGACCACGCTCTGCCACTGCTTTAAGCAAATGAGGATGCTGCAAAGGAATCTGAATCCCATGCCCAATTCGCATCAGATAAGGTAGGAGATCAGGGTGGCAGCCCTCTTTCGTTTCGTAGAGGTGTCCGGTTGTGTTTAGCCCCAGCGATCGCGCGTAGGCATACAGTTCAACAAATTCATTGAGCCGCTCGCCGTAGTGATTGTCTCCACCTGCCACATCGATCGCGCAGACGTAATCTCGCGATTGTGCTGCCAAGTCTACGATCGCCCGATTAACCCCGTAGGGTAAGCGCGAGTGCATACACAAAATTTGGCTTGTGACGATCGGGTATTCATTGAGACGGCTCGCTTGACCCACGATCGACACAATCTCTGCCATCAGGTCAATGCGCTGCGACTGCGGCAAATGCTCAGGCGTCCGTAAAAAGGGCGTATAGCGCAACTCCAAATACGCCAGATTCTCAAAGATATAAGCCCCACGCATCAAGCGGTAAATAAAGTACGGTAGCGCTGCCGCCGTTTGTACTGATTCCACCAGCGTATGCAGTTCAAGGTACTCGTCTAAGGTGCTACGAGGGCGCGTGTAAAAATCCTCAAACACCGCGTATTCGGGAAACTGCTGCGCTAAGTCAGAGCCATTCCGTTGCAAATACCGCCACAGAATTCGGGGGACAACAGATCCTCCAAGGTGACGGTGTAGTTCAGCATATAAAGCCACAAGCACCTCTTCAGGGTAATAAGGAATTCAGTCTCAAAAAATGCTGCTTTGATGAACGACAAAAACAAGCATTTAGAGAAGGCGATGGGAATTCAATGGCAAGATGATTCAGATCATTTGTGATATCCTAGCGAACTCCCGAATCTTGGTAGGACGCTCAAAACACTCCCACCTTAAATTCAGCTACATTGCTGAGTGCTGTGGATTACTTTATTTATTCAGCAGCATTGACATGAGTGTCATCCGCTGTCGATAATGAATGTTTGTGCAAACTCTAGCGCTGATCAAAACTCTTGGCTAACGTTGTTGTCATCGGTGCCCAGTGGGGCGATGAAGGAAAAGGAAAAATTACGGATCTGCTCAGTAAGTCAGCAGATGTCGTTGTCCGCTATCAGGGTGGGGTCAACGCGGGGCATACCGTCGTGGTTGACGATCAGATCTTTAAGCTGCATCTGATCCCATCTGGTATTCTCTATCCCGATACAGAGTGCATCATTGGCTCTGGTACCGTGATTGATCCAAAGGTGCTGATTGCTGAGCTTGATCAGCTAGAGACGCTGAACGTATCGACGCACAATCTCCTCATTTCCGAAACGGCACATGTCACGATGCCGTACCATCGTCTGATTGACCAGGCTTCGGAAGAACGACGCGGCGATCACAAGATTGGGACAACGGGGCGCGGCATTGGGCCAACCTATGCAGACAAATCTGAGCGGACAGGCATCCGGGTGATTGACCTGATGGACACTGATTCCCTCCGCAAAAAGCTCCGTTGGACGGTGGAATACAAGAATGTCATTTTAGAAAAGCTCTACGAGTTGCCGCCTCTGGATGCAGACGCTGTGATTGGCGAGTATCTGGCATACGCTGATCGCTTGCGTCCACACGTGGTTGATAGTTCACTTCGCATCTATGATGCCATTCAGCGAAAGCGTAACATTTTATTTGAGGGCGCACAGGGCACGCTACTCGACCTGGATCATGGGACGTATCCTTACGTGACCTCTTCTAACCCGGTTGCTGGCGGTGCTTGCATCGGTACGGGTGTGGGCCCCACCATGATCGATCGAGTGATTGGCGTTGCCAAAGCCTACACCACTCGCGTCGGCGAAGGCCCCTTTCCTACAGAACTTCATGGCACAATGGGGGAGTTGCTGTGCGATCGGGGCGCAGAATTCGGTACGACAACCGGACGGAAGCGTCGCTGTGGCTGGTTTGATGCCGTTATTGGTCGCTACGCGGTACGCATTAATGGTCTGGATTGTCTAGCCATTACGAAGCTAGACGTACTTGATGAGTTGGAGGAAATCAACATTTGTGTCGCCTATGAAGTCGATGGCACAACCTGTTACGACTTTCCTAGCAACTCGCGTAAGTTTGCCCGTTGTGAACCGATTTACAAAACTGTTCCGGGTTGGCAGCAGTCTACAGCTCATTGTCGATCGCTCAGCGATTTGCCCAAAGCGGCTCTCGATTACCTCAAAGTGCTGGCAGAACTCATGGAAGTGCCGATTGCGATCGTCTCCCTGGGTGCCAGCCGCGATCAGACCATCATTGTCGAAGATCCAATTCATGGTCCAAAACGTGCTCTTTTGTATACCAACGGAATCGTGCCAACTGAAGCGCACACACTAGAAGTCTAAAGTTTGAAGGGCTAAAGTTTGAAGGCTAAAGGATAAAAATGTCACTTAGCCTTCAGCCTTTAGCCTTTAGCCTTTCCCTTACTCCCCGAACTCATTATGGAACTCACGCTTGAATGTCAAACACGCCCTGCTGGCAGCAAGGCAAACGCCCTCCGACGCGAAGGCTTAATACCCGCCGTGCTCTACGGTCATAAGGGGGCAGAATCCGTTTCTCTGACGGTCAAAGCCAAAACCGCTGAACTGCTGGTGCGTGATGCCTCAGTCAACAACACGCTGATTCAGATTGATGTGCCAGATCTGCCCTGGAAGGGGAAAGCACTATTGCGCGAGGTACATTCGCATCCCTGGCGTGGGTTTCTTTATCACCTGAGCTTTTTCTCGGTCGGTGCTCAAGAATCACTGGATGTGGATGTGCCGATCCATCTAGTAGGTGACGCGGTCGGTGTCAAGAATGGGGGTGGTTCGATCGATCAAGAACTGACCGAACTCCATGTGCGTTGTTCGCCCGATCGCATCCCAGAAACCATTGAAATCAACGTTACAGGGCTGGATGTCGGTGAGGCACTTCACGTTCATCAGATTGTGCTGCCTGATGGGGTGGCAGCGTTGGGTGAACCCGATCGCGTGGTAGTTACGGTGCTCTCCCCAGCGAGTACAGTAGCCGCCGATGAAGCCGCCGATGAAGCAACAGCCTTCACAACGGAAGCCTAATTCTGTCGAAGCGCATGATCGTCTAAAGGGCATCCATTTGTTATGGGGTGCCCTTTAGTCGTGTAAGGACAAGCGACATCGTTTGCAGTAGCCCCCGTCATGGCGTTTGATAATCTTTGCAAGCTTCTCTCAGAGAAGTACCCCGATCGATTTGCGACCTGGATTTTAGGGACAACACCGAACCCAATCATGGTGTTGAAAACTGAACTAAGTATCGAACCGATTCGAGCCGATTCTGTCACGCTGTTGCAAACGCAAGAGCGCATCCTCCATCTGGAATTTCAGGTAAAGATCGAGTCCGATCCCCCACTGCCGCTGCGGATGCTGGACTATTGGATACGACTACACCGCCTTTACCGCTTGCCTGTTACCCAGGTTTTAGTCCTGCTTCTCCCTCCATCAAAAAGCACCATCATTGAAACAGCCTTTGTACTTGAATCAACACGCCATGAGTACAGAGTCATTCGCCTTTGGGAAGAAGATCCAGCCATTTTTTTAGATGACGTGGCCTTATTGCCGCTGGCATCACTAGCGGCGACAACCGCTCCTGAGCAACTTCTCGATCGAGTCGCTCAACAGGTAAATAGAATAGAATCAACGCAGGAGCGACAGCAAGTTTCCGCTTACGCACAGCTATTAGCAGGACTACGCTTTAAGAAAGCATTAGTGCAGCAATTGTTTCAGGAGGGCATGATGCGAGAGTCGGTCATTTATCAAGAGATCCTCCAAGAAGGACGACAAGAAGGACGACAAGAAGGACGGCAAGAAGGACGGCAAGAAGGACGACAAGAAGAAGGAGTAACGCTCATTTTGCGGCTACTCAAGCGACGGTTAGGCACAGTTGACGAAACCATTCAATCTCAGATCACGACCTTACCGTTACCACTTCTAGAAGATCTGGGAGAAGCCCTGCTGGATTTCTCTGATTCAAACGATTTGATGAACTGGCTACAAACGCATCAGTCTTGAACAAATCCGCTCGTAACCACTGCTGTTCTTTGCCTTTGCCTTCAGGTGAAATTTAAGACCTTTGCAACGGTTTGAACGTCTTTATCGCCTCGACCAGAGCAGTTGATGACGATGCGAGGACTACCAGTGAGTTGAGGGCAGAGCGCTTCGAGGTAAGCGATCGCGTGAGCCGTTTCCAACGCTGGAATAATCCCTTCTAGCTGTGACAAGCGCTGGAACGCGGCAAGTGCTTCTGCATCTGTGATGCTGTAGTACTCTGCTCGACCCAGGTCTTTAAGGTAGCTGTGTTCAGGCCCTACACCGGGGTAATCCAGTCCAGCACTGATGGAGTGCGCTTCTGTCACCTGACCATCGTCGTCTTGCAGCAGATAGCTCATGGCACCGTGTAGCACGCCGACTCGTCCCTGGGTGAGCGTCGCCGCATGTTTTTCGGTATCAACGCCTTCACCTGCTGCCTCAATACCAATCAAGCGAATGCTGGCTTCATCAACGAACTCATGAAACAACCCGATCGCGTTGGAACCGCCGCCCACACACGCCAGCAGAATGTCGGGCAATCCACCCCACTTCTCCTGACATTGCACGCGAGTTTCTTGACCAATCACCGTATGAAAATCACGCACGATCATGGGGTACGGGTGCGGCCCTGCTACCGAACCTAGAATGTAATGCGTATCTTCTACATTCGTCACCCAGTCACGAATCGCCTCAGACGTCGCATCTTTAAGCGTGCCTGTGCCTGCTTCAACGGGCGAAACCTCAGCACCCATGAGCCGCATCCGAAACACGTTCAGTGCCTGCCGCTCCATATCATGCACACCCATGTAGATGACGCACTTGAGACCGAAGCGAGCGCACACGGTTGCGGTTGCTACACCATGCTGCCCTGCACCCGTTTCAGCGATGACGCGCTGCTTGCCCATGCGTTTTGCCAGCAATACCTGCGCCAGAGCATTGTTAATCTTGTGCGCACCCGTATGATTGAGGTCTTCGCGCTTCAAATAAAGTTGCGGACCTGTGCCGTCTGGCCGTGCATAGTGAGCAGTTAGCCGCTCAGCGAAATATAGCGGACTAGGCCGTCCTACGTAATCCCGCAAAAGACCCTGGAGTTCCTGCTGAAAGTCGGGATCAGCGCGATACTGTTGAAATGCGGCCTCTAACTCAACCAGGGCAGGCATCAACGTTTCGGGGACGTACTTACCGCCAAATTTGCCAAAACGACCGAGCGCATCGGGGCGGTTCTGCGGCAACGTGCGTGTGGGTTGCAGGAAGCTGGAGGGGATGGGCGTAGTGGTCACAAGCCTGTAGGAATGTAGGGTATCCCTCATTATAGGTCTGAAGTTGCTGGGCTTCCAGTGTTCAGAACGATCGCTTGATGCTTGCGTTGATGAAGCATTATACAAAGATGACCCTTGCGTGAGTGCAAAAGCGGACTCAAGAGCATGTTGTACAGCGCATGACCATCCCCAGAAGCACGCCACTCCTGGCAATCGCCCATCCCCGACAGCAATCCTTAACTCTCTTTGCCATTTTCGACGATCGACAGCATGCCTTGCAAAGTAGCAGGAATGCTACGGGGGTCCATAAACATCACTTTGCTGCTGTCGCTCTTACCGATCGTGGCACCCATGTCGAGGTAGTTCAGAGCCAACAGCATTTTTCCGGCTTCGGGCGCTTTGGGGTCAGCTTTGAGGGATTGGTTCACAATCTGGATTGCTTCAGCCGTTGCCTGTGCTTTCAAGACCTGGTTTTGGCGTTCTGCCTGAGCGCGGAGAACGATCGCCTTTTGCTCGGCTTCAGCTTGTAAGATGACGGACTTCTGGCGAGCTTCGGCATCCAACACTTGCGCCTCTGCTTTACCTCTAGCCGAGTTTACAGCGGCTTCGCGTTCGCCTTCCGAGGTGAGGATTGCAGCCCGTTTACGCCGCTCTGCGGACATTTGCAGTTCCATCGATTCTTGCACAGCCTGCGATGGGATGATGTCTCGTAGTTCCACCCGCGTCACTTTAACGCCCCAGGGATCGGTGGCTTCGTCGAGTTCTTGCAAGAGGAGATCGTTAATCTGCGATCGAGCGGTAAACGTCTCATCCAGCTCCAATTTACCCATTTCAGCCCGGATTTGAGTAAGGACTAGATTGACCATAGCGGACTGAAGATCCTGCACTTTATAGTATGCTTTCGCCATATCTATGATGCGCCAATACACCACCGCATCTACCGTGATCGAGACGTTGTCACGGGTAATAGACGGCTGGGGCGGAATATCCAGCACGCGCTCCCGAATAGTGCCCTGAAACGCAACCCGCTCTAAGACGGGTACAACAAATTTTAGACCGGGTTCCAACTTGCGATCGTAGACACCCAATCGTTCTACCAGTGCTTCATTGCCCTGCTGAATCACCTTGGCAGACGAAAGAGCTACACCACCACCACCAATTAATAGCGCTAAAAACCAACCAAACATGCCGGGTATCTCCCTTCGTAAATAATTGCTTTGTGAGTTGTTGCTTTGCAAGCATAGCGATCGTATAAGCGCAGCAACTGCTCAGGAATGCAGCAGATGCAAAGGCATGACGATGAGCGTCGTGCCTTTGCGCGCGATGACATAAACCTTTTGATTGGGGGCGATCGTCACCTCATGATCCTCACAGCGAGCGGCCCAAGAGTTACCTTCATACCGGACACGCCCAAGCTTTCCGGGTGCAATTTCGGTCAGGGTTTCGGCTTCGGTTGCGTCAAACTTGCGAGCTGCCGTTTGTCGTATGAAGCGGCGGGAATAGAAGACGAGTCCCAGCGACAGTGCCATCCACAAGACGACCTGTAAGCCCAAGGGAATAACCGAAGAGACTGCTGCGACAACAAGCGCACTAATGCCCATAACACAGGCAACAAAGGCCGTCGGTACGATAAATTCGACGAGACAAAGAACGGTTCCGACTATGAGCCAGATCATCGTAGGGGTCAGCGCCATATATAGCTATGCTCTGAACGTGTGAATGAAAGCAGATGTAATCGCTACTGGTAGATCCAGCCTGTACCAATTGCATTTCGGATAGTCACAGCGATAAATTTCTTAAGAAAATGATTGAGCCTGATTGCAGCTTTCGCTCCTATAGTTGATAGGCATTAGTCTCAATCAGCAAGAAACACGCTATGCCTTAGAGTTCCCTGAAAACTCAAGACATTTGACGTTTGATTGGAGTGTTCTTTCGATCATCCACGATCGCACACACGAGCAAACGCTTGGCACTGTAACCGATGTCACCAGTCTAATCTCCGCACGTATGGTCTGGGCGATCGATACAACGAACGTAACGTCGGGTGGGCCGTGAAAGTCGTCAGTTAAAAGCCTTTATTTAAACCCTTAAACGCATGAGTGATTCTAAGCCGCAGCTTTGCTGCCCCAATCCAAGCTGTGCCGCGCCTCTTAATCCGCTGGGAACGCTTGCCTGCGTCTCATGTCAAACACCGCTGGTCTACCGCTACCTGTGGGCCGTAGGGCAACGCCTGGAGCTTCCGTCTGTAGGGTCGCAGGTTGCAGGCAGATACTACGTAACAGCCTCGCAGATTTGGCTGGATACTCAACCAGGTTTGATGCCTGATGTGCCTGTTGAGTGGTCAGATGACGTGTTGCCCTATCTACATCTTTACCCGCAGCGGCTGCATCTTCCAGAAGTGTATGGCTTTTGTCCGCCGACAGACACCCTTCAAGAAGGAACGCTTTTTCTGCTGGAGAATGTGCCGCTTGATGCCAAGGGAAATCTGTTGCCTGCGATCGCCCACGCTTGGACGCAAGCAACCATCCTGCGTCAAGTCTACTGGCTGTGGCAACTGCTGCAACTGTGGACACCGCTCTTGGAGCAGGGCGTTGCGTCGAGTTTACTGGCAACCGAAAACATTCGAGTAGAGGGGTGGCGCGTGCGGCTCTGCCAACTCTTTAACGATAATGACGTACTCGCGGTATCCTCAGAAGCTGCTGTATTGGCTCCCACGCTGGCAGATTTAGCTAATCGCTGGTTAGAGTGGATCGCCACAGCCAAGTCAGACATGGCGGAGCCACTACAAGCCCTTTGCTATCAGATGCGCGATACCAGCGTCGAACTGAGTACGATCGCCACACAACTGAATCAATTGCTTTTGCAACAAGCTGCCCAGCGACCGCTGCGAGTGCAGATTGTGGGCGCAACCGATACAGGCCCCCAGCGATCACACAACGAGGATGCTTGCTTTCCCGTGACGCCGACTGACAAGGCTCACTCGGAAGCACTGGCATCTCGGTTGGCGATCGTGTGTGATGGCATTGGTGGGCATGAAGGGGGCGAAGTTGCCAGCCAAACCGCCGTGCGCTCGCTGACGCTACAAGCTCAAGCGCTTTTAGCAGAAGTAGAAGCACAAACCGAGCTAGTCTCGCCCGAACTGTTGATGCAACAGCTAGAAGCCTCGGTGCGTGTGGTCAACAACCTGATTGCGGGCCAAAATGACACCCAGGGACGGGAAGATCGTCGCCGTATGGGCACCACATTAGTCATGGCACTTCAAGTCCCTCAACGCCTTTCAACGATAGACGAAGCGACGGGAAACGGTCATGAACTTTACCTCGTCAACGTGGGAGATAGCCGCGCTTACTGGATGACCGCCCGTTACTGCCATTTGTTGACCGTTGATGATGATGTCACAACACGAGAAGTACGGCTCGGTCGATCGCTCTATCGAGAAGCCTTACAACGACCCGATGCAGGTGCGCTGACGCAAGCGATCGGCACTCGCGATGCTGAATTTCTACACCCAACGATTCAGCGCTTTATCTTAGAGGAAGATGGCGTGCTGCTGCTGTGTTCGGATGGGTTGAGCGATCGCGGTCTGATCGAAGCATCCTGGGCAGAGCATACAGATGCCATTCTCAAGGGCAAGCATTCTCTGGAACTAGCCGCCAAAAACTGGATTGATCTAGCAAACCAGAAAAACGGTCATGACAATACGTCGGTTGTTTTGCTCCGCTGCAATGTCTCCTCAGCCTTACCCGAACCTTCGCTACCAAGACCTACTAACCGGAGAGGCGAATCCGAGTGGTCAGCAGCGTCCAGAGCGTTGCAACAAGATGAACCAGTTGCCGCCCCATCAAGCGGTTCAGCCAGAAGTCCGCGATCGCGCCAACTCCTCTTACTGGGAGGGCTACTTGCCTTCTTGCTCATTGGCAGTGGCATTGGGTTAGCGGTCTGGTCACAACTGAACCCAACGGGTTTTCACCAATTCCGTGAGCGAGTGTTACCACGATCGTAGGAAGGGTACAGTCTTATGCAAAGATAAGGAATTGTTCAAATATCGAGTCGTACTGACAGCGGCGATAGCTGTTAAGTAGCTAGAACAAGTTAAGTATGGAACCACTGGTGGAATGGGTTAACGACAGCGTGACCCATGCTGGTCAAGGGTTCGATGCGTTACGGCTATGCCTAACTCATCCTACAAATAATTTTGTCTATCTACTTATTCAGGAAGCGGCTGTTATCCAGGAAGCCTAGTTATGCAAGTTGGTGAAACGTTCCCGGTTGGAAGTCGTGTCCGTGTGGCAGAATCCGTCATTGTTTATCATCACCCAGAACACCGCAATCAAGCCTTTGATTTAAAGGGGCAAGAAGGGGAGGTCATTCAGGTGATTCGGGAACTACACGGTAAACCTGTGAGTGCCAACTTGCCGTATCTCGTCAAGTTTGACAAAAAATTTCGTGCGCACTTTCACCAAAACGAGCTGGAGTCGGTTTAACGATCGCGTAGCGGCCTCCGAGCCTTGTTCAAACGCTGACAGTAGCGAAGCCCCTAGCGTCGTCGATTAAACCAGCCCAAGAGATTAAGATCGCCCTGCATTCGCTGTAGTTCTGCTCGATTGGCGGCAGCAGTACGATGATACCAATCACAGTGTGCCTCGAATTCAGCGCGATATTCCACTTCACGGTAAAAATCGCGGGTCAATGCATAGGTCACAATCGCTTCGGAAAGGGGTTGGGGGGCGATCGTAATCCAACGAAGGTGATTTAGCATGAGCTACTTTGTAGTGGACATGAGACCGCTGCCTCTGACTCCATTCTAAGAACTACAGCCTAAGAACGTGCTCAAGAAATTCGGGATGCTGCTCTAAATCATCTGGCGATGCCAACGCTGGCATCTCTATTCAAGTCGCTTCTGCGCGTAGCTTATCCACATAGGCGTAGAGTGCCACTTGGATCATCTCGATGCGTCAACACGTAAGTATGTAGCTCTTTCTGCCTCATAGCTTCAAAGTCATGCTTGCTCATTGTACGTCCGTTAAGTTTCCTGCATGAATCGTCGTAGCCCTTAAGAAGCTAACCAAAAATCCATCCTAAATCCGACCTTAATAACAGCAAACGCATTGACGAAAGCTAATTTCAAAGCGCGGTGCCAAGATTTTCTCCGGTAATATTCTGTTACAAGTGTGAGTGCGAAGAGACCAGCGCCAAAAAATGTTGTACAAAACAATCTTGAGGTAAGCCCCTTATTTCTCTCTACTTGTTTAAGCTAGGCATTGCTGTTGGAGATGAGGACTTCGCCTTTGAGCATCCGTTGAGCGGCATCCAACAGCGCTTCTTCCAGGTAGGGCTTGGTGAAGTAGCCACTGGCACCGAGGGAAACAGCCATTTGACGGTGACGATCGGCACCGCGAGAGGTCAGCATAGCGATCGGCAGGTGGCTGAGGTTGGGGTCTTTCTGGATGCGGGAGAGCAATTCCAGACCATCCATACGGGGCATTTCGATGTCGCAGAACACAATGTCGCAGGGCAAGCCAGCACGGAGTTTTTCCCAGGCTTCTTGCCCGTCTCTTGCCTGCTCCACCCGATAGCCGACCTTGTTGAAGGTCATCGACAGCAGTTCGCGTACCGTGATGGAGTCGTCCACAATGAGTACCGTTGGCTCTGTCTTGGCAATCGGCGCTTCCTGAACGATGCTGATGCCGCCCTGCTCCCACAGAGAACCACCCACATCTTTGCGGATGCGACCCATTGAGAGATCGATCAGTTCCAGCACATCCGCGATCGGCATGATGCGACCATCCCCCAGCACGGTAGCGCCTGCAACGCCAACAGGTTTGGGAATGGGTCCTTCCAACTGTTTGATCACAATCTCCTGTTCGCCCAGCACCTGATCCACCTGGAGCGCCAGGAAATTACCCGCACTGCGCAGCACGACGATCGACACAATGTCGTCTTCCTGGTTGCCACCATAAACGTTGCCTCGGCTGAGATGGCGGCTGTAAGACAGCAAGTCATTGAGCGGACGTAACGGCAGGAGTGAGTCACGCCAGGGAATGCACGCTTGCCCTTCAGCGTTGACTTGAATCCGCTCTTTGGGCACATCCAGCATGTCCTCCACCCCATCCATTGGAAAGGCAATGCGGGCGCGATCGCTGATGCAGCACAGCGCTTTGGAGATACTGAGCGTTAACGGTAGACGGATGGTGAACGTGGTGCCCTTGCCGTAGGTCGAGTCTGTATTGATAGCACCTCGAATTTCGCTCAGGCTGGTACGCACCACATCCATGCCAACCCCTCGACCGGAAAAGTCATCTGCCTGATCTTTGGTGCTAAAGCCAGCGTGGAACAGCAAATCATACACATCTAGCCGCGACATACTTTGGGCTTCGGCAGACGTAATCAATCCCTTCTCGATCGCCTTGGTTTTTACACGATCGATATCAATACCTGCACCGTCATCCGATACCGAGATGATGGTTTGGTTCCCCTGGTGAAAGGCTCGAATCGTGATACGCCCAGCCGGAGATTTGCCTGCCGCACGCCGGACCTCCGGCGACTCAATGCCGTGAGTGATGGCGTTATTCACCAAATGAGTCATGGGGTCATACAACTGCTCCAGAATCATCTTGTCGATGAGCGTCTCACGGCCTTCTACATTCAGTTCTGCCTGCTTGCCAACTTTCATGGCAATGTCGCGTACAGCGCGGGGCAAACGATCGGCGGTTTGGGCAAATGGCACCATGCGCGATCGGGTCAGTCCTTCCTGCAACTGCGTCGTCACCTGACGGAACATGCGCGTGACCTGATCGGTTTCATCCACGATGAACTCGATGTCAGACGCAGATTCCCGCACTCGTACAATCAACTCAATCATTTCCTGCGAAAGGCTGTGGAACCCGGTGAAGCGATCCATTTCCAGCGGATCGTACTCAATGCCTGTCCCGGTGTCTGCCTGGACAACAGTACCACTATCGCGGGACGAACTCGGTAGACTGAAGGCGCTGCGGTGGCTCTGACGGCTGGCAAGGAGGGAGCTTTCCAGGAGCGATCGCTCATACAAGTCCTGCATGCGTTGACCCACATCGCTCAGTTGTTGCACCTGGTAGAGCAAATTATCGAGCGACTGACGGAGACGCTCCTGGTCTTCCTCCAGGCTGTTGCGGTTAACCACCAGTTCCCCAACCAGGTTGCTGAGGTTGTCTAAATGCTTGACGGGCACCCGCATCGTCTGCTCGCTGAAAACCCTACCGGGACGAGTCGGGCGGCGATTTTGTGCCGAAACGCTGCTGCGGGCAATCTTCACCGTTGGTGAACCGCCCATTTTCTCTTCAGCATCCTTCAGCAAATCATCCAGCTCGTCAAACTCAGAGGCGCGCGCGGCAACATCAAAAGACGATGCCGATGGGTCGGCAGGCTCAAGTGATTCGCCCTGCAAGAGCGATTCCAGATCAGAAAAGTCGTCGAGCTGGGATGAGGTGGTTGCGCCAAAGGCCATCATGCCACCAGCCATCCCTCCCAATGCATTGATGTCTGAGATAGGGGCATCTGCATCGGGCGTGTCAGAAAGCAGATTATCCAAATCGGCCAGAGCATCTGCACTCGGAGTCTCTTGATCAAGAAGCGCCTCTAAACCAGAAAATTCATCGCTGTCTGTGACGCTGTCAGAGACCAGCAAGCGATTCAAATCGGCAAGCTCATCCGTCTCTTGACCGAGAAGATCATTAAACGCGAGGTCGTCAATGTCTTCTGATGTGTTCCTTTCATCCAGAAAGTCATCAAGCTCCCCAAGCGCGTCGGTAGCCGATGGGGTAGCCGATTCATCTAGTAATTGATCTAGATCAGGCAGGTCATCCCTGGACACTCGCTCATCTGAAGGAGGCTCACCAATAGCTGTTTCCCAATCAAAATCAGCCATTTCTGGAGTTGCGGAAACAGCATCTAAAAGCGAACGGCTCTCCGGTGCATCGATCGCAGCATTAGCATCCGGTGTAGCCTGATCCAACAGAAACGAAGCGTCATCACCACCAGCGTCATCAAAGAGCAGGTCAGCAGAGGCCGTTGATGGTTCTTCCGCCATTGCATCGAACCCTACCGCATCAAACGCAGAGCGATCGAACTCTAATGAGAAGACATCACCTTCAACATTCTCTGTCGCCGTACCATTACGCTCATTGAGTGGGTCAAAATCGAGGAGAGCGTCGTCAAACTCTATGCCTTCCTCTGTCAGCGCTGCATTCGATTCGTTACCCTCAGGCGTTTGCAGCGCAAAGAGTTCGTCATCAAAGTCTAACGCGGCTCCCGTATCTGAAGCAGTATCAAAGTCAAGGCTACTGTCAGTCTCTAGAGCGTTGCCAAAGTCAAGGTTGGTGTCAGCACTGGTTAGGGCAGGAGAGACCTCAGCCAAGCCGCCAAAGTCAAGCAGATCATCGTCAAAGCTTAAGCTCTCTTCGTCTGCGCTGGCTTCTGTCACATTGGATAGAGTGGCTGCGTTCTCTGTAGCAGGTGATCGATCCCAAGACTCTAAAGACGCATCGCTCACGGCTTCTGCCGCTGGTATGTCAGCAGAGAACATCTCACCGAGATCCAGGTCGCCGCCAAACTCCAAGTCCGACGATTCATTGAGCGCATTCGCTGACTCATCCAGGCTGTCCAAGGCACTGAGTCCCAGTCGATCATCGCTCAATGCTTCTGAAGGCCTGTCGCCCAAATGTGCGTCTGGCTCAACGCCGATCGTCAGCAAGTCGTCGGGTAATTCCAGGCTATCGACGGATTGAGCGGGTTCATCAAAGAAATCGCCCAGGGCATCGGTCATGCTGGAAGGCTCGGCCCCTGATAAATCATCCAAAGACGCGGAAGCCGCATCAAAGTCAAAGGCGTCAAAGTCGGGTAACGTTTCCAAAGATTCACTGAGTAGGTCGTCAGTACCCGCGATCGGAGTGGCTTCGTTAAGCACCGATTCACTCACCAATGGCTCTTCTAGCGCTGCCGCTAGATCGGGCGATCGCTCTAGTGGGTCTAACGCCAACCAATCTTCAGAGGTATCTAACAGATTGGTGTCCAGCGCATCGTCTGTATCCAGGCCGTTAAACTCAATGTCTAGACTATCGTCTAAAGCGGCTGTTGACGAGCTTGCGTTCTCAGACTGACCAAAATCAAAGTCATTGAAATCAAGGTTTAGCCCCTGTGAGGCATCAGGTGTCTCCAAATTGGGCATCTCTAGATCGAGCGACTGGCTTTGAGGGGGTTCCGAGGTTGCCCAGGGATCAGAGACATCGCTTTGAATGGTCGTAGCTAACACGTCAGGAAATTCATTCTCTTCAGCAAGCTGATCGAACGCTGTCAGGTCAACGTCCTCGCTTGGTATTGCGTCATCTGCCAGCAGCGACGCAATCGACGGGTCAAAACCGTCATCAGAAAGCTCTTCTAGTAGCGGGTCTGCCTCCGAAAAGGCATCCGTCGGCGGTTGTTCAGAGGTAGGGTCAAGCAGGCTACTAAAGTCCAGGTCGTCTAAATCACCTTGATCAGACAGCTCCTCAATGGCATCGGGCAACGAGTGATCGCCAAAGAAATCACCAGCCTCAAAGTCAGGCTGGCTGACTGGCGTTGGCGCAAGGGACTTATCCATCCAGGAGGAAGAGGGCTGATCAGCAGAAACCGGAGTTTCCGCGCTAGAAGGCTGATTCAACTCTTCCCACGGATCGGCGATCGGTGTAGCACTCGCGTCAGGGGCTGTAAATGGCATCGTGCTTTGCTCCTCTAGCCCCTTGGCCAAAGAATCATCTAGCAAAGAAGCATCCAGGTCGTCTAGCCTCAGTTCAACAGGCGTACTTTCAGCGCCGTCTTGGAGCGATGAAAAGGCCAGATCATGCTCGCCTTCCATTCCTGCAAAGAGTTCACCCAAGTTATTTAAGGGTGAATCAGAGGTTGAGGTAAGTTCAAAATCCGATGCGGTCGATCCAGCCTGGGAAGGTGTATCCAAACCCGACTCGCCAAACACGTCATCAAACGCAGCTTCATCAAACGTTTCGATGGAAAAGGTGCGCTCTGTTCCAGCGGCAGTTGTAGCAGTTAAATCAGCCATGCCAGACTCTGCAAAGAGAGCGTCCAGATCAGAGCTATCTTCGCTGGCAAGGGTCTCTGACGCCAACACATCGTCGCTGAAGAGATCGGTTAGTGCATCCTGAGAAGAGGTTGATGCTTCCTCCTGCCCCATTTCAGTTTCATCAAAGAGAAGATCCGAAAAATCGGCTGATTCGTCTCGCCCACCAGCCTCTACGGAGCTAGCGGCATGTATTGGGGTCTCTGTCAGAATTTCTTCTTCTTGCCAGGTAGACCCTAAATCGGGCACTTCGCCCTCAAATAAGTCGGCGAGGCTGTTGAGTTCTGCCATCCCAACCTCTGGACCTTGCTGATCATCAGCCTCAGCCGCCACTGGCGCAGCTTCTAAATCATCGCCAAAGTCGATCGCAGCCTCGACCGATGCGGCATCCAGACTACTGCCAAAGTCGATCGCGAGTTCGGAAGTTTCTAACTCAGCGAACAAAGCCTCGTCAGAGGTAGCAGCCTGCGGTTCTATGAGCCAGCCGCCGTCATCGGTCGCCAGCAAATCAGCAAACGCGTCTTCGGTCATTTCAAGCGGTGGCGCGGGTGGTTGCAGGGCTTGCAGTTGAGGACAGGGTTCAATGTCGGCAGCGCGGCCAGAGAGCACCTGTTCTTGAGCACGCTTAATATCTCGAATCACAATCGGAGCCAGCGCTCGATACGCATTTTCGGGATGACCGATCGCCGCGTGTGCCTGCTCAAGCAACTGACACCAGTTTGACAGATTGAACTGCTCGCCAATCCCAATCAACTGACGGCAGAGGTCTTGAAGCTGTTGACGATTGGCTGCATCCAACTCAGACTGCTTAAACAGTTGGAGCATCTCACGCAGCCGCAGCGGAATCTCGTTTTGAAAGAGTGAAATAAAAGCACTGTCCTGCTGCGCAGCAGAGGCTGCCAGTTGAGTAGCCGCGATCGGGCGATCGGCGAGAGACGAGGCTGGAGCCGCACCACTCGCCAGCACATTCAAATGGTTCTCTAGCTCTCCAAAGACAGGTTCTACACCAGCAACCGTCGTGTTTGCAGTTTCATCCGTCAGCCCAAATGGCCCTTGTAGCTGACCTACCAGCTCTTGCAGCGCATCAAAAACCTGTAAAAACAGACTTTCCAGCTTTTGATCCACTTTAACAGGCGACTCTTTAAGAATCTTAAAATAGTCTTCTAGCCGATGCGAGACTTGTTGAATGCTGTTTAACCCCAGCATGGCTGCGCCCCCTTTCACGGAGTGGGCTGCCCGAAACAGTTCGTTGACCATTTCCTGGTCTTCAATGGTACTTTGCAGATTGAGCAACCCTTGCTCGATCGTGTTGAGGTGGTCTTTCGCCTCCTCAATGAAGTAGCCCATGATTCGCTGTTGCTGTTCAGGCTGCATGGCAGTGTCCCATTCCTTTGGAAAGTATGATTGCTACTGAGACGCATCGTGCGTTAGCCAGTCGATCGCTCAGAGGCGGTGAGAAGAACGTTTCAGTAGCAGCATCAGTACCGGACGCTGCAAGCCCTCAATTCAAGTATCAGCGGCGAAGCAGCGTGGGTCGATTCCGCCTGATGGCATACCAGTATTGTGGATTGCTCTACTGTACCTGATACACTTAAATTTGACACCTACGGCTCAGCATCCTCTGTGCGCGGCTATTTGCGTTCGATCGTTTCGACCCGGAACCGTTCTACAGAGGTGAGTAGATCACGGGCAACACCCACCAGATTTTGCAGTGAGCCAGACACTCGTTGCGCTTCCTGGGAGGTTTCTTGAGCGGTTAACTCAACCGATTGCATCACCTGCGCGACGGCACGTGACGTTTCGGTTTGCTCGACGGTATCTGCCGTAATCGATCGCACCAGCACATCAATCCGGTTGGATACCTGAATGATGTCTTCCAGCGATCGCTTCGCTTGCTCCGCTAGTCGTGTCCCCTCAATGACCTGCTGGGTACCTTCTTCCATTGCGGTCATCACAGAACCCGTTTCACCCTGAATTTGCAGTACGATTTGCTCGATTTCCTTCGATGCTTTTGCGGCACGATCCGCCAACTGTCGCACCTCGTCTGCCACGATCGCGAACCCACGACCCGCTTCTCCTGCCCGTGCCGCCTCAATACTGGCGTTGAGTGCCAGCAAGTTGGTACGGGAAGCGATCTGCGAAATCAATGCCACAATCTTGGAAATCTCTTGCGACGATTCTGCCAGACGCTTCACCTTGCGAGTGGTTTCTGCCACCGTTTCGCGGATTTCGAGAATCCCTGCTACGGTGCGCTCTACCGCTTCGCCCCCTTTAAGGGCAGTTGCCGATGCCGATCGTGCCACTTCCTCTGCTTCACGCGCACTTTCTGCCACCCGTTGAATCGAGTCGGTCATCACCTGCACCGAGTTCAGCGTGACGGCAAGCTCTTCTGCCTGACGGAGTGCATCCGATGACAAGCTGCGGGCAAACATTTCGTTGTCAGTGGAGCCTTTGCTGACCTGCCGTGCAGCGACTTTTACCTGCTGCACAATTTCACGCAGGTTTTGAATGGTCAGGTTAAACGAGTCAGCAACCGCGCCCAGCACGTCGGCAGTCACTTCCGCTTGCACCGTCAAGTCACCACGAGCCGCACCTTCCACATCATCTAGCAGACGGATCACCTGACGCTGGAGGTCTTCCTTAGCCTGCTCTTGCTCTTCTGCCTTGCGCTGTGCTTCGCTGGTGGTGGTGAGAATGACACGCGCCATCTGGTTGAAGCCAGTGGACAAGTGACCAAATTCATCTTCGGTGTAGACCGTTGCACGAGCGTTCAGGTTACCTTGCGAAACCGACGTGAACTGAGCTTGCAGGTCATCCGTAGACTGTCGAATTTTCTTAGCGGTAAATTGCCCCACCGCGAAGGCCGCCATACCGCCAGACAGGCCCCCAACTAGCGCCATTGCCCAACCCGTGCCTTGTAGCCGCGAGATGACAGCACTGGAGAGTTCTTTTTCTTGCGGGGTCGCATTGGCAGACGTGCCCGGAAGGGTGCTGGTGGAGATAAGGTTGACGACCGCGACAGCGACCGCTGAGAAGATGCCTGCTGTAATCGCCGTGTAAAATTGCTTTCGCTCGATCGGAGCATTCTCTAGAAACGCCAGCGCTCCTTGCTCCACGCTGGGAGTGGGTTCCAGCGTCTGCTGATCCCCCTGAGTAAACGTCGGCACCTGATCTGACGTGCTGGAGATGCTGAAGACTTCATCATCCGAAATGGTGGAATGAGTACCGCCATTGCTGAAATCCATCGAATCGAAGTCACGCGTGGTTGGCCTCCCGGCGAAAGCGGCTCCACCAGCTAAGGCCGCACCTCCCACCACAGCGGCTCCACCAGGCATGTCAAAGCCCGTGCCCACCGCAGGACTGGTAAAGCCTGCCGAATTTTCGGAAAGATCAAAATCAGCCAGGTTACCCAGATCGTCAAATTCATCAAACTCATCCAGGAAATCGGCACTGGCCTGCCCGGGGGTTCCAGTTTCGCTGTAAGCCCGATCGCTATACGCACTGTCTACTGGCTCTTGAGTGAAATTGGCCGCTCCGAACGTTTGGTCACCCTCATAAACGCCAGTGTTACCCATGAACAGAGTTTCATCTTCACTAATGCGAGGAGAACTGTGGCGGGCCGAAGGCGGCTCGGTGAAGCGATCGCTCATCAGACTATCGCTTTCCAGGGTGTACGGTGCTTGCTCCAGAGGTGAGACTTCCGGCAAATCGAGAGGCGCAAAGGCATCGTCAAAATCATCCAAGGCCGAGGCAAACTGATCATTCGGATTCGCGCTCGTACCAGCCTCCACTGTTCCATAGTCAAAGGGTTGGATAGCTTCTTCCGGAGACAGTAAGGGTTCTGCTAGAGGCTCCTGTAAAAAGGAGTCTTCTGGGAGAGAAGACAGTTCTGCCGCATCCACTGAGAAGGGGTCAGAGAAAGCGTCGAGGCTGTCTACCAACTCTGAAGGCTCGGAGTTTAGATCAGAGGCTTCTTGCAGATGAGTGCCGTGATCAAACGGGCTAGCAAATGACTCAGAGCCGGAAGGTGCGAAATCGTCGGGCGCTGTAAAGCTTTGCTCGAAAGCATTCACTTCGTCAAACTCGCTGGCGGTTCCATACTCATTCGCCACCGCGCTGAAGTTAGGGTCTCCGTACTCATTCGCCACCGCATTGAAGTTGGGATCAAAGTTGGAGTCAAAATCAAGCGGGTCAGAGCCGAAGGCATTGTCAAATTCGTTGTCTAATCCCAACACATCGCCATTCTGCCAATTGTTTGCCGAGGCATAGTCAGCGTCCGCTGGCGCGAATGCCTCAGGCTCGCTGGCCGCACCAAAGTGTTCTCCACTACCGTCACCAACACTGCCAGACTGGCTGGTGATATAAGCCAAGCCATCGTTGGCGTAGTTGATAAATTCTTGATCGGCAGTCAGCCCCAACACTGACTGGTACTGCTCTCTAGCGACCGCGAACTGCTGTAGCCCATAGCAGTAAACGTGACCGCGCAGCAAGGAGGCGCTGGGGTCTTCAGGGAATTCTTTGACGAGGCGATCGACAATCTCGGCAGCCTCCTCATAGTTGCCCTGCACGTAGGCTTTCTGCGCCTGTTGATATTCCTGTGCGTATTCAGTACCGGATGCCATTTGCCTCCTCCCAGTTGCGTATTGAGTGCTGTAGCTTAGGCAGAGCGGAGGGGTTGCGACGTTCGGAACGGTTGCAACCGACACCGCATTCAATCCGCGTAACGTGTTCCTCAGTTTTACTGCGAGTTCTCATTTTTTTCACGTCAATTTCTCTCCTAAGCTGCCCATCGAGCGGATCGCAGAATCGCAATCTGATCCAGCAGTCGCAGAAATTTATTCGACTGAGCATCTAGAACCCACTCACCCCGCAGGAAGGGAGCGACGCTATCAGGAACATTCGTAGACATCTGCACCTCCTCAATATCCAGCCAATCCATCCCCACGATGCGATCGACCGCCAGCCCTAACATAATGTCCTGATCTTCCACGGCAATGACCTGGACTTCTGGCTTATCAGTGTTCAACGGCGTTGGATCACCGAGAAATTGACCCAAATCCGCGACCCAAACCACACGCCCTCGTACATTAAGCGTACCCAAAAGCAGCGGTGAAACGTTAGGCACAGGTGTGATTCGATCGGGCGATGGCGATAGGACTTCCCGAATTCCCGTGGCAGGCAGCGCGAATTCATTGCCTGAGGTGATATAGAACCGTAAGTGCAGCTCACCTTCAGGGCTTTCTAGCTCTTGAAATTCGGGCGCTTGATCTTGCCCTCTGCCAGTTAAGAAATCTGGATTACCTACCATAGTCCCTTGCTTCAACCCCGTAACAATTGCTTGACCGTTCCCACTAATTCTGTTGGCTGAAATGGTTTGGCGATGTAAGCATCCGCTCCTTGTTTCATGCCCCAGTAGCGATCAAATTCTTCCCCTTTTGACGAGCACATCACCACGGGTACATCCTGAGTCTTTGGATCGGCTTTGAGACGGCGGCACACTTCATACCCATTCATTCGTGGCATCACAATGTCTAACACAACTAAATCAGGGCGATGTCCCTGAATTTGCTCTAGAGCTTCAACGCCATCACCCGCGACGGTTACACTCAAGCCACTCCCCTTTAAGAGATCGGTAATCATCTCTCGTTGAGTCACACTATCTTCTACGACCAAGACTGTACTCATATTCCTTTCCCTGCTTGCCGACTGAACCGTTCACGGGAAGACCCAACGCCACTCACCTTTAGTATTCACCCTAAAACGTGTAATCCATAAAGTATCCCCGATCTGCTGCTAAAGTATCGTCAATCTGTCACTAAATGGATGCGGATGAAGTCGAATCGGCATCAGTCATCTCATTTTTTAACCCATCCTCTCCTGTCTTCGCCAGTGCCCGACTCGCTTGTGGAGGATGGAGTGAGTCACCTTGCGGCATACCAACACCAATATATTTTTCGACTAACATCAAAAGCTCACTTTCACCAAAGGGCTTGGTTAAGTAGTCTGTAGCACCAACCATTTTGGCTTTGACACGATCGATAAATCCATCTTTCCCCGTTAACATGACGATCGGCAGTTGGCGAAAGGCGGTCGATTGCCGCAGCATGGCGCAGATCTCATAGCCATCTAGCTCTGGCATGGCAATATCGCAAAGAATCAAGTCTGGTTTGAGTTGGAAGACGAGACTCAAAGCATCTAAGGGGTTGCCGATCACCGTTGCTTCGTAGCCATGATGTTGCAGAATGTGCTCTACAGTCTCACGGACGGTCACACCATCGTCAATGCAAACCACCCGCAACGGTCTAGGTGACGCAGGCACACTAAACTCCTTGGAACGCACTAGCTTAAAGCCACTAGCCTCGTTTTCGTTGGCAGCAGCATAAATCAGTTGAATCACGCCTTTCTGCACATAAGGATAGATTGCCCGTGCGACAGTCAAACTATCTCGATTGAGATAGCGCGCAATTTGGCGAATGGATGTTTTACCGTCTGCATAGCGATCTAAGGTTGCCAGAGTGCGCTTAGAAAGGGCTTCCTGAAGGGTGCTAACGTCTGCGATCGCGGGGCATTGGTCAGGGGACTGAATGTGCGGATGAAACTGTTTCCATTCCTGCACCTGCGTCATGATCTTTGCCAACTGCGGCGTGATTTCTAGCGTCGTTAGCTGCGGTGACAAAGCTGGTCCCAGTTCAAAAATAAACGACCCTTGATGCAAGCTCAGCAGGTCAAACAGCGTTTCATGCACCATGTTCTGAATGATGTTGCGCCCTTGAGCGGGGGTCAGCGTATGCTTTTCAAGCAGTGCCCACAAGTAGCCATACTCCAACGCATTTGTATTAGCAGACGGCACTACCAGGTTGTTGAGCGTTGCCTCTGCTTTGTAACGGCGCAGGTAATCTGACAGCCGCGACAGGCTGGTCGAGCGATCGGTCGCATAGACAATCTGCCCATTGAGAAAAAAGACAAACCAATATTGTTCTGCCAGGGCTTTGGACGTGCGGACATCCTGCACATACACGACACCAGGGTTTCCCATTCCACTCGGCTGCGACGGGTAGGCTTCGACAAAAAGTTCACCCGTCCGCTGCCCCAACTCAATGAGTTGCAGAATGCTGCGAATGTCAATTTCATTCAACTTACCCTGCATGAAACTCCAGCCTTCTCCTCAAACGCTTGAAAACCCGTCTCGCTTCAGGCATCTTCTATAAAGCAGTGGTTGCTTGGCAAAGAATTTCTGATGTGCCAGCCTTTTCTGATGTGCCAGTATGCGCTGGCTGATACAACTTTTATACTCCCCCTGACACGTTTATCAATAGAATCTCTCAGTTTATTCTGTGGTTGAAATCTCTTCCTGCACGATCGCGCTTAAAGGTTTAGGGCAGCCTCTCGTGGCGGCGTAGGTTTCCTACACAATGGTACAAAAGCAACCTGGCTTGACAACCACGCCGCACGCATGCGAATCGCTTTACATTTCTTTACGTCATTGCTTACAGCAGTGCTAGATTAGAATCCAGCAAATGCCAAACCGATTGAAGTGTCTCAGCCAGCGTGGTCTGAGCGCGGACGCGATCAGCATCAGGTAAGAAGCCGCGATCGAACCAGCTTTAGCTCTCTGATTAAGTCTCTGCTTAGGGCTTAACTCAGTATGTTGTCGCTGGCTGACATTGACAGCGCGCTGCCGTTGCCAGGTTCTATCACACTCGGTTTAATTTTGTTAAGGGGTGCGATCGATGTTCAATTTGGGCAAGTTTTAAAGAAGGTTAGCAGACTGAACCAGGAGTCTGGCTTAGAATAGCAGGGTGAATGTGGGCGTTCTGCCTGAAGCGCAGTGCTATTCTCGATGTGCGTTCTGTTGCTCAATTCTATGCTTACATTCAGGGGGTTCTTAGCGACTCTAGCGTGAGCTTTGGAAGATGACGACCTGCCAGCAGCGTTTGCAGCACAGGCGGACATCATGACTTCAACCAGGTTAGGCGCAGTAACCCGCAGAGGCAGGCGAACAGGTTCAGTAACGGTAGTGTTTGGTTGAGCGTTAAGTGTCTTGATATGGAACTATAAATTGATACCGCTCGTCAGAGTGCTTCCCGTAGTTGCGGAATGAAGTAGCACCCGAATCAAGCGCTGGAGTGGTTGCGGCAGTCAAAATACGAAGCTGTCAAGACGCTGACGTTAAGGCGTCGATAAAACGGTAACTAAACAGGTGTGTACGATCGCAATTTGCCGCAAGGATTGTCTTGCTGGGGTTGTCTCACTACACTAGGTCTAACGAGTTTTGAACAGACCGTTAATTGAAGACCGTAAACGCGATCAAGCTTAGGCACAGACACAGAAGAGGATTATCAGCGTGCTGTATCTCGCAGAAGTACAAAAGAAAAGTGGTGGCTTGCTGGGCGGTGGCAAAGCAGAGCTAAAGCTGCTCGCCTGCCAGCGATCTGAACAAAGCTGGAGCGCTGTGCCTGGTGAAGAAATTGTTGGCTGCGAAGAAGCAAACAACTACAATGGCGGCGCGCTGGTACTGGTCGATCTAACAGCAAACAAGCAAGTGCAACGCGTCCAGGAAGCAGGGCGACAGTTGGTTAGCATTCTGCAAAACTTTTCACGACTGCAAGAAAAGTTTAAAACGCAAGAAGAAGAAATTGAGCAGTGGAAGCAATCGCTGACCTACCAGAGTCAGGAACTGAACCGTCGGGAAATGGAGATGGAAGCCCGGCGCGAACAGCTCCAGCAGATGGAAGATGACTTTGAGCAGCTAGAGCAGCAGCGCCAGGAAGTAGAAACGCTGCGGGATGAGTTTACTCAACAGCGAGACGAGTTTGAACGCAATCGGCAAGAACTCGAAGGGGCGTGGGATCATCTACGCGGCGAAATGCGTCGGCTAGAAGAACGGCAGGCAGAATTTCAGCAAACCGCCTTTCTGGATGACGAACAGGCACGCACGATCCATGAGTTGTTGAACCGTTTAGCCGGTGCCGTACCACCCACCGACGCCGTGCGAGAGCAGTTGAACGCCTCATTAGACATTCTCGCTCAGCAACAAAATACTCTGAACCAGCAGTGGCAGAACTTAGAGCAGCAACGTTCTACCGCTCAAGAGCTACAGGGAGATGCCGATCGCCAGACGCAAGAGATCGAACAACGCTGGCAAGACTGGAACCAAGCGCAAGAATCTTTGGAGCAAGGACGCGCAGAACTTAAGGTGCAGCAAACATCGCTAAACGTGCGGCAGGAGTACGCCCGCATGCTGGGTGTGCAGATTCAAAACCAGGAGGATTTGCACCAGCAGCTTTATGGGCTTGCAGACAGTTCCGATAAAGTCAACGTTGGTCAAAAGGTCGATGTTGAGGCGTTGGAGAAGCTCTCGATCGACGACCTGCAAAAGCTGGTTAGCGATCTGGAGCGTGATTTGCAAAAACTGTCGCAGTTTGTCGAAAGCCAGGAAGAGGAATTGCGCTATAAGCAGCAAGAAATCGATGAATTACAGGCAAAAATTCAGGCTGCCAACGAGTACGATCGCCTCAACCTGGAAAACGAACTGGCTGACGAACGTGACGGCTACCAGATGCTGAACGAAACCCTGGTAGGTCAGCGACGTAACCTGCGAGAACGCGAAGGACTACTGAGCCAGCACCGTAACGTTCTGTTGCGCCGTCAGGGTAATGCCGATGCCAGCCCGCCGGAAAACGACATCGATCTAGGGCCGATCTTAAGCCAGATTGAAGCCCAACGACAGCAGCAAGCCGACGAATTGCAAAAGCTGGAAAGCCAGATTGAGCAAATGCGCGGCGCGATCGACCAGGCGCAAGGCATGGTCAACAACCAGGCCGCAGAGCAGGAAAACAAGCGCAACGAACTGAAGCAGCTAGAGCAAACCCTGCTCGATCGTCGCTCTGCTGCCGCTGAAACCTGGGGACGCGTCAACCTCTACCAGGAACTACTCCAGCCGATTCAAGATAATGTAGACGGCTTGCGTCAACGCTTGGAAGGCATTGCAGGCTCAATGGCTCAATTTCAGGAAACAGGAGACTCACAAGGCCAAGCGATCGCCGAAATGCGCCAAATTCTCGCCAACCTCACCAGCACCCCAGAACTCGCTGCGTCCTAATGACATTTATAGTTGGGTTAGTGCGCGATCGCGTGAGGGTGAACCAAAAGCATTGCTCGAAGCGGTAAAGCAGAGTTGCTAGAGTAAAGATCGTAGCTAATGATGCGAGTAGCGATCACAGGGTCAGGACTTACGCAAATTCTTGCAAAACTGCCCCTCAGCCCCCAACTTTGGGAGAGCAAGCACTTAAAGTCCCCCCGAATTGGGGAATTTAGGGGGCAACTGCGTAAGTCCTGTATGTATAGGAATGTCGCTTTCGGCAATCGTGGTGAATAAGGCTGTTACAGGTTGTCTTTATCTTAGGGATTGGCACTATCTTCATTGCCAGCACCACTTGACGGCAACAGAAACATATCAATCCGTTTCAATTAATCATTCTTTTGAGAGATCACAGTCTGTAACATACGATAGACCGCATGTGTCAATCATTTCGTCTAGGGTTTAGAGCGAAGAAAGCAAAAACGCTCAGAGGAAAAACCCAATGAGAATGAGAAGCTCTATGAAGCTGAATATTTTCCCAACCACTGTAGCAGTGGCATTACTGAGTACGATCGCGGTTTTACCAGAGGTTGTACAAGCCCAGTCTGCCGCTCCGTTTCAAGTTGCTCAACAGACTGGCACCCCGCAGATCGATGATTTTTCGGTTAATTCGGTTAAGCAACTATCGCCGGGAACTGAGCTTGTGTTTACATTACAAGGCACACCAAATGCCAAAGCAACCTTGACGATCGGTAGCACGGTGAGAAATCTACCGATGCAAGAGGTTCAGCCAGGTATCTACGAAGGACGCTACACGATTCGCAGTCAGGATAGCCTCTCTAACAGCACGACTGTGCGAGCAAATTTAGCGATGGATAGTCGTGTTAGCAGTATTCGCTTACAACAACCTCTGGTCTCAACCACTGCAACAAACCCAACATCGGGTAGCAGTACCGGTCAAACGGTGGCGATTGAGAGTTTTACAGCCCAACCTGTGCAACAGCTTGACCCAGGCACGGAGTTGACTTTTACGTTGGTGGGCACTCCTAGTGCCAAAGCGACGTTCTCGATTGAAGGCGTAACGAACAATCAAGCCTTAAACGAAGTTTCTCCTGGCACCTATCAGGGCAGATACGTGATTCGTCGTCAAGATGTCTTCCCGACTTCCAATGCAAGTGTTACGGCTAGGTTACAATTGGGTCAAGAATCAGTGCGTGCCAAGCTTGACTCAACGTTGACAGCTAATAATGGCAGCGATACGAGTACAAGCCAACTACCACTGGAGATCATTAGCCCGCAAAATAACAGTCGAGTGCAGGGTTCTGTGGAACTAAAAGGACGCAGCGCCCCAGGTGCAACGGTCAATGTGAGTGTCCAAGCGGTAACATCCGTAGTAGGGATAGTGGGCTTAAATCGCAGCATTTTCAATCAAGACGTACAGACAGATGCTCAAGGAAACTTTAGCGTTTCCTTTAAGCCAACCCTTGCTGTGCCAGGAACCCAGTATGAAGTCAGCTTGAAAGCAAGTAAAGGTGCTCAAACTAATGAAGGACGCTTGGTGTTAAAACAGCAGTAGGTTCGGTATTTATAGCAGAGTGCCGTAGTAATCGGCATAAAAGCTCCATTCAAGAGCGATCGACTGACTTAATCGATCGCTCTTGAATGGAGGGCAAATCAGAAATTATTTCTGACCTGAAATTGACTGTTTTTTCTCTAGCGTTTCAAAAATTTCGTTACCAAAGTGACGGAGCGATCGCACTACTATCGGTGTCTCGGTTCCAGGTATTTGAGGCTTTGTGTTGATCCTTCAATTGCGCCGCTTCAGTTAGCATTTGTTCTGCTTCTGCTTCCAGCATGGCAGCACGATCAGCGTTGCTACCGTCTGGGATGCCCGTAATTTCTACCGTTTTCGCTAAAGCTTCAGGACAGTGATTAGCCTCGTCGATGGAGTCATGCTGATGCTCACAAAGCGGATGTAGCTCACCTTCATCATCTGAGTTAGCGACTTTTCGATATTTATCAATACCATGACCATGTTCATCAGTAATTTCTAAAACCTGCACATTCCAAGCCATCTTAAATCTCTCGCTTTGTATCCTCCACAATCATCCCATTCGGCAGCTCATTTTGCGCGATCGCATCGGCTGAAGTAATGCCAATTTGAATTGAAAATGCGACACATCCTGTAGGGGCAAGGCAATGCCTTGCCCCTACCCACTGATTGATCTGTAGCCGTCATTCTTTAAATCGGTAAACTTGTCAGCACAAAGCAGGAACGACTGCGGTGATTGACTCAGCCTATGGACGGGTGAACGTTTCCCCCTGTGGCAGAGGTACAACCACGTCAACTAAATATCATTGAGTGAAGGTTAGGGCATCAGAGGTAGACAATGTTAACGCCATATATTACCAAGGTCATCGACGTTAATCGAAAGGCAGGCAAGATTGCCCTTGCTTTGGCAGATGAGTCTGGCAATGCTGTCCATGTGGAAACCGTACCAAGCTTGCTCAGCCTTCAATTGACCTACTTACTCGTGCGGCACAAGCGCACGGATGTGCCTAAGTGGTCATCGAAGCTCGAGCATCGCTTGCAGCGAGAGTTTCGTCGGCTGGCTGATCAAGGTAAAGGGAGAAGCGCGATCGCGGCTTGAAGCTCAGATGCTAAGCGCCAACCTGGAAGGTGTAGCTGACTAAAAGCCCTACTGACGCAAGCATCATTACTGTCAAAGTGAGCACCATGCCAGCAACGCGCGGTAACTGATGGTTTCTCTCACTTGACTGACACCGAAAGCGTGTAGGATGCGCCCTAGGAGCAGGGCACTGCAAAGCTCATGCATTCACATGCCTGTCTCCACGCGACTTTCTAAGAGGTAGAGCAGTATGAGTGAGAGCGGTACGTATTCAGCAAAGTTTGCTGAATACGTACCGCTCTTGCCAGTGTAGGCTGATCATCATCTCCAATCACTACTTTCAAATGCCTCCCAAGCAAGACGATACGAAAGCTAAGCGCGACCAAACATCAAACCAAAGATCGCTGCATAGAGCAAGGTTGTTAGCATTAGTCTGTCAAGGTGTGTGACTATGCCTCAATCACTAGAGCCTCTTCCTACTTATTAACTCGGCAATGTTTGTCCCTACATCGTTTGGCATTCTGCTCTGATTGTGTAGGGTGCTGTTAGATCTTTTACTGCCGGGTTGATAGCTGGATGAGGAAGAAAAAAGTGGAGGTTGTTCGACTTCAAATCACCCGCAGTAGCAGGAGGATTATAACAATGACGAGAATTGTACCAAGCCCTCCACTAGGATAATAGCCCCAACTGCGGCTGTGAGGGAAGATTGGTAGAACGCCTAAAAGAGCGAGTACCAGAATAATGATTAATATTGTCCCTAAAGACATAATGCCCTCTCAGTTTTCTTTGTTAACAGGAGTCTAATCAGAAGTGGGTGACCTTTGCTCATAAAATATATAGTACGGTCAGAAGCAGCATGACAGATTGATTTATTACAGCTTGTCATATACAGCAATTTAGCAATCGATCGCTACCAGTTGCATCCGACCATGACCAACCACTTGATCGTTTAGACCGTGTAGAAGAGATGCCTTGCAAAACACATCACGGCTGGTGTAATTCCTTGTATTTGGAGATTAAAGTCTCGTAGTCAACAATGATCGCTTCAAACTCTAGAGCGAGAGAAGCATTCAACGCCATTTGCTTTTCGTCATAGTCCCCTCGACAGGTTAAGCCCTTGCACTCTTCCAAAAGAGCATCAAGTTTTTGGCTGTACTTATTACTGCTGGCTTCAAGTGCCTGTAGAAAGTCGCCCATATTGGTTTAAGCGTCGATCCGATCGATTAGTCACTCTACTACTTTAGTTTCTGGTATCGACCACCGCATCAACCAATAGTTATTTACTTGGCAGTATCCCTTGCATCAACCCTCTAACACTGTGGGTCAAATGGGGGCGGACTGTAAAGCCATTGGCTACACCTACGCTGGTTCCAAGCTGACTTGGAACAGTCTCGTTCGTCTCACCGCCACAACAATCTGGCCTAAGCTTTTAGGCAGCTTCTCCGCTCAAGACGACGTTTTTCTTTCTGTTCCTAAGCCCGTGACGAGGATTGAACTCGTGACCTCACCCTTACCAAGGGTGTGCTCTACCACTGAGCCACACGGGCAACCTTTAGTTTTGAGTTGCGAGTTTTGAATGTTGAGTTAAAGCTACGTGCTTTGTTAACTCAAAACTGAGAACTCAAAGCCCAAAACTTTGTTCGTGGATGGGCCGAGCTGGATTTGAACCAGCGTAGGCATAGCCAGCGGATTTACAGTCCGCCCCCATTAACCACTCGGGCATCGACCCACTTCTCCCATGGCTATAGATCCTAACATAACAGGACGGCCACATTCACTCTTAATTAAATTTTAGCGATGACCAAAGCGATGCGTGTGCTGAACGACGAGGATTCGTTGGGTTTTGCAAAACTTTGTGTCAATCCTGGAAAGAGAGAACAGCATGCTTTTCACGCATGATTTAAGACTGCTAGATAAGGAATCTGTGCGAATGGACAAACCTTCACTATAATCAACGCCATTGCCTGTTCTTTGTGCCGTTTTTGCTTCGACTGTCGTCACGTTTTTCCCGCACATGACCTTCATTTCCATCGCCTACGGACTGTTTCTGCTGAGTGTGATTGGCATTTACTGGTCGGTGCAGCAGCAGTGGCTCCGCATGTGGGCCTTGCTAGCCGCCAGCATTGTGTTCTACTCATCGTTTCAGGTGCAGTACATTCCACTGCTGCTGGCTGGGACATGGGTAACATTTCAACTGGGACAGGCGATCGCCGTTCCGCCTGACTGGCGCAATGACGACTGGCAGTTTGCCCAGCAAGATTGGCAGCGGCAACGCTTTCGATTGCTCTGGTTGGGCATTGCAGTCAATGTGCTGCTGCTGCTGGGCTTTAAGTACGTTCCTTTTGTGCTGTCTACGATAGGAGCGCTAGCTGGCAACACAGCACTGCAAGCCAATGCAACGTGGACGCGATCGAATCTCATCGCGCCTTTAGGATTGAGCTTTTTTTGCTTTGAGTGCATTGCGTATCTGGTGGATGTTTACCGTGGGGCACCCGCAGCCCATCAGTTTCTTAACTTCTCTGCGTACAAGTTGTTTTTTGCCAAGCTGATTAGCGGCCCGATCACTCGCTACCATCCGCTGGCAGCACAGGTGCAAACACAGACCTTTCCGACAGTCGATCGCTGGGTCGAAGGGGTGTGGCTCATTGCCTGTGGCGCAGTCAAAAAAGGGTTGCTGGCAGATAACCTCGGCGTTTTGGTTGACCTTAGCTTTCAAAACCTCCAGCGGGCAGGCAGTGCCGATCTGTGGCTGGCGACGATCGCGTATGGGCTACAGCTTTACCTCGATTTCAGCGGCTACGTGGATATGGCACGAGGAAGCGCCATACTGCTGGGCTTTGACCTACCGCAGAATTTTGATTTTCCCTACTTCAGCACCAGCATTGCAGACTTTTGGCGACGCTGGCACATGACGCTGGGTGACTGGTTACGCAATTATCTGTACTTTCCGTTAGGTGGCTCACGGCAGGGCTTACTGCGTACCTGCTTGAACTTGCTGATTATCATGACGATCGCGGGCATCTGGCATGGGGCAGCCTGGGGCTTCATTGTCTGGGGTGTGCTACACGGCATAGCGCTGGTTGTGCATCGGTTGACTGAGGCGCTCTCAAAGCAGGTTTCCTGGCTGGAAGGGGCATGGCAAAGTCTACCAGGTGTCGTACTCGCATGGGCTTTGACTCAAAGCATGGTGTTCACGACCTGGATTTTCTTTCGCCTGCCGGATGTCAAAGAATCCTGGTTGGTGGTGCAGCGTTTATGGGGGCATACTGCCGATGCTCAGTTTGCCCAAAAGGTTTATTTAGAAGCGATCGGTCTGGGGCTACTGCAAATCGCGCTGTTGCTTTGGGTGCTGATGGTCTGTATGGGTGCAGCCTATGTGTTCGATCGTGCTCTCAAGCTCCAACTCAATTGGCATGTCAAGCTGATGCTGGTGCCGCTCTGCCTGTTTGCTGTTTGGATTTTGGCACCCAAGGGGTCGCTACCTTACATTTACTTTGACTTTTAGAGGATGTTTGAGATGTTGCGATCGTCTCGCATAGGGGCGTGCGGTCAACAATCCTCGTAGACCACGAAAACTCGTAAACTGTAGCTTGCTTCTCGTTTTTAAGGCATTTTCCTAAGCAGCTTGAGCAGAGCAGTGCGATCGTCCAACGCTCAAACTCATCCAATGGGCAGAGCCGATACGTTTCTTTACAAAACAGCCATTACACCAGGTCTACAGCTTAGGAAGAACGCTCTGCAAACAACAGCAACAAGCCGCTATAACCAAATCGAAAGATTGGTAGACGGTATGATTGCCGTTACACGTCTGTTTCGGAAGCACTGCACACTTGCCAGCAGGCTTCTAGCCACGGTATCAGAGCGTGTCGGGATAGGGTTGCATGCTGTGCGACACTCCAGACCTGAATGGCTTTTGTAGCACTTGTAACCTGCACTCTTAAGGGCTGATACCCGCTACACCAACAGGCAATCTCCAACTCTTGCAACCGATGATAAACCTGCCAACGATCCTGGCACTGAATCTGAATGATTTCATTTACTTGAGAATTTAGATTGTTTAAATCCATGTTAATCATTCCACAAAATTGTTTGTTGTACCTTATTAAAACTAATTCCTGATTAGCTTAAACAAGCATAGGAAGCTCAGAAGGGTTTGCACAATGCAGTCATGATTTCAACCTTTAGAACAACTCGTTCGTGGCTGTATTAAAACAATCAATAGGCATCCAGGCTAAACGCAACGTTACCTTTTTCGCTGAATTTTTTTATGGGTTGTAGCGGTTTGAGATGAGCCACGCTTGAGCCGGAATCTGAATTTTCTTCAGCTTCAGTGGCTTCCGGTAAAACAGCACTTGCTTGTCTAAGCCAGTTGATAACGGTGTTATGACTAATGCCAGTAGCACGTTCGATCGCACGAAGCCCTATGCCAGACGCATACATATGCAGACAAATCTGTCTAGCATCTTCGGAGTAGCCCCTAGAGCTGTAGAACTCTACAAACTGGCGGCTACACTGCTTGCAGATGTAATTTTGCTTGCCGTGGTGATGTCCGTTTTTATTAATTTTGGTTGAATTGCAGCGAGGACATTTCATACATTCACTGTGCAGCGCTATTGGATCAAAAGAATTACATACAGGGTTTAAGTTAAACCAGATGATAAAAACTCTCAGTTCTTGTTAGAAAGTAACCAAAAGGTGAATAAGGAACTTTAAAAAATCTGATACGCTTTATGAGTGTTGAATCTGATGATTATGTCTGTCATAGCGTCAGGTGACGAATAGTAGATTTGAGTTGCCGTCAGGGTATTAGCCATTTAAGGAGGACATGATGTCTGAAGTTCAAACATTGATTCGCTCATTCGGTCAGGTTGCAGACAACCCTATCTTGCTGGAGCGATCGACGACTGAGCCAGTTTGCGAAGGCTTGAACATCCTTCTGGCAAGCTTTCAGGCTCTGTATTTGCAGTACCAAAAGCACCATTTTGTTGTTGAGGGCGCAGAATTTTATTCGCTGCACGAATTCTTTAGCGAAAGTTATGAAGCGGTTCAAGAGCATGTCCATGAAATTGGTGAACGGTTAGATGGGTTGGGAGGGGTGCCCGCCGCTAGCTTTACAAAGCTGGCAGAGCTGAGTTGCGTGACACCCGAAGCCGATGGTATTTACCGCTGTCGTCAGATGCTAGAGAATGACTTGGCGGCAGAGCAAGCCATTATTGGTGTGCTTCGTCGTCAGGCGGCACAGGCAGAAAGCCTGGGCGATCGGGCCACTCGCTATCTGTATGAGCAGATCTTGCTCAAAACTGAGGAGCGAGCCTACCACATCGGTCACTTCCTGGCGCATGACACACTGGTAGTGTTGAATTAGTTCATTCAGGTGCAATCAACCATCGTTGCCTCCAGCTCTTCGATCGATGTAATGGGTTAAAGCAGGTCGCTGCTTTAGGGTGCAGGGGTTGAAGGGGCTGTTTCTACAGGTGCCACTTCGGGTGCTGCTGGAGCAGGCGCGGGTGCAGGAGGAGCCGCTTCCACAGGTGCGGGTTCCGGTGCCGCTGGAGTAGGGACGGCTTCGGGTTGGGGGGCGATGGGTTCAACCGGAGAAGCCTGTACCGGGGACGGAACTGCAGACGGTGTCGCAGGTGGTTTTGCGGGTGTTTCTACAGCCGTGGTTGGTTGTTGACGCTGACGTTCCTGAGCTTCCCGCCGCTGCCGCTCCTGCTCTGCGACTTGCTGACGTTCAGACTCCTGTCTGCGACGCTCCTCGTTTTGGCGCTGCCGACTGGAGCCCTCTTGCTCATACTCGACTCGCACCCGTTTTTTAAGGCCGCCTTCGGGAATCGTTTTGGGGTCGAATCGCCATTTGCTCATGGTTTCCAGCGTTTCGCGATCGGTCTCAGGATTACCACTGGATTTTCGCAGTCGTACTTCTACACTGCCGTCGGGTCGAACGGTCATATCCACACGGGGGCTACCTTCCGATCCCCGATATTTTGGTTTGGGGCAGCTTAAGCAGGCAGGTTGATTTGGAGCCGGAATGGGCGGCGCTGTCGTGCGGGTTGCAGTGCTGCCGGGTGTACCACCAGGTGTGCCACCCGGCGTACCTTTAGCATCGCCATCGGGTCGGCCTAAGGGATCAAAGCCAGTGGGTCGGCTGGCATTGCCAAACCCAGACCCGGTGCCGAAGGGGCTAAAAATGGGGCCGCCGCCAACCCTTAGCCCACTGTCCTCACCCGTTTTGCTGGTCATGGGGTTCACCGCTTCCGAGGAGCGAGAGGGCGGTAGATTGCTGGGAGCATCTTCACCCGTCGCTTGTGGAGCCTGACTATCGGGTGCTAGCGGTGGGGGTGGCGCAAACGCAACTTCAGAGGCAACTTCGGGTGGGGGCGGTTCTACCTTCTGCTCGATCGCCTGCTCTTCAGGTTTTTCTGGCTCGATCGGCGTTTCGGGCTCTGCCACGACTTCGATCGTGTCTTCTTCGGCTTCGGGTAGGCTGTTCCAAAAAGCAGTGGGTGTCGCTGCCATTGCGATCGTGTGGAAAGCCGCCGATCCTAAAAAGCTCCAGAGCAGAAAGGTGTTGATTGCCTTTCCTTCTTTTGTGCGTTGGGCAGTGGTTAAGTCTGAGGCATGCATAATCACTTCCGTTGGGTGGCAATGGCTAGTTTTGCTCCTGGCACCTGGCGCAGTTGATCCATCACTTCGATGACATGGTTGTGCGTCACAGAGCCATCTGCGTTGAGCACTACAACCAGTTCTTGACCAGGGCTGAGTTGCGTTTTAATGGTGTTTGCCAGGTTATCAACTTGAATGGGTGCTTTGTTTAGGAAAACGTTTCCTGCTGGATCAATGCTGACCGTCGATCGACTGGCTGCTTGTGGTTTGGCAGTGGTAGCTTTCGGCAGATTGACTGGGAGTCCTTCAGAGCGCACTAGAAACAGCGTCGAGAGGATGAAAAAGGTCAGCAGCGCAAACAGCACGTCGATGAGAGGCACGACGTTAATTTCTGTAGGGCGCTCCATTTCTTCAGCCAGTTGCCTACGCATAGGATGGCTCCACGCCCCTGTGAGCACGACGGTGGAGCAACTCTAGCTGCACACTATATTCTTCAATTAAGCCAAGTTGACGCTGATAAAAGGCTCGAAACGTGTTGGCAAGTAACAGAGCAATGACGGCCACGACCAGGCCAGTTGCCGTTGCAATCAGGGCTTCACTGATGCCAGCGGTGACACCTAACGTCTTTGTGCCACCAATTTCGCCTAAGTTAAGTGAACTAAAAGAACGAATCAAACCCATGATGGTGCCCAGCAATCCGAGCAACGGCGCAAGGCCCACAACCGTTTCAAAAATGGGCGCAAATCGTTTTAGGAGAGGCAATTCTGCCTGAATCGCACCGTCTAACGCCAAGCGAAATTCTTCAGGGTTGGCCTCTTTGAGCGAAAGCGCTTCTAAGAAAATGCGGGCAGCGGGAAGATCAAGATTGCGTTTGAGTTTTTCGATCGCCAGCTCATTGTCATACGCATAAAGCTTCAGCACCTCCTGAATGACTTTATGCTGACGACGTTTGACGCGATACCAGAAAACAAAGCGCTCGACTGCCAGAGCAAGGACAGCGATCGAAAACCCAATCAGCGGCAGCATGATGATGCCGCCCGCTGCAAATAGTTCGTTAAGTCTCTGCATGAACTCCTCTACGAAGGGTAAACAGTAGCCAGCACTCACGGCTCATGGCTCGCGACTGAGAAAGTCTTTCAAGTGAACTATAGAACTTAATGAGAAGATATATCAAGTAGAAAAGCAAATTAATTTTACCCTTTGCGATCAAGGTGATCGATCTCTCCTAGCAAAACTAGCTTTATCAACTAACCAGCGATCGACAGAATTCTCAAGTATTCAAGACAAGCAACCATGAAAAATTATTACTGCTCAACGATATTTCTCAACTCTAAAACCTCTAAAATGACTTACGTGCAAGGATCACATCGTTTTATAAATGAGTTGCATCAAACAGTTTTCTAATAATGGAAGGCTTGACTTTGGGCACCAGGCATCATAACTTCTTGATCATTACTAGAACTTATTCGCAATAAGCTAAACCAGCAGTTCTATCCTGTTGGAAAAGTGCAGCTACCTGTCCACCGAGGATAGGCAATTTCTGTTGCAAATAGTTTCATTCACCTGTGAGGAAGTATTGTGAGTCAGTTGCGTTTAGGGCCAAAGGTGGCGAATGACTTCGTCACACGAAGCACGATCGCGTCTCTACTATCAGTCGGTCAGTCAGTCGGCATTGCCCATGCGGCAGGCGAAGCGAGGGAGCCTCAAGTTGAAAAACCAGCGGCACTGGAAACTCGGTGGCAGGAAACAGGGCTACGTGTAAAAGATTTGCATCGCCCTGCTATGACCCTTAAAGAGTGGATGGCTCAGGTAGAGGCCGCCACTGCGCAGGTGACACGAGTACAGCTCGATCGCACAGAGATAGGGTTGGAAATTGTCCTGGATACTCAAGACGGCAAACCGCTGCAAATTGATGCCACACAGTTTAAAAGCGAAGGCAATAGTCTGATTGCAGGTATTCCTAATGCGGTGATGGCATTGCCACAGGCGCGAGAATTTAGTGTAGATAATCCAACGGCAGACATTGCTAACATTCGCGTCACTCAAACCGATGCTGCAACGATTCAAGTGCGGGTGACGGGCAACAATACCTTATTAACCTCAGACGTAACCTTGAAAACCGGAGGATTGGCATACAGCCTCAACCCGGAAGGGAAAACCCCGGAAGAAGAACTGGTGGTGACGGGCGAAGAAGAGCGGGGCTACCGCGTGCCCAACGCTAACTACATTCAAGCGCTGACGGGCAATGAGGGCGGTATTGAACCCGGTGAACCGTTGACTCTGATTGGTTCAATTTCGGTGCAGTTTTAAATCCATTTTGTGAAGCTTCAACCAAACTCACACTGGCAACCAGAATTTTATCGCTGCCTTGAGGTGAACCGCTTGCAATGAATATCTTGTTTTTTGCAAAGTCTATCAATCAGGAGATGATTATGAAAAAAATGCTGTTCGGTACGGTGTTGATAGTGAGCGGCACGATCGCGATTGCCTGCCAACCATCCTCCAATCCACCCACTGCAAACGTGCCTGTTTCTGGCGAGTCAGCCGCCACAATCGCTGCGAAGACGACTGCCAGTTCTCCAGAGAGTAGTTTTGATGAGTCACTGTACCTCTTTGCCAACCCTGATGTCAAAAAACTGATCAAACAGGGCAAATATAAATCGGGGCTAGAACATTACGAGAAAGTTGGACAAACGGCTAAGAAAGCGGATGGAGAAGACTATGAGAGCTTCTTCACAGGCACAGATGGAAGCGATACCATTCAAGGCTTTGGTAAAGGCAAGCACGCCCACTTTGCAGGTATTGGCTTTGAAATTGCCTCTAAAAAGAATGATCCGCTGCCATTGCGTCCCAAAAGTCTGGGTAAGGGCGAAGTGGATGTTTTAGTAGGTACCCAGGACGGTGGCAATGAATTTCTTTTGGGTAGCTTTGTGACGTCTGTAAACCCCAAAGCCGAGCCATTCTATATCGGCAATGGCGATGCCGATTATGCTCGCATTCAAAACTTCACCCCAACCAAAGATCTGGTGATGCTGGCGGGGGAACCGAAGCAATATACATTTAAGCCCGTTGCGGGAAACTTGCATATTGCAACGGTAAAAGGCGATTTGGTCGCGATCGTGGAGGGTATTGAAACGCTCACTGTGGGTGATGTCGTTAAACAGTACGGCATCTTCACAATGAAATAGGGTGAGTTGCAATCATTGAAGCACTGTCATTGAAGCAATCTATCCTTAATGACAATGCCAGAAATCATGCCATTCAGCCCACTCAACGATCGTCAGGTGCAGTCTGTTCTAGATCGATTACACGTGAAGTCGATCGCCAGTTTGGCTCACTGCTGCACTATTGACCCAAGTACTAATCAGGAGCCGTTTTTATGAGTGCGAACCGTATCCGTAAATGGGTATTGATGTTACATGGTGCGATCGGCATTGGGATGGGACTATTGCTGGTCGTGATTAGCCTGTCTGGGGCTGGCATTGTCTTTCAAGAAGAGCTAGATCATGGGCTGAACCGATCGCTCTGGCACGTCATCCCCCAGGCTGAACCAGTGTCACTGGATGACATGATGACCTCTGTGCAAAGCGCTCATCCTACTTTAACTGTGAGCTACATTCAAGCGCCCAAAACGGTTGAAGAAAGCTATGTTTTCAATCAGACGACGCAAGACGATCGACGCTTACAAACCTTTGTTAATCCCTATACTGGGCAGGTTTTGGGGTCTCGTATTTGGGAATATTCTTGCATTGGCTTTCTCTATACGCTGCACCACGATTTATTTGCGGGCAAGGTTGGTCAAATAATTGTGGGTGTGGTCGGTGGCTTATTGCTGCTGATGTCAATCACTGGCGTACTGCTGTGGACGGGTTGGCGCAAGCTGGCAGCAGGGTTCAAAATTCGGTGGCATGCGCCGCTGCCGCTCTTGAGTTACGACCTGCACCAGGTTAGCGGCATTATCTCTAATCTCTTTTTAACCATTACTGCTGTTACAGGTGTGGTGATTGTCATCCTTCACCTTTTGCCAATGTTCAACCAAGCGCCGGAAGCGAAGCTTGCCCTTAATACGCCAACTGTTGCACTCAGCACGCTGCTGCAAAAAGCCGATGCTGCCATTCCAGACGGTAAAACGACCTTTATTGAATTACCCGAAACCGGTCCGCAAAAAATGGCGGTCCGCAAAAAATTACCCAATCAAACAACAGGACGGTTTGATCTCAGTGTGGTGGAACTCGATCGCGTGAGTGGCAGCGTTTTACAGGCAACCAAAGTGGAAAAAGCGGAAGGATTGTTCAAGTTTATTGTGACGATCGCCGATCTCCACTTCGGCACCTTTGGTGGACTTCCCACTCGCATTTTATATGTCTTTGTTGGCATCATGCCCGCCGTACTTTTCATCACAGGATTGGTAAATTGGCGACGCAGACAGATGCTTGGAACCCGACGAGATGCTGCGTTGCAATTGGCGCAAGAAACCCAGGCAAACAAGTCTATCTAGCACCACTCATTTGATTAATCGTATTAAAGGATTCATTGTGCAACCATCTCAACTGATTCATTCCCTGTGTTTATTGAGTATCCTTTCTCTACTGGGAACTCAAGCCGCGCAGTCAAACGAAGCTTCAACCCTGGTTCAACCTGAAGCAAAGCTGATACAACTGGGTGACGTGAAACGGCCTGCCAAAACCGTTAAAGACTGGTTGGCACAGGTGGAAGCTGCTACGGTAACGGTAACAGGGGTAACGCTCGAACGTACCGAAGTAGGCTTAGACATTATCCTGCAAACTGCCGATGGCAAGCCGTTGCAGGTGGATGCTACAAAATTTAGAACAGAAGGCAACAGTCTGATTGCAGACATTCCCAATGCAGTCCTGGCACTCCCGAATACTCAGACATTCAGTGCTGATAATCCAACCGGGGACATTGCCACTGTTCGCGTCACTCAAAGCGATGCGGCCAATATTCGGGTGAGCGTGACGGGTAGCAAAGCACTGCCCACCGAAGAAGTGACGCTGAAAACGGGAGCACTTGCATATAGCCTCAGCCCAGAAGGAGAAACGCCGGAAGAAGAACTCGTAGTGACGGGTGAAAGGCAGAGTGGCTATCGAGTTCCGGATGCGACCACTGCAACACGAACGGATACGCCACTGCGTGATACTCCGCAATCCATTCAGGTTGTACCTCGACAGGTAATTGATGATCAGAAGCTTTTTCGGATCTCGGATGCGGTTCGGAATGTGAGTGGTGTGGTTCCTCAGGGAGGGTATGCAGGGCTGACAGACAATTACAACATCCGGGGCTTTACCACCTACGACAACTTGAGGGATGGTTACTACGCTCAGGATAACTTGATAAACCCAACGAACATCGAGCGAGTTGAAGTGCTTAAAGGGCCTGCTTCGGTGCTGTATGGGCAGTTTGAACCGGGAGGTGTCGTGAATTATGTCACTAAAAAACCGCTGAGTGAACCGTATTATGCGGCTGAATTTACAGCTGGAAGCTTTGATACCTACCGTCCCTCGATCGATCTTTCTGGCCCGCTCAACGTCGATAAAACCTTGCTCTATCGTTTGAATACTGCCTATGAAAGCTCTGGTAGTTTTATTGACTTTATTGACCAAAAGCAATTCAGCATTGCACCATCACTGACCTATAAAATTGGTGATGCGACTACGTTGACGTTGCAATATGAATACCTTAAAGCCGATCGCACCTACTATGATGGGTTGCCACCTGACCCAATTGTTTTCAAAGCACCGATCAGTCGGTTTTTAGGAGAAGCGGACGATCGCTATAAAATCCAGACCCATACGATCTTTTTAACCTTCAACCATCGCTTTAGTGAAAATCTGCGGCTCCGGAGTGCCTTTACCACTGCGCTTTATGACACGGAAGAGGCAGAGTTTCGACCCAACAGCATTGCTGACGATGGTCGTACCGTCTTGCGAAGGTATGCGGCGGGTCCTGGCTACTACCGCAACTATGCTCTCCAAAATGATCTGATCAGCAACTTCAATACGGGTTCTATTCAACACCAGTTGTTGCTAGGTCTGGAGTGGAATAAATATACCTACGGCTATGATTATCTCCGAGGGTCGGTTGACCTGACTCCCAGCATTGATTTATTCAACCCGGTATATGGTGCCTCTCGCCCACCGGAGTTTGATGAGGGGTCACAGCGCGATCGCTACGATCGCAACACGATCGGAATTTATGCCCAAGATCAAATCACATTGCTACCCAACCTGAAACTGTTAGTGGGTGGTAGATATGACTTTATCCACCGCAAAAATAGTTCGCAGCCGCTAGACGCTACGGGCAGAGATCCGATTGATGATGCCACCGTGGATCGGCTTTACAATGGAGCCTTTTCACCGCGCGTTGGCATTGTTTATCAGCCGATTCCACCGATTTCACTATACGCCAGCTACAGTCGATCGTTTAATCCCAGTTCTTCGCGCACCGTGGATGGCAGTCTCTTACCACCAGAACGCGGTACCCAGTACGAGGTTGGTGTTCGGGCAGAAACCTCAAATGGCAAGCTTTCGGCAACCCTTTCTGCCTATCAAATTACCAAAGCGAATGTCGCGACTGTTGATGCCAACAATACTGACTTCTCGATCGCAGCGGGGGAAGTTAAAAGTCGGGGGGTTGAATTTGACGTGGTAGGAGAGATCCTACCTGGTTGGAATGTGATTGCCTCTGCCTTTGTCAATGATGCGTTTGTGAACCAGGACAACAGTTTGCCTGTGGGCGATCGCTTAGTGAATGCACCCAGCCAGGGAGCCAGCTTGTGGACAACCTATGAGATTCAACGAGGCAGTCTTAAAGGTTTAGGGTTTGGTGCGGGTGTCTTTTTTGTGGGCGATCGTGAAGCTGAACTGCCCAACACCTTTGAGATTCCATCCTATGTTCGTGCCGATGCCGCCATTTATTACAAGCGCGATCGCTGGAAAGTGGGACTCAATTTCAAGAATCTCACCAGTACCCAATATTACGAATCTCAAGGTTACTATCTTCGTCCTGGTGCGCCATTCAGCGTTTTGGGCAGCGTTTCTGTGACTTTTTGACCTTGCATTAACTCTTTTGATCCATTGCTATGAACGCTAAAGTATTCCGAAATTGGCTATTCGTTCTACATCGCTATCTTGGCTTAATGGTTGGACTGATTGCGATCGTCATTGGTTTAACAGGTAGCCTGCTGGTCTTCCACACAGAGATCAGTGAGTTGCAACAACATCACCAAATTGGAACCATTACGCCTCAAGGGCGACCGTTACCCATTGAAACCATCATCAACGCGGTAAAACCCATCTATGCCAATCGATCGGATGCAGTGCTCCAGGTGCTTGATGCACCCACAAAGCCGAATGCGCCGTTTCGTGTGGTTTATGCTACGAAAGCAAACGATTGGATCGAGAACTACGTGCATCCCTACACTGGAGCCGTTCTCGGTAACACGCTCAAGCCCAATGCAACAGAGCATTTTTTCAGCACAGCTTATAAATTGCACTACTCACTGTTAGCAGGTGACATCGGCATCAAAATTGCGGGCATTGTTGGTTTGCTCATGTGCATTCTGACGCTCACAGGTGCCATGCTTTGGCCTGGGTGGAGAAAGCTCATAGCAGGTTTCACAATTAAATGGAATGCCCATCCCAAGCGGGTAAATTTTGACTTGCATAAAGTGGTGGGAATGATTGCGGTGGCCTTTCTGTTCTTCACCTTTTTCACAGGCTTCTGCTGGAATTTCTATGAGTTCAGTGAGCCTTTTATTCGAGTTGTGACGCTCAGCCCCTCAAAAACAGAACCAGTGTCTCAAGTTGTTGCTAAGCAAGCTCCGCTCAGACTTGCAGATCAACTACAAACGGCCCAGGCGGCTTTACCAGATGCGGCACTGCGAAGAATCTATTTTCCTGCAAAGCCTGAAGACGCATTAAGGTTTCGCTTTAAGCTGCCCCAAGAATCAGTGAGCTATGGAGAGAGCAATGTGTATCTCGATCAATATAGCGGTGTGGTTTTGCGTGTAGATCATGGGTTGAAACTGCCCCTGGGCGATCGCGTCCTCAATGCCTTTGTTCCCCTCCATTACGGCACGTTTGGCGGTCTACCAACGCGTATTTTCTATGTCTTTGTAGGGCTGACACCACTCATTTTATTTACGACAGGCTTTGTGATGTGGTGGTATCGCAAACGTAAAAAGCAGCCTGACTTTGAAGAAACACCGCAAGTCATCACGAAGCATTTTTGAAGCTGAACGCTGAACGCTGGGTGTGCTGCTTCATTGCACTATCAGGGACACATACTCTTTTTCAGAGATTCAATGAGCAAAATGGCGATTTGCTCTCTTGTTTTGACCCTTTGCTTACTCATTTCAGTAGGTTCCGTAAGCAGAATGGCAATTTGCTTTCTTGTTTTAACCAATTGTTTTCTTATTTCGGTGGATCGCGCACTCATTTTAGTGTTTTTCGCAAGCAAAATGGCAATTTGCTTTCTCATTCTGCGGTTTGCTTTCTCCTTTCAGTAGATCACGTAGCCAAGCTTTTCGAGAGACGCAGAGGGCAATCCGCCAGAACCAGAAAAAGCGAGGGGGTTAGAAGCGGGTGCCAAAGCTGAATTTCTGGATGGCAGGCTGTTTGTCACTCTGGCTTACTTTGACATCACCAAGCAGAATGTAGCGACGACCGATCCAAACAATCCCTTTTTCACAATTACTGCGGGGGAACAACGCAGCCAGGGGGTTGAACTTGACATCGCGGGAGAGATTTTACCCGGTTGGAGCATCATTGCCAACTATGCTTATACCGATGCCAGAATCACTGAAGACAATGATATTCCTGTAGGGAACCGCCTGTTTAATGCGCCTCGCCACAGCGCTGGGTTTTGGACAACTTACAGAATTCAGCGGGGTGATTTGTAGGGGTTGGGCTTTGGTTTAGGCATCAACTATGTGAGTAATCGTTTTGGTGATTTAGCCAATACGTTTGAAGTGGGTGACTATTTTCTCACCAATTTGGCTCTCTTCTATCAGCGAAATAATTGGCGCTTAGGATTAAACATGAACAATCTGTTTGATGTGAGCTACATCAGCAGTACTAACAATTCTCGCAACTTTGGTAACGCACCCGGTGCCCCATTGAGTGTAATCGGCACTATTTCCGTAGAGTTTTAAGGACGCACGATCGGATTTCAACCGTGAGAGCATACGTTCTATCATCAAATAGAGAAATCTAATACGACTTACAATTAAGCCCAAAAATACTTTGGAAGCGATCGCTCAACACCTGTGAATTTGAAGGACAACGCTGCATGAAAGTTCGCAATTTGGTCTTAAAGCTACACGGTTTGATTGGCATTGTGATGAAATTATTGCTGGTTGTGAGCAGCCTCACGGGTTTTATTCATCACGGGGATAGTGAACTGGCGACGGAGGCGAGCGATTAACACATGGCGAGAATCAGCGCTGCAGCTGGTTTAAGAAACCCAAAAAACAGGCTTTCCTAACTCATTCATTTGGAGCTATTAAAATGAAAACAACTCTCTTCGGTGCTTTGTCAATCGTAAGTGGTGCGATCGCAGGTATTTGCATCTCCACTTTATCCATCTCAAAGCAAGCGACTCTTATGCCTGCTGCTGCTCAAACCGCACAGGTGGCTGGCTTTAACGCAGATATTTATCTAATGGCCTATCCGGATGTTGCCAAGCAAATTCAAGCAGGCAAATTCAAATCGGCGTTAGATCAGATCGAGGTATTGAAATTGCTCAACCCACATCTCAGAACTGGAGGTATGCTTGTGTCAGATAACGTTGGCACCTTCAAAGACGATTTGAGACCTTACGTTGAGTTTCTGCAAAAGCCTGAGAATGGCTATCGTTCAAGCACTTTGGCCTTGAAGGGTGGCACAGAGCTTTCAATCAAAGTGAGATGAGGTCTACCAAACGTTTTCAAAGAATCGATGAAACAGGTTTTTGCAGCCGCCTTACCCAATTATGCAGTTTGTCGTGTCGGAATTTCGATGACAAACGTTGCGCCCTGTCCTGGTGCAGAATGACACGTCAACTGACCTTTGTGTCGTTCGGTAATCACTTGATGGCTGATAGACATTCCCATCCCCGTCCCTTTGCCCACAGCCTTGGTCGTGAAAAACGGGTCAAAGAGGCGCTTTTGCACAGCTTCAGGGATGCCAGGTCCGTTATCCGTAATGTGAATCGCCACGCGATCGCCACCCACAACCTTGGTCTGAATTGTAATCACACTCGGCTGTTCCTTCACTTCAGCGGGCGATCGCTGTTGGTTTTGCTCATCTAGCGCATCGATCGCGTTGCTCAAGATATTCATAAACACCTGGTTGAGCTGTCCCGCATAGCATTCAATATGGGGCAAGGGGCCGTAGTCTTTCACAATCTGGATGGCGGGATACTCGGAGCGCGACTTCAGCCGATTGTGTAAAATCATCAGCGTACTGTCGATGCCTTCGTGCAGATCCACATCTTTCACTTCCGCTTCGTCTAACCGCGAGAACGAACGTAGGGATGCCACAATTTTTTGAATGCGATCGGCTCCCACCTTCAAGGAGCCTAACAGTTTGGGGAGATCGGTCATTAAAAAGTCCAGGTCGATCGCCTCGGCCTCAACTTTAATCGCACCGACTGGATCGGGATAATGTTCTTCGTAGAGTGAAAGCAGCCTGAGTAGATCTTGCGTATATTCATTCGCGTGATTTAAGTTGCCATAGATAAAATTCACTGGGTTGTTAATTTCGTGCGCGACACCCGCGACTAGTTGCCCTAAGCTCGACATTTTCTCGCTCTGCACCATCTGTGTTTGAGTACGCTGTAGCTCTTGCAGAGCCGCTTCTAGATCTGCTGCCTGTTGTTGCAACTGAGCCTCTGCCTGCTTTAAATCGGTGATATTAAAGCTGGTACCCACAATGCGATGCACCCTACCATCTGCATTGATCAACGGGTTAAATGTCGTCATCACCCAGGCCAGGTTGCCATTAAAGGTTAGATGTTCGGTGGCTATCAGTGTCGTTCTCCTGTTGGAGCACTCGCGGAGGAGTTGATCAATGGCGGCTCCTTCTGTGGCACCAAACAACTCGGCTGCTGTCTTACCTGCGATTGCAGCACTGCTATATCCCGTAAGGCGTTCTGATACGTGGTTGTGGTTAGCGTAGTGAAAGACACCATTTTCAAGCACATCGACCACAAAAATGGAGCAGCCAACGCCGTCATAAATACTGCGTAAAAACTGCTCTTGCTCTTGCAATTGAGCTTCGGCCTTCTCGCGTTCGCGTTGCGCTGTGATGTCTTGCATTGCAGCAACAGCACCTAATTTGTTGCCATTATGATCAAAAAATGCTTGCCCACTCGCCAATATGATACGCGTCTTACCTTGCTTGGGTGCAATCACCATCTCGGCATGATGAACAATTTCGCCTTGAAACGCCCGAAACAGCGGGATATTCTGTGTTTGCATGAGGGTTTTGCCATCAGCATGGTACAGGTCGAAATAAGGTGCCCATTCATCAGGAGGCAAGGGAGCTTCGGGTAAACCGTGAAACTCTCGTGTGGCACGGTTAAAGAGGGTCAGGCGTCCCGTTTCATCGCAGGCAACAATGCCGTCTGCCAAATTGTCCAAAATGGTTTTGAGGAATTGTTGCTCTTTTTGCAAAGCAGCTTCGGCTTCTTTGCGATCGCTAATATCTTCCATCACACCCTGATAGCCAATGACACCGCCTTCGGCATTTTTAATGGGCGACAAATTGCACGATACCCAGCACCAGCGATCGTCTTGGCAACGGTGCCGAAACTCAAGTCCCGTCTCATTTTTCCCCGTGTTGATGAGGCGATCGTAAGCTGCCCCACAAATCGCTAAATCGTCGGGATGTACCAGTGGGGCGAAAGGCTTGCCTAAAAAGTCTGCCGGGTCGTAGCCAAAAAGCTGCGTAAATTGAGGGGAAATGTAGGTAAAGGTGCCTGCTGCGGAGAACGCAAAAATATAGTCGCTGGCATCTTCGACGAGGCGACGAAACTTGGCTTCACTTTCGGCAAGGGCAATTTGTGCCTGTTTATAGTCAGTGATGTCTTCGTAGGTGCCAAAAACCCCGACGATCGCGCCCGTTTCATCATGTATCGGCATTTTGCTGGTTCTCATCCAGAGCAGGGTGCCATCGTCTTTGAGCCACGATTCTTCGTAGTTCAGGCGGGGACGATTGTCTTGTATGACTGCCGTATCATTCGCGCGAAAGCGATCGGCTGACTCTCGCCAGACAAGCTCAAAGTCGTCTTTTCCAACAATTTGCTTTGGTGACTCTAGTTGTGCATCCTGAGCAAACAGGTTGTTGCACCCCAGATAGCGAAAATGCTGATCTTTCCAGAAAATCCGCTGAGGCAACAGGTCAAACACCAGCTGTAGGAGCTGTTTGGATGCTTGTAGCTCTTTCTCTGCTTGCCGAGATTCAGTGATGTCGCGGGCAATGGCATAGATAAGGCGTTCTTCCTGATAGGGAGCAGCAGTCCAGGAGAGCCATCGATAGGAACCATCTTTGCAGTAGTAGCGATTCTCGAAAGCGACGGTTTTAGCTCCCTGGCTAAGCTTGATGGCTTCTGCGATCGAGGCCTCGCGATCGTCCATATGCACAAAGTCGATGAAGGGCTTTGTCACCAACTCATCAGGCGTATAGCCTAGAATTTGCTCAAAGGCCGGATTAACACGCCTAAAAACTCCGTCGAAGTCCACAATGCAGAATATATCTGCACTCAGCATAAAGAAGCGATCGCCTTCTAATTCTGCCTGTTCACGATCGCGCGCCGTTTGATTGATTGCCTCCCCGTTTGACTCCAGGCTCAGATCGGTGGACTGCATGTGTGCCAAACACTCCCTATGAAAACAAAAGCGGCGGTAAGCCATGCCTAGTGTTCCCGAATCAGAGGGTGTTTAACGATCACGTTGGCTACAACACGCCACACTGCCCTTGTTGACGCAGTAAATGATCACAGAGCACCAGGGCAACCATTGCCTCAACCATTGGCACAGCACGAGGAAGCACACACGGATCGTGGCGACCTTTGGCAGCCAAGGTTACTTCCTCGCCTGTCTTTGTCACAGTGCGCTGCTCTTTGCGAATCGTCGCAGTAGGCTTAAAGGCAACCCGAATAATAATGTTCTCGCCATTGGAGATGCCGCCCTGCACGCCGCCCGATCGATTCGTCACGGTGCGAATGGTGCCCTGCTCATCGGTGTAAAACTCGTCGTTGTGCTCACTGCCCGTCAACAGCGTCCCCGCAAAGCCAGAGCCAATTTCAAAGCCTTTACTGGCTGGAAGGGACATCACCCCTTTCGCCAGATCGGCTTCTAACTTGTCGAAAACAGGCATGCCCAGGCTTTTGGGAACGCGACGGGCCACGCATTCCACTACGCCCCCGATCGAATCGCCTTCCTTCCGCACCTGCTCAATACGGTCAATCATGCGGTCGGCGGCATCCTGATCGGGACAGCGCACAATGTTGCTCTCCACCTGCTCCAGCGTCACGGTTTCGGGGTCAACCACGCCTTCCAGATCTTTGATGCGCTTGACGTAGCCAATAATTTCAACCCCTGCAACCTGCTGAAGAATTTTTTTGGCGATCGCCCCTGCTGCCACTCTGCCAATGGTTTCTCGTGCAGACGATCGTCCTCCACCCTGCCAGTTGCGAATGCCGTACTTAGCGTCATAGGTGGCATCGGCATGAGAGGGGCGATACTTCACTGCCATCTCGTCATAGTCCTGCGATCGCTGGTCTTTGTTGCGAACGAGGAGGGCGATCGGCGTACCTGTCGTTTTGCCGTCAACCATGCCAGAGAGAATTTCGCACTGATCGGCTTCATTGCGCGGCGTGGTAATCTTGCTCTGCCCCGGCCTGCGCCGATTCAACTCTGCCTGAATTTCCTCAACCGAGATCTCTAGCCTAGGCGGACACCCATCAATGACAACACCCACCCCGCCGCCATGCGATTCGCCAAAGGTGGTAATGCGAAAGAGATGTCCAAAAGTGTTGCCCATGATGCGTGATGGAGTAATTGTGAGATTGCGATCGTAGCGGAAAACGGCGATCGACCGCTGCGATCGCGAAGATGAAACCATTGTCAGCAAAGGGCGTAGGAGAATCTACCGGAGCGAGAACTCATCAATAGAACCAATAATCTGTAGGGGTTTAGCATTCGGGCAACAATCTTTGCTATGACCAAGGGCGCACCTGCCGAATGCTAAACCCTTACGCTTGAGTTTCCGGTGTTATTTAATCTACGATCCATAGGAATTTCTCTGCCATCATCCTTTTGCTTTTATGCGAACGCGATCGAGTCCTTAGAATACGCAAATCCAGCCGAGCGGTGAAGCGATGCAAGCCAACCTTCAGGAGCAACTTTCTCTAACTGATGCTGAAGTCATTTTGGGTCGCTTGCCTGAGCGCATTCGAGAGGCTCTCATTGCTCGTGCGGCTGAAATTGAGTATCCCATTGAAGTGGTCATTGAAATGGCGTTCACGTAGTGTTTCTGTAAGAGAATCGCCAGTTTTCTCGATACAGAGGCATTAGGGTTTGCAGATTGCAAGCCGGGACGTGGGCAATAAAACCGTCAGACAAACAGCAGCCGACCTTTGGGTTCTGGGAGCGATCGCCCCAACGCTTGTGCCGTCTGAATCCATGCTTGGATCACAACTTCGGCATTTTGCACTGCTTCCTGATACGTTTCACCGTCCGCCATGCAACCAGGTAGTTCTGGCACTTCGACAATAAACGCTTGATCAGCGTCGCTCCAGTACAGGATTAGTTCATACTTGAGCATCATCATTAGGCATTGGAAAGTCTTCTGGGGAGAGGTTTTGATTGACGTATTGGATCGCCGATCGTACTGTCTTAATGCGCCAGGGCACAAACACAGCATAAATAGCGCCCGTCTCAGAATCAATTCGTTTCAGAATGTGAGTATCTCTGACCTCTACATTTTCAAGCTTGAGAAGCGTATAGTCTTGTCGTGTATCCAGTTCTAAAACAGGTAACTCCTGACATAAACGAACGGCTCCGATCGCTTGAACTAGGGCTTGCTGCAAGTTTTCATATCTTTCTTCCAAAATCCACTGAGCTTGCCATTGACCTGGATGAACGATGCCATATTTCTCAAGTAAAGGAATGCCGTGATAGGCGTAGGCAACAAACCCATCGGCAAATTGCAGTGCAGGTTCGCCCTCACCATGAAGTTGATGATCGTTATCCAGAAGGATTGTTGTTGGGCGATCGCAAACAATACAGAGATTATCTACGGCAAAAATCCAGCCGCAATGTTTGACCAGTCCTTGTAAAGCTGCCCATTTTTTGGCTCTATGTGCAAAATTCAGCACTGAAAAAGCAAAGTCAGACCAAGTGCAATAAATTGCGAAGTCAGAGATGATGACAGGTGGGTTTTCGATTAAAAACTTTTTCTCTGGAAGAGATAACGAAATGGAAATTAGATCTTGAAAGCGAGGATGCTCTAAACCACAAATTTTTGCGGTCAGTGTACTTTGCAACATCTGCTTCAGCCACTTGCGAAAGAACAGCCCTTTAGCTGGAAGCCACGCTAACTGACTTTCAACGGCAGAAGCTGTTGAAACAAAAGTTTCCTGCCAGTCCTCTGGCTGCCTATCCTGAAGCGTTGTTGCGAATTCAGCATCTCCACGATGAGCCATTTGTTTGCCCAACGTCTCAAAAAGTGGAGATGAGCCGAGAACCGCCTGCTCAACAATCTCTTGAGTGGTCAGATCTTTGGGCAGAAGGTGATCAACGTGCTTTCTCAAAGACGTGGATGCATCATGGGCAACGTCTTTCAGCAAAGTGTGAATCGGTTTTGTACCTGCGTGCTGCTGTTTAAGCTGAATCTTGATCGTTTCCCAAATTCCTTGTACAAAGAACTTAAAGAAATTGCTCTGAATCTCTTCTGGAGAAACCCTCACGCTGTCTTGAGGTATTTCTACTTGTGAAACATTTTCTTGCAGACGCTCTAACGCCTCACGAGGACTGGCGCAGAAAATGACTTCGGGTTCTTTTTTTCCCATGACCGCATACGCCCCTTTGACGGCCGCTGCGGCTCGGATGCGATCGATCGGTTCAGTTGACAAATAAATACGTTGCCATTTCTCCTGATATTCGGGAATCAGAGCTTCTTGCTCAGGAGTGAGAAACTGAATCTGTGGCATTCTGCTAACCCTTGGCAAATTTTATGACCAAGGTAATTGTTCCCTCAAACCAATCGCAGACATCGGTTAGAAACCACGTTCAATACAACGTTATTTACAGCAAAAAGCGCCCCCGTAAAGAGAGCGCTTTTGGTTAGCGAGAGACGAGGGAATTAGCCGTCGATCGCGGGAGCCTGCATCGAAACCAGCGTTGCGTCGCCAGAAGCGAGATCAAGCGGGAAGTTGTGAGCATTGCGCTCGTGCATTACTTCCATACCCAGGTTGGCGCGGTTTAGCACATCTGCCCAGGTATTTACCACACGACCTTGAGAATCCAACACCGACTGGTTGAAGTTAAACCCATTGAGGTTAAACGCCATCGTGCTGATGCCCAGAGCCGTCAGCCAGATACCCACAACGGGCCATGCACCCAGGAAGAAGTGCAGGGAGCGGGAGTTGTTGAAGCTGGCGTATTGGAAGATCAACCGACCGAAGTAGCCGTGAGCTGCCACGATGTTGTAGGTTTCTTCTTCTTGCCCAAACTTGTAGCCTTCGTTCGCCGATTCGTTCTCGCTGGTTTCACGCACCAAGGAGGAGGTCACCAAGGAACCGTGCATCGCGGAGAACAAGCTGCCACCGAATACACCCGCTACACCCAACATGTGGAAAGGATGCATCAGGATGTTGTGCTCGGCTTGGAACACGAACATGAAGTTGAAGGTACCAGAGATACCCAGGGGCATCCCGTCAGAGAAGGAACCTTGCCCGATCGGGTAGATCAACAGCACTGACGTAGCCGCAGCCAACGGTGCCGAGTAAGCGACGCAGATCCAGGGGCGCATGCCGAGGCGGTAGGACAGTTCCCACTGGCGACCCATGTAGGCGAAGATGCCAATCAGGAAGTGGAACACCACCAACTGGTAAGGACCACCGTTGTACAGCCACTCATCTAAGGAAGCCGCTTCCCAGATGGGGTACAGGTGCAAGCCGATCGCGTTGCTGGAAGGCACAACGGCACCAGAAATGATGTTGTTGCCGTACATCAAAGAGCCAGCAACAGGCTCACGGATGCCATCAATGTCTACAGGAGGGGCTGCAATGAAGGCGATGATGAAGCAGATGGTTGCAGATAGCAAAGTGGGGATCATCAACACACCGAACCAGCCTACATACAGGCGGTTGTCGGTGCTGGTGACCCAGTTGCAGAACCGATCCCATGCGCTTCCGCTTTCGCGTCTTTGAATGGTTGTTGTCATAGTGGTAATGATTGCTAGAAACTACAGGAAAATCCGTAGCCAAGAATGAATGTTCGGCAAGGTCTACTCTATCTAGGTATTTCTTACCTACTCCTATAGTATTGAGATTCTTTTTGATTTTTCTGCGCTGTTAGTGAATATTCATTAACACGATCGCAACCATTGTTTACAGTCCAAAACCTACCGCCACATAAACGATCCAATCGTTTTCGCGTACAAGTCAACCAATACGGCACAACAAACTTATTGAATATTTGTAACTCTATCAAAGTAAAAGAGTGCGCGCTTAAGAACTGTATGATTCATACCTAGCAGACCTTCTAGCAAGCACGGATGGTGCTCGTGCAAATTAAGTAATCAGGCTCTTTACTAACGCAATTGTAACCAACAGTAATCTTTCTTAATTGAGCATGCTTAAGCAAACCAACTCTACTGCAAAACGCTTTAGAACGGCGCTCCCAAACGACCTAGCGTAAGCGGCACCCCGTATGGCGACGAGGCAGCTAGCGCTCTCAATCAGCGATCAGCTTCTTACTAAGCTAAGCTGCTAATTGATAAATCGCGATCAATCTAATTTCAATGCATTTGCAGGCACGTCATCCCACGAAGTAACGGTACGAAGGCGAGCAATCCACCCTGCTGCAATTTGTTCATCAGTCAAGTTGTTTTGGAACGATTGATGACAATCCTGCGCGTGGTCTTCATCGCAGCACGCAATACACGAATACAGGATGCCGGATGGATCAATTTGTTCGTTTACCCAAATAGACACGATCAAGTCCTCCTGAGAGTGAACCCATTTGCCTGTTAATTCTAGGATTTTCTCACTGCTCTCAAGCATCCGTGAACAATACGCAATGATTCAGCTAGCAGCCGCTTGAGTTATCAGCTATCAGCATCTACTTGAGCCATCAACGCCAACCCCCCTCCCGTCACCCGGCAGATGCGCCAATCGGGTAACACAGTGGCTCCCATTTTTTCGTAAAAGGCGATCGCGGGTGCATTCCAATCCAGCACGCTCCATTCTAACCGTCCGCAATTTTCGGCGATTGCACGTTGCGCTAAGTGGTTCAGCAGCGCTTTACCGATGCCTAAGCGTCGATACTCTGGCAACACGAATAAATCTTCCAGGTAAATTCCAGGCTTGGTCAAAAAGGTTGAATAGTTATAGAAGAACAACGCGAAGCCCACAGCTTGTCCGTCCACCTCTGCCAGAATCGCTTCTGCATAAGGGCGGGAAGCAAATAGATGCTCTCTAAGCGCTTCTGGCGTACCCGTTACCGCAACCGATAACCGCTCGTAGTCTGCCAAAGCTTGAATTAATTTGAACAAAACAGACGCATCATCAGGGGTCGCTGAACGCAACATCACCTCTGCGGGTGTGGCAACCATTTATTCCTTGACCCAAAATTTTTGTTAGAAAACCATTTTTATTTTAGACGAACACGTTATACAAGTAGCAGCACACTGCATCGTGCCTCATTTTTTTGAGCAACGCAACCTGGAGCAAGCATGGGTAAAAAAGGCATGGGCTGGGTACCTGACTACCCGGATGTGAGAGATTGCACCCTGAAGCACGACAACGTAAGAAACATTCAGAAGAGCCAGCAGTCCAGCGGTGGTAGTGAGGTCGATCGTGCTCGACAATTTCTCGACCTCATTAAAATTTTGAAACCCTCACCAGAGAGCCCCACCTCAATAGTAGATCCCAATATTACTCATAGCTTGTCAATTTTAGAAGAGGAGTTTACACAAGAGATTGACTCTAAGTTGCATTTTGTTTCTGCCACATTCACTGATGGTTTTCTATCTTTAGGTAGTTCAGGTAGTGCAGTACAGGATTTACAGAATAACCTCGAAAAGTTGCATTATTTGAAATTGGACAATAACCAATTTGATTACAGGAATAATCTGTTGGATTTGGACAGCTTAAAGCAGCCATCGAAAGCAAGTAATCAAGACGATCAAGAAAAAGACCTCCTGGAACCGGATGATCCAGGTCACTTTGGTAAAGCAACTGAGGCAGCGGTCAAAGCATTTCAAATCAATCAAGAGCTTGACCCAACGGGTATTTACACGGCTGTCACCAAAGCAGAGCTATTAGCCTTAATATCAATTGTGGGCAAGTTAGGCAGCAGCAAGTATCGATCGGGCGTGTCGGGTCCAGGTGTTATTTATATTCAAGCGCTACTTGAAGCTCCACCTAATTCGTTTGAAGTTGATAAGCCGCTTGGTTTGTTTGGTACTAAGACCTCTCAGGCTGTTCTAGATTTTCAAAAAGAATTTCAAAAAGAATTTTCAAAAGAAAAAAGTAGAGAGGAGGCAATTGTTGACCAGGAAACTTGGGAAAAGCTAATTAAGAAGTATGAAAATGAAGATCTGCGAAGAGTACTACCTTCTGCTCCAGTGCCAAAAAAACGGTTTAAAGAGCTAAAAAAATACATATTTAGACTAATCAAGGAAGAGGAAGGTGGAATTCCTAATATTATTAACCAGTTGGGAGGCTTGGAGGATATCGATCGATTTCTCTTTGATGAAAGTGGTAAAAAAGCTGATGGTCAAGAACCTGTACTACCTGTACTAAAGGAGATCGAAGAAAAACTACAAAAGCGTCTTGAACCGATTATTGAGGTTTTGATTCAACTGGCTACCTGTATAGATAAAACACTTCCGGTTGATAGTAAGTTTCTAGAAGAGGCGCTTAAAACTAGCTATAAGTCACTGGTTAATATTGTCAATCAGCCTTCAGACAGCGAGAACGGAATGAGCACTGAGTCGAAGCGACTTTTACGGCTGGCTGATTGGTTAGAGCAGGGAAAAGGATATGTTTCCAGTAATATTTTTCGCTATCCAAGCTACCAGCCAGGGGTGGCTCAACCAGCCATCACGTACATTCAAGAGCGCTTGCGAGCACTGGGATACTACGATGCTCCCACAACGGGTTACTTTGATGAGCAAATCACACAGGAAGCTGTAAAGCGTTTTCAGGTAGCAAGAGGAGAACCTGAACCAGACGGCAAATTCAAGTTAGCTGACATTGAGCAGTTACAGAAGATGTCCCAAGAGAAGTTTGTCAATTTGGAGCCGCCATTGCCAGATGATCTCACTGCCAGCTTGATTGCTGATCTAGGTGGACTTGAGGGACTGATTCGCTATTTCAGTAAAATTCATATTTTTGAGACAATCGACAAAATTGTTTTAAGCATTCAGGACGTTTCTAAACCACCTAATTCTGTGCACTGGGTTGAGATGGTTCAGCCAGTGATACCAGTTAATGCTTTAGACTCTAGCAGCGAGGTAGCTTTAAAGAAAATCGCTCAAGAGATTAATGAATCTAGCAAAACCATAGAAGAAAAGCAGGCTTTGGCTAGACAATTCCTTGAATTGATTCTTCGCTTCACGCTGTATCCGATCGCCAAAGCGATCGCCTATCTCATTTCTCCAATTGGTAAATATAATGAGCCTAAAGAAGCCTTTAGAGATGGATTGAGGCGCTTTAGAGTGATTGCATATTTTTCACAAGTACAAGAGATTAGTCGTATTCTAAACGGCTTAATTGTTGATGTTTCAGGAGATATTGACAGACTCACGAAAGAGTATGAATCCCTGGTGGAAACTCTGGCTATTCTTAAAGCGGAGTTTAGGCAGCAGGAGCTATCAAGCGTGGGCTTAGATATGTTTGAACAACTACAACCGCTGGTGACATCTGCCCTCCACAAATCTACTCCGTCTGTAGAGAAGGACATCAGCCAAATAAACCAACCCACTCAATTGGTAGAAGTAGTAAAAAAATGGATTAAAGAGCAGCTTTTTGTCAATGCCGAGCGCTATGTTACGCTATCAGGAAAAGCTCAACAAGCTGGTACTAACAAAAACAGCGAAATTAACGCTATACCCAGAGGAGATCAGACCTTCATCCGAGTCGATCTTAACTGCGATCGCTGCTCACTACAGCTTCCGGTGACTGGAAAAATGTATCGTGCGCTTTCTCAACAGGCAGAAGAATGCAACACCACTTATCTCATACTTCCTGATTCGGTCGATCTCAGTATCTGGTGTTCAGAAGTAGAAGATCAAGGCGAACTTGATGCGTGTACTGCTCATGCTGGCGTTGCGTTACTTGAATACTTTGAAAAGAAGAGCCTTGGAGATGCGCTCGATGCGTCCCGCCGCTTTCTCTACAAAGTCACTCGTAACTTGATGCACCGTGAAGGGGATACAGGGGCATCGGTGCGCGAAACCATGAAAGCAATGGTGTTGTTTGGTGTACCGCCAGAAGAATATTGCCCCTACGATGAAGCAAAATTTGACGATGACCCCTCTGCCTTTTGCTACGCCTTTGCCCAAAACTACCAGACAATTACCTACTTTCGCCTGGATGGTGCCGCGATGCCTGCGCGAGAGCTGTTAGCGCAAATTAAAACTATCCTGGTCGGCGGGTTTCCCTGTATGTTTGGCTTTACGGTCTACGACTCGATTCGCGACAAAACCAATCCACCGGGACATATTCCGTATCCCACGCTGGATGATAAGCAGGAAGGAGGACATGCCGCGATCGCCGTTGGCTACAACGACTATAAGCAAATCAAAAATGCAACGAACCCAGGCGCATTGCTGATTAAAAATTCGTGGGGCGTAAACTGGGGCGAAGGCGGCTACGGCTGGCTTCCCTACGACTACGTGTTGAACGGCTTAGCGCGAGATTGGTGGTCGCTCATCAAGTCCGAATGGGTTGAGAGCAAACAGTTTGGTCTCAGTTCTCCTGACGCGTGGACAGCAAATTTGGGCGACACAATTACTTCTAGATGATATTCGTCAGACAGCATAAAGTGTCGTAACTTAGCTTGCGTATTGCTTCAAGCTAAACTTAAGCACGAATTTATAGCTTCTCAATTCCCTTAGGTAGAACGCTACATGTCTATACCCAATCCACCGAAACCCAGTTCTCACACGGCTAAGTTGAACTATGAAGCGTTCATCTCTTACTCGCGCCGTGATAAAGCTTTTGTCCAACAGCTTTGGGAAGCCCTTCAAGCTAACAATCGAATTGCTTGGGTTGATTGGGACAGTATTCCGCCGAATGCAGAATGGCGACAAGAAATTTCTGACGGAATTATTGCAGGCGACACATTTTTATTCATCATTAGCCCTGACTCGCTTAACTCCGCTGAATGTGGAATCGAATTGGAGCAGGCAATTAAGCTGAACAAGCGGCTATTGCCCATTTTGCGAAAGGATGTAGATGCCAAAGACGTTCACCCAAGCCTATCAGCACTCAATTGGATCTATTTCCGCGATCGTGATGACTTTGACAGCGCCTTGCAAACGTTGTTAAAAGCGCTTGACACCGATTTGGAGCATGTCCGCCTTCACACTCGTCTGCTAAGAGCGGCGATCGAGTGGGAAAAGCAAAACCGCGACGAGAGCTGGCTGATGCGAGGCAATGTGCTTGAACGGGCAGAGCAATGGCTTGCGGATGGGCGGCATACAGCGCCGTACCCAATCGAACTACAGCAAGAGTACGTCATCACGAGCCGCTTAGCGGAAACCGCACGACAAAAGACAGACGCTCGACGGCAGCAATTAGTGCTTGCCAGCGTCACGCTGGGGTTAGTTGTTTCATCAGTGCTTGGGTTAGTTGCGTTTCAACAGTATCGAATCGCCGAAGATCATCGCAAGCAAGCCGTGATTGGTGAAATAAACGCTCTCCGTGCCACATCAGAGGCAATGTTTACCTTAAATCGGGAGTTTGACGCACTGATTCAAGGATTACGTACAGCCAGGCTACTAAAGCAAGCAAACTGGGCGCAGCAAGAGACCCGGAATGAGGTGTTAACGACGTTTGGGCAAGCGGTATACCGAGTTAGAGAACAAAACCGCTTAGAGGGGCATAAAGATTGGGTTGGGCAAGTACGGTTTCGCTTTGATGGGCAGCTACTTGCTTCGGGTAGTGGCGATAAAACAATCAAATTGTGGAAACCGAATGGGCAACTCATTGCCTCCCTAGAGGGACATCAAGGTGTTGTAAGAGATATCAGTTTTAGTCCAGACGGTCAGATGATTGCTTCTGCCAGCAACGATAAAACCGTGAGATTGTGGCAATTAGACGGTAAAGTACTGAAAACGCTCAACGGGCACCAGAGTGGACTTTCGGCGGTTGATTTCAGCCCCGACGGTCAGACGATTGCATCAGGAGACATAGACGGTACAGTCATTCTATGGAATCGAGATGGTCGTCTGCTCAAACGTTTCGGGGCGCATAGTCTACGTGTCCGTAGTGTTAGGTTTACTTCAGACGGAACGACCTTAGCAACTGCTAGTGATGACGGTACAGTAAAACTCTGGACATCTGACGGTAAATTAAGCAAAACGCTTGTAGGACACAGTGGCATTGTCAGTGAAGTTAGTTTCAGCCATGACAATCAGGTCATCGCGACAGCCGGTGTCGATAATACCGTTAAACTTTGGAGGCGCGACGGGACGCTGCTGAAAACATTTAGTGGGCATACTGATGCGGTTTATGGTGTTGCTTTTAGTCCAGACGATCAGATTATTGCTTCCGGCAGCGGCGACAAAACGGTCAAACTTTGGAGGCAGGATGGTACACTGCTCGGCACACTCTATGGGCATAGCTCACTCGTTAATGGAGTCAGTTTTAGCCCTGATGGGCAGTTTATTGCAACAGCAAGCCAGGATCGCACCATCAAGCTTTGGAAGCAAGACAATAGCCTGATGACAATTCTCGTTGGGCATCAGAAAGCTGTAAATAGCCTTAGTTTCAGCCGCGACGGACAAGTTCTTGCCTCTGCCAGTAGTGACAAAACCATCAAGCTTTGGAAGCCCAATGGAACACTACGATCAACTCTGAAAGGACATCACGATAGAGTATTTGCCGTTCAACTCAGTCCTGACGGACAGTTCATCGCCTCAGCCGGTATGGAACCGGTAAAACTATGGAATCGCAATGGTATGTTCCTCAAAACCCTTGAGGGGCAGAATCTCATCGTTAATCTCAACATTAGCCCCGACAGCCAGTTACTTGCTTCTGCCAGCGTAGACAAGACAGTGCGGCTCTGGCAACGCGATGGCACACTCTCCACAATCTTGTGTGGGCATGGAGATACAGTTAATGATGTTAGTTTTAGCCCCGATGGCAAAACGATCGCCACTGGCAGTAGTGACAAAACCATTAAGCTCTGGAGCCTCGATGGCAAACTATTGAAAACGTTCCCGACGCTTACGGCCGGCGTTCGCAGTATTGCCTTTAGCCCTGATGGACAAGTACTTGCATCTGCTGGTCTTGATCAGATAATCAATCTCTGGAAACTAGACGGTACTGTCATTGCGACCTTTGGCGGTCATAAAGACATTATTAACCGAGTAACGTTTAGCCCAGATGGACAGACCATTGCCTCGGCCAGTGACGATCGCACTGTTAAGCTTTGGAAACGTGATGGTACGCTGCTGGCTACCCTAGCAGGCTACAGCAACAGCATTTTTGGCTTGAGCTTTAGCCCTGATGGAAAAACTCTGGCAACGGGCAGTGATGACGGAAAAATTGTGATCTGGAATTTAGCAAACCTCAACCTGGATGCACTGATTCAACGGAGTTGTACCTGGTTACACGACTACTTGACCACAAACCCTAGCGCTGATCCTAAAGATCGTGAGTTTTGCGCCAGCGTGAATGCTCAAACCTAACCACTATGCATCAGAAGGCGAGCATTAGCTGGCAATTGGCAGGGATGCTTCTCGCTGTGGAGCTTTAGCTTCAGGGTGGATACGATCGCTCAAATAACTATACATGCCCTCGCAAGCATCGAAATAGATAGTCACGCCATCTCTACCTTGCTCAGCGAAGATAATTTCAGCGCCGTAATGGGGCGAGGTTAAGAAGTTCAGCCATCGAGCCATCTGAACGTAGGGCACAGCGAGCTTGCCCAGACGTTCGCCATCCACAATTTCGAGCGAGAAGTTGAGTGCTGGTTGCATCGAAAGTTCCTCAATGTTCTGCTGTGAGTATTCTACACACAAAACAGTATATTTGTACTATTAAGAAATTCTAAATGCCTTTTTTTAAGAGGGAGTGGGGGCGGGGGGGCAGGGGGAGACAAGGGCGCGAGGGGAGCACGGAGAAGTTTTGAGTTGTTCTGTCTTTTGCCTCCTGCTTTCTGCCTTCTTCTGCCTTTTACCTTTTACGCCTGCTGTGCTTTATCTAAAAGCGCTTGCAGTGCAGCTTTCATCTCAGTTTGGGTTGTGGGTGTCGTACCAAACTGCCGGACGACAATGCTAGCAGCGAGATTACCGAGTACCGTTGCTTCCCACGCCGATGCTCCAACGATTAGCCCTAGCGTAAAACCAGCCACGACGGTGTCCCCCGCACCCGTTACATCAAAAACGTCGGTGCGGTTGAAGGCAGGAATGTGGTGCTGAGTGCCATTGCGATCGAACAAACTCATGCCTGCTTCGCCACGGGTAATCAATGCCTGCTTCGCCTGCGTCAATTGCAAGAGATCGTGTCCACCTTGCTGAAGTTGCGTCAGGTCAAAAGGATTGACCGATGGGCCAACCAGGGAATAGCCAACGGCTTGCTCGGCTTCGGGCAGATTGGGGGTGAAGACCGTCGCGCCTTTGTAGCGATCGAGCCTGGTTTGAGCATCCACAACGCAGAGCGGATGGGCAAGTGCCGCAGCAATCACGGGTTGCGTCAGCGTACCATCGCCATAATCAGAACAAACGACCGCATCAACCGACCCAATGTTCTGCTGGATGTAGTCAGCAAGCTGATGCTGAAGCGATTCGTTGGGCAGTGCATCCGACTTGCGATCGACCCTTACAATTTGCTGAGTTACAGACTGGCGTGCATGACCGGAAATGCGTGTTTTGGTGACGGTGGGACGATCGCTATCTAGAAAAATGCCTTGCGTATCAATACCTGCCTCTTCAAAAATGCCCCGCAGTGCTTTGCCCTGGTCATCAACGCCCAACAGCCCTACCGCTTTCACCTGCGCGCCCAGTTTCGCAAAGTTATAGACGGCATTGGCTCCACCACCCGGCACCTGTCGCGTCGTCTCATGGCGAATAATGAGGACGGGTGCTTCACGCGATAGCCGCTCGACCTGCCCGGTGAGAAACTCATCCAGCGTCAGGTCGCCCACCACTAAAACGGTCGCTTCGTGAAAGCGATTGATCAGGTAAAACAGCCGCTCAGCCGATGCTGCAAGCTGATCTGCAAAAGACGCATCAAAAACCATAGACGATCGCACGGAGCCAAATAACGAAACCCATCTTATCTCAGCCAAGAGTAGCGTATTTAGGGGCACACACGTCACTCTGACAACGCTTGCGTAGATATCTGCGATGAACTGAGTCGTTTAAGCAGGATTATCAGAGGTAGGGCAAGCTGATTTAGGATCGAAGAAGAAGTTGAATCGAAGAACTTGATAGTTTCCGTCGGTACTGAACCCTTCTGCTTTGGTGTAATCTTTCTTTGCCACGTAGTCGATTGCAAGATCATCAAGCCCTTTGAATCCTGAAGGCACTAAAATGCTTGGCGGTTCTGCCAGTTGGGCATCAGGCTTAACAATTGCGGCAACTGAAGCTATCGCTCCTGTTTTAACGTAAGGACATGCTTCTTTTGGAAAGAGATCGCTGATAACGTTACCTAATGGAACTCCAAAATGTGTTTTCTTGTAGTTACCACCAGACAATTTATCAGCAGACTCAAAAAGCTTGGTTGCATTCTGATTTCCGATCTCAGAACGTTCTGTGAGACTGGTCGGACCATTGAAGGCGTAGAGGCTTCTTAGTTGGCGCGATCGCTCAGCGTCTTTCTGTAGCGCAGCAACCTGCTGAGATGAAAGTGTTTCTGGCCTGACAGGTGCGTTGGGGTCAACGGGTGTATTCGTCTCCCCAGGTGAATTTTTATCTGGTGTCGTTGCGGCTCTCGATTCGTTCGGTGGTGCAGACGGCGTTGTGGGCTTGGTTGTGGGCTTGGGAGAGGACTTCGGTGTCTTTTTAACCGTCGGTGGATTGAAATCAAACGTGGTTGGCGGTAGCCCAAACGAGGGAAAAACGTCGGGCGGTGGCGGTTGAATCAGTGGAAAGTTGTAAAGGGATGGATCGTTGTACCGCTTGGGATCGGGCAGCTTGGTGTTTGACTGTGCTGGCTTGGTGGGAGTGGTAGGCAACAGCGTTGGCGGTATCGCAGTAAGACCTAGCGATGGCAGTTGACCTTGCTCGGCCGGCGACAACTCTATAGTCCGAACTCGTTGCTTCGTGTCTGCTTCCTTTGCTGTCTCAGCCAGAATGTTCGGCAACGCTGCCCACAGCAGACCATGTAGCCCTAATGATGCGAGAACGGCAATCGCAAACGGTTGGCGCAGTACCACCAGTGCTCTTTCCAGCGTTTCCTGGTTCAAAACATTGGGCGCTTTTTTGGGCAAAAAAGAATTGGACATAGCAGATAGGTTCAGTCGTGGGGCACTGGGTAAGGCAACTAAGTAGAAGTCTGTAATTAAACTGACGCTCTTTCAAAGCAATCAGCGGTCAGCTTTCAGCCCATTCAGCATGTTCAGTGTAACGGTGTCCGTTTACTTAGAATAACGTGATCGATAGAAACGCCCTGCTCAAATCTTAACGCTCGTGGCTGAACTGGTTGAGCTTTGTTGCCAGTTTGGAAACCGTGGGTAGTGAGGTGTGAGGAGAGAAAAGTGGGAAAGGGGGAACAGGAGAGGCAGGGGAAGCAGAGGGGGCAGGGGAGGCGGGATGGAGGATGAAGGCTAAAGGATGTAGCTTGCTTCCCGTTGGCAAAGCCTGCCGAAGGCATAGGAGCGGCTAAAAAGCTGACGGCTGACGGCTGACGGCTGACGGCTGATAGCTGTCTTAACTCAAAACTCCTGCGCTGATGGCTGACGGCTGATAGCTACTTCCTATTGTGTGCAAAAACGCTTTAGATTTTAAGGGAGTTACGAATGTTCAATCTTCAAATTACCCATGTTACGACCGATCGTCATTTTGCCAGGTTATCTTGCGGGTGCTGTCGAGTACCGCACTTTAGAACAAACGCTACGGGCATCTGGGTTCCCAACAGTGACAGTACCGCTTCGCTGGCAAGATTGGGTGCCGACGATCGGGGGGCGATCTGTGGCACCCATTCTGCGAATCCTGAATATCACCGTGCAGCAAGTCATTCAACAGTATGGTGTTCCCAAAATGACGCTCATTGGACATTCTGCTGGCGGGTGGCTGTCGCGCATTTATCTGGGCGAAAAGCCTTACTGTATCCATCCTAATGATGCGGATGATTGCGTTTGGTCTGCCCGCGATCGAGTCGCAACCCTCATCACACTCGGCACCCCTCATACTAGTCTGGAACGCTGGACGCGCAAAAATCTTGACTTCGTGAATCTCAGCTATCCCGGTGCGTTTTATCCTGATGTGCGTTATGTGTGCGTGGCAGGAAAAGCAGTTTATGGCGATCGCAGAGCAACTCTTGGAAAGCATCGCTGGCGCAGTTGGTTGGCATACAGTAGCTATAAACTCACCTGCGGACAAGGGAACACGTGGGGGGACGGCATCACCCCAATCGAGGCCGCTCATTTAAACGGAGCCGAAAATCTGATTCTCGATGGCGCGATGCACTCTCCAAGAGGCGATCGAGTTTGGTATGGATCACCTGGGTTGCTAGAACGCTGGACGTCGTATCTTGTGTAGTCGAGGCAGAGGGTAGAAGGCAAAAGAAGTTTCTGGCTATTAGTTTTTAGTTGTTAGAAGGAAGCTGGATGATTGACGGCTGGTAGCTGACTGCTGATAGCTGACCGCTCAAAACTTAAAGACAGAATTCATTCAGAACTCAAAACTCTCCCCCCACTTCCCACTCCCTGCCTGCCCCTTTCACACAGCAGCATTACTCTAGAGAGCACTGTCGCGTGAGTGCCAGTTTTAGCAGCGTATTGTATTGTCTACTGCCGATGATATGAGCACCAAACCGCTCTAGATGGGGGTTCATCATTTGGGCATCAAAGAGCACAAACTGACGATCGCGCAGCCGTTCTACCAGCTTCACCATTGCGACTTTCGAGCCATCGGGGATGCGAAAGAACATCGATTCGCCAATAAATGCGCCGCCAATGATCAAGCCCAAAATGCCACCTGCGAGTTCGTCACCCTGCCAGGTTTCAAAGCTGTAAGCCCATCCCGCCGCATGGAGCGATCGGTAGATATCCTTCAGTTCATCTGAGATCCAGGTCGTTTCGCGATCGGCACACCCTTCGATGACGGCCTCAAAATCTCGATTGACTGCGACTGTAAAGCGTTCTTGATTAAGCACTCGCTGGAGCGATCGAGGGTAGCGAAACCGCTCATCCAGAGGAATCAACGTTCGCTCTCGACTGGAATACCAACCCAGCGAAGCCCCTGTTTCATCTGCCATGAGAAAGTAGCCCTGGGTATACCCCTGGACGATCGAGGCAACATCAAAACGGACAGTCAATCGTACAAGGCTCCCAGTCCAACAGTTGAGGCAAGAATCTCATTATAGGAAAGATGGGAGTAGAGAGAGCAGCGGAAGCGGAGGGAGCAGGAGAAGCGTTTTATCGGGCCATACATTTACTCGTCACCACCAAAGGCACAACCATTGCGGATTGACTGAAGTCAGTAAATAAAGCGCAGGTTGAAAAAGCAGTTTCGGTTTGCCAATGAAGATAGTTTAAATTCTCCATGAAGACAGCAAGCAATTTCAGTGAAGTAGATATTGTTGCGCAACGCATCATCTTACGTATTACATAGAATATTTCTAAAACCACTTGGACAATATTTCTAAAACCACTTGGATATGGAGTGAGTTCAAGTATTTGGTGGCATATGGAACGTGCCTACTACAGTATATAAGTACGTCTTTCGCAATACAAAATACTCAGATCGTGCATGTAAGATTACCAGGAAAATAGCGCTCATGTATCTCTTAATGGCTGTGGCTGCGGCGGTTTTCTACACTGTTGGTGGCATTTTCATGAAATTTTCAGCAGGCTTTTCTCAGCTCATTCCGACTGGAATGGTATATCTGTTTTTCCTTGTAGGCGTTAGTTTGCAAACTTATATCACCCACAATGCTCATCTAGGCATTACGTACATATTGGTGCTTGGATTGGAAGCCATGTGTGCTGTTCTGTTTAGCTTATTCATCTTTAAGGAAAGCTATACGCCTTTGACCCTTGTCGGTATTTTCCTAATTGCAGCAGGCACAGCATGTCTGCGAGGAAAGATTGTGTGACGTAGCCATGTGTCTGCTGTCGCATAAGACACCCTCTTGCCGAAGATCAGCTTGAATTGTTGCGTTCATTGAGCCACAGCATCCGCTTTTCGCTCAATTTAACCATCATCCTGCCACTTACAGTAAGCCATCCGTTTACTGATGCCGCAGATATCTTTAGGACGAAAGAACTAAAAGCCAGAAACTTCGTTAGCCATTGACTGGGTTCCTTCTAATCCCTGACTCCTATCAACCACTGACACCAACTCTGATCTGCTATTTAAAAATGTCCTTGCGCTTTTGCACCCAAAAGGTGGCGATCAAGTACACCACTGCATGAAGGCAAAGCATGCCCCAGTTCAGCGTCAAGTTATGCCAGGTGAGATCGTAGACAGTAGTTTTCTCAAATGGGAGAGGAATCGTGCTGCCATCAGGAAGCCTCGTGGGTTCGGGCACCATCGCGTTGATGTTAACCAACGTGCCGTAGGCTCCTACTGACCAGCGACTCAACATGAGCCATGACAGTTTGCTGGTGAGACCGTCCATGCGAAAGAGTACACCAGAGAAAATGATCTGAGGCAGCAAAAGTAAGGGCAGCGCGCTGTTTGCCTGACTGCCATTGCGGACGATCGCCGACACCATCAGTCCCATGCTCATGCAGGCAAGCAAGGTGAGAAAGGTCGTGATGCCAACACCTAGAAGCCAGGATAAGAGTAAGTGGTCGGGAGCAGCAAATCCCGTTAGAATCACCAGCACCATCAGCAGCGTTTGCAGAAGTGCCAACGACGCAAGAATCAGCATTTTTGATCCCAGGTAGGCAAAGAGTCCGAGGTTGACGAGCCGTTCCCGCAGGTAAATGGCAGACTCCTTAACGATTTCCTGCAAAGAACTGGAAAAGCCCACCCAGAGTGCTGCACAGGTAAAGACAAAAAGGACGCGCAAGGCTAATGGAGCCAGGGTGGGATCAGGATGTTCTGCCAGCACCAGGGGATCTTGATCGCCCACTGCCAGAATGATGAGGCTGATCCCGATCGGTGCTGTTACGAGCGACAGTGCCAGATTGACGGGATCGCGACAAACCAGTTGAGAGTAGCGCTGCGTTAACAGAATTAGTTGGGTCAGAAAAGAGATGCCTTTGCTAGGCGTTGGGTGCGATCGCAGCTTATGCCCATTGCCGGGACTGAGGTGCCCGGTGACGTAATGCCAGTAGTCGTCTGAGTGGCGAAAGCGATCGGCCCAATGGCGCACGATCGTGTTGCCTTTTTCCAATTCGTTGTAAATATCGGCGAAGTCGTCCGATTCCACCTCAAAGAAGTCTAGCGCTTTGCTGGGCGGGCCGAAGTAGCAAAGTCGTCCACCCCGACCCACAAACACAAGGCGATCGCACAGCTTGATATTTGCCGTAGCGTGGGTCACTAGAATGACCGTGCGTCCCTGGTCTGCCAGCTTTCGCAAAAGCTGCATCATCTTTTTATCCAGACCGGGATCAAGTCCTGAAGTAGGTTCATCTAAAAAGAACAGTTTGGGATCAGCGAGCAGTTCTACGCCAATGCTAATCCGTTTGCGTTGTCCACCGCTGAGTTTGCCCACCAGCACCTCACGCCGATCGCTCATTTCGATCTGCTCTAGCGTTTGGTTGACCACAGCAGCGATGTCTGTATCGGCAGGTAGGCGTAACCTGGCAGCGTAGGTTAGCACTTCCTCAACGGTCAAGTCTCGATGCACAATGTCATCTTGCGGCACATAGCCAATTTGGGCACGGTAAATCCCAAAGTTCTGGCGCAAATTCACACCGTTGAGGTAAACCACTCCTTGATCGGTGGGATCGATCCCCAGCAAGGTTCGCATTAGAGTTGATTTGCCTGCACCACTGCCACCAACCAGCGCTACAAATTGTCCTGGCTCGATCGCCAGCGAAAGGTCATCCAACAAACGGTGAGCACCTTTTTTGCTTCCAGGAACTTCTCGCACCAGTTCCCAGGCATCCAGACGAATCTGGTTGCCGCGATCGACCACTGCTAAGGTATCGCCCTGGTAAACCAATGTGAAAGGGCCAATCTGAATCGTGCAGTCGTCGGGTAAAACCAGGCTAGCGTTGACCCGCGTGCCATTCACAAACACACCATTGGTACTGTGATCCCGCAGGACATAGCGATCGTGTCCATCCGATTCAATCGTGGCGTGGCGACGAGAGACGATCGGCGCATCCAGTTCCAGCGTCGCTTTGGGATCACGCCCCAGCAGCACAGAGCGATTTTTGAGCGAGAGCGATCGTGTCTCTGGCATTTCTGCCACCTCTGCACCCAGGGGATTGCGATAGGTCAGCACCACCTGGTTGTGAGGATTTTGCCCAATTCGCAGTTCTGCCCCGTGTTTGAGCACATAGCCTTTTGAGGGCGTAATGCGCGTGCGGTTAAGGAAAATGCCATTTGTGCTTGGCTTTTGCCCATCACCATCGTAAATACAGTAATCTTCGCCCGATCGCCGCAGCAACGCATGACAGCCAGAAATGACCTGCCAATCACCAGGCAAAACGAGGTCAGCACGTTGAGCATCCCGGCCTAAAAAGTGTTGTTCTTGAGTGAGAAAGCGCTGAAGCGTCGTTCCTTGCTTACTCAACTCCAAATAGGGTTGAGTGAGAACCGTCTTTTCGCTGGTTCGCATGAGGCGTGATGAGAAAGGGCGGGTAATCGTCTGTGTTCAGAGTACCCACAGAGACTCATCGGTGATAATGCCCCCAACGCACAAACGTTGTCACCACATAAATGATGATGGCGCAACCAATGATTGATGGGACGACAGCAACCCCACCCACAGTCCAATGAAGGAGCGGAACGTTCAGGCCATGCTGAGCTTTAAGCAATTTGAAAACCGTTTCTCCTAACCACACTCCGACCAATCCCGTAAGCACAAAGCCTAGAGATTTACCGGGAATTTGACCGGGAATGAGCATGTTTGCAATCCAACCACAGACGATCGCAGCAATCAATTGCACCGCAATGTGAGACAAATCCATGTCTCCTCCTTGAGCGAGGGTAGAAGAGTTTAAAGATTGAATAGCGAAAGGCCACTCCAAGATTCAAAGCTTTAAACCTTCTTACGGGGGATAAAGAAACTCCACCGGACAGTCTGGATTTTATTTTTGGTGATTACCATCAAGTGGACTTACTAACAGCGTAGAAAGGAGCGCTTTCATAACCGTCCACCTAAACCAAAGTCCTTTGGCGTTAGGCGCGTAACCTACCGACAGCCACTGTGACGAGAGAAGAAACGCATGAGTTCTGACCGTGAGTCTTGCATGATTGAAACAATGATCCGGTACCTGGAAACGGTGTTAGAACAGCCCCATCCTGTTTTTGGGGGACTGCCCATTTGTCCGTTTTCTAAGAAGGCTCGGCTACAGAACAAAATTTTCTATCAAGTGCTGACGTTAAGACTGGAGCAGCTACACGTGGACTCTCAGCTCAGACGAGCGATCGCCTCCTTTCATGCAAGTCGTCAGCACGATGTCTTGCTCGTCATTAGCCCTGACGAACAGGCGTTATCTGTAGCGCAGATGCAACCCTTTATAGAGCAGTTGAACCAGATCCTTGCACCACTAGAACTAACGGCCTTTGGCGGGCATCCCCAGGACACCTTCAATGTGCAAGGGGTCTATACTCGACAGGAGCCATTTATCAATCTCACCGTTCAATCATTAGCAGTCTTACAAGCCGCTTCCAAACCACTGGCGCGTACAGCCTACTATCAGCACTGGTCGGCAGAGAACTTACAGCAAATTGGCTTTCACGATCGCAACGCAAGTGCTCTACAGTCATCAGCGGAGAAGTTTTGAGTTAAAAAGCGGTCAGCGGTCAGCGGTCAGCCTTGAGATGTAAGCTTGCCTTTCCCCTTCTGCCCTCTGCCTTTTGCCCTTTACCTTCTTCCCCTTTCTGCCCTCTGCCCTCTCACACCTTGTCCTCGCGCCCCAATTCTTGCGATCGTCCATAGGCAGCCATTACGGCTTCAATCAAGGCTGAGCGCAACCCAGCCCGCTCTAAAGCTGCAACGCCTGCGATCGTGGTTCCACCAGGGCTGGTCACCTGATCTTTCAGTACGCCAGGGTGTTGCCCCGACTCCTGGAGCAATTGCGCAGTCCCCTTTACTGTTTGCAGTGCCAGTTGGAGCGCGATCGCCCGTGGCAACCCGGCGGCTACCCCACCATCGGCCAACGCTTCTACCACAAGCGCTACATAGCCTGGGCCAGAGCCAGACAAACCCGTCACCGCATCCATCGCCGTTTCGGGAACTTCAACCACTTCGCCTACCGCTTCAAAAATCTGTCGTGCTTGCTCAAGGTGATGGGGTTTTACGCGTTTACCGGGGGAGATTGCAGTGATGCCTGCACCAACTGTAGCGGGAAAGTTCGGCATTGCTCGTACTACTGGCTGATCAAACAGCGACCCCTCCAATTTGCTCAAGGGTGTGCCCGCTAGAATCGAGATGATTACGCCCTCAGACCGTCGTGGAGAGTCAATGTGAATAATTTGCGGCGCTACCGCATCAAACACTTGAGGTTTGATTGCCAGGAGTAAAACATCAGCAGTTTTCAGCAGCAGATTGTTTTCTGTGGCCTGAACACCATAATTTGCTACCAGAAGTTCTCGCCGTTCTGCTTGCGGATCACTGACTAGAATATCTTGCGGCTGGTAAGTGCCACGATCGATAAGGCGGGATAACAGAGCTTCCCCCATTACCCCGCCGCCAATCATGCCGAGCTTGATACTCAATTTAACTGTCTCCAAAGAGTTATTAGTTTTTGGTTTTTAGTTGTTAGAAGCCAATCTTCTCTCTTCTAACAACTAAAAACTAACGACTAACAACAACTACTGAGCCATTCTCATTGGCTCGTTTGCCCAAGCAGGAGCGGGTGCAGCCTGACGGGTGGGACGAGCTTGAGGTTGCTGAGGCTGAGGCGCTTCGTAACCTGGAGCGCCCTGAGTGCTGACTTGAACACAACTGGGGGTAAACAGGAAGATGCTTTCGCCGATGCGCTCTTGATGACCATCGATCGCATAGGTACCACCAGCCACAAAATCAACCGCGCGCTGCGCCTGATCAGGATCCATGATGGTCAGATTCAGAACAACAGACTTGCGTTCGCGCAACGCTTGAATAGCTTGAGGCATTTCTTCAAAAGAGCGGGGCTCCATCACGACCACTTCAGAAACACCATTCACCCCAGGCATGCCAATGACGTTTCCCATCGGTGATGCACCCATTGCACCGACCTCTGTACCCAGTGGAGCGCGCTCACGCAAGCGGCTAGGGCGACGCATCCGAGCATCTTCTTGAGGGGCAGCGGGTTGAGCATGCTCCTGCTGGTAAAGATTCTGGTACTCATCGCCATCCATTTCGTCGTACTCGTATTCGTAGTCCATAGGTTCGTTAAATCCCACAAAGTCCCGTAACTTGCTAAAGATGCTGCTCACTGTTCACGCTCCATCACGATCAGGGTTTAGATTGAAAGACGTATAGCGACCAGATATCAGGAATAACGCTAAATCTAGTCTGTAATATCGAAAGAGTCGGCAAGAGGATCGTCTCTTTAAACGTTGAGTAACCGTTGAGTGAAAGCCCAATGGATGAAGGCTTGTATCCGCAAACAATTTGCTCAGGCACCCCGCCCGCCTTAACCGAATTGAAAGATTAGTATACATCTAGATTCCAAAATTCAAACATGTCGTCAAAAGTTTTTTGATCAGATGTTTAAATCATTGACAGATCAGGCAGGTGAACAGACTTATGCTGCATCGGGGAACCAAGCAGGAACTCTAGCATTCAAGATACTCCATCTTTTGGAAAACGCTTTATTTTTTCTCAAATTCCACAGCCAGTCTGAAATTTGAAACTGTTTCGTTTTTTCCTGAATTTTACAGAAGATCTAAAACGTATTGAATTGATGTTTACCAGGGTTCAAACCAGCTATGTAGAACGATCGCCAAACAGGATGCGCCCTAAACGAATCATGGTCGCGCCCGCCTGCACGGCCAAAGCATAATCATTAGACATTCCCATCGATAGAACTTGCATTTGCAGATGAGGGCGGTTCTGTTGCTGAATCGTATTAGCCAACTCTGCCGTCTTTTGAAACGCCATCGTTGCGTCTGCAGCCGATAATCCATGCGGAAGAATTGTCATCAACCCTTGAATTCTGAGATTTTCGCACTGACTCAACGCTGAAAGATCCTGTAAAAGATCGGTTGCTGACCAACCATATTTGTTTAGATCGGGCAATAGCTTCACCTGAAGCAGTGATTGTGGTTTGTGCGATCGCTGTGCTGCCAAGCGATTTAATCGTTGCGCCAGTTTTAAATCGTCGATCGAATGAATCCATTGAAAACAATCCAACGCTTTTTGCGCTTTATTGCTTTGTAAATGCCCGATTAGATGCCAAGTCACATCCGTGAGATCACTAAGCTTTGCCTGTTTAGCTTCGGCCTCCTGCACCCGGTTCTCCGCAAAATCACGCACCCCAGCCGCATATGCTTCCCGCATTGCCTCGACTGAAACCTGCTTAGTGACGGCAATCAACCGCACCGAATTGGGCACTGTCTGGCGAATCTGGGCAATTCGTTCTGCGATTGTACCGCTAAGCGGAGAAAACGCTCTCATTGAAATGTTTGTTTATAAATCACCTGAAGCTGATTGTAGTCTTGCTGCTGTCCTTGACGGCGCAAGACTCGCAGACGGTTCTCGACCAAGATGCGAGCGTCAGTCCGGGTGATCGGCTCAAATTCCAGCCCGTCGTCTCCATTGGCAACCAGAAAAAATAGACGCTGCGCGTAGAGCGTTGTAAATAACTCACGCGCTGCATCAATGAGACAGACTCTGAAAAGCAAGCCAAAATTCGGATGATTCAAATAATTTTCGTTGCTCATTCAGGTCTAGACTGCACGACGATGAAAACAGTACAACTTAAAGTCGGTATGCCATCACTTTACGTGATAACGATGCGTCTGAAGCAGGTTTTGTAGGGAGAGGGGGGAGGAGGGGGAGAGTTTTGAGTGTCGAGTTTTGAGTTTTGAGTTGGTTGAGCGGATAGGAATCAGGAGTCAGCGGCCGGCTTTTAGCCTTTAGCCTTCAAGCGGTCAGCGGTCGGCTTTTAGCCTTTAGCCGCCCCTATGCCTTCGGCAGGCTTCGCCAACGGGAAGCAAGCTACATCCTTTAGCCCCACTCCCTACTCCCTACTCCCCTCTTTAAAGTTCCCAACCCCACGCCAGACGGGCACTCCACAGACCAATTAAAGTAACGATCGCCAACCAGTCGCCCCACCGTAGTTGAAACTGGTGCCACTGCACTTGATGGTCGTTTGGGCTGGTAAAACCACGCACTTTCATGGCGCTGGCAATTTGTTCTGCCCGCAGCAATAAGTTGTTGAGTAGTCGCTCTGCCACAATGAGCCAGATTTGCAGTGCCCGTCGCCAACCGAGTTTGCGCCAGTTGATCGCACGCGTGCTGATCGATCGCACCAAATTTTGCACTTCTTCTAGTACCAGCGGAATAAAGCGAAGTGAGAGGGTGAGCGTGAGGGCGATTTCGGTAATGGGCAGGTTGAAGCGGCGGAAGGGCGACATCCAATCTTCGATCGCGGCGGTAATTTCTTCGGGTGCGGTGACTAGTAGAAAGAGGTTGGTGCTGTAGAGCAGGGTAAAGAGCAGCGTGCCATAGCGAATTGCCAAGTCTAGTGATCGTTGAGTGATCGTGATAGAACCGCCCTTAAACAGCACATAGCAGTAGTCTGTCGGTTGCGGCAACACTTGGGGCACGGTGCCAGGGGTAGGAGCGATCGCAGGTTTGCCAAGACCAAATGGGTTATACCAGGGACGAGGCGATGGGGCGGGCGGTAACGGGGCGGGTTGCTGTGCAAAAGCAAGCTCATCAACTGGTAAGCGAGCTTGATGGCGTGTTTTCAGTCCATCGGGCAATACCATCGTGAGCGCAAAGACCATAAGACTAAGCACCAACAGCCAGACCATCTGTTGCCGCCAGACCCGCAGCGGAATTTTAGCCAGGATGGTGATGATCATCAATAACCCAGCTAGTAACACTCGCCAAAACGAGTTTGCTAGTAAAGGAGCTGCCAAAAACGTCATGAGCCACGCCAATTTGAGCCGTGGATCTAACCGATGCAGCCAGGTAATGGGTTGTTCTAAGTAAAGCCCTAATGGTAGGGAGCGGAGAAGATCCATGAACAGAGTTACCTTGTGGCCCGATTCGCTGTAACGCGCTCGACTTCTCTGGTTTTTTTGCCACGCCACAGAAGACGGATGGGTGTGCCCGTAAAGCCAAGCGCTTTGCGAAACTGTCCCTCAATGTAGCGGCGATAGTTGTCATTGAAAAGAGCAGGATCATTCACGAACAGGGCGATCGCAGGCGGACGGCTACTCACCTGGGTACCGTAGTAGATTTTTCCCTGGCGACCCTGACGAGTGGTAGGGGGTGAGTGCCAACCCACCGCTTCTTCCAGCACTTCGTTAATGACAGAAGTAGACACACGGCGTTTCTGCTGCTCAGCCGCGATGTTCACCATATCGAGGATTTTTTCGACGCGCTGTCCGGTTTTGGCGCTAATGAAGATCACGTCTGCCCATTCCGTAAAGTGCAGGCGATCGCGCACTAGCTTTTCATGGTCATAGATAGTGTAAGAATCTTTTTCAACCGCATCCCACTTGTTGACGACGATGACACAGCCTTTGCCCTCATCCGCAATCCGTCCTGCCAACTTCTGGTCTTGCTCGGTCACGCCATCCAGCGCATCAATGACCAGCAGCACCACATCTGCCCGGTTGATGGCTTTAAAGGCGCGGTTGATGCCAAAAAATTCAGGCCCGTACTCAACCTGTTTTTTCTTGCGAATCCCCGCCGTGTCGATGAGGCGATAGGTCTGGTCGCCGTGCTGCACAACCATGTCGATCGCGTCTCGTGTTGTTCCCGAAATGGGGCTGACAATCGACCGGGTTTCACCCACAAACGCATTCAGCAAGCTCGATTTACCCACATTGGGTCGTCCCGCGATCGCCACCTTAATGTCGTCTGACGCTTCAATCTCATTTGCGGGTGGCAAATGTTCAAGCAACTGATCCAGTAGTTCGCCTGTGCCGTTGCCATGAATTCCTGAAATGGGAAACGGTTCGCCCAACCCCAACGACCAAAACTCGGCTGCCTGCGCTGCGCCCTGCTCCACCGATTCACATTTGTTCACTGCTAACAGGACAGGCACGGTTTGTTGCCGCAGCCAAGTCGCAATTTCTTCATCAGAAGAGGTGAGACCCATCTGCCCATCGACCACAAAGATCGCCGCACTTGCTTCTGCCAGGGCTGCCATTGCTTGCTCACGAATCAGCGGCAAAAATTCAGTGTCATCGTCAAACACCAAGCCGCCGGTGTCAACAACTTGAAACTCTCGATCGCCCCAAAAGGCTGGCTTGTACGTGCGATCGCGAGTCACGCCCGGTTCGTCAAACACAATGGCATCTTGTAACGCCGACAAACGGTTGACCACCGTAGACTTGCCCACGTTAGGACGACCGATAATAGCAACAATAGGCAAGGGCATGGGAAGACAAGGATAAAGGCGAAAGGATCAATGCAGATTCAGTGCTGTGAATCATCACTTAAGTCTTCCATTCTAACGATAAGTCGTAAACTCGTATTGCTTTGCAGGCTACCCAACGCCAATCGCCAGATGAGGAGAGCGATTTCCAGCACACAAGCTGCATTCTTCCACTCGTTAGGATGGACATAGTTAGACTTCGCGGCGATCGATGTTGATTTTACTGGTAGAAGACGATCCATCCCAACTAGAGCCACTACAGGCAGCACTCTCACAAGCCGGACATATTGTCGATGCGATCGAAGAGAGTGAGACGGCGCAGTGGTTAATCACCCAAAAAGAATATGATTTGCTGATTCTCGATTGGATGTTGCCCCACATCAGCGGCGTTGCACTCTGTCAGGAGTATCGTCGCTCCGGCAAAACCGCCCCTGTGTTGATGCTAACTGCAAAGGACACGATCGCCGATAAAGTCACCGGGCTAGATGCTGGAGCCGATGATTACCTCGTCAAGCCCGTCGATGTAGTCGAACTGCTAGCGCGAGTGCGTGCCTTGCGACGGCGATCGCCTCTCTGGCAAAACGACTCCCTTTCTTTGGGTGCTTTACGATTGCACCTGAACAGCCTGACGCTAGAGTGCCATCACCTGACCACCCAACTCTCAAGCCGCGAATTTCAGTTAATGGAATATCTCATGCGCCACCCACGACAGGTCTTGTCCCACAACCAAATTGAGCAAGCGCTGTGGGGTTGGGGCACCGAGCCCGAAAGCAACGCCGTCACCACCCTCGTCCGACGGCTACGGCAACGCCTACAAGCTGTCAATGCCAAAGATTGGCTAGAAACTATTTACGGTATGGGCTATCGGTTGCAGTCGCCAGAGAAGATGAGAAGTGAGGCGTAAGAGACAGATGGGGAGGCTAGGGGAGCAGAGGAAGAAGAGGGGAAGTTTTGAGTTAAAGCAGTTGTTAATTGTTAGTAACGGCGATCGCTCTTCTCCTGCTTCCTCTACCTCCCCTGCTTCCTCTGCCTCCTGCCTCCCCACTCCCACTCCCCACGCCCTATCCCCTCCCTCCATGTTCACCCGCAGCCGTCGCAATCTCGCTTACTGGTTTGCCCTTTCGATGGGTGGCATTCTCGTCTTGTTTACAGGTGTGAGCTATTACTTAAGTGTGGAAGGGCAGCTTCACGCATTCGATCAGGCGCTGTACAAGAAAAGCAAGGCGATCGCAGCAGGTGCCACGATTCGCTTTCAGCAAGGGCAATGGCAGATTGAGCCGGAAGATGCCCCCTGGATGAATGGCGATCGCTTATCGCGCAGCAGCGAATTGGTTTACGTTCGCTGGTATGACACAAAGGGCTTCCTAGTCAGATTTATTGGCCTGTCCGCGCCCTTGCGCTTAGCACCTGCACCAGAGTTTCAGACGATCGTGCTGGTCGAGCCACAAAATGGAGCACAGCCAACAGGCCAGTGGTTACGCCAGGTCACGCTACCCTTACTGCAAAATCAGCAGTTGGTTGGCTATCTACAGGTTGCAGAACCCCTCACCGCCATCCGTGAAAGCTTGGAGCGAGTGCGCTTATTTTTAGCGCTAGGCGTACCCCTAACGCTCGGTTTGATTGGTGTCACGGGCTGGTTTCTGGGCGGTGTTGCCATTCAACCCACCCGCCGAGCTTACGACCAGCTCCAGCGGTTTACAGCCGATGCGTCTCACGAATTGCGAGCACCTCTGGCAGCCGTGCTGAGCAATGCCCAAGTCGGTCTAATGGCTTCTGAAGACACAGCTCAGCAGCGGCTACGGCTCGAAAAAATTGTTGAGACGGCAAAGTCAATGAGTACGCTTATTGGCAATTTGCTGTTTCTCTCCCGCCAGGAAGGCCCGCTTGATCCAACTCGGTTACAGCGAATAGATCTGGTGGTACTGGTGCGATCGCTCATTGACGATCAGACCGCACAAGCACAGGCACAGGGCTTAACCTTCACGCCCCAACTGCCTGAGCAAGCTGTCGCCTTAAACGCCGATCCAGACTTGCTGCGTCAGGCCGTGACCAACCTGCTCAGCAATGCATTTAAGTACACGCTGCCAGGTGGCAATGTTCAGCTACGCCTTTCCACCACAGCGCGCTATGCTGTCATTCAAGTCCAGGACAACGGCATTGGCATTCCCGCAGCCGATCTGCCACACATTTTTGAGCGTTTTTATCGAGTCGATACGGCACGATCGCGTCAAACAGGTGGCTTTGGCTTGGGGTTGGCGATCGCGCAACAGATTATTGAAGCCCATCGAGGCCGCATCACCACCACCAGCACCTTGGGAAAAGGATCGACCATTCAAATCGAGTTACCGCTGAGGGGATAACCAGTCCCTTTCGTAAGCAACCGCAACCACCTTTAGCAGCGGCTCATAACCTTAACAGGTTCCGCTAAGGCAGTGGCAACCGCTTGCAGACTCTGAGGGTGCGATACCATGTCTCGATGTAGCGGTACCCACACCTTCACGTCTTGCGCGATCGGCACTTGCGAACTGCTGGCTGGGAGAATCATCGCATCCAGCGGTGTCCAGATGGAGGTGAAGTTGATGCGCTCAAGCATCGCAATATCTTGATTCAAATCTTGCAGAAAGGCGTGATGAGGACGCATTTGCATACAGCCCAATCGCAAAGACCCACAGGCAACCCAGGTGCCACTATGAGGAGACGAGAGGGTAATAAATCGGTGGACACGATCAATCCCGCCCAAACGCTGAAGATAATAACGCCCCACAATGCCGCCCATACTGAAACCAAGCAAATCAAACGGGGTGTTGGGAGCAAAGGTGCGATCGGCGTAGGCTGCAACTTGCTGTGCCAGCCCTGAAAGACAGCCATCGCCATTATTTGGTGTGAGATTCAGGTCGTGAGTTTCCCAACCCAAGCTGTTGAGGTAGCGCGCCATCGGCTTGAAAATTGCGCCAGTATCCCAGATACCGTGCAGAAGGAGAATTGGGTTGCGTGGGGTTAAAGTGTTCATTGCTTACAGTCTGTTACATTCCGAGTCTAAATCACCCCAGGTCTTTCCTTAGAGTTGGCTGGGACAGCTCCAGAAATGGCTAAAGGAAGACACTCTTCTCAGTTTAGTTGTATTGAAGGAATAATTAATAAATCGCAATATTGACCCTTCTGTACTCATAAAACCGCGATAATTTGAGTCGGATAGTTTGACTTCATCATCCCCTTTTGATTAACCGATGCGTGAGCATATCGGTATGCATTTCAGGAGCAGTTGCAATGAGCAGTTTCGTTAATTTTCTCAAAAATTTATTCTCTGGTCTTTTTTCCTTCGTAAGTGGGCTATTTGGCTCTAAGAAAGCGAAAGCGGCGATCTCGGAGGCTGAGCCAAAGACCCGTAAAGCCAAGAACTCTGGGTATTTTCTAGAGCTTGATGAGGCTAAGGGCATTGGCAATGGTGCTACGGCACCCGCTAAAACACCTGTTGCGGCAGCAGCCAAATCTCAGGCTGTGAAGGACTCTGCTAAGCCAGAGCCTGCCAAAGTAGAGGCGGCGAAACCAAAGCAAGCCGCTAAGGCAAAGGCAGCAGCTACTGCTGAAAAGGCCGAACCTAAGCCTGCCGCGGCAAAGGCAGCGTTAAATTTGCCTCAACCAACAGTGACAACGTTTGCCCCTAAATATCTCGCTCCTACCAGCAGTTCAAACGGTCGCCGTCGTCCCGGTGCAAACATGTCTTCCTTTTTAGATATGGCACGCCAGGTGAAAACCTCATCTTGAGCGTTTTTCTTTGAAGTCATCGACTGCGGTAACTGATTCTGGTATAAACCTGCAAAGGCGCTAGAGAGTTGATTTCGCTCTCTAGCGCCTTTGTTCATTAGCTCAGCGCCGCTTTTTTGAGATCCTTGATGAGGAGCATATCTAGAGCGGTTGCTGAGAAAGCTTGCTAGCCTGCCACTGTAGCGTTTCTATAGAGGTTGGCTTGGCTCGATCGTGCTTTCATAGGCTTTACGTTCAGCCGCCTCGTGCTCGTACTCCTTCAAGACAACCCAAAGCGCGTGAATAATGCCAGGTACATATCCCAGCAGTGTCAGCCCCACGTTGAGGAGAAAAGCAAACCCAAAGCCCAGAGTTAAGAAAACACCAAGTGGAGGTAGAACGATCGCCGAGAGGATGCGCAGTAGTTTCATAAATCCCTCTATCCTGCTTTTTTAATAGTCTTGAATATCTACATTGTCGTAGCAATCAACGCTTGCTAGCCTCTCTCCCAAGAGCGAAAAGCTGACATAAAGTTGCGGCTTCAACCCACTGCTTTGAAAAACAATATGTGTGAGACAGTGACAAATTTAGCGAGGCAGGCTCCAATCGATCGCCAATCGCCAGCCAAAGACTGCTATGACTAAAAAAGAAGGTCTGGAACACGGCCTGCGTCCAAACCTTCTTATGCCAGATTTCTAAGGAGAGAGAATCTTCAAAGACACGCTTTCAGGGCTTACGCAGTCGCCCTCTTTTTTGGTATGCCCAGAGGGCCCCAAACCCCCTCAATTTTTGGGGACTCTGAGTTCTTGCTCCCCAAAAATTGAGGGGGTTTGGGGCTAGCTTTGCAAGAATTTGCGTAAGCCCTAGCTTCAGAGAAGTGAAAGTTCTTGGGAGGAACACCCCTAGTCAATCATTCTCTTGACGTTATCTTTCACATCTTCTACTGTGTGACGTCCCGAAGCTTCTGCTTGCTTCGCTTGGCCCTCAGCCTTCGCTTGAGGATCGCCAGTAACATCGCCAACCGCTTCTTGAATTTTGCCCTCTACGTTTTTGGCAGTCGCCTTAATTCTATCTTCTAAGCTCATGATACTCTCCGTAGTTGATGTTAGGAAAAATGCTGTCTGGTAGATGAAGCTACTGATCTGTTCGCTGCATTACCTTCGGCACACCAATAATTTACTAGGAACGATCGCGTTTACCTCTCTCTCTTCAGAGATAAGTCAGCACAATTAATTCACACCAAAAGACAGAGAAGGACTAAATGCTAAATGCATAGCAAAGGGGCGCACGAGACATTTAACGAGCTTTTTTGATCGCTTGGCAATGTATGATTTACTACCTACTCACAGCCATTTTTGAGCGAGTGAGTCCAAACAGTAGAGGCACATCATTGTAAGGCAACCTTCCGAGGCATTCACACTATGGCAAGGCCAGCGACGAATTTAAGGTCAGAGTAAGATCTTTGTTAGGGTTAACCACAATGACATCGGCTCGCTTTTTGCCGAAGATTAAACCACCCAGAGCACCCGCACCACCACCAATCAAAATCTTGCCAAGCGTGATGCGCTTTTTACCCGTCACTCCAGAAATGATGGTAGCGGCACCTGCTCCGATCGCCGCTCCTTTGAGCACGGCATCTGTGTTTGTACCCGGAACAATTTCTTGCGTTTTCGTCACCACTTCAGACCTGGCGTCGATCGGTAGAACAGTACCATTTTCTAACGTAATCTCTTGAGCATAAAACTGAGAACCGCCCTCTACTGGTCTCAGCTCGCCTCTAATTTGGCTACCTGACCGCACCAGAATTGCACCAGTGGATGAACGGATGTTTCTGGACAGTAGCAACGTCAGGGGACTCGTTTCGGTAGGCGAAACGACAATCTTCTCGGCACCGTCATATCGCACAGGCAATTGTGTACCAGCCGGAATTGCTAGACGGCGCGGCGCTGTTTGCGATGGAAAAAGTTGCGCCACCAAATAGGGAGAAGGAGCCGCTGTTGCAGTAGACGCGATCGCCAACGGAGCGATCGCGGTTGTAGCCATACTTAGAGTCATTGCAAAGGCAGTGCCCGACTGCCATTGACGAACATTAACCATAAGGAGTCACCCGCATAAACCATGCATCAGATGCTTCATAGACTCGACAAGAGATTAGAAGGTTCCGGGGAGAGGAAAGGGGAAGGGGAAAGGAGGGTGAGGGAGAGAGTTTTGAGTTTTGAGTTAATCCCTCTTTTGTTACCTCAACGAGAGCAAATTAAGCTGGAAGAAGCTGCGTTCTACCTGAAAATTGCATGGAGTTACGACAATCCGTTGCAACCGTTGGGTTCATTGATGATTACTGCCTCCTG